>Ga0111538_10000022_pt1 | contig 242270 bp, 215 predicted proteins | sample SoiMethybrSBSTD1_FD_79669 | JGI IMG/M metagenome (GOLD analysis project Ga0111538, IMG submission 79669) | Bulk soil microbial communities from a Populus tree surrounding site in Tennessee, USA - Soil MetaG P. TD hybrid SBSTD1 (version 2)... | ecosystem: Environmental > Terrestrial > Soil >... | reverse complement strand
AGCCACACAATGACGTTGCTGTCCTTGCCCATGGACCACAGCATGGAAAGCTTGTCGATGCGGTTGAAGGCCTCGCGCAGAACATACACGCTCTGCGCTTCCAGCCGGTCCAGATGATTCATACCGCCTTCAACCGCAAAACATGTGTCTCATGGTTTATTTAAAAGCGCAGCCGGTCGATCCGCCGATCCAAGCGCCCCCGTCAGGTCGGGCGCTGCGCATCGCCGGTCCTCAAGAGATCGCCTGAAGGGTGATTTGGCGAACCTTCGACACCTATAAGTAACGGACCTCACCCTGTCACGTTGCCCAATAGTATAATTTTGGCATCAGCACCGTGAGTGGGTTGGATTGCTCTCACGGAGGAATCGAAGCCAAGCGTCCTCCAAGTGACGTGCCATGTTAGGAGGGAACGCTAATTGCGTTCGCTCGTAGTAGGCCGATTGTGCGATGCGGCATTTTGCCCTAGCAAGTCGGCTTGCAGGCGTCAAATCCTATCGACTACTTGGCACTCGACGCCGAGCAATCTGTGACCATCAAAAGCTTGACATGCCCCATCTGGTCCGCGATGACACGGGCGTTGCTCGCGCCCGTGCTCGGTCGAATTAGAAACGAATGCGCGATGGCGTTGCCAAACCATTTGCAAAGCCGGGGCCATCTGTCCTGTTTGAGAGCAGGGCTCCGATCGTGATATTAGCGGAACCTTGAGCAGCGATCGCGGCCAGGGACGCTGTAGTGATTGTGGCTCTAGTTGCGCCCGCCTGCTTGAGCGCGAGACAGCCATGTTGGCATTTTCGCGCGGGAGATTTCGGCCTGACCGCCGAATTACAATTTTCTTCAACTCCTGCGGCCGACAGTTGGAATGCCAGTCGCATACTAAGGTTCATTGGACGTTGTCACATGCAGGTACAAACCGATCACACCGGAGAGTTCGAGCAACATCTCGGGGAAATCCTGGTCGATGCCGGCAAGCTTGAGCAACGAGCTCTCGACCGTGCACTTCGGTTGCGATCCGGCACCGGCGAAGATCTGATCGATCTGCTGCCAAGGCTCGGGCTCATTTCGGAGCGGGATCTGGCTGAGATCGTCGCTCAGCAATTGGATCTGCCGCTATTGGGTGCGCGCGACTATCCGGAGACTCCGGTGCTCGAAGACCGGATCGGAGCGCGGTTCCTGCGGGACTCGCGTGTCGTGCCTCTGGGCGCGGACGAAGAGTATGTGATGCTTGCCATGGCAAATCCCCTCGACCGCTTCGCCATCGATGCGGTGCGGCTGATTGCGGGCCGAGAGGTTCAGGCCAGCGTCGCGATACCGGCCGAACTCGATGCGGCCATTGACAGGCTATACGGACGTGACCAGGCCGCCGCTGCCCACCTCGCGGAGGATTCTGCGGGGCAGGACGACGATTCGATCGACGCCGACCGTCTCAAGGACCTGGCTAGCGAGGCGCCCGTCATTCGGTTGGTCAATCAACTGATCTTCGGCGCGATCGATCGGCGTGCCTCTGACATCCATATAGAGCCGTTCGAGGATCGGCTGCGCGTCCGCTACCGGATCGACGGCGTCCTCAGAGAGATTGAAGCGCCGCCGTTTCGGCTTCGCGCAGCCATTGCGTCGCGCATCAAGATCATGGCCCGGCTCAACATCGCCGAGCGCCGCTTGCCGCAAGATGGCCGGATCACCATCAGCGTACGCGGCGTTCCCGTCGATCTGCGCGTGGCGACCACGCCCACCATGCATGGCGAGAGCGTGGTTATGCGCCTTCTCAATCGCGACAGTGTGCGCCTGGATTTTGCGGCGCTCGGCATCCATGGGCACAGTCTCCACGCCTATCTCGACATCCTCGAGCGGCCGCACGGAATCGTGCTGGTGACAGGCCCCACGGGCAGCGGCAAGACCACGACCCTCTACGCATCACTGGTGCGGTTGAACACGCCGGAACGCAAGATTCTTTCGGTCGAAGATCCGATCGAATACGATCTGGACGGTATCAACCAGATCCAGGTGAAGCCCGGCATCGGGCTTGATTTCGCAACCGTCCTGCGGTCATCCCTACGACATGATCCCGACATCATGATGATCGGCGAGATCCGGGATCTGGAAACCGCAGAGATCGCCACCCAAGCGGCGTTGACGGGGCATCTGGTGCTGTCGACGCTGCATACCAACGGTGCGGCGCCGAGCATCACGCGCCTGTTGGATATGGGCGTGCGGGACTTTCTTCTCACGTCAACGATGAACGGTGCGGCGGCACAACGGCTCGTACGGACGTTGTGCCAACATTGCCGGGAGCCATTCCGGCCGATACCGGAACTGGTCGAGCGCCTGGGCCTCGGCCGATTCGCCGACGGATCGGAGATCGTACTCCACCGGCCCCGCGGGTGTGCGGAATGCGGCGGGACCGGCTATCACGGCCGCACCAGCATATTCGAGGTCCTGGTCATCGATGACGCAATTCGGAAGCTCATCCTGCGTCACGCCGAGGCAAGCGAACTGCAGCGTGTGGCCATCGATCAAGGCATGCGCACGATGTACGTCGAAGGTATGATGAAAGCGCTGGCCGGCGAAACGACGGTTGAGGAAGTTCTCAAAGTCGCGCGCGACGACTGACATCCGGACCACGAAATGCCTCGCTACAGATACAAGACCGTCAGCGCATCAGGGACCGTCATCGAAGGCGAGATGGAAGCCGTCGATCGCCAGGCCGTGATCGATGGACTGCATCGGCAGGGTGGCACGCCGATCCGCGCAGATCCGATAGCGGATAGTTCCGGTCTACGGTTCTTGCCGGAGGCGCTCACTCGGAAGCACGGGCTAGGTCCACAGGCCCTCGCCCTGACGACACGTGAACTCGCCACCTTGCTGCGAGCCGGGCTGCCGCTCGACCGCGCATTGTCCATTCTGGTGGAGATCGCCAAAGACAGAAGCGCGCAAGCGCTTCTGGAAGACGTGCTGAAATCGATTCGAGGTGGATCAACCCTGGCCAACGCCCTCGAAACGCACCGGGCTTCGCTGCCGGTTTATTACATCGGTCTCGTTCGCGCGGGAGAGGCCGGAGGCGCGCTGGACGGCGTGTTGTGGCGGTTGTCCGATGCCCTGGAGCATGGGGTGGCCCTGCGCGAGACAATCCGGTCCGCCATGTACTACCCGGCCTTCGTCCTGCTGATGTCGGTTGCCACCCTCGTGGTCATGTTCACGATGGTCATTCCGGAGTTCAGGCCACTGTTCGAAGACAACGGGTCTCGGATCCCGAGCTCCATGGCAGCGATGATTACGGTGAGCGACCTCCTGCGCGAGGATTGGTGGGCGATCCTGTTGGCGCTGCTCGCGGTCCTTCTGTTTGGCCGGATCTACGCCGGCGCGCCGCAGGTCAAACAACGCCGCGACCGATGGATCCTAAAGCTGCCGATGATCGGCGAGCTCGTTACCAAGATCGAGGTCGCGCGGTTCGCGCGCACGCTCGGCGTCTTGCTGGCCCACGGGGTGATGGTGCTGAGCGCCTTGTCCATTACCGCCGATGCGGTCGCAAATCGCGAGATCGCGTCGGCGATCAGGGGGCTGAGCAGCAAGCTCGGAGGCGGCGAAGGCCTGGCGGTTCCTCTGATAGAGACGGGGCTCTTTCCGCGGCTTGCAGTGCAGCTGATCCGGGTCGGCGAGGAGAGTGGCCAACTGGAACCGATGCTGCTGCGCGTCGCGGAAATCTATGACGGCGAAGTGAAGCAGACCTTGCAGCGGATATTGGCGCTGCTCGTTCCGGTCATGACGATCTGCATCGGCATCCTGGTGGCCGGCATCATCGGGACCATGCTGACCGCAATTCTGAGCACCTACGACATAACGATGTAGTAGTGCTGGTGGCGATTTCTCAGGAAACGAAGGGAGAGAAGGAGAATGCAAACGAGAAGCGTCCATGCCAGAGAGAACGGCTTCACGCTTGTGGAGCTGCTGGTGGTACTCGCGATTCTTGGCCTGCTGGTCGCGCTGGCCGCGCCACGGGTCATGAAGTACCTGGGCAGTGCCAGGAGCGATACGGCACGCATTCAGATCGAAAAACTCTCGGGCGTGTTGGATCTCTATCGGCTCGAGATCGGCCGTTATCCGACCGAGCAGGAGGGGCTTCTCGCCCTTGTCGAGAAGCCGCCCCAAGCCGACAACTGGAATGGGCCGTATCTCAAGAACCGTGAATCGCTCGTTGATCCGTGGGGTCAGCCGTACGGCTATCACTCGCCGGGACAGCACGGAGAGTTCGACCTTTACACTCTCGGCGCAGACGAGAAAGAAGGTGGCGATGGCGCGGACAAGGACGTCACCAACTGGTGAGACAGGCGATGCCCGCGGCTTCACATTGATGGAGCTGCTGGTCGTTCTCGCCATCCTCGGTCTTACCATGGTCCTTGCCATGCCGACCCTCGGCCGGCTGCTGCCAGGGCTCGAGCTACGGACCGAGGCGCGTGATGTCGCGAGCGCCCTGCGAGAGGCGCGCGCCAGCGCGATCGGCCGGAACGAGGAAGTGACGATTGTCCTCGATCGGGAACGCGGACTCTTGCAGGTCGCAGGCAAGCCGGTTGTCCAGTTGAGTCCGAAGATCGGCGTGTCGGCCCTGGAGACGGCGCATTCGTCTCGTGCCGGCGACAACGAGATCCGCTTTTTTCCGGATGGCACCTCGACGGGCGGCCGTCTGACATTTGCGCTGGGTGAAAGGCAAGAGCATGTGGTCGTGGATTGGCTCACCGGAGCCGTCTCAATCACCGAGTAGGAGCAAAGGCTTCACACTGATCGAAGTGCTTGTAGCCTTGGCGATTCTTGCGCTTTCGCTGGTGGTGTTGCTGCAGGTTTTCGGAAGCGGTTTGCGGGCCGTCGGCGGTTCGGAGCGTTATCTCATGGCGACGATGCTGGCCCGCTCCGTCCTTGATGATATGGGCACGGAAACACCGGTCGTGGCGGGCGAAAAATCGGCCGATATCGACGAGGGCTATCGCTGGACGACGCGTATCGCGCCGTCACGGACGATCTCTCCGGTCAAGAATGGGAAACAGCTCCAAGTGCCTTACGAGGTGCAGGTCGAAATCTCGTGGAACGGCCGGCCGGTCACGACCCTGACCACGTTGCGCCTGGTGGCTCAGCCGCAATCTTCCCCCTGATGGCGGACGGCGCCCCGATGCCTCGCTAGTTTGTGCCTATCTTGTCGGCCGGTGCCGGCTCCTCAGCTTCCGGCGGCGGAACGGGTTCGCTGTCCTGCTGCGTCTGTTGTCCGTTGTTTTGCGCGTTGGGCTGCCCGCTGGTCTGCGCATCCATTGGCATCGCGGTTTCGGTCACAGGCGGCGCGGGTGCCGCGAAGTCCAGAAGCAGCTCGCGTTCCATGGCGTCATGCCGGACGAGGATCCGGTCGGACGCAATTCGGGCAACTGTCCAGCCGGAAAAATCGTCGCCCTCCTTCACGCGCACCGGCTCGCCCCCGGCGCTCGGTTTGATCAAGGCAGATTGCTCCCCCGCCGAGTTCACCACGCCGAACAAAGAGAAATCCAGGGTTGGTGCCGTTGCCTCGATCGCAGCTTCGCTGGGCGGCCGTCGCGTCGGCGAAAATACCGGCCGCTCGACGATCGCTGCATATCTTGTCTTCGCCGGCATGGCAGCCCGACCTGCAGACAGCGATGGTCTTGTCCTCGTCTGCGCCATCGGAGCGGAAGTCCCGTCCTCGATCACTGGCCGGGCGCGGATCTCGGCATAAATGACGCAGGCCATCAGGAGGCCAGCGCCGGCCGCCAGTGCAGGCAATAGGGAACGCTTTTGATATCGAGACATTACTTGGATTCTCTCGGCAAATAACCTGAAAGGTCGAAAGCGACGCTCAGGCTTTCGGCCTGTGAAGCGCCATCACCAGCCTCTCCGTCCGGCTGTGTGCCGGCACGGCCCTGGATGTCAAGATCGTCAATGAAAAGTACGGGTTTTCCGGATTCAAGGGTGTACAGGACATCGAACAAGGTCTCCGTCGCACCGGTCATCTGAACGCGGAGCGTGATGCGCATCAGACCTTGTTCTTCAACGCCGGGCATCGGCTGTATGCTCTGAAGTGTGCCGCCCTTTTCAGTGATCAGCACATTGACCAGGTCTTGCAATTTTGCTGCCGCGAGCGCGTCGGTCTTTCCTGTCAAGTAATAGCCTTGCAATCTTTCCTGGAGCATGAATTCACTCATCTGCTTGTCCAACGCTGGCCGCATGGCCGCTGCACGCTCGAAACGCGAGAGCTGTTCGCGCGCTTCCTGGATTTCCTGGCTGGTTTCGCTATAGCCGACGATGATTGGCTCCGCCACGAAGGTGTAGGCAGCCAGGATGGTGGTGATCAAAAGAAGCACCGCCGCCAATCTGTTGATGAGGGGCGTCGTGAACAAGATCAGCTACCCGGATCCAGCGCCATACGCGCAAGTATGTTGAAGCTTTCCTCGCCAATCTGGGGATCGGCGGTGACGGGCGACCCGAACCGCACCTCGGTCAGGAGCGGGGAGGCCTCAAGCGGCGCAATCATCGCCGCCGTCGACGGCGAAAATCCCGTGAGGGTCAACTTTCCGTCCTGCAATCGCAATTGCGTCAGCCAAGTATCGTCAGGCAGCCGATCGGTAACGTCGGCGAGAAGGCTGATCACGGTCGGCGTGGAGGCTCGCCGATTGATCAGGACGCGACTGAGGTTGATGGCATTGGTCAGGCGCCTCTTCAAATTCTCCGCCTGCATCGCGGCGGCGCGAGTCTGCTCCAGCCGGGCTTCATAGGCAGCCGATGTCTGATGGTCGAAATAGAGTGGCAGGTACCAGGCAACAAGGGTCAGAACGGCCGCGGTAATCGTGAGTGCGAGCAACAAGGACCGCTGCGCGGGAGGAGGATCGCAGAAATCCTCGTAGGGCCGGAAATTGACCGATCGATCCCATGTGGGATCGTCGCCGGCAATGCCGATGCGATTGGCGGTGAGTCCGAAGCAGTTGGCAATTGAAGCGGCCTCTTCCAGCATGGTGCGCGGTACGACAGCAAGATCGATGGTGAGCCTCTTGGCCGCCGTATCCGTGGCTGAGACGCGGTAGTCGTAAGCGACCTCGCTGGCCTTGAAGGGGGTGTTCCGATCCATCTCGAACGCCAGGACTTCGCGCAGATTTTCCGCCGCCTCGAGAGGCAAGCCGACACTGCGCCGAAGCACTTTGTCGGCCGGCACATTCACGACGACGTCGAAATGTCGCAACGAGATGCCGGCAAGGAGATCGGACAATGCATGCCTGGACGCTGATTCGGTTGCATGCAGGATCTCTCCGAGTCGGCGAGTCCGGCCGGCGCGATGCAGGGTAATATCCACAGCGCCGTTGGTGGGCGTTATCACCAGCAGCGAGGAGTTGCGCCGGAGGCGCCGGCGCACGCGCTCGGGCACGCACGCAGCGAGTTCACCCGACCACCATCTAAGGAAGCGCGACACCGCGATAGCAACGGAAGTCATGTTTCCCCCCTCTCGGAAAACTACGCCGACCGTCCCCCGGTCGGCTTGCCATAGGATCCATGGCCGGTTGTTCCGGCCATGGATCACTCAGCGCTGTCAGGAACCGCTAATGGCATTGTCGTGCGCCACGCAGCGCACACGCATCGTTATGACGTAAACTCAGCAACGTATGCGGCAATCGGGCCATCCTTGACGCCCCAGTTGCTCGCGAAGATGGCCTTTTTTCCATCCGGTGACGGACTTCCGTGCGGCTCGGTGTAATACCCATTCGGCACGGAATTGTGCTGGGCCAGCCGCCGCAACTTCTGCGTTCCATCGGTCGAAACGGCGGTGATCTCGTTGCTGCAGGGCATCATGCCGGATTTCAGGCCATCCGGCGCGAAGCTCCCGAACATCCAGCCCGGATTGTGCAGGTTTCTCGCGGAGGTGTGCATGGCCAGGCAATGGTCGCCGAGGAAGGTGAGTTTGCCGTCCACAAGCCGTCTGGAGACCATCCGGTAGGAATCAAACTTGCTCCGGCCGATCGCGACCTCATAGCCGTTACTGTCGACGATGAAATCGCAGTGGCCCGGCCGCTCATACTCCGTCCAGTCCTGCACGAGCTTGCCGTCGAGGGTGAAGATGAGCCGCTGATTTTCAGAGGAGCTCGTCTTACGCGAATAGGAGACGACGTAGGTTCCCTTCGGCGAGATCGTGGTCCAGCCGACCTCGTACCAGGCGCTCATATCGATGTCCGGATATTTCCTGCCGGTTGAGAGATTGTACGCAAAGGCCACTTTCTTGCCGTCGGAGCGCGTCGACGTCGCGGCGAGCATCGTACCGTCGTCGCTGAGATTTCCCTTGTTCGCGAAGCTCGTATCGGTGTAGCCGGACAGCGAATTCAGGACTTGAATCGTATTCTTGCGGACATTCCAGTAGCCGACGCCCTTTTTGCCAAGAAAGACCATCAGGTCCGGTTGAGTTCGGTGCCATCTGCTCTCCCCAGGCTTATTCAACGCCATCAGTGGTTTGTAGGTCTTGCCATCGAGAAAGACCCTGGGCTTCGTTCCCCGATCGAGGGCAAGCAGGGTTTGGTCGGAGTTCCAGGCCTGATCGATCGAGTAATGATGGATGGCAACTTTTTCCCAAGTCAGATTGAGTCCCGGGACGGTATTGTTCGGATTGGTGACTTTGACAACCTTGCTGCCGAATTTGGAGTCAGTGAATGGCACGAGGTACTGAGGGCTGGCTAATGCCGCCAGGGCTTTGTCGCCTAATAACTTTACGCAAAAAGGAGCTGAAACCGCGACGCTTGTGGTTTGCAAAAATCTCCGCCGGGAAATGATCATGATCGTATGGTCTCCTAGTCGTCAGCAGCCCTCCCTAATTTCCCCTGCGAGGTTGCTAACGACCTGAGGTACCAATGGCAAGCAAGAATTGTCATTTTGTAATATATTTTGCACGGGCGGCGACCGGTAAGGATTTGGTAAGGAATTTGTGATTCTAGAATCGTGTGTGACGATTCGCCACGGCACTTATCGCGCAGTTGATCGTGAGGCCGCCTCATCACCGGACATTTCCGCAGCAGCGCCAACCATCCCGCGCCTCGGGTCAGTCAGGCTGACATACCCCATTTGATTGCGATCACGCTGATCGCTGCTCAAATGCATCCACCTTATGCGCAATTGTGTGGCCAAGAGGCGCACTCTAGGATCGACAGCTAGGATCCGTGGAGGTCCAGCAAACGTCACAATCGCGATCAAAAATCGCCCTGTTGGTGGTGGCTCTACTGGGCGCATCGCTTTTGAGCGGCTGCGAACAGCGGCGGCGCACCAGCTACTCGGTTCCAACTCCCACTGCACCAGAAACCATTTCAGAAAAGTCCGGACCGCTACAAGCGGGGCCCCTTGCGCCACAGCAGATAACATCGGACGGAGCGGGCGGCTCAGGTCTCACCGGGCCGGAAATCTATCTTGGCGGCACTCCGCCACTGGTCACGAGCGCGGGCGAAGGGGTCAGTGATGTCGGGAACGAAGACATCACGCTCAACTTCGCCAACGCGGACGTGCGGCAGGTGGTGAATGAAATCCTTGGAAATGCCCTCGGCTTGACCTACGTGATCGACCCCCGCGTGCAAGGAACGATCACGCTTCGCTCAGCGCGACCACTGAAACGAGGCGTGGCGATCGGCGTGCTCGAAGATGTGTTGGCGATGAACGGCGCAGCCCTCGTGCGGGAAGGCGATATCTACAAGATCGTGCCGCTCGCCGAAGCCGTGACGTCGCCGCCCATCCTGCGCCAGGGAGCGCCGCCGATTCCGATGGAGCGCGGGTTCGGCTTGTACGTGTTCCCCTTGCACTTCGCGTCGGCAGTCGCCTTGCTTGAGACCTTGCAGCCGTTGGCGCCGCCCGGCGGCATATTGCGCGTGGATGCCGAGCGGAATCTTTTCATCCTGGCGGCAACATCTTCCCAGGCCGAGGATTTCGGCGCGCTGCTGGCCTTGTTCGACGTCGATTGGATGCGGGACAAGTCATTCGGTATGTTCCCTTTGGCGAACGCCAGGGCGGAGAACGTGTCGGCGGAGCTGGCCAAGATCTTTGGCGAACCTGGAAAAAAGGCCGGGGCCGGTGTGATCGAGTTCCTGCCGATACAGCGTCTCAACGCGATCCTGGTCATAACACCGCAGGAATCGTACCTCGACCAGGTGCGGGTTTGGGTCGAACGGCTTGACCGGGGAATAGAAGGCGACCAGCGCCAACTCTATGTGTATTTCGTCCAGAATGGCCGGGCCAAGGACCTGGCCGAAGTCGTCGGCAAGGCGCTCTCAGCTGAAGTGGCCCGCACCAGCGAAGCCGAACCGCAGCAAAGATTGTCTACAGGCATGGCGCCCGACGAAGTCACTGCGCCGGGCGTACCGCCCTTGGCGCCAAGCGAGGACGGACAGACGGGAGGTACCACGCCCAGCGATCAATACGACACGGCAGAGCCACTGCGTCAGGCCCTCCCCATGAGCGGCGAGGAGATCGCCGGCCCGGACATCGGCATCGGTGGCGCCGAACCGACCGAGCCGAAAGCCGTTTTTCGCATCGTCGCCGACACGCGCAACAACGCGCTGCTCATCTACGCGACCGCTGCCGAGTATGATCTGGTCAATGCTGCGCTCGAAAAGCTCGACATCGTGCCCCTCCAGGTCCTGATTGAGGCGACGATCGCCGAAGTCACGCTCAACGACACCCTCAAATACGGCCTGGAGTGGTTTTTCGACGTCGGCAACCACACGATCACCTTCAACACGACCAACGCCAGAACCGGCAATCCACGGCCAAGCAGTCTCATCCTTTCGCAGGTGCCCGGCCTTTCGTGGTTGTTTGCGACCAACGACGTCCGGGTGGTCCTGAATGCCCTGACAGCGATCACCGACGTCAATGTGATATCGTCACCGACATTGCTGGTGCTGGACAACGAGCCGGCCCGCCTCCAGGTCGGCGACCAGGTGCCGATCGCGATCCGATCCGCCCAGTCGCTCCAAGACGTCGATGCGCCGATTGTGAACGAGATCGAGTATCGTGACACCGGCGTCATTCTCGACATCATCCCCCGCGTCAATTCCAGCGGACTGGTCGTCTTGGACATCATTCAAGAAGTGAGCGATGTCGGCGCCACATCCACTGCCGCCGGCACGACGGTGACGGAGGGTATAACGCCCACCATCTCGCAGCGGCGGATCGCCAGCACCGTTGCAGTAAACAGTGGTGAAACGATCGCGTTGGGAGGTCTGATCCGCGACAGCAATACCGAAGCTGTAACCGGTGTGCCGCTGCTATCGGACATCCCGATCCTGGGCAACCTGTTCAAGACAACGAGCGACATAAAGCGGCGCACGGAGCTTCTGGTCCTGCTGACGCCGCGGGTGGTCCGCAACAGCGGGGATGCTCGCACCATCACGGAGGACCTGCGCAGACGCCTGCGCGCGGTCCAAGGTCTGCCGGCCCTGATCCAATGATCTGGAGGCTTCGCACGCGCTTTCGACGAGGACAGCGCGGTTTCGCTCTGTTGCTGGTGCTCTGGGGCTTGATCCTGTTGGGGCTGATCGCCGCAAGTTTCCTGCGCGAAACCCGCGTCGGCACGACGTTTGCCCACAATGTGGTGGAGAATGCGAAGGCCGAAGCATTGGCTGAAGCCGGCGTTCAGCGGGCGATGCTGGGTCTGCTCGATTCCGACCCAGCCACTGCATGGCGGCCCGATGGAAGGGTCTACCGCTTCGCTTTCGGCGAAGGGACAATCAAGGTTCAGGTCCAGGATGAAGGCGGCAAGATCGATCTCAATCATGCTTCGGCTGCTGTGCTGACCGCATTGTTCCAGGCGGTGGGCAGTGATCTGGACGCCGCGCGCAAGCTTGCGGATGCCATACTGGACTATGCCGACGGAGACGGCGATCGCCGCCCGGCCGGTGCGGAAGATCCCGACTATGCCGCCGCCGGACTGAAAGAAGGAGCGAAGGACGCGCCCTTCGCGCGCACAGAGGAGCTCATGAAAGTGCTCGGCATGACCCCCTCCATTTATCAGGCGATCGCCGACGATGTGACGGTCTATTCCGGCCGGAGCGAGATTAATCGGTCAACCGCCCCCGAGCTTGTGTTGCGGACGATCCCGGACCTGACGGCTCGGCAACTCGATCAGATCATGTCGGCCAGGTCGGACCTTGCAACTTCGCCGCCGTCTCGTGTCGATGTGGTCATGATCCGCGCGGATGCCACGACGACCGGCGGAGGGCGGTTCGTTCGGGAAGCAGTCGCACGGCGCAGCGGCAAGCCAGAAAATCCGTTCGAGATCCTCGACTGGCGGCATACTTGGCAGGCATCGCCGCCCTAGCTGGATGCGCGCACGACACGAATAATCAGATCTGGCCAGCGCCGTGGGTCCCCTTTCGGAAAGGTCATGCGGAGGCGCACCAGTATCGGAAGGCCGTTGGCACCATCCCATTCGCTCCACCATTGCGCCGGCCGTTTTGGATCCGGCGCACCATAATAAGCAAGGTCGATCGTTGCGATATTTTCGATCAGCCTTGCTGCTGTTTCCGGGTTGCGAGCCGGCTCGGTGGAACCGAGCGGCCGGAGCAGAGTCCAGGTAAGATCCAGATGTGAGCGGTGATTCGAGTCGCTCCTGGCAAGACCGAATACGAAATCGTCATCCGCTTCGCCCTGCTTCGGTGGAGGTGCAATGAACGTCACATGGTCCGACTGACCAGCAAACGCGACGATCACTTTACCGGCGCTGCTCGGTGGCAACCTGGCCTGGCCCAGTTGCCGCCGAAGCAGGTTCTGCACCAATTCGATCCGTGCCGCGCGTTCGACGCGCTCGCCGCCCGTTTCCCAAGCGCGCATTCCGAAGCGCAGGCCGCCAAACAGGATGATGGAGATGAGCGCCATCAAAGTCAGCCCGACCAGGAGCTCGACGAGGGTAAAGCCTTGCGGTCTCAAAGGTCGCCAGCGCGGATGCATGGACGATGGTATAGCACCTTTTTCGGAACGACGACGCCGCCGTTGGCATCGGCCGAAGGGATGACGCTACGCGGCTACTTTGAACGCGCTAAAGTCGGTCCATGGAACCCTCGATCGCCGCCAATCTGTTCCTGCTGATGAGCGCGCCGTTCGTAGGCAGTTTTCTCAATGTCCTGACCGAACGATGGCCCCAGAACGAACCCTTTGTCCGCGGACGATCGCACTGCGATCATTGCGGTCACCCTCTTGGGTGGCGCGATCTCATCCCAATCTTGAGCTGGATCATCGCGCGCGCCAAGTGCCGCTATTGCGGTGCACGGATTTCGATTTGGCATCCGGTCGTGGAATTGTCCGCCCTCGGCATCGCGATCTGGCCGCTGGCGGAGCTGTCAGGGCCGATATCCTGGATCAGCACCATATTCGGTTGGACTCTGCTTACTTTGGCGATGCTCGATTTGCGGTGGCTGTGGCTGCCGAACGTGCTGACGCTTCCGCTGTGCCTCGCCGGCTTGCTCGTGGCCCGGATGACAAGACCACCCGGCATGCTCGATCATTTGATCGGCGCTGGTCTGGGCTATGCAATTCTTGCCACGGCGGCATGGATTTATCGTCGCTACCGAGGTCGAGAAGGGCTTGGCGAAGGCGATCCCCGCTTGTTCGGCGCCTTGGGTGCCTGGGTAGGATGGCAGGGGCTTGGAACCATCCTGTTGTATGCCGGAATTTCCGGGTTGCTTTTCTTGTTCGTGCAGGCGCGAGCCGGCCGCGCGATTCAATCGACGACGCGCCTTCCGTTCGGGCCTCACCTCTGCCTTGGCGGCTGGTTGGTCTGGCTCTATGGACCACTCTACGCTGAGTGATGAATCGCCTGGGGGGTGAGCCCTATCCTGGACGTTTCTTCACTGGCAGGGGTTCGGCCTGCTTTGACGCAATGCGGGTATGTCTTTTCCAGTCTGACTGACGCGCCCGATCGCTGGAGCCTTCCAGCTAGGCAAGGCACGGCCGAGCAGCTTCTCGAGGGTCATCACATCGCCCGCGAAGAAGTCATACAGCTCACGTTCGAACTCAGGACTCAGTGACACTTTCCTGGCCACTCGGGAATCGAGGTCGTTCAGAAGCTTTATGGGCCGTATCCCGAGCATTCGAGACAGCGTTTGCGCAGGCCCGTGCAATAGGTCCAAAGGAAAGGGAGGACGCCGAACTAACTGCCAGAGCCAGTCGCTTTTCGGCTCACGCGCAACGTTGATGGGGGGGAAGATGGTTCGGCCATCGCACTCCACACCCAGGAACTGGGTCACCGAATCGTACTGTGCACGAATATCGTCGAAGAACTCTTCAAAGATCAGGATCTTAAGCTGTGCCGCCGGAACAACCTCGAGCATCCTCTCGATCTGGTGCGAGTAGCGGCAGACGTCGCCATATTGGAGATGCGATTGCTCAGGGCAATAAAGCGGCAGGCGCTTTCCCGATCGTCGATCGTACTGCGCCCGCCATGCGCTCTCGAAATCTTCTATGTCCTCGCGCAAGCTGAGGATCAGTTGGCGATGCAAAGACTTGGCCATCATAACCGGGTTGCGCAACATCACGATGATTCGCGCATCGGGATTTGCGTCCATGATCTGCGAGATCGCGCATTTCGAATAGAGGTACCAGACGGATGCCTCTCCGATGTGGGCGCCATCGGCAGCGCGCGCGAACAAGTTCAAATACGAATCGAGATCGTGGATCTTGCCGAATTTCGGGAAATCGCGACAAAAGAAATGTGGCTCCTTCAATGCGGGCATGAAGATGGCGGGATGCATGGACAAATAATGGTAGAGCGCCGTAGTGCCGCACTTGGGAGCGCCCACAATGAAGAAGTCTGGCAGCCTGCGCACCGACAATCCCGTCCCTGAGGCTCCTGAAACTGCAACACCGCGACGAGCCAGTGCGGTTGCCGCGCCGCGTTCACGAGCCACACCCAAGCCGTACACGCATGACTCACGTGCACTCGCCACTGTCCACAGATCGGACAATAGCAATTCGATCCCGGCGCGAGTGTGGCGTGCCAGCGCGCGGCTGGCGAGTTGACCATATGTGGTAAAGCGCAAAGGCGCGCTCCATCGAACGGATATAGCTGTTGGCCTTTGGTTAGCATTCGCACCTGGAAATCCAGGTAATAAAGTGACTTGGCGGCTCCGACCGCCGCTTGTCTGACGGTATCCTGACGTGTGCGGAATAATCGGCATAGTAGGCAAGAGCGACGTGGTCGAGAAGGTCGTCGATGGCCTCAAGCGCCTCGAGTATCGAGGCTACGATTCCGCCGGAGTGGCAACCCTCATGCAGGGGCGCATTGAACGCCGCCGTGCGGAGGGCAAGATCGCGAACCTCGAAAGCCTGTTGCGGCAATCGCCATTGCAAGGATTGACCGGCATAGGCCACACCCGCTGGGCCACTCATGGCCGCCCGAGCGAAAACAACGCCCATCCGCATGCGACCGATAGGGTGGCCGTGGTCCATAACGGCATCATTGAGAACTTCCGCGAATTGCGTGCGGAGCTGACCGCCGCAGGTCACGTATTCAGCACCGATACTGACACAGAGACAATCGCGCACCTGTTGACCAGCCTGCTGGCCGACGGAAACGAGCCCGAGCAGGCAATGGCGCAAGCCATGGCCCGGCTGCAAGGCGCCTTTTCGCTTGGGATCATGTTTGCAGGCCGGCCGGGCCTGATGGCCGGCGCGCGGCGCGGTTCGCCTCTCGCCGTCGGCTATGGCGACGGAGAGATGTTCCTGGGGTCCGATGCGATGGCGCTCGCACCTTATACCAACCGTGTCACCTACCTTGAGGAAGACGACTGGGTGTTGATGACGCGCGATGGCGCATCGATCTACAACCAGGGGCAGCGCGTCAATCGTGAGGTGCAGCACGCCGTCTTGTCGGATGCGCCGATCGGCAAGGGCGATTATCACCATTTCATGATGAAGGAGATCGCCGAGCAGCCAACGGTGATCGGAAGTACCCTGCGGGCCCTCATCAACCCGTTAACCCGCCGCATCGAGCTGCCGCCGCTGCCCATCGATTTCGCAAAGCTCTCGCGGCTCACGATCACTGGCTGTGGCACCGCCTTTCTCGCCGGCTACGTCGCGAAATATTGGTTTGAACAGGTCGCGCGGCTGCCGGTCGAGCTCGATATCGCTTCGGAGTTCCGTTATCGCACGGCGCCACTCGAGCCGGATGGCGCAACCATGGTGATTTCGCAATCGGGCGAGACAGCGGATACATTGGCCGCATTGAGATACGCGAGGGGCGAGGGCCACAAGATCGTCGCAATTCTCAACGTAGCGGGCAGCACGATCGGCCGCGAAGCTGACGCCGTGCTGCATACACTGGCTGGCCCCGAGATCGGTGTCGCATCGACCAAGGCCTTCACGACGCAGCTCGTCGTCCTGGCCGCACTCTGCATCGCGGCCGCACGGGCCCGCCATGCCATTGATGCGAAGCGGGAAGAAGAGCTGACCAATGCTCTGCTGGCAGTACCCACGCTCGTCACAGAAGTGCTTGACCATGGCAGCAGGGTGAAATCGGTCGCCCTAAAAGTGGCGGAAGCACGTGACGTGCTGTTCCTCGGGCGGGGTACGTCCTACCCGATCGCGTTGGAAGGTGCATTAAAGCTCAAGGAGATCTCCTACATTCATGCCGAAGGGTATGCGGCGGGCGAGATGAAGCACGGGCCGATCGCCTTGATCGATGATGGCGTGCCAGTCATCGTAGTGGCGCCCAGTGACCCCCTGTTCGACAAGACCGCCTCAAATCTGCAGGAAGTGAGGGCGCGCGGCGGCCAAATCATTTTCCTATCCGACGTCGAAGGTATCAGGAAGCTGGGGGCGGAGGCTGCGGGGGTCATAGAACTGCCGAAGGTTGAACCCTTCGTAGCACCAATCCTGTACGCGGTGCCCGTACAACTGCTCGCCTACTATGCTGCAGTAGCGAAGGGCACAGACGTCGACAAACCTCGCAACCTCGCCAAGAGCGTAACGGTCGAATGACAAGGGAATCGCAGGTTGCGCGGCACTGCCGCCAGAGCACTCCGGAAACAAGCCGCTACCCCTTTAGGTCAATTGGCACCTAGCGGTCGCCGTGAAGTAGCATTTGCCGCTCAACCACTCAGAGGCAAGTCTTGCCATGATGGCGCAAAAACTGAAGCCCCCAATCATCTTGATTGGCAATCATCGGTCCGGCACCTCACTCACGCAGCAGTTGTTTGGTTTGCACCCGGCCGTTGTAACCTGGCACGAACCAAGGACCATATGGCGCTATGCCGATCCGGGGCGTATTCACGACGCATTCGATGAGAGCGATGCCTCGGAGGACGTTGTCCGTTACATTCGCGGGCGGTTCCTCAAGTACCAATTACAGCACGGTGACCGCCGGATCATGGAGAAGACGCCCTCCAACATCCTGCGCGTGCCGTTCGTGCACAAGGTTTTTCCGGACGCGAAGTATCTGTACGTCACGAGGAATGCCCTCTCGTGCATGGCCTCGGCAGAACTCAAATGGGACAAGATAAAAAGGACAAAAACCTGGTCGGCTGTGCGGCGATCGCTGTCAGATGCTCCGCTTACGCAGCTTCATTATTATGCGGGAGACTTCCTGGACCATATGGTGGTCAGGAAAGTCTGGCAGAGCAAGGATCTGTTGGTCACAGGCCCGCGATACAAGGGAATGGATCAGGACTTGAAAGAGCACGGGATTCTTCGGGTCCTCGCGCGCCAGTGGGCGCGATGCAATCGACAGGCCCGGGAAGACCTTGCCAGGCTGGGAAAGGGCCGCGTATGCACGTTCCGCTACGAAGATTTGATCCAGGATCCTCCGTCCGTCCTGCGACGCGCGTTTGAGCACTGTGAACTTAATTATGACGATAGCGTCATCCGGGCAGCCAGGGAGATGATTGATCCCGGCCGTCAAGAGAAGTGGCTGCGCCTGGATCATGATGAATTGAGGGAGATCATACCGGAAATCCGGGATGAGATGGAGGCCTACGGCTACGAAATCCCTCAGGCCCTTCGATGATACATGGCGCGCCCGTCAATGGACGCTGATGGAAGCGCGGAAGCGAGACGGCTTGCGAACAAAACGGGCATGAACGAACCGACTGGCCGCGCGTCCGATAGCTGCGCGCCTGGGCATCCTCAGAAAGCGAATGAACCATGAGCGACCTCCGGCGTGGGCTTGCCAGGCGCAGCATCGTGGGCATGTTCTGGACAGGACTGTCCATGGGCGCCCTCGCCGTCGCGGAACTCGTCACCCTCCTTGTGCTGGCTCGGCTGCTGTCGGCAAATGATTTTGGACTTTACGCCGCGGCGTTCACCATCATCAGGTTGTCCGCAATCCTCGAAGGACTCGGCGTTGCTCCGGCGATCGTCCAGCGGCCGATACTCGAGGAACGCCATCTTCGGGTTGGTCTCACCTTGTCGATTCTCTTCAGCCTCTCCATCTTCGGGCTGGTCTGGGCGATGGCGCCTACGATTGCGGATATCATGCGCCTTGACAATTTGGCTCCGGTGGTGCGCGCCGGCTGCGTCGTGTTCCTGTGCCAAGGGTTTTCCACGGTGGCGCTGGCCTCCGCTCAGCGCGCGCTGCGCTTTCGTTGGCTGGCAATGGTGGACGCTGGCTCCTTTGCCGTCGGCTTTGTATTGGTTGGCGTGACGCTGGGCTGGCTCGGCTTCGGCGTCTGGGCGCTCGTAGGCGCGCTCATCACTCAGCACTTCCTGCGCATGATCGTGCTGATCGCCGGCCAGCCGCACCCGAAATGGCCCATGCTGGAGCGGCGCGCGATCGGCGAACTGCTCTATTTCGGCGGCGGCTACACGATCGCACGGATCTTCACCTACCTTGCAGGCCAATCCGACAAGCTCGTTGTGGGGCGCTGGCTCGGCGCTGAATCGCTCGGCCTATACACCATTTCATCGCAGCTCATGACGGCACCGGCGGTCATATTCGGCCAGATTCTCGACCGGGTCCTGTTCCCGACCATGGCTTTGGTCCAGCAGGAGCCGGCGCGGCTCGCCCGCGCTTATCGGAGCGGGGTGGCGGCTTGCGCGTTATTCGCACTGCCGGTCAGCGCGATCATCGCGATCGTTGCGCCCGAGCTTGTGCTGGTCCTGGTGGGGCGGGGCTGGGAGGGCGTTGTGGTCCCGCTCCAGATCCTGGCCCTCGGGATGCTGTTCCGCACGAGTTGCAAGTTGAGCGATTCCGGCATTCGGGCTACCGGTGCCGTCTACGCACGGGCGTGGCGGCAAGCCGTTTTCGCGATCGCCGTCGTCGTGGGATCCGTGGCAGGTCAGATATGGGGTGTAGGAGGAGTGGCGCTCGGCGCGGTAGTGGCCCTGATGATCAACTTCCTCCTGATGGCGCAATTGGGCTTGCGCCTCACCGGCCTGCGCTGGTCGGAGTTCGCGATGGCGCACGTGCCTGGCCTTGCGCTTGCCGGCGTGATCGGAACGAGCGTCTGGGCATTGGCAGATCGGCTCCGCGAGCTCGAGGTTTCGCCGCTCGTCCTGCTCGTCGAGGTAGTGCTGTTTGCGGCAGCCGAAGGACTGCTGTTGTGCTGGCTCCTTCCGTCGCTGTTCCTCGGACGGGATGGCCAATCGGTGCTGCGCCTGCTTGCGAGCTTGGCGCCGGCCTGGCTTCCGGGACGCCGGCAGGGGTGACACGAGAGCAATACCGGTTCGGCCCGGTGATCAAGGGATGTGCAGGTCGCTGCTGAAAATCCGCGGAGCTGCCGATAGTACCAGACTGCGGCTGACTGCAGCGCTGGCGGCGCCATCGTTCGTCGGAGTTGTAGGATTCGAGGCGGCCAGTACTGCTTGTAATCTGAGTCGGCCGGCGAGGATCCATGGCTCTCCCCCGTGCCATGGATCCGCCGCGAACCTATCGTCACTCTATGGCACTACTCTGCGCCAACCGGACATGCGTCCGGCTACGACGTGAACTCGGCCACATATGCCGCAATCGGGCCGTCCTTGACGCCCCAGTTGCTGGCGAAGATCGCTCTTTTTCCATCCGGCGACGGGCTTCCGTGAGGTTCGGCGTCGTACTCATCTCCCACGGAGTTGTGCTGGGCCAACCGCCGTGCCTTGATTCCATCGGTGGAGATGGCGGTGATTTCGTTGCTGTAAGGCATCTCACCGGAGTTCGGGACGTCCGGGTTGAAACTCGCAAACATCCAGCCCGGATTCCGCAGGTTTCGCGCGGAGGTATGGCTGGCCTTGCAGCGGCTGCTGAGCAAGGTGATCTTGCTGTCCACAAGCCGTCTGGTGATGAACTTGTAGTCGTCGTACTTGCTCCGGCCGATTGCGACCTCATCGCCGTTGCCGTCGACGGTGAAATCGCTGTGCCCGGGTCGCTCATACTCGGGCCAGGTCTGCACGAGCTGGCCATCGAGCGTTAAGATGAGCCGCTGCTTTTTGTCGCCGCTGGTCTTCGCCGAATAGGAGATGATATACCTCTTCAGCGGCGAGATCGTGGTCCAACCGAGCTCGTACCAGCCGCTCATATCGATATCCGGATACTTTTTGCCGGAGGCGAGATCATACGCGAAGATGACCTTCTTGCCGTCGGAGCGCGTTGCCGTGATGGCAAGCATTGTCCCATCGTCGCTCAGGTTTCCTTTGTTCACCCCAATATCCGCATTGCTGTAGCCGGAGAGCGGGTTCAGCACTTGGAGCGCATGCTTTCGGACGTCCCAGTAGCCAACGCCCTTTTTGCCGACACAGACCATCAGATCTGGATTGGTTCGATGCCACCTGATCGCCCCCGGGTTGTGCAGTGCGAACAGCGGCTGATAGGTCGTGCCGTCCAGGAACAACTTGCCTGGGCTTCCCTTGAACAGAATCAACAGCGACTGGTCCGCATTCCATGCCTGATCGATGGAGTAGTGATGCCTGGCAATTCTACCCCACGTCATATTCAGCCCAGGAACTGGATTGTACGGGTCAGTAACCTTGACAACCTTGTTGCCGAAATTCGAGTCGGTGAACGGCACAAAATATTTTGGAGTGGTTAGCCCTGCCTGGGCTGGGTCGCCTAGAGCCTTCACATAGAGCGGCGCTGCGAGCACCAGCCCGGTGGCGTGTAGAAATGTCCGCCGGGAAATGGTCATGTAGCGTGGGCTCCTAGACTATCAGTAGCCCTCCCTAAAACCGCGGGAAATCCTGGCTGAGGACGTGCGGCTCCTTTAAAGCGGGCATGTAGATGTCCGGATGCATGGACAAGTGGTGGTAAAGCGCGGTGGTCCCGCACATCGGAGCTCCGACGATAAAAAAGTCCGGTAGTCTGCGCACTGGATTGCACGGCAGGCAAGGCGGTCGCTTGGCGCATACTCCCGACTATGCCATGTGAGCACAAGGCGTACGTGCTCCCGCTATGTTCAGGCCCAACAGCGACAAAACCACAAATGTGGCGCACCAATGTGCACCTGGCGAGTTGTCCTAAGGTGGTAAAGCATAGGAGTGTACTCCATCCAACCCAACGGGTATGGTGACTCGCCCCTGGCTGGCATTCGCGCACAGAAATTCAACAAATATGAATAATCGGCATCGTGGGCAGAGGCGCGCATCGTGCAGCGAGTGGGAGGAGGCGAGGCATTAGGTACGCTCCAGCTGACGTTCCTCGATCGTCGGGAGATCGTATCCCCGTTTTAGATCGAGCAGCGTTGCCGCATAGAGCAGCGCCTCGCGCCAGCGCAAGAGCAGTGCCCGAATCGAACGCCAACGGAAATTGTACCAAAGTGGCAGCAATTCACTTTCAAACAGCTCGAGGATCGCGACGAAGCGGCGCATCGCCGGCATCGCTTCTCGCGTCGCATAATAGTGAACGCGCTTTGAAATGCTTGCGTGACCGAACATGTTCTTCGCCATCGACTGGAAAAATATCGCCGCGGGGAACTCAATGCGGATGGCGAAGGTGTCGAACTCTTCGGACGGGACGCTGCGCACCGAGCCCTTGCTTGCAAGGTCCACTGCGAAGCCAGTAGCGGTATTGCCCGCATGCGCGACGATCAGTACCTCGCGGCCCTTGAGCGGGCGAAGAAGCAGACTGGGTGTCTTAGCGGCAATGTCGGCGAAATAGCGCTGTATCCGTGCGAGCGGGATCTTTACCTTCGCCTCAATCTTGGCTTGGCGATCGAGCGTCGGGCGCACCCGCTCCCGATAGGCAGCGAGATGTTTGTCCCGCTGTTCGAACCAGTCCTGCTCGGCAATCTCGAAGCCCTTTTCCTTTTCCCATCGATCGCCGGGCACCATGATCTGCAATTTGGTGTCTAATCCGCGCTCCGCGGCAAAGCGTTCGAAGTAGCGCTGCGCCGCGAACGGCGTTTGTACCAGCGAATTTAAGTGGAAAACGTCGTCGTGGAGCAGGCAGCTGTTGCTTGCGAAGGGGATGGCGTAGCGCGGCGCCACCTTTTCGATGAACAATGAAAAGGCGCGCAGATAATGTTCGTTATCGTCGATCACGACATCAGGTTCACCAATTACGTGCGTGCAGATGCGCGAGTTTGCCGAACTGTGGCTCCGGAAGCAGAAATCAATGCTTGGATAATCGTTGAGCACCTGCCGTAACGGCGATCCGGCGAGTTTTGCGTCGTTGGCGTTAAACAGCACCGTCTCGCCCGCCTCGATCACGACCGCGCTGTCGGTGACAAAGGGGGAGAAATGATAGGAACGGATCGCGAGCCGGGGCGCCAGCTGGACACGCTCTCCGTGGCGCACTTCTCGGATGTTCGTCATGCCGATCGCAGCAAGATCGCGGCGCATGCGGTCATAGCGATCGAACGGCACAAGGATCAGCGTGTCGGGGGCGAATAGCCGCAGCGACGCTCCCTGGAAATGATCCCAATGCAAGTGCGTCAGATAGATAAAATCGGGCTTGAGCGTGGCGATCAGTTCGTGCGGGACTGGCGGATAGTTCCACCAGGACCGCCAGTAGCAGCTGCCGGTCAGCCATGGATCACACAGCAATTGCTTTCCATCGATACCAACGCGCAGGCCTGCATGCGACAATGTCTGAAAATACCCGTCGCCTGTCTCCCGTTGTGGCTTCTGTGTGACGCACGGCTGGTCGAAGGTCATTCGAATCTTTTCCCTAAGTCTCCGCGTGGTGCGCAGCTGTGCGGCAGCGCCAAGCGTTAGATGAAGGTAAGCTGGCTCACCCCGAATAACTTGGCGCCCCTGGGCGCAGCCATTCCCATCAATATGCATCCCCAGCTGTTTTCCGCGCCGAGAGGAGCTGATGATAGACGGCAATCGTAGCTTCAACGACCTTGCTCTCCTCAAACTCCATCTCGATCTTGCGGCGCGCGGCCTGACCAAGCCGAACCCGCGCGTCAGGATCCAGGATCAGCGTCCTTAGCGCCGCGACGAGCGCTGACACATCGCCTTCCGGGACCAACAGACCGCTCACATTGTGTTCGACGACTTCCCGGCAACCCGGCCGGTCGGTGGCAATCAGAGCCGCCGATGCAGCTGCCCCTTCCAGGAGGACACGTGGGACTCCCTCAGCATACTTTGTAGGCAGCACGAGGATGTCGACCGTTTGCAGAAGCGCGCTCATGTCGTCGACATGACCAAGGAACCGCACGTGCCCCTCCGCTCGCCAGGCATCGAGCTGCTCATCCGGGATAGAATCGGGGTTGCCCGTGTCTGGCGCTCCAGCGAGCAGAAACTCAACAGGCAGGTCCGACTTCAGCGCGCGCGCGGCAGCTACGTATTCTCCGATGCCCTTACTCCAAAGCAGTCTTGATGCTAGCAAGACCCGGCACACATCGTTCGCAGGCCGTGGCGCCGACGCGAAGCAGGCGGTGTCAACTCCGGAACCGCGGATGAGCCGGGTCCGGCAAGATTGAACCACGCCCGACCTGGTAAGGGCTTCAGCATCGTCAGGATTCTGGAGTATCAATGCGCTCGATTTCCCGGAAAGAGCTACCCGGAGCAGAAAAAGAACGACCGGCCGCAAAAGCCGGGCCTTCAGCGCATCGCTGGAGAATATGTAACCCAGACCGGCAATCGCGTTGACCCGCACATTAATACCGGCAAGCGAGGCGGCCAACGATCCGTGGATCACGGCTTTCGTTGTGAAATGATGGACGATATCTGGATGCTCGCGCCGGTAAATGGACCACAAAGAAGCAAGAACCATGAGCTCCTGAACCGGATTGGCTCCATCGCGACACATGGGCAGCTCCAGCCACTTTGCTCCAAGGGCGTGGAACCGCTCATGGTATGAGCCTGGCGGAGTGACGAGACACACCTCCCAGTTCTGGCGGCGCAGCGTTTCGACAAGATTGCGCCGAAAGTTCCAGATATACCAGTCGGTGTTGGCGAACAGCGCGACTTTCACGCATCCTCCTTCGATCGCGTCATCGGCCGATGTTTGTTGGTAGGCGAGGACGCGGCCGCGCGGTCCATTTCCCCCAGAATTGCGAGCACCGAAAATAGAAGCCACAGGAACGAGAACCGGAGTCCCTGATGCGTCAAGCCGTGTAAGAACGGCGGCAGCAGATAGAGGAACCTGCCGGCGGAGGAGATTCGGTAGAGGCACAAGAGGGCGGCGCCAAAGGTTATCAGCCCAACGGCTCCATAGCTGAACAGAATGGTTCCGATGGTCGAGTGGATCTCGTGAAACCCATCAATACCCTTGTGGGTATCGACGGCTTCCGCGTCCGCTTTTTCCCCAAACCTGTATAGGGCGCCCTCGCCCGCACCGACGACCATGTATTCGGGGAAGTTCCAGATCCGGGTATAGCCGCGTGCCTCGAGCGTGTCATCCTGCTGCTCTCCGATGTTCTCTAAGCGTGCCTTGACGTGCCCGACCAACATCGAGTCCTCCACCGCGAGATAGGCGGGGGCCAGGGCGAGCAGACCTATGAAGAGTAGCTTCGGCTTTTTCGCAAAATGCAGCAGGCATAGGACCGCAATGGAGATCATTGCGGATTTCGAAAGCGCTATCGCTGCCATATAGATGATACACAAGCTGGCGGGCACCGCGATGTACCATTTGACCCTTATCTTTCCCGCGATGCTCCATAACATGCAGAGAGACAGCAGCGACCAGTAGCCGAGCTGGTTTGGATTGTTGAATGAGGCGATCTGCCGTAGCTTTGATGCATCGTGGGAGATCCCAGATAACGCGGCCTGGACGATGGCCGAGAGCGCGATGGCATAGGCAATGGTAAGAAGCGTCTCCCTTGGATAGAGCATGCCCACTCGAAGGCAGACGACCATCAGGCAAAGATTGAACGCGTAGTAGGTGGCATAGAGGGCTACGCGGGGATCCATAAGAGCGAAGGTCCAGCCGAGACTCACCAGGGCCGCATAGCAGCAGAACAGAATCAGATAGAGCTGTAAGCGGCGCGTGTCCTCGCTTTGCCGAGGCCGAGGCAGCAGCAGAGCAAACGGCAATGCCATCGCGACGAGCATGTCGCCCATCTGTGGCAGGCCGGACGGAAAGAGATAGTACGGCTTCAGGACGACATACGCACCCAGTGTCAGAAGAATAAGAGGCACCGCTGAGCGCTGATATCCGTGGGCGATGCCGTACGAGCGGCCGATCGTTGTTGGTTCGGCTTGCGATTGGGGTCCCGCGAGCGTCATTGCGTGCCTAATGGTCCCGTTGTGCGATCAGATGCCGGCGGAGCCAGTGAAGGGCACTCGGCCTGCGTTGGCCCGGCGCTCCATTCTCGTAGAGATCGTCTTCCGGCAGGTAGATTGCGGTAATCGGCGGCAGCTGCCGCTCGGGCTCACGATGGATCGATGCCGCGACGTGCTCGCCATTAGACCAGGTGACCGAGATTATTTCCTTGGCGCTCGTGGAGTCGCGTTCGTGCGGCGGCGTTGAGGGCTCTCCGTTCGTTGCATGCGAGATGGGCGGTATCGAACGCGTGGCTCCGTTCGTCGCCTCCTCGGCAGGTGATACGTGATCGCTCTGGCCGAAGGATTCGATTGCTTTCTCGATCAGGGCGTCACGGGAAGTCTCGCTGCTTCGCTTCGCCAAAGCCTGGATGCCGTTCTTCTCGCGCCCCTGAACGACGGAGAACACCGTGTCGATATTGACGACCTGCGCGCCCGCGGCATAGGCATAGACCAAGGCCATGTCACAGATCGAGTTCATGACGCGGGGAACGCCATCTGCGAAATAGTAGACGCCCGCCATCGCCCAGGTATCGAAGATCTCCTCCGTGGCGCCGGCGACAGCAAGCCGATGGCGGATGTATGCGCAGGATTCTCTATAGGTCAGCGGCGACAGGTGGTAGTGCACGGAAATGCGTTGAGCAAACTGCCGCAGTTCGGGCCGCTGGAGCTTTTCCATCAGCTCCGGCTGGCCGACCAGGATGATCTGCAGGGTGTGATCGCGGTCAATGTCGATGTTTGAGAGAAGACGAAGCTCCTCGAGCGCCGGAATGCTCACGTTCTGGGCTTCATCTACAATCAGGACAACCTGCTGTCCGGCCGCGTATTGCTGCGCCAGGTAGTTAGTGAAAGCTTGATAGCGGACCGATCTCTTGCTGGATTTCATCTCGATATTCAGAGCCTGAAACACCCATTGCAAGATGTCGCCAAAGCCCGCGTGGGTATTGGAGATGACGCCGATGGTCGCCCGGCGGTCGCGGCGGTGCAGGAAATGGCGGATCAGAGTCGTCTTGCCGGATCCGATCTCGCCGGTCACGACGACGAACCCCGCCTGCCCGGTCAGACCGAACTCCAGCATGCTGAGCGCCATGGAGTGCTGGTGACTAAGGTATAGAAACGAGGGGTCCGGCCGGAGGGTAAATGGCCGCTCGGTGAGGCCGAAGTGGGATTCGTACATTTAAGCTCTCGCCTTGAGATGGCGCGATTGGGTGGGACTGCTAGGGCGCGGCATTGAGGACCGTGCCGATAAGATTGCAGCCGGCGAGCAGCTCGATCGCATGATTCAGGTCCGAGGCTCGCGTGGCCCCATCGCGCACCACCAGCAGCGTTGTGTCGATCGACGGCAGAAAACCGATGGCATCGCCGACCGTCAGGATCGGTGGCAGATCATAGACGATCAAGCGGTCGGCGTAGCGTTCCTTGAGCTCGCTCGCCAGATACAGCATTTGAGGGGACGACAAGAGCTCAGCGGAGTTGCCGATCCGGCTTCTGGCCGGAAGAATTGTCAACCGCTCGATCCTCGGGTGGATGAGGCACTCGGCGATTGTAGCGTTGCCGGTGAGAAAGTCGCTGAGGCCGAGCGTGGGTTCGATGCCGAGGCAATTCGCAACGCCGGGATTCCTGAGGTCGGCGTCGACCAGGAGGACAGTATGATTGACGTCCATCGCCATCGCGATCGCAAGGTTGACTGCTGTCAGCGTCTTGCCTTCGCCGTGGCCGGCGCTGGTGATCCCGATCGTGGTCTTGTCGCGGGAATTCAGCGCCTGGAGCACTTGCGCCCGCAAGGAACGATAGACGTCCGTCACCGGGTGCTGCACTTCGGTGGTTACGATGCGATGGGCACGCAGCAGGGTCGGTGTCAGACTGACGCACCTGGTCTGCACTTCGTCGTCAGCGGGCGAGGACTTGATCCTTGCCACCGCGCCATTGCGAAGCCGAGCAGTGGTTCGGCGCTGTTCTTTGGACTTTCGAAGCGCCCGCTCTATCTGTTCCATTGATCACACCACATTGAGTGTTTCGACATGACAGCTTCAGTTCGCAACGGACGGCGCATCTGCCGCCGACAGCAGGCCGAAGCGCTCGGCAACCTCCGCCAACAGCACGTCCAACGGCGTCACGAAGGAGTTCACATAAAAGAGGACTGCCACGACCAGCAGGAACCCCAGCAGAAGGTGCAGCATGACGGCTTGTCTGGCTCGGCGCCGATCTGCATCCGTTCGAATGAGCGGGACCACGGCAAAGGGCGACTGCCCGGAAATCGCCGCCAGTTGCCGCCAGCCGTGCACGCGCCCATCGGCGGCGTCATGCAGGACGCCGGTCGCAATCCCGCCCGCGATCGCAGCCAGGAAGCCGATGGCAAGGATGACGCGCCGATTTGGCTTGATCGGCGCGATCGGCGCGACCGGCGGCTCAAGAAGCGTGAGCGTTTCGCCCATGCGCTTGGTTTCGAGGTTCCTCGTCAGCTGCGCTTCCGCTTCTTTCGATCGAATGTCGAGATATTTCGTGACGGCCGCATCGTAGTCGCGTTTGAGTGCAATGTAGTCACGCTCGACGGTCGGCCCCCTGAACAGACGCTCTTCTATCTTGGACTTCTTGTCTTCGGTCGCCTGCTGCTGCGCGATGTCAGCGGCGAGTTCTCCATTGACGCTGGCCAGTTCGACCTGAATCTGCAGGTAGTCAGGATTGTTCGCCGCTGAGGACCTAACCGGGACCGGAGCGGCAGCCAGTTGTTCCTGGGCGGCGTTCACCTCACGCTCCAGCTTGAGCGTGTCGGGATGCTTCGGGCCGTATTTTTGTCGTGCGGTCTGCAGTTCCGCTTGCAGGTTCTGCACCTGCAGCTTCAATGCGCTTGTCTCGATCGCGCCGACGGAATTCGCACCCCCGAAAGCATCGATCTGCCGGTCGATGGCCAGCACATCCGGGTGCTTCGGGCCATATCTGGCGCTTATCTCAGCGCGCTTGGCCTGGAGCAAGGCCAACTGATCGGCTGGGGAGAGGCTTGTGCGATCGGAAGACGGTGACGGTGCGTTTGCATCCGTCCTTGCAAGCTGAGCCCGGAGGATTCCCTGCCTGTCACGCAGCGTCTGTATCTGGCGCGACAGATCCAGGAGCTGGCTGTCGGTGCGATCCAGAAGCTGCTGGTTGATGGTCCGGTCCTCGGGCAGATAGCCGGCATTCCGAGTTCTGAAGGCCTCCAGTTTGGCCTCGAGCGTCTCGACATCGGCGTGAAGACGCTGTGTTTCCGCCTCCAGGAAGCTGGTTGTTCCACTGGCGCGCTGATCGCGATCGCGCTGGCTCTCGGACAAGAACAGCGTGGCAAGTTCGTTGGTGACCTGTTGGGTTGTCTGCGGAGCATCGCCGTCAAACGACAAGGTAAAGGCGATCGCGGCGCGGGTATCGCGGCCACCCTTGGAAGCGGTATCGGCGCTGACGATGGACAGAGCGATGTTGGCCCGCATTTCGTCAGCAATCTGACTTGTGGGCGCGGATTTCCGTTCCTCGGCATAGAGATTTAGCTTGTTGATGATGCCGACGAGATTTGCGGTCGTGATGATGCGTTGCTGGATTGCTTGAATCCGTTCGGCGGCGAATGCGGTGACCGTCGACATGACCAAGTCGGCCGGAATATCGGCCTCCTCGACCAGGATGGTGGCCGTGGAACGATAGGTCGACGGCCAGACCGCAACTACGCCGACGGTCGATGCCAGGATTGCGCATCCAACCACAAGAGCGCGCCATTTTTCGCGGCGGAAGAGCGCGAAGTACTCGCCGATATGGACGTGTTCAAAGCCTGCGACATCGGTCATTGGGGTCCCAAATGCTGGAGTTTTGCGATCGGGTTGGAGTCACGCTCTGGGAGCGACGAAGTGCCAGCGTTGCTCAATCGAAGGGAGAGGCGAGCCATACCTCTTTCGGCGTATGCGTCTGGCGCGAGTGAATGTCGAACGAAGACGGCGCGACTAGGCATGTGCGCGTCGTAGTGAAAGGGCCGGCCGGAGGCGGTTGCCGGTACAGTAAGTGCGCGTGCCCGATCAGGGGCGCCGCGCTCACGAGCGCTCGTCACGGTCTCAATCGGCAACTCCAGCAGGAGCGTGCGCATAGTGCTGGCACAAATCCGCGTCATGGGCCCTCCGAGCGACCACAATGCGAGCTTTCCCGCACAATTTCGATTACCACCTTCGTGTAGGTGGGCGGTCTCGGAAGGGCCTCGTTACGCCGCCCGCGCCGGTTCAGGGAAGCGCGATTAGGCGGCCGGTTGGCGCAAATGAACAGATTTCCAGGGGTGCATTGTTGTCGGCCGGAACTACAGCAACTTCGGCATACGTTTGCGCACGATGTCTAGGACGCTCGCTGGCGAGTTCAGCCGTCGCCGTCCAGCCCCGGGAGAGGTGCCGTGGCATCCGCGCCGATCGGATGACATGATCTTCGTCGCGCCGAGCAGCGTCAGTCTGTGGAACGTTCGGAAGAACGAGATGACATTTCAGAAGTCATTCGCTGACCAATGCGACGCGGGCTTCAGCCACCACAAGGGCAAACCATCAGACGACGGGATGCGAATGCCGGTTGGCAAGCTGCGGCGCCGCCTCGCTGAAGCCAAGCGCTAGATATTGCTGCAGAGGTCGTGAAATCCGGAGGCCTCTGGCGGCTTCAGGCGAGCCAGAAAAGCGGCGGCGATTTCCGAAGCGGCCTCTCCTGGGCAAGTCGCATCGTTCTCGATCGTTATGACCCGGTCCCCGGATTGATCGCGCGGCAGGATCATGTAAGCAAGGTTCGTGAGAGCCGCCATGTTTGCCGCCGCGAGTTGCCAAGTGTCGGCATGGATGTCATGGGGCCGGGAACCGAGCCTCGTCCGCTTTCCCGCTCGGGCCACCAACCTGGCAACCGGAATTCCGGACTGTATGTTGACGACCAGCACATCCGTGATGCCGGCGGTGCGCAGGAGCTCGTTCCAGGCGGCTGGCGAGAGGACCTTGGAGGCGGAGAGCTGAATGGACCAGATCGCCTGGAACAGGCCTTGATCAATGACGATGAGGCCGTCGCGCGTGGAGCGGCAATCCGCCATGAAGGCAATCACGCTCCAGAAGTTCCACGTGACCTTGGCAAGATCCCAGTATGACTTCTGACGGGTGTTGGTGATGAGCTTGAGCGCATCAAAGTACACTCGTCGACATCTGCCGGCGTTTCGGACGACATGCAGAAAGCGCCTGTAGTGGCGCCACAGGAAGTGAGAATTATCTGCGAATTCCGCGGATCGGGAGATGATCTTGATACCGTATTTCCTGAGATCGGACTCAAGATGGGCGGCGATCGTGGATTTCCCGGATCCTGGAAGACCCATGAACTCGATGAATCTGATGGCGGGTGCCGGTCTCGGACCAAGGTAGTTCACAGCGCGTTCCAAATCAGTTTAAAGAGCGATCGTGAGACTTGATCAAGGTCCCCGGCGGCATCGACGACATTGGTTTGCGGCGCTCTGGTCCGGATCTCCTCCATCAACGAGATGCGTTTGTCGAACTCTTCGCGACTAAGTTCACCCGGTTTGCGGGTTTGCGAAACCGCGTAGTCGCCGACCAAGTGGACTGTGACATCGGGCTCGATGCGGGACATGCGCCCGTAAAGCCATAATTCCCAACCTCGGAGCAAGCCCGGAGACTCGTTCTGCCGCCGTTGCGTCGGGCCATCCATAAAGCCCGATTGAATCGATTGCGGCCAGCGGTCACAGAACACGAGGAAGCCGCGGTCGGCCATCCTACGCGCCGCTCGCACGCGCGAAAGCCGTTCCAGGGCGACGAGCATTCCCCAGATCGAAAGCAGAAGGCTAGCCATCCGGGATTTCAGATTGGCAGAGGGCTTCTCCGGTGGCCGTTCATCCAGGAGAGTGGCCTTGATCGTGGAGCGTCGGCTGATGTACAGGCTCCGGATCTTGCGCCTGAGCCACCAGCCTTCACCGTCGCCGGTTCCCAGATACAGCTTGGCGCAGCTGAATTTCCAACTGAACAGCTTGCACATCCGTTCGACTTGCGTCGACTTGCCCATTCCATCGGGCGCGACCACGGCGACGATGAGCCCGCCGCTTGTCGGTCGCCGCCGGTCGATCGTGCGGCCGGGAGCTATGCGGTTCGCGAGGCGCGATGCGCCGTAGCTGCAGGCCCGGAAGCCATTTCTGATCGGGTCGGTGAGGGGAGAATAGATTGGCGCGCCACAGCGGGCTCTGACCGATCGCCGCACATTGGCCAAGTCTTCGCGATGAGCCCAGATCTCATTCCCGTGCTTCCTGACCCGGCACCGAAGCTTCAGGCCGGCGCACCCGCACCAAACGCTTTCCTCACCTGCTTCAGCGCCCGCGAACAGAAGCTCATCGATTTCCCGAGTCCAGTCCCCGCTCAGAATCTGCCATGAGCCGGAGGCCTTGCCGCCGGAGCGAAAAGCAATTCTGGAAAGCGTGATTGCGGCTTCGTCCTGGGGGGAGGCGATCGGAATCGAGCAATCTCCAAATGCCGCCATATCCCAATGGCGGACGTCGCTGTAACTATAGCAGGGATATCGCTTGTTGAATTTGCCTCCTAGACGAACGCTCATGTGAACATCGAGATGGAGGTACCTGGCCCGTCCAAAGTCCGGGATAAACCAGTCCTCCCGGGCCGGGGATACGAGGCTTCCATGGTTCGCGCTGCGGACACCCGCGCATGCGGAAGCAACCGCACAGAAGCGACCATAGTCTTCGCGCGCAACCAGGATGTCGAGATCCTGATCGCCGGCCAAAGCCATCAGGGTATTGCGAGAGCTCTTGAAAATGCCATATCGAACCCCGGCCTCGTTGAGCCTCGCAAAGAACGCCAGGGCCGAGATTAGTGTCGGATTGAAAATCTGGCTTCTGTATTCCATAAGGCGCACGCGATCCGACGAAGGAGATTGCTATCGGGCTCAGGACAGGATCTGGGCTTTAACCACTTCGGCATTGCTGAACACGGTGACAGTGTCGACGCCATTGGTGAATGTATACGCTGTCATTCCAGAGACCGAGATACCGGCGGCCACACCGGTCGCACCCAAGGTTGGGTCGGATGTCGTGGCGCTCCAGCCACCGGCGACATCGATATTCAACGTGTCCTTGCTGTTGCCGAGGTCGGCGACGAACTGATCGTCGGCCGTATCGGACAGCACATCGGCGAGGCTCAGGGTGATCGTGTCCGTGCCGCTGCCGGTCCGGATCCGCTCGAGATTGGCAAAGCTGGCACCGCGCAGGTCGATGGTGTCGGCGCTGGAGAGGTTGGCGTCGAGCGTATCGAAGCCGATTCCACCGTCGATGGAGTCCGCACTGTCCCATTTGAGCGTGTCGTGGCCGGCGTCGCCGAACACCTGGTCGATGCCGGTACCGCCGGTCAGCGTATCGTCGCCGTCCCCGCCACGGATGATGTCGTTGCCGCCTTCGCCTGTCAGGATGTTGGCGAGGGTATTGCCCGTGATCGTGTCATCGAGGCCGGAGCCGGTGACGTTCTCGAAGTTGAGAAGGGTGTCGTTGCCTTCACCCGTGGCGGTGCCGAGGGAGAGATCGGCCGTCACCGCTGTGGCGGAGGTGGTGTAGTCGGCCGCGTCGTTGCCCGCCCCGCCGTCCAGCAGGTCATCGCCCAGCCCGCCGATCAGCGTGTCTGCGCTGCTGCCACCGTTCAAGGAATCGTTGCCGTCCTCGCCGAACAGCTTGTCGCTGTTGCTGCCGCCCGCGAGGATGTCGTTGCCGCCCCCACCCTGGAGAACGTCATTGCCGTTGCCGCCGGAGACCAAATCATTCAGCGTCCCGCCGGTAACCATGTCGTTGCCGTCGCCACCGTTGAAAGTCTGAGTTGGGCTATAGCCTGCCGCAGTGGCCGCGGCCGCATCGACTGGCAACGTCACGATGTCATTGCCGGCCAAGGCGTCGTACTGGGTGCCGGGCGCGTAGCTGCCCGCAACGATCTGGCTGAAATTGACGACGTCATCGCCCGCCGTGAATAGGGGGGGCGCCGAAGAGAGCTGCTGAACCTTCTCAGCGTTCGTAAACACGGTAACCGAGTTGGTGCCGTCGGTGAAGGTGTAGGCGGTCATGCCGGAGACGGAGATGCCGGCAGCAACGCCGGTCGGACCGAGAGTCGGATTCGGTGTCGTTGCGGTCCAGCCGCCGATGGCATCGATCTTCAGCGTGTCGCTACCGCTCCCCAGATCAGCGACGAATTGATGGTCAGCGGTATCCGACAAGATCTCGCTGAGGCTGAGCGTGACAATATCGGTGCCGCTGCCGGTCAGGATCCGCTCAAGCGTGGTGAAGCCGGTGTTCCGCAGGTCGATTGTGTCAGAGCTGGAAAGATTTGCATCGAGCGTATCGAAACCAATGCCGCCATCGAAGGTGTCCACGCTATCCCATTTCAGAGTGTCGTGACCGACCTCCCCGGACAGCTTATCAAGACCGCTTCCCCCAGTCAGAGTGTCGTTGGCGTTCCCCCCGCTCAGTGTATCGTTGCCGCCGCCGCCAGTCAGGACGTTGGCGAGGGTGCTGCCTGTGATCGTATCGTCGAAGCTGGAGCCGGTCGCATTCTCCATATTGAGAAAGGTGTCGTTGCCTTCGCCGGTTGCGGTGCCGAGGGCCAGATTGATCGTGACAGCGCCGGCCGCGGTATAGTCGGCGGTGTCGTTGCCCGATCCGCCATCCAGAAAATCATTACCCTGCCCACCAGCCAGGATGTCCACACCGCTGCCGCCCAGCAAGCGGTCATTCCCGGCTCCGCCCTTCAAGTTATCGTTGTCGTTGTCGCCCCAGATGGTGTCGTTCAAGCTTCCGCCGGTGACGGTGTCGTTGCCATCTCCGCCGCGGAAGGCGGTCAGAACCGGGTTGTAGCCGATGGTCGCGGCGGTCGCGGCATCGGTCGGCAATGTCACCGTGTCGTTGCCGGCCAACGCATTGTACTGTGACGCCGCGAGGTGGCCGCCCGCCGCCAACTGGTTGAAATCGACGTCATCGTTGCCGGTTGTGAACAGAGGCGATTGCGGTGCGGGGCCATCCAGCTGGATCTCGTAGACCCGGCCATCCATTATCTGGTCCTTGCCATAGTCAGCGACGTAGAGCGACATCAGGCTCGGGTCGTCATTTGGATCGCTGCTCGGCGCCAGCACCAGACCCTTCGGATGAACGCTGGTGTCACTCAGCGTATTGGTGAGGCTTTCCAGGACGGTGATGGTGTTGAGAAGAGTCTGGCCGTCGCGCGAAACAACGAAGATGTTTTTCGACGCGCCGCCGGTGACATAGAACACCTGGTTGACCGGGTCGTAAGCGATCGCTTCCAAATCCGACGGCACCAGGTTAGTCAGGGCGATGGCCTGGACTGCCGCGCCGCTGGTTGTCCGCTCGAAGATCGTCCTCGGATTCACGTTGCCGGTGTCGCCCTCGATGATCAACAGATGATTGGTCACGGGATCGAACGTCACATCCTCGGCGTCCGGCGCAAAGGGCGAGACGGAAAAGGAAGCGAGCTTCACGCCTGGATTGCCGGCGTCGACCTCAAAGACCGCATTCTTGTCGTCGTCGCTGATGAAGAGGTGCCCGTTGAGCGGATCGTAGACCAGTCCTGTCGGCTCGATCGTGAAGCTTTGGAGGCTGGTGCTATGGTCGAAATTCCCCGACAGCGAGTAGTAGAACAGGTTGTTGGCGCCGAAAAATGGCGCCTCTTCGACCTCGGAATCGGGGACCAGCAACGTGCCCGTTCCAGGGGTGCCGCCCGGAACGAAAGCAAGTCCGGAGGGATCCGGATTTCCGAATGCGGTTGTGTCGAACGCATTGACGATAATTGGATTGGAGATCGTGGGCGCCGCCGCAGAGGTCGTCGTCTCCGTGGACAAGTGCGAGGCAAGGGCGGCCGTCCTCAATTCGGCGTCGCTGCCGAGCTTGTGGTTCGAATGCAACGAGGAGCCGAAGTCGGGTACTCCGGCCTCGCGTTCATCTCGATGCGTCTTCCAACCGTTGGTGGCTTTTGACGCGCGCATTGTGAAGGCCCTCTCGCCCAGATTCGGGCATTATGATTTGAATGGCGGGGCTGTCCATTCCACTGAAGTAGGGCCCTCGCCGAACACGGTGCACTAAAGGCGTAGGGGTTCATCGCTCCGAGGGACGAAGCGAGTGGATGTCCACCGTGCTCGGACGACCGATGACGACGAAGGCGCAGGAAATGAAACCATGCGGCTCGAACAAGGCGCGCGCATCCAGACCGCCTCCACGCTGATGTCTACCGGAAGCTGATGAGACGCGAATCCGCGATCTACCGCGTCGAACGAGCGAAACTATGTAGCAACCCGTCCGCCAATCGTGCCATGCGACACGGGTGAGGTGGCGCACGATGTCGGATTCCGCTGCGACACGAGCCAGCGCTCGTATCCTCGATCGGTAGAAAGAAGGCCACGAGTGGCAGGGCGCGCGCTGCATGGTATCCGCGCCTTCTGGTCAATCGTCCGCAATCCCGCGCCAGAGCTGTCTTCGACCGGCCCTACCACTTTCTCATTCCGCCGGTGCCCGAATTGGCAAATAGGTCCCGCCACGTCGGTTTGACAACATGCCGGATCAGTATTGGCAGAGTGAATGGTCGCGCCATGCGGGAACTCGCGTTGAACTGCATCAATGGCTTCCTGCTTTCGGTGGTTCTCATCCTGCTGACGGCGAAGATCGCCACCCGCATTGGGCTTGTAGATATCCCGACATCGCGCAAGAACCACGACGGCCATGTTCCGATGGTGGGCGTCGCGGTCTTCGTCGCATTTGCCGTGTCTGCCGTCCTGCTGCAGCAGCGACCGAGCGGATTCACCAGCTTCATGGTCGGATTGTCATCACTGGTTGTGCTTGGCTTGCTCGATGATCGCATGAACCTGCGAGCATCGATCAAGTTCATTGCTCAGATCGCATGCGTGGCTCTCATGGTCCTGCCCAGCAATACGGTCATCTGGCACGTCGGGGCCATCTTGGGCAGCGAGCAACTGTTGTTGCAGCAATGGGCCGCCCCCGTCACCATCATCGCGATCGTCGGCCTCATAAATGCCTACAACATGATAGACGGCGTCGATGGTCTTGCCGGAAGTTTGTCGCTCGTGGCGTTGCTTTGGTTTGCATTGGCGGCCGCCATGATTGGCCTGCAGGACCAATTGCTGCTGGCACTTCTCGTCGCGTTCTGCGTGATCGGCTTTCTGGTGTTCAACTTGCGCCATCGCTGGCGTAGCCGTGCATCGGTATTCCTGGGCGATGCCGGCAGCATGATGCTTGGGGCGGTTCTAGCTTTTCTCGCGATCGGTTTATCGCAGCATGATGGAGAGCAATTGTCGCCAGTCGCAGCGGTGTGGATCTGCGCTGTGCCAATCATCGATACCGTGAGCTTGGCTATTCGCAGGCTGGCGGCGGGTAGGAGCCCGTTCTCCAGCGATCGGCAGCATCTGCATCACATCATGCTGGATGCCGGCATGACAGTCAGCGAGATCGTGGCAACCCTGTTCGTGGTCAGCGCCATCCTTGGCGGCATCGGCGTGTTCGGGTGGTATCTGGGTGTACCGGACACCGTGATGTTGCTCGGCCTTCTGGTACCGGTCAGCGCGCACGTCTGGTTCGAACACGGGGGCCGCAACCACATGCCCCGAACCTGGCGCTTTGCCGGCAAGGACAAGACCTCTTTCAAGACTCCGCAGCCTTTGCTCAAGTGATTGCCGAAACGTGCTCGCGCACCTTCGGGTGGCCGCCGCATGACCGAGTAGCTATATGAACCGCCATGGTTGCGGCGGTTCAAATCGGTTCGAATCAAAACGGTAACCGTAAAGTGGATGGGCCTGCCCATGAGAGGTGTGGCGCAAAAACCACGCGTATTTTGCGATTTATTGACAGGTCGGTTGTAATTCCATGACTTTCTGTCGAAAAACAGATTTTATTCCTTAGTTGTCCTAATCAATGTAACGGGAATGTCTCCGTTGCTGAGTAGTTATCCACAAGTCGAAAAGTCAGGTTTCGATTTCGGATGCGCCAGTGCTGGTGGTCCTGAGTAGATTCCGAGTCTGTCGCCGCAATGCATTTCGAGGAAAATAGTAAGTACCCGGATCATTCAACCTAAACAATCAAGCCAATGGAAATTCGGGTGAGGCACCAATCTGGCCATCAACCACCGGGATAAGGCTTCAAGTGGGGGGACAAGGGATGGGGTGTTCATGCGTCACGACTGGACGTTACGGCGCCAGACAAATAACTCTGTCGCGAGGGCCGAAACATTAGAAGAGGGCGGGGGAAGTATCCTCTACCTTGACGAGCAGCATCTCACGCGCGACTGCATTGGTCGCGAACTCGCGCGACGCCTGCCGGAGTTCACGATCATTGAGCGCGCGACGGCGCGGGATCTTGCGCCAGACGATTCCAATCTCGCGAAAATAGCGCTCGTAATTCTGTATGTGCATGCTGATCGCATGAATCTTTATGCGGATCGCGAGAGTCTGGACCAAAACGGCATGGCCGCCCAGCTATCGATCCTCGAAGAGGTTGCACCGGAAATACCACGCATCGTGATGTCGGAAGCCGAGGTTCCGGAGGACATTCTCGAAGCTTTTCGCAGACGCGTCCGTGGATATGTGCCGACCACGCTGCCGATCAAGCAGGTCGCCGAGGTAATACGGTTTGTCGCCGCCGGCGGCACGTTCGTTCCCCAAAGCATCTTGTCTTTGCACGGCCGGGCGAACCTGATCCACGAAACGCCTCACGACGCGCCTGCGTCCGACGAGCTGGCGGATTTTTCACCGCGTCAGAACGAGGTTCTACGGATGTTGTGGAATGGAAGTTCGAACAAGGTGATCGCGTACGAACTGCATATGTCCGAGAGCACAGTGAAAGTGCATATTCGTCACATAATGAAAAAACTCAACGTCAATAACCGGACGCAAGTCGTCTTGCGGACGCGCCCCCGACGGCTCGACAACGACTTCTCCGCAAAACGGACAAGTCCGCTTTCCGCGCTGCGCGCACCGGCGGTGATTCCAGGCATAATCGACGGCTGACCAGTTCCGGGGCAGACGGGCAGTCGGGCGATTGATCTCTCGAAACGACATCGGCATGCACAATGCTTCGCATCGCCGTGGAGTGGGGTGACGCTGCGGCGCCGGGTATCTTCGAGAAGGGCAGGTAGTCCGCGGCCTTGACTGGCGAAAGCTCTTCGCCGCTCACGCACGGTGCCAGGAAAGACAGCTGCTTCCAGTGATCCTATGGAGATCCCAACTGCATCACGATTCGGATCAGATCCGGAAGCGATGCCGCACCGGCCCGCCTCATGATGGCAGCCCTATGGTTCTCAACGGTACGCTGGCTGATATTTAGAGTTTGAGCGATCTTCTTGCTTGAATAACCGCCAACGACCAAGTCCAAGACCTGGCGCTCGCGCGGCGTCAATTCCGCGATCCGTGCCGTCAACTCTCGCCGCCTGATCATCGCGTCGGCCGAGCCGCGATCGATCTCGAGCGCGCGTTCCACTGCCGACAGGAGAGCTTCATAGGATATCGGCTTCTCGATATAGTCGATGGCACCCGCCTTCAGCGCGCGAACCGCGGTCGTGGTGTTGCCGTGGCCAGTGATCATGATTGATGGAAGCGTCGAACCTTCCGATTTGAGGCATTCGAGCAACTCTACTCCATCCATGCCAGGCAACTTGTTGTCGATGACGAGACATCCTCTTTGGTCGCGATTGTAGGTCTTCAAGAAGTCTTCGCTGCTGGGAAAAACCTCCACGTTCTGCCCTTGGAGGCCGAGCACCTCGCGCACAGCATCACGCAACACGCCGTCGTCATCCACTACAAAAATCGTCTGCGAGAGTGCGTGCTGACTATGCCGGCTGGAGGCTGCTGCGCGATGGCGAACCAGGGCGAGGAATCGCGTAATCTGCGGGACCAATTCAGCCGGCCCCACAGGCCTGGGAAGGTATATGCGGGGCTCGCTGATGGCATCCGCAAGCCATTCTTCAGACGAAGCATCGACCAGAGCGATAACCGGAATGTCCCAGCCAAGCGTCCACCGGAGCGAGGAGACGACCCTGCTGTTACGCTCGTTTGGCTCGCTGAAATCAAGGATCGCGACTTCGGGCAGCATGCTTCCAAATTTGTGCGTGGTGAGAGTTGTGAAGCCGTCTTCGGCTGTTGTCGTCATAGTCTGATGCCCAAATTCGCTCAACAGCAGCACGAGAGCGTCCCGAACGGCAGTATCGTCTGATGCGACGAGAACAGTTCCCTTGGGAACCCCACCATTCCACATCGCAGTTCGAACAAGATGCGAATCGATCGGGACTTCCGCAGTAAACACCAGTCCGTTCCCCGGACGGGATCTCGCCTTAACCGCGAGGTTCAGCAGCTCCGACAGGGGCTTCACCAGCGTCTCGACAACACCCGTCGGTGACCCATTGTGAAACTCGTCAAGGATGGCCATTTGGCGTTCGGCCGAGACTCCCGTTCCCCTCAGCCATATCTGGAATACAAGCTTGCCACCACGGTGACGGCAACCGAAGAGCACCTTGCCGTGTTTGATCAGCTTCATCGCACGAATGAGCAGCGCCCGGAGTGCTTGTTCAAGCAGTTGCGAATCGCTGCGCACGGCGAGACTACATGGAACGACGTGCCATTCGAGGCCCCTTGCCGCAGCGTGGTAGGCAAGTTCGGTTCGCAGGCGTTTCATCAGCATATCAATCGGGAAGACGGAAAATTCTGGCGCAATTGGACCGGCTTTGAGCTGTTCGATCGAAATTACGGCATTGAGTATCCCCGCCAGCGCCTCGATAGCTTCCTCAAGTCGGGCAATGACCTTGAGAAGCTCCGGATCCTTCTCCCGTGCCGCCAATACGCCTCTAAGCAGACTTAGAGTCTGCAGGGGTTGGCGAAGGTCATGATCGGCCGTCACTATGGAAGGGAGCAAGTACCGATGTGCTCGCTGGGCGTGTGGCCCAACGCCGTCCGTTACCTGGCCCTCCGGCGTGGATCGGCTGATCTCTTCGATGGCGATCATCATCGTCCCGCTCGAAAGCGTAGAGGGTATGCGCCGGGCGCTTAGAGCGAAAGTTCGACGATCGGATAGGCCATCGTGGAGTTCAAGCGGGTACCTGTTTGCCCTCGCAGAGCCGGCCTCGGCCAAGTCCAGAAAGTCTTGCAACCCGGGCACATCTAATAGACCACTGCCGACCTCGCGCAGAATGCGGCCGATCGCGCTCTGCGGTGTCGCGCCGACTAGCTGATAGAACGACTTGTTGGCAGCGATAATGCGATGGAGTTGGTCGAGTAACACCACGGGCTGCTGCAGCATCCCGACGACGCCCTGCAGCCATGGCTGATCCAGGAAGTTCGCTTGCCCTGACTTACTCGCGATCAAAGCCCTGTCCCTGTTTCTGGGAATGTCGTCCTCGCCCAATCTCAGTTAGGCAGATATGGCCATTCCTGGAAAGCAAGTCCCCGAAGAAGCACCAACCAAGCAGCCGTCGAATCGTTCCCGTTCAATCCAAATTGGCAATGACACAAGACCGTGATGCGGCTTCGCCCGCTATGCCTGTCATCGCTCTATAGGATTGCTCAAGGATTATTCAGGATTTCGCAGGTCGCATGATCTGCTTCAGGGAAGGGGGTCGTCAATCCATGCTTCCGCGCTTCGTCAGGGTGGTGCCAGGCCGCTCCGCGATCCTCGAGTTTGGTCGGTATGCTTGATCAAGGAGCGAAAGACGGCGAAAGGCGCGGGGGGTGGGACGCCCGAGATCGACGCCGGAGGAAGGATCAAAGTCATAAAAATGCCGGGACGTGCGATCCATATGCCGCGAGAGCGCCATCTGCCTGGCCAGAGCAGTCCAGACGACTTCTAAGATCCTTCGCGCGGCCAGCAACAGATCATCCCAAAAGGCCGCCATGGCGAGCTTAGGATTCAGGGCGAACTGCCACCAGAGATATCGCATAGTGGCGCCAACTCGCCCTTGCCGCGCTGCGCTCCGCACGCGTTGCCATTCGTACCGGTTCAAGATCGCCTCTTTGGACAAGTTGGGAACGTCAGCGCATTCCGACAGCGCAATTCGCACAGCCAGAGCTCCCGACCGAATCATTTGTTCCACGTTGCTGGACATGCTTGCCGGGTGCCGACGGTACCCCACGAGATACTCGGGAACCTCGCCAAAGCGGTATCGGGCAGCAATCCGAAGCTGCAGCAGCAAGTCCTCGCATCCTTCCGCGCCTGCCTCCCGCAATCTCGGATCATAGCCGCCGAGTTCTTCCAACACGGCTTTCCGCACCAGGATGGAACTGCCATTTCCGATAAAGTTGATGTGGAAATGGCGGTAAAGGACCCACCCATTAGCACCGAACTTCCGGGAAGAGGTCAGCACCTTGCCGTTGACGTCGATCACACGAAACGGCGAGTAGACGAGGGCCATTTCCGCTCCGCCGGCAAGCAACATCTCCATCTGCTTCGCGATCTTGGTGGGGTGCCAGAGATCATCGGCATCGATCAAAGCGACGAACGTGCCCTTGCTTGACTGGATGCCTGCATTGCGGGCGGAGGCCACGCCGCCGTTCGATTTTCGTATCACGCGGACTCGTGGGTCGCTCCGGCAGTGACGCTGGACAATTGCACCGGTGTCGTCGGTCGACCCGTCGTCGACGACGATTATGTCCAGGTTCTCGTACGTCTGTCGCGACACCGACGCCAACGTTTCTTGAATCGTATTCGCAGCATTGAATGCCGGTATTACGACCGATACGAGAGGGTTATCCGCCATCATTCGATGCGAACGCCCAGCAATGCTATGCATGTCCGTCCCGGAGTGGACGCGGACAGCGACAAATTCCTTCGCCGCCTACTGTAGAGCGAGGTGACATGTTGGTCAGTAGGCCTTTTGACTGATCTCGCGGCGTTTCCGTCAGCCGTACTGTACCATTAAGACGTATTGAAATGGCTGAGGCTTTCGAAAGCGCGCGTGCGCCGTGCGCGATGGGATGCTGTTGGGCATATTCCGTCGAATCCACCAGAAGGCGGAAGCAACCATTGACTTGAAAAACACTCCTCGATCCTGCGCGGACTTGGTCAAACCGGTTGGTGGCGCGGTGGTGAAATGGCCCTCTTGGCAAAATTCGATCGGCGAGCGGATGTCCCATGTAAAGAAAACCGGGTGAAAGAAACCCGGTTGATGGAAACCCTCCGCCGGATTTTCGAGGGCATCGAGGAACTCGGCGGAGGGTCTGGTGGCCCACAGCGCCCAAACGGGCTGACGGTCTGCTATCAACCCATCTGAAAAACTCGAGCGCCGCTGCCGGCGGTCTCATGTGACCTTGGGGGGCGGTCATCACAAGCCGCACAGTGATAGTAAGGGAACGAGGCGACAAATCCACGATATCAAAAAGCCGTATATCTCCATTGCGACGCTTAGACTCGGGATCGTTGCCTTGAACTACTTTTCAACAGCGATGAATTCGATTGAGCATTGATGCACCAATCCCATCAAATCCGGCAGGTGTGCGACGGTCAGAAGGTCGCCGACGCGCCGCCGTCGACCATCAGGATCTGTCCGGTGACGTAGCGCGCATCATCGGAGCAGAGGAAGAATGCCGGGCCGGCCATGTCTTCGGGCTCGGCATAGCGCCGCAGCGGAATGCGGCCGTATTTCACGTAGATGTCGCGGAACCAGTCGGCATCGTATTCGTGCGAGCCGTCGGGCTGGATCGACATCGGTGTATTGACGAAACCCGGCGCCAAAGCATTGACCATGATGCCGTGCGGCGCCAAGTCGGCGGCCAGGGCGCGGGTGAAATTGACGATGGCGCCTTTGGCGGTGGAATAGGGGATCGCATCCGGCCAGCCGCGCACACCCATGATGGAGGCGATGTTGAGGATGCGCCGCCCGTCGCCGGCCTTCTTCAGCAGCGGCACGAAAGCGAGGCACATGCGCACGGCGCCATCCTGATTGACCCGGATGACCGCGTGATAGCGCGCCATGGTCATCTTATCGATGCCAGTGCCGTCGGAGATGGCGGCATTGTTGACCAGGATCTCGCATCGTCCGTGCTGCGCATCGACATGGGCGGCGAGAGCAGCGACCCGGGCATCATCGCCGATATCGACCGCGAATGCGCTGGCTGAGCCGCCTTTATCCTGGATGCGCTGGGCGGCGTCGCGCGCGTTCTTCTCGTTGATGTCGGCGATGACCAGGATGGCGCCTTCTTCCGCCAACCGTGTGGCGATCCCGAACCCGATTCCCTGGGCTCCGCCGGTCACGACTGCGACGCGGCCCTTCAGTCTCTGGCTCGCATTCGCGCTCATGCCAACCTCCGTCAGGCAACCTTGTAGCGCTTGACCACGTCCCAATCGATCTCGACGCCCAGGCCGGGCTTGACCGGAAGAGGGATCGTGCCATCCGGGCGCAGGACCAGCTCCTCCTGTGCCAGCTCGCGGCGCAGGCGCTCATGGCAGAGCTGCGGCGGCAGATACTCGATATAAGCGCAGTGGTTGGTAACAAAGGCCAGGTGTGCCGTGCCGGAAATGGAGATGCCAGTTTTCCAGCAATGCGGCACGATCGTGCGGCCGCGCGCCTTGGCCATGTCGCAGACGATCTTGGCTTCGCCGATGCCGCCGACACGGCCGACATCAGGCTGGGCGACCTGGACCTTGCCAATATCCAGCAGCTCTTCGAACTCGAAACGGGTCGCCAGCCATTCGCCAAAGGCGATCGGCATCGGCGCCTGCTCCGCCAGCTTCGCCATCTCGCGCACATTGTCGGACCAGAGCGGGGTCTCCAGGAAATAGACGTTGAACTCGCCCCAATCCTTCACCGTCCGCAGGCAGGTCGCGGCGTCTTCCCACAGGTACTGGACGTCGACCATCAAGGTGATATCCGGACCGACGGTCTTGCGCACCGCCGCCAGGACTTCAGTGTGGCGCTCGTAGCTCTCGCGCATGCCGCCATGGGCGTAAGGGCCGTTCATCGTGATCTCGGTCTTCATCGCCTTGAAGCCGAGGTTCTTGGCCTTTTCCGCCGAGGCACAGAGCGCGTCGCGATATTCCTCGAACCGATGGCCGGCCGGCTGTAGCGATGCATACGGCGTGATGTGCTGGCGCGTCGCGCCGCCGAGCAATTCATGCACCGGCTTGTCCAGCGCCTTGCCGCACAGGTCCCAAAGCGCCATGTCCACCGCGCTCATGGCGTGGATGATCATGCCGCGGCGGCCATTCATGGCGGTCCCCAGATACATCTTCTTCCACAGATCGCCGATCTGGAACGGATCGGCACCGATCAGCATTTCCTTGATGCACAGGCCCATCGTATGGGTGCCCGGCGCTTCGATGCATGCCTTGGCCATCCAGGGATTAGCGTCGCACTCGCCGACGCCGACCACGCCGCCGTCGGTGCGGATGACGATGACGAAGCTGTCCTGCGCCGAGGAGGTGAAGCTGGCGTCATAGTCGGGCGCCAGCAGGACGTGGCATTCGACATCGGTGATCTTCAGGTGCGGCGCTGTGCCGGCGAAGCGTGGCGAAACGGTTTCAAAGGGCATGGACATATCCGTGGTTGGAGCTCAGACCATGGTGAGGCCGCCGTCGATCGGCAGCACGACACCGGTGATGAAGGATGCCTTGTCCGACGCCAGGAACGCAGTCGCCTCGGCAATCTCAATGGGTTTGGCATAACGGCCGACGGGATGCATGTTGGCCAGGACCTTCAGACCTTCCGCCTCGCCACCGGGCATCCCCGAGGCATAGTTGCGGGTCAGTGGCGTGTCGATGACGCCAGGCGCGATCACATTGGCGCGTAGTCCAGTCTTGGCATAGTCGGAGGCGATGCAGCGCGCGAGATGCTGCAGGCCAGCCTTGGCCACGTTATAGGCAACGTCGCCTTCCCACGCGACCAGGCCGCAGACCGAACCGATGAAGACGATGGAGGGGTTCTTGCCCTCGAGCAGTGCGGGGATCAGCCGCTTGGATAGGCGAAACGCGGCGGTCAAATGCAGCGTCATCATGCGATCCCAGAGCTCGTCCGAGGTCTGATGCGTCGGCGCGGTCTGGGTCACGTCGATGCCGGCGGAATGCACGAAGATGTCGAGGCCGCCGAGGCCGGCGATCACCTCGTCCGCGGCGCGCTCGGTCTGCTGCTGGTCGTAGAAATCCGCCTGCACCACAATGTGACTGCCGCTCGTGGACGGCAGGCTCTTGGCCATGGCGCGGGCCTCATCCGCATGGCGCGAGGCGCCGATCGCGACGCGCGCGCCTTCGGCTGCGAAGGACTTGACGATTGCCGCGCCGATGCCGCTGGAACCGCCCGTGACGTAGGCGCGCTTGCCCGCCAGAATGCCGCTCATTGTCCTCTCCGCACTCTCATCGCGTCGAATAGCCGCCGTCGATCGCAATCGCCTGGCCCGTGATGAACGCCGCCGAATCGCTCGCCAGATAGACCGCGAGGTCGCCCATTTCATCAAGACGGCCGGCACGCGGAATCGCATGCATGAGCCGTTTTGCCTGAAGTACTTCTTCCGGGTTCGGCTCCTGCTTCACCACCTCGAGAGACAGCGGCGTCTCCACAAAGCCGGGGCACATCGCGTTGACGCGCACACCCTTGTCGGCGAAATCGAGCGCGGCGGACTTCACCAGCCCGATGACGCCGTGCTTGCCGGCGCAATAGCCGGCGCGCTCCTTCTGGCCGACCAATCCATACATGGATGAGATGACGATGACCGAGGCTTTGCCTGCTGCCATCAGATGCCCGGCGCCATAGCGCATCGCGAGAAAGGCAGGCAGCAGCGAATGATCGATGATGCGCCGGAATTCCTCGACCGGCGTGTTGAAGATCGGGGTGCGGCCGCCGGCGCCGGCGCTGACCAGGATGGTGTCGATGCCGCCCATGAAGCGCACGGCCGCGTCTGTCACGCGCTGCACGTCCCCTGCAACGGTCGCATCTCCGGTGGCGAAGTCAGCTTTGCCGTGCGCCTTCAGCCCTTGCGCGGCATCGCGCAACACGCCCTCCCGCCGGCCGGTGAGGAAGATCGCTGCGCCATCGCGCGCCATCGCCTCGGCGCAAGCGAGGCCGATGCCGGTGCCGCCGCCATAGATCAGTGCTTTCTTGCCTGCGAGCCTGCCACCCAATGCGCACCCCCAATTTCGAAGCTAGATCGGCCTGAAGACAGGCTCCGGCAGGCCGAGCACCGCGACCTCGGTCGCGAACACCGCGCCACCTTCGGGCTCGCTGTTGTCCGCGGCGCGCCCGGATGTCACGAACAACGTCCGCAAGTCGTTGCCGCCCAGGCAGCAGGATGTGACGTTGCGCGCCGGCAGGAGCAGGGTCTCGAGCCGCTCGCCGCTGGGCGACAGGCGAAAGACCTTGCCGCCGTCATACATGGCAATCCAGATGCATCCTTCCGTGTCGACGCAACATCCGTCGGGAATCCCGTCGGCCTCGGTGTATTTCTGGAAGATGCGGCGGCGGGTAAGCTTGCCGCTGGGATCGAGATCGTACGCCAGGCTCTGCCGTCCGAGCGAATCGCTGAAGTAGAGCACGTCGCCCTTGGGCGAGAAGGTCGGTCCGTTGCAGACCACGAAGCCGCTGTCGCCGATGCGCCACTTGCCGCGCCGGTTCAGCACATAGAGTACACCACGCGGCGCGGATTCCGTGGCGTCGAAGTTTCCGATCCAGTAATTGCCGTGCCGGTCGACCTTGGCGTCATTGTAGGGCAGATCAACCCTTCCATGATTGGGATCCGCAAAGGGCGTGGTGGAACCATCGCGCAGATCGAAGAAATGCAGGCCGCTGTCGACGCCGATCACCAGGCGCTCATCCTCGCAGAAGACGACGGAGCCGATGCTGGCGAACTGCGACAGCGTCCAGTCCTTGCGCTTGCCGTCGGGGGACAGGCGCCGGATGGTCGGGCCATAGAAATCGACCCAGAAGAATTCGCCGGTGGCGCTGTTCCATTGCGGACTTTCCCCGAGCTTGTCGCGGTTGTCGGTGAGAATTCGCCAGTCCGGTGTGCGCGCCATGTGCGACCAGTCTTTGAGTTTTCGGCGCCAAACTGTAGAGTTGCGGCCCAAAGATCACAATACCAGACTTCATTCCGATATCTCGGAATGGGTGGAGCGCCGCGGGGGCATGACGGGATCGGACATCGCAGTGCGGTTGCGCGGCTTGAGCCGCAGCTTTGGCGCGGTCACAGCCGTGCATCCGATCGATCTCGATATTCCGCGCGGCGACTTCCTGGCAATCCTGGGCCCCTCAGGCTGCGGCAAGACGACGTTGCTGCGGATGATGGGCGGATTTGTCGAGCCCACCTCCGGCCGGATCGAGGTCAACGGCGCGGACATCACGCATCTTGGCCCGGAGCACCGGCCGATTAACATGGTGTTCCAGGGCTACGGCCTCTTCCCGCACATGAATGCGCGGCAGAATGTCGGCTACGGATTGCGATTGAAGAAGCTGGACCGTGCGACGATCGCCGGCAAGGTCGGCGACGCCATGGCGCTGGTGCGGCTCGAGGGATACGAGGACCATATGCCGGCGCAGCTTTCCGGCGGCCAGCAGCAGCGCGTCGCTTTGGCGCGCGCCCTGGTGATGGATCCGCAAGTACTCCTGCTTGATGAGCCGCTGGCCGCTCTCGATCTCAAATTGCGCCAGGCGATGCAGGAAGAGTTGCGCCGCATTCACCGTGTGATCGGGGGTACTTTCGTCTTCGTCACCCACGACCAGGGAGAGGCATTGGGCCTCGCCAACCGCATCGCGGTGATGAAGGACGGAAGGATCGAGCAGCTCGGCACGCCGGAGGAAATCTATCTGCGGCCCGCGACCCATTTCATCGCGGGCTTCATTGGCGAGGCAAATCTTCTCAAAGGACAGCGCAAAGGCGGGCGGATCGAGACCGCTTGCGGCATCGCCTGCGATGGTCCGGGGCCGGATGGCCCTGTCACGCTGGTCGTGCGGCCGGAAGGCGTGCGCCGGCTGGCCGATACCGAGCACGCCGATATCGAGATCACCGGGACGGTGGAGGAGGTGGTGTTCCTGGGCGCCCACGTCAAATACGTGCTGGCTGTGCCGGGCGGCGAGAAGCTGCGCATTCAGGAAGCGGTGGAGCGTGGGCGCGCCGCGATCGGCGAGAGGATGCGGGTCGGCTGGAGCAATTCGGCACAGCGTGTAATCGCCTAGACTCTCCTGCCGGCGGTCGCGCCGCCATCCGCCATGATGACACTGCCGGTCATGAACGTTGCGCGCGGCGACGCCGCCAGCAGAATCGCTTCCCCGATCTCGCGCGGTGCCGCGACCCGGTCCAGCAAGGTATAGTTCGCCCATTGCTGCCGCGCCTTCGCCTCATCGGGCGCCGTTGCCACGCTTTGGCGCATCATGTCGGTCTCGGTCGGGCCGGGGCAGACGCAGAGCACGCGAACGTCAGGTGCCAGCTCGGTCGCCAATGCGCGAGTCAGGCCGACCAAAGCGCCCTTGGACGCACAATAGGCGACGCAGCCGGCATAGCCCAGCATCGCCGCATCCGATCCGACATTGACGATCGTGCCCTTGCGCTGGCGCAGGATCGGCAGCAGCGACTGTGACAGCACCCACGGGGCGGTCAAATTGACGGCGATGGTCTCATCCCAGATTGCATGGCCGGTGTCCGCGATGGATGCTTCGTGGAAAATACCGCCGCAATTCACCAGGATATCGAGCGCGCCGACCTCTTGAGCCAAAGAGCGGCATTGCGCCCGATCAGCCAGATCGGCGGCCAATCCCCGCACGCGGCCCGGATGTCGGGGCGAGAGGCGGGAGACCGCGGCATCGACATCTGCCTGGCGCCGGCCATGGAGGATCACCGACCCGCCGCGCTCCAAAAACAGTTCCGCGGCGGCGGCGCCAATACCGCGGGTAGAACCAGTGACAAAGATCGTCTTGCCGTCGAACTCCATGGCTACAGCCGCCCCGCGGTGCTGCCGCCGTCGATCGCGATGGCCGACCCGGTCATGAACGCCGCCGCCGGGGACAGCAGGCAGAGAACGAAGGCAGCGATCTCGTCGGGTGAGGCCAGGCGGCCAACAGGGTGATAGCGGTTGAAGGCGGCGTAGTAGGCCGCCAGGTCGCCGCTGTCGGCCGCGCAGTCGCGCATCAGCTCGGTGTCCATGGTGCCCGGGCACAAGGCGTTCGCCCGCACGCCGTCGGGCGCGAGTTCAATGGCCATCGCCTTGGTCATGGTCACCAATCCGTGCTTGGCGGACACATAGGCGACGTTGTTGGCGATGGCATGGAGGCCGAGCTCCGATGCCACATTGACGATGCAGCCGCGGCTTGCCTTCAGCAGCGGCAAAGCGGCCTGCACGGTCAGGAAGCTGGCGCGCAGGATGACATTGAGGTGGGTGTCCCAATGCGCGTCATCGGTTGCTTCGATCGGCTTTTCGATATTCACCGCGGCATTGTTGATGAGGAAGTCGAGCCGGCCACCGCGCGTTGCCTGGGCGACGGCTTGGCCGGGCCCATCGGCGGCCGACAGATCGGCCGGTGCCGTGACCAGCCGCGCGCCGCCGCCGAGCCGCGCGATCGCGGCATCGCAGGCCTCCGGCGTTCGGTCGTTGATCGCGACGGTTGCTCCGGCCTCATGCAGCCCTTTGGCGATCGCGAAGCCGAGGCCTCTCCCTGCGCCGGTGACCAGCGCGACGCGACCGCCATAATCAAATGTCATCTCAGCCACGATAGCTGCTCACCCTGAGCGCGAGGAAGGTCGACCCGACGCTGAGCAAAATCAGCAGCGTGGCAATGGCGTTGATGGTCGGATCGAGCGATGTGCGGACCATGCCCCAGACCAGGGTCGGCAAGGTGTTACCGGCACCGATGGTGAAGAAAGTAATGACGAAATCATCCAGCGAGATCGACAAGGCGATCAGCGCCGCCCCGATGATCGTCGGCCGAATGATCGGCAGCGTGACGGTCATGAAGGCGTGCAGAGGCGACGCGCCCAGATCCCGGGCGCTGTCCACCACCGCCCAGTCGAAGGTCGCGAGGCGCGAAAAGACGATCAGGATGACGAAGGGCTGCGCAATCACCAGATGACCCAGGATCACGGTCGGCAAACCCAGCGGCAGGTCGATCAAGCGCACGAAGCAGCTCATCATCGCCACGCCGATGATCAGGGCCGGCAGCATCATGGGTATGCTGATGATGCCGATCAGGACCTCCGCACGGCGGGACGCCATCCGCGCCAGGACCATGGCCGCCATGGTGCCGACCGCCACCGACAGGATGGCGACGAAGCCGGCCACGATCAGGCTGTTCCACAGGGCCGGCCAGAAGGCGCCCAGCGAAAACAGCTTCCGATACCAATCCAGTGTAAATCCAGTCAGCGGCAGGCTCGTCAGAGCGGACTGGTTGAAGCTGAACAGCACGACCAGCACCAGCGGCACGGCCATGAAGGCGGCGGTCAGCAGGGCGAAGACGCGCCAGCCAAGGTCGCCAAGCTGTCCGGTCAAGCGGTTCATGGCTGCAGCCCCCGGCGGAGCAGGCCGCGAAAGATCATGACCAGCGCCAGCGACACCGCCATCACCGTGAAGGCCATGGCGCTGCCCATCGGCCAGTTGAAGCCGAGGGAGAATTGCAGCTCGATGAAATGCCCCATCATCGCTGCCCCGCCGCCCACGAAACGCGGCGTCACATAGTCGCCGGCGGTGATCAGGAAGGCGAAGGTGAAGGCAATGACGATGCCCTTCTCGCACTGCGGGATGACGATGTCGCGCAGGACAGCCCAACGCCCCGCGCCAAGATCGCGCGCAGCCTCGATGGTGGCCGGGCGGATGGCACGCAGATTGCCGTAGATCGGCAGGATGGCGAAGGGCAGCAGGAAATAGGTCAGGGTGATCACGACGGCATTGACGCTGTAGAGCAGGGCATCAAGCGGCTGGTCGATAGTTCCGGTCCACAACAGGAACTGGTTGAGGATGCCCTCACGGCCCAGGATGCTCTTCCAGGCATAGATCTTCACCAGATATCCGCCGAACAAGGTGATCAGCGCCAGGAACAGCAGCGGCGTTTCGAATCTTCCGCACTTGAACCGGATGGCATAGGCGAAGCTCAAGGCAAGCAAGGTCGTCAGCGCGCCGATCGCGAGGGCGATCAGCAGCGTGCCGCCCATCGCGTCGTAATAGTCGCTCCAGGTCGCAACATAGTTCTTCAGCGTAAAGTCGGCGCGCATGATCCGCGCCCGCACCGACCAGAAACTGATGACGAGGAAGTAGAGCAGGGGCGCGGCGAAGGCACCGAGGAAAATCAAGGCGGCCGGCATCAGGAGCCAGTTCTGATGCCCCCATGCCGGCCGCTTGAGCACAAGCGCCTCTTATGCCTTGGACAGGCGCTGGTATTCGTTCAGGAAATCGTCATAGGTCGCGACCGACCCGTCTGATTCCGTCGGCGGCACCGGCTGCAGCCGCGCCTTTTTCATGAAGCCGTCGATATCCGCGTAGTTGTAGGATTCCGCCAGCTCCTTGGGCAGCATCGGCACGGTATCGAGGTTTGTGATGCCGGCGCTCTGCTCGGTCGCGAACTGCTTCTGCGGCTCGGCCGAGACGATGTGGTTGATCATCTTGTAGCTGAGTTCCGGGTGCGGGGCGTCCTTGGGAATGCACAGGCAGTCCATGAACATGCCGGTGCCTTCCTTCGGGATGGTGTATCTGATGGTCTTGCCCTTGGCCTGGGTCCAGACCGCGACGGCTTCCCATCCGATCGCCGACACGGTCACCTCGTTGCGCGCGAAAGCGTCCGACATGTCGCCATAGCTGGCGAAGAAGGCACGCGCATGCTTGGTCTTGATCTCGATCAGCTTGTCGATCACCTGCACCATCTCTTCCTTGGTCAGGATGGTGCCCATCGGCTTACCGGTCACGACGGTGCCCCAGATCAGCAGGTTGCCCAGCGGATCGTCGACCATCGCGACCTTGCCCTGATATTCCGGCTTCAGAATGTCGAGCCAGCTCTCCGGTGGCGCGCTGACGGCCGCGGGATCGTACATCAGCGGCAGCGAGCCCCAGTTCCACGGCACGCCCATCAGGTTGCCGTTGTATTTGATCGCGTCCTGCGCGACGAATTGCGGGATCAGCTTGGGGAGCTGGTCGATCTTGGCCGTATTGATCGGCTCCAGCAATTCGCCCTCCGCCATCAGCGGCAGATATCCGAAATACATCGTGATGAGGTCGGTCTTGCCGATGCCGCCGGCCTGCAGCTTGGTGATGATCTCCTCGTTCGAGGAGATGAAGGTCGGCTGGAAATCGATGTCGTTGTCCGCGACGAACGAGCCGCTGAGGATCGGCGTCTCGTAGCCCTGCCAGCCCATCCAGGTCATGGTGGTCTTGGCAAAAGCGGGGCGTGCGCCGAATGCGACCGTTGCGCCGAGTGCAGCGGCGCCGACGAGTGCCTGGCGGCGCGACAGCGCGGAGCGCGCCGACAGTTGCGCCAGCGCACTCAACTCCTGTTTCCGGTTATGCATGAGGTGGCCTCCCAGCCTGTCTTGTTGAGATCCGGCAGCCGGATCTGTCCCGCATTGCAGCGGAGGGCATTGTCTGCCCTTCTTTTTCCCTACGTCCGCTTCGGCGGATTTCCGAAATACTGGACGCATATACAAGATGCAGGAATAAGCTAACATAGGCTAAAAAAAGCGGTCAAGCAGACGACCGATCGGCTAGAGATTGCCAAGTGTCCGCAGGAACAAGAGGTCATGGTGAACTATTTCGACAATCCGAATTACTCCGTCATCATTGTCGGCGCGGGCCGCGGCATCGGCCGCGCCGCCGCCGACCTGCTCGCATCCCAGGGCGTGGCAGTCGGCTGCCTAGACAGCGACGGCGCGACGGCCCAGGCGGCAGCGGAGGCAATCAAGGCGCGCGGCGGTCGCGCAATCGCGGGCCGGCTCGACGTGACGGAAGATTCCGCCATCGGTCCAGCCCTCGATGCGATGGCGAAGTCGCTGGGGCGCATCGACGGGCTGGTCAATTGTGCCGGCATCACCGGCAACACCAACATCAAGGCGCATGATGTCGACCCGGCGGATTTCGATCGCGTGCTCGGCATCAATCTGCGCGGTGCGTTCATGCTCTCGAAGCATGTGCTGCCGCACATGGTGGCGCGGAAATTCGGCCGCTTGCTCCATCTCGCCTCGATCGCCGGCAAAGAAGGCAATGCCGGCATGACCGCGTACTCTGCCAGCAAGGCCGGCCTGATCGGCATGGTGAAGAGCATGGCCAAGGACTACGTCGACAAGGGCATCACCATCAATGCGCTGGCACCGGCGGTGATCCGCACGCCGATGGTCGACGCGATGCCGCAGGCCTCGCAGGACTATATGACCGCGAAAATTCCGATGGGCCGCTGCGGCGAGCTGGAGGAGGCGGCGCAGATGATTGCCTGGATCGTTTCCCCCGCCTGCAGCTTCACCACCGGATTCACCTTCGACCTCAGCGGCGGGCGCGCCACCTACTAGGAGCTCGGCCGTGAACAAGATCGCCGCCATCGAGGTCATTCCGATCATCGGCCCCACGCCGGCAGCGGACGACCTGGACGGCACGACCGACACGGTCATCGTCCGGCTGACCGACGAAGCCGGTCACACCGGCATCGGCGAGACCGACGCGCCGCCGCATGTGGTCAAGGCGTTCCTGGAAATGCCGACGGCCCATTTGTGGAGCCGCAACGTCGGCGAGATCCTGATTGGCGCCGATCCATTGGAGGCGACCGGACTCTGGCAGAAGCTCTATGACGGAACGTTCTGGCCGGGGCGACGCGGCCTTGGCATCCATGCCATCTCTGCCATCGACATCGCACTCTATGATCTGGCCGGCAAGCAGCACGGTGTTCCGTCCTACAAGCTGCTGGGCGGTGCGCGGCGTGACAAGCTGCGGCCCTATTGCACCATCTTCCCCGGCCTGGCGCATGGCCGCTCCATCGAAGAGCTGATGACAGAGATCGGCCGGCAGTTCGATGCTTCTTTGGAGAGCGGCTTCCGGGCGGTGAAGATGGAGGTGCTGTTCTACGATCTGGTGACCGACCGGGAGCTGGTGGACCTGATCAAACGCGGCCGCAAGATGCTGGGCGACGGCATCACCATGGCGGTCGATTTCGGCTATCGGTGGCGGAACTGGCACGACGCCCTCTATGTGCTCGACCGGGTCGGCGAGTGCGACATCTTCTTCGCCGAGGCAACCCTGCAGCACGACGATCTGGAAGGGCACGCGCGTCTGGTGGAGCGCAGCGCTATTCGCATCGGCGGCGCGGAGGCGGCGGCCACGCGCTGGGAAATCCTGGAATGGCTGACGCGCGGCAAGGTCGGGATCGTGCAGCCCAATATCGGCCGGGGCGGCGGGCTGACCGAAATCCGCCGTATCGCCGATCTGTGCGAGCTGCACGGGGCCGAGGTCGTGCCGCATGGCTGGAAAACCGGCATCACCTCCGCGGTCGGGCGGCATTTCCAGGCGGCCTGCGGGCCGGCGCCGGTGTTTGAATATGTCTCACCCAAGGTGTTCGATAGCGTGCTGCGCCGAGAGCTGGTCTCGCCCGAGCCGGCGGTGGTCGATGGCTACATGGCGCTGCCGGACCGGCCGGGCCTCGGCATCGATCTCAATGAAGAGCTGGTCGAACGGCTGCGCGCCGACAGGAACTAGGCGATCCGGAACTTCTCGACGGTCGCAGTGTCAAGGCTGATGCCCAAGCCGGGCGCCTCTGGCACCTGGATACGGCCATCGCTTCCAATATCGAACCTCTCGCGAGTCAGGTTCCAGCGGATGGGCGATTCGCTGGTCGAGTATTCGGCCGGCTCGTCGTCCCAATGCTGCGACAGGAATGCCAGGTTCGCAGCGATGGTGATGTTGGATTTGTAGCCGTGCGTCACCACGCGCTTGCCGCGTTTTTTCGCGACAGCCGCAATGCGCATGAGTTCGGTCAGGCCGCCGGCCATGGTGACATCCGGCTGGGCGATGTCGATCTTGCCGACCTCGAATGCGTGCTCGTATTCGTAGCGGGTGGTGAGGCCAAGATCGCCGCCGCCGATCGGCACGCCGAATCCCTGGAACCGCGCGTGTCCTTCGAGGTCGTCGATGGGCAGCGGTGCCTCGACCCAGAGAAAATTGTTGTCGCGGAAGATCGGCATCAGCGGCAGCCCATCCTCGGCCTTGTCCCAGGCCGTCGCCGCATCCACCATCAGCCGGATGTTCGGCCCCACATGGTCGCGGGCGGTGCGGATGATGATCTCCGCCTTGCGCACATCCCGGCGCCAGTGGGGATCGGCGACGATCTTGATCGCCTGCAGCCCAAGCTTCAGCCCCCGATCGATGTTGCGACGTACTTCGTCCGGCGTCTCGCCCAGCGGATAGACCGTGCCGTACGCCAGCATGCGGTTGCGCTTCCGTTGGCCAAGCAGGTCGGCGACCGGCTTGCTTTCGACCTTGCCGCGGATATCCCACAACGCGATGTCGATGGCGCTCATGGCGTGGATCACCACGCCGCGCCGGCCGTAATAGCTGGTCCAGTCATACATGCGGTCCCAGACCGCTTCGACCTGCAGGGGGTCTTGCCCGACCACCACCTCTTTGAGGCCCATCGCATGAGTATGCGACCGGGGCGCATCAACGATGGCCCGTATGACGGAGGGGACGCTGTCCACCTCGGCGATGCCGGTGACGCCGCCATCCGTGTGGACGAGAACGAGGCAATTGTCGTATGACCCGTCGAAGGTTGCGCCGGTCCAGCCCGGCACCCGGAGTTCGATCACCTCGATGTCGGTAATCTTCATCGCCTAGTCCCCCATCGCACCGATTTGCGCGATCGTCTGAAATATTGGATACTGGTCCAGAATGTTGGAATCCATCGCATGACGCAAGCAGGAAAGGTGCGCATCCGCGCCAACGCGCAAGCGGCTGCCGTCGCTGACGAGGAGCAAGGCGGCTCGCGCAGCGTCCGGCGCGCGCTGGAAATGTTCGAATTCCTGCTGCAGCAAGGCGAGCCGGCAACGGTCGGCGCCATTGTCAGCGCGTTGCAAATTCCCAAATCAACCGCATACGAACTGGTTCGCACCTTGAGCGAGGCCGGCTATCTGGAGCCGTCCGGCCGCGGCGCTGGGCTGTTCCTCGGCCGCAAGCTGTTCGAGCTGGGGATGGCGTATCGCGGCCAGGTCGACCTGCTGCGCGACGGCAGCCAGATCGTGGAAGAGCTGCGCGATGCCACCGGCGAGACGGTGCAGCTCTCCGTGCTCGAAAACGACATGATGCTGGTGCTGCTGAAGGAGGAGGGCTCGCGCTCGATCCGCATCATCAGCCGCGTGGGTTCGCGCGTACCGGTGAACTGGGCGGCGGCCGGGCGGCTGCTCGTGTCCGATCTCGACGACGCAACTCTGGGCGCCCTGTTGAAGCGCTCGGTGCGGCAGTCGCCGACCGGCCGGTCGATCACCGACGTCCCGAAACTGATCCAGCAGATCCGCAAGTTCCGCAAGCAGGGATACGCCACCGAGCTGAACGAGACCAACGAGCATGCCGGCTGTGTCGCGGCGCCCGTGATCGACGGCAGCGGCCGCTGTGTCGCGGCGATCAGCGTGGTTGCGCCTGAGCATCGTCTCGGCAAGCAGAACCGCGAGGAGCTGATCGCAAAGGTGCGGGAGGCGACGGCCAAACTGTCCGGCCGCCTCGGCGCTCACTAAGCGGCGGAGGATTCGAACGATTTCTGCAGGCGGTCGAGCAGGTCGCGCTCCGCGATCTCGCCGCGCAGGTGATGCTCGATCAAGTCGCCGGCCTTGGCCTGGAAGGCGAGATAGCCGGCAAAACGCGGCCGGATCCAGCATCCCTCCATGGTCCGCAAGGTGTCGCGGTAGCAGCCGCCGAACCTGTCGTTGATCTCCGCATCTTTCCAGCAATCCAGCCTGGCCGGCTGGCCGTGATGCAGGGCGAACGAAGATTGCGTGGCCGCCGCTGCCGCGAAGCGCGCATAGGTCAGCGCCGCTTCCGGATTGGCGCAATGCGCTGAGATGCCAAGCCCTGTGCCGCCAATGGTCGAGCCGCGCGGCCCGTGCGGTCCCGGAAAATCGTGGAAGCGCAGAGGGCGCCGCTGGTCCGCCTCGGCATAGGTGGCATAGCAATAGACTGCGGGACAGAAAGCCAGGTCGTCGCGTTCCACCATGGCGTCGTGCAGGGCGATGCTGTTCCAGTCCAGCGCCTCGGCTGGGCAGAGCGCCACCAGTTCGCGCAAATGCTCAAGGGCAGTGTGCGCCGTGAACAAGTCGGCGAATGGTTCGTGCGCTGACGTTGCGCATGGCTTGCCGAGATTGGCGCACAAGGTGAAGAAGGTCATCAGGCTGTGGACGCCGCGCAGACCGATCGCGAGCTTCATGCCGTGCCGCGCCGCCTTGTGCCCGAGATCGAGCAGTGCAGCCCAGTCATTCGGCGCCGCCGCATCCAGCCGCGTCACCAAATCGGGCCGCGACACCGCCACCTGGCATGCGGCGTCGACCGGCAAGGCCCAGGTCTTTCCCTCATAGACGTAGGTTTCGAGCGACGGCCCGACGAAGGCGGATCGTGCGTCGCCCGCAAGGATATCGTCCAACGGCAACAGGCACTTGCTGGCCGCGATGTCGCCGCAGAACGGATGGTCGAGGATGATCATGTCGTAGGACCGCGCCAGTTCCGCGACCGGCGTGAATTCAAACCCATGCAAGGGACGCGATGACCATTCGATCTCGATGCCGGGATGCTGCTTGACGAACATCGCCTGCGTCGCCAGCAACGGATCGACGGCACGGCGATGGTTCCATGTCATTCCGCGCAAGCGTACCGGCGGCATCCAACGCACTTCCCGTTGACTTAAGGGCGATTCCAGCTAACCTACCATTCTACAATTGCGTACACTAGTCCAGCATCCTGGAATTTTGGGCGCGACGCGCTGCTTCGACAAGTGCAGCGTGAAAACAAAACTGGGAGGTAGCGATGAAACTGGCACGATTGATGTGCGGCGCGGCGATCGGCGCGCTGGCGCTGGCGGGACTGTCGAGCGCGGCATTCGCGGCGGCGGGCGATGAATGCGTGAAAGTGCTGGGATACGAGTGGAGCGGCGAGAAGCAGTCGATGGATCCCGCCGACATGCATTCCGGCGACGATGCTTATCACACCTTCGCGGTCTATAACCGCCTGGTCGACATCGATGACAACTTCAATGTGCTGCCGGAACTGGCCACGGAATGGAAGGTGTCGGATGATGGCCTCACCTGGACCTTCAAGCTGCGCGACGGCGTGAAGTTCCATAGCGGCAAGGATTTCTCATCCGCCGACGTGGTCTACAGCTTCAAGCGTCTGCTGGATGAGAAGACCGGCTCCGGCGCCCGCGCTGTCCTTGAGTTTCTCGATCCCGAAGGGATCAAGGCACCGGACGCGCGGACCGTGACCTTCACCACCAAGAAACCGGTGGTGGAGCTGCCAGTGCTCATCAGCAACAAGTTTACCAACATCGTGCCGGACGGCGCCAAGCAGGAAGATCTGCGCCTGCACGAAGACGGCACCGGACCCTTTGTGCAGGAGGAGTTCACGCCGAACGCGCCGGTCCGCATCCTGCGCAAGAACCCGAACTACTGGGATGCCGGCAAGCCGAAGGCGGAATGCCTGAAGATTACTGTCGCGCAGGAAGCGGTCGCCGCCGTATCGGCGATCAAGTCCGGCGAGGTCGATCTGATGCTGAATGTCGATCCGTCGGTCATTCCGGCGTTGAAGGACGATCCATCGGTCGTCCTGCTGGAGACCGCAGCGTCGAACTCGATGACCATCTCGTTCTGGGTCGACACCAAACCGTTCGACAATCCCAAGGTCCGCGAGGCGCTGAAGGCGGTGGTCGATCGGCAGGCGATGGTCGATACCGTGCTGCTCGGCTTCGGTGAGCCCGGCGCCGACAATCCGGTGCCGGTCGGCAATCCGGCCTCGTACGTGAAGGAAGCACCGAAACAGGATTACGAGCTGGCTAAGAAACTGCTGGCGGAAGCCGGCTACAAGGACGGGCTGAAGTTCGACCTCTACACGGCAGAGGGCGTGCCGGGCATGGTCCGCATGGCGCAGGTCTATGCGGAGATGGCAAAGCCGGCCGGCATCGACATCAACGTGATCGTGACCCCGGCGGAAAGCTTCTGGGACGATGTCTGGCTGAAGCAGTCGGCCGTCACCTCCGCCTGGTCGATGCGGCCGCCCGGAGAGGGTTTGGCGGTCGCCTATACCCAGAGCGCCAAGTGGAAGGAAACCCATTGGGAGCGGCCGGACTATGATGCGCTGCTGCTGAAGGCGAACACCACCGTCGACACGGGCGAGCGTATCAAGACGTTCCAGCAGACCGGTGAGATGCTGGCGAAGGAAGGCGGGCTGGTCCTGCCGATGTTCGTTCACCAGGTGCTGGCACTGCGCAAGGGTTGCGAGGGCTATACGCCGCGGGCGCAGAACTTCAATTTGAACTTTGAAGATCTGAGCTGCAGCAAGTAGGCTTCCCTGGATGCGGGCGCCGGCTGTCCGCCGGCGCCCGCTCCATTTTTTGATCGCGCTTTTCAGCGTCACTGCGCAAGCGGGGAATAGCATTTGCCGATCGTAAGGCTCGTCGCCGACCGCATCCTGCTGTCCGTCCTGACGCTGTTGATCGTTTCATTGATCGTGTTCGCCATGCTGGAAGTGCTGCCGGGTGATGTGGCATCCCGCATTCTTGGCCGGGATGCGACACCCGAAGCGCTCGAGTTGCTGCGTGCCAAGCTGGGGCTCAATGAGCCGGCGCCCTTGCGTTATCTGCACTGGCTGGGCGGATTGCTGTCCGGCGACTTCGGGCAATCGCTGGTGTCCAGCAGGGCGGTGACGGAGATCCTGGCGCCGCGCATCTACAATACCGTGCTGCTCTCGGCCTATGCCTTCCTGCTCTATCTGCCTTTGACAATCCTGCCGGCGTTGATCCAGGCGATCCGTCGCGATCGGCCGGTGGACCATGGCCTTTCCATCATCACTCTGGTTCTGTTATCGATGCCGGACTTCCTGCTGGCAACGATCCTCCTCTTCACCTTCGTGGTGCTGGTGCCGATCCTGCCGGCGATCTCGCTGGTCGATCATTCCTCGAGCGCGGTGGACTATCTGCGCGCCATGACCTTGCCGGCCCTGACGCTCGCCATCGTGATGGCGGTCTACGCCGTGCGCATGCTGCGCGACAATCTGATCGAAGTGCTGGATTCCGATTATGTGCGCATGGCCGAACTGAAGGGCCTCAGCGCGCGCCGTGTGCTGTTGCGCCACGCCTTGCCCAATGCCTTGGTGCCGACCCTCAACGTGACGGCGCTGAACCTGGCCTATCTGGTCGGCGGGGTGGTGGTTGTGGAGAAAGTGTTCTCCTATCCCGGATTCGGCAGTTTGCTGGTGGATTCGCTGCAACTGCGCGATCTGCCGGTGATCGAAACGACCGTGATGATCGCCGCTCTGGTCTATGTCGGCGCCAACCTGATCGCTGACATTGCCGCTGTACTGCTCAATCCTCGGCTGAGGGCGGCCTAAGATGAGCGTCGGCCAGGCAACGACCCAGACACCACGGCGCTATCACCTCCTGTGGGGCCAGACCCCGCAGAGCTTCCGTATCGGCCTCGTGATCCTGCTGGTGCATCTGATCGTCGCCATCACCGGCCCGTTCTGGGCACCCTATGGGTTTTCGCAGATGGGCGCGGGAATTCCGCTCTCAGGAATGAGCTGGGCACATCCGTTCGGCATCGACCAGCTCGGCCGCGACGTGTTCAGCCGCGTGGTGCATGGATCGCACATCGTCATCCTGCTCTCGCTGTCCGGCACCGCCATTGGTCTGCTGGTGGGGGCGGTGCTGGGGCTGCTGTCCGGCTATCTCGGCGGCTGGTTCGACAATCTGTTGCAGCGACTGCTGGAGGCCTTGATCAGCATTCCGTTCTTGGTGCTGGCACTCATCGCCATTGCTTCTGCCGGCCCTGAGCTGTCGGGCAATCCCATCCTGGTGGTGCTGGTGGTGGCGTTGGTCTACGCGCCCCGCATTGCCCGCATTGCGCGCGCCGCGGCGATGGATATCGCCACACGGGACTATGTCACGGTGGCGCGCCTGCGGGGCGAGAGCGCCTGGTCGGTCATGCGACGCGAGCTGCTGCCGAACGCGACCGGCGTGTTGTTGGTGGAATTCGCCCTTCGTGCGGGTTATGCACCGGTGCTGGTCGGATCGCTTGGCTTCCTCGGCTTCGGCCTGCGGCCGCCGACACCGGAATGGGGCCTGATGATCAGCGAGAACCGCGCCCTCATCATCATCACCCCGATCACGGTGCTGGGCCCGGGCCTGGCGCTGGCGTCGCTGGTCGTCGGCTTGAACCTGTTCACCGAAGGCTTGGCGCGCATCCTTGGCCGCACCGTGCGGCTCGGCACCCAATGACCGGCGCAGCACAGCTCCTGGAGGTGCAGAACCTCAGCGTCGCGTACCGCCAGGGGAGTGGCTGGTCGCGCGCGGTGGACGATGTCAGTTTTTCCCTGCGGGCCGGCGAGGTATTCGGCCTGGTCGGCGAATCCGGTTGCGGCAAATCGACCATAGCGCTGCAGCTGCTGGGTTATCGCCATCTGTCGATGCGGGTCGAGCACGGCGACGTCCTGTTCAAGGGCCAAAGCCTGACTTCCATGTCGCGGGGCGAGCTCGACACATTGCGCGGCGATCGCATCGCCTTTGTGCCGCAGAACCCAACGACTGCGCTCAATCCAGGCATCCGCATCGGCCGGCAGGTGGCGGAGACAATGCTGGCGCACGGCCGCATCCAGAGCCTGGAGAGCACGGCGGCCATCAGCGGTATCCTGAAGCTGGTCAGGTTGCCGGCCGATCCCGTCTTCCAGCGGCGTTACCCACATCAATTGTCGGGCGGCCAGCAGCAGCGCGTGTGCATCGCGATGGCGTTGGCCTGCGATCCCGATCTGCTGGTGCTGGATGAGCCGACGACAGGCCTCGACGTCACCACCCAGGAACAGATCATCTCGTTGTTGAGCGAATTGCGCGGCCGCATCGGCGTGGCGATGCTCTATGTGACGCATGATCTGGCGCTGCTGTCGCAGATCGCCGACCGCATCGGTGTCATGTATGCCGGCCGGATGGTCGAGATCGCGCCGACCGACGAGATCTTCCTGCGGCCCCGCCATCCTTATACGCAAGGCCTGATCGCGTCGATCCCGGTGATCGGGGAGCCGTCGGCGTCGCGCTCGCGGCCGTTGCGTGGCCTGTTGCGCCGGCGCGAGCTGCCGTCGGGCTGCCCTTTCGCACCGCGCTGCGATCACGCGCTGGACCGATGCGCGACGGAGCGGCAGGAACTTCAATCGATCGACGACAACCGCGCCGTAGCCTGCTGGCGGTGGCGGGAGATCGCGCCGATTGCCGCCACTCCGAACTCAGCGACTATGGCGGGCGCAATCGCCCATCGCGCATCGGTTCTGTCCGTCGACCATGTGAGCGTTGTCTACGGTCCCAGGTCGCGCGGCTTCCGTGCGGTCAGCGACGTCTCCTTCGATATCAAGGAAGGCGAGGTATTCGCCCTGGTGGGCGAATCCGGCAGCGGCAAGTCGACCCTGGCGCGCGCCATCAGCGGCTTGACGGCGCCGTCGACCGGCACCGTCCGGCTTCGCGGCGAGGAGCTGGCCGGCGCCGTGCGGGACCGCAGCGACCAGCAGCGGCGCCTGATCCAATATATCTTCCAGAATCCGGATGCGTCCCTGAACCCGCGGGCGCGGATCGGTGAGGCGATCGCCCGTCCGCTGGTGCATTTCTTCAAGATGGATGGCGCCAAGGCACGTGCGACGGTCGTGGGCGCGCTGGATGATGTACGCCTCGATGGGTCCTATCAGGAACGATTCCCCGATCAGCTCTCCGGCGGCGAGCGCCAGCGCGTTGCGATTGCCCGCGCCTTGGCCGCGAAGCCGGCGCTGCTGCTGTGCGACGAGATCCTGTCCGCGCTCGATGTCTCGGTGCAGGCCAACATCCTGACCCTGCTGCAGCAACTGAAGTCGGAGCATGCCATCGCCATGCTGTTCATCTCGCATGACCTCGCGGTGGTGCGGTTCCTGGCCGACCATGTCTGCGTGCTGTATGGCGGCGAGGTGATGGAGATCGGACCGCGCGAGCAGGTTTTCGCGCCGCCGTTCCATCCCTACACCCACAGCCTGCTTCACGCCGTGCCGGTGCCGCTGCAGCGGCCGGACAGGCCCTCGAAGGCATCGAAGGCCGCCGAGCCGAAGCGCAGCGGCGCCGGCTGCGTCTATGCCGGACGCTGCCCCTGGCAAATCGGCAGCATTTGCGAGACCGAGCGGCCGCCCTGGCGCGAAGGCAGAGGCGGCCTCGGGTTGCGCTGTCATCTCACGCTGGAACAACTGAATGCGCGGGCCGACTGGCCGCCACCGAAACAAGAGGGAATTGCGGTATGAAGATCACCAAGATCGAATGCTTCGTCCTGCTGGTGCCGGATTATCGCGCCGATGCCTGCTCCTCAGCGCAGGACGATCTGGTGGTGAAGATCCACACCGACGAGGGGTTGGTAGGCATCGGCGAGACCGACACCAATCCCTGGGTGGCGCGCGCGATGATCGAGGCGCCCGGCACTCACATCATGGGCCTCGGCCTGACAGAGATGCTGATGGGAAAGGATCCGACCGACATCGAGGGCCTGTGGGAGAAAATGTATACCGGCTCCGCTATGACAGGGCGGCGCGGTCTCGGCATCTGTGCCATGGGCGCCCTTGACATGGCTCTGTGGGATCTGCGGGGCAAGGCGGAAGGCAAGCCGTGCTGGCAGATCCTGGGTGGCGCGGTGAACCAGCACGTCACGCCCTATGCCTCGTTGCTGCCGGATGGCGATGATCTCGAAACCTACACGCGCATCCTGGTGGAGCGCGCGGTCAAAGCGAAACAACTCGGCTTCCGCGCTGCCAAGCTGGAGATCTGCATCAAGGGGCCGTACTCGCACAACTCGCTGCAGATCGCCGACGACCGTGAATGCGCCAAGATCGTCGCCGCCTGCCGCAAGGCGGTGGGACCGGAGATGACGCTGATGGTCGACGTCGCGTACGCCTGGGCGGATTGGAAGGAGGCGTTGCGCGCGATCGACATGTTCGCCGACCAGGACATCTATTTCATCGAGACGCCGCTTCCGTCCGACGACATCGAGGGCTATGCCAAGCTGGTGAAGTCCTCGCCGGTGCGGGTCGCCGCCGGCGAGTGGCTGAACTCGCGCTTCGAGTTTCGCGAGCTGATGGATCGCGACGCGCTTGACGTGGTGCAGCCGGATGTCGGCCGGGTGGGCGGCCTGACCGAGGCGCGGCGAGTCACGATGGCGGCGCGGGACAAGGGCCTTATCGTGGTGCCGCATTGCTGGAAATCCGCCATTGGCATCGCAGCCTCGGCGCATTTGGCAGCGGTCTCGCCGACCTGCACCTATATCGAGTTCCTGCCGCGCGAACTGGCGGATTCCCGCCTGCGCAAGGATCTGTGCAGCGTCGAATTGCCGGTGGTGGATGGCCGCATCCCGCTGCCGACCGCGCCAGGCCTCGGCGTCACCATCAATGAAGAAGCATTGGCCAGCTATCGCGTGAAATAGGATAAACACATGAAAATCGAGTCGGTTGATTTCTTCTATCTGTCGATGCCGGTCGTCACCGATGCCGGCGACGGCAGCCAGGATGCGCTGGTGGTGCGGGTCCGTGCCGGCGGCATCGAAGCCTGGGGTGAGTGCGAAGCCTCGCCGCTCACCTCCATCGCCTCCTTCGTATGCCCGATGTCGCACGGCGCCTGCCGTCCGATCAGCGCGTCGGTGCTGGGCGAGGATGTGTCGTCGCCCGCGGACATCGCGCGCATCGCCGCGACGATCCAGTGGAACAGCATGGATTTGCTGCAGGCCGCGCACACTTGGTCGGGAGTCGAGATCGCGCTGTGGGACCTCATCGGCAAGAAACGCGGCGAGCCGGTCTACAAGCTGCTCGGCTATGACCGGGCCTATCCCAAGATGCCCTATGCCTCGCAGCTGTTCGGCGATACGGCGCAGCAGACGCTGGAATTCTGCCGCGCCGCGCGCGACGCCGGGTTCCGCGCGGTCAAATGCGGCTGGGGTCCCTTCGGTCGCGGTACCTTGCAGGACGATGCGGACCAGCTGGCGGCAGCGCGCGAGGGCATCGGACCGGATGGCATCCTGCTGATCGACGCCGGGCAGATCTGGAACCAGGACGTCGCCGCGGCTGAAGCGCGCCTGCCGATGCTGGAAGGCGTCAAGGCGACCTGGCTGGAGGAGCCGTTCAACGGCAGCGCCTACGAGGCCTATGGCGCGCTGGCGAAACGGCCGAGCACGGTGAAGCTGGCGGGCGGCGAGGCTGCGCACAACATCTTCATGGCAAGGCATACCATCGATATCGGCAAGGTCGGCTTCATCCAGATCGATTGTGGCCGCATCGGCGGCATCGGCCCGGCGAAGCAGGTGGCGGATTATGCGGTGGGCAAGGGCGTCACCTATGTGAACCACACCTTCACTTCGCATCTGGCGCTGTGTGCCTCGATCCAGCCTTATGCCGGGCTGTCGGAGCACCGCATCTGCGAATATCCGGTGAAGCCGCAGCCGATGGCGTGGGAGATGTGCAAGACCCACATCGCGCCCGACCGGAACGGCGAGATCCGCGTGCCGGAGCAGCCGGGCCTCGGCATCGAGGTCGATCGCGCGGGGATGAAAAAATACTTGGTCGATGCGGAGATCAAGGTGGCGGGCAAATACCTGTACCGCACGCCCACGCTGGACTGAGCCAAGGCGAGGTTTGGGCTCCCTTGACGGGCGTTTGAGCGACAGCCTAGAGTCATCCGGGATGCTAGAACATATTCCGAAATCCTGGAAAATGTTCGCATCGAAACCGGAGGCCACGGCGTGGGGACGTGTCGATGGACTTGCTCGCGGGCCAGGTTTGCATTGTCAGCGGCGCCGGGCAGGGACTTGGCCGGAGCGTCGCGCTTGAAATGGCGGCCGAGGGCGGCAGCGTCATGCTGCTGGAGCGCAACCCGGCCACCCTGCGCGCCGTAGTGGCGGAGATCGCGGCGGCGGGCGGCGTCGCCCGCGCCTTCCAGCTCGACGTCACGGACTACGAATCCTATCGCATGGCGATCAATGACGTCGTGAATGAGTTCGGCAAGATCGACGTCCTGGTCAACAACGCTGCGATCAATCCGCCGGCTGCGACGATCCTGCAGGACACACTCGATGACTGGCGCCGGACGATCGCGATCAATCTCGAATCCGTCTATATGGGATCGAAGCTGGTGGCGCCGCACATGGTCGAGCGCAAGGCGGGCCGCATCATCCACATCGCCTCCATCCAGGGTTTCGCCTCGAGCGGCGAGGTCGGCAGCTACAATGCCGCGAAGGGCGGCATGATCGCCTTCACCAAGTCCATGGCGGTCGAGCTTGGGCCCTACAACATCCTGGTCAATTCGGTGGCGCCCGGCTTCATGTCGACGCCGATGTCGATCATCAACGGCGTCAACGAGACCGAGACACCCGAGTTCATCGAGTGGTACGTGAAGAAGGGCAAGATCCCGTTGCGCCGGACCGGGTATCCGGAAGATGTATCGGGCACCGTGATCTTTCTGGCATCGCAATACTGCCGCTACATGACGGGCCAGCTGCTGGTGGTCGATGGCGGCCTGATGAGCACGTTCTAGGCATACCCGGCGCGAGTGCGCCGGGAACAACGATAACAGGGAGGCTAGGGAAGCACGATGAGAAGGAATTGGAGAGAGGGTTTCTCACGTCGAGAGCTGTTGAAGACCACCGCGGGCCTCGGCGCCGGCGCGGCGTTGAGCGGCCTGCTGCCGGGTGCGGCGCGCGCCGCTACCGAGCTGAACATGTGGTGGTGGGGCGAGCAGGAACTGCCCGGCTTGAAGGCAGTGGTCGACGATGCGGTGAAGAGCTACAGCGCCGCCACGGTGAAGCCGATGCTGCAGGACACCGCCGTGGTGATCTCGCAGTTCCAGACCGCCGCTGCTGCCGGCGAGTCGCCGGACATCCAGTTCCTGTGGAACGGCATCTACCACATGGAGAGCGTGTGGCTCGGTTACCTGCAGCCGCTGAACGGCCTGGTTAAGGACGAGGTGATCAAGGCCTCGAGCCCGACTTTGCTGAGCAATTTCGGCGGCAAGACCTATCGGGTCGGCTGGTACGCCCTGCCGATGATCTGGATCTACAACAAGGACCTCTACGACAAGGCGGGCCTCGACGCCGATAAGGCGCCGGCCACCTGGGACGAGTTCCTGGCCGCCTGCGAAAAGCTGAAATCCGCCGGTATCACCCCGCTCGGCGGCGGCATCCAGGACGGTTACTGGGGCGAATGGTATTTCGGCCATGCGATCGCCCAGAACGTCGACAGCGCGGGCGAGGTGATCGGCCTGTTCACGGGCGAGCGCGACTTCCGCGAGCCCAAATACCACGAGCACTGGGTGAAGCTGGAGGAACTGAAGAAGGCCGGCTTCCTCAATGAAGACATGTCCTCGACCGAGCTCTATCCCGGCATCGACCTGATTCCTGCAGGCAAGATTGCGACGGGTCAGTCGGTCGGCGCGCGCGTTCCGAAGGACAGCGAGATGACCAAGGGCAGGATCGGCACGATGGTCATGCCCGTCTATGGCAAGGGCAAGCTGGCCGGCAAGCCGATCTTCGACTCCCAGGGCCTCGGCATTCCCACCAAGGCCAAGAACCCGAAAGACGCTGCGGCCTTCCTGGAATACCTGCAGTCGCCCGAGCAGCTGAAGGCACTGCATGACAAGACCGGCTGGATTCCCGCCAACACCAACTTCGATCTGTCGGTGATCACAGATCCGGTGGTGGTCGACATGTGGAAGCGCTGGGGACAGTCGGAGAACATCCCGTACCTCGCGAACCTAGTGCCGGGACAGTTCTACGAGCAGGCGCTGCTGCCGAGCGCGCAGCAAGTGGTCGAGGGCAAGATCACCGGGGAGCAGGCCGGCGATCTCGCCTACAACATCGCCAAGGAATGGCGGGACTTCAATCCGGATATCGTCGAGAATTACAAGAAGTGGGCCACCGATCTCGGCGGTTGATATCGTGCGAAAGGGGAGTCCAGGCGCTGGAGCCCGCCTGGACTCCCCTCGCATTTGGGGATTGTGCTGATGGCGATCAAACGCGTGCAGGAATTCGGCCGTGAACCATACATTTAGGTTTGCGCCCTACCTCTACGTCGCCCCTCTGGTCGCTCTGCTGCTGTTCGTGTTCGGCTACCCGCTGGTTCGCATCTTCGAGTTCAGCTTCAAGATGGTGCGCGGCATCGACGGTCCGTGGATCGGGTGGCGGAACTACGAGCTTGTGCTGTCCCAGCCGCTGTTCTGGGAATCCGTGCAGCACAATCTGCTGCTGCTGGTGGCGGTCCCCTTCATGGTGGTGTGGTCGCTGCTGATCGCGGTCGTGCTCTACGAGCGGCTCAGGGGCTGGAAGCTGTACCGCGTGGTGCTGTTCCTGCCCTACATCCTGGCGATCCCGATCATCGCCGTAATCATGAAGAAGATCTTCCAGTTCAACGGGCCGGTGAACGAGGTGCTGCGCTGGCTCAGCCTCGATTTCCTGGCACTGGACTGGATCGGCTCGTCGGACGTCGCGCTGTGGACGGTGATGATGCTCATCATCTGGCGGGAATCGGCCTTGGGCATCATCCTGTTCCTGGCGCGAATGCTGAGCCTGGATGAATCCTTGATGGAGGCCGCGCGGCTCGAAGGCGCAACCTGGTGGCAGCGGGTCTGGCACGTCATCGTGCCGCAAATGAGGGGGGTCATGGAGTTCTATATCGTGACCAGCGTGATCACCATCCTGTCCGCCGTCTTCTCCTACGTCTTCATGATCGGCGGCGGGCGCGGTGGGCCGGGCACGTCGACCATGGTGGTCGAGCTGTATATTTTCAATGCGTTGATCAGGACCAGCCTGCCCGGGATCGCCTCGGCGGTGTCCGTCATGCTGTTCCTGGTGTCGCTGCTGCTCATCGTGCCGCTGTTTGCGATGCGGCGGCGCGCTCACGACGAAGAAGTGGCTTGAGGCTGCAATGACGGAGCGACGCCATCTCGCGCGACGTGTGAAGCCGGATCAGGTGCTCAAGCACGGCATCCTGCTGGTGGCGACCGTCATTGCGTTGATGCCGACGCTTTTCATGATATTGACGTCGCTCAAGTCGCAGGATGAATACACCTTCAACAAGGTCGGATTGCCGCAGAAGGTGGTGTTCGACCATTTCCGCAACGTCCTGTTCGAGAGCGATTTCCTTGGCTGGATGGGCAACAGCATCATTCTGGCGGCGGGTGCCGTGGCCTTGAGCACGGTCGTTTCCTGCCTCGGCGCCTACGCCATCGCCAGAATGCAGTTCCGGGGCAGGGGGTTTCTGTTCTCCGCCAGCACGTCACTCATGGCGATTCCGCCCGTGGTCATGATTGTTCCTTTGTTCGTGCTCTATACACAACTGTCGCTGATCAGCACCTACCAGGGCGCCATCATCATCTATGCCGGCCTGATCACGCCGTTCTCGGTCTATCTGCTCACCAGCTTCTTTCGCACATTGCCGCGCGAGCTGTTCGAGGCAGCGCGCATCGACGGCGCGAGCGACCTCGGCATCCTTCTCAAGATCGTGATTCCGCTGTCATTGCCCGCCTTGCTGACCCTGGTCGTCGTGAATGCACTCTATGTCTGGAACGACCTCCTGATCGCGATCATCTTCCTGCAGGACGATTCCAAGCGAACGCTGATGGCGGGCATCAGCGTGTTCCAGGGTCGCTACAACGACCAGATCCCGCTGACCATGGCGGGCATGGTCTTCGCCAGCGCGCCCATGATCGTGCTCTACCTCGCCTTCCAGAAGCACTACATCCAGGGCCTGATGGCGGGCTCGCTCAAATGAGCGGGGACGTGCTGCTGGAAAGCGAGTCGCTGCGGGTCGCGGTGAGGCCCCAGGTCGGCGGCACCATCACCGCGATAGAGCACAAGCAGCTCGGCCTTTCAGTCCTCGGCACGGTTCCGTGGAAGGCGGTCGAATCTCCGATTGAGTCGTGTGCGGCGCCCGATGAGCGGACGTGGCTCACACGCTATACCGGCGGCTGGCCGCTCCTGTTTCCGAATGGCGGAGATGCCTGCACGTTCGAAGGGGTCTTTCACGGATTCCATGGCGAGGCGTCCATCAGTCCGTGGGAAGCGCGGATGAGCGGCGCGACGCTTCGCCTGGATCGGCGATTCGTCACGGTGCCGATCCGCATGCGGAGGGAAATTTCCGTCGACGGCGACCTGGTCACGATCCGCGAATTCGCCCAAGTGGAGGGCGATCGGCCGGTGACGGTGATGTGGGGGCATCATCCGACATTCGGGTCCGATCTGTTGGCGGGGGATTTCGAGATCCAAACCGGCGCCCGCAGCGTAACGGCGGACGCGGGATACGATCCTATGACGAATCCCTTGCAACCGGGTGCGACGGGCCGGTGGCCGATCGTCCCCGGAAAAGCCGAGGCCGTCGACCTCAGCCGGCCTCGCGGCGGAGTGAGCGCAGGCATGGCCGCGCTCGCTTACCTGGATGATTTCGAGAGCCCTTGGATTTCCATCCGCCGGTTGGATGGTGCCGTAGCCGCAACCCTGTCGTGGGACGCCGATATATTTCCGTACGCCTGGCTATGGTATGAGCTTGCCGGAACGTCCGACGCACCCTGGTCGGGTCGGGCGCGCTTGATCGGGCTCGAACCCAGCAGCACTCGCCTGGCCTATGGGCTTGCCGAGGCCCGCCGGAACGGAGCACGATTGCTGACATTGCAGCCCGGTGCCGCAATGCCGGCGATGATCCGCCTGCATGTCTGCAAGCCATCGGGGGCGGTACGCGGTATAGGACCAGATGGACGTAGTCTGGTAGGTTAATCAGCGCACGTCCGGCCGTCAACAAACCGAAGATGTCACGTTGCTCGGCACCGGGTTGCAAAAAGAACGCAGGACGGCATTACTAGCCGCGCGCTAGTTTGGCTACACTGTATGCCGAATGTTTCGTGCGGTCCGTGACGAGCAAAGAGGGAGCCACTGTGAGATACGAACGCCCCGCAACTATGAAGCAAGCCGCCGCGCTGCTGGGAAAGGAAAAGGGCAAGGCCTTTGTCCTCGCCGGCGGCACCGATCTCCTGGTACGGCTGCGCACCGGGTTCATCGAGCCCGATCTGGTGGTCGACATCAAGCGGATCGCCGCGACCCGCACCATCGAGGCCGTCGCTGGCGGCTTCAAGATCGGGGCGGCAGTCTCATGCGCCGAACTCGGCGAGCATGCCAAGCTGAAAAAGGCCTGGCCGGGTGTCGTCGAAGCGGCAAATCTCATCGGGTCCAAGCAGGTCCAGGGCCGCTGCACCATCGCCGGCAATCTGTGCAACGCATCGCCTGCGGCTGACAGCGTGCCGGCGCTGATCGCGGCGGCTGCAAAAGCGGTTATCGTCGGGCCGAAAGGCAAACGCACGGTGCCCGTCGAGCAGGTGCCGACGGCGCCGGGGCGGACGTCGCTCAAGAAGGGCGAAATCATCGAGAGCATCGTGCTGCCCAAGCGGCCGCCGCGCTCCGGGGACGCCTATCTGCGCTTCATCCCGCGCACGGAGATGGATATCGCGGTGGTCGGCGTCGGAGTCAGCATCACGCTGGACGGCAAGGGTGTGTGCACCGATGCGCGGGTCTCGCTCGGCGCGGTGGCCCCGACCGTGCTGCTGGTGCCGGAAGCGGCCAAGGCACTCATCGGCACCAAGATGGATAGGAATGCGCTGGATGCGCTGGCGGCCGCTTGCTCGGCGGCCTGCCGGCCAATCGATGACAAGCGCGGCACGCGCGAGTTCAGGGTCAAAGTGGCGGGCGTGCTGGCGCGCCGAGCCGCGCAAATCGCGCGCAAGCGCGCAGGAGGGAAGTAGATGTCCGGCATTCACGTCACAACCAAGATCAACGGAGATGTCGTCGAATATGTCTGCGAGGCAGACGAGACGCTCCTGGACGTCCTGCGCAACCGCCTGGGGCTGACCGGCGCGAAGGAAGGCTGCAGCACCGGCGATTGCGGCGCCTGCAGCGTCACTGTCGATGGGCGGTTGACCTGCTCCTGCCTGGTGCTGGGAGCCGAGGCCGATGGTGCGGAAATCGGCACCATCGAAGGCATGGCCGACGGCGAAAAGCTGCATCCCTTGCAGCGCAAGTTCCTGGAGCATGCTGCCTTGCAGTGCGGCATCTGCACGCCAGGCATTCTGGTCGCCGCCAAAGCACTGCTCGAGAAGAATCCGAAGCCGACCGAGACCGACGTGCGTTTCGGGCTGGCCGGCAATCTCTGCCGCTGCACCGGCTATGACAAGATTGTTCGCGCCGTGATGGACGCGGCGCAAGAAATGCGGAGGGCTTAGTCATGCCGTTGGATTCACGCCCCGATACGAAACGCAACTTCTCCGTCGTCGGCACGCGGCCGCTGCGGCCCGATGGCGTCGACAAGGTGACCGGCCGTGCCAAGTTCGGCGCCGACGCCACTGCACCGGGGATGCTGGTCGGACGCATCCTGCGCTCGCCCCATGCCCATGCGCGGATCAGGAAGATCGACACCAGCAAGGCAGAGAGACTGGCCGGCGTAAAGGCCATCGTGACGCGCGACGATTTTCCGGACCATAGCGACGGCGATGCCGCGCTCTACGACGTGCTCTACAACATCATGGCGCGCGAGAAAGCGCTCTATGAAGGGCATGCGGTCGCGGCAGTCGCGGCCGTGGATGCGCGGACGGCGCGCGAAGCCTTGAAGCTGATCAAGATCGACTACGAAGTGCTGCCGCACGTCACCGACGTCGACGAGGCGATGAAGGCCAGCGCGCCCGTCCTGCACAGCACGATCTTCACCGATGGCGTCGAGCCCAAGCCCAAGAAGGCATCCAACATCGTCCGTCGCTATGAATTCGGCCATGGCGATGTCGAAGCCGGCTTCAAGAAGGCCGACATCATCGTCGAACGGACCTTCAAGACCGAAGCCACGCATCAGGGCTATATCGAGCCTCATGCCTGCCTGGCCAACGCTGGGCCGGATGGCCAGGCGGAATTATGGGTCTGCACCCAGGGCCATTTCATGGTGCGCGATACCTGCGCGCGCCTGCTTGGCATGGACATTTCCAAGCTGCGCGTGACCGCATCGGAGATCGGCGGCGGCTTCGGCGGCAAGACCACGGTCTTCATCGAGCCGGTGGCACTCGCGCTCTCGCGCAAGGCCAACCGCCCCGTGAAGATCGTGATGAGCCGCGAGGAGGTGTTCAAGGCGACAGGACCGACCGCCAGCACCTCGATCGACGTCAAGATCGGCGTCACCAAGGATGGCCGGATCACGGCGGCGGATGCCGCGCTGCGCTATCAGGGCGGTGCCTTCCCGGGATCGCCGGTGGAGTTCGGCGCAATGTCGGCCTTCGCCTGCTACGACCTCGAGAACGTGCGTGCGGTCGGCTACGACGTCGTCACCAATCGGCCGAAGCAGGCGGCCTATCGCGCGCCCGGTGCGCCGATGGCGGCCTTCGCGGTCGAGAGCGTGGTCGAAGAGCTTGCGAAAAAGGTCGGCATGGCGCCGATCGATTTTCGCATCAAGAACGCGGCGCGGGAAGGCACCAAGTCGTCCTATGGCCCGACCTATGGTCCGATCGGCCTGCTGCCGACACTCGAGAAGGCGAAGCAGCATCCGCACTTCAAGGCGCCGCTCGGGCCGAACCAGGGGCGCGGCATGGCCTGCGGCTTTTGGTTCAATTTCGGCGGCCAGACCTGTGTGTCGCTCAACATCAACAATGACGGCACGGCGGCTTTGTCCGTGGGAACGCCGGATATCGGCGGATCCCGCGCATCCATGTGCCTGATGGCCGCGGAGGAACTCGGCATTCCCTACGACAAGGTGCGTGCGATTGTCGCCGACACCAGTTCCCTCGGCTACAACGACGTGACCGACGGCAGCCGCACCACCTTTGCGACCGGCATGGCCACCATTCTTGCCGCGCGTGATGCGAGCAAGAAGCTGACGGCGCGGGCCGCTCAGATCTGGGGCATTCCGGCGGAAGCGGTGACCTGGGAGAAGGGCTTTGCCAAGCCGGCCGGTGCCAATGCCGGCAACTTCCCCCCTCTGTCGATCGCGGAAATTGCGGCGCAGGCGGGCGCGACCGGCGGGCCCATCGCCGGGCATCACGAATACAGCGCCGATGGGGCGGGCGTCAGCTTCGCGACGCACATCTGCGATGCCGAAGTCGATCCGGAGACCGGCGCCACCAAGATCGTGCGCTATACAGTTCTGCAGGATGCCGGCAAGGCGGTGCATCCGAGTTACGTGGAAGGCCAGTTCCAGGGCGGTGCGGTCCAGGGCATCGGCTGGGCGCTGAACGAGGAGTACATCTACGGCAAGGATGGCCGGCTGCAGAATGCCGGTTTCCTGGATTACCGTATTCCCGTCTGCTCCGACCTGCCGATGATCGACACGGTGATCCTGGAGATTCCCAATCCCGGTCATCCCTATGGCGTGCGCGGCGTCGGCGAGACCTCGATCGTTCCGCCGCTGGCGGCTATCGCCAATGCGGTTTCGGCTGCGGCGGGTGTGCGCCTCATCAGCCTGCCGATGTCGCCGCCGAGAATCCTGGCTGCGCTGGACCGCAAGGCCGCCGCCGAGTGACACGGCGAGGAAAAGCCGATGGTGAAGGTTGTCGTATGGGGCTCGCTCAAGCCCCATACCGGCGGAAAGAGTGAGCTCGAGATCGAAGCCGCCAATGTGCGCGAGCTGTTGAACCGCCTCGGCGAGACCTATCCCGGCCTCAAGCCTCAGCTCGCCCGCGGCGTGTCAGTCGCCATTGACGGAACTATTTTCCGCGACGGTTGGCATGAGCCCTTGCGCCGGAACAGCGAGGTCTTCCTGCTGCCGCGCATGGTGGGCGGCTAGGCCGTCTAGACCTTAAGCAGCGTGACGCCGGCCGCGGTGAGGGCCGCTGCCAAGGGAGGCGGCGGTGTCTCGTCTGCCACCAGCACGTGGAAGGCCGACAGCGGCGCCACTTGAACCATGGAGAGGTGACCGAACTTCTGTGCATCGCACAGCACCACGACGCGCTTGGCGCGCTCCATGTAGATGCGCTTGATCTCGGTATCTTCCGGCGAATAGTCGAACAATCCGCCCTCGGTGACACCTGAAACGCCGATGAAGGCGAAATCGAACCAATAGCTTCGGATCTGCTCGGCGGTCACCGAGCCATAGACCGACAATTCCTTTCCGCGTACGCGCCCGCCCGGCACGTAGACGGCATGCGGCGAATCCGCGAGCAGGCTGGCGGCGCGCAGATTGTTGGTCACGATCCTGATCTCGCCCACGTCGGTGAGGCAGCGCGCCAGCTCCAACGTCGAAGTCCCGACATCCAAGGCGATGGTGGCGCCGGGTTTCACCAGTTGCGCTGCCGCGCGGGCGATCGCGATCTTGGCCTTGCTATTGCGGCGGCGGCGCGCGTCGAAAGTCGGCTCGGAGGCATCGAAGATCTCCACTTGGCCGTTGCGCATGGTCATCGCGCCGCCATGGGTGCGCTTCAGCGCCTTGCGCTCTTCCAGCTCAACCAGGTCACGCCGCGCCGTGATCTCCGAAACGCCGGTGGCGTCGGCCACTTCGCGCACAGTCAGGAAACCGCGGAGGGCGAGCAGTTCCAGGATGCGAGCCTGTCGTGGGCCGGGCTGGCGAATAGGTTGCATTGCCTAGCATTCCAAGCCAGCTAGGATGACAGTGATCATTTCCGATCCTCTGATCTCATTGCTTCGATCAATACTAGCAACTTGCGTCGATATTGCGAGCAGATCATAATGATCGAAATCGATCACACAAGATCGATGGGGAGGCAGAGCTGGACGAGCTTCGCGGCAAGGGCGCGATCGTTACCGGCGGCGCGACCGGCATCGGGCTGGCGATTGCGCGTGCCCTGGCGGACGCGGGTGCTCGGGTTGCGATCGCCGATCTGGATGGCGCGGGCGCGGAGCGGGCGGCGGCCGGCCTCGGCGGCGATGCGTTCGGCATGGTGATCGACGTGCGCAAGCGCGCCAGTGTCGAGCAGGCCTTCACCGCGATCGCCGAACGGCTCGGCGGCTACCAGATCCTCTGCGCGAATGCCGGCGTCTCGACCATGAATCTGGTCGCCGACCTGACCGACGACGAATGGGATTTCAATTTCGACGTCAATGCGCGCGGCGTGTTCCTGACGAACCAGATGGCGGTACGGCATTTCCTGCGGACTGGCACCAAGGGGACCATCGTCAACACTGCATCTTTGGCCGCCAAATGGGGCGCGCCCTGGCTCGCCCACTACTCAGCCAGCAAGTTCGCGGTGATGGGCTTCACCCAGGCGCTGGCGCGGGAAGTGGCGGCACAGGGCATCCGCGTCAATTGCATCTGTCCGGGGTTCGTGAAGACCGGCATGCAATCGCGTGAAGTGCAATGGGAGGCGAAGCTGCGCAGCCTGACACCGCAGCAAGTGGTGGACGAATATATTGCCCAGACACCGCTTGGCCGCCTGGAGCTGCCGGAGGATGTTGCCAAGGCCGTGCTGTTCCTGTGCAGCGATCTCTCCGGTTTCATCACGGGCGAAGCGCTGAATGTCACCGGCGGCGTCAGGATGGACTGACTCGCCATGAAACGCCTCGTCCGCACATTCGGCCCGCATGTCGTCCTGGTGATGTTCTCGGCGATGATCCTGCTGCCGCTGCTGTGGGTGGTGCGCGTCAGCCTGACCGACAAGCTGACGGCCTACAAGATACCGCCTGAAATCGGCACGCTCGGCTTGATGAACTACACCGCGATCTTCGCCGACTATCCTTTCACGACCTGGTTCTTCAACAGCCTAGTTGTGGCGCTGGCCACCACTGTCATCGCTTTACCCTTGGCGACCGCGTTGGCCTACGTCTTTGCGCGCTGGAACACGGGTGGCGTGGCGCTGCGCCTTGGCGTGCTGGCGAGCCAGATGCTGCCGCCCATCATCCTGGTGCTGCCCTTGTTCGGCATGTTCCTGACGGCCGGCCTGATGCAAAGCCGCCTCAGCCTCATCATCGCGCATCTGACCATCTGCCTTCCATTCCTCTCCTGGATGCTGGTGTCGTTCTTCGAAGGCGACGTCGCGCGGCTGGAAGAGGCGGCGCGGGTCGACGGCGCCACGCGCTGGCAGGCCTTCGTCAAGATCGCGGTGCCAGTGGCCGCGCCCGGCCTGCTGGCGGCGGGGCTGCTTGGCTTCATCCTGTCCTGGAACGAGTTTCTGTTTGCCTTGGTCCTGAGCGGTCCCGATACGCAGACGCTGCCGGTCGGACTTGCCGGCCTGGAGACCCACGCAGGCGTGGAGATTGCGCCGCTGGCGGCCGCGACCGTGGTGTCGTTGCTGCCGGTCTTCCTGTTGCTGCCGTTTTTGCGCAAGCACCTGATCAAGGGGTTATCGCTGGGCGCCTTAAAATGAAGAGTCACAAGGAGGAGGGATGAACATGATCACGCGTCGATTGCTGCTGGGCAGCGCGCTGGCTATCGGATTCGCGTTCCCGGCCTATGCCGAGACGCTCAACATCCTGATGGAGGGTGTGCCGGACACCGAATTCGTGAAGCAGGTGGTGCCGGAGTTCGAGGCCGCGACCGGCCACAAGGTCAATCTCGAAGTCGTCAACTACGCCGAAATGCACACCAAGCTGGTGCCGCAATTGGTGGCGTCTAAGGGCAGTTACTCGGTGATCGTGGTCGACTTCTACTGGGTCGGCGAGTTCACCAAGGCCGGCTGGCTGCAGCCGCTCGATGACCGGATCAAGGCGGACAAGGTGGATACCTCGGTCTACGTCCCGGCGCTCATGGACCTCGTGGGCAAGGTCGACGGCGTCACTTATATGCTGCCGTTCTACAACTATGCCATGGGCCTCACCTATCGCACCGATCTGCTGGCGGATGCCAAGAACCAGGCGGACTTCAAGGCCAAATACGGCATGGACCTCGGCGTCCCGAAGACCTGGGACGAGTATCTGAAGCAGGTCGAGTTCTTCACCAAGGACGGGATGCACGGCGTGGTCAATCAGGGCCTGCGCCCCGATCCAATCGCCATGGAATGGTCGAACTACCTGTTCGCCAACGGCGCCGAATATCACGACGACAAGTGGAACCCGACCTTCAACAACGAGAAGGGCGTGAAGGCGGTCGAGCAATATGCGACTGCGATCAACAAATACGGCCCGGTCGGGTCGGCCAGCTTCTCGTTCGACGAGGCCTTCAACGTGATGGCGCAGGGCAAGGCCTACAGCTACATCACCTACAACTTCTTCCGCACCGCCTATGACGATCCGGCGAAGTCGGCCGTGGTGGGCAAGGTGGAAATCATGCCGGTCCCTGGTCCGACAGCGGATAGTGGCGGCAGTCTCAACGGCGCCTGGGGCTGGGCGATTCCGAAATCCTCGCCCAATTCCGACGCCGCCTGGCAGTTCATCAAGTGGATCGAGAGTCCCGAGATCGCCAAGAAGCGCGCCTTGGCGGGCGGCTCACCGACCCGCACCGACGTGTTCGATGATGCGGATGTGAACAAGAAATACCCCTATGCCCAGGCGCTGAAGCAGATGCTGCTGACCTCGCACAATTTCCCAGTCTTCACCTACACCCCGCAATTGGTCGAGGTGCTGGGCCGCGAACTGAGCCTGGCGGTCGCCGGTGAAAAGACGCCCCAGGACGCGCTGGGCCAGATCGAGAAGGAGTTCGTCGAGCTCGCCAAAAAGGACGGCAAGCTGCAGTGACGAGCGCTAAGCTGCACGATGCGCACTCTCTCGTTGTCGTTGCCGGATCTATTCCGGCGATGACGATGAGGGTGCGCGCATGACCGACAGGGGGCACGCCGCGACCGTGACGCTGACCGACCGCCGTGACCGGCGGTTCGGCTGGCTGATGGCATCGCCCAGCCTCGGCTTATTGTTCCTGGTGATCCTGTTTCCGGTGTTCTGGGCGTTCTTCACCAGCCTGCACGACTACACGCTGATCAATCCCAATTTCGACACCTTCACCGGCACGGGCAATTTCATCAAGGCGGCGGAAGACAACGAGTTTCGCCATTCGTTGTGGCTGACGGCGCTGTTCGTGGTCGGGGTCGTGCTGCTGGAATTCGTGCTGGGCTTCATGGTCGCGCTGGCACTCAACAAGGTCGAGCGTTTCAAGGCGATCTACTACGCAATTCTTCTATGTCCGTTGCTCATGAACCCGGTGATCGTCGGGCTCATCTGGCGCATGTTCCTGCACCCGAACCTCGGGATCGTGAACTACCTGCTGTCGGTCATCGGGATAGCGCCCGTCAACTGGCTGGGCAGCACGAGCGTCGCGATCTGGACCATCATCCTGGTCGATATCTGGCACCAGGTATCGTTCATGATCGTGCTGTTGCTGGCGGGCCTCTCGGCCCTGCCGAAGGAACCGTACTAGGCCGCGCGGGTCGATGGCGCCAGCCCGCTGCAATGCTTCTGGCGGATTACCCTGCCGCTGATGCGCCCGGTCATCATCGTGACGCTGCTGATCCGGCTGATCTTCGCGGTCAAGACCTACGACCTCATCTACATCATGACGCGCGGCGGGCCGGGTGTTTCGACCGACTTCATCAGTTATTTCATCTACCGAACCGCGTTCGTCTCGCTGAACATCGGCGAAGCCTCGGCGATGTCGATCATTCTCCTCGGCATCATCCTCGCTTTGACGCTCTATCTTTACCGCTATATGCGCTCGCTTGCCTGAAAGTCATCATGGCCGACATCATCCTCGACCGCGTCAGCAAGATCTATCCAAACGGCGTCCCGGCCGTGCGCGAGGTCTCGCTCGACATCAAGGATGGCGAGTTCATGATCTTCCTCGGCCCCTCCGGCTGCGGAAAGTCCACCACCCTGCGCATGATCGCCGGCCTCGAATCGATCTCGTCGGGCCAGATCAGCATCGGCGGGCGGCGGATGAATGACGTGGATCCCGCCGATCGCAACATAGCCATCGTGTTCCAGAACTATGCCCTCTATCCGCATATGAGCGTTGCCGGCAATCTCGGCTTCGGTCTGCAGCTTCGTCATGTGCCGAAAGTGGAGATTGACCGGCGCATTGCCGACATTGCCGCGATGCTGGGTATCACGGAATTGCTGGGTCGCAAGCCGGCGCATCTTTCGGGCGGTCAGCGGCAACGGGTGGCGCTGGGTCGCGCTCTGGTGCGCGAGCCCAAGGCCTTCCTGCTGGATGAGCCTTTGTCCAACCTCGATGCCAAGCTGCGCGCCTCTATGCGGACGGAGCTCATCAAGCTGCATCAGAAGCTCGGTACCACCATCGTTCATGTGACTCACGATCAGGTCGAAGCCATGACCATGGGCCAGCGCATCTGCATCATGAAGGATGGCGAGATCGTGCAGGTCGGCGCGCCGATGGAGGTCTATCGCAACCCGGCCGACACGTTCGTCGCCGGGTTCCTGGCCAGCCCACCGATGAACCTGGTGGATGGCAGGCTTGAGCCGCGTCAGGGCGGCCTTGCCGCGATGGCGAAGGATGCACGCTTCGCGCTGCCGCCAGCCTTGCATGATGCCTATTCCACGCATTCCGGGTCTTCGGTCACGCTCGGCCTTCGGCCGGAGGACTTTCATCTGTCGTCCGGCGAACTGAAATTGCCGCAAGCTGTGCCGGTGACGGCTGTCGCGATCGAAGTATTGGGGCCTGAAGTCATCCTGGTCTGCGAGCTGGGTGGGCCCGGCGGGCCGGAGATCATGGTGCGTTGCCCGCGCGACTTCTCCGCTGCGCCCGGCCAGTCGATGACCCTGCATTACGACCTCAGCCAAATTCAGCTGTTCGACAAGACGACGAGCAAGGCCCTGAAGCGGCCGCACGTCATTTGACCAATCGGAGACTGAACCATGAAATTGAAGGCCACCTTCGGCCACGATAAGCCGATCGTCGCGATGGTCCATTTGCCGCCGCTGCCCGGCTCGCCGCTCTATGATCCCAAGGGCGGCATGCAGAAGATCGTCGATTCCTGCGCCAAGGACATCGAGGCCCTGCAGTCGGGGGGAGTAGATGCGGTGATGTTCGGGAACGAAGGCGACCGGCCCTATCTGCTGAAGGCTTCGCCTTCGACCCTGGCGGCCATGGCCTACGCGATCGGCGAACTGAAGCCCCTGATCAAGGTACCGTTCGGCGTCAATTATCTGTGGGATCCCGTCGCGACAGTAGCGCTCGCGATCGCCAGCGGCGCCCGGTTCGCGCGGGAGATTTTCACCGGGATCTATGATTCGGATATGGGCTTGTGGGCGCCTGATGCGGCTGGCGCGTTGCGCTTGCGGGCCGACGGCCACCGCCAGGACCTTGTTCTGATGTATAACATCAATGCCGAGTTCGCTTCTCCGATCGGCGACCGCTCCATCGCCCAGCGCGCCAAGAGCGCAGTATTCTCGTCGCTCGCCGACATCATCCTGGTATCCGGGCCGATGACGGGCCAGCCGGCCGAGAGTGCGGATCTCAAGCATGTGAAGGATGCGATCCCGACCACCCCGGTCTTCGCAAATACCGGCGTCAATCTCGACAACGTGGCGGACGTGCTGACGATTGCGGACGGCGCCATCATCGGCACGCATTTCAAGGTCGACGGCAACACCTGGAACGCGGTCGACAAGGCACGCGTCAAGCGCTTCATGGACAAGGTTCGCAAGCTGAGATAGGCGAAAGATGGCCCTGCTGCTCGGTCTCGATGTCGGCACCACCTCGACGATCGGCGTCGTGATCGATGATCAGGGCGCGACGCTTGCGGTCGAAAGCCGGCCCGTCGCTTTTCATTCCGAGCGCGCCAACTGGGCGGAAGAGGATCCGGAGGAGTGGTGGCGGAATGTCGGCGAGATCTGCCGTGCGCTGATCGCCAAGATCGGCGACGTAGGGGCGATTGCGGCGGTTGGCGTGACCGGCATGCTGCCGGCAATCATCCTGCTCGATCGCAATGGACATCCGTTGCGTCGATCCATCCAGCAGAACGATGCGCGGGCGATCGCGGAGCTGGAGCATTATCGCGGAGCGATGGACGAATCCTCGTTCCTGACGCTGACCGGCACCGGCTACAGTCAGCAGCTGGTCGGGCCGAAGCTGATGTGGCTGCGCACCCATGAACCGGACTTGTTTGCGCAGGCAAAGCATGTCCTGGGCGCTTCGGACTACATCACTTATCGCCTGTCCGGCAGCCTGCAGGTCGAGCACAATTGGGGTCTGGAATCGGGGTTCGTGAACATCGCGACCGGCGATTATGACGATCGCCTGATCGACCTGGCCGGGCTCGATCGGGGGTTGTTGCCGTCGATCTGCAAAAGTCACGAGATTATCGGCACTATCACGGCGGATGCCGCGCATCGCACAGGATTGCGTATCGGGACACCGGTGGTCGCCGGCTGTGCCGATCATGTCGCCTCGGCTTTTGTATGCGGCGCGGCACGCAATGGCGATCTGGTCATCAAGTTCGGCGGAGCAGGGGACATCCTGCTGTCGTCAGACCAGCCGCTCGCCGATCGGCGGCTGTTCATCGACTATCACATCGTGCCGGGGCTTTATTTCCCGAATGGTTGCATGGCGGCGAGCGGCACGTTCCTCAATTGGATTGTCCGGAACTGGGCAGGCGGTGAGATCGAGGCGGCAGGTGCCGCCGGGCTCAGCATCCATCAATGGCTGGACCGCAAAGCCGCCGATGTGCTGCCGGATAGCGACCTTCTGTTCCTGCCGTACATGCTAGGCGAAAAGACCCCGCTGATGGACCCGCACGCGCGCGGAACGCTGGTCGGGTTGGGGTTGCATCACGATCTGCGCCATGTCTGGCGGGCCGCGCTCGAAGGCGTCGTTTTCGGCTTCCGCCATCATGTCGACGTCTTTGCCGAGCGCGGCCTTTCGGTGAGCCAGATCTTCGCCGCCGACGGCGGCGCGGCGAGCGACCTGTGGCTGCAGATCGCGGCCGACGTACTGCAAAAGCCGGTGACCCGCATCGATCGTCATCCCGGCTCCAGCCTCGGCGCGGCTTTCGTCGCCGGAATGGGCGCCGGCCTGCTGAACGACTGGGCGCATATCGGGCGCTATGTCGCACCCGGCCGGCGATTTCTACCCGATCCGAAAGCGGGGATCGCCCTGGAGCACAAATATCGACTCTGGCGCGAGACGTATGATCGCCTTCGGCCGATGTTCCCGCGCCTCGGCTAGTCCGACAGCTCCGGCTCAGGTCGGACGACCGACCGCCATCAAATTGTAAGATTTGCTAACAGAATAAAGGGGATAACGGTTGGTTACACCCGTAACCCCATCGCTTCATACGGTAGCGGCGTGGTAGTCGGGCGGGGCCAGTATCCAGTGGTCAACAGAGCGCTGGAGAATGAGATGCGGACGACAAAATATCTGCCAATCATCGATTTCGATCAGGCAACCGGCCCCAGCGGCCAGGACAACCCGGAGACTGAGGCGCGATCACGGACACCGAGCAATCGGTTCGCCGAGAGCCTGCTGGAGAGCTATGCGCTCTACGGAGCCGCGTTCTATCCGCCCTTGCTCCACTCGTTTCACCGGACGCTGATCGATGATGAAACTGGCTTCTCAAAATACGATTACAGCTCCTTACATCGCTTAGGCGAGGCCGCCAATGATTCCGGGGTCAAAAACTACAGCAGAGGTTTGCCGCCCCTTGTCAGCAATGTCTCGCTACCCATATCTGCAGATGGGTTTCCAGCGACCGAGCTGGAAGATGAAGGTGCCCGGCCTGGCTGGCTGAAAGGTCTTGCGGCATACGTCCAAAGGCTCTGGTTCTATATTCGCCGGGAGAGGGAAATCGCGCGGGCGGCATCCTTTCTTTCCGGTCTGGATGATCACACGCTGCGCGATATCGGTGTCCATCGGTCCCAAATTCCTCATGTTGTCAGATATGGGCGCGAAGAATGGGGCGATGCGCAGTCGCATCCATCGTGATCGGGCTGCGTTTGTTGCCGATCCAGCATCCGGTCGCGCCGGTTGTGTAGCTGAGCCAAGCAAGCGCCCTTCGGCCGCCTCTGCATCCAACGAGGTGCAAAGGCCTTGAAGAGCGGCAAAAGCGGCGCATGGCCCCGGGTTACCCGCGGCGCGGCCGGACTGCGCCGACGAGCGGCGGCGCGCGAGCGAGCGATCCTCGCACCGACGCGGCGTTCTCGCCCGAGCATCATTCTGCTGTGGGTAGCCGTCTTCGCCGCGGGGTCATTCGCCACCACGCCCCATTCGCCGGCAGCACCGCTTCTGCCGGCGCTGGAGGAGCCGATCACCCCCATTCCGCAACCCGTCATCGTAGAGGCCGCCAAGGTTGATCTTGGCGAGCAACTCTTCCGCGACCGGCGGCTGTCGCACGACAGCCAACGCAGTTGCGAATCCTGTCACGATCTCGAGTCGAACGGCGCATCGGGCGCGGTAGTCAGCACATTGCCCAATGGCAATGACGGCGCGTTCAACACCCTCACCGTTTTCAATGCCGCCCTCAACTTCCGTTACAACTGGGCGGGCGGGTTTCGAACCTTGGAGGCTCAGGCCGCTGCCTCGATCGAAAATCCGAGGGTAATGGCCACGAGCATCGATGATGTGGTGGCAAGGCTGAAAGCGGATCCGGAAACGGTCCGCATGTTCGCGGCCGTCTACGACCAAGGACCGAACCGCGAAAATCTGTTGAATGCGATCGCGGCCTTCGAGCGGTCGCTGCTGACGCCCGACAGCAGATTCGACCGCTGGCTGGGTGGGGATACGTCCGCGCTATCGGCGCAGGAGTTCGAGGGATACCGGCTGTTCAAGGCCCTCGGATGCGTTTCGTGCCATCAAGGCGTCAATATCGGCGGCAACCTGTTCGCCCGCAACGGCGTTTTCCGCCGCCTGGCTTCCCCAGAGCCTGAGATGCTGCGTGTCCCCAGCCTGCGAAACGTCGGAGTCACCGCGCCGTATTTCCATGACGGCAGCGCGCCGACGCTGGAACACGCCATCAGGCGAATGGGCAGTGCTCAGCTCAATTCGACTTTGACCGATCAGCAGATCGCAGCGATTGCCAGCTACCTGAGAACCCTGACCGGCAATTTTCGCGGCCATCCCGTTCGAGTGCCAGATTGAAGAATACCACGATCATATCGGCCTCCATATGTCTGCTCGCGCTGCTGACCTGGCTCGCGCTGCGCGGCAGCGCCGAAGTGCAATCGGCCGAGACGGTGCTGAGACAACTGGACATCTACGCAGGCATCGAAAGCATGTTGCATCGCGACCTGCTTCGTGCGCGCGCCGGGCTGTTGCGCAACTATGATCCCTTAGTGCACGAGGTGGAGCGGCTTCACCGGGCAATTGACAATTTGCGCACTGCCTTGCCCGACGACGCCGAGTACAAGGCCGAGGTGGATCGGCTCGACGACATGGTCGGACAACAGGAGCGATGGACGGAGCAGTTCAAGAGCCAGAACGCGCTTCTTCTGAACTCCCTTGCCTACTTCAACACCTTCAGCCTGCGTCTGCGCGAGACCTCGGGCGATCGCGAGCTGCTACAGCAGGCCAGTGGTGTCGAGAGCGCGCTGCTGCGGCTGATGTCCGATACGTCACAGGGCGCACTGAAAGAGCTCGACGACGCGCTGAGCCGGGTGGCGCTGGACGATCTATCGCCCGCCGATGCGCAGCTGGCTCAGGCCATGGTCGCACACGCACGGCTGCTGCGGGCCGTCCTGCCGACAACCGACCGCATACTCAAGTCGATGTTCACCATCCCCAGCAAGATCCAACAAGACAGGCTTCGAAGCCTGGTCGCCTCGCGCGAGGCGGCGTCCGAAAAGTGCGCCGCAATCGTCAGGGCCATCCTCTATGTCATCTCGCTGGTCCTGGTGGGGTTAACCGTCATCCTGGCGTTACGGCTGCGGGCCCGGGCGCGTACCGTGCAGCGCATCGCACGGATCGAGCATGCGATTGCCGACATCTCGACGCGATTCATCAAGCTGGAGGGCGGTGACATCGGCAGCGGGATCGAGCACGCATTGGCGGAACTCGCCAGCTGCATCGACGCCGACCGCGCCTATTTCCTCACCGCCGATCGGACGCATCGCTACAGATGGGGCCGTCACAACATGGCGTGGCCGGACAAATGGCCGGACGATGCTCTTGCCGCCGTGCTTTCGCACTGCAAGTCCGGGGACGGCATAATTTATCACCTTAACATCGACCGGTCCCAGTCGGGGGTCCTTGCCGGCCTGCCGGCGGACCTACGCGGCTGGGTCGCCATACCTCGCATGGATGGAACAACCCTGGTCGGCGTTCTTGCGTTCGACTCGACGGAGACGGGGTTCAAGGAGCTCCGTGCCGAGTGCGGCCTTTTCCGAATGGCTTGCGATGCGCTGGCGACTGCAATCGAGCGCGAATCGCTCATGAAAGAGCGCCGGAGGCTGGAGGAGACCCTGGAACGCGCGCGCCGGCTGGATACGATCGGCGCCTTTGCGAGTGGCATCGCTCACAATTTCAACAATATCGTCGGCGCCATCCTCGGCTACACGGAGATGGCTCACGCCCAGCTGGAGATGAACCGGCCGCCGACCGCCCACCTGCTCGAGATCAGGCGAGCGGGCGAACGGGCTCGTGACCTGGTCGAGCAGATCCTGAAGTTCGGTCGGCAGACCAGCTCGGATCAGGAGGAGATATCCCTCTCCAATCTGCTTGGAGAGACCTCATCCCTGCTTGGCGCATCGCTGCCGTCGGGGATCATTCTCAGCGTCGACGACGGAGAAGGCGACGTCATCGTGCAGGGCCAGCCGGAGCAGCTGCAGCAGGTGGTCCTGAATGTCTGCAGCAACGCCGCACAAGCCATCGACGGCGCCGGTTCGGTCTCGATCAGGCTGCGACGGCAGACGATCGAAGCCCCGCTGCAGCTCGATCACGGCATTGTTGCGCCGGGCAGCTATGCGGTCATTTCGGTGACAGATACCGGCCGCGGCATGGACGAGGCGACCCGGGAGCAGATCTTCGAGCCGTTCTTCACGACGCGGCGGAACGGCAACGGGCTGGGGCTTGCCACCGTCCATGAGATTGTGCTGAACCACGGCGGCGCGGTGAGCGTAAGCAGCGCGCCGAACGCCGGCTCGCGCTTCGATATCTGGCTTCCATGCCTGGATCGTCCCGTCCCACCTTCGCCGGCGGCCGCGCAGAAGGGGCCTTACGCGGCCGGCGAGACGATCCTGCTGTTCGACGTCGATCGCGAACGATTGCTGAGATACGAGGAGATCATTGCGGCTCTGGGCTTCGAGCCGGTCGGCTTTGTGCGTGCGAGCGACGCTATCGAGGCGCTTCGAGCGGCGCCCGATCGGTTCGATGCGGCCGTGCTGTGTCACCAGCACGGGGTGACCGAGTCGCTGGATGTCGCCCGGGAGCTATCTCGTGCGGCGCCTTTCATTCCCATTGTCTTGGCAACGGCTTCGGCCGGCGACCTTGGAGTGCCGGTGCTGGCCATGGTCGGTGTGTGGGAGGTCGTGCGGCTGCCGCTTCGGTCCGGCGAGATTTCAGGCGTGTTGGCGCGGTGCATGGCCGGCGCGCCGCGCAAAAGAGGGATGGCCGTTCCAGAGGGGAGACAAACGCTGCGGGCCTGATGACCGCGCCATCGGGCTTGGCCGGCGCCCGATCATGGTCACGTCTGCAACGGATTGTCGCCCTGCCGACATGATGACGTAGCCGGAGCAAGCAAACCGTGCCGCGCCGCGCTACATGGCGATGGTGGCTCATTGCGGCTGTAGCGCACCCTCCGTGTTCTGGCATCGCGAGGTAACCGAACTCTCCGACCGTCTCCAAAACCGATGGAGGGGCGGAAGACATGACACCGATCCAAGCTTTGCAATTTCAGGCCGACAAATGTCCCGAGCAGGTGGCGTTCATCATCGGCAGCGACGTTTGGACCTATCGGCGCCTGGCGATGGAAATGGAGCGTCTCGCCCAGGCATTGCGGGCGCGTGGTTTGCATCCAGGGCATCGCGTCGCGTTGCACATGGCAAATCTGCCCGAGCTGATAGTCGCGTATTATGCATGCTTTCGTGTCGGCGCCATCGCAGCGCCCCTTAACACCAGATTCAAGACCGCCGAGCTGCGAACGATCCTGAAGCGGTTGCAGCCGGCACTCTATCTCGGCCAGGCCGAGTTCTTTCCCCAGGTTGCGGCGCTCGAGCCCGACATCCTCGACCCGTGCGCGTGCTTTGTCGTCCGTGGCCCTGCCGAAGACGGCCGGGCGCAATCCTGGGCCAGATTATTCAAGGGCACGGCCAGAAGCTCCATCCAGTGGAATCCGGATGTTGATGCGCCCGCTGTGCTGCTGACCACGTCCGGGACGACTGGCGATCCCAAGTTCGTAGCTCATACGGCGGCGAGCTTGTCGGCGAGAGCCAATTGGGGTCGGCATATCGGCCTCGATGGCCTTCAGACCGTGCTCAATGCCTTGCCCATGGTACATGCAGCGGGCCTGTCGCTGTTGCTGGCCTGCGTCCGCTTCGCCGTTCCCATGATCCTGCTCGAGCGTTTCGAGGCCGCTGCCGCGCTGGATGCAATCGAGACGTACCGCTGCAGCTGGATGCTGGGCATGCCCTACATGTTCTCCGAGATGTTGAAGCGCCAGCGGGCGCAAGCGCGCAAGGTCACCTCGCTCCGGCTCTGCCTGACTGCCGGCGATATCTGCCCGCTCGCGCTGCAGCAAGCGTTCTCCGAGATATTTGGTGCGCCGCTATGCAATCTGTGGGGATGCATCGAGGCGTCGGGATCGCCGATCCACGGCCTTCGGCCGGGAGCGGTCAGCCGTGTTGCGCCCGGCGCGCAGGTTCGTCTCATCGACGGCAGCGGCTCGCCAGTGGCGCGGGGCGAAATCGGCGAACTGGCGGTTCGAGGGCCCCATGTCGCCATCGGCTATTGGGTCCGTCCGGGGCGCATTGACGACCCGACGTCCGACGGCTGGTTCCGTACCGGCGACCTGATGCGTCAAGGCGAAGGCGATGACCTTTGGTTCGTCGGCCGCAAGAAGGACCTGATCGTCCGCGGCGGTTCGAACATTGCACCGATCGAAGTTGAGCGCGTTCTGATCACCCATCCCGCCGTGCGCGATGCCGCGGTCGTCGGCATTCCAGACGTCATTCTCGGTCAGCGGGTGGTGGCGTTCGTCCAGCTGGCCGAAGACGCTTGCAGGGCGGCCGTCCGGGATATACTCGCCAGCGCGAAGGAGCAGCTCGCGGACTACAAGGTGCCGGAGCGGATGGTGATCGTCGAGGAGATCCCGCGGAATGCCCTTGGGAAGGTCAATCGCACTGCGCTCCTGCCGATGCTGGCAGTGCGCGGGGCATAGAACGTTCGCCGGCCAGATACTACTTGGCCATGTTTATGATCTTTGCGTGGGTGAATTCCTCCAGCCCCACCTGGCGGTGTCGCCGACCATGAGTGGCGCAGTGTGTCGTAGGGCTTCGCGATGGAGCGAAGCTATCTGGATACTTGACGCTGCGGCATCATTGCGAGGGTAACCGGGAGCGCTACGGTCGTAACAGTACCAGCCGTTACGGAAGACCACGCCGCCGCGCGGGATGCATCGAACAAGATTATGAGTCCGCGGGCGCTATAGGATCTCTTCTACGAAGTGCGTTCAGAGGAGGGAGCGCGTGCGGGAAGTGAAGAGCGTCATAGGCATGCGGTATCTGCGGCTCCAATATCCAACATATGGCTGGCATTTCGATAATATCACGCTCATATCAGCATTCGTCGATCAATTCAGAATGGAAACCATCGGACCCCACGGACCCTTTCGCACGGTCAAGGAGCATGCGGCGACGTTTTGGCGCACCGCTTACCAGCAATACTCAGATACCCATCTTCAAGCTCAAAACGAAATCCTGGTAGCGCCGCAATCTGGCGGGGGGACGAGGAGTTATCAAAGCATCATGTCACTCGAACAACCATCCATCACCGACCAAGTTGCAACTTCTGACGGTGATCGCATGCATTCCAATGGCCGCAAGGCGGGCTATGTTCTCATCGTTGACGACGATCCAGCCATGCGGCGGATGGTCAGCAGCTACTTCGAAGAGAATAACGTTCCAGCCAGTGGGGTCTCTAGCCGGCAGGAACTATCGCGCCACTTCACCGGGCCTCATCCCAGTCTGATCGTCCTCGACATCCATCTGGGCCAGGACGATGGACTCGACGTCTTGAGAGAGATCCGATCCTATTCGGATGTGCCGATCATCATCATGACGGGCCATCGCCGGGACGAAGTCGACCGCGTCGTCGGACTTGAACTCGGCGCCGACGATTATGTGACAAAGCCGTTTGGGCTGCGCGAATTGCTGGCACGTGTTCGCGCGGTGCTGCGGCGCCAGGAGATTGGGCGAACGACGCGCTCGCGCGATCCGGAGCGCGGCGGCTATAGGTTCAACGGCTGGCAACTTGAACGTCGCGGCCGAAAGTTAACTGATCCGAAGGGCAATCTGGTGTCGCTGAGCAAAGGCGAGTTTGCCTTGCTTCTGGCGTTTCTCGGAGCACCGCAGCGGCCATTGAGCCGGGAGCAATTGCTGCAGGCCACCAGAGTTCACGAGGATATATTCGATCGCAGCATCGATGTACAAGTGCTTCGGCTGCGACGAAAACTAGAACCGGATCCGAGCGCGCCCCATATCATCAAGACGGAGCGCGGCGTCGGCTATGTCTTTGCCGCCGCGGTGGAGCCGTTCTGAACTCGTCCTTGCGAGTCTCAGGCTCGTGGCCGACCACGCCCGCATTCTGCATTCGCGACCGGGCCGTACAGCGCGGCCTGAAGGAGCGTCACTAGGTCGCACAGAAACCTGATTCGTAAACCGGCGAAAATGTCGTCGTTGCGCCCGCGACCAATTTCCCCGTGCATTGAAAGGGTCGGTGCGGAAGCACAGTTACTTTGGACCGATATTCAACTCCAAGATTATCGTCGCGGAGCTGGACGTGCGACGCATTGCCTCGGCCGAATCCCTTAAGGTCAACGCCATCACAACATCGCGAACGCGGCGCGAGCTTCTGCTCGATGTGAGTGCAATTGGCCTTGGCCTTGCTGCGGGATCAGGCATGCCCGTGCGCGCTCTGGCTGCCGCCGGCGCCGATTACACGATCAGGATCGCTCCGATCTCCGTCGAATTGGCCCCAGGCCGCGTCATCCGCACGGTAGGCTACAACGGCACTGCACCGGGTCCGCTCCTGCGGCTGCGCGAAGGCCAGCAGGCCAGCATCAACGTCATCAATGACAGCGAGGTGCCTGAATTGGTGCATTGGCACGGCCTCTTTGTTCCGCCCGACGTCGACGGCGCCATGGAGGAAGGGACGCCCATGGTCATGCCCGGCCAGTCGACGACCTACACCTTCACGGCACGTCCGGCGGGCACGCGCTGGTATCATAGCCATGCGATGGCCGGAAAGGACCTGAGACGGAGCCTCTATTCCGGCCAGTTCGGCTTCCTGTACGTCGAGCCGCGGAATGATGCCGGGCAGTACGACCAGGAAGTCTTCATCGCGATGCACCATTGGGAGCCGTATTTCGTCAGCATGCAGGACCTTCGCAAAGGCCCGCCGCCCGACAACGGTCTCGAGGTCGCCTACAAATCCGCATCGTTCAACGACAAGGCGCTCGGGCATGGCGAGCCGGTTCGCGTCCGGCAGGGCCAGCGCGTGTTGTTCCGCCTGCTCAACGCCAGCGCCACCGACGACGTCATGCTTGCCCTGCCGGGTCACAGCTTTAAGGTCGTGGCGCTCGACGGCAATCCGGCGCCCTCGCCGGTCGCGGTCGAAACACTGATGCTGGCTCCAGCCGAGCGGATCGATGCCGTCGTCGAAATGAACAGGCCCGGCATTTGGATCTTCGGCTCCGCCGAGGACGACGTGCGGAACATGGGCATGGGTGTGGTCGTCGAATATGCAGGAGCGACGGGCACGCCGCAGTGGCAGGCTCCTGCGATGGCCAAGTGGGATTATTTGACCTTCGGCCGGACGGCGCCGGCAGCCGAGCCGGACGGCCGCTTTGAACTGACCATCCAGAAGATTCCCGGCGGGCGCGGCGGCTTCAATCGCTGGACGATCAACGACAAATCCTGGCCCGATACCGATCCCCTGGTCGTCGAGCGCGGCAAGCGGTATCGGCTGGTCTTCCGCAACGACAGCGGCGACATGCACCCGATGCATCTTCACCGCCACGTCTTCGAGTTGACGCGATTTGCGGACAGGCCGACCTCAGGCATCATGAAGGATGTGGTGAACGTCCCGCCACGCCAGACAGTCGAGGTCGATTTCGTCGCCGACGATCCGGGCCTGTCGCTGCTTCACTGCCATATGCAGGAGCACCAGGATTTCGGCTTCATGACTCTCGTGCAGTACGCGTAGAGAGTTGGTTGCCATTCGTCGCCGTACGGCGGGCCAAACCGGTCCACTGCGACATCGTCGCGTAGCGCGCAGCGAAATCCTAAAACGTCGGCATGATGCCTAGCTTACCGGCGCAGTCCGGCGGCGACTTCCTCGATCGCGTCGCGGGTCGCCATCACGATGATGTCCGCTTCTGCGCGCGTGAGGCAGAGCGGGGGGGCGAAACCGAGGATGTCGCCTTGCGGCATGGCGCGCCCGATGACGCCGCGCTTCAACAAGGCAGCCGCCGCCTGCGGCCCGACCTTCTTGGCCGGATCGAAGAAGCGGCGGGTTTCGCGATCCTCCACCAGCTCGACTGCGCACAGCAGGCCTTCGCCGCGCACCTCGCCCACGATCGGCTGCCGCGCCAGCGCTTCGCGCATGGTGCTGAGGAGGTACCCGCCGGTGCTGCGCGCATTCTCCGCCAGCCCGAGCTCGTCGATCAGCTTCAGGTTGGCGACGCCCGCCGCGGCGCCGATCGGATGGGCGGAATAGGTCCAGCCATGGCCGATGGCACCGAACTCGTCGGTGCCGCGCTCCAGCACCTTCCACACTTTCTCCGAGATGATGGAGCCGGAAAGCGGCGCGTAGGCGGAGGTGAGGCCCTTGGCGATGGTGATGATATCCGGCTCGATCCCATAATGATCGGAGCCGAACATGGTGCCGAGGCGGCCGAAGCCGGTCACCACTTCGTCGGCAATCAGCAGGACATCGTACTTCCTTAAGACCGGCTGGATCGCCGCCCAATAGCCCTTGGGCGGCGGCACGATCCCGCCGGTGCCCAGCACCGGCTCGCCGATGAAGGCGGCAATCGTGTCCGGCCCTTCCTTCAGGATCAGCTCCTCCAGCTTGGCGGCGCAATAGGCGGAGAATTCCTCTTCCGACATTGCTGCGTCGGGACGGCGGAAATAGTACGGCGCCTCGGTGTGCGTCACCTGATCCAGCGGCAGATCGAACTTCTTGTGGAACAGCTCGAGGCCGGTCAGCGATCCGGTCATCAACCCCGAGCCGTGATAGCCGCGCCAGCGCGAGATGATGGTCTTCTTGCCCGGGCGGCCCAGGATGTTGTTGTAGTACCAGACCAGCTTGATGTTCGTTTCGTTGGCATCGGAGCCGGACAGGCCGAAATAGACCTTGGACATGTTTTTCGGTGCCCGCTCCAGCACCATATGGGCGAGGGTGATCGAAGCCTCGGTGCCATGCCCGACATAGGAGTGGTAGTAGGCGAGCTCACGCGCCTGTTTGGCGATCGCCTCGGCAATCTCCGGCCTGCCATAGCCTACATTGACGCAATAGAGCCCGGCGAACGCATCGAGCAGCTTGGTTCCGTCGCGGTCGCGAATATAGACGCCTTCGCCGCCCGCGATGATCCGGTTCGGCATTTCGCCACGCGCGAACTGGCCCAGGTGAGTCGAGGGATGGAAGAAGTGGTCGCGATCCCACTGGTCGAGCTGGTCATTGCGCAACATGGCTTTGCTCCTATCTGACGATCGGTCCGCCGGGCGTGCGGGTCAGGATCTCCGCCCCATTCGCGCCCAGAAGCACCGCATTGGAAATGAAATAATCGCCGCGCCCAGTTCCCATCAACCAGGAGAGGATATGGAAAGACATGCCTTCCCTGATCTCCATTTCGGAATCGTGACGCAGGCCGACGACCTTGTTGCCACCGGTCCAGGATGGCGAAAGGCCGATGCCGACGCAATAGCCGCAATGGTGCCGGCGATAGTGCGGCAAGCCCGCATCGTCGACCACGCCCTGCCACGCGGCGTAGACCTGGCGCGCTTTTGCGCCCGGACGCAGTGCCTGGAGCACGGCATCGAAGGCACACTGTGTCGTCTCGGCCATTTTGGCATCCTGCTCCGGGACCGATCCGACATGGATGAGACGCCCGAGCGGCGCATGATAGCGTGCGACGCAGCCTGACAGCTCCAGGAAGACCGGCTCGCCCGATTTGTAGCGCCCGTCGCCCCAGGTTGCGTGTTCCTCCCCAAGGCGGCTGCCGGGCCGGATGAATGGGCCGAAGGCCGGCGGCGCGCCGCCCGCCCTTGTCATCGCTGCGATGCAGGCCGCCGCGACCTCCCGTTCGGCGACGCCGTCGCTGATGGCCTCGATCGCGGCGCCGGCGGCGGCATCCGTCACGGACGCGGCGCGGCGCATCAGCGCCTGCTCTTCAGCGCTCTTCACCAGGCGGAGATCATCAACCAGGGCCGAGATATCGGGCCACTCCGCCGCGACCTGCGCCTGCAGGGACACAGCGAGACCGTGGTTGAGGCCCGCCGTCCAATATTCGAGGCCGAGGCGCCGCCCATCCAACTTGAGATCGCGCAGCACGCGCGCGGCCACGTCGGCGGCGGTCTCGCTATCGCTGTGGCCGCGGAATTCGGCGGCGCGCACCTGCTTTTCCACCGAGACGCGTTCCATGGCGCGTGTCACCAGGACTGGCATGCCTTCAAGCGGCACGACCAGCAGGTGTGGCGCGAAATAGCCCCAATGGTCGAGCCCGGTCAGATAGAAGACATTCTCCGGCGCGGCGACGATCGCGCCGTCGAGCTTGCGCGCTGCCATCTCAACGCGCAGCGCGCCTACGCGGCGGTTGATCTCGGCATCGGAAAACGGATTATCATGCATCATTGAGCGAACTCACGCCGCGTTCTGGCAGACATATTTGACATCCATGAAGGCTTCCATGCCGAGACGCGAACCTTCGCGTCCCAGGCCCGATTGCCTGACGCCGCCGAACGGGATCGGCGCGCCCGTGATCTTGGTCCGGTTAACAGCCACCATGCCGTATTGCAGCGCGCTGGTCAGCCGCGCGATCCGGCCAGTATCACGCGTGTGAAGATAGGCGACCAGCCCGTACTCCGTCTGGTTGGCGCGGGCGAGCGCTTCGGCCTCGTGGTCGAAGGCGGCAAGGGCAGCGACCGGGCCGAACGTCTCCTCGCGGAAGAGAAGGGCATCGGCGGGAACGTCGGCCAGCAAGGTCGGCTGGAAGAACAGCGGCCCTGCCTCGTGCCGTTTGCCGCCGACAATCAGCCGCGCACCTTTGGCGAGGGCATCGGCTACATGCTCCTCTTGCTTGCGCACCGCTGCTTCATTCATCAACGGGCCAATGTCCGGATCGGACAGGCCGTGCCCGGCTGTCAGCGCACGCACACGGTCGGCGAAGCGCGTGACAAATTCGTCATACACCGGGCGCTCGATCAGAATGCGGTTGGCGGCCAGGCAATCCTGGCCGGAGGTCGCGAATTTCGCGCTCACCGCGCAATCGACGGCCCAGTCCAGATCGGTATCGGCAAACATCAGGAACGGCGCGTGTCCACCCAGCTCCAGGATCAGTGTCTTGATGGTGGAGGCGGACTGGCGATAGAGCAGGCGGCCGATCTCGGTCGAGCCGGTAAAGGAAAGGACGCGCACGGCGGAAGATTCGGTCATCGGCGCCACCACCTCGGCCGCTTCGCCCGTTACGACATTGAAGATCCCGGCGGGCAGGCCGGCACGCTCCGCCAACTCTGCCAGAGCGAGGGCGGAGAACGGCGTCTGGTGCGAGGGATGCACGATCGTGGTGCAGCCCGCAGCCAGGGCCGCTGCGGCCTTGCGCGTGATCATGGCCGAGGGGAAATTCCACGGCGTCACCAGAGCGGCGACGCCCATTGGCCGCCGCTGCACGCTCATCAAACAGCTCGGCAAATGAGGGGTGACCGATTCGACGTTGGCGCGCTTGGCTTCCTCGGCATAGAACTCGACGAAGGACGCGGCATAGTCGATCTCGCCCCGCGCCTCGGACAGAGGCTTGCCCTGTTCCAATGTCATCACAACGGCAAGGTCTTCGCGGCTCGCGATGATCTCGTTGAACCAGTTGCGCAACAGCCTTGCCCGCTCTTGCGGGAGGAGGGCGGACCAGGGCGCGAAAGCCCGCTCGGCCGCCGCGATCGCCTGTACACTTTCGCCGGCCGTCAAGGCGGGAACATGGCCGATCCACTCGCCATTACCGGGGTCGGTCACCGAGATGAAGCGGCCGGACCCGCTGGCCCGCCAGGTACCTTCGACATAGGCGAACTCCTTCAGGAGCCGGGAATCCTTGAGCAGTTCCAATCCGGCGGATCGTCTGTGCCGCGTGGTGGCGGAACTCTGCATGGGCGCCTCGCTGATGCTTAGTCTCCGCCCAGGGTAGAGCCGGTGCGGGCGCGCTTTGGTCCAAAGTCGGGGGCGGGACCAGAAGATTCCTCTCTCCATCATCCTTCCTTTGGCTGTTTTTTCTCCCGCCGAGGTGCGAAGAAGGCCGGAGATTGAACGAGCCGTTTTCCAAGGCCCCATGTTGCGTTACTCGGCGCTTGCGCTCCTGAAGCATGCCTTCACCGGCCAGCCCTGGCCGCGCGCGTGGCGCGACCCGGTGCCAAAGGACACATATGACGCCGTCATCGTCGGCGGTGGCGGCCATGGGCTCGCGACGGCCTACTACCTCGCCAAGGAATTCGGCATCCGCAACGTGGCTGTGCTGGAGAAGGGTTATATCGGCTCCGGCAATGCCGGCCGCAACACCACCATCGTGCGGTCCAACTACATGCTGCCCGGTGCGACCGAGTTCTACGATTTCTCGCTCAAGCTCTGGAACAGCCTCTCGCACGAGCTCAACTTCAACGTCATGTTTTCGCCGCGCGGCCAGATCCTGCTGCTGCATTCGCCCGACGGCCTGGATTCCGCGGCCCGGCGAGGCAATATCATGCGCCGGCATGGCATCGCCGCGAAACTGCTGGACCGCGCCGGGATGCAGGAGCTGGTGCCGCATCTCGACTACCGGCCGAGCGCGCGCTTCCCGATCTGGGGCGGGTTGATGCAGCCGACCGCGGGCACGGCCCGCCATGACGCGGTGGTGTGGGCGTATGCACGCGCGGCCTCGGAACTGGGCGTTGACATCATCCAGAATTGCGAGGTCACCGGTTTCCTGCGCGAGCGCGGCCGGGTCGTTGGCGTGCAGACCAGCCGCGGCACGATCAAGGCAGCGAAAGTGGGAATCGCGGTCGCAGGTCATACTTCACGGCTGGGCGAGATGGCCGGCCTGCGGCTACCGATCGAAAGCCACCTGCTGCAGGCTTTCGTATCCGAGCCGCTGAAGCCGCTGCTCGACTATGTCATCGGCTTCGGCGGGCACGGGCACTTCTATATCAGCCAGTCGGATAAGGGCGGCATGGTCTTCGGCGGCGATCTCGACATGTACAATTCCTATGCGCAGCGCGGCAATCTGCCGGTGGTTCGCGACGTTGCCGCGTTGGCGGTTTCACTGATGCCGTGCCTCGGCCGCGTGCGATTGCTGCGCCACTGGGCTGGTGTCATGGATATGACCATGGATGGCTCGCACGTCATCTCGAAGACCCCGGTCGATGGGCTCTATCTCAATGGCGGCTGGTGCTATGGCGGGTTCAAGGCGACGCCGGCCTCGGGCTGGTGCTTCGCGCATCTGATCGCGCGCGACCAGCCGGATCCGCTGTCCGTGCCGTTCGCGCTCGATCGCTTTGCGCGCGGCGCAACCATCGATGAGGCTGGCAGCGGTCCGACGCCGAGGCTGCACTGAACCATGTTGCGCATCATCTGTCCCTTCTGCGGCGAGCGCGACCACAGCGAATTCACCTATGGCGGCGATGCGACCGTCGTCTATCCGGATTTGTCCGCCCCGGTCGGGGCCTGGATCAATGCAGTCTATGTCCGGTCCAATCCAAAGGGGCCGCATCGCGAACGCTGGCAGCACAGCGACGGCTGTCGCCTCTGGCTGATCGTCGAGCGCGATACGATGACGCACGAAATCAGGCGCGTCGAGCCGGCGCGAGCGGCTATCGACACGCTGCTGAAGGAGCCGGCACGATGACCGGGTACCGTCTGAAAAACGGCGGCACCGTCGACCGCGGCAAGATTCTGGCCTTTTCGTTCGACGGAAAGAGATTGCAGGGGCTGGAAGGCGATACGCTGGCGTCGGCGCTGCTGGGCAGCGGCGAGCGCCTGGTCGCGCGCAGCTTCAAATATCATCGCCCACGCGGGATCATGAGCGCTGGGCTCGAAGAAGCATCGGCCCTGGTGACGATCGGCAACGGCGCGCGCGCGACGCCCAACAGTCTCGCCACAGCCGAAGAACTGGTCGACGGGCTGGAGGTGCACAGCCAGCATCGCTGGCCCAGCCTTAGGTTCGACTTCGGCGCGATCAACCAAATGTTCGCGCGGCTGTTCTCCGCCGGTTTCTACTACAAGACATTCATGGGCCCGGGTAGCAGCCCGCGGAGCTGGCTGTTTTACGAGCACTTCATCCGCCGCGCTGCCGGCCTCGGAGTTACATCGCGTGCGCCTGATCCCGATCACTATGAGAGCTGCGAGGGGTTCTGCGACCTGCTGGTGATCGGATCCGGTCCGGCTGGACTCGAAGCGGCGCGTGTTGCCGCCGAGGCGGGGCTCGATGTGGTCCTTGTCGAGCGCGACTTCCGCCTGGGCGGCGCGCTGCTTTACGAGACCGATGAGGTCGAGGAGGAAGCGCCACGGGCCTGGATCGAGGACCGGGAACGGCAATTGGCAGCGGCGCCGAACATCCGGGTCCTTCGCCGCACGACCGCATTCGGTCTCTACGATCACGGAACTGCAGGGCTGGCCGAGCGGGTCGCGCCAGGTGCCGGCGCGCGTGAACGTTTCTGGATCATGCGTGCGAAGCGCATCGTGGTCGCGGCGGGCGCAATGGAGCGCCCGTCGATCTTCGGCGGGAATGACCGGCCGGGCGTCATGCTGGCTTCCGCCATGCGCGCCTATGCGAACCGTTGGGCGGTTGCGACTGGTCGCCGCATCGTGATGGCAACCAGCAACGATTCAGCCTATGCGGCGGCGTGCGACCTGGCCCGGATCGGGATCTTGACGACGCTGCTCGATTCCAGAGCCGGGATTTCGCATCGCCTCGCAAATGGCTGCAAGGAAGCCGGCGTCGAGTTGCGTCTGGAGAGAATGCCGCTGCGCGCCCTGGGCCGTCCCGGCGTGCACGCCGTCGAGATCGGATCGAGCGACGGCACCAAGGCGGAGATCATCCCTTGCGATGCGCTCGGCATGTCGGGCGGCTGGTCTCCGACGCAGCATCTGCTCAGCCAGCGCGGCGTGAAGCCGGCGTGGAACGATGCGCTCGCCGCCTTCCTGCCCGGTGAGACGCGGGAACCGATTCGCTGCACCGGTGCCGCCGCCGGCAACTGGCACGCGGAGGATTGCGCGCGCTCGGGCCGCGCGGCGGGTGCGGAAGCCGTGCGGTCGCTGGGACGCAGTGCGCCGGACGAACATTTTCCGGCACCTGGTGGCTGGGAGACTCCCTTTCGCACTTGGTCGGTTGCCGGCATCAAGGGCAAGGCATTTGTCGACCTGCAGAACGATGTCACGCTCGACGACGTGCGCCAAGCCTGTGCGGAGGGCTATGACGCGCCGGAGCTTCTGAAACGCTATACGACGCTCGGCATGGCGACGGACCAGGGCCGCACCTCGGCCGTCAATGCGCTCGCCCTGATCGCGGATGCGCGCGGCCGTCCGCTCGCCGAGGTCGGCACCACGACCTTTCGGCCGCCATTCGCGCCGGTTTCCCTCGGCGCACTGGCGGGGATGGAACGCGACAAGCATCTGTTGCCGACCCGGCGCTCACCCATGCACGATGCGCTGGTCGAGCAGGGCGCGCGCATGCTGGAAACGGGCCTGTGGCTGCGCCCCTGGTTCTATCCGCTGGGCAGCGAGGACGTGGACCAGGCCTATTTGCGCGAGATGCGCCTGGTGCGCGAGGCGGTTGGCATCTGTGATGTCTCCACCCTCGGCAAGATCGCGGTGCAAGGCCCGGATGCCGGCGAATTTCTGGACCGCGTCTACGTGAATGCCTTCAAGTCGCTGACGGTCGGCAAGGCGCGCTATGGAATCATGCTGCGCGATGACGGCATCGTGATGGATGACGGCACGTCGTGGCGGCTTGCGGATCATGAGTATTTCATGACCACGACGACCGCCGGAGCCGGCAAGGTGATGGCGTGGCTGGAGGAGCTACTGGAAACGCGCTGGCCTGAGCTGCGCGTCTCCGTCAGCTCCGTCACCGACCAGTGGGCGGGCGCGTCGGTCGCAGGCCCGCAGGCGCGCGCACTGTTGCAATCGATGACCAGCGACGTCGACATGACGAACGAGGCCTTCCCCTTCATGGGCGTGCGGGAAGGGCGGTTTCAAGGCGTGCCCTGCCGGATCGCCCGCATCAGCTTCTCCGGCGAGCTGGCTTACGAGATCTACGTGCCGGCGGATCATGGCGCCTCGTTGTGGCGCGCCCTGTCCGAAGGCGCGAAGGCGCGCGGCGGCGGCGCCTATGGGCTCGAGGCATTGGGCGCGCTGCGCGTGGAAAAGGGCCATGTAGGCGGGCCGGAACTGGACGGACGCGCGACCCTCGATGACCTCGGGCTCGGCCGCATGGCGTCGGCGCGCAAGCCCTTCATCGGCAGCGCCCTCCGCATGCGGCCCGATCTGCAGCGCAAGGACCGTCCGCAATTCGTGGGCCTGGTTCCCGCGACGCCGGGGGAAACCTTCAAGGGCGGCTCCGTGCTATGTGAAGTGGGTGATGAAACCGGGCATGGACTCGGCTGGGTCACCTCGGTGACGGAAAGTCCGTCGCTCGGTCATTGGATCGGCCTCGGCTTCGTGCGCGGCGGGCTGGAGGCGTGGCAAGGGCGCGAGCTGATCGCTGCCGATCCGATCCGCAGCCGCAGCACGCGTGTCAAAATCGTCGCGCCACATTTCCTCGATCCGGAAGGGGCCCGGCTCCATGGTTGAGCGCGCGTCGCCCTTGGCGCAGTGCCGATTGCTGCGTGGCTTGTCACAAAGGCCTTGCGGGACGATTCTTCAGTATCACGCGTGGCCTGATCGTTACGCTGACATGGCAACCATGCTGGCGACGCGCTGTGGCGCAACCAGCGCGCCGGCTCTAGGCAAGGCGGTTTCCGGTCCCGATGGTTGCCTGCTTCGCGTTCATCCGCAGCGCTTGTGGCTGCTCTCGGAGAGTATCGGTACCGGTGGGTATCCGGCGCTGAGCCCGGAGACAGGCGCCACCTTGGACCTTTCGCACGCGCGCACGATCCTTCACGTCGCGGAAAGCGTCGCGGTTCCGCTGCTCAGCCGCTTCATTGCAATCGACCTGCGGTCGCATCGTTTCGCGGTCGACGATGTGGCCGTGACGCCGTTCCATCGCGTGAGCGTCGTTCTGTGGCGCCGCCCGGACGGCATCGATATGCTCGCGCCGCGCAGCTTTGCCCGGTCAATTTGGGATATGCTGGCCGAAACGGTGGAACGACGGAATTAGTGCTCGGCCGCGTGCAGCCGGTCGAGCGGCGCCGGGCTGTCTTCCTTGATCGCCTTGGTGACGACGTAGGTGTAATAGCGCTTGAGGCCGATGCCGCTTTCCAGCAACCGGTCGACCAGGCGCTGGTAGGCATCGACATCTCTCACCATCACCTGGATCACATAGTCGATGCCTCCGCCGACCGACCAGCAACCGGTGATCTCCGGGATCTGCTTCATCTCCGTTTCGAAGCGCGCGAAATCGGCGGAGCGGTGGCTTTCCAGCTCCGCTTCCATGAACACCATGGTAAGGCCAAAGCGCTTCAGCGCGATCTTGGCGCGATAGCCTTCGATCAGGCCGAGCTTCTCCAGCCGCTTGAGACGGCTCCAGCACGGCGTGGGGGAGAGGTTGACCCGCTCCGCCAGCTCCGTCTTGGTGATGCGGCCCTCCTTCTGCAGGATCGTCAGGATCCTGAGATCGCGCTCGTCGAGCTTGAGGCCGCCATTCTTCATCAGTCGATCACGATCAGCTCGCGTGCGACATCGCAGAAGCGCTCGCCGCCTTTGTCCGTGACGACGAAGGATTCCGAGATCGCGACGCCCCATTCCTGCAGCCACACGCCCGCCTGGATGTGGAAGCACATGCCAGCCTGCAGCTGGGTCGCGTCGCCGGGACGGAGCGAAACCGTGCGCTCGCCCCAATCCGGCGGATAGGAGAGGCCGACGGAATAGCCGACGCGACTCTCTTTCTTGAGGCCGTTCTTGCGGAGCACCGCCTGCCAAGCCGCTTCGACCTGCTCGGCGGTCGCGCCGGGCTTGGCGGTGGCAAGACCAGCGTCGACGCCTTCGACCACGGCTTTCGCGACGTCCTGGATGCCGGCGGGTGGCTTGCCCAGATGGATCGTGCGGGTCAGCGGCGCGTGATAGCCGCGGCGCGATCCGGCGATCTCCAGCATAGTCAGCGCATTGGACGGCAGCGGCGCATCGGACCAGGTCAAATGCGGCGTGCTGGTGCCTTCGCCCACCGGCATCAGCGGGCAGATCGCGGCGTAGTCGCCGCCGATGCCCGGCACGCCCATGGTCTGGGCATGATAGATGTCCGCGACCACATGGTTCTGCGGCACGCCCGGCTTCATCTTGGCGATCGCCTTGTTCATCGCGCTGGTGCAGATGCGGCCGGCTTCGCGCATCAGCTTCAGCTCCGCTGGCGACTTCACCAGCCGTGCCCAATTCACCAGATCGCCGTTGTTGGAAAATTTGGCGTTGGGCAGGCCCTTCACCAGATGCGCATGGCAGCGCGCGGTATAGTAATGCGCGTCCATTTCGACGCCGATGCGCGCCTTGTCCCAGCCGCGCGATTGGATCAGTTGGGCCAGCTCGTCATAGGGATGCTCGATCTTGTGCTGCACCAGCCGCTCGGAAAATGGCACGATGTTGCGGTCCGGCAGGTCGGTGGTGACGCGCGCGCATTTGGCGTCCTGGGCGCGGCCGAACCATAGCGGCCATTCCTCGTCGACATGGACCAGCACGCATTGCGGCACATAGAACGACCAGCCGTTGAAGCCGGTCAGCCAGCACATGTTGGCGGGATCCTGGGCGATGATGAGGTCGAAGCCGGCCGCCTGCATGCGTTTCTTGGTATCGGCGACACGCTTGGCATATTCGGCCTTGTCGAAGGGTTTGTCGTAGATGGCCATGATCTTTACCTCCTTCAGGCCTGGATGATGGTGCCACTGCCGGCCTTGCGCGCGACGCTGAGCGCATACGTCGCGATGGCGGTGTCCTGCGCGCCGGTGCCGGTCAGGTCGCAGATCGTGACGCCCTCTTCGGATCTGCGCCCTGGCTTCGTGCCGGCAATCACTTCGCCCAGTTCGGGCGGGTTGATACCGGCAAGATGACCGGCTTCATGAACCGACCGAAGCTCGCCGACCTTGGCACTCTGCGAGACGCGATCGCAGACAAACAGATCGGCGGCCGCGACCGCGGCCGGCTCGATCTCGTTTTTGCCGGCCTGGTCCGAGCCCATGGCCGTGATATGCAAGCCTGGATGCAGCCAAGCGGCGCTCAGGATTGGCTCCCGCGCCGGCGTGGTCGTGATGACAAGCTGGCTATCGCGTACCAGCGCTGCGGGATCGCTGGTCGCTACTGCTTCAACGTCGATGGTCGCGGCAATATCGGCCGCACACGCTTTTGCCTTCCCCGCATTGCGGCCCCAGACCAGGACCTTGGCGAAGGGGCGCACTAGGTGGGCGGCCTCGATCTGCAACCGTGCCTGCACGCCAGTGCCTAGTACGCCGGCGACGCGTACCTCTCGCGGCGCCAGGTGCCGTGCCGCGACTGCGCCGGCCGCGGCGGTGCGCACGTCGGTGAGATAGCCATTGTCCAGCAGCAGCGCGTCGACCAGACCCGTCTTCGCCGAGAACAGGATCATCAGGCCGTTGAGGCTGGGCAGGCCGATCTTCGGATTGTCGAAAAAGCCGGGGCTGACCTTGATCGCGAAGCCGTCGAAGCCGGGAATATAGGCGGTCTTCACATCGACCTCGCCATGGGCGTCCGGGATATCCATGGACAGGATCGGCGGCATGATGACCTTGCCGCCGGCCAAGGCGCGGAACGCCTGTTCGACGATGTCAATGGCAGCGCGGTCGAGGCGCACGCTGGCACGCAGATCCCGTTCGGTGAGCACGAAGATGTCGCGCATCGTCACCCCCTGATCGTCCGGCCGCCGAGCCTGACCGGCCGACCGCTGGCGACGGCAAGAAACTGGTCCGGATCGACATTGTGGCCGCTGATGATCATGGCGGTCGGGCCATCGAGCTTCAGCTTGCCCGCGATCAGTGCGGCGGGTCCCACTGAAGCGGCGCCCTCTGTGACCAGCTTCTGGTCGCCGAACAACGCCTGCATGCCGCGATAGATTTCCTGCTCGCTGACCAGGATCGTGTCATCCGCCAGCGCCCGGCAGATCGGAAAAGTCCACCGGTTGGCAAGGCCAATTCCCCCACCCAGGGAATCGGCGAGAGAAGGAACCTCTGTCACCGTGACCGGCCGGCCGGCAGCCAGGCTCTCATGCATCGCCGCGCCGTCCGCCATCGAGACGCCGATGATCCTGATATCCGGCTTCAATGTCTTGGCAGCGATGGCGATGCCGCTGATGAGTCCGCCGCCCGACAACGGTACGACGATGGCGGCGAGATCCGGCCGCTCTTCCAGCAGCTCCAGTGCGATCGTACCTTGCCCCGCGATGACATGCGGATGATCGAAAGGCGGGATGTCCGTCAGCCCCTCGGTACGCACCAGCCGGTCGATCTCCGCTTGCGCATCGTCCTGGCTGTTGCCGATGCGTCGGACCTCGGCACCCAGCAGCTGGATCGCCCGAACCTTCGTGTCCGGTACCAGGGCGGACAGGCAGATGGTGGCACGGAGGCCGGCGCGCGCAGCGGCGTACGCAACGGCCCTGCCGTGATTGCCAGTGGAACAGCAGCCGATTCCGCGCCGCCGCTGTTCATCCGTGAGCCGGCTGACGGCATTGGCCGCTCCGCGCAGCTTGAAGGCCCCGATCGGCTGCAGGCTCTCGAGCTTCAGCATGACATCCTGGCCGGCGAGGTCTGCCAGGGTCGGCGCGGCGATCAGCGGTGTGCGCTGGACCAGTCCCGCGATCGCCTCACGGGCGATGCGGATGTCGGTCAGACTTGGCGCGGATTCAGGCAATGTCATGAGCGAATGTATACATCGTGGGCAGATAGCGCCGTCCAGAGGAAGAAAATTCCACTGATCTTACCAAGACTAGCGCGGAACTTGCGCGAAGAAAAGATAAGATGTATACAACTATCCAACAAAGGGTTTTCCGGGCGGGGGCGCTGGTCAAACCTTCCCGGGACCGACACAGCAAAAACACGCGACCAGACAACAGAGGAGGCAAGCATGGATCATGAGTTGAGGGTCACGCGGCGCGGCCTGCTGCAATCCGCCGTCGGCCTGGGCGCGATCGTTGCAACGGTCGGCGCGGGGACGAGGTTGGCATTCGCCGAGACCACGCTGGAGCGCGCCAAGGCGCAGGGATTCATCCGCGTCGGCTTCGCGAACGAAGCGCCGTTCGGCTATGCGACACCCGATGGCAAGCTGACCGGCGAGGCGCCGGAGGTGGCGAAGGCGGTGCTGGCCAAGATCGGCATTCCGCAGGTCGATGGCGTGCTGACGGAATTCGGCTCCCTCATCCCGGGCCTCAAGGCCGGCCGCTTCGATATCATCGCAGCGGGCATGTTCATCAATCCCAAGCGCTGCGCCGAGATCGCATTCTCCGAGCCGTCCTACGGCATCGGCCAGGCCATGCTGGTGCCCAAGGGCAATCCCAAGGGCGTGAAGGATTATTCGACCTTCGCCAGCAACAAGGACTTGAAGCTGGCCGTCATGGCCGGCGCGGTCGAAGCCGGCTATGCGAAGGATGCCAGCGTCCCGCAAGACCAGCTGGTGGTTCTGCCGGACCAGTCGAGCCTGCTGGCGGCGGTGCAATCCGGCCGCGCCGACGGTGCGGCGCTAACCGCTCTGTCGATCGCCGATATGGCGAAGAAGGGCGATGGCGTTGAATCGACCACACCGTTCGGCGAAGTGGCCGGCAAGTCGGTGAAGGGCCATGGCGGGTTCGGCTTCCGCAAGGAAGACAAGGACCTCTACGAGGCCTTCAACACCGAGCTGAAGAAGTTCATCGGTTCGCCCGAGCATATCGCGCTGGTGACGCCGCTCGGCTTCGGCAAGGACTACCTGCCGAACAAGACGATGGAACAGCTCTGCAAGGGTGAGTAGCCTGGAACGGGGCGGCCCTTTGGTCCGCCCCGCTCTGCCAAACTCCTCCCCATAGGCCGAGGATCGTCGCCATGGGTATATTCTCGCTCAGCGCAATGCTGGTGGCGGCATTGATCGCAATCGCGATCATGGCGGCGACCGGCGACAATGCCGTCTTCATGCCGGGCCTGCTGCAAGGCGCTTGGCTGACCGTGCAGATTGCTGTCGTCGGCTGCCTGCTGGCGGTGGTGATGGCGACGATGGCGGCCTTGCTGCGCCTCTACGGTCCATCTCCTCTGCGCTGGCTTGCCGTTGCCTATGTCGAGTTCTTCCGTGGCACCTCCGCGCTGGTGCAATTGTTCTGGCTGTTTTTCGTGCTGCCGGATTTCGGCGTCTCGATGGAGCCCTTCACTGTCGCCGTGCTCGGTCTCGGTCTCAATGTCGGGGCCTACGGCGCGGAGGTCGTGCGCGGTGCCATCCAGGGCGTGCAGCGGGGCCAATGGGAGGCGACCACAGCCCTCAACATGACCCGCTGGCAGGCCTTGCGGCGGATCATCCTGCCGCAGGCCTTTGTCGCCATGATCCCCCCCTGGGGAAACCTCTTCATCGAGCTGCTGAAATCGACCGCCCTGGTCTCGCTCATCACCATGAGCGACCTGACCTTCAAGGCGAAGACGTTGAATGACTTCTCGTTGAAGACCATCCCGATCTTCACCCTGGCGTTGCTGATCTATCTCGTGCTGTCGCTCTGCATCACCATCGGCATGCGCCGGCTGGAGCAGGTATCGCTGCGCGGCATGGTCCGCGGCAGAGGCCGGTAAAGGGGCACCGATGATCTGGGACTGGAACTATACGCTCGAGATCCTGCCGATCCTGGCCAAGGCCTCCATCGTCACAATCGAGGCAACTCTCCTCAGCTTCGTGATCGCGCTTATCCTCGGCCTCATCCTGGCGCTGCTGCGGATGGGCGGACCGGTGGTCGGCTGGCTCGCCTCCGCCTTTGTCGAACTGGTGCGCTCGACGCCGCTGCTGATCCAGATCTTCTTTCTGTTCTTCGTCTTGCCGCGCGCGGGCATTGTGCTCGATGCCTTCGCCGCTGGCGTCATCGCGCTCAGCCTGCATTACGGCTGCTATTGCTCGGAGGTCTATCGCGCCGGGCTGGAAGCCGTGCCGCGTGGCCAGTGGGAGGCCTGCACGGCCCTCAATCTCAGCAGCTGGAACACGTTCAAGAACATCATCCTGCCGCAGGCGATTCCGCCGATCGTGCCTGCCCTTGGCAATTACCTGGTGGCCTTGTTCAAGGACACGCCGCTGTTATCCGCCATCGCCGTGCTCGAGCTGGTGCAGACCGCCAAGATGCTGGGCTCGGAGAACTTCCGCTATACCGAGCCGATGACCGTCGTCGGGCTGACCTTTCTGGTCCTCAGCCTGGTATCCGCGGCCGGGATCCGCTGGCTCGAGCAGCGGCTCAATCGAAGGAGCGTGCGATGAGCGGAACCACCGAGCATCCGATGGTACGGTTCGAGGGCGTCACCAAGCGCTACGGCGCGCTGACGGTGCTGGACGATCTCAACCTTGAGATCAAGCGCGGCGAGAAGGTGGCGATCATCGGTCCCTCCGGCTCCGGTAAGACCACGGTCCTGCGGATGCTGATGACCCTGGAGCGGATCGACGGCGGGGTGATCTGGGTCGATGGCGAGCCGATGACCCATATGCAAAAGAACGGTCAGATGGTTCCGGCCGAGCCCAAGCATCTGCGCCGGGTGCGGTCCAAGATCGGCATGGTATTCCAGCATTTCAATCTGTTCCCGCACATGACTGCCCTCGCCAACTGCACCGAGGCGCCGGTCACCGTCCTTGGCCTGTCGCGTCGCGAGGCGGAGGAACGGGCGGCCGACCTGCTGAACCTGGTGGGGCTTGCTGACAAGAAGGGCCACTATCCGGCCCAGCTCTCCGGCGGCCAGCAGCAGCGGGTGGCGATCGCCCGGGCCCTCGCCATGCGGCCCAAGGTCATGCTGTTCGACGAGGTGACCTCCGCCCTCGATCCCGAACTGTGCGGCGAGGTGCTGCAGGTCATCCGCAAGCTGGGCAGCGAACATGACTTGACCATGCTTATGGTCACGCATCAGATGGGATTCGCCAAGGAATTCGCCGACCGAGTCTGTTTCTTCTATCAAGGCAAGATCTGCGAACAAGGCGTTCCGAAAGAACTGTTCGTCGCGCCGAAGAACGAGCGGACCCAGCAATTCCTGCGCGCCGTCCTGGAGGCGGTATGAGCACCTATGACGAAAACCTCGAGCGCCCGCTCAGCATGTCGCGGGAGCGGTTCGAGCGGATCTACAAGGCGATCCGCGACCGCATCTGCCTGCTGGAATACCAGCCGGGCGAGCGCCTGGGCGAAGAGGAACTGGCGCGCGAATTCCACGTCTCCCGCACGCCGATCCGTCGGGTGCTGTCGAAACTCGAAAGCGAGGGACTGCTCGAGAGCCGGCACGGCGTCGGGACCTTTGTCACCGACGTCGATATCGATTCGCTGGCGCAGGTGTTCCAGTTGCGCATGGAACTGGCGCAACTGCTGGGCAAGCTCGACCCGATTCCGCGCAGCGAAGACGATCTGATCCGCGTGCGATCACTGCTGGCGCGTTGCGACAAGTTGCTGAAGAAACCCGACGCCAAGGCCTACGCGCGGCTTAACATGGATTTCTTCCAGGAGCTGGGCGCGATGGTCGGCAACGCACCGCTCCGCGAAATTTCCGAACGGCTCTATTATCTGACGACGCGAATCTGGCTGAAATCGGTGCCACACCTCAATCTGCCGGACGAGATCGAAGTCTTCCGCCGCGAGATGGCTGACATCCTGCAGGCGATGGAAGTAGGCGATCTGGAGGCCGTCGGCCATATCCGCCGCAGCCACATCTCCATGAGCGTCAAGCGCATGAAGCGCTATCCGGACGGCAAGCGATAGGATCAGGCATAGGAGTATGGCTATGGAGAAGCGGGCGAACCCCATCTCCGCGACGGTGAATTTCGAGCGCAACGGCGTGCAGCACGGGTTCCTGCGGCTGCCCTACAGCCGAGACGATTCGGCCTGGGGCGCCGTGATGATCCCCATCACGGTGGCGAAGAACGGGAAGGGACCGACGGCGCTGCTGACCGGTGGCAATCATGGCGATGAATATGAGGGCCCGGTCGCGCTGATGGACCTGGCCTCCTCGATCGATGTGTCCGCACTGTCGGGTCGCGTCATCATCGTACCGGCAATGAACTTTCCGGCCTTTCGCGCTGCGACCCGCACATCGCCGATCGACAAGGGCAACCTGAACCGGCTGTTCCCGGGCAAGCCGGATGGGACCGTGACGGAAAAGATCGCTGACTATTTCCAGCGCACGCTGCTGCCGCTGGCCGATATCGTCCTCGACATCCATTCCGGCGGCAAGACGCTGGAGTTCCTGCCGTACTGCTCCGCGCACCGGCTGCCGGATGAGAAACAGCAGGCTGCATGCGTCGCCGCAATGAAGGCCTTCAACGCGCCCTATTCCATGATGATGCTGGAGATCGACAGTGTCGGCATGTATGACACGGCCGCGGAAGACATGGGCAAGGTCTTCATCACGACCGAGCTTGGGGGCGGCGGTACGACCAGTGCCAAGACGGTCGCGATCGCCAAGCGCGGCGTGCGCAACCTGCTGATTCACGCCGGAATTCTTGCAGGCAAAACGGAGCAATCACCTTCGACGATGCTCGATATGCCGAGCGACGATTGCTTCACCTTCAGCGATCAGGACGGATTGATCGAACCCTGTGTCGATCTCGGCCAGCCGGTGCGCAAGAACGATGTGGTTGCCCAGATCTGGCCCGCCGACCGGACCGGCGTGGCACCCACGCACTATCGCGCAGCCATGGACGGCATTCTGGTGGGTCGCCATTTCCCCGGTCTGGCGAAGGCCGGGGATTGCATCGCAGTTATCGCGCTATCCGTCGAAAAGTGAGTGATGGAGCGCACGGCCGGGTCTGCTAGTCCACCGTCGCGCCTTTCGGTGTTGGGAGTCGCTGTTCGAGGGCGGCACCGATCGAAAGAGCCAGCTCGTCCGCATTCCACGGTGTCACGATCTGCAATCCGCCGGGCAGGTCGTCCCCGGTCAAACCGGATGGGATGCTGAGGGCCGGCAGGCCGGCTAGATTATAGATTCCGCTATAGAGCATCTCGCCGGCGCCTTCCTCACCGCCGACCGGCGGGTCTTCAGCCGGAGCGACCCACGGGACGGACGGCGAAAGGATGGCATCGACAGTCTCGAAGGCCTGCTGAAATTGTGCCCGCAGGCGATCCCGAACCTGCAGCGCATGCAGATAGTCGATCGCGGGTATCGCCAGCCCGGCTTCAAGCTGTGCGCGCGTGATGTCGGAAAAGCCCGCCGGCTGGTCGCGCAGCAGGCCGCGGTGAACAAGGCTTGCCTCCGGCTCGATGATCGCGACCAATGCGTCTCGCGCCAGCTCCAACCCGGCCAGCTCCATCGGCTGGACCTTGGCGCCCGCTTTTCTCAGTTGGTCGAGCGCTTCCTCGAACAGCATCTGGATCCCCGGCTGCAGGAATTTTTCGGCGCCGGGATGATGCATGATCCCGATGCGCAGCCCCGCCACCTCCGCGCGCGGGATGTGGATCCTCGCGCCGATCATGCCTTCGAGCGCCAGCGCGGCGTCGGCGCAGGTGCGCGCCAGCGGCCCGGCATGATCGAGCGAGGGCGATAATGCCTGCACGCCGTCGAGGCTGACCCGGCCGAATGTCGGCTTCAGGCCGACCACGCCGCAATAGGAAGCTGGAATGCGGATCGATCCTCCTGTATCCGTGCCGATTGCGGCGAAGCAAAGGCCGGCCGCAACTGCCGCCGCGGAGCCGCCGCTGGACCCGCCCGATGTGCGGCGCGGATCCCAGGGATTGTTGGTCTGGCCGAAATCCGGATGCACCGCGCCATAGGCATATTCGAGCAGGTTGGTCTTGCCGAGGATGATGGCGCCAGCCTGCCGCAAATTGCGCACCAGCACGGCGTCCGATGTCGCCATGCGCGGGCTGCCGGCGCGCGAGGCGAAGGTCGTCGGCACGCCCGCCATGTCGACGAGGTCCTTGACCGCGACCGGCACGCCATGGAGCGGGCCGCGGTCGCGGCCGGCTTTAAGCTCGCGCTCCGCCGCTTCGGCCTGCGCAAGGCTTTCCGCCTGCAGCACCGTGATGAAGCTGTTGAGCGAGGGGTCGAGCCTGGCGATCCGCTCGAGCGATTGGCGCACCATGTCGACCGGCGAACATGAGCGGTCGCGATAGGCCGCGCCCAGCGCCGCGATCGATGAAAAGGCCATATCGCGTTCCATGTCGCCCCCGCGTGCGGCGTAACAAGCAGCGCTATGATGGAAACATCTCGTCGGCGCGACGCTCGCCGAGCAACTCCCAATAGCGGATCCACGCCTTGAGACCGTCATCGAGACGCTGCAGCCGGAAGAACTCGTTGGGCGCGTGATAATCCTCGTCCGCGGTCGAGAACGAGAAGAAGACGGTCTCGGCGCCGATCGCCTCGCGGAAGATCAGGCCGATGGGAATCGTCGCGCCCATGCGCACGCGGATGCTGGGCTTGTCATAGACCTCTTCCAGCACCCGTTCCGCCAGGGTCAATCCCGGATGATCGTCGGGGATCGCATAGGCGATCGAACCGTGATCGCCGGGAACGATGTCGAGCGTCACGCCGGGCGGGCAGTGCTTGCGGAGATGATCGCTGATCAGGGCGACGATCTCGTCCGGCTCCTGGCCCGGTACCAGGCGGCAGGTGATCTTCGCGCCGGCCACGCTGGGGATGACGGTCTTGGTGCCGGGTCCCTGATATCCGCCCCACATGCCGTTGAGTTCGAGCGTCGGGCGCAGCCACTGGCGCTCCAACAGCGTATAGCCTTCCTCGCCGACGCCAGCGGGCGCGCCGATCGATTGCAGGTATTGCTCTTCGCTGAAGGGCAGAGCGGCGACCGCCTGCCGCGCGGAATTGCCGATCGGTCGCGCTTTGTCGTAGAAGCCCGCGACGGCGACGCGGTTCTTCTCGTCATGCAGGCTGGCGACGATCGCCGCGATGGCGTGCAGGGAATTTGCGACCCCACCGCCGTGCCGCCCCGAATGGAGATCCTTCGCCGCGCCTGTGACGGTGAATTCCAGCGCCGCGAGACCGCGGTTGGCAACGGTGATCGACGGTTCGTCCGGGCGCCACATGGCGCCATCGGCGGAGAGCACGAAGTCGGCGCGCAATCGCTCGGCATTCGCGGCTACAAACGCGCCCAGATGCGCGCTGCCGCGCTCCTCCTCGCCTTCGATCACCAGCTTCAGATTGATCGGCAGCTTGCCGGCGGTTTTCAGGAACGCTTCCGCCGTCTTGATCGGAATCAGCATCGGTCCCTTGTCGTCCGACACGCCGCGCGCGTAGAGGCGATGATTGCGCACCTGCGGCTGGAACGGCGGCGACTGCCACTTTTCCAGCGGATCGGGCGGCTGCACGTCATAATGGCCATAGACCAGGATGGTGGGCGCGCCTTTCGCATGCAGCCAGTCCGCGGTGACGACAGGATGGCCCTCCGTCGGGTTGATCGTCACATGCTCAAGGCCGGCACGGCGCATGCGCTCCGCCACCCACGCGGCGGCCTCGGCGATGTGCTTGGCATAGGCGGGATCGGTGCTGACGCTGGGGATGCTGGCAAAGTCGATCAGCTCACTCAGAATCTCCGCACGATGGGCTTCGATATAGTCCAGCGGGCGCATGACCTACTTCCCTCCATCCACCGACAGCACCTGGCCGGTGATCCAGCCGGCGTAGTCCGATGCGAAGAACAGCACGGCATGTGCAATGTCTTCCGGCGCGCCGAGCCGCTTCAGCGCGATCGAATCGACTAGCTTGCGCTGCCCCGCTTCGCCATAGGATTCCCATTGGCGTTCGGTCGTGGGATTGGAGCGGACGAAACCTGGCGCGACATTATTCACCGTGATGCCCCACGGCCCCAGCTCGTGGGCCAATTGCCGGGTCAGGCCGATCTGCGCCGCCTTGGCAGAGGCATAGGCCTGGATGCCCGTCAGGCTGATTTCAAGGCCCGCGCGGCTTGAGATGTTGATGATGCGCCCGCGCTTCATCTGCTTCATGCCCGGCGCCACCGCTTGCGCGCAATAGAAGGCGCCGGTGACGTTGACATCGAAGATCGTGCGCCAGTCCTGCTCGGAGATTTCCTCGATCGGCCGCCCGACCTGGCCGCGCACGCCGCCGGCATTGTTCACCAGCACGTCGATCGCCTTGCCGCCAGCAGCCTCTGCGACGAAGGATGTGACGGCCGCGCGGTCCGCTACGTCGAGCGTCCGCACCTCGCAGCCACAAATCTCGCGCGTCTCCTTCAATCCGGCGGCATTGAGATCGCAGGCCCAGACCGCGGCACCCGCCTCGGCAAAGGCCTTGCTGATGGCGCGGCCGAAGCCGTGGCCGGCACCGGTGACGATGACACGCTTGCCGTCGAACGCGATCTTCATGATGCCGCCGCTTCCTTCGGCAGGATCTTACCCAGTTCGGCCAGAGTGTCCCAGGACAGCGGCTTGCGACCGTCCTCGATGTCGTGAATAAGGTCGGCAGTGCGGCGGGTCAGCGGCGCCTTCAGGCCGAGTTTCTCCGCCGTTACCGAGATCGGACCAAGCTGCGCCTCGACCTCGGTCTTGCGCTTGCGCACGGCAAGATCGCGCCAGATGCCGCTGTGAGTCTTGGCGGAGCGCCGGTTGTGAACAACAAGGGCATCCAGCGATGTCGCTGCCGCCGGACCGGAATCAGGCAGAAAGGCACGCGGATCGAAGCCGTCGAACGGTTCCAGCTTGATTTTCGCGGCCGTTGCAATGGTCACGACCTCGCGCGCCAGTGCAATGAAGAGGGGGCGGAATCGGGGCTCCGCCAGGCAATCCGCGATGGATTCATTGGTGAGCGCCGTGGCGAACAGCAATGCGCCATAGGCGAGCTTGCTCCACAGGAATCCCCAGATGTTCGAAGTCAGTACTGCCTTGTTGTCGAAAATCTGAAGCAGCCGGTGGATTTCCTGGATCCGTGGGGTCGTCTTGCCGTCCAGCTCGCCCACCACCACTGCGCCGTGCCCGGCATAAGTCACGATTCCCGGCGACAGATAGTCCGCGCCGAAATTGACGAAAGCACCGATGGTGCGCTTCTCGCCGATGCGTGCGGCGATTACCTGCTCGTTGAGACCGTTCTGCAGGGAGACGACGCAGCCATCCTCGGCAACGTGTGGAGCCAGCGCGTCGATCGCGGCGGCCGTGTCATGTGCCTTCACGCACAGGAAGGCGAGCTTGAACCGCCCCGTTAGATCCGCCGGCAGGCTCGCAGGCGCCGAGATCTGGAACTCCTCGATCGGTCCCGTGATCTGGAGGCCGGTCTGCTTCATCGCAGCGACATGGTCCGCACTGCGATCGACGAACAGCACCGGCAGGCCGGCGCGTCGCAGGTAGGCGCCGACAGTTCCGCCGATGGCGCCCGAACCCCAGATCAGAATGGTATCGCTCGCCATTACCACTTGGTGTCGATCAGAGCACGGGTTTCTTCAACAGCGACCGCCCACAGCGCCATCATGTCGTCGTCCGACTTCTCGTAATAGCCGCCGAAATTGCCGTCGCCCAGCAGCGTGCGGACTTCCTGCGCATTGGAGCGGTGCATTTGTTCGTAGGAGATCATCGGTTTCTGCTGACTCGGCGCCTTCACGCCCTGGAGGCGCGTCCAAGGGAAATTCTCCATCCACGAGGCGTGGGATGCGACGGGATCGATTTCCTTCACCTTGGCCCAGGTCTTCGGCGCGTTGTACCAGTTGTGGAACTTGACCCGCATGCCGGGATTGTTGGTCATCCACTCTTGTGCCAGTTGCTGTGCCGAGCCGTTGCCGCCATGGCCATTGACCAGCACGATACGCTTGAAGCCCTGTTCCTTGAGGCAGTTCAGCATGTCCTCGATAACCGCGAGGAATGTCTGCAGCCGCATCGAAATGGTGCCCGGAAAGGCTCGGAAATAGGGCGTGACGCCGAAATGCACGGTGGGGAAGACCGGAACGCCCAGCGGCTCGGCGGCGTCGGCACTGACCTTCTCCGAGAGGATGCAATCCACCATCAGGCTGAGCTGCGCGTGCTGCTCCGTGCTACCCACCGGGATGACAGCGCGGTCGTCGCGCTTCAAGTAATCCTCGACCATCATCCAGTTCATGTCTCTAATTCTCATGGGACCTCCTCAGCTTCGGAGCCGCGTCGGCGTTCGCCGGAAAAGCGCCGCGGATGGATTCCAGCATGGGCAGCAACACCTGATCGATCTCGCATGGGTCGGGCGTGTGCCGGTACTCGAAATGGGCAGTGCTGCGCTTCAGCAGGCGCACCGCGCGCTCGGAGCCCGTGGCAAGCACCACGACATTCATCGCGGCCAGGGTTTCCTTGAGATCGGGGCTGTCCAGCACCGTCGCCTTGATGCTCTGGACATGAGGCGCGAAGCGCTGCACGCCGGCCTTCATGATCGGCAGGAATTCCGGAAAGGTCGAGACGATGCATACCCGCGCCAGCGGATCGATCTGGGCGAGCAGGGTGCGGGTGCGCTCCGACGGTATGTAATTGATGCCGAGGATGCGCTGCTTCGGGCCCAGCATTTCGGCGACGTCCGCTTTGCGGTTGGCGAGGGTGAGGACAAGATCGGCGTTCAGCGTGCGCTGGCGCGCCAGATCGTTGCTCGTGACCTCGCTCATGGTCGTGGTCTGGATCACGTCGCCATCCGGCAGCTTCGCCTGGATATCGGCGCCATAGGCCTTGGTCGCTTGCTCGAACAGGCCGACGAACATCAGGCGCAGGCCCTGCTTGCCGGCCGCGCGGCGATTGATGCGGGCGTTGATCAGAGCGGTCAACTCGGCGCCGGACAGACCGGCGGCGGTCGCATCGTGCAGCAGCTGATCGATGCGCAGTTGCAGGTCGAGGATCGCGGGGCGGACCTGATCGGGGATGGAAGCGCTCACGAACGTGCCGTGACCGGGCTTGGTCTCCAGCAGGCCGGAAGCCTTCAACTCCTTATAGACTTGGCTCACCGTCATCGGCGCGATGTTGAGCTGGCTTGCCATCGCGCGCACCGGGGGCAGGCGCAGCCCGGCCGGCAATTGCCCGCACACGATGCCGTATTCGATCACACCGCGAAGCTGGACTCCGAGCGGTACGGGCAGGTCGGGATCGATATTGAAAGGCATCACGGCAGGTTGCTCAATTTGTGTGCTAAGATGCTATAACAATTTGCGTTGCCGGTTCAACCGCGCACTTCGGCCAATCGCATGGCGTGCGGGCATTATCATGAATGGTCCCGACCGCTACTGAAAATCGGCCCTTCGCTTGACAGGGCGAATGTCTTCATGGTGTCATAGTCAACTAGAACAATAAAGCACCCGGTACAACCTCTTCACAGGGAGGACATTTCCCATGACTCGATGGCTTCGAGCGCTTTTGGCGTGTGGCTTGCTGTTCGGGCTGGCCAGCACCGCGGAAGCGGTCACGCGCGGCGGCACGCTGATCTATGCCCGCTACGCCGATTCCTTGTTCCTGGATCCGGTCCTGAACGACGCCAATGTCGACATCTGGATCCTGACCAACATCTACGACACGCTGCTGCAGCCGACCGCCGACGGCAAGGATGTCGTGCCGGGCCTCGCGACCGAATACAAGATGGCCGACGACGCCAAGTCACTGACGCTGAAACTGCGGCCAGGCATCAAGTTCTCGGACGGATCGCCGATCACCGTCAACGACGTCAAATGGTCGCTGGATCGTGCGCGCAATCCGAAGAACGGCATCTGGAACTTCACGCTCGCATCGATTGATTCGATCGAGACCCAGGGCGAGGACACGGTTGTCCTGAAACTGAAGAATCCCGACCCGACCCTCGTCGCTGCGCTCGCCACCTTCAATTCCGCGATCCTGCCGCAGAAGCCGTTCGAGGCGACGCCAGGTGCGACCGACGAGGAGAAGGCGAAGGCTTTCGCCGAGCACCCGATCGGATCCGGCGCCTTTACGTTTGACAGCTGGCAGCGCGGCACCGAATTGGTGATCAAGCGCAATCCGCACTACTGGCAGATGGGAGAAGACGGCAAGCCGCTGCCCTATCTCGACGAAGTGCGTTTCCCGGTCATTCCGGACGACGCCACCCGTATCCTGAAGCTGCAGGCAGGAGAGGTCGACGGGGCGGAACTCATTCCCTATGCGCGGGTCGCGGAGCTGAAGAGCGATCCGAACATCAGCATGGAGCTTTATCCTTCGACCAAGGTGCAGTTCATCACCGTCAACGTGCGGCCGACCCTGAACGGCAAGCCCAACGTGCTGGCCGATCCGAAGGTGCGGCAGGCGCTGAACTACGCCATCGACAAGAACGCGTTGGCCCAGGTCGTGACCTTCGGTATCGGCACGCCGCTGGTCTCCTTCATGTCCTCCGCGACGCCGCTAGTCGATAATCACGGCCCGATCTATTCCTATGATGTCGAAAAGGCCAAGGCTCTACTGAAGGAAGCGGGCATTGCCGAAGGGACCGAGGTAAGCTCCATCGGTCTCGCGGGCAGCGCGGATGAGACCGCTATCCTCTCGACCATCCAGCAGATGTGGTCGGCGGTCGGTGTCAAGCTGACGATCGAGCAGCTCGACAACGCCACGCGCACCGCGCGCTATCGCGCGGGCGATTTCCAGATGCGCGTTTCGCTGTGGACCGATGACATCGCCGATCCCAGCGAGATCACCTCCTACTTTGCCTATTTCCCCAACATCGAATCCCTGCATAGCGGCTGGCAGGACAAGAGCGTCGACGACCTCTTCCTGAAATCGCAGCAGGAGATGGACAAGGCGAAGCGGGCGGAGATGTACATGACGATCCAGCAGAAATACGTCGAGTCTGCGCCGATCATGTTCCTCTACGAATCGCCTTATCCGGTCGCCTTGCGTAAGCCGGTGAAGGGCTTTGTCCAGATTCCGCTTGGCAACAATATCTTTTCAGCCGCCTATGTGGAAAAATGAGTGCTGAATAAGGGGTGCGCGGGCCGGATCAAAACGGCCCGCGCCCCCTGCGACCCGGCAGCCAGCCTCATTTTCGCCAAGCGGAGCCGAGAGGAAGCGTGAGCCTGAATTACGTGGTGGTAAGGTTGGCGCAGATAGTGCCGACCTTCTTCCTGATCATGGTCGTCATATTCGTCCTGGTTCGCCTGCTTCCCGGCGACCCGACCAGCGCTGTCCTCGGCATTCACGCCACCGACGAAGCGGTCGAGCGCATCAATGCCGAGCTTGGCCTCGACCGCTCCATTCCGGTCCAGTTCGGGCTGTTCTTCGAGCATTTCCTGCGCGGCGACCTGGGGGATTCCATCATCCTCAAGGTGCCGGTCATGCGGTTGATCCTGGAGCGCCTGCCGGTCACTTTGTTCCTGACTGGATTCGCCGCGTTGCTGGCGGTCATCCTGGCGGTTCCGATGGCGCTGGTCAGTGCGATCCGGCGCGACTCACTGCTCGACAACACCATCCGCGCCGGGTTCCAGGTCGGGCTCTCCATGCCGGTGTTCTATATCGGGATCGTGCTGCTGACGTTCCTGGCGGCCAAGCTGCGCTGGTTTCCGGTCGGCGGGTTCGGCCAGACTTTCACGGATGACATCTATCACCTGTTCCTGCCGGCGCTGACCCTGGCGCTCAGCCTGTCGGCGGTGCTGATGCGCAACCTGCGCAGCAGCCTGATCGACGTGCTTGATGCGGAATATGTCGATTTCGCTCGCGCCAAGGGGCTGCGCAACCGCCTCGTGCTCGGCCGCCATGTGCTGCGCAATGCGCTGATCTCCACGGTTGCCCTGTTCGGCCTCAATATCGGGACCTTGTTCGGAGGCGCGGTCATTACGGAGTCGGTCTTCGCCATACCCGGCATCGGCCGCCTGCTGATCGATTCGATCTATGGCCGCGACTACCCGGTCATCCAGGGGCTGACCCTGGTGCTGGCGGTGCTGGTGTCGCTCGTCTTCCTGGTAACCGACCTGGTGCAGGCCGCACTCGATCCCCGCGTGAGCCACCGATGACCTTCGCGACCCTCACATCGGCGACGATCAGCCGAGCTGTTGGCCGTCGCTGGACGCTCATCATAGGCTCGATCTTGCTTGGCCTGCTGATCCTGGTCGCGCTGGTTCCAGGGTTCTTCACCTCGTACGATCCGCTGGCGTTCGACTACAAGGCGATCATGCAGCCACCGAGCGCTGCGCATCCCTTCGGCACTGACAATTTCGGCCGTGATGTCCTCACCCGCGTGATCTGGGCGACGCGCATCGACATCCAGATCGCCGTTTTCTCCACTGTGTTTCCGCTGGTGTTCGGCACCATTGTCGGGACCTTGACGGGCTATTACGGCGGGTGGCTGGACGCGATCTTCGGCCGCCTGGTCGATCTCGTCATCACCTTTCCATTCCTGGTGATCGTGATCGCCATCGTTGCGGTCCTCGGTCCGGGGCTTGTCAACATGTATATCGCCGTCAGCGCCATAGGCTGGGTGTTCTATGCCCAGTTGGTGCGTGCCGAGATCCGAGTCCAGAAGCAGAGCGACTATGCCGCCGCGGCCCGCGTTCTCGGCTACAGCGAGATGCGCCTCATCTTCCGTCATCTGCTGCCTAATTCCATCACGCCGGCGATTGTCTATTGGATGACCGACATGGCGCTGGCCATCCTGTTGGGGTCCAGCCTCGGCTACCTCGGCCTCGGGGCGCAGCCGCCGACGGCGGAGTGGGGCGTCATCATCGCCGACGGCAAGAATTTCATGAGCACGGCGTGGTGGATGTCGGTGTTCCCGGGCATTGCCATCGTGGTCGCGGGCGTCACCTTTAGCATGGTCGGAGACGGCCTTGCTGATCTGTTCCGGAGGCGCCGATGAACCAGGCGCCAGCTGGCGGTCGAGAGCCGCTCTTGTCGGTGCGTGGCCTGCGCGTCGCATTCGGCACGCCGCGCCACGAGCTGGTCGCAGTCGATGGCGTCGATTTCGATGTCCAGCCCGGAGAAGTGCTGGGTCTTGCCGGAGAATCCGGTTCGGGCAAGAGCCTGACGCTGCGCTCTATCCTGCGCCTGGTGAAGCCGCCGGCCCGCGTGGGTGGCGAGGTCTTCTGGCGTGGCCGGGATATCATGCGCATGGCGCAGGCAGAGGTCAGGCGCGTGCGCGGCGGCGAGATCGCCATGATCTTTCAGGAACCGATGAGCGCGCTCAACCCCGTGCTGACTGTCGGGATGCAGATCCGGGAGAATCTCGAGGAGCACACCGATCTTGATGGCGCGGGACGACAGGCGCGCGCGGTCGAGCTGCTCGATCTGGTCGGTATTCCAGCATCGAAATCACGCATCGATGACTACCCCCATCAATTCTCCGGCGGCATGCGCCAGCGCGCCATGATCGCGATCGCCCTGGCGTCGAACCCGCGCCTTTTGCTGGCGGATGAACCGACGACCGCGCTCGACGTGACGATCCAGGACCAGATCCTGAAGCTCATCCTGCGCCTGCGCCGCGACCTCAACATGAGTGTCGTGTTGGTGACCCATGATCTTGGCGTCATTGCCCAGACCTGCGACCGACTGGCGGTGATGTATGCGGGCCGGGTGGTCGAAGCCGGACCGGTCGCCGACATCTTTGCCCAGCCGCGCCATGCCTACACGCTGGGCCTGCTCAATTCGGTGCCGCGCGGCGGCGCGCTGCGCCAGCCCTTGAGCTCCATCGCCGGCCAGCCGCCGCTGCTGTCGGATCAACAAGGAGGATGCGCCTTCGCGCCGCGCTGCCCGTTCGTGGTGCCGGAGTGTGCTGTCGCGAAGCCACCGCTGGTCGGAATCGCGCCGATGCATGATTCGGCGTGCCTGCAGCACCGCAAGGTGGCGCAGCGATGACCGCGAGCCCATCCATGCCGATCATGCAGGTCGAAGACCTGCACATGGCCTTCAAACGGCCACGCTCGGCGTTCGATCGACTGGCTCGGAAGCCTATGCAGATTGTTCACGCGCTGAACGGCGTCAGCTTCACGGTGGCGCGCGGGGAGACGCTGGGGATCGTCGGTGAATCGGGCTGCGGCAAATCCACGCTCGCGCGTTGCCTGGTGCGGCTATACGAGCCGATGGCGGGGCGCATCCGTTATGACGGGCTCGACGTGCTGAAGCTGCAGGGCAGCGCGCGGCGCGAATATAATCGCCGCGTCCAGATGGTGTTCCAGGACCCCTACGGCTCGCTCAATCCCCGGATGACGGTGCGCCAGATGCTGGCCGAGGCGATCAGCTTCCATCGCCTGCGCGAGGGGGCGGCGGTAACCGCCCGGATCAACGAGCTGCTGGACCTGGTGAGATTGCCGCCCGATGCGGCGGAACGCTATCCACATGAATTCAGCGGCGGGCAGCGCCAGCGGATCGGCATCGCCCGGGCGCTGGCGGTCGAGCCGGACTGCCTGATCGCCGACGAGCTGGTCTCCGCGCTCGATGTCTCGGTACAAGCCCAGATCATCAATCTGCTGCTCGAGCTGCAACAAAAGCTGCATCTGACGGTTTTGTTCATCGCGCACGATCTGCGCCTGATCCGGCATATCTCCCATCGCGTGGCAGTCATGTATCTGGGATCGATCGTCGAGCTGGCCGATACCGAAACCTTGTTCAATGCGCCCAGCCATCCCTATACGGAAGCGTTGCTGAAGGCGGCGCCGGAACTGGATCCGGCGCGCCGTTCGGTGATCGATGCAGTGCGCGGGGAATTGCCAAGTCCGCTCGCGCTGCCGACAGGTTGCCCGTTCCATCCGCGTTGCGCCTATGCGATGGATCGTTGCCGGATCGAGCGGCCGCTTCTGAGGACGCGCGGCGACAATCACATCGCGGCCTGTCATCTGCAGGATACGGCGCTGGTGCCGGGCGTCGCGCTTGAACCGTCGAACGATGGTTCGGCGCAAGGTTTGACTGCAGATAGCCGCCGTCGATTCAACGCGTGATACGCACTCACTTTGCTTTCGGAGGCGCGCCGTGACTGTTGCCCTTCTCAACGAGCGGATCGGCGTGATCAACGACCTGCTGACCACGGTCAATCTGCTGGTGTGGGACACCCGCACCATGATGCCGTCCGGCGGCGCGGCGGCGCGCGGTCGGCAGATCGCGACCCTGACCCGGCTGGCGCGGGACTTCATCTGCGATGACGAGATGCTGCGCCGCCTTGAAACGGCGGAGCGGGAAGTGGCGGTCGCCGATGCGGACGAGACCAGCCGCGTCGCGGTTCGCCAGGTGCGCGACGCGGTCGATGCGCACCGGCGCGTGCCGGGCAACCTGGTGGAACGGCGCGCCGTCCTGCAGGCGCGCGCCATGCCGGCCTGGATCGAAGCACGGGCGAGCGATGACTTCGCCGGGTTCGAACCCTTCCTGGCGGAAACGATGTCGCTGGCCCGGGCACAGGCCGATGCTCTTGGCTGGCGCGATCATCCCTACGATGCGCTGCTCCAGCTTTATGAGCCGGGCGAGACCTTGGCGAGCCTGCGCGCTCTGTTCGGCACGTTGCGCCAGGGATTGAAGCCGATCCTGGCGGCGGCACTGACTCGGCCAAACACGCCTGACGTCCTGACCGGCGATTTTTCCGCGGCGGATCAGATGGCCCTGTCGGCACGCCTGGCCGCGGCGGTCGGCTACGATTTCAAGCGCGGCCGCCTCGACCCAACCGTGCATCCGTTCGAGATCTCCTTCACGCGGGAGGACGTACGAATCACCACACGCTTCAAGCCGAACTTCGTCGGGCAATCGATCTTCGGCACGTTGCACGAGGCCGGCCACGGCCTCTATGAGCAGAATGTCGACCCCGCCTTTACCCGCACGATCTTTGCGACCGACCTGCTTGGCCTCTACGCGGTCGGCGGGACCAGCTACGGTGCGCACGAATCGCAGTCGCGCTTGTTCGAGAATCATGTCGGCCGGAGCGAAACCTTCTGGCGGCATCGCTACCCCGATTTGATCGCGGCCTTCCCCGTCTTTGCCGATGTGCCGCGGGCGGATTTCCTGTCTGCGATCACCCGTGTCGCGCCCGGCTTCATTCGTACCGACGCGGACGAAGTGACCTATGACTTCCACATCATGATGCGCGTCGAGATCGAAGCCGCCTTGGTCGGCGGCGAGATTGCGGCGCGCGATGTTCCAGAAATCTGGCGCCAGCGGATGCGTGAGAATCTCGGGCTCGAGGTGCCGAACGATCGCGAGGGCTGCCTGCAGGATGCGCATTGGTCGGCCGGCTTGGTCGGGTCGTTCTGCACATATACGGTCGGCAACATCATGGCCGCCCAGCTATTCGACGCGGCATGCCACGGCTCGCCGCAGATCGTGTCTGCCCTCGAGAACGGCGATGTCGGTCCGCTTTCGGCCTGGCTGAGGGATAGGATATGGCGCCATGGCCGCCGCTATGGGCGCGACGAACTGCTGGTCAACGCAACCGGGCGGAAGCTTGACCCGGCTTCCTATCTCCGGCATTTGTCCGACCGCTACGTTCGCCCGAATTGACCGAAGGCGTGCGGATGGCGGAGCGCGGAAGTCATCAAGATGGCGCCCAAGCCCTGCCTGAAGGCGCCCGACTTCCATCTCAATTCCCATTGAGGCCAGGACGCGACATGCGGCTGCGCCCTCAGTGACGCTTGGTCACGTCCAGGACAGTGGCCCTGCGCGCCAGATAGAATCCATAGTTCCGGTGCAGCACCGAGGCCGGGTCCGGATGGCCCAGTTCAAGCGCCGCGCGATAGAGCCAGTGCGGCTCGGCGATGAGTTGCCGCCCGATGGCGATCAGATCGGCATCGCCGGCGGCAAGCACGGCCTCCGCCTGGCGCGGTTCCAGGATGGCGCCGACCGCCATGGTCGGCAGGTTCGCTTCGTTGCGGACGGTGGCGGCATAGGGCACCTGATAACCCGGTGCGATCTTCGCGGTGGACAAGGTCGCCGGGCCGGACATTCCGCCCGAGGAGCAATCCACCAGGTCGATACCGCGCGCTTCCAGCGCCTGGGCAAGGGCGATGGTGTCCTCAATCGTGACGCCACCCTCCACGCCGTCGACCGACGACGTGCGATAGAACAGCGGCTTTTCCTCTGGCCAGACGGCGCGGACGGCTTCCGCCACCAGAAGCGGGAGGCGCATGCGCCTTTCGCGCGTCCCGCCGAATGCATCCGCCCGTTGGTTGGAAACCGGCGAGAAGAACGAGTGGATCAGATAGCCGTGTGCGCCATGGATTTCGAGTACATCGAAGCCCGCCGCAAGAGCCCGCCCCGCAGCGCCCACGAAGGCGTCGACCAGTTCCTCGATCTCACGCTCGACAAGCTCACGCGGGGCGGGGTAGCCATCGCGTTCCGGAATCGGACTGGGTCCCACCCTTTGCCACGCGGCTTCGGGACCATCTGTGCGCTTGATGGGTGCGGCGCCGTCCCACGGCCGCTCGGCACTGGCGCGCCGGCCGGCATGGCCGATCTGGATGCCGCAGGCGGTGCCGTAGGAATGATAGAGATCGACGATGCGCCGCAATCCCGGAACATGCGCGTCATCCCAGATACCGGTACAGCCATGGGTGATGCGCCCATCGCGCGTCACGCCCGTCGCCTCGACGAAGCCGATGGCAAGGCCGCCGCTCGCGAAGCGGGAATGATGCTGGTAGTGCCAATCCTGTACCAGGCCCTCGACGGCCTGGTACTGGCACATCGGTGACAGAACGACTCGATTGCGCAGCGTCAAGCCGCGGAGGGTGAGCGGCGCAAACAGCAGCGGCGTCGGCACGTGGGACCTCGGACTATTCGGCGGCCTGCATCCGCTTGCCGTCGAGGCTGTCCATCAGAACGTCGAGTTCTTTCATCACCTGCTTCAGTTTCTTGACGCGGGCTTCGCCTTCCTTGCCGAGTTCCTTGAAGGTCGTCAACGGTGGGCGCACGTCACCGACCGGATAGCCGGCCGCCGCAGACAGCGCCTTGGAATAGCACTGATGCCCATAGGTCGGATGCCCGGCCTGGGTGATGGCATACATCTTGTTGATCAGGCGCTCGATCTTCTTCGCATCGTTCCACCGGCCTTCGGCGCAATAGTCGCAGATGCGCGTGGAAGCACGCGGGATGAAATTGCAATAGGGGTTCACATAGCCGACCGCGCCATAGAGATAGGATTCGACGATGCGCTGGCCGGCAAACACATTCATCGCGCCCTTGGTCGCCTCGACGATGTCGTAGACCCGCGCCATGTCCTGGCTGGCTTCCTTGATGTAGCGGATCTGCTCGAAATCGGCGGTCAGCCGCGCGACGAACCGCGCCGACATGTCGACGTTGGAGGTGTAGGGGTTGTTGTAGAGCATGATCGGAATCGAGGCCTTGTTGCAGATCGCCTTGTAGTAGGCATAGATCTCGTCCTCGGTCGGCGTGTAGTAGTACGGCGGAATGATCATGAGCCCGTCGGCGCCGAGCTTCTCCGCCTCGCGGCTGTAGCGCACGGCGTTCGGCGTATAGGCATTCATGGTGCCGACCAGCACGTGCATCCGCTTGCGCACGTGCTTGATGGTGGCCTCGACGAAGAGGGTGCGCTCGTCATCGGTCAGGGTCAGGAATTCGCCGGTGGTGCCGAGGATGATGATGCCGGGCGAGCCCTCGTTGATCTGCCAATCCAGGAACCGCTTCCAGGCCGGTATGTCGATCTTCTTCCCGTCCTCGGTGAAGGGGGTGATCGTCACACCATAGCTGCCGCGAAACTCTTCACTCATGGCCGATTTCCCTTGATTGCACCGTACCGGAGAGCGCGATATTGTGTACTCTGTGTATACAGCGATGTCCAGCAGCAAAACCGATATTCTCGTTGTGGGCGGGGGACTTGCCGGCTGCGCGACGGCCTATTATCTCGCGCGCGCCGGCGCCGAGGTGACGGTGATCGAGCGCGATGAACTCAACATGCAGGCATCCGGCGCCAACGCCGGAAGCTTCCATGCCCAGATCCCGCATATCACGTTCCTGGAAGAGGGCGATGCCTGGGCGCGTAACTTCGCGCCGGTGGTCGAGATGCTGATCGAGGCCATCAAGCTGTGGCGCGGCCTCGAAGCGGAACTCGGCGCCGACCTGGAGGTCCGCATCGGCGGCGGCCTGCTGATCGCCGACAAACCGGAGCAGATGCGCGACATCGAGCGGCGCATGAGGCTGGAGCGGGCGCATGGCCTCGACATCCATGCCTTGACCAGAGAGGAGTTGCTGAGCCTCGCGCCCTACGCCTCCGGCAAAGCGGTCGGCGGCTGCTTCTGTCCGATCGAAGGCAAGGCCAATCCGCTCAAGGCCACCGCGGCCTTTGCCAGGCGCGCTGAGGAAGCGGGCGCGGTCTTCCGCCGCTATACCGAGTTGCGCGCGCTGGAAGCCGTGGATGGCGGTTTTGCCGCCGTCACCAGCACAGGCACGATCCGGGCGCGGCGCGTGGTGAACTGTGCCGGCGCCAGCGGCGGCAAGGTGGCGGCGATGCTCGGCATCGACGTGGCGGTTCAGGGCTTTCCGATCCAGGTCAATGTGACAGCGCCGGTGGCGCCGATCATCAAGCATCTCGTTTACGCCGCCGGCCATCGCTTGTCGCTGAAGCAGACAGCGAACGGCACCTTGCTGATCGGGGGCGGCTGGCCGGCGCGGCTCGACCGCGAGACCGGCTATCCGGTGGTCGATCCCCACTCGATGATCGAGAACCTGAAAACCGCGAAGCTGGTCGTGCCGGCGGTGGCCGGAGCGCATCTGGTCAGGACCTGGGCGGCGATTGTCAACGGTACAGCGGACTGGAAGCCAGTGATCGGCGAAGCGCCCAAGCACAAGGGCTTCTATTTCAATTTCTTTCCCTGGACCGGTTTTACGGCCGGACCGATTTCCGCATTGACGACGGCGGAGATGGTGCTCGGCCGCCGGCCATCGATCGACATCGCCCGCTATTCGTCCCTGCGCGCGGCGGCGTAGCGCCGGCATCAGTGCCGCAGAATCTTGCCGACGAATTCGCGGGCGCGCTCGCTGCGCGGCCGGTCGAAAATGTCGGCCGGCGTCCCGACCTCCACCACCTTGCCCTTGTCCATCATCACGACCTTGCTCGCGACCTCGCGAACGAAGGCCATTTCGTGGCTGACAATCAGCATCGTCATGCCGTCCTTGGCGAGATCCCGGATCGTATCCAGCACTTCGTTGACCAGCTCGGGATCGAGCGCAGATGTCACTTCGTCCAGCAGCAGGACCTCCGGCCTCAGCGCCAGGGCGCGGGCGATCGCCACACGCTGCTGCTGGCCGCCCGACAGTTCGTCGGGATAGGCATGGCTCTTCTCGGCCAAGCCCACCCGCGCCAGGATCCTGGCGGCGTCCGCCTCTGCCTCGGCGCGCGGGCGGCCCTTGATCTTGACCGGCGCAATCGTGACGTTGCGCATCACGTCCATGTTCTGGAACAGGTTGTACTGCTGGAACACGATGGCCATCTTGTCGCGAGCGGCGCGGACGCTTGCAGTGGAGCTGGGGACGATCGGCTGGCCGTCGAGGATCAGCTCGCCGCCAGTGCACGGCGTGAGGCCCATCAGGACGCGCAAGATCGTCGATTTTCCGGAGCCCGAAGGACCGATCAAGGCGACGACCTCGCCCTTCTCGAAGGAGAGGTCGACGCCATGCAGGACCTTCAGGTCACCGTAGCTTGCGCTGAGATTTCTGACTTCGAGGTGTGGCAAGCCGTTTCTCCAACCATTGGCCGAAGCGGGTGAGTGGGTAGGATATGACGAAATAGAGCAGGGCGATCGTGGTGAAGACAAGGATTCCCGAGAAGCCGTGATTGTTGAGCTCGCGGCCGCGGAAGGCGAGCTCGAACACGCCCAGCTGGCTGACCAGCGCAGTATCCTTGACGAACGCCACCATGAACACCATTGCTGGCGGCAGGATCACCGGCCAGGATTGCGGGATGATGACGTGGATGAGGGTGCGCCAGCGCCCGAAATTCATCGCCTGCGCCGCTTCGATCTGCGTGCGTGGAACCGATTCGAACCCACCGCGGATGATGTCGGCAGTATAAGCAGTGGCGTAGATGAAGATCGCGATCAGCGCGATGGCGAACAAGGACGCGTTCTTGATGATCGCCGCGATGAAGAACAGCACCAGGTAGCTGGTCACCAGGAACGGCACGCGCCGGAAGATCTCGACATAGAAGATCGCGGCAGCGCGCAGCGGCAGCGCCCAATGGCCCGGCGTCTGGCGTGCGAACACGATGAAAAAGGCGAACAGGAAGCCGAGACCACAGCCGAAAAACGTCAGGGCGATGGTGACGCCCATCGCCTCGACCAACATCCGGATATTGATCGGGCTGAAGAATTCCGGCAGCTGTTGGAGGATCTGTTCCATATCAGAAGATCTTCGCCTTGACGCGGAACGCCCAGCGGCCGACCAGCGCCAGCGACAGGCTCACGGCGAAGGTGATGACGACGTAGAGGCCGGCCGCGACGATGACGGCCTCGAGGTGCCGGTAGTTCTCCGACGCGACATTGAAGGCGGTACCCAGCAGTTCCTCGCCGCCGACGATCATGGCCAGCGACGTCGAAAGCGTCAGCACGATGAAATAGTTCGCGAGCGCCGGATAGACTGTTTTCACGATGTGCGGCACGATCACGTACCAGACCGTCTGCAGGCGGGAGAAGCCGAGCGTCTCCGCCGCTTCGATCTCGCTGCGCCGCACCGACAGGAACCCGCCGCGCATGATCTCGCAGCCATAGGCGGAGGTCGCGGCCATAAGCCCGATGATGACCGCGGTGTACTTGCCGAGCAGGATGCCGAGGTCGCCGAGGCCGTAGAACAGGAACCAGATGTGTATGAGGACCGGCGTGTTGGTGATGAAGGTGACGTAGCCGCCGGCCAGCCGCTTTATCCATTTGGATCCCGAAGTCCGGGCGAAGGCCAGCAGCAGGGCGAACGGCGCGCCGCCCCAGAAGCCGGCAAGCGCCAGGCCCAGAGTCAGCGCCGCGCCCTGCAGGAATTCCGGCAGGTGCGCGAAGATCACATTGAACTGGAATGTGTAGCTCAAGTCCCGATGGTCCGCGGTCGGACCGTAGCCGGGTCCGACCGCTTTGCCGTTGATCAGAAGTAGGGTTGGAAGGGGACCTTCTCGAGCATTTCGGAGCCGAAGGCTTTCTGCCATTCGGCGTCGACGAAGCCCGAGGCATGGAGCTTGTAGAGCGCGATGTTGAGGCAGTCGCGCAGCGCGTAGTTGCCCTTCTGCACGCCGATCGCATCCCAGCCGAGATCGATCTTGGCAGGCAGGACCTGCCACTTCACGTCCTTATGATCGTTGGTGAAGGCCATGAAGAAGTCCAGCATCTCGACGATCGCATCGCCGCGGCCCTGCGCCACCATGCGCACCACGTCGGCGTTGGTGTCGACGATCTCCAGCTTCGCCTTGGGGAGGTTCTCCTTGGCCCAGTCGATGGTCCAGGCACTGCGCACGTCGACGATCGTGTATTTGGGATCGTTCAGCTCCTCGTAGCTGGAGATCTTGACCTTGTCGGTCGTGAGCACGCCCATCACCTCGGTGTGGAGCGGGAAGGTGTACTCGATCAGCTTGGCGCGCTCGGAATTGCGGGTCAGGCCGCCGAGCGAGATGTCGATGGTGTTGGCGACCAGGAACGGCACGCGCTGCGCCGTCTCGGTCGGGATGAACTCGACCTTTTCGATCTTCAGCTCTTCCGCCAGCTTCTTGGCGATCGCGACGTCGAAGCCCTCGAACTCGCCGGCCGCACTGCGCGAGGAGAAGGGGGGCGAATTCGGATGGATGCCGACGCGCAGCACATTGTTCTTGAGCGTCTCGTCCAGCGTGTCGGCCTGTGCGGACGAGATGACGAAACCGGCCGTCGTGGCGCCGGCCGCGAACCCGGCGAGCCCACGGCGCGAAACTGTGAATGCCATTTTTAGCCTCCCGATTTGATTCTCGCCTTATGGCAAGGAGCTTCAGCAGCATTGTGGGATCGCCGCCTGCGATCCTCAGTTCATAGTATACGCGGTGTATACAACGTCAAGCGACATGCGTCTGCGGCTCCGCCCGAAATAGGAACGGATGCGTTCGACGCCAGCCGAAGTCAGCAGCGCTACTTGAAGCTGACCCGCATGCCCGGCCGATTCGCCAGGCTCTGCATGAACTCGTCGATCAAAGACTGCGCATCGGCGCGACCCGCAGCTTCCGCCGCGTCCGGATCCTTCTTCGCGATCGCGGCCAGGATTTCGCGGTGGGATTTCAGGAAATCCCCGCTGACCCGGTCCGGCAGATGCATGCCATAGAGGCCCAGCAATCTCTGGCCCTGGTCCAGGATTCCGCTGATCCAGCCCGCGATGTAGGGATTGCCGGTCATCTCCGCGATCGTCATGTGAAATTCGCGGTTGAGGCGCACCATGTTGCGGATGTCGCGCCGTCGCAGGGCGCGCTCATGCTCTTCGTGGTCCCGGCGCAGCTTTTCCAGCTTGGCCGGGTTGGGATTGTGCGATGCCAGCCGGCAACTCAGGCGATACAGCAACTGCATGGCATCGAAATAGGACGGCAGGGACGCGATGTCGAACTGCGCGACGATCGCGGTACGGTTGCGGAAGTTCTGCACCAGGCCCTCGGCGGACAGCCGAATGAGTGCCTCACGTACGGGCGATCTGGAGACGCCGAACTGTTTGCTGATCTCAGTCTCGTCCAGCAGCGTTCCCGGCATCAGCTCCAGGTGCAGGATCTGGTTCTTCAGATGCTCATGCACATAGGAAGCGCCTGTTCCGCGGGGCCGCCGGGGGTTGCTGGCGGAGCGCTTAGCCGCGGGCTTACGCGCCATCTCGAGCCCCGCTTGCGCTCGTCATCGCCAGGGGGCTGACGATCGAGATGGATAAGAGATCAAATGCGCGGACCTGCATCATGCAGCTATGCTTTCCAATGATGGAGCGATGGACGCTTGGCGAGCCGGTTTTCGCGATGCTATCGTGCATACAAAAGGCACACAAGATTGGGCGATCATGAAGGATCCGGTAGTTGATCGGTCCGGAGGCGGCAATAACGGCATCGTAGCGGTGATTGGCGGCGGCAGCATCGGCCTCGCTTTCGCCATTGTCTTTGCTAGCGCCGGCCGGCCAGTCCGGCTGTATGAGCCGGATGCGGCCCGTCGCGTGGCGATTCCGGGATTGTTGCGTGTCCGCCTGGACGACCTCCGTCAGTTCGACCTGCTCCCTGAAACGGCCGAAGCCATCGAAGACCGGGTCACGCTCGCGGACAACCTCGCCATGGCGGTCGACGAGGCGGTGTATGTGCAGGAGTGCGCGCCCGAAATCCTCGCGCTGAAGAAAGAACTGTTTGCCGAGCTTGACCGGCTGGCGCCACCGCATGCCGTGCTGGCCAGCGCCTCCTCCTTCATCGTCGCCTCGGCGTTTGCCGCCGGGCTTCCAGGCCGCCATCGCGTACTGGTGGCGCATCCCGGAAATCCGCCGTTCCTGATCAAGGTCGTGGAGATCGTGCCGGCCCCGTTCACCCATCCCGAGAGCATCCAGGCTGTCTTGTCCCTGCTGGAATCCGCCGGCATGGCGCCGGTTCTGGTGCGCAAGGAGGTCGAGGGGTTCGTATTCAATCGCTTGCAAGGCGCATTGCTGCGCGAAGCCTATTGCCTGGTGCGCGACGGTGTCGCCTCGGTCGAGGATGTCGATCGCATCGTACGTGACGGCCTTGGCATGCGCTGGTCGGTGATCGGGCCGTTCGAGACCGCGGACCTCAATACGCAAGGTGGCATCGCCTCGCATGCGGAGAAGATGGGCCCCTCCTATGCACGCATGGGGGCGGAACGTGGCCAGCACGATCCCTGGACACCCGATCTGGTCGCCAGGGTGACGGAAGAGCGGCGTGCGCTGTTGCCGCTCGATCAATGGGCCGAGCGCGTGAGCTGGCGGGATCGCCGCCTGATGTCGCTGGTTCGGCACCGCAAGTCCGAGCGCCAGGCGTGAGCGACACCATCGAGATCGAGTTCGAAGGGCGACGGATCGCGGCGCGCGCCGGCGAGAGCCTGGCCGCAGCGCTGGCCGCGCACGGGATTCTAACCCTGCGCACGACCCGCGGCGCGGCGGAGCGCGGCATGTTCTGCGGCATGGGTGTGTGCCAGGACTGCCTGGTGGAGATCGACGGCCAGCCCGAACAGCGCGCCTGCATGACCAAGGTCGAGCGTCCCCTGCAGGTGCGCCGGCAGACGCATGGACGGTCCCTGGTGCCGGTTGCCGGAGGGCCACCACCCGTGACCAGCGTGGATGTCGCTGTCGAACGGCCCGAACTGCTGGTGATTGGCGCAGGGCCAGGCGGCCTGTCGGCGGCGATCGCAGCACGCAGCGCCGGTGCCGCGGTCATCGTGGTCGATGAACGGTCGCAAGCTGGCGGCCAGTATTTCAAGCAGGTCAGCGTCGCGGCATCGGGCAACGCGGCCCCGGACCACCAGCACCGTGAAGGGGCAGCCCTGATCGAAACGGCGCGCCGGCTGGGCGTCGAGATCCGGGCCGGCGTGATGGTCTGGGGAGCCTTCGATCCGGGCGGTTTTGCGGCGGTGGCAGAGGGGCGCAGCTACCGTTTCTCGCCGAAGGCCACGATTATCGCGACCGGCGCCTATGAACGCGGCTGGCCGGTGCCGGGCTGGACGTTGCCTGGTGTCATGACCACGGGCGCGGCGCAGACTCTGTGGCGGACCGCCCGCCGACTGCCCGGCCGGCGCGTGCTGATCGCCGGCAATGGGCCACTGAACCTGCAACTGGCGGCCGAGCTGATCGAAGGCGGCGCAGAGGTCGCGGCCGTGGTTGAAGCTGCGCCGCGCCCGGGACCGGCGAAGCTGGGCGCACTCTGCACCATGCTTGCCACGGCGCCGGAGCTGGTACGCGATGGAATTCGCTATCATCTGCGTCGGCGCTCCGGCAATGCGGAGATGCTTTATGGCCAGGTGGTGGCATCCGTTGCGAAAGGCGAGCACGGCCTGATCGTGCAACTCGGCGCTGCCGAATCTTCGGAATCCGTGTCTCATCGGCGCAGCTTCGAGGTGGACGTGCTGTGCCTGGGCTATGGATTCGAGCCCTCGAATGAATTGCTGCGGGTGTTGGGCTGCGGTCACGATCTTGATCCCGTGCGCCGCCAACTGGTGACACGCCGTGACGATCATGGGCGCACCGACGTCGAGGGGACCTATGCGCTGGGCGATTGCACCGGGCTCGGCGGTGCGCGGGCCGCGCTGGCGGAGGGGACGATCGTCGGCCTCAGCGTTGCCGAGGATCTCGGCCATGCCATCGATGCTACGCGCCGCAGGAAAGCGCAGGCTGACCTGCGGCGGCACCGGCGGTTCCAGCGTGGGTTATGGGATCTGTACGCAGCTCCGCCCTATTCGGCCAGCCGCGCGACCGCGGACACCGTGATCTGCCGCTGCGAGGAAGTGACGTTCGGCCAGGTCGAAGAAGCCATGTCGGAGAACATGGCGTCTGCCGGCGCGATCAAGCGAAGGACGCGACTGGGCATGGGGCGCTGCCAGGGCCGCTATTGCGCGCCGGTGCTCGAAGCGCTGCTGACCGAGCGCCTCGGCAAAGAGCGCGGCGAATTCACCGGCTTTGCCCCGCGCGTACCGGTGAAGCCTGTCCCCATCGGCGAGTTGGCGCGGTAGCTACGGCGCCGTCACCTTCATCACCATGTCTTCCTGCGGACCGACCACCACGCGCCAGTATCCCGCGAGGTCGCGATCGAGTGCGAGATCGCCGGTGTCGACCAGCAGGCGCTTGTCCTCGAGCGCCAGCAGCTTCTGCTCGCTGGCAATGATGGTGATCGCATCGCGGCCGGCGAGGCGGATGACAGCGGGCGATAGTTCCTGGTTGCCGCGGCCGAAGACATGACCCTGGCCGCCGATCACGCCGACGACGATCCGCAGTTTCCGGCCCTGCGCCAAATCGAGAATCGTGCGCTCGTTGGCATCGCGCGCCACCATTTGCCCCCCGGCGACCAGATCGGTTCCGAGCAGAGACCCTGAAATGTTCAGGGCATTCAGGACTCGCTTGGTGGAACGGCCGGGACCGATTGCATAGAGCGCATTCGCATCCATCTGCGCCGCGATCTGGCGCGCGGCTGCATCGAGCGCGGCCTCATCCAGCCCGTGGTTACGCACCTTGGCATTCTGCAGCAGCAGGGGGACGAACGGCACCTTGGCATAGCCGAACAGGCGCGGCGAAATGGCGCCCCGGCGCAGCTCGTCCTCGTCGATATCCATGACTTCCGAGGGCCGGTACTGCAGCCGGCTGCGATCCGGCACCGCGACCATCGCAGCGACAAGGTCGCCGGCCGCTTCCGGTGACGTGGCAAACACCGCGGACTGCATCTTCACGCCGGTTGGAATGCCGAGGATCGGCACCCTGTCTCCAGTGATCGCGTAGATATCGCGGGCAGTGCCGTCACCGCCCGCAAACAGGACCAGATCGATCTCCGCTCCTGCCATGGCGCGGACGGCGACCGATGTGTCGGCTGCCGACGTCTCATCGCTGCTTGGTGTGGACACTACCTGACAGAGCAGGCCGGCCTGACCCGCCGCCGAGGCGCCCATCGCGCCGCCTGCAGCGAAGATCGCGATGCCGGCGCGTGCAGAGCCCAGCCGCTGCAGCGCGCGGAGCGTTCGCGCTTCCGACACCGGCTCCGCTCCCAGCTTGCGCGCTGCGTCCGATAATCCGTCGGTGCCTTTCAGCCCGACGCGACCACCCATCCCGGCGACCGGGTTGACGATCAATCCCAATCGGAATGGGCGCACCGGCTAGCTCGAAATGGGTAGACGCCGCGCCATCACTCGGCGGCGTGGGGCTTGCTGCCGGACTTGCTGCCGTCGCCATGCTTACGCAGATAGGCGCGCCAGGTGACGGCCCATTTCGCCGGATCGTTGAGGGCGTCCGATTTGATCTGGGCGATGACCTGGTTGTGGGGCGCCGATTTCACCAGCTCGGGCGTAGCGTAGGCCTCCTCCGAAATCCTGGCGACCACGGCCATCCAGTAATCCAGGTCCTCCTTGGAATACATCTCGCCCGCCTCCGGCGTGAAGGGCTCCGGCACGATCCAGGGCTCATGGCTCATCCACCAGGGATCGACGCCGTAATCGGCCATGCGATTGGACACTTCGACCGTGCCGCAGCCAGTGTCGGTCTTCAGCGTGCCGAGGCTCCAGCGGGTCATTTCCAGGCGGTGTTTCGTGACCTGCGGATTGGAACGCGTGAGGCCGCGAATCTTCGCCAGCTTGTGGTCCATGTAGTTGTTGGCGAGTACAGAGATGTCGGAGGCTTCGTCGATCCCGTCACGCCCCATGACGAGCAGCCAGGCATAGGCCTTCAGCACCTGCGGAACGTTACCGAAAAACTCGCGGATCTTGCCCGCGCTCTTCTTGCGGCCGTAATCCAGCCGATAGCCCTTGTCGTCCTTCACCACCACCGGTTTGGGGAGGAACGGCGCTAGTTCCGCCGAGCAGCCATAGGCGCCGACGGCTGGTCCGCCGCCGCCCTTCGGTGCGCCGAATGTCTTGTGCAGCATGAACATGCAGGCATCGAAGCCAAGCTCGCGCGCGCGGATCTTGCCCATCACGCCGTTGAAGTTGGCATGGTCGTAGAAACAGAGGCCGCCCGCCTCATGCACCAGGCGCACCCATTCCTTGATGTCCGGATTGTAGATCCCCATGTCGTCGGGATTGTTGATGAACAACGCGGCGGTGCGCTCGGAGATCGCGGCCTTGAGCGCCTCGATCGAGGGATAGCCGTCTTCCTCCAGGTTCAATGTCACGACCTTGAAGCCGGCCGCAGCGGCGGTGGCCGCGTTGCAGGGATGTGCCTGGATGGAGGTGATGATCTCGTTGCGTCGCTTCAGCTCGCCGCGCGACTTGTGGTAGGCGCGCGTGACTACGCAGTTGGTATAGGCGGCATCCGCGCCGCCGCCGGCCTGGAAAATGAACTGGTCCATGCCCGACAAGGCCCGCAAGCCGAGATCGAATTCGTGAATCGCTTGCAGGATACCCTGCATCGAGTCATCGGGCTGCAGCGGATGCACATCCGTCACGAACGGACGCTGGGCGATCGCCTCGCTGACCCGCGCGTTGTATTTCATTGTGCAGGTGCCGAACAGGCTGATATTCAGCATGCCCAGCGTTTCCTGGCACAGATGCAGATAGTGGCGCTGCACTTCCGGCTCCGACATTTCCGGCAAAGCGGGCGCGTTCGTCCGCGCCAGACCCTTGGGAATGAGACAACTGGCGGTGCCGACCTTTTCGACAGCGGCGCGCGCGGGCTGTGGAAAGACCTGACCGCGCCGGCCGGGATAACCAAGCTGCATGACCACCGGCTCGTCCCAGACCGGGGCGTGATACTGCCGAAGATGGGTGGCCTGATTGTCGCTCATGGCTTCACCGCCTGTTCGATCACTGAAGCGAGGCGCTCAATGTCCTCGGTCGAATGCACCTCGGTCACGCAATAGAGCGCGCACTGCTTCATGCCCTCAGGTGTCAGATCCTTGCCGCCGAAAATCCGCCGCTTGCGCAGCTTCTTGTTGATGACGGCGACGGATTTGCCGGTGCCGGAGAAATCGACCACGAACTCCTTGAAGAATCCGCCGGGATAGCGGATCGCAATTCCTGGAATCTCGGCCAGCCGCCGCGCCGCGTAGTGGGATTGGGTGACGATCAGCTCGCCGATCTCGCGGAACCCTTGCGGCCCCAGCAGCGACATATAGACGGCATTGGCGATCGCCCATAGATAGACCGAGTTGCCGGTCCAATCCTTGCCGTTCTCGCGCATGCCATAGGAAGTCTGGTGCGCGCTGGCGAGGCCGAAGCCGAACTGCCCCGGCCTTTGCGTTTCGGTGATGCTGACGAGGAAGCCGTTATATTCGCGCACATAACGTTCTTCGTCGCGCGAGGCCATGAAGCCACCGACACCGCCGCCGCAATTCATGTGCACGCCCAGTGGCTGGGTCGGTCCCACCACGATGTCGGCGCCGAAGTCCGCCGGCGGCCGGACGATGCCGAGGGTGAGCGGATCGACGCCGACGATGGTCTCGGCGCCGTGCTGGCGGGCGATGCGGCCGATCTCCGCCGCATTGGTCTCGAACAGACCGAGATAGGATGGGGATTCGAAATAGACCGCGGCGGTCTTGGACGACACCTTGCCTTTCAGATCGTCGATGTCGATCAGCCCCGATTTTGGGTCGCCCTTCACGCGCCGGATCTTGATATGGTTCGGCATGTCGGTCGGCTCGCAGTAATTCTCCACCACCGACAGCCGCTCCGGATCGAACATGTCCGCGATGACGATCTCGCGCCGGCCGGTCAGGCGCGCCGCCATCCGCAGAGCATGGCCGATGGCGCAGCCCCAGGAATAGACCGGCAGCCCGACCACTTCCATGTTCAGCAACTCGCCGAGCTGGCTCGCATACTCGAACCACGCCTGGTTGCGACCGAAATCCGACTGCGCCGAACCCCAGACCGGCGTCAGGAACTCCGTCCGCCCCACAATCTCGTCCACTACGGCCGGCACGTGATGCGGCCAGCAACCGGCGCCGAGGAAGGTGAGATTGGTATCGGCACTCTCGTTCCTCGCGAGCATATCGGTCAGATGCCGTCGCAGCGCCGATTCCGATTTGATGCCGAGCGGAAGGTCCAGCGGCTGGCGCAGGCGGTGATCCGCAGGGATTTGCTCGAACAGCGCATCGATGGAACCGGCGCCGATCTCTGCCAGCATCTGCTGCTTAAGAGCGGGCAGGGAGTTCCCCATCCAAGGATGGCCAATCGATTCTCGCATCACCACACCGCCCTCCCTGAGCACTTGTATTTTTCACGCTGCCGGCACTTCCGATTGTGTATTCTAGAAGAATACACGATCCTGTCAAAATCAAGCGATGCGCGGGGAAGAGCAATGCTGAACCTCACTGGCAAGACTGTACTGCTGACCGGTGCCTCGAAAGGAATTGGCGCTGAGATCGCGATTGCGATCGGAGCAGCAGGCGCCCACCTTGTCGCCCACTATGGCAGCGACCGGGAAGGTGCCGAGCGTGCGACCGCCACGATGCCGCGCGAGCGGGTCAAGGTGATCGGCGCAGACCTGCAGGATGCAACGGCCGTGGACCGGCTCTGGCGCGAAGGGCTGGCCTGGCGCGGGCGGATCGATGTCGTCATCAACAACGCGGCCGTCATGCGGATCGCTGGTGGGATCGAGGATGAGGATTCGGTTTGGGACGAAGTCTGGGACGAGGCGCTGAAGGTGAATGTGCTGGCGCCGGTCCGGCTGATGCGCAACGCGGTTCGCCACTATCTGCAGGCCGGCGGCGGCACGCTCATCACCATTTCGAGTTGGGCGGCGCAACGCGGCCCGGGCAATCCGGCGCTGATGGCCTATTCGGCGTCGAAGGGGGCGGTACTCTCCGCCACCAAGACCATCGCGCGCAACTATGCAAGCAAGAATATCCTCGCCTATGTCATTGCGCCGGGAGTCGTGCGCACGCGGCTGTCCGAACAAGCCGCGGCCGCGGCCGGCGGCGAGGCGGTCTTCACGGCCGGCCTGGCCATGGGAGAATGGGTGCCGCCGTCGGACATCGGCAATTTGGTGGCGTTCCTGTCGACGGGCGCGTGTCGCCATTTGACCGGCGCCACACTGGACGTGAATGGCGCGAGCTACATTCGCTGAGATGGGTCGCGCAAGGAGCTGAGCGATGAAGATAGATGGACGTTGCCATTGTGGCGCCCTCACCTACGAGGCCGAAATCGATCCGGGCAAGGTCGTCGTGTGCCACTGCACCGACTGCCAGACTCTCTCGGGGTCCGCGTTCCGCGTGTCCGTGCCTAGCCAGGGTGACACGTTCAAGTTCCTGTCCGGCCGGCCGAAGGTGTACGTCAAGACGGCTGAGAGCGGCGCCAAGCGTGAGCAGGCTTTTTGCTCCGATTGCGGAACGCCGATCTATGCCAGCGCACCTGGTGGCGTGCCGCCGTTTTCCATTCGCGTCGGCACCATCCGGCAGCGCAATGACCTGGCGCCAAAAAAGCAGGTCTGGTTTCGATCGGCGCAACGCTGGCTGACCGGATTGAGCGGGCTGGCGGCAAGCGATAGAGGCTGAATCCTATTCCCGTTCGTGGGAGCTCGTCTTGGCACTGGCTAAACGGTGCTCGACGGTGGCGCGGCTCGGCAACTGATCGGTCGCCCAGCCGCCGCCCAAGGCTTCGATCAGAGCCACGCTGGCGGTGAGCCGGTTCTGCCGGATGGTAACGGCGTTGCGCTCATTGTTGAGTTCGGCGGTCTGGGCAGTGACGACGGCAGTGTAGGCCATGATGCCGGCCTTGTATTCGTTGAGGGTAAGCTGGGCCGCTTCCCGCGACGATTTCACGGCGACATCCTGCACGCCCGACTCCTGTTCCAGGATGCGCAAGGCGGCGAGTTCATCCTCGACCTGCTGAAAGCCGGTGAGGACGGTCTCCCGATAGAGTGCCACGCTTTGGTCATAGACGGCCTTGGCCGAGGCGACTTGGGCCCGCCGCAGGCCGCCGTCGAAGATGGTCTCAGCGATACTGGCGCCGATCGCCCAGGCGGTGTTGGAGGCCGAGATCAGGTTGCCCAGCGCGCCAGCGCCAAAGCCGGCGGCCGCCGACAGGGTGATGTCGGGATAATAAGCTGCCCTGGCAACTCCGATCTGGGCATTGGCGGCTGCCATCTTGCGCTCGGCCTCGGCGATATCGGGCCGGCGCTGCAGCAGCGTCGATGGCAATCCGGCCGGCGCGACCGGGACCCCCACGGCCAGCGGTCCAGGTGCGAGGGTGAGGTCGGCAGGTGCCTTGCCGACCAGCAGCGCGATGGCATGCTCCAACGCGGCGCGCTGGACGCCGAGATCCACCGCCTGAGCCTGGGCCTGCTGCAATTGTGTCTCTGCCGTCGCGACGTCGGACTTGGCGGCAACGCCGGCGGCATATTGGTTCTGAACGATCCGCAGCGAGCGGGTGAAGTCGGCAATGGTGTCGTCGAACAGACGCTTAGTTTCGTCGCTCCCGCGCAACAGGAAGTAGTCGGTGGCCAAGGTCGCCTGAGCCGACAGCCGCGCCACGGCGAGGTCGGCGGCGCTGGCCTGGGCGTTGGCCGCGTCGCTTTCCACCGTGCGGCGGATCCGGCCCCAGACATCGAGATCCCAATCGACCTGAGCCTCGACGGTCAGCTCGCCATGGGGATCCCATGATCGCTGGCCCGCGTTCTTGTCCAGCTGGGCATTGCCGGTCAGGGTCAATGTCGGGAGATAGCCGGACTTGCCCTCCTGCACCACCGCCAGCGCCTGGCGATAGGCGGCTTCCGAGGCCTTGAGGTTCTGGTTCGAGATGTCTATCTGCCGTTCAAGCGAATCCAGCGTGGAATCGGCATAGATCGACCACCACGCTCCGCGATCGATGCCATCGGCGGGCTGCGCCGGTTTCCAGCCAGCGTCTTCCTTGTAGCGCACCGGAACGATCGCTTCGGGGCGTCTGTAATTAGGCCCGACGGTACAGGCGCCGGCAAACAGCGGCAGGATGACGATCAGCAGGATATCGGTTGGGCGGTGCCTCATGGCTTCTGCCTCGTGGCCGGGACAATGGTGGTGCGAGTCATGGCCGGCCACCAGCGACACGCGGCAGCGATCCAGCGTGATAGAGATCGTGCCAGAGGCGGAGGCTCCAGAGCCGCAGGCGGCCGAGATAGAGATAGATGACCGGCGTGGTGTAGAGAGTGAGTATCTGGCTGACGATCAGCCCGCCGATGATCGAGATGCCCAGAGGGCGACGCAACTCGGCGCCATCGCCGAAACCCAAGGCCAGCGGCAAGGCGGCGAAAAGCGCCACCATGGTGGTCATCAGTATCGGCCGCAACCGCAACAAGCAGGCGCGATAGATGGATTCGCGGGGCGCCAGATGCTGGTTGCGCTCCAGATCCAGTGCCACGTCGATCATCATGATCGCGTTCTTCTTGACGATGCCGATCAGCAGGATGATGCCGATCAGGACCATGACGCTGAAATCGATTCTGGCGAGCATCACGGCGAGCAGGGCGCCGACCCCAGCCGATGGCAAGGTCGAGAGGATGGTGATCGGGTGCACATAGCTCTCGTAGAGAATGCCGAGGACGAGATAGACGCCGATCAACGCGGCGGCGATCAGCAGCGGTTCGTTGGCGACGGCCTGGTTGTAGGCATTGGCGGTGCCGGTGAAGTCGCCATGAATGCCGGATGGCACGTGAAGGCGCTTCATGGTGGCCTCGATCGCCTTCGTCGCCGTGCCGAGGGAGACACCATTAGGCAGGTTGAAGGAAATCGTCGTGGCGACGAAATGCCCCTGATGATTGACAGACACCGGCGCATGGCCCGTCGTGAACCGGCTGATGGCGGCAAGCGGGATCATGGTGGACGGTATCGTGTTGACTGCGGAGCCCGTTGAGGTTCCGCCATGAGTCGAATTGGCGATCTGATTGGTCTGCTGGTTGCGCACGGCGTCTTCCTGCGCGGCCGCATTCTGCAGGTCCGCTCTGCTGGCATCGGTGCGGATGAGCATCGACGTCACATTGCCGATCAGGGCATTGGTGGCCTGGCTGCCGGAAATGGCGCCGCCGGAGGTGCTGACATAGATGTCCTTGAGAGAATCCGGGCTCTGCCAGAATTGCGGCGCGACCTCCATGATGACGTGATACTGGTTGAGCGGATTGTAAATCGTCGAGACCTGGCGCTGGCCAAAGGCATCATAAAGCGTGTTGTCGATCTGGTTTTCTTTCAGGCCGAACCGCGCCGCCGTCGCGCGATCGACAGTGACCTCGATCTCCAATCCGCCATCCTGCTGATCCGAACTGACGTCGATGAGAGCCGAATTATGCTGCAGCGCCTCGGTCACGATCGGCGCCCAGCGCTGCAGCAGGGCGAGCTCATCTGCCTGAAGCGTATATTGATACCCTGCATTGCCCTGATGCCCGCCGATGTGGATATCCTGCGGCGCCGTCAGAGAGAGATTGGCGCCGGGTATCGCGGCCAGCTTGGGCCGCAGCCGATCCACGATCTCGGCAGCTGAGGCCTTGCGCTCGCCCAGCGGTTTCAATTCAGCATAGACGACGCCTGAATTGGTCTGCGACCCGCCGGTATAGCCGACCACGGTTTCCACCGCCGGATCGGCCTGCAGCACCGCCATGAAGCTGGCGAGCTTGCCGCGCATGAGCTGGAACGAGATGCTCTGATCGGCGCGGATCCGGCCGGTCAGCCGTCCGGAATCCTGATCGGGGAAGAAGCCCTTGGGGATCGCAATGAAGAGATAGATGTTGAGGCAGAGGATGCCGGCCAGGACCAGCATCACGACGGCGCCATGCCGGAGAGCCCAGGCGAGGCTATGTGCATAGCCGCGCTGGATCGCGCCGAAGACGCCGCGAGCCGCTGCACTATCCGCCCGGCCGCGCTGACCCGCAGCTCGTGGCCGCCGGCGCAGCAGATAGGCGCTCATCATCGGCGTTGCGGTGACCGAGAGTGTCAGCGAAATAAGAATCGCGATGACGATTGTCACTGCGAATTCGCGGAACAGGCGACCGACGACACCGGCCATCAGCAGGATCGGTATGAAGACCACGATCAGCGACAGGCTCATGGAGAGAACGGTGAAGCCGACTTCCGTCACGCCCCTGTAAGCGGCACGGAACGGCGACATGCCCGCCTCCACGTGGCGTGAGATGTTCTCCAGCACGACGATGGCATCATCCACCACGAAGCCGGTGGCGATGGTGAGAGCCATCAACGACAGATTGTCGAGGCTGTAGCCCAGCAGATACATCACGCCGAATGTGCCGACGAGCGAAACCGGCACGACGATGCCGGGAATGATGGTCGCGCGGCCGTCGCGCAGAAACAGAAACACCACGACGACGACAAGGCCGATGGCGATCAGCAGGCTGCGCTCGACCTCACGCAGGGAGGCACGGATGGTAGTTGACCGGTCGGATGCAATGGCGATATCGAGGTCGCGCGGCAGCGAGGCGCGCAATTCCGGCAGCAGGGCGCGGATTCGATCGACCGTATCGATGATATTGGCATTCGGCTCGCGCGACAGCAGAACAAGGACTGAGGGGGTCCCGTTGGCGATGCCTTGGTTCCGCAGATTCTCGACCGAATCCTGGACGTCGGCGATATCCGCCAGGCGCACTGCGGCACCATTGCGATAGGCGATCACCAGCGGCCGGTATTGGTCGGCCTTGCGCGACTGGTCATTGGTATAGATCTGGAAGCGCTGCTCGCGTTCCTCGATCACGCCTTTCGGGCTGTTGGCATTGGCGGCGGCCAGGGCGGCGCGCACATCCTCGAGGCCAATGCCGTATTTGAACAAGGCGCTGGGCTGCAACTCCACCCGCACGGCCGGCAGGGAACTGCCGCCGAGATCCACCTCGCCGACGCCTTTCACCTGGGACAGTTTCTGCTGCAGGATGGTCGCCGCCGAATCATAAAGCTCGCCGGGGCTGAGGCTGTGCGAGGTCAGAGCGAGGATCATGATCGGCGCATCGGCCGGATTGACCTTGCGATAGGTCGGATTGTTGCGCAGGCTGGTCGGGAGATCGGCACGGGCCGCATTGATCGCCGCCTGCACGTCGCGGGCGGCGCCGTCGATATCGCGATCAAGACCGAATTGCAGGATGATCTTGGTCTGGCCGACGGTGCTCTGCGAGGTCATTTCGCTGACATCGGCGATGGCGCCGAGATGGCGTTCGAGCGGCGTCGCAACGCTGGTCGCCATGGTCTCGGGACTGGCGCCGGGCTGGAGCGCCGTCACCGAGATGGTCGGATAATCGACCTGGGGCAGCGGCGACACCGGCAGCTTGGCGTAGCCGAGAGCGCCGGCCAGGGCGATGCCGGCGGTCAGCAATATGGTCGCCACTGGTCGGTGAACGAAGTGAGCTGCGAATCTCACGGTGTCGCCCCCGCCGCCGGATCGCTTGCGCCGCGGCGCGGTCGACTCAGTAGGCTCTCGAGCCGGTCAAAGGCGAGGTAGATGACCGGCGTGGTAAAAAGCGTCAGAAACTGGCTGACGATGAGGCCGCCGACGATGGTCGCGCCGAGCGGAAAGCGCAATTCCGCCCCGGTGCCGCCGCCCAGCATCAGCGGCAGGGCGCCGAGGATCGCCGCCAGCGTCGTCATCAGGATCGGCCGAAAACGCAGCATGCAAGCCTGGTAGATCGCCTCGCGCGGTGGCTGCCGGTCGCGCCGCTCCGCATCGAGCGCGAAATCGATCATCATGATCGCGTTCTTCTTGACGATGCCGATCAGCAGGACGATGCCGATGACGGCGATCACGCTGAGATCCTGCTTGGTCAGCATCAAGGCCAGAAGCGCACCGATACCGGCCGATGGCAGGGTCGACAGGATGGTGATCGGGTGGATGAAGCTCTCGTAGAGCACGCCGAGGATGATGTAGACGGTGACGATGGCCGCCGCGATCAGCATCAGCTCGTTGTCGAGCGAACCCTGAAAGGCGAGGGCGGAGCCCTGGAAGCTCGACAGCATGCTGGGCGGTAGGCCGATCTCGTGCTCCGCCCGGTTGATCGCGTCGACCGCCTGGCCCAGGGCCATGCCAGGCGCCAGGTTGAACGAGATCGTCACTGCCGGGAACTGACCGATATGGTTGATCTGCAGCGGCGCGGCCTGCTGATGCACCTGTGTCACAGCCAATAGTGGCACTTCGCCGGTGCTGGAGGTGGCCGACGGCAGATACATCGTGGACAGCGCCTCCAACGATTGCTGCAGGCTGGGATCGGCCTCCAGGATCACGCGATACTGGTTCGATTGCGTGAAGACCGTGGAGATGATGCGCTGGCCGAAGGCGTCGTAGAGGGCGTTGTCGACGGTGGCGGGGGTGATGCCGAATCGGGCTGCGGTGGCGCGATCGACATCGATATAGGCGGCAAGGCCGTTATTCTGGAAATCGCTGGCGATATCGGCGATCTCCGGCAATTGGCGCAGACGGTCCAGCAGCTTCGGCACCCATTCGCCGAATTCGGCGGCGTTGGTGTCGCGCAGCACGAACTGATACTGGGTGCGGCTGATGTTGGTATCGATCGTCAGGTCCTGGACTGGCTGCATGTAGAGCCGGATGCCCTGAACTCCCGCAGTCTCACGCTCCAGCCGGCGAATGATCTCATCCGCCGGCGTAGGCCGCTCATCGCGCGGTTTCAGATTGATCAGGAAGCGGCCGCTATTGAGGGTGACGTTGCTGCCGTCGGTGCCGATGAAGGAGGACAGGCTGACGACATCCGGATCTTTCAGGATCGCAGCGGCCAGCGCCTGCTGCCGATCCGCCATGGCAGCGTAGGAAATGGATTGCGGCGCCTCCGATATCGCCTGGATGAGGCCGGTATCCTGGACCGGGAAAAAGCCTTTCGGCACGATGACGTAGAGATAGGCTGTCAAGGCGAGCGTGGCGATCGCGACCAGGAGCGTGAGCGTCTGATGGTCCAGCACCCAGCGCAGGCAGGTGCCGTAGAGCCTGAGCAGCGCACCGAACCAGCCTCCGGGATCGAAACCGACTTCGGACGTTTTCGCATCCTGGCCTGGCCTGGGGGGTCGCTGCTTCAGGAGCTTTGAGCACAGCATCGGCACCAGGGTGAGCGAGACGATCGCGGAGATCACGATGGTGACGGCAAGCGTGATGGCGAATTCATGGAACAGGCGGCCGACCACATCGCCCATGAACAGCAGCGGAATGAGGACCGCGACCAGCGAGATGGTGAGCGAGATGATGGTGAAGCCGATCTGCCGGGCACCGGTCAGCGCCGCTTCCAGTGGTGTCCGCCCAGCCTCGAGATAGCGCACGATATTCTCGATCATGACGATGGCATCGTCGACGACGAAGCCGGTGGCGATCGTCAGGGCCATCAACGAGAGGTTGTTGAGGCTGAAACCCGCCAGATACATCGCGCCGAAGGTGCCGACCAGCGACAGCGGCATGGCGAGACTGGGGATGATGGTCGCCGGGATGTTGCGCAGGAACAGGAAGATCACCAGCACGACGAGACACACCGACAGGGCCAGTTCGAACTCGACGTCGCGCACCGAGGCGCGGATCGTGCTGGTCCGGTCGGTGAGCGGCGTCACCTTGATTTCGGCCGGCAGGCTCGCCGTCAGTTGTGGCAGCAGCCGTTTGATGTCGTCCACGACCTGGATCGTGTTGGCGCTTGGCTGGCGTTGCACGTTGAGGATGACGGCGGGGGTCGTGTTCATCCAGGCGGCGAGCTTGGCATTTTCGGGTCCGTCGACGATGCGCGCGACATCGCTGAGCCGCACTGGCGCGCCGGCATGATAGGCGACGATGATGTTCTTGTAGGCATCGGCGCTCTGAAGCTGGTCATTGGCATTGATGCTGTAGGCGCGCAGCGGGCCCTCGAAATCTCCCTTCGGCGTATTGGTGTTGGCATTGCTGACGGTGGTGCGCAGATCGTCGATATTAAGGCCATAGGCGGCCAGGGCGCGCAGATCGGCTTGGATCCGGATGGCAGGTCGCTGGCCGCCATTGACGTTGACGACACCGACACCCGGCAGTTGCGAAATCTTTTGCGCCAGGCGCGTATCGGCGATGTTCTCGACCTCGGTCAGCGGCAGGGTCCGCGATGTGACCGCCAGAGTGAGGATCGGGGCATCGGCGGGATTGATCTTCAGATAGACCGGCGGGGCGGGCAGGTCCGAAGGCAGCAGGTTGCCGGCGCCATTGATGGCGGCCTGCACCTCCTGCTCCGCCACATCAAGGTCGAGGTCCAGGTCGAATTTCAGGTTGATGATGGAGGCGCCCGCCGCGCTGATGGACGACATCTGATTGAGGCTCGGCATCTGGCCGAACTGGCGCTCCAGCGGCGCGGTCACCGAAGAGGTCATAACGTCCGGGCTGGCGCCGGGATAGAAGGTCTGCACCTGGATGGTCGGATAATCGACCTCTGGCAAAGCGGACAGCGGCAGGAAGCCGTAGGCTGCCAGACCCGCCAGCAGAATGGCCAGCATGAGCAGTGATGTCGCGACCGGACGCTGTATGAAGGCGCGAGACGGATTCATGCGCGGCCCGCTTCGTCCGGGCCCGCGTTACATCCAATCGGGTGGCGATGAAATCCCGCGCGATCAGTACGCGGCATTGTCATCGGCTTGTTGCGACATTGCGTCGCTAGTGGCGGCGCCCTCTGTCGTCTGGCTATCCGTCGTTGTGCTCCCCGTCGTTCCGCTGGTGGCGAGCTTGGTGACCGTGACCTTGCTGCCGTTACGCAGCTGGTCGACGCCATCGACGACGACCTGATCGTCGGGCGCCAGGCCCGAGAGGACGGCGACATCGTTGCCGCTGCCCTGGCCAAGCCGGACCTGCCGCAGCGCCACCGTTCCGTCGGGTCTGACGAGATAGACATAGTCTCCGGCGGCGCCATGCTGGATGGCGGCCATCGGCACCACGGTGTCGTTATGCTCGACATCGACCAGCAGCGACACGTTGACGAACTGATTGGGAAACAGCGCCTGGTCGAGATTGTCGAATTGCGCCCGCAATTTGACCGTGCCGGTGCTGGGATCGATCTGATTGTCGATGGTGTTGAGCGTGCCGGTCGCCAGCTTCGTGCTCTGGCTGCGGTCATAGGCTGTGACGGCAAGGGTGGCGCCGGCCCGCAGGCGCCGCTGCACCATGGGGATGTCATCTTCGGGAATGGTGAAGATGATGCTGATCGGCTCAATCTGCGCGATCACGGCAATACCCGCAAGTTCGCTGGTCTGAACGTAGTTGCCCTGATCAACCTGGCGCAGGCCGATGCGCCCGGTGACCGGCGCGGTGATGTGGCAGTAGTCGAGATTGAGTTTGGCGGTATCGATCTGCGCCTGATCGGAGACGATCGTGCCCTGGTCTTGCTGGACCAGGGATTGCTGGGTGTCCATTTGTTGCCGGGCGATGGAATCCTGAGCCGAGAGCTTTGTGTAGCGCTCAAGATCGATTTTGGCGTTGCGCAACAGGGCCTGGTCGTGGGCCAGCTGCCCCTGGGCCTGTTCCAGGGAAATCTGATAGGGGCGTGGGTCGATCTGCGCGAGGAAGTCGCCGCGTTTCACCATCTGGCCCTCGGTGAACGCGACCTGCGTGAGATAGCCGCTGAGCTGCGGCCTGACGGTTACCATCGCCAGCGAGGTGACGGTGCCGAGGGCATCGAGACTGATCGGAATGTCGCCGCTATGGGCCGTGGCGGCGATGACCGGCACGGGCCCGTCGCCCCTGTCGACGTCGCCCTTATGCCGCGGCTTGCCGCGGTGCTCGGGGGAGTGCTGCTGGTCGCCGATCGGATCGGCGCCCTGCGGGTCTGCCTGATTTTGCGGTTGCACGAGGGATCTGGAAGCCGAAGCTGGCGGATCCCAACCTCCGGCGCTTGCCAGCCGCGACCACAACGCCTGCGACCAGGCAGATTGCGGCCGGAATTTGTGTAGCCAAACCTGCTCCTGCGGCCGGAAGAACCAAGCGCCGCCCGCGAGCAACGCGACCAGACCGAGCCAGAAGATGTATCGGAAAGCAGGGACTTTCTGCGCCACGCTCATGAACCTTCATTCGACTTATCCGTAATCCGCCAGCGGTAGCGCCCTGATCTCCGTGGCGACGGTCTCAAACTCCGATAATCGTCAAGGAATATGACACACAACTGATGAGAATGCGTTTCAGCCGATCACATCTGATGGTGCGCTCTTAGGAGCGAGGCATCGCTATCGATGGCCGCCATGCCCTCCCGTGCCGTAGGGAGGATAGTAGTAGCCGTGACCGTCGTGATCGTGGTCTCCGTGATCATGGAAGTGATCATGGAAGTCGCGGTGATGACGATCGCAGCAGCCGCCAAAGTCGTCAAAATCAAGGGAGCCATAGGCCGGATAGTAGTCGTAGCCATAGGCATACGCGGACGCGTTATAATCGGGCTCTGCCGCGCAAGCGGACAGGAAAACGCCGATGCCGATCAGGAGGGCCGTCGCCCTCGGTGTAGATTTGCCGCGGTTCATCGCAGCTTCCATTCATGTCAAGTTCATCGACCTCACCTGCGAGCACGCCATCTTCCAGTGATGGGCACTCTGCCTAGCGCCGCCGCCAATGGCGATGGCCGAAGCGGTCATACCAAAAGAAGCCGAAGCTCGGCGGGGGCGCATAGTAATAGGCCGGCGGTGCCGCATAGTACGCCGGCGGTCCAACTACCACAGGCGGCGCAGCAACCACGGGGGGTGCGACCACGACTGGCGGCGGTACGACCACCGGCGGGAATCCAAGATTGACACCGATCCCGACGCGGGCCTGCGCCGCCGGCGCAGCTAGCAGGATGCTCGCCACCACGATCGGCAGCGCAACCGGTCCCTGCTTCAATTTCCATCTGCTGATGAGTGACATCGTAAACTCCTTGCGTTCGCGCAAGAACCGGACCGCGATCTGGCGATCCATCAATTGGAGATGGTGCGCGGCGCTTTCGTCCACCAGTGACCAAACGATGCACGACATAGCGTTCCGCACGGTCACAAAGATTGAACGTGCACGCACGGTCTTGCCCTCTGCGTCCGTTCGCCGCACCCTTGTCACCCTCTTCGCGGTTCGTTTGTATGCAGCCTATCTCGACTGAGGAGCCGTCCCGCGCTTTCATCACACTGATGCCCGCCCTCCACTCGACATCAACGTTGCGCCGTTTCCCATTTCGGATGAATCCAGACCGGCGTCTCGACCGGTGGCAGCGGCTTCTGCCCCTTGATCAGATCGGCGGCGCGTTCCGCGATCATGATGGTCGGCGCATTGGTATTGCCGCTGACGATCGATGGCATGATGGAGGCATCGACGACGCGCAACCCGCTGAGGCCGTGGATGCGCAGCTCGTCGTCCACCACGGCGGATTGATCGCTTGCCGTCCCCATCTTGCAGGTTCCGACGGGATGATAGCAGGTCTCGACCGCCTGCCTGACCCAGGCGTCGATCTCATCCTTGCTGCGCACGCCGGGTCCCGGAAACAGCTCCTCGCCGCGATAGGGATCGAGCGCCTTTTGCGCCAGGATCTCGCGCAACAGCTCGACGCTGACCCGGAAGTCGTCCCGGTCGCGCGGACTCTGCAGATAGTTGAAGCGGATCGAGGGTGGCTGGCGCGGATCGCCGCTGCGGGCTTCGATGCTGCCCAGGCTTTCGGGGCGCAGCAGATCGATATGGACCTGGAACGAATGCTCCGCGCGCGTCTCCACCGTGCCGGGCAGGACAGCCAGTGGCATGAAGGTGAATTGCAGGTCCGGATGCTCGATCCCGGGACGGCTGCGGATGAAGCCGCCGGCTTCGAAATGATTGGTCGCCGCCGCGCCCGACTTCGCCAGGAACCATTGCAAGCCGGTCAGGTACTTGCCCGGCGCACGCGCTTTCGGGGCAAGCGTCACAGGCTGCTTGCAGGCGTGCTGGATAACGATGTCCGGGTGATCGTTGAGATTGGCGCCAACGGCCGGCAGATCATGCTTCACGGCGATCCCGAGCCGGTTCAGCAGCTCAGCCGGCCCGACGCCGGAAAGCTGCAGCAATTGCGGGCTGTTGATCGCACCGCCGCACAGGATGATCTCGCGTTCGGCCGTGGCGGTGCGGCGGTTGCTCCCGACGGCATAGGCGATCCCGGTCGCCTTGTCGCCGTCGAACAGGATTTCCAGCGCCAGCGCGCCCGTGACGATCGTCAGATTGGACCGCGACCGTACGGGATCGAGGTAACCGCGCGCCGTGCTCCAGCGGCGGCCCTCGTGCGTGGTACGGTCACATGGGCCGAAGCCCTCCTGCTGCGCGCCATTGCAGTCCGGCGTGTAGGGATAGCCGGCCTGCTGGCCCGCCTCGATGAAGGCTTCGCCCAGAATTCCGGTGCTGCCGTTGGGCGTGGTGACGCGCAGCGGTCCTTCCTTGCCGTGATAGGCGTCGGCCTTGCGCTGGCTGCTCTCGGCGCGCCGGAAATAGGGCAGCACGTCGGCATAGCTCCAGCCGCGGCAGCCGAACTGGGCCCAGCGATCGTAGTCGCGCGCATGCCCGCGCACATACATCATGCCGTTGATGGAGGAGGAGCCGCCGAGCACCCGGCCACGGGGATGGCTGAGGCGGCGGTTGTCGAGATAGGGCTCGGGTTCGGACGTATAGGCCCAGTTGAACCGGTCGTTGGCCAACAGGCGCCCCAGGCCCGACGGCATGTCGATGGCCCAGTTGCGGTCCGCCGGCCCGGCCTCCAGCAGCAGGACGCGGGTTTTCTTATCCTCGGTCAGGCGGGAAGCCAGCACGCAGCCTGCCGACCCAGCGCCGACGATGATGTAGTCGAACGCGCTCATCGGCCGGGATGCACGGCCTGGTGAACCAGCCGGTGGAAGTGGTGCACCAGGTGCTCGCTCTCGTTGCTGCGTTCCGGGTCGATCAGATAGCGGCCCTGGTTGTAGCCGAATGAGCGAAGGCCGCGCTGCTGCGTGACGTTGAGCTGGATGTCCTCAGGCCCAAGCTGCTCGTTCATCCACTTGATGCAGGCCTTGGTGACATCCGGCATCGGCCGGTCCGGGCCGTAATAGCCGAAGCGCAGCAGCGATTTCTCCGGGCCCAACGGGATCATCAGGAAGGTCCCGCAGATGTCGGCAAACGGGAAGCAATAGAAGGTCGTGTTGGGCCAGATGCCGATATTGAAGAACCAGTCGGTCTGCCACGTCGCGCCTTCCAGCGGCGCGCCATAGGCCGCATTCACCCCCGGCTTTGGCGGGCCGATATAGGTCCACCATTTGTCATGCGCTTCGAGGCTGTATTTCTTGAACTCGATCAGTGCCGCCAATTCCTTGTGCACCGGACCGGACAAGCCGAAATGATAGCCTTCGATCGAATTGTCCATGATGACTTTCCAGTTGGCTGGAACCACCACGTCGACTTCGTCGATCAGCTTCATGTTGGGTAGGTCGGGCAAGTATTGGCTCATCTTCGCTTCCGCGCCCTGGCCGATCTCGGCCAGCGGTGCCGCATCCGGATCGAAATTGACGAAGACGAAGCTGCCCAGCATCTCCGCGAGCACGCCTTTGAGGCCGTAATCCTTGCGATCGAAATCCGGCAACCGCTCCGATCGCGGCGCGCTCTTGAGGTTCCCGTCGCGGCTGTAGCACCAGGAGTGATAGCCGCAGCGTAATACGCTGCCAAGCTTGCCGCGCCGTGCGTCCAGCAGGCGATTGCCGCGATGCTGGCACACATTGTGGAAGCCGCGGATCGCACCGTCGTCGCCGCGCAGCACCACGATCGTCTGGTCGAGGATGTCGAAGGTCAGGAACTGGCCCGGCTCTGCCAGCTCGTTCACGTGCCCGACGCAATGCCAGGCGGGATAGAAGATGCGCTCGCGCTCCGCCTTGAAGATCTCGTCGTCATAGAAATAGCGCGCGGGCAGGGTGAGCGCGCGCTCCGGCGCGGTCTCGGGCCAATCGATGGACTTGGCGGGAATCATGATGCGGGGCTCGTCCTTTCGGGGGGTGTCGCTTGACCCGAGGCTAGGAGGGTGCGACAAATCAGCTTGATCTAAAACGTCACATCATCGTCGTAATTGATCAGAAGACCGTAATGGCCGACGCTCCGAAATCGGTGGGAGTACTGCTGCTGCCCGATTTTTCGCAGTTCAGCTACGCCGCAGTGACGGAACCTCTGTTCGTCGCCAACTGGCTGAGCGGCCGCACGCTCTATCGCTGGCGCACCTTGTCGCTGGATGGCAAGCCGGCGCGCGCCAGTGCCGGCCAAAGGCTGCCGGTCGATGCGGGCATCGGCGAATTGGCCAAGTTCGACATGCTCCTGATCCTGGCGAGCTTCGATGTGAAACGCCTCACCCGCGACCATGCGCTCAAATCCTGGCTGCGCCGGGTGGCGCGCCACGGCGCGACCATCGGCAGCATCGAGACCGCCAGCGAAGTGGTGGCCGCGGCCGGATTGCTCGATGGCCTCACCGTGGCGGTCCACTGGGACAATCTGCAGGGTTTTGCCGAATCACATCCCCGCTGCCGTGCGGTCTCGCAGCTTTACACGACCGAGGGTGACCGGCTGACCTGCGCGGGCATGAGCGCCGCGGCCGATATGATGCTCAACTGGATCGCGCAGGACCAGGGCGGGGCGCTCGCGACCGAGACGGCCGCGCACCTGATGCTGCCGGGCTGGCGGCGCGGTGACGAACCTCAGCCGGCACCGGGGGTCAAGGCGAGACAGGTTGTCGACCCGCTGCTCGCGCGCGTCGTGGCGATCATGGAACAGAACATCGAGGAGCCGTTGTCGTGCGCCACGATCGCGCGTCGGGCCGGGCTTTCGGTGCGACGTATGCAACGCCTGTTCGCGAGAAATATCGGCACCAGCCCGGTCCGGCACTATCAGTTCATCCGCCTGTCGAAGGCGCATGCCCTCTTACAGCAGACCGATCTATCCGTGACGGAAATCGCGGTCAGTGCCGGATTTGGATCCCTGGAGCATTTCTGCCGGATCTATCGCCGGCAATTCGGACGGCGCCCACGCGACGACCGGCGGCAAAGCATCGCGGCACCCGTGCTTCGGCGAACGGTCCGCTGAGTTTCTCCGGCGCGCGCCGCCACTGAAATGATTGTCGAGACCGCGCAATCTGGAGTGAACTTCTTTGATGGCCGAGGGCAGCAGTCCTAAATGTCGTGCAGAGCATGCCATCCTGCCGCTGAGCTGCGTTACGCGTCACGCCATCGTTGCGCCGAGCATGTCGGAGGCGACGAAGATGATCCCTCCGGCTGCGAGCAGCAGCAGCGGATGGAGCTTTGGCAGCATTCCGAGCAGCACCGCCGACCCGAGCGCTGCACGACCTCGCGATAGACCCAACCGGCCAGTCCACCACCGAAGCTGAACGCGCCGATCCGCAGGAAGACCAGAAAGATCTCCAGCAGACGGACGGACGCCTTGTCGGCCATCAGTGCCACCAGCGCGCCAGGTCTGCCCAGCCGACCTCGATCGCGACCTCCATCGAACCACGATAGATCATGTCGAGCGCGACCCACAGGATGATCCCGAGGCCGATATAGGCGATCCAGTGAAAACGCTGCAGCAGCCGGGCGATAAAGTTCGCCGCTGCGCCCATCATGGCGACCGACAGGATCAGTCCGACCACCAGGATAGTCATGTCCTTGCTGGCCGCGCCCGCGACCGCCAGCACATTGTCCAGCGACATCGAGACATCGGCGATCACGATCTGAATAACCGCTTCGCGAATGGTCTTGGCCGGCGAAGCGCCCGGAAGCACTTCTTCCGGCTCAGCCAGCTCGCGTCGTTCCTCGCTGCTCAGTTCGTGCCGGGAAGCTGCCGCGCGCAGACGCTCGCGGCGCTGATGGGTCAACTCGCGCCAGAAATTCCAGCACACCCACATCAACAGCAGCCCGCCAGCCAATGTCAATCCGATGATCGTCAGCAGGCGCGTGGCGACAAATGCGAACAGGATGCGCAACACGGTCGCCGCGGCGATGCCGATCAGAATGACCTTGCCGCGTTGATCCTTCGGCAATCCGGCGGCGGCCATGCCGACGACGATGGCATTGTCGCCGGAAAGCACCAGATTGATGATCACGACTTGGCCGAGAGCTGCCACTTGCGGCAGGACGGAGGAAACGGTCATTGGGTCACATCGGATCTAGTTGAATTGTCGGCCGAGGCTTATGTCCAAAGTTCGCCGACGTCGTCAAGGGACAGGATCGTTTCCAGTTTGCGAAACAGGCCGTCTCGATCCAGTTGTTGGCCCGCAGTGAGGGTCATGAATTTGCTGCGCAGGCGATCGATCGAGAATGGAGAGTCGGGGCAGCCGACGAAGGATTCAAGTACACTTTCGATCTGTCGGCCATTCCGCAGCGTTATCGCCATCTCCACGCCCCAGCCTTCGCCGCCGGATCGCTTTGGCTGGAGCTCGATCCGCTCGGCCAGATCGCGGATCCTGGAATCGGTCAGCACATCCTCGGAAAAATTAGTCGGGTCCGCGGGATCGCGGTATGCGGCGACCGACGTGAGATAAGGGACGCTGTATTGCGCCTGCATGACATCGGCGGGCCTTCGCGAGGCATGGTGCGACAGGACCTTGTCGCTGACGCCAAGGCGCAGCGCGGCGATCTCGTCGCCCGTGAATCCATGCTCGCGCATCAGGTCGCGCAGCAACTGGACCGGCGTGTGCGCAGTGATGTGGCAGGCGAACGGCTTCAGGCACAAGGTCAGGATTTTCCATTGCGTGCCGATATCGGCCGTCAGCAGCGACGGATCGCTGTGGTCGCAATAGGCCTCGAGAAATCCGAACTTGCCGTCCAGGATCGAAGCCGGGCCCTCGAAGCCGTCGGCGGCGAGCTGCGCGGCCAGCACGCCGCCCTCGGCCGCGCGGCCCATATGCAGCCGCTTCACCATGCCGCCGCGCTCCGCCTTGCTGAAGGCGAGCAACCCGGATCCAAGCGACCCTGCTATGCCGAGTGCATTGGTAATATCCGTCGCGGACAAGCCCATGAGCGATCCGCAGGCGATGGCGGCGCCGTATGGTCCATTCAGGCCGGGTGCGTGGAACCCGCGCTTCTCCGGCGCGTGCAACGTCGCCGTCCCGATGCGGAACATGACCTCGCAGCCGGCGACGATGGCCTTGATCAGGTCGCGACCGCTCGAACCCCGGGCCCGTGCCATGGCCAATGCCGGCAGCGCCACGGTCGCGCCGGGATGCACGCCCGCGCTGGGCCGGCATAGGCTGTCGAGCTCGAAGGCGTGCGCGCGCGTGCCCCACACCAAGGCAGATTCGCGGATCGCGCCCTTGGTGCCGTCCGATGATATTGGAAGAAAGGCAGTGGCTTTGTTGAGGTTGGTCTGGGCCAGAACCATTCTGCACCAGGGAAATCGCGCGCCAAACAAGGCGCAGGCGACTGCGTCGATCAGGCAGTGGGTCGCCCGCTCGATCGCGACGGGCGGGATGTCTTCAAGGCGTAGCTGCGCCGCAAAACCGGCGAGCTGCGATGCCGCCGGTAGATTTCCCGATGAGTGTTGGTTCATGGCGCCCCGTCCAACTTATGGTTTGACAAACAGGCGGCCCCAGAGCCGCTCCAGCACCGGCAGATAACCGATCGCCGACAGACCGTGCCAGTAGTAGGTGGCAAGACCATTCACCAGCACGGCGCGGGTTACGTGAAAGGCGGTGATCAATGCGACCGGCAAATGGAGAATCTGCGCGGTCGCGGCCATCTCCGCCGTGCCGCCGGGCGATGAGCTGAGAATTCCGACCGCTATGTCCAGCCCCGCGAGCTGCGCCAGTCCCATCGCATAGAGCGCCATGACCGCCACCATCGCCAGAATGATGACGATCCCGATGACGGCAACCCGCGGCAGATGCTTCAGCGCCTCGCGCTTGAATCGGGTGCCGATATTGTAGCCGATCAGCGCCTGACCCACTGCGAACACCAGGTACGGCATCTTGCCCTGCGTCAGATCGAATGCCGTCAGGACGGCCGTGCTGATCAATGCGCCGATCATCCAGGGATTGTTGAAGCGCACGATGTTCGTGAGAAAGGCGCCGGCCAGGCTCACCAATAGAGCCAGAACCACGAAGGCAGGTTCCAGATCGCGGACCGGCAGCGGTTCCTGATAGAGGCCGTGCGCGACCATCAAAGGCGGAATCAGCAGGACGATGATGGCGACGCGCAACGCCTGGAGCAGAGCGATCGGCTCCATGCGCGCCCCGATGGTCGCACCGATATTGCCCATCTCCGAGAGGCCGCCGGGCAGCACCGAGAAGAAAGCGGTCTTGCCGTCCAGGCCGGCAAATCGCGCGAGCAGAGTGCTGAAGGTCGCCGAGACGAAGACTGAGAACAGAGCGGTGAAGATCATCAGCGGCAGCCAGTCCAGCAGCCCGGCGACGACCGCGCCGGTCATGCTGAGACCGACAGTCGACCCGATGATCAACTGCCCGCAACGTCGCGTGATGGTCGGCGCCGGCAGGCGCATGCCGGCGATCCCGATCGCAGCCGCTGCCACCAGCGGTCCCAGCACCCAGGCGAGCGGCAGGTGTATCTTCGACGCGCCATATCCGCACAGCCCGGCCGCCGCGTAGCCGAACAGCAAACGCAAATAGTCGCCGATCCTTTGCCGGTTCACCTGTCGCGCACCTATCGATGTTCGACAGTGACCGGATCAGGGTCAGCTCTTGGGTCAACCTCTCGATCAACCCTGTCGATGATGAGCGCAGCCAGCATGCCGCATGTCATAGCGTCTCACGCAATATTCAAAGGCCGTCTGCAGCGATTGTGGACCGTAGATCCGCTCGCGCTTGATCTGGGCTTCGTCCTTGCTTGTCGTCGCCTTCGGGCCGCCGGCGTGCTCGGCCATCAACTGCACCTTGCAGGCCTTTTCGAGCAGCACCGCGATCATCACCGCTTCCTCAATCGACCGGCCCACCGTGACGATGCCGTGATTGCGCAGCAGCAGGGCGTCGCTGGTGCCGAGGCACGAGGCGACGGCACGGCCCAAATCCGAGGTGACAATGAGATCGCTGGTGCGATCGAAAACCGGAAGCCCGTCGCAGAACAAGGACCCCTCATGGCCGATCGGCAATAGGGGACGGCAGAGCGAACTGAAAGCCACCGCGTGCGGCGGATGCGTGTGGACCACTGCCTGGATCTCCGGGCGCGCGCGCATGATCTCGGTATGAATGAAGACTTCGACATGGCGCGGTCGTGTGCCGGAAATCCGCTCGCCGGCGAGATCGACGGTGATGACGTCGTCGCGCCCCATTTCCTCAAGGCCGATCCCAGCTGGCTTCATCAGCAATCGATCGGGACGGGCCGATGTGCGCGCAGTGACATGGCCCCAGATCAGGTCGCCTTGGCCGTCATCGGCCAACACCTTGCAGGCCTGAGCCAGCTTTTCAGCCAGCGCGTCCACTACCGGTCGCCCATCTGGTTGTGTAAGCGGCGCGGCGAGGCCGAGGAATCATGACGGGTGCGCAAGTTCTTAGTCCCAGCCAGCACGACGATATTTACATTTTGAAAATCCATATCGGAATTCATTCATTAAGTAAACTGTTGACAATCTCCAATTGACAGGGGAATCATCTCCCCATGAGCGACGTGACGGTGACGATTCCGACCATCGCCCAGCTTCGGGAGAATTCCCTGAGCGGGGTGGTCCGCCATGAAATCGAGCGCCTGATCCTGAGCGGGGAGTTGCCGACGGGAAGCCGCGTCAATGAGAACGCGGTCGCGCTGCGGCTCGGCGTCAGCCGCGGACCTGTTCGCGAGGCTTGCCGTGCGCTGGTCGAGCTGGGATTGCTCGACCTCATTCCTAATCGGGGCGTATTCGTGCGACGCCTGGACCGGCACGATGTCGAAGAGGTCTATGACCTGCGCGCGGGCTTGACCGGACTTGCTGGCTCGCTGGTGGCGTCAAAGATCACGGATTCCGAGGTCGAACGTCTCCGTGCCCTGGTCGATGACATGGACAGCGCGGCCGAGGCCGGCGATTTCCGGCACTTCTACCCGGTCAATCTGGAGTTTCACGACGTGATCCTGCAACTCACGGGCAATAGCCGCCTGATCAAGAGCTATCGCTCGCTGGTCAAGGAATTCCAGCTGTTCCGGACGCACGGCCTGGTGCAGGGCGACGCGCTCCGGGAATCGAACGAGGAACATCATGCGATCTTGAGCGCACTGGAGGGGCGTGACTCGCGCGTTTCCTACGACGCGAGCTTCCGGCACGTGCAGCACGGCAAGCAGCGCATGTTCGCGGCTTTCGACAATCTGACGCAGGCAGGCATGGCCTCCGCGCGTCAGGGAATGGGGCATTCGCGCCCGATTGAGTGAGTCGACTATCCCGCGCTTTGAAGGATGTCCTGCATAAGCGCCAAGAACCAGGGGCACCTGGCGAGAACAAGATCGCGCCAAGCGATATAGCCAATTGGGAGAGAAAAAATGTTCGTGAAAGCGAGCAAGTTTGCGGTCATTGCAGCAAGTATTGGCAGCCTGGCTCTTGCCAGCACTGCACTTGCCCAAGATGCCAAGTATCCTGTCGACACGGTGAGTTTGGTCACGCATTCCAGCCCCGGCGGCGGCAGCGACGTCTATCTGCGTGAAATGATCAGGTTCCTGGGCCCCGTCATGGGCACGGAATTTGCCGTGGAGAATATCAAGGGCGGCAGCGGCGCCAAGGCCATCGCCAAGGTCGCCACGTCCCCCGCTGACGGCTCGATCTTCTATGCGGCGACGCCGACTTTCATCAATATGTCGCTGCTCAGCAAGCCGGAATACGGCTATGAATCCATTGAACCGGTAGTCGGGATTTTCCTGGATCCGCAGGTGATCTATGTCCGCAAGGACAGCTCGCTGACCTCGCTGTCCCAGGTCATCTCCGAGGCGAAGGCCAACCCCGGCAAGCAGAAATGGGGCACTGGTACGCCGGCGGCTCTCGAGCGCCAGGCGCTCGAGCAGTTCAAGAAGCTCGCCGGGGTCGACGTCACCATCGTCACCCATGACGGCGGCGGTGACATGATGATCAACGTCCTCAATGGCAGTCTCGACCTTGGCATCGGCGAGATCCAGGAGTTCAAGGGCCAGCTCGATGCCGGCGAGGTCCGCGTGATCGGCGTCTTCCTGGACAAGCGGCTCGAGGATTTTCCGGATGCGCAGACCGCCAAGGAAGCGGGCGTCGACATGGTCGTGAAGAAGTTCCGCGGCATCGTGGGGCCGAAGAACCTGCCTGCCGACGTCATCAAGGCCTGGGAGGCTGGGATTCCCAAGGTCATGTTGGATCCCGAATTCCAAAAATGGTACAAGGCGGCCAACTTGATCCCTGCCTTCATGACCCACGATGAGTTCACGACGTTCATGGCGAGCGTCGTGAAAGAGCAGGATGCCTTCTTTAAGGAATACGGCATCACCGAGATGGAATGAGTGCGATGAAGATCCAAGGCGCACTCCGGAAGGATCTGATCGGTGCCGGCCTTGCGCTGGTGATCGCCGGCTCCTACTGGATTGGGGCAACCCACATCCACAAGAGTTCGTTGATCGGGAAGGGCGTCGGCGCCGACGCCCTTCCGCGCGGCCTTGCCATCGCGCTGGCGATACTGGCGATCATCCTGATCGCTCAGAACATCATCCAACGTCGCAGGGGTGCATTGCCCGAAGACGCCCTGGCCAGCGCTGAAGAGCTGGCGGAAGCCAGGCACAAGCATCTTCGTGCCGCCGGCATGTTCCTCATTGGCCTGGCCTTCCTGCTGGTCGTCGGCTATGTCGGCTACATCCCCGCGATCTTTGCCATGATCTGCGTGACTGCCGTCTATAACGGCCGGCCCATGTCGTGGCGCATCGCCGGCGTCGCAACGGTCCTGACCGCGGTCTTCTATGGGCTGTTCGATCTTGTTCTGCATATCCCGATGCCAAGCGGCATCTGGCCCACGATCTGGCGAATGATCGCCGGATAGCGACCATCCTTTGCCGACCTGCTGCGGCGGAGCGTTGGATTTTGAAGCGAGGAGGAGTTTGACGATGAAGATCGCGCATCTGGCCATCAAGGTTGATGACCTCGAGGCCGCTGGCGAATTCTACGAGAAGGTGTTCGGGTTCCGGGACGTGCGCCAGGGACAGAACCGGGACCACTATTCCCGTCACATGACCGACGGCAATATCGACATCGCATTGCTGAAATACGATGCAGGCTCCCAATCCAAGGAAGCGTTGGCGCTGGGCGGCAAGACCGGCATTCATCATTTCGGCTTCGAGGTCGACAATGTCGATGAATTCGGCAAGGAACTGAAGTCACGCGGTCTTGAGGTGATCAGCAATCCGGGTGTCATTCCCTTGAAGTTCAAAGTGCCCGGCGGCGGCGTCGCGGAAGTCGCGCCGCGCAAGCACTTCAAGATCGACTGACCAAACTCCGGGGCCTTGGCCGGCAAACGGCTTGGGGCCCTTCTTATATGCAGACCAGGGGTAGCAGGCCCCCGCAGTTCAAAATCCGATCTGGGACGAATGAGATGGATTCGCTTTCGATTGCTCTGGACGCACTGATTTCGCCGACCCTCCTCGCGGCTGCCTTTGGTGGCGTACTCTGGGGCATCATCGGTGGCGCGCTTCCCGGAATCTCCGCTTCAATCACCATGGCGCTGTTGCTGCCCTTCACCTATGGCATGGAACCGGTGACGGGGATCGTGCTGCTGGCCTCCACCTATGTCGGCGCGGAATATGGCGGCTCGATCCCCGCGATCCTGATCAATACGCCCGGCACCAACGCCGCCGCCGCGACGGTGCTGGACGGCTACAAAATGAACCAGAAGGGCCTCGCCGGTGAGGCGCTCGGCATCTCGCTCGCCTGCGGCGTGATCGGCGGCTTGTTCGGCTTGGCGCTTCTCGTCGGCCTGACGGAACCGCTTGCGCGCATTGCCCTTCTTTTCACGCCGCCCGCCTATTTCGCTCTCGGTATTCTCGGCATCAGCGTTATCGCGACCTTGAATGAAGGCTCGCTGGTGAAAGCGCTGATGAGTGCCGTGATCGGCCTTATGATCGCCACCATCGGGACGGACCCGTTCTCCGGCGTCAATCGCTTCACCTTCGGGCGCCCCGAGCTGCTCGATGGCATTCCCTATATCCTGATCATGATCGGCGTCTATGCCCTCAGCGAGCTCTACATGCAGGCGGGCGAGCCCGGCTGGGAGAAGCCAAAGCAATTCGTTCGCGTCAAGATGCCGCGCTGGGCGATGTGGAAGCGCATCTGGCCGGCCACCGCCATCGGCTCCGTGATCGGCGGCTTCGAGGGCATTACGCCCGGCGCTGGTGGCACCGTCGCCGCGTTCCTCGCCTATAATGAGTCGCGGCGCTGGTCCAAGCATCCGGAGGAATTCGGCAAGGGCTCGCCGGAAGGCGTCGCCGGTCCTGAAACCGCCAACAACGTCGTCGCCTGCTCGGCGCTCATCCCGACCTTGAGCTTCGGCATTCCCGGCTCCAATTCGACGGCCGTGCTGCTCGGCGGCCTGCTGCTGCACGGACTGGTGCCAGGTCCCTTGCTGTTCACCCAGCATACGGACGTGATCTATGGCCTCTATGGCGGCCTGTTCACCGCCAATCTGGCGATGATTCCGCTCGGCATCCTGATCATGACGCCGTGCCTGTGGCTGGTCACGCAGCCGAAGCCGTTGCTGTCCGCTGGGATCTATTCGCTGATCTTCACCGGCATCTTCTCGATCAACAACGACTCGTTCGACATCGGCATGGCGCTGCTCGCTGCGATTCTGGGATATGGCCTCAAATACTTCAAATTCCCGTTCCTGCCGCTGGTGCTCGGCACCATCCTCGGCTACATGCTGGAATCCAGCTTCCGGCGCGCCTTGCTGATGTCCAGCAACGACTATACGACCTTTGTCCGGGATCCGATTTCCGCCGGCATGCTGGCTCTCGCAGCGTTGTTCGTCACGGCCTCGTTGGCCCGGACCTGGTACGTCGATCGCCGCCGTGCGCGTGCGGAGACTGCCTAGGCGCGGAATGCCGCCATGAGGATCTTGATGCATGGAGTTCGCGCTTGCTGATATGTCGATCCTCGATGTCGTCATCGTCGGCGTGGCGGCTTTTGTCGCAGGGACCTGCAGCGGGATGACCGGATTCGGCGGCGGGTTGCTGCTGCCGCCGATCCTGGCTCCGATCCTCGGCGTGGAACATGTGGTGCCGGTGTTGAGCTTCGCCATGCTGATCACCAACATCCACCGCCTGCTGCTCTACCGGCAGTATGCCAACTGGAAGCTGATCGGGATCGTGCTGGTCACCATTGTGCCGGCGGTCGTGATCGGCACCTCGATCTATCTCGACCTGCCGCCAGACACGATCTCGATCGTGCTCGGCATCTTCCTGCTGCTGTCGATTCCGGTAGGGCGCTTCTTGGCGCGGCGCAGGTGCGCTTGAGTCCGGTCGGTCTGGCGCTTGCGGGTGGCGGCTTGGGCATCATCTCCGGCACCACGACCGGCACAGGGATGCTGTGGGTGCCGGTCCTGTTGGGCGCTGGCCTGGTGGGCGAGGCGTTCTTGGCGACCGATGCCTCGATCTCGGTTGCCACCAATATGACCAAGGCGGTGATCTTCAATCAGCTCGGCGGCTTGCCGTTCGGCCCGCTGGCGGTCGGGCTGATCATCGGCGCCTGCACGGTGCCGGGCAACTACGCGGCGCGCTGGATCCTGCGGCGAACGTCGGTGCGGTTGCATGCGAGGTTGTTGGAGGCGATGGTCCTGATCGGTGGGCTGTCGCTGTTGGTGCGGCCGCTGTGGCAGTTATAATGAGGGGTGGCTATTGAGCAAATCGGCCAAACAAGCGGGCTATTGCGGGTTGGATTTCGGAACCTCCAACTCGACCATCGGCGTGACCGCCGGCAACGGCTATGCCTTGTGCAAGCTGGAGGGCGACAGCGCCACCTTGCCCAGCGCGATCTTCTACGATTTCGAGGCGCACAAGGCGCGCTTCGGCCGCGAGGGCATCCGGCACTACATCGAAGGGACCGAAGGTCGCCTGCTGCGCTCGCTGAAAAGCGTGCTCGGCTCGACCTTGATTGACGACACTACCCTCATCCAGCGCAAGCGCGTGGCGCTGCGCGACATTATCGCCTTGTTCATCCGTCACCTGAAATCGCTGGTCGAGCACGAGACGGGCCGCGCGATCGACAGTGTCGTGCTCGGCCGTCCCGTGCGTTTCGTGGATCACGACGACGAGGCGGATCGGCGGGCGGAAAGCGAGCTGGTCGCCATCGCCAAGGCGCAGGGCTTCAAGCATGTGGAAACCCAGTTCGAGCCGGTGGCGGCGGCGCTCGCCTATGAGCGGGACTTGCATCATGAGGAGCTGTCTCTGATCGTCGATCTCGGCGGCGGCACGTCGGACTTCGTCGTTGCCCGGCTATCGCCCGACCGGGCCCGCCATGCCGACCGCTCGCAGGACATCCTTGGCCGCACCGGCGTGCATATCGGCGGCACCGATTTCGACCGGCGCCTCAGCATCGCCCAGGTGATGCCGCATCTTGGTTATCACACTTTCGTCGGCGAAAAGCGCCTGCCGATGCCGCGCCACATCTATCATGACCTGGCGACCTGGCATCTGATCCCTTCGATCTACACGCCGAGCACTCTCAACTATCTGCGCCAGGTCCTGCCGACGGCCGAGGAGCCGGAGCTGATCCAGCGTCTGATCGACGTGCTGGTCGATCGCAAGGGGCATCACATCGCCTCGGAAGTGGAAGCCGCCAAGATCGCCTTGTCGGATCAGCGCAAGGTGATGCTGAAAGTCCCGTTGCGCGAACCGATCGAGACGCCGGTAACGGCCAACGACCTGGACAATGCGGTGCACGAGGATTCGCTGCGCATCGTCCATGCGATCGAGATCTGCCTGCAGGCCGCCGATGTGAAAGGCGGCGACATCCAGTCGGTGTTCCTGACCGGCGGCTCGACGGCCATCGCCGGCGTGCAGCGGCAGATCCTGAAAATGGTTCCCAATGCGCGCCCGGTGACCGGCGATCTGTTCGGCAGCGTGGGGCTGGGCCTGGTGATCGATGCCGAGCGCCGATTCGGCAACGGAAGGGCCTAAGCCGATGCCCGCCAGCCGTTCAGGAGTGCACATCCTCGGTGAACCAGTCCGTCGGCAAATGCTGGCCGGCGCTGACGGACAGCGCTTTCCGGTACAACAGGGCCCCGATCGCCGCGAACTGCAATCCGACGCCGTGATAGTTGAGGAAACACGTGATGTCGGAATCGCTGGCGCGGCCCTGCGCCGCACCGCCAACCAGCTCGTCCAACGACGGCGTGTTGACGAGCTTTGCCGTGCGCGGGTCCTGGCCCAGTTCCTTGGCCTTCTCCTTGAACACCGCGCCCTTGGCAAGCTCGACGTGCTGGCCGGTCAGATTGTCGCGATCATGCACGATCACGCACTCTGCGCGCGCGATGGCGCCGGGATCGAGCTCGCGGTCGCGGATGGTGCCGAGATGCATGCCCAGTTCGCACCAGCCCTCGTGGAAAACATGGCCCAGGCTGTTGGTTGCGCAGAGCACGATATCGGCACCCTTCACCGCTTCTTCCGGCGCATTGCAGGCCCGCGCGGGAACGCCGGTTTGCGTTGCCATGCGCGCCGCGAAATCGCGGCAGTGTTCGGCATTGGGGCTGTAGCACCGAATCTCCGCCAGCATGCGCGCCGCGGCCGCGGCCAGCACCTGGGCCTCGGCCTGCCAGCCCGAGCCGAGCATCGCCAGCACTTTGGCATTCTTGCGCGCCAGGCGGTTGAGTGCGATGCCACTGGTGGCGCCCACGCGCGCCCGCTGTACCACGCCGTCTGGAAAGATCGCCAGCGGCTCGCCGGTTTCGGTGCTGAACAACAGCACCAGCCCGACCCAGCGCTCGCCGGGCGCGGCCGGCACCTTCACGCGCTGGCGCCGCTCGCCGTGCGAGACCCAGCGGAACAGGTCCGAATTGATGCGGATCGCGCCGACCTTCTGCTGCGGCAGGATCGCCCCCATCATCTTCAGCACATAGGCGCTGTCGGCATCGCTGCCCGGACCGACCATGTCGGAGCGCCGGCCGTTGATCGCGGTGCCGTCATGGGTCGCGGCGTAGCTCTGCTCGAGCGCCGCCATGCAGTCCGGCATGGTCAGCAGGTGATGGGCATCCTCGTTGCTCAGCAGAAGCGTCACGGCGATATCCGACTGGAATTGCGATTGCGCAAATCTTATATCTTATATAAGACTCGCGCAACGACGAGTTGGGCCCGATCCACGGGCACAAGCGCATCGATCCCCGGACCCAAAAGCAGCGGAAACGGACTGGCATTCAGGTGATGGCTAAGCTCGCAGAAAGCAGTGTGTTGGCAGAAGAAACGGAAGGCGTACCGAGCCTGACGGAACGGATCGCTGGCCGCTTCCTGGAGCTGCGCCTCCAGGACCTCTCCGTCAAAGCGCGGGAGGTCGCGATCAACGATCTGATCGACATGGCCGGCAATTGCCTGTCCGCGCGCCAGACCGACTATATGCAGGCCCTGCTGAAGAGCTGCGACGATGAAGGCGGCTGCACGGCGCTGGGTCATGCGCGGTCGCTGCGCGCCGCTGATGCAGCTTTGATGAACGGTACCGGCACGCACGGCGAGGATTTCGACGACACGCTGGAAGGTGCGCCGATCCGGGTCGGCGCCATGGTCATTCCCGCGGCATTGGCGGCAGGCGAGCGTTACGGGCGCAGCGGCGCCGACACCCTGCGCGGCATCATCTGCGGATTGGAGATGGTGTGCCGCATGAACCACGTCGCGCCCGGCGCGATCCACAAGGCGTGCTTCCATCCGGTCGGCGTGATCGGCGCGATCGGCGCGGTCGTCGGCGCCAGCGTCACGCTTGGCCTGGATCGCTGCCAATTCGTCAATGCGCTCGGCATTGCCGGCAGCCTCTCGTCCGGTATCCTCGAATATCTGACCGACGGGGCTTCGACCAAGCGCTTGCATCCCGGCTGGGCAGCGCAATCCGGATTGCGCGCCGCAGTGATGGCGCGCGCCGGCTATGACGGACCGCGCACCCTGCTGGAAGGGCCGCACGGCTTCTTCAAAGCGTTTGCGCCCAGCGCCAAGCCGCGCTTCTCCTATCTGACAGACGGGCTGGGCGAGACCTGGATGATGGAGGACATCACCTTCAAGCCTTATGCCTGTGGCACCATGATCCATCCCTACATCGACTGCATGATCCGCCTGGCGGAGCAGGGCGTGCTGGCTGACGATATCGTTGCCGTCGAATGCGAGACGGGGGAGGGGCTGGTCGACCGGCTGTGGGAGCCGCTTTCCTCCAAGCACCGGCCGCCGAGCGGCTATGCGGCGAAATTCTCCATGCCTTTCGGCATGGCGGTCGGTTTCTTCGATCGTGCCGCAGGGCTCGAGCAATTCACCGATGACAAGGCGCGCGATCCGAAGATCCTCTCGCTCGCCGGTCGCATTCGCTACGTTATCGATCCGCGGAACGAGTATCCGGTCAACTATACCGGCCATATCCGCGTGACGCTGCGCAACGGCGCGGAGATCGAGCTGCGCCAGCCCCACATGCGCGGTGGCAAGCGCGAACCTTTGAGCCGTGAGGAGCTGGTGCGGAAGTTCCACGGCAATGCGGAATACAGTGGGTGGCAATCGGCTGATGCCGCGTCGCTGCTCGATTTCTGCCTCGGCATCGCCAGGCAGCCGAACCTGTCCAGCCTGGCGCATTTCCGAATCTGAGACAAGATCAACGATCAGCAAAGAAGATTATCATGACCCAAGGCACCATCCCCAGCAATGTCACCAAGGCGGCTTGCGCCTTCATCGAAGCCAGCAGCTACGACAAGCTGCCGGCCGAGGCCGTGCATATCGCGCGCCGTTGCATCCTGGACGGGCTGGCGCTGTTTGTCGCCGGCAGCGACGAGGAATCGGTCGAGGTGCTGGTCAAGGACGCGCGCGATATCGGCGGCCGCGCCGATGCGCTGCTGCTCAGCGCCGGTGATCTCAAGGTGCCGGCCAACCTGGCTGCACGCGTGCTCGGGACCGCCGGTCACGCCCACGATTGGGACGATACCCAGGCGACCAAGGATCCATCGCATGTCTATGGGCTTTTGACCCATCCAACCATTCCGCCGCTGGCGGCAAGTCTGGTGATGGCGCAGAAGATCGGCAAGATTTCAGGCAAGGATTTCGTCAACGCCTTCATCACCGGCTTCGAGATCGAGAGCAAGATCTCCGAATGGATGCTGCCGGATCATTACAAGCGCGGCCTGCATTCCAGCGGCACCGTCGGCACTTTCGGTGCGGTCGTTTCGGCGGCGAAGCTCCTTGGTCTCAAGGGCGAGAAGCTGGCCCACGCGATCGGCATCGCGGCCAGCATGGCGGCGGGAATCCGCTGCAATTTCGGCACCATGACCAAGCCGCTGCATGTCGGCCGCGCTTCGGAGAATGGCGTGACGGCCGCTCTGCTGGCCGCGCAGGGCTTCACGGCAGATCCGGAATCGCTCGATGGGCGCTGGGGCTTCATCCAGGTGCAGGGCAACGGCATCACGGAAACGAAGGTCGCGCAGGGCTTCGGCAGGAGCTGGTCGATCGTCGATCCTGGCGTCAGCATCAAACCGTATCCCAGCGGCATCGTGACTCATCAATCGATGGACGCCGCGCTGAAGCTGGTGACGGGGAAGAACGTGGATCCGAAGAATGTCGAGAAGGTCGACTTCTATGCCGGCTCCAACATCCTCAATCCGATCCGCTATCCTATCGCCAACAATCACTTGCAGGCGAAGTTCAGCATGGCGGCCTTGCTCAGCATGATCGTGTTGCGCCGGCGCGCGGGCCGGCAGGAATTCACCAACGACTTCATCCAGGCGCCGGCCACCCAGGATATGCAGCGTCGCATCAGGACGCACCTGGACCCTGCGATCGAAGCCCAGGGCATGGACGTCATCCGTTCCCGCATCGAGATCACGCTGAAGGACGGCACCAAGCTGACCGAATGGGCGAACGAGAAGTATCGCGGCGGCCCCAACAACCCGATGACCGACAAGGACCTGGAGGGCAAGGTCGCCGCCTGCACCGCCGGCATCCTGTCGGATGAACGGCGGGACGCAATGATCGCCGCCGCCTGGCAGGTGGAGAAGCTGGCGGACTCGGCGGATCTCGCGCGGAAGATCCAGCCGTGAGCGCCGCCATGCCGAAATCCGTTTCCGCCCATCTCGCCGACTGGGTCGCGCGGCTGAAGCCGGAACATCTCGACGCGGCCGCCGAACGCGCGGCGGTCGATACCGTCATCGACGTGCTCGGCCTGTGCGTTGCCGCGCGCAAGATGGATTACACCATCGCCACCATGGAGGCGTTCAGCGATTCCGGCGATTGCACCGTGATCGCGCAGGACCGGCGCCTCTCGCCGGTTGCTGCCGCCGCGATCAACGGCACCGCCGCGCATGGCGAGGATTTCGACAATACGTTCGAAGGCTGCCCGGTCCATTCCGGCGCAGTGATCGTGCCGGCCTCGCTGGCGATTGCCGAGCAAGCGAAGGCGGACGGCCCGCGCACGGTTCTTGCAATCGCTGCCGGCATCGAAGTGATGTGCCGACTGGGCTTGATCGCCGACAAGTCGGTGCACAAGGCCGGCTTCCACCCCACGGCGGTGTTGGGCACTTTTGCGGCAACGGTGTCCGCCGCGATCGTGAAGGGACTGGGGGCGCCGGCGATCACCGACAGTCTCGGCGTCGCCGGCAGCTTGGCGTCCGGCATCATCGAGTATCTGGCCGACGGCTCCTCGACCAAGCGGTTGCATGCCGGCTGGGCGGCGCAGTCGGGATTGCGCGCCGCGGCGTTGGGCGGGGCTGGGTTCTCAGGACCCGGCACGGTGTTCGAAGGCACCCATGGCTTCTTCTCGGCCTTCGCGCCCTCGATCAAGCCGGACTTTTCCTTTCTGCTCGACGATCTGGGCACCAAATGGGTCGGCAGCCAGTTGGCATTCAAGCCTTACGCCTGCGGCACCATGGTGCAGCCGTACATCGATTGCGCCATCAAGCTGCGCCAGCAGGGTGTGAAGGCGGACGAGATCGAGAGCATTTCCTGCGCGGTCGGCGAGGGCACGGTGCATCGCCTGTGGGATCCTCTACCCTTGAAGCAGCAGCCGCCGACGGCCTATGCCGCCAAGTTCAGCACGCCCTATTGCATGGCGGTCGCCTTCCTGGAAGGCGATGCCGGCCTCGCGCAATTCACGGAGGAGAAGGTGAAGGACCGCGAGGTGCTGAAGCTCGCCGCACGCATCACTTACTGGGTGGATCCCAAGAACGAATATCCCAAGAACTATAGCGGCCACCTGACCGCCACCTTGAAGAACGGCAAGGTCATGCAGATCGACCAGCCGCATCTGCGGGGGGGCAGCCGCGATCCGCTGTCGCGCGCCGAGCTGGAGCATAAGTTCATGCAGAATGCGGCGTTCGGTGGCTGGCCACTTGACCGCGCGCAGGCCTTGCTCGCCTTCGGATCGCAGTTGCGCGAGCAACGCGACCTGTCGAAGCTGGCGAAAGTCGGCGCCTGAGAGCGGAGGGATCGATGGGCGAATTGGACGGAAAGGTGGCCCTGGTCACCGGCGGCGCGCAGAATATCGGCCGCGCCATCTGCCTGGAGCTGGCCGCGGCCGGCGCGCGCATCCTCGTCAACACCAAGCGCTCGGTCGAGACCGCGCAGCAGACGGTCGACCTCATCAAACAGGCCAGCGGCACGGCCATGGTGGCGCAGGCCGACATCACCGATCCCGCCGCGGTGGATCGCATGGTCGCGGCGGGTGTCGCGGCCTATGGCGGCATCGATATCCTCGTCAACAATGCCGCCATCCGAAAGGAGGCGCCGCTGACCGAAGTGTCGTTCGAGGATTGGAAGGAAGTGCTGGGTATCATGCTGGATGGCGCCTTTCTCTGCACCAAGGCGTGCGTGCCGCACATGCGGGCGCGCGGCGGCGGATCGATCGTCACCATCGGCGGCATGACCGGCCATAGCGGCGCGAAGGAGCGCGTGCATGTGGTCACCGGCAAGGCGGGTCTCGCTGGCTTCACCAAGGCGGTCGCGCTGGATGTCGCGGAATTCGGCATCACGGCGAATTGCGTGGTGCCTGGCCTCATCGGGACGGCGCGCGGGTCGCACAGCCCGACCAATCCCAATCACCACGCCGGCCGGCCCATGCCCTTGGGCCGACGCGGCACGGCGCAGGAAGTGGCGTCCCTGGTGCGCTATCTCGTAGGGCCGCAGGCTCGCTACGTGACCGGCCAGAGCTGGCACCTGAACGGTGGATCTTTCATGCCATAGCGGGGCGCGTCGCGATGCGCGGCCGTGATATAGTCGCCGCCTCGCGAGGGACCATTGGATGAAGAAAAAGACCAGGGCCAGGCACTCCAAGTCGGAACAGCGGCCCGCGTTCCAGCCGCTCTATCTGCAGATCAAGCAAATGCTGATCCAGCGCATGTTGTCAGGCGAATGGCGCCCGGCGCAGATGCTGCCCAGCGAGATGAAGCTGGCGGACGAATACCAGGTCAGCCAAGGCACCGTGCGCAAGGCGATCGAGGATATGGCCGCCGAAAACCTGGTGATGCGGCACCAGGGCAAAGGCACCTTTGTCGCCACCCACCGCAGCACCAGCCGGCCGTTCCGCTTCATCCGCTTGGTGAGCGACGTCAGCAAGGAAACCCATCCGGTCACGCGATACATCTCGATCAAGGCAGGCGCGGCGACGGCACAAGAGCGCAAGCGTCTGGAACTGCCAGCCGACGGGCGCGTGGTGCGGGCGGAGCGCATTCGCAGCTTCGGCGGCCAGCCTTGCGTCTATGACCGACTGGTCCTGCGCGCCGACGGCATGCGGCGCTTGGAGCAGGTGCTGGACCGTGTCAGGCCGGATTCGGTCTATAGCGCCCTGGAGCAGGAGTATCGTTTGCTGGTGGTCCGGATCGCCGAGCAGCTCCGCGCCGTTTCCGCCGGCGCCACCGACGCCAAGATGCTCGGCGTTCCGGTCGGGCATCCGCTGCTGGAAGTCGACCGCACGGCCCTCAGCCTCGACCAGCGCATCATAGAGTGGCGCGTCAGCCGCTGCGACACGCGCCATCTGCACTACGCCAACGATCAGACCTAGCTGGGCCTGCGCCCGTGGAACGCGTCTTCCAGCAGGCGACGAATGCCCTCGCGTGAGATCGGGCGTGGGTTGTAGTACGGATTGCGCGTCGCTATCTCCGCCGCCTTGTCCAGGTCCTGCTCCTGAAGGCCGATCTCCTCGAGGGCCAGCGGCGCGCCGATAGACGCGGCAAGGTCGTAGAGTCCGCTTGCGGCCTCCGCGGCACTGAGCGCGCGGGCAATCCGCGCCATCGCTTCCGGCGCCGCACCGCTATTGTAGGCCACGGCATGCGGCAGCACGATGGTGTGGGTCTCGGCATGCGGCAGGTTGAAGCTACCGCCGAGCGTGTGGCAGAGCTTGTGATGCAGCGCCATGCCCACGGCGCCGAGGGATATGCCGGCAAGCCACGCCCCGTACAGCGCGTCGCCGCGGGCATCACGATCACCGGGATCGACCGCAATGCGCGGCAGGCCGCGGGCCAGAGCGCGGATGCCTTCCTCGGCCATCAGCGAGATCACCGGATTGGCATTCTCGGCATAGAGCGCCTCGACGCAATGGGCGATGGCGTTCATGCCGCTCGGACCGCTGACCTTTGCCGGCAATCCAAGCGTCAGGATTGGATCGTAGATCACGGTGCGTGGCAGAACCTTGGGATCGCGGCCGGTCCTCTTTGCGCCGCCCTCTGTCAGGCCATAGATCGGCGTCATCTCGGAGCCGGCATAGGTGGTCGGCACGGCGACGATCGGCAGGCCGCTCTCGAGGGCGATGGCCTTGGCGAGCCCGATGGTCGAGCCGCCGCCAATGGCGACGGTGCCATCCACGCCAAGTCTGCGCGCTTCCGCTCGCGCTGCCTCCGCGGTCTCGATCGGCACATGCATCTTGGCGTGCGGGTACAGGCTGATCGCGCGCGATCCCAGATGGCGGCCGGCATCTTCCGCAAGGCGCGATTGGCCGGGTGTCGAAAGCACCAGGAGCCGTGAGAGCCCCAAGCGATCGACCTCCGCCGCCAACGTGCCGAACGAACCGGCGCCGAAAACCACGCGGCAGAGGAGCTGGTCGTAGACGAAGTTCTGCATCATGTCCCCGTCCAAGGGCGCGCGAGGCTACGCGGACTCCAGCGCAATAGCGATGCCCTGGCCGACGCCGATGCACATGGCCGCTAGGGCGCGCTTGCCTCGCCTCAGTTTCAGCTCGAGCGCCGCTGTACCGGTGATGCGCGCGCCCGACATTCCCAGCGGGTGACCCAAGGCGATCGCGCCGCCATTCGGATTGGCGTGGCCGGCATCGTCCGGAATGCCGAGGTCGCGCGTACAAGCCAGCACCTGGCTGGCGAAGGCCTCGTTCAGCTCCAGCAGGTCGAAATCGGCCGGCTTGAGGCCGAGCCGTGCGCACAGTTTCTTGGTGGCCGGTGCCGGACCGAAACCCATGATGCGCGGCGCAACGCCCGCTGTCGCACCGCCCAGCACGCGCGCAATCGGCGTCAGCCCATGACGCCTTGCCGCCTCGGCGGAGGCGAGGATCAAGGCCGCCGCGCCATCATTCACGCCGGAAGCATTGCCCGCCGTCACCGTACCGTTGCTGCGGAAGGGCGTCGGCAAAGCTGCGAGCGCGTCGAGCGTCGTGTCGGCACGCGGGTGCTCGTCGCGATCGACGATGACCGGCGCGCCCTTGCGGCGGGGAATGCTGACGGGCGCAATCTCCTGCGCCAGGCGGCCGCTGGCCTGCGCCGCGACCGCCCGCTGCTGCGAGCGCAAAGCGAAGGCATCCTGATCGGCGCGCGAGATGCGGAAATCCGCCGCCACATTCTCTCCGGTCTCCGGCATAGAATCGACGCCATATTGCGCTTTCATCAGCGGATTGACGAACCGCCAGCCAATGGTGGTGTCATAGATCTCCGCGTTGCGCGAGAAGGCGGCGTCCGCCTTCGGCATCACGAACGGCGCGCGCGACATGGATTCGACCCCGCCCGCGATCATCAGCTCCGCTTCGCCACACTTGATCACGCGGGCGGCCGTCAGGATCGCATCCATGCCCGAGCCGCACAGCCGGTTGATGGTGGTGCCGGTCACGCTGTCGGGCAGGCCGGCCAGCAGCAGCGCCATGCGTGCGACATTGCGATTGTCTTCGCCTGCCTGGTTGGCACAGCCGAGGATCACGTCGTCCACGGCCCGCCAATCGAGATCGGGATGGCGCGCCATCAGCGCCTTGACCGGATGCGCGGCCAGATCGTCTGTCCGTACCGCGGAGAGTGCGCCGCCGAATCGACCGATCGGCGTGCGGATATAGTCGCAAATGAAGGCTTCGGTCATTTCTTCCCCGCATGAGCGGCTTTGGTGCGCGCCTGCAGATCGCGCAAGGTTTCTATTTCCAACTTGGTCGGTGGCGGCGTTTCGTTGACCTCAGTCGCGAAACGCACCGACCAGCCGCAGGTGTCCTGCACCTGCGCGCGCGTCACGCCCGGATGCAGCGACGTGACGGTGAATTCCTTGCTTTCCGGATCGGCCTGCCAGATCGCGAGATCGGTGATGAGCAGGGTAGGCCCCTTGGTGGTGATGCCGAGCTCCTCGCGCGCCTTGCCGCCCGTGCCGTGGCCGAAGGAGGTGACGAAATCGATCCGTTCCACCATGGCGCGCTTGGATTGCGCCAGCGTGATGAATATCTGCTGGCACGAGCCGGCGATTTCCGGTGCCCCGCCGCCGCCCGGCAGGCGGGTCTTCGGCTTTTCGTAGTCGCCGATCACCGTGGTGTTGATGTTGCCGAATTTGTCGAGCTGCGCTGCGCCCAGGAATCCGACGGTGATTCGCCCGCCCTGCAGCCAATAGCGGAACATCTCCGGCACCGACACAGTGCACAGTGCCGTGTCGCACAACTCGCCGTCGCCGATCGAAAGCGGGAGCACATCCGGTGCCGTGCCGATAGTCCCGGATTCATAGATCAGCGTAATGTCCGGCGCATGGGTCAGGCGCGCGACGTTACAGGCGGCGGAGGGCGCGCCGATGCCGACGAAGCACACATCGTCGTTCTTCAAGGCGCGCGCCGCTGCGATGGTCATCATCTCGTTGGGTGTGGCATCCATCTCACACGCTCCCTTTCAGGTCAGCGACGCGTGCGGCGAAGATCTCCGGCCCCATCTCCAGCACGTTCGTCTTCATCCATCCTGCGAATCTGGTGCGGTCGGCGGAGATCTCGTCCCACGCCAGATAGTCCGCATTGTCGCGCTCGTAATAGCCATGGGTATAGGACGGATGCGCGCCGCCCGGAATCACGGCAATTGCGCTGACCGTCCAGCGCGGCAGGATGCAGGTGTTGGGATGCAGATCGTCGAAGTCGGGCACGATCTCCTCGACCGTGACGATCGCGCGCTTGGCGGCCAGCACCGCCTCCTTCTGCACGCCGATGATGCCTTCGATCAACACATCGCCGCGCTGGCTGGCCTTCTGGGCGTGAATGATTGCGACATCCGGCCGGATCGCGGGCACGGCAGCCAGCTCTTCGCCGGTGAAGGGGCATGCGACTGTCTTGATGTTCGGATTGACCCGCTTCAGCTCGGCGCCGCGGTAGCCGCGAAAGATCGCGCAAGGCAGGCCCGCCGCGCCAGCCTCGTACGCGTTTGCCATGGCGGCGTGGCTGTGTTCCTCGATCTCTGGCCGGTTGGGCCAGCCGTTTTCCACCGCATCGCGCAGCCGCCGCAGCAGACCAACCCCCGGATTGCCGGCATAGGAAAAGATCAGCTTCTTCGCCATGCCCATGCCGATCATCTGGTCATAGATGAGATCGGGCGTCATCCGGATGAGGGTCAGATCCTTGCGTCCCTGCCGGATGGCTTCATGGGCGGCGGCATGGGGGATGAGATGGGTGAATCCTTCGAACGCGACCGTATCGCCGTCACGAAGGTGCGCGGCGATCGCCGCCTCGAGACTCATGAACTCGGCCATTCCAGACCTCGGTGGTGGACAATTTTCAGCGCCGCATGAACATAGGCCCACCGCGCCAGCGGGGGAAGCCAAAGCCGTTGACCATCACCACGTCGATCGCCTCGGGCGAGGCGGCAATACCCTCGGAGAGAATGCGTTCTCCTTCCGACTGCATGGTGGCGAGGATCCGGTCCATGATCTCCGCCTGCGAAATAGGCCGGCGGATGATCCCCTTGCGGGCGGATTCTTCAAGGACGATGGTTTCGACCAGCGGGTCCGGTTGCCCACCAGCACCGGTGTCGTATCGGTAGTAGCCGGCGCCGGTCTTGCGCCCGAGCCGACCCAGCTCGCACAGCCGGTCGGCGATGGCGACGTAACGGGCGTTCGGATCGCGCGTGGCGGCGCGGCGCTTGCGCATGGCCCACGAAATGTCGAGCCCCGACAAATCCTGCACGGCGAACAGGCCCATCGCGAATCCAAAGCCTGTCATCGCCGCGTCTATCTCCTGCGGCAATGCGCCATCCTCGAGCATGAATTCGCATTCGCGGCGGTACGCCGACATGATGCGATTGCCGATGAAGCCGTCGCAGACTCCGGCCAGGACGGGGATCTTGCCCAGGCGGCCGGCGAACGCGAAGCCGGTTGCCAGCACGTCCGGCGCCACGATGTCGGTCCGGATGATTTCCAGGAGCTTCATCACGTGCGCCGGCGAGAAGAAATGGAGGCCGATTACTCGCGATGGATCCTTGATCGCTTGGGCGATGCGCTTGACGTCCAGATAGGAAGTGTTGCTTGCCAGGACCGCATCCGGCCTTGCGACCTCGTCGAGGCGGGCGAACACTGCGATTTTCGCATCCATATCCTCGAACACCGCTTCGATGACGAGATCGGCGCTGCCGACCGCGGAATAGTCCACGCTGCCCGACAAGCGCGAAACCATGGCTTGATGCCGCGCCGCATCCACCAGCCCGCGCTTCAGGCTGCCGTCGAGGTGAGAGCGGGTGGTGGCAAGCCCGCGCTCCAGCGCCGTGGAATCACGCTCGACCATTGCAACCGTGCAACCCGCAAGCAAGGAAGCGGCCGCAATGCCCGCGCCCATTGTGCCGCCCCCGATCACCCCGACACGGTCGGTCGCACGCGGCGTGACGTTACGGATTTCCGGGACCTTCGGCACCGACTTCTCGGCCAGGAAGATGTGGCGCAGCGCCTTCGATTGCTCACCCTCACGCAGCTCCAGGAAGCGTCTCCGCTCCAGGGTCAGCGCCTGGTCGGCGGGCAGGTTGACCGCGTCGCGCGCGGCTTCGACGGCGACGATGGGCGCGATTTGGCCGCGTGATTTCTGCCGCACGTCGGCCAGCATCGCCTCCCACGCCACCGGTTCCAGGCGGCCCGTGGGCATGCGTGCGACAAGCGGTTGCGGCAAGGGACGATCGGCGATCTCCTGTGCGAAATTGAGAGCGGCGGCGCGCAAGTCGCCATCGGCCACTCGGTCCAACAGGCCCCATTCGACGGCCTGCGCAGCGTTCACCGGCTTGCCGCCGGAAACCATGCTGACGGCGTGCTTCGGCTGGATCAAGCGCGGCAGACGGACGGTTCCGCCCGCGCCGGGTATCAGGCCAAGTTGCACTTCGGGGCATCCGAGCCGGGCCGTCGCCGTGGCTGTCCGGTAATGGCAGCCAAGGGCGACCTCCAGCCCGCCGCCGAGCGCCGCGCCGTGAATGGCGGCGATCCACGGCTTTCTGGCGGCTTCGAGGCGCCGGACGATATCGGGGAGAATCGGCTCCGTTGGGGGTTTGTCGAACTCGGTTATGTCGGCTCCAGCAATGAAGGTGCGCCCTTCGCCAACCAGGATGGCGGCGCGGATGCCATCGTCCCGATCGATCTGCTCGATGACAGCGAGCAACGCGGCGCGCACGGCCTGCGACAAGGCATTGACCGGCGGATTGTCGATGGTGACCCACGCCATGCCGGCCTGGATGGTGACGGTCACAGGGCTCATCCGACATACGCCTCTGTCAGTTTGGACGCGGGATCCGCAAGGTCCTCGATGATGTTGAAATGGTGCCTGCCGTCGGCATGGATGCCGCGCATTCTGGCGCCCAGTCCTGTCCAGATATTCACCAGCAGATCGTTCTGCCGCACGAATTCCGGCCTTTCATCGCTACCGACCCAGCAGGTCACCGGGCATTGCGGCATCGGCCGCTTGAGGGCGGGGCTTTCGGCGACGGCCTCCACCTCATCCATTCGGAGGGTCTTGTTCATTGTGGTGCGCAACAACGGCCGCAGATCGTGCAGCCCACTGATCGAAACGACCTGGCCGATGCGGCTGCGCACGCTGCCGGGCAGCGTCGAATCTTCGCACACCATGCGCGTCACGAGATGTCCGCCGGCCGAATGGCCGGCAAGCCGCAAGGGTCCGTCCACCCGTCCGGCCGCGAACCGGATCGCCCGCGCGAACTGCGGCGAAATCTCGGAAATCCGGGCCTGCGGCGCCAGCGTGTAGCTCGGGATGCAGAACACCCAGCCGCGCTCCAAAGCGCCGGTGGCAAGGTGCGACCATGAGGATTTGTCGAACGCCATCCAATAACCGCCATGGGCAAAGACCGCCAGGCCTTCGACTTTACCGGCCGGGAAGAACAGATCGAGGGCCTCGCGCTCAGCCGGGCCGTAGGCGACGTCGAGCTGGGCGCGTCCTGCCGCCAGCATCTCCGCGCGAAAGGCCTGTGCCAACGCAGCCCACTTCTCAGGGTAAAGCATGCCGTCTTCGATATGCGCGGCATTGGAATAGGCGTCGTCCCAATCCAGGATCATGGGCCGTCCGGTTCCAGTCTCTTCATCCCAATCACTAGACGACCAGTGTAAATATTTCAAGTATTAATATTCTAAGCTTGAAATAAATCGCGCGACCTGCTAGGGTTCCGGCGGTTGATGCGCGGCAGCCCGCGACATGAACGGAGGATTCGCCGGTGCGAATCGCGTGCCTAGGCGGCGGCCCGGCCGGGCTCTATTTCGCGATCTCGATGAAGTTGCGCGATCCCTCGCACGAGGTCGTCGTCTTCGAGCGCAACCGGCCGGACGACACATTCGGTTGGGGCGTCGTCCTGTCGGACGAGACGCTCGCCAATCTCGCGCGCAACGATCGGGGGAGCGCCGAGGCGATCCGCGCCCATTTCGCCTATTGGGACGACATCGCGGTCTATTTCAAAGGCACCAAGACAGTCTCCACCGGCCATGGTTTTTGCGGCATCGGCCGCAAGCAGCTGCTCATGCTGCTGCAGGCGCGGGCACGCGAGCTGGGCGTGGCGCTGAAGTTCCAGACCGAGGTGGAGGACCCCGCTGCCCTGGCGCGGGACTACGACCTGGTCGTGGCATCGGACGGATTGAATTCGCGCGCCCGCGCCGCCTATGCCGAACACTTCAAGCCGAACATCGATGCCCGCAAATGCAAGTTCGTGTGGCTCGGCACCCATCAGAAATTCGACGACGCCTTCACCTTCATCTTCAAGGAAACCAAGCTCGGCTGGGTGTGGGCGCATGCCTACCAATTCGATGCCGACACCGCCACTTTCATCGTGGAATGCAGCGAGGAGACCTGGGAAAAATACGGCTTCGGCACGATGAGCCAAGTGGAATCCATCGCGATTTGCCAGCGGATTTTTGCAGCCGAGCTGGGCGGTCATGCGTTGATGTCGAATGCCTCGCATATCCGCGGGTCGGCGTGGCTCAGTTTCCCGCGCGTGCTGTGCGAGCATTGGTCCCATCGCAATGTCGTGCTGCTGGGCGATGCCGCGGCGACCGCTCATTTTTCCATCGGCTCGGGGACCAAGCTGGCGCTGGAAAGCGCGATCGCCCTGGCCGACGATCTGCAGTCCGAGCCGACGATGGCGGGCGCTTTCGCCAAATACGAGGCAGAGCGGAGGCTGGAGGTGCTTCGACTGCAATCGGCCGCGCGCAATTCCATGGAGTGGTTCGAGGAGATCGAGCGCTACTTCCACCTTGATCCGGTGCAGTTCAATTACTCGCTGCTGACGCGCTCGCAGCGCATCAGCCACGAGAATCTGAGATTGCGCGACCGTGACTGGCTCGAGGGTGCGGAGCAATGGTTCCAGGAGCGGGCCGGCGCGCGCCGCAATGCCCCGGTGCGCCGCCCGATGTTTGCGCCGTTCCGCTTGCGCGACCTCACGCTCAAGAACCGCATCGTGGTCTCACCGATGGCGCAATACAAGGCGGTGGATGGCTGCCCGACCGATTGGCATCTGGTGCATTACGGCGAGCGGGCGAAAGGTGGCGCGGGCCTCGTCTATACGGAGATGACCTGCGTCTCGCCCGAAGGGCGCATCACGCCGGGCTGCACCGGTACCTACGATCCCGGGCATGAAGCGGCTTGGCGGCGCATCGTCGATTTCGTGCATGGCGAGACCGAGGCGAAGATCTGCCTGCAGATCGGCCATTCCGGACCGAAAGGCTCCACCCAGCTCGGCTGGGAGGAGATGGATGTGCCACTCCCGATGGGGAACTGGCCGGTGCTCTCCGCCTCGGACATCCCGTGGTCGCCGCGCAACCAGACGCCGATCGCGATGACCAGGGCCGACATGGATCTGGTGCGCGATCAGTTCGCCGCCGCGGCCGCGATGGCTAAGCGTGCCGGTTTCGATATGATCGAAATTCACGCGGCGCATGGTTATCTGCTGTCCTCCTTCATCACGCCGCTCACCAACAACCGCACGGATGAATATGGCGGCAGCCTCCCAAACCGGATGCGCTTCCCGCTCGAGATCTTCAGCGCGGTGCGGGCGGCTTGGCCCGGGCACAAGCCGATCTCCTTCCGCATCTCCGCCAACGATTGGGTGGGGGACGAGGGCGTGACGCCGCAGGATGCCGTGGAGATCGCCCGCCTGCTGCAGGAGGCCGGCGTCGATATCTGCGATGTGTCGGCAGGCCAGACTTCCACGCGGGCAAGGCCGGTCTATGGGCGCATGTTCCAGACGCCATTCTCCGACCGGATCCGCAACGAGACCGGCATGGCGACTATGGCGGTCGGCAACATCTATGAACCGGACCACGTCAACTCCATTTTGATGGCCGGCCGCGCCGACCTGGTCTGCCTGGCGCGGCCGCATCTCGCCAATCCGTACTGGACCCTGCACGCGGCCTCGGCGTTGGGCGATCACGAGGAGAAATGGCCTTTGCCCTACCTCAACGGCCGCGACCAGATGTGGCGGCTGGCCGAGCGCACCGAAACCTTCCTGGGCAAGGTGTGAGCGATGGATGACCTCTCCGGCAAACATGCATTGGTGACCGGCGGGGGCACGGGCGTCGGCGCCGCAATCGCGCTGGCCTTGGTCCGCGCCGGTGCCAATGTGACGATCACGGGCCGGCGGCAGGCGCCGCTGGAGCAGATTGCGCGGGAACATGGCCGGCTGCGCTGGGCGATTGGCGACGTGACGGATGCGCAATCCGTGAAGTCCATGTTCGCGACCGCCGCAGCGGCGCATGGGCCGGTGGAGATCGTGGTCGCGAATGCCGGCGCTGCCGCCAGCAAGCCGTTCCTGAAAATGGATGCGGGCGACCTGCAGGCGATGCTCGACGTGAACCTGATGGGGACGTTCCACGTCTGGCAGTCGGCGCTGCAGCCGATGCTGGATGCAGGCTGGGGCCGGCTGATCGCCATCGCCTCGACGGCAGGCTTGAAGGGCTACTCTTATGTGAGCGGCTATTGTGCTGCGAAGCATGGCGTGGTCGGTCTTGCCCGCGCGCTGGCGCTGGAGACGGCGAAGACCGGCGTGACCGTCAATGCCATCTGCCCCGGATATACCGAGACGCCGATGCTGGCTGAGACCATCGCGAATATCATGCGCAAGACCGGGCGGACGCGTGCGGAAGCGGAGGCCGCGCTGAAGGCGCAGAATCCGCAAGGCCGTTTCATTCAACCGGAGGAGATTGGCGACTTGGTGCTGTTTTTGTGTGGCAAGGGCGCCGCCTCCGTGACGGGTCAGGCGCTCGCCATATCGGGCGGTGAAGTATGAGTACTGCCTCGACCTCCTCGAAGAGAAGTCCGGCGGGTGGTCTGGATGCGGCGTCGGCCGCCTCCAAGGCAAGGCTGCGGGTCTGGCTCCGGATCCTCAAAGTCTCCCGGCTGATCGAGCGGGAATTACGGGAGCGGCTGCGTGTGGAATTCGATACCACCTTGCCGCGGTTCGACGTCCTGGCCGCGCTCTACCGCGCCGAAAAAGGCCTCAATATGAGCGAACTGTCGGGCGTGCTGCGTGTGTCGAACGGCAATGTGACGGGCATCGTCGATCGCCTGGTCGCCGACCGGCTGATCGTGCGCGTTCCGGTCGAAGACGATCGCCGGGCCATGATCGTACGTTTGACCGCGAAGGGCAAAGCGCATTTCCTGGAACTCGCCAAGGGCCACGAGGATTGGGTGAACGAGCTGCTTGGCTCCGTCGAGACCGGCGACGCGGAGATGTTGATCGCACAGCTCGGCGACATCGGCAAGCGGCTGGACCAGAAGAAGGCGGCAGGCAAATGACGCGCAGGACAGGCAACGCGCCCAAGCATTTCAAGTGCCGGATCGCCGATGGCATTGCGCTGTTGTCACTCGACCGGCCGGATCGCAAGAATCCCCTGACCTTCGAAAGCTACGCCGAATTGCGCGACTGGTTCCGCGGTCTGGTCTACGCTGAGGATGTGAAAGCAGTCGTCTTCGGATCCAATGGCGGGAACTTCTGTTCCGGCGGCGATGTGCACGACATCATCGGACCGCTGCTTCAGAAGGACATGAAGGGCATCCTCGAATTCGCGCGCATGACCGGCGACCTGGTGAAGGCCATGGTCGCTTGCGGCAAGCCGGTCATCGCCGCGATCGACGGCATTTGCGTTGGCGCGGGCGCGATCATCGCCATGGCATCCGACCTGCGGATCGCGACGCCCGAGGCGAAGACGGCATTCTTGTTTACCCGCGTCGGGTTGGCCGGCTGCGACATGGGCGCTTGCGCGATCCTGCCGCGCATCATCGGGCAGGGCAGGGCGGCGGAGCTGCTCTATACCGGCCGGACCATGAGCGCGGCGGAAGGCGAGCGCTGGGGCTTCTTCAACCGCCTGGTGGCTGCCGCCGATTTGGAGAAAGACGCCGTGGAGCTTGCCCGGCAGCTCGCGGCAGGCCCCACCTTCGCGCACATGATGACCAAGACGATGCTGGCCCAGGAATGGAACATGAGCATCGAGCAGGCGATCGAGGCTGAAGCGCAGGCGCAGGCCATCTGCATGCGGACAGCCGATTTCGGCCGCGCCTACGAGGCCTTCGTCGCCAAGCAGAAACCGTCTTTCGAGGGCAATTGATGGCGGACAAGAGCTTTCTCGACTGGCCGTTCTTCGAGGATCGCCATCGCGATCTGGCGCAGCGGCTCGATGACTGGGCCGACGCCAATCTCGGGCGCCTCGACCACAAGGATGTCGATGCATCGTGCCGGCACCTCGTGACCCTGCTGGGCCGGGATGGCTGGCTCAATCTGACTGCTGTCGATCCCTCCGATGCCAAATCGAAGCTCGACGTGCGCAGCCTCTGCATCTTGCGAGAGACCTTGGCGCGTCACGATGGCCTGGCGGATTTCGCGCTCGCGATGCAGGGCCTCGGCACCGGCGCGATTTCGCTGTTCGGCACCGCCGCGCAGAAGCAGGTGTGGCTGCCCAAGACCCGCGCAGGAGTGGCGATTTCCGCCTTTGCGCTGAGCGAGCCGAAATCCGGTTCCGATGTCGCGAGCATGGACCTTGCCGCGCGGCGCGACGGCACGGGCTATGTGCTGAACGGAGAAAAGACCTGGATCTCCAACGGCGGCATTGCCGATCTCTACACTGTCTTTGCCCGCACCGGCGAAGCGCCAGGGGCAAAGGGCATTTCGGCGTTCCTGGTGCCGGCCGATGCACCCGGCCTCAAGGTCGCCGAGCGGCTCGAGGTCATTGCACCGCATCCCCTCGCGCGCCTGTCGTTCGAGGGTTGCCGTGTCCCGGCGGAGGCGATGGTCGGCAAGCCGGGAGACGGTTTCCGCATCGCGATGTCGGTGCTCGACGTCTTCCGGTCCACGGTCGCCGCGGCCGCCCTCGGCTTTGCGCGCCGCGCGCTCGATGAGACCATCCAGAGGGTGCGGACGCGGGAGCTGTTCGGCGCGCCGATGTCCGAGCTGCAGATGATTCAGGGTCATCTGGCGGACATGGCGCTGGATGTCGATGCCGCGGCGCTCCTGACCTATCGCGCCGCGTGGCTGAAGGACATGGGCGCTGCGCGGATCAGCCGCGAGGCCGCGATGGCCAAGCTATATGCGACCGACCGCGCCCAGGACGTGATCGACAAGGCGGTACAGATCCATGGCGGCGATGGCGTGCGCAGCGGGCACGTTGTCGAGCGCCTGTATCGTGAAATCCGGGCGCTGCGCATCTATGAAGGCGCATCCGACGTTCAACGCGTGATCATCGCAAGACAGACGCTGGCCAACGCGCCGGCGGGAGGCTGACATGCTGGGACCATCCGCCCACCTCGACACTTTCACGCGCGACAATCTTCCGCCGCCGGGGCAATGGCCGGAGTTCCTGCTCGAAGGCTTCGACTATCCTGAATACATCAATGCCGGAGTCGAGCTGACCGACCGGATGGTCGAGCAAGGGTTCGGCGACCACACCGCACTGATCGGCAACGGCCGGCATCGCACCTACAAGGAGCTGTCCGACTGGACCAGCCGGATCGCCCATGCCCTGGTAGAGGATTACGGCGTAAAACCGGGCAACCGCGTGCTCATCCGCTCGGCCAACAATCCGGCGATGGTGGCATGCTGGCTGGCGGCAACAAAAGCCGGTGCGGTCGTCGTCAACACCATGCCGATGCTCCGGCCCGGCGAACTGGCCAAGATCGTCGACAAGGCCGAGATCGCGCTCGCGCTGTGCGACACGCGGCTGATGGACGACCTGGTCGCCTGCGCCAAGTCCAGCCGGTTCCTGAAAAAGATCATCGGCTTCGACGGCACGGTCAATCACGATGCCGAGCTCGACCGGATCGCGCTCAACAAGCCGGTGCGGTTCGAAGCCGTCAAGACCGGACGGGACGATGTCGCGCTGCTGGGCTTCACGTCGGGCACGACGGGCGAGCCAAAGGCGACGATGCATTTCCACCGCGACATCCTCATCATCGCCGACGGCTATGCGAAGGAGGTTCTGAACGTCACGCCGGCCGACATCTTCGTCGGTTCGCCGCCTCTTGCGTTCACTTTCGGCCTCGGCGGATTGGCGGTGTTTCCCTTGCGGTTCGGCGCGGCAGCGACGCTGCTGGAGAACGCCTCGCCCCCCAACATGATCGACATCATCCAGACCTACAAGGCGACCGTGTGCTTCACGGCGCCGACCGCCTATCGCGCCATGCTGGCGGCGATGGACAAGGGCGCCGACCTTTCGTCGCTGCGCGCGGCGGTCTCGGCGGGAGAAACACTGCCGGCGCCCATCTATGAGGGCTGGATGGCAAAGACCGGCAAGCCGATGCTGGATGGCATCGGCGCGACCGAGCTGCTGCACATCTTCATCACCAACCGGTTCGCGGATTGCCGCCCGGCCTGCACCGGCAAGCCGGTGACCGGCTACGAGACGCGGATCGTCGATGAGGCGATGAACGACGTGCCGCGTGGCACCGTCGGGCGGCTTGCTGTTCGAGGCCCAACTGGTTGCCGCTATCTCGCAGACGAGCGGCAGAAGAAATATGTCCGCGACGGCTGGAACCTGACCGGAGACAGCTTCTGGCAGGATGAGAACGGATACTTCCATTTCGCCGCGCGCAACGACGACATGATCATCTCCTCGGGCTACAACATTGCCGGCCCTGAGGTGGAGGCGGCCTTGCTGTCGCATCCCGATGTCGCTGAATGCGGAGTCGTCGGCGCACCGGACGAGGAGCGCGGCCAGATCGTGCAAGCCCACGTCGTCCTGGCCCAGGGCGTCGCACGCTCCGACGACACCATCAAGCGGCTGCAGGATCACGTGAAAGCGACCATCGCGCCCTATAAGTACCCGCGCTCCATCGTCTTCATCGATGCGCTCCCGAAAACGCAGACTGGCAAGATCCAGAGGTTTCGCCTGAAGCAGGGGGCGGAATCTTGACTGATTTTGCTGCCACCAAGGCCCGGTTCCACCTGCCGGACGGCGTGATCTATCTCGACGGCAATTCGCTCGGCGTATTGCCCAAGGCGGCGGCCGAACGCGCCAATCGGGTGATCCAGGAGGAATGGGGCAACCTGCTGATCCGTGCCTGGAACCTCGCCGGCTGGATGGACCAGCCGCGGCGCGTCGGCGACCGCATCGCGCGGCTGATCGGCGCTGCGCCGGGAACGGTGGTGATGGGCGACACCCTTTCCATCAAGGTCTACCAGGCGCTTGCCTCCGCGCTGGAGATGAAGCCGGGGCGCACCATCGTGCTCTCCGACACCGGCAATTTTCCAAGCGATCTCTACATTGCCGACGGGTTGCTGCGGTCGCTGGGCAAGGGCCATGTCTTGAAGACCGTCGAGCCAGAGGCCGTCGTGGATGCGATCGACGAAAGCATCGCCGTCCTCATGCTGACCCATGTCGATTACCGCACCGGCCGCATGCACGATATGAAACGGCTGACGGCGAAGGCCCAGACGGCAGGCGCCCTTGTCATCTGGGATCTGGCGCATTCCGCGGGAGCGATGCCCGTGGAAATCGCCGCCTGCAAGGCCGATTTCGCGGTCGGCTGCACCTACAAGTATCTCAATGGCGGACCGGGGGCGCCGGCCTTCATCTATGTCCGGCCGGATCACATCGACAAGGCGCGTCCCGCGCTGTCGGGCTGGCTGGGTCACGAGGCGCCGTTTGCCTTCGACACGGATTACCGCCCGGCGGGTAGCATCGAACGCATGCGCGTCGGCACGCCGCCGGTGGTCCAGATGAGCATCCTAGAAGCCGCTCTCGATATCTGGGACGAGGTCGACATGGCAGCGTTGCGCGCGCGGTCCATAGAGCTGACCGAGACGTTCATCCGCGAGGTCGAGGTCAAGTGCCCCGCCTTGAAGCTGACCAGTCCGCGCGATCCAATGCTGCGCGGCTCACAGGTCTCGTTCCAGTTCGAACATGGCTATGCCGCCATGCAGGCGCTGATCGCCCATGGCGTGATCGGCGATTTCCGCGCGCCGGACAATATGCGCTTCGGCTTCACGCCGCTTTACATCGACGAAGGCGACGTGCTGCGTGCCGTCGACATCCTGGCGGCGATCCTGCGTGACCGAATCTGGGACCAGCCGCAATACCGCAAGCGGGAAAAGGTCACATGAGGATCGCCCCGTGACCGGCACGTTCACCTTCCGGCAGAAGATATACTTCCAGCATTGCGACCCGGCGGGAATCGTCTTCTATCCGCGCTACTTCGAGATGATCAACACGATCATCGAGGAATGGTTCGCGCAACGTCTCGGCGTGCCGTTCGAGACTTTGCACCGGTCGGCGGCCGTTCCCACCGTCGCCATCCGGATCGAGTTCCACGCCCCCAGCCGGCTCGGCGACATGCTGGATTTCCGCCTCCGGCCCACGCGGATCGGCCGGTCGAGCGTCGACCTCGCGATCGTGGCCCATTGCGGCGCGGAAAAGCGAATCAGCCTGACACAGACTTTGGTGTTCACGGGCAAGAGCTCCGATCGATCGAGATCGTGGCCCGAGGACATCCGGGCGCGGATCTTGCACGAACTCAACGAACTGGTGACGGACGATGCACAAGATCATTCAGCCTGACGGCTGGAAGCCGGCGAAAGGCTATGCCAACGGCGTGCTGGTCGACGGCCCGCGGCTCTATGTCGGCGGTCAGATCGGCTGGAACAAGCACCAGGTGTTCGAGCATCACGATTTCATCGGCCAGATGGAACAGGCGCTGAGGAACATCGTGGAGGTGGTGGAGGCCGCCGGAGGGACTGCGACGGATATCGTCCGGCTGACCTGGTATGTTACCGACAAACGCGAATATCTTGCGAAGCAAAAAGAAGTGGGTAAGGCCTATCGCCGGGTCATGGGCCAGCATTTCCCGGCCATGACCATGGTGGTGGTGAGCGGCCTGATCGAGGATGCGGCCTTGGTCGAGATCGAAGCGACCGCGGTCATCGCAGCGCGGGGGTGAGCGTCGGCTTGCGCCGAAGCCCACCCGAAACGCGGATCGTCAGTTGCCCAGCTCACTCTTGATCTTGGTGACGTCCTCGGTGCTCATTTCGCCGACGGTCTTCACTTCGCCGGACTGGATGCGCCACAGGCGGAACGGCCCCGTGATGTCGCCGAACTCATCGAAGCTGACCGGCCCGATGACGCCCTCATACTTGATCGGCTTGCCGTCTTTGAGCAGGGCAAGAGCCTTGGCGAACTCGTCCTTGCCGGCGTGGATCGGCGTGCCGTCCGCCGCGACGATTTCGCGGATGGCGGTCTTGATCGCGGCCGAATCGCCCTTTCCGGCCTTGGCAACCGCCAGGGCCACGATTGCGCCCGCATCGTAGGAGCGGTCGGCCGCTGGCGCGTCCGGCTTGATGCCGCCGGAGAAGGCTTCGAAATTGGCGTTGAAATACTCGGTCGATGCCGTCGGGCTGGTGCCGGAGGAAGTGCCGTAGGCCTTCTCGAGATACTGCGCCCCGACGGCCTGGATGAAGTCGGTCGAGTTCATGCCGTCATTGAGCAGGAAGACCTGCGGGCCGCCACCCGAGATCCAGGCGCGGGCGATAGTCGCGCCGTCGACCGGATAGCTGACCAGATAAAGCGCCTCCGGCTCTCCGGCCATCGCCGCACTGGCTTCGGCGGAATAGCTCGCTTGCTTCTCGTTGTAGGGCGTGACCGAGGTGATGGTGCCGCCGAGCTTTTCGTAGGCGGCTCGGAACTCGCGCACCATGTTCACGCCGAAATCGTTGTTCACGTGGATGATCGCGATCTTCTTCAGGCCCTGGTCGAGGGCATATTTCGCCGCCGCGGTGCCTTGCAGCGCATCGGAGGTGATGGTGCGGAAAAAGATTCCGTTGGTCTTGCCTTCCCGGCCGAGTTGCGTCAGCGCCGGCGAGGACGAGGCGGGCGAGACCTGGACCACGCCGGCTGGCGCCGTCACCGAGGTCAGGATCGGGATCGACACCGACGAGATGATGCCGCCAATGATGACCGGCACTTTCTTGATGTTGACGAGCTGCGTCGCCTGATCGACGGCGACCGTGCCTTGGCTCTGGCTGTCGCGCGTCTCGGTCACCAGCTTGCAGCCGCCGACGCCGCCGGCGTCGTTGAAGTCGCGGAACGCCATCTCGACGGCCTTGGCGCCGGCCTGGCCGTAGGCGCCCGCCGGCCCGGTCAGCTCCATCACCATGCCGATGGTGATGTCGCAATCGGCGGCTTGGGCCGACAGCCCCGCTGTGCAGAGCGCGGCAAGCAACGTTGTGCTTAGTAGCATTTTCTTCATGGTAAGCCTCCCTCCTGTTTTGGCCTCAGTCCCTGTCGGCCGATGGTTTGTTAACGCCGCGATTGTCGCGGCGGTCAAGCTGCCCCTTTGTTGAGATTATATTTCATGATGGCGCCGTGGGGTCCGGTACGATCACGCTCGAGCGCATAGACATCGCCCGGCAGCGGCGTCGCGCGGGCAAGAACTTCGTCGATCCGCGCCTGGTCTTCCGCGGTCAGAAGCAGATCGGAGATCGCTAGGTTGGATTTGAGATGCGCGCGACTGCGTGCGCCCACGATCACCCCAGCAACGCCTGTCCAGTTGAGCACGGCGGCGCTTGCCACTGTCGCGATGTCGCTGCGGTGCCGGTCGGCGACCGCGCGCAGTGTCCGCAGCAAAGCCTGAAACAGCTCCCAGCCGCCGAATTCATCGATGATGAGCTTGTATTTGGTGAGCGAGCGGTTTTCGACCGGCCCGGTCGGTTCCGCGGCGCCCAGCCATCGGTCGCTCAGGAATCCGCCAGCCACCGTGCCGTAGCAGAGCAGCGAGATGCCATGGCCGGCGGCGGCTTGGATCATCGTCCTCGCCGGGCGGCGGTCGAGCAGCGAGTATTGCACCTGCATGGAAACAAGCGGCACGCCGTTCGTCACCATCGCCAGCATGTGCTTGGTGTCGAAGTTGGTCCCGCTCAGGTTCCTGATCTTTCCGGCGCGACGCAGCTCATCCAGCCACTGCGCGGTTTCCAGCCAACGCGACACCTCATAGTCCCACCAATGGAATTGGACGAGGTCGAGACGATCGGTCTTGAGCCGGCGTAATGACTGGTCGATGACGCCTTCAACGTCGGACTTGCCGATGTGCGGAAGGATCTGCAGGTCTGGCACGAACTTGGTGTGCACGCGGATGCGGTCGAGCGCCTCCTGTCCACGCAGGTCTCTGTAGTGCTGCCGGAACGCCCCGATCAGCTCTTCGACACCCGTATAGATATCGGCGCAGTCGAACGTGGTGATCCCAGCATCGGCAGAGGCCACCATGTCTGCGATCGCATCGCCGCTGCGGGCTTCGCCATGACCGCGAGCCATCTGCCAGCCGCCGCGCAGCACCCGTGAAATCTCGTAGCCCGGCGCCAATTGAAAGGTTTGCATCGGCGTCGCCTCAATCCTCCTGGCGCGGCACAGCAGTGGTGTCGGCGCGGTTGAAGCGGCGCAATCCAGTGCGGGTGACGCGAAAGCGGGTGGAGCAATTCGGGTCGGGGCACGCGATCTCGGCGTCCGATGTCATCCAATCGTTCTTGTGGGTCGGTCGCTGCTTTGCCGGCAACAGGGGCAATAGGGCGGCCAGCGAATAGATGGAAAAGCCCTGTCCCGGCGGCAGATGGAGCATTTCGCCGCGCAGCTCGAAATGATCGCCGACCTTGGCGCCGCAATAGATCGCGCCCCCTTCCGGCGCGATCACCTCCACGCGCAGATCATAAAGCTCGAACGTGTCGTCGCGGGGCTCAGCCATCGATCGCGGCCTCCGTGATGGTGCGGCGGACCAGATTGAAGGAGCGGGTGATGTCGCTGGTCAGCGCGCTTCTTGCTGCGGCCTCGTCACCGCGCTCGAGCGCCTCGATCAGCTCCCAATGGTGGTCGACTGCGAGGGCGTCGCGGCGCTCGTCGTGAATGCGGGCTGCGAGGCGCACATAAGGCCCGGATTGCAGCCACAGGCTTTCGACGATCGGAGTCAGCACCGCCGAGCGCGCAGCGCCATAGATATAGAAGTGGAAAGCGTGGTTCAGCTCCGAGGTCGCGCGCGCCTTATCCGGGTCGTCACTCCGGAAGGTGGCCTCGCAGGCGCGCGTGAGATCCTTCAGCTTCTCGAAATCCGCAGTCGCGAGGTTGGGCAGGGCCAGCACAGTCAACTGCCCTTCGACCAGGCAGCGGGCGCGCGCCAGATCGTCCAGCCGTTCGCGCGTGATCGGGGGAACGCGCACCGACCGGTTGGGCAGCGCCTCCAGTGCCTGCTCGGACACCAGCCGCGCCAGCGCTTCGCGCACCGGCATGGTGCTGGTCTGCAAGGTTCTCGCCAGGTCCTGGATGCGCAGCATCTGCCCGGCGTCGAACACGCCGTGAATCAGCGACCGGCGCAGTTCGGCGTAGACCCGCACCTGCAAGGTTTCGTGCCGGATCGGGATGAGGGCGCCGCGATGATTCACTTCCGCATCGCCGGACAGGACATCGCGATGTCCGATCCTTGCCAACGTCACTCCCGGCGCGTGCTTGCTGGCGTTCACTTGCGCGACCTCATGCGATCCTGGATTCCGTATTTGCAATCGGTCGAGGTGTCAATATAGTTGATCAAAGATCGGTGATCAAAGTTGTGGGACCGATGGGGAACAGCCAAAGTCCGGCGGATTCGGCTCGGCCGCCGCCTATCCACGCGCGCGACCTGGTCAAAAGGTTCGGCGGGTTGGCTGCTGTTGACGGCATGTCGGTCACTGTGGATCGGGGCGAATTGGTTGGACTGATCGGTCCTAACGGCGCGGGCAAGACGACACTCTTCAATCTGATCGCCGGCAGCCTGAAGCCCGGCGCCGGCACGATCGCGATCGGGGGCCATGACGTTTCCCGGCATGGGCCAGAGATGCGCATCGCGCTCGGCCTCGGTCGCACCTTCCAGATTCCCCGCCCGTTCGCGGAGATGACGGTTCTCGAGAACGTGCTGACCGGCGGACAGCGCCAGGCTGGCGAGCGAGCCTGGATGAATTTTCTGCGGCCCGGCCGCGTCGCCGCCGAGGAAAAGGCCGCGATCGACAAGGCGCGTGCTCTGCTCGATTTCGTCACGTTGTCGAAGCTGGAGCGTGCGCCGGCACGGATCCTGTCGGGTGGGCAGCGCAAGCTGCTTGAGCTGGCGCGCATCCTGATGGCGGATCCCGAAACGATTCTGCTGGACGAGCCGGCCGCGGGGGTAAATCCGACGCTGCTCGAGCTCATCATCGACCGTATTCTCGCGCTAAACGCCCAGGGCAAGACCATCCTGCTGATCGAACATAACATGCAGATGGTGGCGCGGGTGTGTGGACGGGTCATCGTCATGGCAACCGGCAAGCTGCTGGTAGAGGGTGCGCCTGCCATCGTTGCGCGCGACCCCGCTGTCATCAGCGCGTATCTCGGGGACGCCGCGTGAAGGGGCAGGTCGTGCTCTCGACCACCGCGCTCGTCGCCGGTTACGAGCGCGACCTGCCCATCGTGTGTGGCGTCGATTTTGCGGTGAAGGCGGGCGAGCTGGTCGTGCTGCTAGGCCCGAACGGCGCCGGCAAATCCACCTTGGTCAAGACCATCGCCGGACTGGTGCCTGTCCATTCCGGTTCGATGTCCCTCGACGGCCGCGACATCACGGCGGTGCCTGCGCACGAGAAGGTCCGGCATGGCCTCGCCTTCGTGCCGCAGACCGAGAACATATTCGCGACCTTGACGATCGAGGAGAATCTGCTGCTGGCCGCCGACATACTGCCGCACGGCAATAGGCGCCGCCGCATTGCGGCGATGTATGAGATGTTTCCCGACCTTGCCACCCGGCCGTCGCTCAGGGCTGGCCAACTCTCCGGCGGGCAGCGCCAGATGCTGGCGGTCGCCCGCGCCTTGGTGGTCGAGCCGGCAATCCTCATTCTCGACGAGCCATCCGCCGGCCTCTCGCCCCGGATCGTGTTGGACGTGTTCGCTCGCCTGAAGGCCATCAACACAGCCGGCGTCACCATCATCCTAGTCGAGCAGAACGTGAAAGCGGCGCTGGCCATCGCGGATCGCGCCATCATCCTGGTCGAAGGGCTGATTCGCCACGAAGGGCTGGCGGCGAGCCTTGCCGACGATCCCATCGTTGCCGAGCTCTATCTCGGCGCGCGCCACAGCGAGAAGGTGGCGGCGCGATGAATCCGCAGCCCTTGATGGATGGTCTTATCAGCGGCTCGATGATCGGGCTGGGAGCGATCGGCATCACGCTGACCTATTCGATCCTGCGTTTCGCCAATTTTGCCCATGGCGAGTTCATCTCGTGGGGCGCCTATTTCGCGCTTGCCGTCAGCGGCGCTCTCGGAGCCCTCTCGGCCACACTGATGGCGCCGTTGGGGCCGTTTTCCTTCGGCTGGTCCCTGCCGCTCGCGGCCGTTGGCGCCATCGCGCTGACTGCTGCCCTGGCGCTTCTGGTGGATGCGCTCTTGTTCGGCCGCCTACGTGCCCGCCGGGGCAGCATCATCATCCTGGTGATGGCGAGCTTCGGCGCTGCCCTCACCCTGCGGAGCCTGCTCGAATTCATCTTCACCTCGCAGCCGGCCTATTTCACCAACGCGCTGCAGATCGCTCTGCGTCTCGGCGGCGGCCTGCGCGCGACCCCGGACCAGTTGCTGTCGCTCGGTGTCGGGGCGGTGCTGGTGGTCGCGATCCATCTCCTGCTGACCCGCACAGCGATCGGGCGCTCCATGCGTGCTGTCAGCGAGAACCAGCAGCTTGCGGGTGTCGTCGGCATCGACGTCCGCAAGGTCATCCGCACGGTTTGGATTCTAGGCGCGGGGCTCGCCAGCATCGCGGGCATCATAGCGGGGCTGCTGGTGCAGATCCGGCCGCAGATGGGGCTCGACCTGCTGCTGCCGCTGTTCGCCGCCGCCATCCTCGGCGGGATCGGGAGCGTGCCGGGCGCGATGATCGCCGGCCTGATCGTCGGACTTGCCGAAGCGCTGACCGTGCAGTTGATCGGGGCGGAGTGGCGCGCGGCCGTGGCCTTCGTCATCCTGGTTGCAATCCTGCTCCTGCGCCCGCAGGGCCTGTTCGGGAGGCCGCAATGATCCTCGACCTGGTCAGCTATGGCGCCTTCTTCCTGACCATGGCGCTGACCTTCGCGATCATCTGCCTCGGCCTCAATGTGCAATGGGGGCAGACCGGCCTCTTCAATGTCGGCGTCGCCGGTTTCGTGGCGGTCGGCGCCTATGCCTCGGCGCTGCTGACGACGCCGGATGCGCCTGGGCGTCTCGGTGGTTTCGGCCTGCCGATGCCGGTCGGATGGATCGGAGGGGCGCTGGCGACGGCATTTGTCACGCTGCTGGTCGGCGCGCTGACCATCCGGCTGCGCGCCGACTATCTGGCGATCGCGACATTCGGTGTCGCCGTCGCCGTCCAGCTCTGCCTTCTCAACCTGGAAGCAATCACCGGCGGGCCGTTCGGGATCGGCTTCATCCCGCGACCCTTCGGCAGCATGGCGGGCGATCCGCTTTTATTCGGCCTGCTCAATCTTGCCATTCTCGGGGCTGTGGTCGTCGCGCTCTATCTGGCGCTGGAGCGGCTGCTCCGCAGCCCGTGGGGGCGGGTATTGCGGGCGATCCGCGAGGACGAGGCGGCAGCGCTGGCCCTGGGCAAAAGCGCGGTGCGTTTCCGCTTGCAGGCCTTCACCATCGGCGGGGCGATAATGGGCCTGGCGGGTGCGACCCAGGCGCATTTCATCGGCTTCATCGCGCCTGACAATTATTCCCCGACGCTGACCTTCCAGGTCTGGGCAATGCTGATCGTCGGCGGCTCGGGCAACAATCGCGGCGCGATCCTCGGCGCGGTCGTGGTCTGGGGCATCTGGGCGATCTCGGCCAGCGCGGTATCGGCCATCTTTCCGCCGGACCAGCAGGCGAGGGCTGCCGCGTTGCAGATCGTGATGATCGGCGTTGCGCTTTGTGCGATCCTGCTGCTGCGTCCGCGCGGCATTCTGGGCGAGGTCCAGGTGATCTCGCGCCATCTCGCCTGACGATCGGATTGAAGGAACCTACGCGTGCAAGACTCTCCTCAGCGCATCGACCTTGGCGGCGGGCTCAACATCAGCCGCCTGATCTGCGGGCTGTGGCAGGTCGCCGACCTGGAAAAAGGCGGAACGCCGCTCGACCCCGAGCGCGCGGCCGATGCGCTGCAAGCCTATGCAAAGGCCGGCTTCGACACATTCGATATGGCCGACCACTACGGCAGCGCCGAGCTGATCACGGGTAAGCTGCTCGCACGCCACGCGGGAAGTGGACGGCGGCCGATCGCTTTCACAAAATGGTGCCCGGAGCCAGGGCCGATGACTGCCGACATCGTGCGGCGGGGCGTTCAGGAGCGGCTTGACCGGCTGGGCGTCGCGAAAGTGGATCTGCTCCAGTTCCATTGGTGGACCTTCGAGCACCCCGCTTGGCTCGATGCCATGCACGAGATGAAGCACCTGATGGAGGAGGGGCTGATCGGCGCCATCGGCGTCACCAATTTCGATGCGGCACATCTGGCGCTCGCGCTCGCCGACGGCATACCCGTAACCAGCAACCAGATTTCATTCTCGCTGATCGACCGCCGCGCCGCCGGCCCGTTGTCGGATCTGTGCCGGAAGAGCGGCGTGAAGCTGCTGGCCTACGGCACCTTGTGCGGCGGCTTCCTCTCCGACAAATGGCTCGGTCAAAAGGAGCCGTCGTCTTTGCCCGACTGGAGCCGATCTAAATACAAGCGCTTCATCGATGCCGCCGGTGGGTGGGCGCCTTTCCAGGGCATCCTCTCCGCAGCCGGCGCAATCGCGAAAAAGCATGGCGTGTCGATCTCCAACGTGGCGACGCGCTGGGTGCTGGAGCACGAGGCGGTCGGCGCGGCCATCATCGGGGCCAGGATTACCGAGAACGAACATCGCGCTGACAATCTCAAGATCTTCGATTTCGCGCTCGATTCGGAAGACAAGGCAAGGCTCGACGCGGCCTTTCGTGCGACCAGGCCGATCCCCGGCGATTGCGGCGATGAGTATCGCCGGCCGCCATATCTGACCGCATCGGGCGACCTCAGCCATCACCTCAGCGCCATACCGTCTGTGTTCAAGGCGGAGCCGATGCCGAAGCGCCCCGACCGAATGCGCGCATCGTCCGGCAGCTTTTGGGAGCCGATCGCCGGCTACAGCCGCGCCGTCAGGGTCAAGGATCGGATCTGCGTTTCTGGAACGACGGCGACCCATGGGGCGGATCGCTGCGTTGCACCCGGCGATGCGGGCGCGCAGACCACCTACATCCTGGACAAGATCTCCGCCTCGATCTCCGCGCTGGGCGGGTCGATCGAAGACGTCATTCGCACCCGGATTTACGTGCGGAAGGCCGCTGACTGGGAAGAGGTGGCCCGCGCTCACGGCCGGGTCTTCGGCGACACGCTTCCCGCCAACACGCTGGTCGAAGCGGGAAACCTGATCGGCGACTACGAGGTCGAGATCGAAGCCGAAGCAATCGTGCCGGACCGATAGCACGGCTGGTGTTTCCGCTTCCCTAGGCGCGCGGCGCTATTCTCAACCGCGGAACGGCCTGCCCGATCGTGAGATCGACATCGTGCAAAGCAGCGGTCTTGTGGCCGCGGCGCGCGAAGCTCTGGCTGGACCAAGCCAGGCGACAGCGCCAATCGAGCAAAACTGACGAACCGCGAAAAGAAATCCTCGCGATAGCGGCCGCGCATAGCGGATGGCGAACTCAGCGATCCTCAATGATGCGGAGATAGGCGGCACTCACGGCCAGCACGATGAGGCCGAACAGGATCCGGCGGGCGCCCTCCGGCATTTGCAGCACCGTCAGCAGCGTCGTCAGCACGGCCAGAATCAGCGCGCCGACGATGGCGCCGGCATAGCCACCACGGCCGCCGAAGATCGATGTCCCGCCGATGACGGCCGCGGCGACCGAGGGCAGCAGGAGCGGCTCGGCCAGCGACAGTGATGGAGCCTTGATGAGCCCGAGATAGAGCAGGCCGGTGATCCCGGCGAGCAGGGCCGAAACGACATACAGCGCGAGGATGACCTGCCAGTACTGGACGCCGGACAAGCGCGCCGCTTTCTCGTTGTCGCCCACCGCGTAGAGCAGCCGACCGAAGCCGGTCCGGCGCAACGTGAACATGACCAGCACCGCGAGCGGCACGAACAGCAGCAGCGCATTCGGCACGCCATAGGTGACGCCCGTCGCCAGCCACGCGAGGGAGCCGGGAATGTTGGTGCCGGTCGCGATCACTGTTCGCTGATAGACCTGGAGGCACCCCACGCCGACGAGGCTGGTGCCCAGGGTCATAATCAAGGGATGGACACGGAAAATCCCGACGCCGATGCCATTGGCAAGCCCGATCACAAGCGCCGGTATCAGGGCGATGAGCATTGCCGTTGCGGGATCATGAACGACCGCCTGGGTGGCGGTGATGAAGGCAGCCATCGTCGCGACGGTTGATACCGACAAGTCTATTCCACCGGTCAGCATGGTCATGGTCTGGCAGGCGGCCAGGATGGCGAGCGGGATGGCGAACTTGATGGTGTTGGCGATCCAGCGCTCGTTGACAATGCCCGGGCGGAGGAACTGGAGGATGATGATCAGGACAATGAGCAGGATGATCAGCGGGACGAGCGGCTGATCGCTCATGAAGCGGCGAATGCGGCGGCCGAGCGGCACCGTCGCGGCGGTTTCGATCTGGCTCATGATGCCCGGCTCCGCATCGCGATGAAGGCGCCCAGCATCACGACGATGACCATGATGGTCCCCTCGATGATCGTGGCGACGTTAGGATCGACCGCGAGCAAGGTGAGGTCGCTGCGGACGAGTCGAAGAATGAACACCGCGACGATCGGCCCGATCAATCCGCCTTTGCCGCCGCCGAGCGTGACGCCCCCCAGCACCACCGCGGCGACGCTGGCGAGCAGATAGGGGCCGGGGATGGGCGCGCCGATGCCGGTGCTGAGCGTCAGGACGAGGCCGCCCATGCCGGCGAACAGGCCCGCCACCGCATAGGAGGTGATCTTTGTCCGCGCAACGCCGACGCCGCTCCGGAACGCGGCGAGCGAGCTGCTGCCGATGGCATAGATCGACAGACCCAATCTGGACCGGTGCAGCGGTATCCAGACAATGCCCAGGCATACCAGGACCAGGATCAGCGCCTTGGGGATCCACTGGGTAATCGCTTCGGGCACGCCCGGTATGGAGAGAGTGCCGATGACGAGCGCGCGCAGCCACTCGGCCGCGCCGCCGCCGGGAGACTCAAGGACCAGCAGCGCCACGCCCTGCCAGACGAACAGCATGGCAAGCGTCACGATGATGTCCGGTACCCGCGTGATGACGATGAGGATGCCATTGATCGCGCCGAGGAGGAGGCCCAGCAGCAGCACGAGGGGGACAACCAGGATGGCGAATTCCTCGCTTGCGCCGCCCATCAATCTCGCGGCGGTGACGCTGGTGAGCGCCATCATCGAGGCGATCGAAAGGTCGATGCCGCCGCCGATCACCACGATGGTCTGCGCCGCGACCGCGAAGGCGTAGGGCAGGGCAGCCCGGACCAGCGATCCGACACCGCCCGCGCCATAATCGGGCTGAATTGCCCACGTCCCTGCAAGAAGGAGCGCGAACAGCACAAACAGGCCAAGGACCCAGCCCTGGCGATGGGCGAATTGTGTCATGCCGCGCTCTCGTCGCGCGGTAGGCCGTGCGCGGCCCGCATCAGGGACGCTTCGTCGGCGCGTTCGAGCGGGAGAGTATCGACGACCTGGCCGCCGAAAATGACGATCGCGCGGTCGCAGACCAGGCGGACCTCCTCGAGCTCGGAGGTGTAGAGCAGCACCGAAACGCCTTGCGCCGCCAACTCGCGCAACAGCGGATAGATCTGGTGCTTGGTCCGGATGTCGATCCCGCGCGTCGGGTCGAAGCACAGCATGATGCGGGACCCCGCCGCGATCCACCGGGCGATGGTCACCTTCTGCTGGTTTCCGCCGGAAAGCCTCTGCACCTCTCTTTGCGCCCGCGTGTCGATCTGCAGGCGTCCAATAGCGTCATCGACGCGCGCCTTCTCCCGCCGCATCTTGATAGGCCCCCAGGCCGGGAGGCGCGCGCTGAAGGGGAGGGCGATGTTCTCTCGCACGGAGCGCTGCATCAGAAGCGCCTCGGCGCGATCGCCCGGCACATAGGCGACGCCGGCCTCGATGGCGTCCGCAGGATGACGGAACTGGACGCCCTTGCCATCCACCTCGATGCTGCCGCCGGAAGGGCGGCGCGACCCGGCCAGAATACCGAACAACTCGTCCTGGCCTTGTCCCTCCAAGGCAACGACACCCAGAACTTCGCCGGGATGCAGGTCAAACGAAACGTCGCGCAGCTTGGTCCCGACCTGCAGGTTTCGGACCTGCAGGCGAGGATGATCCTGCTCGCGGGCGGGTACCTGTTGCCTGCGGTCGCGCCAGTCCTGAGCCTTCGCGATGCGCGTGCCGAGCATCAGTTCGACGATCTTTTCCTCCGCGCCGGGCGCCATATCCACGACGCCAACTGTCTCGCCGTCTCTCAGCACGGTTGCGCGATGACAGAGCGCCGAGATCTCGAGCAGCCGGTGCGAGATGAAGATGATGGAACGTCCGGTCTGGCTTTGCCGCCGCACGACGTCGATGACCCGGTCCGCGAGATTCGCCGGCAGCGCGGCGGTCATCTCGTCGAGCAACAGCACGTCCGGCTCGATCGCCAGCGCGCGGGCGAGATCCAGCACGCGCAAGATCGCCAGCGGAATGCGCCGTGCCGTTTCGCGCAGGTCAAGGTCGGGAACGCCCAGTTCCCGGACCCAACTCAGGAAAGATGCAACAGGCGTCTGCGTTAGCCGCAGGTTGGATTCGATGTCGAGGTCGGGGACCAGCGCGGGCTCCTGGTAGACGGAAACCAGTCCGGCGCGTCGCGCCTCCGCGGGCGAGTGCACCGCGCGCGCTTCTCCGCGGATCAGGATTTCGCCGGCATCAGGCCGAACGGCTCCAGTCAGGATCTTCACCAACGTCGACTTGCCGGCACCGTTCGCGCCCATCAGGGCGTGGACCTCGCCGGGGCGGATGGACAGCGACGCGTTGCGCAGCGCCGTCACCGCGCCATAACGCTTCACAACTCCGGTAGCTTCCAGCAGCAATTGCGTCGACACGGACTTATGGAATGAAGGTGGAGCCGAAACGGAGAACAGGGCCGCGACCCTCAGATCGCAAGCCCTGTACCCCGGTCACTTTGGCAGATTACTCGCCGGGTCCCTTGCAGGCGATGATCTGCTCCTTGCTGTAGGTGGTCCAGTTCGGGATCGAGATGCTGACCGGCCATTCCGGGCTCAGCGACGGATCGGCCGCCGCGGCCAGCTTGGCCTTGCCTTCGGGCGTCGCATTCTCCCACAGCTCCGGCTCCACCAGCGTGGTCTGCTGCGCTGGCTTTTCACCGTCGAGGATCTTGACGGCAAGGGCCACGCCGGCGCCGCCGATCGATCCCGGATTGGTGACCGCCGCGCCGGTCAGCCCCTTGACGGAGTTGAGCTGGCCGACGAAGCCGGCATTGTCGGCGCCGACCACCGGCACCAGCGGCGTGCCGGATTCGACCAAAGCGTCGACGATCACGTTGTCGATGCCCGAGGTCCAGATGCCGTCGAAAGGCGTGCCGGTGGCAATGAAGTTGAGGATCTGCTGCTTGCCCTGGTCCTGCTGCCAGCCGGTCGCGACTTCATGGACGACCTTGATCTCCGGAAATTCGGCGAGGGCGCGCTTGAAGCCCTTATCGCGGTCGCTGTCGGCCGTCGCGCCCGCCGCACCGCGCATGTAGTCGACGTCGCCCTTGCCGCCCAGTTGCTGGAACAGCCACTTGGCGCCAAGATAGGCGTATTCCTCCTGGTTGTTCGAGATCACATAGGCCGACGGCTCGGTCACCGCCTGGTCCACCGCGACGACGACGATGCCGGCCTTGTTGGCTTCCTGCAGCGCTGCGTTGATGCCGGCAGGATCGGCAGGATTGACCACGATGGCATCCACCTTGGCACTGATCAGATTGCGGATGTCCTCAAGCTGCCCCGCGGCATCGGTATTGCGATGCGCGATGTTGAGCTTGGCGACCTTTCCGGACGCCAGCGCCTCCGCCTTGATGGCGCAGACCATTTCCTCGCGCCAGCCATTGCCTTGGACCGTGTTCGAAACGCCGATCGTATAGGTCTTCGCCACCGCACCGGTGGCGGAGAGCGTCATGGTCGCCCCCGCAGCGAGCATGAGCGTTGCGAGATATCGCGCCTTGTTCATGGAACTTCCCTTTCCTCCACATTGATCCTGGTTGGTTGCTTCTTTCGGCACTTCACTATTTGACGTATGGCCGCAGCACGTCGCGGGCAAGCAGGAAACCGCGCTTGACCAGGTCGTCGCTGCCCTCGAATTTCCGGTCCTCGTGCTCGATGATGATCGGCCCGTCATATCCAGCGCGGTACAGTGCGGAAAATACGACGCTCCAGTCAACGTCGCCTAGGCCCGGCATGCGCGGGATCTGCCAGCCCATACCGGCCGAGATGGTCCCACGCTCATAGAGGCCGTCGCGGTCTATCATCACGTCCTTTGCCTGCATGTGCAGGATATGCGGCCCGAACTCACGGATGAAGCGGGCCTGGTCGATCATCAGCCAGACCAGATGCGACGGATCGTAGTTGAGCCCGACATCGCCGCCCCAGGCTTCGAGAATGCGGCGCCAGACATAGGGCGAATAGGCGATGTTGTGTCCACCAGGCCATTCGTCGTAGCTGAAGATCATCGGGCAATTCTCGAAGGTGATCTTCACGCCGTTGTCCCGCGCATGAGCGACGATATCCGGCCAAACTTTCAGCGCCTCGGCCCAATTGGCATCGACGTGCTTCGATGCATCGCCGCCGCAAAAAGTATTGACCACCGGAAGCCCCATCCGCCCGGCGGCGACGATCACCTTCTTCAGATGCTCGATGACGCTCTGGCGATGGGCTGGATCGGGATGGAGCGGGTTCGGATAGTAGCCGAGGCCCGAGATCGCCAGCTTCTTGTCCGCTATCTCGTCGACGATCTCCTTGGCCTGCACGGCCGACAGGTTGGCGACGTCGATATGGCTGGTGCCGGCATAGCGCCGGGTCGGGCCGGCGGCCCTGGGCCAGCAGGCGATCTCGAGAATCTCGAACCCGACGGAACCCGCCCAGTCCGCGACCTCGCCCAGCGGCGTGTCGGGGAATGGCGCAGTCAAGAAACCGAGCTGCACGTCATCCTCCCCTTTTTGTGCGTCACCGGAGCGCCACGTGGCGCCAAGCCCAGTCCGCGATGCCGGCGATCCTGGCGCTTGCCGGGACCACCAGCATTCCGTCTCCCAGAGAATCTTTTTCTACACCAGACCGAGATAGCCCATCCGCGCCGTCGCGACAACTGACAGAAGCTCCACATTTCTATCGCACTGCAACGGGCGGCGGATGGTTCCCGTCACACCGCTCCGTTTCCTTAAGATACCAAAGGGACCGTCCGCCGGGTGGCGGCGGACAGCAGCGCGCTGTCGATGATCCGCTGGCCGACCAGGGACAAGGCCGGGTCGAGCGGGCCCGTCACCGGTTGGCCGTCCGCGATGCGGGCCAGCATGTATTCGATCGGATCGCGCCGCCCCGGCGGCAGCGTATCGGCCGCGAGCTGCGCCGGCTGCGGCGCGGCGCGGGTCTGGATCGTCACGTAGCTCTCATGATCGTAGCTGGAGATCGTGCCGTCGGTCCCCACCAGCACGTAGCCGCATTTCGGCTGCGGCTGCAAGGTCCACGGATCGGTCAGGGTGCCCCAGCGCGTCTCGAACTTCGAGAGGCCCTGCGCGTACCGGCAGATCGTGATGGAATGCTGGTCGACCTCGATGCCCGGTGCCTCATCCACGGCGCACGTCACCTCGATCGGCACCTTGCCGTCCAGGAACCAGGTGCCCATGGTGACGCCGTAGCCGAGATAGTCGAGCAGGCTGCCGCCGCCGGCCGCCTTCTTGTACCACCAGGAATGCGGCTTCTGTGCTTCGACCTCCTCGGCGGAGACCTCGATCTTGTCGGCGAGGTGGAACAGCGGGCCGCGATTGCCGCCGCAATAATGGACCTCGATCACCTCGCCGATCGCCCCTTGCTCGACCAGGCGCTTGGCGGTGTTGTGGCAGGGCGACCATGTGCTCGGCCAGTTGATGGCGAGCCGGCGCCCGGTCTCCTCCATGGCCGCGATCATCCGGCGCGCGTCGGACACACTCGCCGCGAACGGCTTCTCGACCAGGATGTGCAGCCCATGCGGCGCCACCTTTTCGACCATGTTGGCGTGCTCGGCGGTTGCGCAACAGATGATGGCCAGATCGGCTCTGGCCTTTGCCAGGCAGGTCTCGAGGTCCGTGAAAACCCGATCCGCAGGGATCGAGAAGCTGCCGATGGCCGCTTCCATGCGGCCACGATCAGGGTCATAGATGCCGGCAATTTCCGCATCGGGATGCTGCGCGACCTGGCGCAATAGGTCGCCCATATGCATATGATCGAAGCTGATGCCGAGGATTCCGTGTTTCGCCACAACTTGCTCCAATGCTATTGAACCGGGATGTTCTCCCTGAATATCAGGCGCGGTTCGATGAATTTCTTCGTCAGGTACGGCGCGGCGGTGGCGATCGAACCGAGCAGGCGAATGACTGCTTGTTCCGCGATCAGGCGCGCATTCTGATCGATCACCACGTCGAGCAGATCATCGACCAGATAGCCGCGTGTCTCCCGCGTCAGATCGTGGCAGATGAAGACCGGTTTTTTCTGGAGCTTGGTTTCTCGCAACGCACGAGCGATCCCCGAGCGTCCTGCGCCCACGCAGTAGATGCCGAGGAGCTGGGGCTCGGCCTGCAGCACTTTCATGGTCGCGGTGTAGCTCGCTTCCGGCTCGTCATTGGCCTCGACCGCGCTCGTCACCAGCAGATTGGGGAACTCCTCCGTCAGCACCGAGCGGAACCCCATCTCCCTTTCTTCGTGGCCCCGATAAGATCGCGATCCGACAACCAGCGCCAGGTGGCCCGACCGCGAACCCAGGAGGCGCCCCATCAGCAGGGCAGCGGTGCGGCCGGCCACCCGGTTGTCGATGCCGACATAGGCCGAACGCGGCGCGGCCGGGACATCCGAGACGATCGTGACCAGCCGCACGCCCGCTTCGGCGATCTCGCGCAGGATGTTGCGCGTCTTTGGATGGTCGATGGCGATCACGCCGACACCGCTCACCCGCAGCGACAGCTTGTCGACCGCCGCCTGCAAGGCACTCGGCGAAATGCCCTTCAGATCGTGGATCTTGCACGACGCCACCAAGGGCAGGCGGCCCGCATAATCCTCGATGTGCTTGGCGAGGTCGATCATGAAGGCGTTCCTGGCGATCGGCAGGAAGAATTCGAGGTGGGCAGGCCGAGACGGCAACGTGACCGCGTCGAGCATCGGCAGATAGCCGAGCTGCTTCGCCGCTTCCATCACGCGCTGCCGGTTGGCGGCGCTCACGCCCGCGCGATTGTTGAGCACCCGGTCGACGGTCGCCGTGGATAGCTCGCAATTCTTGGCAATGTCGGATACGGTGGCTTTCATTCTCGCCGTCGCCCGGAATTTCGATCAGCATAGCATCGACGTTGCCGCACGCCACAATCCAGCAGCAAGACATCCAGGCTGCTTCAGGAAACGGCGGCCCGCACTTCTTCGTCGGACATGCCGGTAATGACCTGCTCGACCTCTTTGACGCTGCTTTTCTTGGGGTCTATGTCGTCGGCCACGACGCGGCCGCGGCGCATCACCACGATGCGGTCGACCACCTGGAAGACGTGGTGGATGTTGTGGGCGATGAAGATGCAGGAGTGCCCTGAATCCCGCGCGTTGCGCACGAAGCGGAGGACCCCTTGCGTTTCCGCGACACCAAGATTGTTGGTCGGCTCGTCGAGGATGATGAGGTCGCTGTCGAAATGCATGGCCCGCGCGATCGCCACCGCCTGGCGCTCACCGCCGGAGAGCGAACCGATCGGCGTCGAAGAGGGGATGTTCTTGCTGATGCCGACCCGCTTCAGCAGCTCGTCGGCGACCTGATTCATCTTATGGTGATCAAGCCGATTGAGGAAACGCGGCCCCTTGATTGGCTCGCGGCCGAGAAACAGATTGCGCGCGATGGAAAGCTGGGTGACCAGCGCCGAATCCTGATAGATGGTCTCGATTTTGTTTGCGATCGCGTCTGTAGTGCTCCTGATGTTCACCTTCCTGCCGCGAATATAGATATCGCCGCTGGTCGCCGGCACGGCGCCTGACAGGACCTTGATCAGCGTCGACTTGCCGGCGCCATTGTCCCCGAGCAGGCCGACGATCTCCTTCTGATGGACCGTGAGATTCACCTGCTCGAGCGCCCTCACCCGGCCATAGGACTTGCTGATGTTCTCCATGCGGATCAGTTCGTCGGCCATGGCGCTAGGTCCCCGACTGATGTCTGCGTTCGAGGGCGGAATGAAGCGCCATCATGCCGAGGATGATGGCGCCGATGAAGATGTTGTAGGCCAAACCGGGCACACCGATCAGCACGATGCCGTTGCGCATGACCCGGAGGATGAAAATGCCCATCACCGTGCCGATGATGGTGCCGCGTCCGCCGGTCAGGGCCGTGCCGCCGATAACCACCATCGCGATGACCTCGAGCTCGTAACCGGTGCCGCTGTTGGGATTGGCGGCGGAGGTGCGGATCGAGCTGATGATGCCGGCGAAGGCCGCCATCATGGCGGACAGCACGAAGAGAGCGACCTTGGTGCGCTCGACATTGACGCCGCGGGCCCGTGCGGCGTTGGCGTTGCCGCCGGACGCCTGGATCCAGTTCCCGAACTTGGTCTCGGTCAAGACATAGCCGAGGATGATCACGACGACGATGAACCAGAAGAGCGACATGTAGATACGGAACGGCCCGACATAGAAATCCCCGACCAGCAACTGGGCGAGCCAATGATCGCCGGCGATCCAGGTGCGTTGTGGAAACCCGCTCGTGACGAACAAGGCCGTGCCGCGCACCACCAGCAACATGCCGAGCGTGACCAGGAAGGACGGGATTTTCAGATGGGTCACCAACACGCCGTTCACCAGGCCAATCAATCCGGCGACGATGAGCCCGATCACGAAGGCGGTGGGCAGGGACGTGACGCCGCTATTGAACAGAGTCCACATCAGGACAGGCGCGAAGCCGAACAGCGAGCCGACCGAAAGGTCGAACTCGCCCGAAGTCATAAGCAACGTCATGGCGAGGGCGATAAGGCCCAATTCGACCGTGAATGCCAGCGTGTTGCTGATGTTCAGGGGCGAGAGGAAATCGTGGTTGATCGACCAGAAAACCACCAGTTCGGCGATGAGGAGAACCAGCGGGCCGAACTCCGGCTTGGCGACGAGACGTCGGATCATCGGGCGATTTCCAGGGATGCCTTAGAGTTGAGCGGGCATCCGCAGCGGCACGGAACCGCCACGAATGCCCGATCGCAAGTCTACTTGCCCGAAAGGACCTTGTCGTAGATCTCGGCAGTGTCTTTCTCGTAGAGCGCGCCGGTGATGATGTCGAAGCCCGGCGGGATGCCGTCGGTCGCCATCGCCGCCAGCGACAAGGCGAGGTAGCTGGTCGCCTGCGGATCCTGCCACTGTGCCGCGTTGACATAGCCGTTGAGCACTTCCTGGGTGGTGTCGCGCGAATTGCCCCAGCCGACCACCGGGATTTCACCGGGCTTGACGCCGACCTGGTCAAAGACGCGCTGGATGCTGCCGGTCACCAGGTCGCCGAGGCCGATGATGGCCTTGATCTTGCCGCGATTGGCGGTGAGGTAATCGCTCATACGCGTGATGACTTCGGCTTGGTCGAGGGTGTTGTCGGTGACTTCCCAGGTGATGTTGAGCGGCTTGAAGACGGTTGCGATGCCTTCTTCCTCCCGGACGCCGTAGCTGGCGCCGGGGACTTCCACCGGCATCCAGACGAAGTCGCCCTCCTTCACCAGCTTATGATCGACCAGGTATTGCGCCCAGCCCGCACCGACGACGTGCAGATCGGTTCCGACATAGGCGTTGAAATCACACGCCGGGTCCGGGGTGTTGAAATTGATAATCGGGATGTTGGCCGCCCGCGCTTCCTTGACCACCTCGACCAGGCTGCCCGGATCGGGGCTGGTGGTCACGATGGCGTCGGCTTTCGCGGCGATCGCCGCACGCACCGCTTCCTGCTGGGACGGCACGTCGCCGTTGTGGAACGAGGTCTTCACGGTCTGGCCGGTATCCTTCGCCCATTGTTCGGCACCGGCAAGGAAGTAGGTCCAGACCGGATCGGCCGGACCGCCATGCGAGATCCAGTAGTAGGTTTTGGCCTGGGCAGCCGCCGGAATGGCTAGCGCGAGCACGAGGCCCGCCAGGAATAATCGTAGCTTCGTCAGCATCTTCACTCCTCCCATTTTGGTAGTGATCGTTGGACGGGTTGACCGCCTTCACGGCTTTGGCGCCGCGTTGGGTGTTTTGACCGGATTTCCCCTGTGATCGAAACTACGCTTGGCGATAGTGATGGTCACGGAATCGGGGACGCAATCAAGCAGTCAATCAGATCAAATCAATTTTCGTGATATTTTCCGGCGCCGCAACTCTTTCCCCGGCCACAAATCGCCATAAAGTGCATTTGGGCGGAGATTATGGCCTGACGATCCCGGTCCGCCGGCAGGAGACAGAGGCATGACATCGAAACCTTGGCGCGTCGTCGGCGTGAACTTTGACCATATGCATATGGGCGACCTGCTGCGGGAGGTCCACGAGCACCCCGATGCGGAGATTGCCGGCATCTGCGACAAGGACCCCGGGCGGATGAGCGCAGCCATTGCGGCCTTCGGAATTCCGGCAGACCGGGTATTCTCTGATGTCGGGACCTGCATGGCCACATGCCGCCCGGACCTGGTCATCCTGTGCCCGGCAACCGCCGACCATGCGAGCGCGGTGGAAGAGGTCTCCGCCCACGGCGCCGACATCCTGGTCGAGAAGCCGTTTGCCGCGTCCTTGCGGGATGCCGACCGCATGATCGCGGCGGCCCGGCAGCACAAGATTCGCCTGGCGATCAATTGGCCGCTGGCCTGGTATCCGCCGCACGTGACGACCAAGCGCCTGATCGACGAGGGGGCGATCGGCGAGGTCCAGCAGGTCCATTTCTACGACGGCAATCGCGGGCCGCTCTATCACCTGGCCGACAAGGTCGTGGTGTCGGACGAGGAGGTGAGGCGGGCCAAGCCGACCTCCTGGTGGTACAAGGCCGCCTCGGGCGGCGGCAGCCTGCTGGACTATCTGGGCTACGGGGCGACGCTCGGCACCTGGTACATGGGCGGCGCGGCGCCTCTCACCGTCACCAGCGTGGTGGACGAGCCAGCCGGCCTGGAAGTGGATGAGCATTCGATCACGGTCTGCCGCTATCGCACCGGGCTCTCGAAGTTCGAGACCCGATGGGGCACCTTCTCCGATCCCTGGACCCTGCAGCCTCAGCCCAAATGCGGCTTCGTGGTGGTGGGAACCGAGGGCACGATCTCCAGCTATGATTTCGAGCCGCATGTGGGACTGCAGACCAAGTCCCATCCGGAAGTCCGCTACCTGCCCGTCGATGTCCTGGCGGCCCCGTTTCGCAGGCCGGTCGAATATGTCCTGCACTGCAAGAAGACCGGTAAGTCTATCGAAGGGCCCTTGAGCCCGGAACTTTGCCGGACGGCGCAGCGGATCGTGGACACGGCGGCGCTGTCGGCCAAGCAGAAACGCACTCTGGAGCTGCTCGCGTGACACAGTCGGAAAATCTGCCAGACAATCTGCCGTCGCAGGACTCCTATGCGCTGGTGGCGGCCGAAGCGAAACCGGTTGCTGCGCCGATCCTCAACTACGCGCCGCCGATGCCGCGGGACAAATCCATCGGCATTGGCCTGATCGGCGCCGGGGGCATCAGCTTTGCCCATCTCGATGCCTACAAGACCCACGGGCTGCGGGTGGTGGCGATCTGCGATCGGCACCTGGACCGGGCGCTGGTGCGGCGCGACGCCTATTACCCCGAGGCGCTGGCGACCGACAAACTAGACGACGTGATCGGGCGCACCGACATTCCGGTGCTGGATATCACGGTCCACGCAAAGGACCGCGTGGCGCTGATGCGGCGGGCGCTGGAAGCGGGCCAGCACGTGCTGTCGCAGAAGCCGTTCGTGCGCGACCTGCAGGCAGGAGAGGAGCTGGTGGCATTGGCCGCCAGCAAGGGGCTTCAGCTTGCGGTGAACCAGAACGGGCGGTGGGCGCCGCATCTGTCCTATATCCGCGAGGCGGTCGCCGCGGGCCTGGTCGGCGCGGTCACCGGCGTGCATGTCGCGATCCAATGGGATCACACCTGGATCGCGGGCACACCGTTCGCGGAAATGGAGCATGTCATCCTCGACGATTTCGCGATCCACTGGTTCGATTTCCTGGTCAGCATCATCGGCGACAAGGCCGAGCTGGTGTTCGCGACCGCAACGCGGGCCGAAGGGCAGACCGTCAAGTCCGGCCTGCTGTCGCAAGCGCTGGTGAGCTATCCAGGCGGGCAGGCGTCGCTGGCGTTCGACGGCAACGCGGCGCATGGCGCGCTGGACACGACAGTGGTGGTCGGCACGCGCGGGACGCTGCGCGCGACGGGGCCGGATCTCGGCCGCCAAAGCGTCAGCCTCTACACCGCCGAGGGCGTGGCACAGCCGAGCCTGACCGGGAAATGGTTCAATGACGGGTTCGCCGGCACCATGGGCGCGCTGCTGTGCGCCATCGAGAGTGGACGAGAGCCGATCAACTCGGCGCGCGGCAATCTCGCGGCATTGCGCCTGTGCCAGGCGGCGATCCAGAGCGCCCGCAGCCGCGCGCCGCTCACGCTGCGCTAGTGGATATGATGTGACGCTTGGTACCCGCGCAGCGTCATGTCGCCTCAAGCTATTCTGAATACCCTGGGGATTTTGCAGCATGGCGAAGCTCATCTTTGGAATGAACCAGTCCCTGGACGGCTACGTCGACCACCAGGAAATGGCGACAGGCCCCGCGCTCTTTCGTCACTGGACAGAGCACGTACGCGACCTGACGGGCAGTGTGTACGGTCGCCGCATGTACGAGATGATGCATTATTGGGACGAAGACCGCCCTGAGTGGAGTGCGGAGCAACGCGCGTTCGCGGCAGCGTGGCGGCGCCAGCCGAAGTGGGTGGTGTCGCGCTCGTTGAAGTCCGTCGGCCCCAACGCCACACTTGTCGAGCATGACATCGAGGCGGCGATACGTGGCCTGAAAGCTCGGCTGGTCGGGGAGATTGCGGTTTCCGGACCAGACCTGGCACGAAGCCTGACCGACCTTGGTCTCATCGATGAATATCGACTCTACTTCCACCCCGTCGTGCTTGGTCGCGGCAAACCATTCTTCGCCGGTCCGCGGCCACCACTCCGCCTGGTTTCCACCGATCGCGTTGGCGAGGACGTGATCAGGTTGACGTACGTTCCTGCCTAATCGCGCGTCTCAATATTAATCCGCTAGCGCTTGCCCAAGGGGCGATAGTTGAAAGAGGGCTCCGGATAATCGTCATCCGGCTGTGGGCCGATTTTCCGGATCGCGGCCTCGCAGCGCGCAATCTCCGCCGCGCCATCCAGGATGGCGAGGGTGGTGTCGTAGCGCCGCGTCGCGCCGCCTTCCAGCCAGATCATCTCGTCGCGCTCGCGCGCGAACTTCGCGCCCGGGACATGGTGCGTCGCCGGCTCGATCCCGAGCGTGTAGAGCCCGGCCTGAAAATTCTGCCATTCGAGCATGCAAGGGAACTGGTCCTTGCGCGTGACCACCTGGAAGCCGAGTCCGATCCGGTCGTTGACCAGGGCGACCGGCACCAGTCCTTGCGGATCGGCCGACAGATCGTGTGCCCAGACCTGCTCGACGAAATCGGGCCGCGGCGCAGGGCACCGGCGATAGCCGACGCCTTGGCGCCGGTATTCGTCGCCGGCGTGGCCCGCCCACACCACATCCGCGATCGGCGCCAGGTAGCGAGACCCTTCGTCGACCAATGGATGCCCGACATCGATATGGTACATCAGCATGTGGGGCGTGCGGTAGAAACCGCGGTTTGCAACCTCGTCATGCAGATGGATCGCGTTGGTGCCGACCTCGATCTCGATGCGCCGCATCAGATGCAGATCTTCGCCGAACACCGTCGCCTGGCTCGCGGTCCCTTCGCACCACAGGAAACAGCGGTCGCCGTCCCACCGCTCGCCATAGCCGCCGAGCCTTGCGGGAACCGTGCTGATGCGGCCGTGGATGGTGTTGGTGACGAATTTCTTGCGCGGATAGAGATATTGATCGGCGGGCGCCTCGTCGGCGCCGAGGATGTGATCGAGCCCGCAGGTGTTCATCAGCCCCGAGAAGGAGCGCAGCCAGCCCAGCCCATCCTCGCCCTCATATTCGTGCAGGCCGGGATGGCGGAAGCCCGATGGAGAGTGCCAGCCGATGGCGAGGCCTTTGTACTCGCAATCCGCGATGTCCATCGCCCGGTCGACCAGGACCGTGAAACGGAGGCCCGTGCCGGTGCGGAACTCCAGCATTCTGACGCCGCGCTCCACGCCATCACCGAGCGTCACCAGACGAACGCCGGCAAACTGCGAGAGCGCGCCGGCATGGGCGGCAACATCCCGTCGCGTCAGATGACGGTCAAACAACTCGACCATTGTTCACACCTTTCCTGATGTTTGACGCTAGCGACCTGGGAGACCGGGATACAATGACGGGGGCATCAGTTTACATCAGAATACATCATGTATTCGCGGGAATCAGCATGGTGCGCGGCGGCTGATTGGTTTTGATGGGGCGGTGCCTTGAACCCGGTCCTAATAGCAATACCGTCGGCACATGCAGACAGCCCATCAACTACGCGACTACAGTCTGGTCGGACGCGATACCGAAGCGGCTGCCGCGCGCGGACTCGTTGCGGCGGAATGGTACAAGCCGGAGATGCCGCGCAAACGCATGAAGGAGCTGATGGAACGCTCCGACGGCCCGGCCATCCGCGATACCCTTATCTGGCTGGTCGCCTTCATCTCGTTCGGCATTGGCGGCTACGTGTTCTGGAGCACCTGGTGGGCAGTGCCGTTTTTCTTCTGCTACGGCGTGCTCTACGGCTCTTCAAGCGATTCGCGCTGGCATGAATGCGGTCATGGCACCGCATTCAAGACGCGCTGGATGAACGACGTCGTCTATCAGATCGCCTGTTTCATGATCATGCGCGAGCCGACGATCTGGCGCTGGAGCCACACGCGCCACCATACCGATACCATCATCGTGGGACGCGACCCGGAAATCGCGGCGATGCGCCCGCCGGCCATGCTCCGCATCCTCAGCAATATCTTTGCGGTCGCCCACGTCCGGGCCACGACCAAGAGCATCCTGCTGCACGCGACCGGCCGTCTCAGCGCGGATGAAGCGAGCTTCGTGCCTGAAACGGAACGGCACAAAGTGTTCCGGGTCGCGCGCATCTGGCTCGCGATCCATCTCGCGGTGATCGCTCTCGCGCTCTCCATCCAATCCTGGCTTCCGCTGATCTATGTCGGCATGTTGCCCACCATGTACGGCGGGTGGCTCACGATCTATTTCGGCATTAGCCAGCATGCGGGCCTTGCCGACAACGTACTCGACCATCGCCTCAATACGCGCACGATCTACATGAATCCGATTTTCCGGTTCGTATATTGGAACATGAACTATCACGTCGAGCACCACTTGTTCCCCATGGTGCCCTACCATCGCCTGCCGGACTTGCATGAAGCCGTGAAGGCCGACCTGCCGAAGCCCTATGCCAGTACCATTGAGGCCTATCGCGAGATCATTCCGGCCCTGATCCGGCAGATCCGGGATCCGGAACACTACGTGAAACGCGAACTCCCGCCATCGGCGCAGGCGCTTCAGCCGGTGCTGATGAATTCCGCCTGAACGCTGTCTGAGACCACAAGCCTGCCGTTCGGCAGGTCATTTGCTTCCACTTTGGCGGTGATCTCGTCCGGCGGTATCCCGTAACCCTGCCATCGTGCCACCAGCCGCTGGCGCAAGATCTCTTCGGGCACTGCGATCATGATCGTGGTGTCGAACAGGGTGGACAGGCGGGACCAGCCCGGCCGGTCGAGCAGCAGGTAGTTGCCTTCGACGATAAGGTGGCGGACCGAGCGGGGAATGAGCCGTGCACCGGCACGGGCGATCTCCAGATCGCGATCGAAGACCGGCACCGCGATCTCCGCTTCGTCGTTGCGCTTGAGGCGCTGGAGCATGTGGTAGAAGCCGGCGACGTCGAAGGTATCCGGCGCGCCCTTCCGGGGCCTGAGACCGCGCGGTACCAGGACTCGGTCGTCGAAGTGATAACCGTCCATGGGCAGAACGGCGGCGCTGTCGGCAGCCTCTTCGTTCAGCTTCGCAACCAATGCCTCGGCCAGCGTCGATTTGCCGGCGCCGGGCGCGCCAACGACGGCGGTGAGGCTGCGCGTCGACTGACCGCGCTGGCGCACGACCTGAAGAATACCGGCAAGATCGATCTGCTTGCTCAAGGCGGAACCTCAGCGCACGATCCGGAAGCGCATCTCCAGCGCCATGCGGGTCTTGGTGTCGCTCTGCTGGAGCTTGGCTTGCAGTGCGCGGAGCTTCTCAATCATCGCCGTCATCCAGCTCCGAAATGGCGATGTTGCATTCCACCTTCGCCGGCGCCTCGTCCAATCCCTTGATGACCAGGATGGACCGGAAGCGTCGCTGGGCCGCAAGGGCGCAAAGCTCGTCATTCGTTGGCGCGGCAGAGAACGCCACATCGGGCAGCCCCACGCCAAGCAACGGGCCTTCGTCCGGGCAGCTCGCCTTGCCGGCACTCTGGCCGCCTAGCATGCTGACACCCGCGACCGCCATCGGCCACAAGCTCTTTCCGTCGCATTCGCCGACCAGCGTCCAATAGACCGAGCCCGGAGCGGCGAAGGCAATGAATCCGGTCTTCGCCGCGCCGTCGACGCTGCGCAACTGATCCGCCAGCTTGCGGCCCAGCGGCTCCGCCACCGGCATCTGCATCAGGGCGAACAGCGATTGATCATGCAGGGCGCGCTTCGCGTCTTCCTTCAATGCGCGTCTCTTGTGGTCGGCGAAATAGGTCCGGTCTCCGGTATGAACGAGCGCTTCGGCGGAAACGAACGTATGGGCGCGCTCCGGCACGGTATCGACCAATCCGATTATAAGAACGACAACCGCGGCCACAGCGGCCGCCCAGCCGCCGATCCGCCACTTGCGCGATGCGGCGGCCAGCACGCCGGGCGTCCCGGCCAGCGCCGCCAGCAAGATCGGCAGAGCAAACCACTCGGCCGCGACCAGGAAATACACGGCATCGCCGCCCGGTATCTGCATCAGCAGGCCGGGGAGATTCGCGGCCACGATCGCGATGATCACCGCCTCGGTGAGCAGCCTCCGAAATCCGTCGGCCACATGCGTCCTCAGCAGAAGCAGCGCCGCCAAGGCGGCCAGGCTCTGCCATTGCAGCTGCAGCGGCAGCAGGTAGTTCCCCTCCGCGAAGCCGCGCTCGACATAGAACGGCGTTCCGAACCAGCTATCGCCGCCGTGGCCGGTCGGAGCAAACAGGTACACGCTGCCGAAGAACAGGATCGCCATCCCGGTGCCGAGCAGCCAGAGCGGCAGATGCCTGAGCCCGATCTTGCGCAAGGCGAGATAGCCGGCGACGGCCGTCCAAACGTAACCCGCCGAGATCTTTGCCACAGCCAGGAATGGAATGGCGATCGCCGCCGCCCACCAGAAGCGGCCAATTGGCTCGCCGGCGCGGATCGCGCTCGCCGGAATCTGGACCAGGATCGACGGTGCCACCAGGGTCAGGAGCGTTCCACCCAGTAGCATCGACGTGCTGTAGGTCACCAGATTCGCGACCCCGCTCAGCTGCGCCAGCGGCACCACGACAAACGCCAGCATGGCGATCAGAAGCACAGGGGATTCCCGCTCGGGAAAGAGGCGGGCGCCGATCAGCCTCGACCCGTGGGCCACCGCAAACCCAAGCAGCGGCACCAGCACCAGCATCTGGAGCCCGATGAGCGCGGTCCCCGCATCGCCGCCGGTCACCCGCGTCAGGGTCGCTGCGAGCGCATAGAAGCCGAAATGGTATCTCGTGGGTGCGACGCCATCAATACCGGGAGCCGGCACCAGCAGGGTGCTGAGCGAGCTGGTGAGCGCGCCGTTGAGGTAGTCGTCGCCGTCGGCGCGGCCATGCAGGATCAGCTGATCCACCAGGAAGTTGATATATTTCGTGCCGCCCAGCTCGAGCGAGAAGAGCACGGCGCCGCCCACGGCGATGGCGCATCCCAGCAGCAGGACGGTCGGAGCGGGACGCGCCCGAGCCGCGCGCCGCAGTGCGAGGATGACGCACGCCAGTGCCAGCGCGCAAACGAGCGCGAGGCCGATCGTTCCGAGCACGCCGATGACGGCACAGGCGGCGATCAGCAGTACGCCCGCGAGCGGACCGACCCATGTCTGCTGTGCCGGCTTGCGCACGGCCCAAAGCGCCGGCCCAAGCGTCGACAGCGCGACGATGGCCACACACGCGGCCAGCAGCGGGAGGGAGAAGCCGAGACCGGTCCTGGCGAACAAAGTCGCGGCGGTCATGGCGAGCGAGGTTCCCACGGCCAGGGCCGCGAAACCCACGTTCGCACCGCCATCGTCCCGCCGGACCTGTTCCTGCATTGTGCGCTCTATCCAGTTGTTTCCTGGCGGCTTCTCTAGCATAGAGCGCCTGGAGAATGTATCCCTTGCGGTCTGGGGACCTCCCTCTTGACGTGACAGCCTTAATCGAGAATGGTGCGGCCGCTCAATCTCCCCCGGACCGTGTTTCCTTCATGGCCAAGTCCTGGCACAGCTGTCCAACCGTAGCCAACGGGTATGGCGCCAGCACGGGTCAAATGGTACAATAAAGAATTCCGCAATTTGAGGTAACGCAATGAGGCGGCAAGTAGATTTTTATCGTCATTCGCTCTCTGCTGACGATGCCGGCGCGGTCGCCGCAGTGCTTCAAACGCCGATCCTGACCTCGGGCTCGGTCGGCAAGGCGGTCGAGGCGCAGCTCTGCGATTTCTTCGGCGCAGGATTTGCCGGTCTCGTCAACAGCTGGACCAATGGCGCGGTCGCCGCCCTGCTGGCGCTCGACATCGGGCCCGGAGATGAGGTCATCGTTCCAGCGATGACCTTCATTGCGTCCTCGAACGTGGCCGAGCTGGTAGGCGCCAAGCCGGTCTTTGTCGATGTGGAGCCAGACACTCTGCTCATGTCCCTACCGGCGATGACAGCGGCGGTGACGGCAAGGACCCGGGCCGTCATGCCGGTTCATCTCTATGGACAGATGGTCGACATGCGCGCCCTCAAGGCTGCGCTGGCAGGCCGGCCCGACATTGCCGTGATCGAGGACTGCGCCCATTGCTTCGAAGGTACCTTCGAGGGCGAGCCGCCGGGCCGCCATTCCGATATCGCCATCTTTTCGTTCTACGCGACCAAGAATGTCACTTGCGGCGAGGGCGGTGCCTTCATCACCAACTCGGACGAACTGTATCGCACCATGCTCCAGACGCGCTTGCATGGGATGAGCGCTGGCGCAGCCGATCGCTATTCGAGAGGCGGCTATCGCCACTGGGACATGGCGCGCCTCGGCGTGAAGGCCAATCTGCCTGACCTCCTGGCTGCGCTTCTGCCCAAGCAGATCAAAACCATTCGCGAGCAGCTGGGTGATCGGACTGCCATGGCGAACAGGTACGAAGAAGCCCTGGCTGATACGCCGATTCGGACCGTGAGGGTCGGGAAACGCGCTGCCTCAGCCTGGCATCTGTTCCCGATTCACGTTACGCCCAGCCAGCGCGATGAGGCGATCGCCGCTCTGAACGAAAACGGCATCGGTGTGACCGTGAACTACCGCTCGGTCCCTACGCTCTCGTACTACGCGGAAAAATACGGCTATCGGCCCGATAGCTTCCCGGCGAGCTACGCTTGGGGCGAGGGGACCATCTCTCTGCCGTTGTTTCCCGGCCTCACGCGAGACGACCAGGACTACGTCATCGCCGTTCTCAAGGACAAGATCGTGCCGCTCCTGAAGGCGAACAGTCCGGCTGCGGCTTTTTCTCAACTCTGAAGCTCCGGAGCAAGTGACTTGCCTGATACGATATTCGTGACCGGTGCTGGTGGCTACATCGGCAGCATTCTGGTCGATGAGCTGCTCACCCATGGCTATAACGTCATCGCCTATGACCGGTTCTATTTCGGCCAGAGCGTGCTGGACAAGCATCGGGGCAATGAGCGGCTGAAGCTGGTCAAGAAGGACATCCGCGATGCGGAGCTGAGCGACTTTAATGGCGTGTCGGTCGTCTGCGATCTCGCAGCCTTGTCCAACGACCCGAGCGGAGAGATCGACCCGGCCCTGACGATTGCCGTCAACCACAAGGGCCGCAGCCACATATGCAGCCTCGCCAAGCAGGCGGGCGTCCGCCGCTATATCCTGTCGAGCTCATGCTCTGTCTACGGCGCGGCCGAGGGCACAAGCCTCGTTGAGACGTCACGAACGGCGCCACTGACGACCTATGCTCGTGCCAATAGAGACGCCGAACTCGATACGTTGGCGAAGGGTGATGAATCGTTCTCGGTCACTGCTCTTCGCAACGCAACTGTCTTCGGCTTGTCGCCGCGCATGCGTTTCGATCTGGTGATCAACATCATGACGCTCCATGCCGCGGAGAAGGGCATGATCACGATTATGGGCGGTGGGCGTCAGTGGCGGCCTCTCGTACACGTGCGCGATGTTGCACGCATGTTTCGGGCCGTTGCCGAGGCCGACCGCTCCCGCGTGAGCGGGGAGATCTTCAATGTCGGACTCGCCAACTTCCAGATCCGCAGTCTCGCCTTCATCGTCCGCGAAACCCTGCCCATCCCGGTGACGATCTCGGTTGCGCCGGACGATCCTGATCGGCGCGACTACAGCGCGTCGTTCGAAAAGGCTAAGGAACGTCTCGGATTCACAGCGGTCACGACGATCGAGGAAGGCGTCCGGGAAATCTACGATGCCCTGAAGTACGGGACGATCGAGGAATCGGCCAAGACCTCAACGGTGAAATGGTATCGCAACATCCTGGACGCGAAGCAGCTGCTCGATGAGATCGAATTCAATGGACGCATCCTCTGAAGCTGCGGCTCAGCTGGATGGCGAGCCCGGCGCTGGCCCTCATCTCTCCGTCGTCGCGCCGATTTATCGCGAAGAGGGCAACGTCCCGGAACTGATTCGCCGGCTGAAAGAGTCCCTGCAGCGCGTCACGGAGAACTTTGAGATCGTTCTGGTCGAAGACGCCGGCGGTGACCGGTCGTGGGATCGGATCGTCGAGGCGGCGGCAGGGGATCCGCGCATAAAGGGCCTGCGCTTCAGTCGCAATTTCGGCCAACATTACGCCATCACGGCCGGATTGGAGATGGTTTCGGGCGATTGGGTCGTCGTCATGGACGGCGATCTGCAGGATCGCCCCGAGGTCATTCCTGATCTCTATGCCAAGGCACAGGAGGGCTACGACGTCGTGTTCGTCGAACGTCAAAGTCGACCGGAAGGCAAGCTCTACATGTGGATGCAACGGGCCTTCTACCTGCTGCTACGGTTCCTTGCCGGAACTGAATACGATCCGCGTCACGGCAATTTCTCCATTGTCTCCCGAAAGGTGGTCAATGGCTTCCGATCTCTCAATGAGAACCTGCGGTTCTATGGCGGGATCGTGTGGTGGCTTGGCTACCGCCGCGCGTCTATCCCGGCCCTGCACGGCGAGCGTTTCTCGGGTCGGTCCGTCTATACCCTTGGCAAGCGTGTGCGTCTCGCCGCCGCCATAATTCTGGCCCATTCGGATCGACCGTTGCATTTTTCGATCGGCATTGGCCTCGTCATGGCCTTCCTTGCGTTCGTCTACGGGCTCTACATCATCTTGCGGGCGATCTTCGGCGACGTGGCGGTGCAGGGTTGGGCGAGCCTGATCGTGTCGATCTATTTCGTCGGGGGATTGATCCTTTTTGTTCTCGGCATCATGGGCCTCTATATCGGCAAGCTATACCAGGAAACCAAGCATCGGCCGCTCTACATAGTGGCCGAAAGTATCGGGTTCGGTAATGATACCGGTCCTCTCCGCCCCTCCCGGCGCGTACAGCAGTGATGCCGACAGTGCCGCCTTCGCTCGAACGTCAAGCCTTCGATGAGGCGGCGTTTGACCGACCATTCTATCGGGTGACCTCGATGGACTCTGACGGTCTCGAGCGCGGCATCGCGACACTGCGCAAGCAGGCTATGCCGTTCATCGTCGATGCCAAGACACCGTCCGACGATCTGGTCTCGAGCCGGCGCCTGCTGTCGCTTGGCTTTCGCAAGGTGTGCATGCAGATCAGATTGGTCAACGATCTGAGCGGGCCGGCTGACTTTGATCAGCAGGCTGGGGTGGCGGATACCCTGGACTGGCCGGATGAGCTGATCGCCGCTCACGCGCGTAACTTCGTCTTCGATCGCTTCGCCTTGGATATCGCCCTGCCAGCCGAAGGGCACGACCGGCTGTACTCAAAATGGATCCGGACGTCCTTCACCAGCGGGCGAAAACGCATCCTTACCATCGGCCGCAATTTCTTGAGCTTCGTCGACGACGGCGAGGGCCTCCGGATCGATCTTCTTTCGGTGCTCGATCATCGCCAAGGCATCGGCCGGCGACTGCTGACCAGTCTGAGTTCGCTCGCCAAGGACTCTGGCCGTGCCAGCGTCACCACTGTCACCGAATGCGAGAACCATGCAGCGGTACAACTGTACTGCCGGACTGGATATCGGTTGCGTGATTTTCAGGCGGTCTTCCATCTGACCGAACCGAGTTAATCAACCAGCAGGGCACATCGGTCGAGACCATGGCGGCTCGCCTTCGGAGCCTGTCCACACTTGCAGATGGCCTCCGTGTCGGCCGCGCCGCTGGTGGGAACAGCCTGCTAGGTCCGCAGTCGGGACTTGTGGCACGGGGTTCCGTCTGTTTGAGAATCGGCTACTTCAGGATATGTGGACGCGTGGCGATAGCCGGGGTCGGTGCGATGGTGGCCTTAGGAACCGTCCTGGTCGCCGGCCTCGGCAACATGTAGAGGGTATAGCCGCAGATGATGCCGTAGAGGATGTTTCCCTCGATCGTCCAGTGCGGCATCGTCGCCATGTTCAGCAGCAGGAAGCTGGCGTGGGCCGCCAGCAGCTTTCCCTTCTGTCCGTCCTTCACCCGCAGTGCCGCGATGAACATGGAAGACCAGAGCCCGATCATCGCGCAGACTCCAATGATGCCGTACTCGTAGAGCGTCGAAACTAGAGTGTTGTGGGCATAGACGGGAAACTTTCCCACCCAGGCATTCGGGCCGAAGCCCAACAGAAAGTTCTTGGTCTCGCCATTCAGATAGGCATTGATATAGCCGGCCCAGATATATGGGCGCGCGGACATCAGCCGCTTTTCGTCGGGCGTGTAGAATTCGGGCGGCTTGATCAGGCGGCCGGGCTCCGAAAAGACTGTGCCGAGATCGGCAAAACGTTCGCGCAAAAACCATGCAGCCACCAGCAGGCCGACCGCACTGACGCCCAATATCACGAGGCCGATAATGATCCTCACCCTTGGCGAGAACCGGCTGATGACATCGGCGTTGAACTGCACGAATGCCAGCGGTGCGAAGGCGATGATCGTGGTGCGATAGTTGGCCAGGAGCAGGCCGACCAGCAGCGTCAGCAGGACTGCGCTCCTCGCCCAGACCTTGAGGCCCGTGGCGAAGCAGGCGATCACCAGCCCCGTCGCCAGGACGGTCGAGAACCCCGCCTCATGATTGTAGCCGCCGATATAGCTGATCGATCCCAGCTCTTCGACCCCTTTCCTGATGCCGAAGACGACGGAGAGCATCTGGAACAGCAGAGGGGTTAGCATCGCCCACAGCAGCAGGCTCATCGTGCGCTCTTCTCCGCGCTCGCCGAGCGATTCATAGACGCTGATGGTGATGATGATCAGGTATCCAAACTTGACGACGACATCGATGCTGGTGGCGATGCTATGATTTGCCAGCGCGCTGAGCACGACCACGGCGGTGACAACGTAGAAGGGCACCAGAAGCGTCAACAAAAGATGCCGGGTCCTGATCAGCACGAGTCCAAGCAGGAAAATGGCTGACGAGCCCAAGGCATTCCATGAGATGCCGATCGGCGAATCCTCGAAAGTGAAGTCGTGATGGGCGCTGGCGAGGTAGCGAAAGCAGAGTGCGAACAGGACGTACCGCGCGATGACGCTGCGCACCCGGTAGAAGGGATAGGTCAGGATGAGAATAGCCAGGAGCGTCGCCGGATAGAGCAGCCACGCCGGCATCGATCTCCCGACTTCTAGACCCTCACCCATCAGCGATTCGCATTTCCGCCGATCAGGGCGTTCGCCTCACCGCCATGATCGACTTTGTCAATCCGAACACGGACTCCCGATGAATTTCAGCATCGGGAAAGCACCGCTTCATGTCCAGCACAGTCAACAGACTAAAATCCGGCACGTGATTGTAGAAGGGCCATCGCTTCCAGATCTCCAGTTGCACGGACCGCGGCAGGAGGACCACGAGACCTGGCGCCATCGTATGGCTTTCTATTGGAAAGTGCTTATAGGGCGTTTGCACGAAGTAGCCCCGCCCGATGCGCCGTATCTCCTCGGCGAATTTCCTTTGGTGGACAAGGGATTGCTCTTCAAACGCCCTGGTCGATCTGATGTGGGCGACGGTGTCCTTCGGACCTGTAACATGCTCTATTACAGAAGAGCAAAACACGATATCGAATTCGGCATCGGCAAAGGGAAGGCGAGGGTTCTCTTCAAGCAGCATCGGCTTGTGTCGGTGCTTTGCTTCGGCGACCGCCAACTTCTGTCTGTCTATGTCCGCCACCATTACGTTCCGGTGACCCGGCACGACCAGCGCAATATGCCCCCCGTCACCTCCGCCAAGGTCCAGGATCGATTGGTTCATCGCGTTTGGGAACAGCCTGCGAAATATGGCGGCACGTTTCTGGCGAGCATGCCGGGAATAGGCACGCTTCAGCTTCATGAACATGATCGCGCTGGCTCCGCTCAATTCCGTTAGTGAGCCACCAGGGCCGTCGGAGAGCGGGGAACGGTCCGCGCGATGGATCGCCCGCCGGCCAGGTTCGACAGCTGGGCAAAGCAAACGCCGTCGAGCCGTTCCTGCAGCTCTGCGCATCGCTCACGAATCCGACCGTCGATGGCGAGGGGCTCTCTCTGCGCACGCCGACGCAGGTCGATGTGCATGATGAGTTCACGCCGATAGCCGAGACCGAGGAAGGAGCACAGCGCGCGGGCCACCTGTTCCGGCTCGGCAAGGAGCAGATCGTAGGAGACGAGGATGGTGTCGCTCCGTTGGTCGAGCGACATCTCGAAATAGAGCGAGTTCCGGATGTACCAGAACAAGGCGGCGGCGGATTCGGCGGAGAGGCGGCTGAAATCGAAGCTCCTGATGAAATCGGCATTCTCCGGCGACAGCCGTTGCACCTGCCAGGCGTTCCGGGCCTCGCCGGCGGCATAGGCCCGCAGCACCCGCAGGTTTGAATCGCTGAATTTCGCCACCGCCGAGCGGACGCGACCGTCGACTTCCCGATATGCCCAGATCGCCCGTGCTTTCGGGGCAAAGCGGTCGAGTAGCTCCGGGGCTCGGTGAGAGTCGCACAGGGGCTTGAACAGGACGAGCTTCGCCTGGCTTTGCTGGATCAGGGATTCGACGGTTCGCAGCGGGCGGAGTTGGAAGTCATGAAAGGCCTTGGCGTTGCCTTCGTTGTAGACCTGGAATTCGGGTATCTCATCCAGGCCGTGCGCCAGCATATTGGTGCCGGAGCGCTGGACACCGAACAGGAATACCGGCGCGGCGGGCGCTTGCCGGTCACGCCTTGTCCAGCGCCACCACGCCTTTCGCAGAGCGCGTTGTCCGCGGACCAGCGGATTGACATCGTGCTCTTCTATGAGATGTGTCCACCGGTGGGCCTTGCTCCATCGCCAGTTCTGCCGAAACTTGCGGAGGAAGACGTTTCCCGCGTGTCGTGCTTGGTTGATCAGCATAGGCCGCTCCTCGCCGATATCCCGGCTGGGACGATCAACTCCGCTGACCGCTCTCTCTCGATCAGACATACGCAGCGAGATCGCAGATGCACGAACGAGCAACGCCTCGGGCCCACGCACCGCCTGGGACGGAAACGGGAGACCGAGTCCACGAGCAGAACTGGACCGATCGCAGGGACTCCGAGACCCGGAGCTACGCGTAAAATGCTGATCTGTCAGCGGATCGCGTGCCGGCGACGACCGGGCACTATCCGGCTGACCTTCGCGTTCACCGTCACTGCAACACTGACGGCGGCGATCGAAGCCGCACTACGCTGCTGCAAAAAGGCCACGCAATTCTGTACGCCAGCTACCCGTACAATACTTGAAGCTCGCTGGTAGTCCCGAGAGCACCGCCGACAGGCAGACCGAGAACGTCGTCGTTTCCGCGCCAAGCGGAGTCATCCCGCTCCAATCATAACAACGTCGATGAACGGTTGTGCAGGACAAATCTGTGACACGTCCTGCCGCTCCAGACGCGCGAGAGCGCGCCGGTCAGAGCGCTTTGTACATCAGCGTCGTTGGATCGAAGCAGTCCTTGAACGGGTCGCGGCAGTATCCCGGAATGACGCCTGCTGTCTGGTATCCGAGGGATGCATAGAGTGGTTCAGCCTTGTCACCGGTGCGCGTATCGAGTGTGAGCAGGCTCCGCCCCAATTGGCTGGCGCGGCGCTCAAGTGCTGCCATCAGCGCCTTGGCGATACCCTGGCGGCGGGAAGCGGGATGAACCAGCAGCTTGCGGACCTCCGCCCGGTGAGTCTGGTTCGGCGGCGTATCGTGGTCCAGTTGAACCGATCCCGCGATCTGTCCGCCTTTCCGCGCGACCAGCAGCACCAGCCCACGGCCTCGCAGCCGCGGCAGCACTGTGTCGCTCCAGAATGTCTCGCTCTCGTTTTCCGTGAAGGGCAGCACGAAACCGATGCTGGCCCCATCATGGACGCAGGCATGCAGCAGCGCGCCGAGTTCGCGGAGGTGACTCGCGACATCGTCTGCCGAGAAGGTCGAGATCACGACTTGCGCGTGGTTCATGCTGTCTCACACGATCGCCAGGATGTATCTGGCGCCGGATCGTTCGGGCGTGACAAAGGCGCTGGATCCGAAGAGCTGGTAGCGCAGGCAATCGCCGGGCCGCAGCTCGTAGGTCCGCCCGTCGATGCTGATTTCCAACTGGCCCTCGATCAGCAGCAGATGGTGCTCGAGACCCGGTCTCGGCGGCTCGTCATAGGTGATGCGTGTGCCGGGCTCGAGCTCGCATTCAAGAAGCTCGGCTGCCAGCGTCTGAGCGGGCGGAGACACCGAGCGTCGCCGGAAGCCGACGGTCGAATCGGTCCAGACCGGCTGCATGCTACGGCGGATAACAGGCGCAAAATTGTCCTCGACCATGTGCATCAATCGCGAAATGGTCAGGCCATAAGCTGCGCCGAGCTTGCCCAGCACACTCGCGGTTGGGCTCACCTCAGCGTTTTCGAGGCGGGACAGGGTGGCGCGGCTCACATCGCTGCGTTTCGCAAGCTCGTCCAAGGACCAGTTGCGTTCCGCACGCAGGGCGCGGAGACGCCCGGCGATCCGACGATCGATATGAGTTTCTCCCATATACGGAACAATGTCTCACATATGGGAGATTCGTCAAGTGATGGCAGGAATTGCCTCGTCGAGCGCGCCGGAATCGGCCGCCAGGTCAAGGAAGGTGTAGCGATTGCGGATCTTCCGCGCGTGCCGGACGGCCTCTTGGTATGAAGTCCGCGGCCAGCCCAGATCCTCCGGCGAGCGCGGAGCGTCTGCCTCCTCGAGCACCCGTGCCAGCCTGTCCGCATGCAGGGAAATGGCGCCGATGGCGGCGCGCATATCATTCCACTTGGCAGCGATCCTTTGATTGACGGTCTCGGCCGCCTTCTCGGTCAGGCGCTTCTGGCTGAAATCCTTCCAGCAGGAAGGGCCCAGCACCGCGCCAAATCGGCTGATGAAATCGGCCTCGGCGCTGGTGTCGGCGGCGACGGTGGGCGGCGGGCCGTCAAGCAGCCGGCCTTGCAACCGTGCCATGGTCAGCGTCGTCACGCCGATCTGCTCGCCGTGGAACGAGAATGGGCGGCCGGGGTCCGGCAGCATGTCCCCGTAATGGCTGATCAAATGTTCGCCCTGGCTGGCGGGCAGGGAATTGCCGCAGATCGCCGTTCCGAACCCGGACAAGAGCAGCGTGCGCACGAGCTTTTCCATCGCGCTAAGATCGCCGTTCACCAGCGGCTCCGCCGACGCAAACAGGGCGGGCTCGTCCTCCGCCAGCAACGCGAAGGGCATGGCGCGATAGGGCAGGTCCAGCAGCAGGTGCGAGAGCAGCCAGTCCGCCTGCGCGGTCGAGCGGCACAGGCTGTCGCCAAGGCCCGAGCGAATCATCCGAACTGGCGCCGCCGCCAGGATCGACAAATCGAGGAATGCGCCCAGCGGCGCCTGGGCCGCCAGCGATTTCTTGTGCCCATTGACCGTGATCGCCGCATTCAGCGACGTGTAGCCGTTCATCGATGGCGCCGTGCCGAAGACGACATAGGGCTTTCGATCGCAGGCGCTCGCATATTTGCAGAGATCGTTGATGGTGCCGGAGCCGACGGCGACGAGGGCATCGACATATCTGGTCGCTTCGCGAAGCTTATCCACGGTCACGGCATCAGCGTGCGGCTGCTCCGGCAACACGACGCTTTTGACTTCGCCAAGGCCCGCCAGGCTCCGTTCGACGCGTGCGCCCATGATCGCGTGAGTCGCCGGATCGCTAACCACGGCCAGGCGGCGACCGAGAGACAGCGGCCTTACAAGGTCCGCCTCTGCACCGGCCAGCGACTTCGCGATGGCGACGGCGCGCGTTTCAACGCGGAGCGGCGGGCCGCCGTCGGGGTCCGGACAGGTCCCGGCGATCAGCCGATCGAGTACGTCTTGCGCCATTCCAGAAAGGTCCTTTGTTTTCTTTCAGTTTCTTGGTTGTTCGGTGAAGAGCGGCTTCAGCGACTGAAACAGCCGGCGATAGTTGCCATAGGCTTCGTCGTAGGCGCTTGCTTGCAGCGGATCCGGTTCGATCTCGGCGTGCCGGGTGGAGAGCGAGCCGACCGCCTCGACAAGGTCGCGCGCCACGCCGCCCGCGACCGCCGCCAACAGGGCCGCGCCCACCGGCGCGCTGTCGATGCAGGCGGGCAATTCGACCGGTCGCTGCATGATGTCGGCGCGCATCTGGGACCACAGGCGGCTATGTGCGCCGCCGCCGATCAGCAGCAGGGAATCGGCGGCGACGCCCATCTGATCCAGGCGGTCGATGACATCGCGCATGGCGAAGGCACATCCCTCGAGCACGGCCCGGACCATGTGGCCTCGCCCATGCGCCGGCGTCATGCCGTAGAAGCAGCCGCGTGCGGCCGGCTGCCATTCAGGCGCCATCGCACCGGTCAGCGCGGGCATGAAGCTGAGCCCATCGGCGCCGGTGGGCACCTCGGCCGCCAGGGCGTTCAGCGTGGTGAGATCCGGGATGTTCAGAAGCTGGCTGAGCCAGGCGACCGCGCCGCCCGACAGCCAGCCCGGATTCTCGATAAAGAAGGCGCCGCCGGGATAAGCGTGGGTCTCCAGCAGCCCGCTCTCGTCCCGCAAGGCGGTCGGATGAAGACCGCCGACCACTTCCCCCGTGCCCAGAACGACGGCAACTCTGCCGGGCGCATTGAACCCTGCGCCGAGCGGCGTCCCAAAATCGTCGCCGGTGCCGACCGCCACCTTCACGCCCACCGGCAAACCCGTCAGCCTCGCGCCGCGTCGGTTCAGGGTGCCGGCGCAAGTCTCCGCCTCGGCGATCCGCGGCAATTGCGCTTCCGAGAGATCGAAGCTCTCGAGCAGGGCCGGATCATAGCCGCGGCGGTCGAGCGAATAGAGCATGCTGGTCGAAGCCAGTGCGTGATCGATGATCGCCGTGCCGGTCAACTGCTCGACCATGTAGGAGACCGGCTGATGGAACCGCGCGATAGGCGCGGCTGGGCCGAGATGCCGCGTCAGCCAGCGCGCTTTCGCGCCGAGATGGCTGGGGTCCATTACCAGGCCGCACTCGGCCCGAACGCGACGGAACGGAATGTCACTGATCTCCTCGGTCGCCCGGCGATCCATCCAGGTCAGGCAGGGCGACAAGGGCCTGCCGTTCGCATCTACTGCGATACAGCCGTCGAGCTGGCCGCAGAGGCCGATCGCCTCAATGTCAGCCGGCGCCGCATTGGCCGATGCCAGGGCCTCCGCGATGGCCGGACCCAATGCATCGGTCCACAAATCCGGTGCCTGCTCCACCCAGCCGGGCTTCGGATAGCTCGGCCGATAGCACCTCGCCGCATGGCCGACGATCCGCATGCCGCCATCCAGCACGGCAACCTTGAGGCTCTGCGTCCCGACGTCGGCGCCGATGATCATGCAGGCTCAGCCTTGCTGTCGGAGGCGGGGATCGTCAGCAGCATGCCGGTGCCGGTTCCTTGACCTGCCCATAGGTCTTGAACTTGTCGATGACGCGGTTGATTTCCTTCTTCGGCAGGATGTTGGGCTTGCCGACCTGCAGGGCGCGCCAATATTGCGCCGCCAGGGTCTCTACCTCGACCGCCAGCCACATCGCCTTCTTGAGATTGGGCCCAACGACGATCATGCCGTGATTGGCGAGCAGGCAGGCGTTGCGGCCTTCCAACGCCTTGACCGCGTTGTCTGCAGTCTCCTGGGTTCCGTAAGTGGCATAAGGCGCGCAGCGGATGTTCTCGCCGCCCGCGGCGGCGATCATGTAATGCACGGCAGGAATCTCGAGACCGAGGCAGGAGAGGGTGGTCGCGAACATCGCGTGGGTGTGAACGACTGCGCCGACTTCGGGCCGCATCGTCATCAGTGCGTGGTGAAAACGCCACTCGCTCGAGGGCTTGCATCTGCCGACATGGCTGGCATCCGGCCGCATCAGCACGATGTCGCCGGGCTTCATCTCGTCATAGGCGATGCCGGAGGGTGTCAGCAGGAACCCCTCTTTCACGCGCACGCTGATATTGCCGGACGTGCCTTGGTTGATGCCCCGGCGATTCATATCGATACAGGCATTTGCGATTTCGCGCCGGGCGGCTTCGTGCTTCACAGGTGAACTCCGTTCTTGATGATTATGGGGTGTCCTTGTCCGCCACCAGGATCTCGATCGGCAGGGCGGCCAGCGCATTGGTGATTTCGGGATCCGGCGTGAGATCCGTGACCAGATGCGTGGCCTTCTCGAAATTGCCGACCCGGATCGGCGCGAAGCGGCCGAATTTTCCCTGGTCGGCGACTACCGCGGCGGTTCGCGCGGATAGCAGCATGCGGCTATGCAACTCGCCTTCTTCGCGCGTGTAGTCCATCAGCCAGCCGGCCGGCGAGATCGCGCCGGCCCCGATGAAGACATAGTCCGCGAAATAGTTCGCCAGCATGGCGGTGGCGTCACGCCCCAGGGTCGCGCCGTTGCTGGGCTGGATCTCGCCGCCCAGCATGTAGACTCGGTTGCCGTTGTGTCCCATCAGCTTTCCGCAACTGAAGATGCTGTTGGTGAAGATAGTAAGGTCGCGGCGTACCATCAGGGCTTCGGCTACTGCCTGAACGGTGGTGCCGCTGGCCAGGATGACCGACGCACCGTCGGGCACCAGGCCGGCGGCGAGCTGGCCGATGGCGCGCTTGCCATCCACATTGGTAACCTGGCGGACCGTCATCTCCGGTTCGCTCTGCTCCAGCGACAGCGCGCCGCCATGGGTCTTGCGCAGGCGCTGGCCATCGGCGAGGGCAACCAGGTCGCGTCGAATCGTTTCGCGCGAGACCTTCAGCTTACGCTGAATCTCGGTGATCGAGATCGAGCCACGGACATTCACCATGGAGAGGATAAGCCGCTGTCTTTCTTCGGCGAGCACGGTCCATTCCTTTTTCAGTCGTCGGACGAATCAACTGAAAGCATTCATACCAAAAACCTCGCTGGGCATTTTTAGCACTCTATTGCACTTAATGGCAATTATGTTGTAATTTGTGTTTATCCGGATTCAACCGGAACGAATTGCTCAAAAGCAAGGCTGGACTTCCGGCCACTAACAGGGAGAAGCGGACATGTCGAACGGCACATCGAGGCGAGCAAGGTGGGCTGCCAAACGGCTGTCCCGCCGACAGGTCATCGCGGGCGCGGTCGCCACGGCAGGAGCAATGGTATTCCGCCCGAGCGCACCCTTCATCAGCAATGCCGAGGCGGCGACGCCGACCTTGCGGCTGCTGATGTGGGAGGCCTACGCCATCAAGGAGACCATCGCTCTATTCGAGGAGACGGTTGGCGCGCGCTTCTCGCCGGCCTTCTTCGACGGCAACTCCGAGGCCTTCAACAAGATGAAGGTCGGCGGCACCAAGGATTTCGACATCGTGCAGGCCGACGGCTTCTGGCCGCGGCTCTACTTCAAGCAAGGCCTGACCCAGGGCGTTGATTACGGCAAGCTCGAGAACGTCAATAACGTGTTCCCGGAGTTCCTGCCTGACAAGTTCACGCTGCTCGCGGACGAGAGCGGCCAGACCAACGTCGCCGCGCCGAACTGCTGGGGCGGCTACGGCATCACCGTCAATACCAGCAAGATCGCGGCCGAGGATATCGGCTCGATCAACCTGCTGCTGAACGAGAAGTACAAGGGCAAGATGTCCACGAACTCACGGTTCGAGGAGAACATCGCCCTGATGGGCATCCTGGCCGCCACCAACCTCGGCACCATCGACGGCGAGCGCCCGGATGGGAAACCGTTCAACCCCTACAATCTGACCGATGCCGAGTTGGAAGAAACCAAGCGCCTGCTGATCGCGCAGAAAAAGCTGCTGATGACGCGCTATCAGGATTACGATGCACTGGACCGGCTGATGCGCGGCGGGGCGATCTGGGCGGCGCCGGAGTTCGCCGAGACCTATCGACACCTGACGGTGCTGCGCAAAGAGGGCAAGATCGACTTCGACGTCCAGCATGTCTTGAAGCCGAAGGAGGGTGGCCTCGGATGGGTCGATACCTGGATGATCAGCTCGGGCGCCAACTCGGAGCAGGTGGAGCTCGCGCACCGCTGGATCGACCTCTATCTCACCAAGGAGAATTTCGCCCGCGTCGTGCGCTCGACGGGCTATGGCGGCACGGTCGACGTGCGGGAGCTGTTGAAGCCCGATGAGATCGATCTCTACTTCCAGAACAAGAGCGCGGATGCCAGCCAGCTCCACATGTTCGACCAGCCGTCCTCGCCGGAGAAGTGGGAGCGGATCTGGTCGGACGTCGAAGCTTCGTGAGGTCGGCGGAAGCAATCTGCGTCCGTTCCTCGCGGCAGGCCGGTTGATGCTTCCTCTCACTTGGTCCTGCTAGCGGGGGTCGCCGTGCCAAGCGCCACACTTGAGTTACAATCGGTAACCAGGCGCTTTGGCCCGGTGACGGCAGTCGATCGCATCGATCTGGCGATCGAGCAGGGCGAGTTCTTCGCGCTCCTCGGCCCGAGCGGCTCCGGCAAGACGACGCTGCTGCGTATCATCGCTGGCCTGGAGCGGCCAGACGAAGGCGAAGTACGGATTGCGGGGCGCAACGTCACAGACCTGCCGCCTTACGGGCGCCATGTCGGCATGGTGTTCCAGAACTTCCTGCTGTTTCCCCACAAGACAGTGGCGGAGAACATCGTCTTTCCTCTGCGCATGCAGAACGTGGCCAAGACCCGGCGCGACGAGCAGCTGGCATGGGTCATGGGTCTGCTTCGCCTGCAGGGGCTGGAAGCGCGCTATCCGAACGAGCTCTCCGGCGGGCAGCAGCAGCGCGTGGCACTGGCCAGGGGCCTCATCTCCCGTCCGGCACTCCTGCTGCTGGACGAGCCGCTCGCCAACCTTGATCGCGAATTGCGCTCGGAGATGGAAGTCGAGATCCGGCGCTATCAGAAGGAGCTGCAAATCCCCTTCATCTATGTCACGCATAATCAGGAAGAGGCGCTCACCATGAGCGACCGGATTGCGGTCATGCGCAACGGCCGCTTCGAGCAGATCGGCGCCAAGCACGAGATTTACACCAATCCCGCCAGCGCCTTTGTCGCGACGTTCGTGGGGCATGCCAACCGGCTCGACGGCCAGATCGTGGAGATCGACGGCGCGTTGGCGCGGATATCCTGGAATGGAGAATCCCTGCTCGTCCCGCGGCCGACGGGCGCGGCTGCCGGCGACAAGGTGCACTATTTCGTCAAGCATGAAGACCTCGAGATCGCACCGGCCAAAGTCAACGGAATCGCCGCCAATGACATGAATGAGGTTTCCGGAATCCTGCGCGACATCATATTCAAAGGTCAGACGACGAACTACATCGTGGCCCTCGCGGCGGGCGGCGATCTGGTGGTCAGCGATACGCCGCGCACGGCGAGCGTGCATCCGAATGAGCAAGTGGTGGTGCGCTGGCCGGCGGCCGTCGGCTCATGCTTTCCGGAGAAAGCCAGATGAGCGGCCTAGGCCCGCTGTCGACTTTCAAGCGGAATCCCGAACTGCGGTTCGTGGGCCTCGCTGGACCGGGCGCCATCTTCATCGTCGTCAGCTTGTTGCTGCCGCTCCTGTCGATCGTCGTGTTCAGTTTCTGGCGCACCGAGAGTTACGAACTCTATGCCGACTGGACGTTCGACAACTATCGGACCTTGCTGAGCGAAGCCGCCTACCGCACCTTCTTCCTGCGGTCGCTGATCACAGCGATCATCGTGACCGTCGTCTGCATGCTCTGCGGCTGGCCCGTCGCCTATTTCATCGCCAGGCACGGCGGGCGATACCGGCTGCTGCTGGTACTGGCGCTGGCGGCGCCGTTTTTCACCGGCGCGATCCTGCGCATTACTGCCTTGCAGGGTCTGCTGGGACCGATCGGCCTCATCAACATGGCGCTCAACGTCGTGGGGTTGGCGCCGATCGAGGCCCTGATGTATACCCAGCTGGCTTCAGGACTGGGCCTGGTCTATCTCTTCGTGCCCTTCATGGTGACGGCGATCTATCTCTCGCTGGTCAATTTCAATTTCGAGCTGCTGGAGGTTGCCAAGATCAATGGCGCACGCCCATGGCGGGCATTCTTCGAGATTACCTGGCCGCTGAACTGGATCGGCACCGCCATCGGCATGATCCTGGTCTTCATCCCGTGTCTTGCGAATGCGCTGACGCCGCGCTTTCTCGGCGGTCCCGATGCGACGTCCTTCGGCATGAGCCTCTCGCAGCAATTCGGCGAGACGGGAACCTGGGCGCTTGGGTCGGCGATGGGTGTGTCGCTGTTCGGCGCTTCGGTGCTGGTCATCCTGTGCCTGAAGCCGACGATCCGCCTCAAGCGAAGCGGCTTCACCGGGGCCATGACGCAATGACATCGCGACGCCCGGCAATCGAACTCTCCAAGGTCTCGATGTCGGTCGGGCTCGGCACGATGTACGTGTTTCTGTATGCCCCGATCTTCTATGTGATCTACACCTCATTCGCCGCTGACATCGTGTGGCCATTCCCGCTGTCTTTCACAGTTGCCGCCTATGCCGACCTGTTCGACAGTTCGCTCTATGGCGAGGCGCTGGCAAACAGCCTGAAGCTGGCGACGGGAAGCGCGGCCCTGTCGACGATCCTGGCGGCCGCCGGCGCGATCGGCGTGCTGCGCTACCGGTCACGTCGCCGCGGGCTGGTGCTGTTCCTGTTCATCGCACCCTTGTTCGTCGCGGACCTGCTGATCGGGATTTCCATCCTGGCCTTCAATGCCCGGGTTCTCGGGCTGCCCGGCAATCTCTATTCGGCGATGGCAGCCAATGCGGTTCAGGGTACCTCGTTCGGCTTCCTGATCATCCTGGCGCAACTGGTCCGCTACAATTGGGACATGGACGATGCCGCCATGGTGTTCGGCGCGCGGCCATGGCGCTGCTTCATCGAAATCACTCTGCCGACGATCTGGCCCTCTCTGCTGGGGGCGTATCTCATCAGCTTCATCCTCGCCTTCAACAACCTCGAAATCTCGTTTTATAACTTGGGCGCGATTCCGACCTTGCCGTCAGTGGCATGGGGATCGCTGCGCTTTGGATTGGGGCCGGAACTGTTCGCGCTGGCCGCGCTGGTGAATCTCTTCGTCTTCACCGTATTCGCCATCATGTACGGCTTGATGCGCACCGGCCTCGTCAAATTCGGCTATCGCGGCCTGTAGGCCGGTCGGCACGCGCTCTTACGACAGAACCTCGACATTGGCGTTTCGCAGCGGCGCCCTCAGTTTGCCGTCGGGTGCCTGGTCGCAGATCAATTGGTCGATATCGTCCAGCGGGCACACGCGATGCTGATGCCGGCATCCAGTAGCACGACGTGCTCCTCGGACCGTTTCAACATCGCGCGCTTGATCGCGAGCGCATCGGGATGTGAGGAATTCAGGCCATTGCCGGGAAAGGCGGCGACCGGTTTCATCCGGCGTCGGCCCGGGAGGCCGTAGCGCAGTCGGCCTGGATGGCCGCGAGCTGAGACAGCAGGGACCCCATGTTCTTGGCATAGGAGCCGTCGAACACCGCCGATCCGATCGTGAACGCGTCGGCGCCGGCCGCGTGCAAGGCGGCAATCTGCTGGGAGGTGGAGACGCTGCCCGCCACGATCAGGTATTTCTTTCCGAGGCCACGTCGCGCCGCCTTCACCAGCTCGATGGGGTCCGCGGAGGTGGCGCGATAGGCCAGCAGGTCGGTTCCGGCGCAGCCCTGGTCGATGAAGCGGCGGCAATGCGCCTCGATCTGGTCCGGCCGCCCGCCGAGCTTGGTCGGATGGCCGCTAGGGAATCCGGAGAACGGGTAGTACTCCGTCTTGCTGTTCCCCAGAACCTCCTGAATGCGGGCCACGTCCGTCCCGCCCAGCAGCCGGTCGATTCCCAGCTCTCCGGCGACGCGGGCGGAATTCAGCGTATCGGCCGGGCTGGTGCTGACCACTTCCATGTAGGAAACGGCGCCGGCCTCGCGGATCCGTTCGGCCAAGGCCGCCAGCGTCCGCTTCTCGACACCGATATCCTTGAAGCCGATATGACGAAGCTTCAAAGGCAGGATCAGGTCGAGGACGGCCAGGCAATCGGTGATGGTCCGATCCTGGCGGGTGAGCATGAAAATGAAGTCCACTTGGCCTCCGCCAGTTTCACGGCAAGTTCGCCGACCGGAATGTGCGACTGCAACAAATTGCAATTGCGGCTGGCTCATTATTGACAAAAACACTCAATATGCAACATTTTGCAACAACCTGATTTACGGGCTGACCACCTCCTGGCGGAGCCGGCAGAGAGCCCTCAAGGTGCCACCGGTTGTGCAGGGGGTGTGGGCATGCGTGTGTATCATCCATGAGCAAGCTGAGGCTCGCGGGCATTACCCGGAAATACGGCTCCTTTACCGCCGTCGATAACATTGATCTCGAGGTCAGCGACGGGGAATTCGTCACGCTGCTTGGGCCCTCCGGCTGCGGCAAGACCACGACCTTGCGCATGGTGGCGGGCTTCATCGCGCCCGACAGCGGAGAGATCTGGTTCGACGACCGGCGGATGACCGACGTGCCGCCGCACCGGCGCAACACCGCGATGGTGTTCCAATCCTACGCGCTGTTCCCGCACATGAGCGTCGCGCAGAACGTGGCATTCGGTCTCAAGATGCGTAACTTGCCCGCGGCGGAGCAGGTCAAGCGCATCGACGAAGCGCTCGACATGGTCAGCCTCCGCGGCCTCGAAGCGCGGCGCCCGGGCCAGCTCTCCGGCGGGCAGCAACAGCGCGTCGCGCTGGCGAGGGCCATTGTGACGCGCCCCGACATCCTGCTGTTCGACGAGCCGCTGTCGAATCTCGATGCCAAGCTGCGCGAGAAGGTCAGGCTCGAGATCCGCGAGCTGCAGCGGCGGCTCGACATCACGACCCTCTATGTGACGCACGACCAGGCCGAGGCGCTGGCGATCTCCGACCGCATCGTCGTGATGAACGGCGGCCGGATCGAGCAGATCGGCGATCCCGGCACGATCTATCGCGCGCCGCGCAGCGCGTTCGTGGCCGACTTCCTCGGCGCGGCCAATATCGTGGACGGCCAGGCGGTGGGCGGCGGGACCGTGGAGTCGCCTGTTGGCAACTTCGCCGTCACCGGCGCGCCCTTGTCCGCGAGCAGGCCGGTGAAGTTGAGCTGGCGGCCGGAGGATATGAAGATCGCGGCCGACGGCTCGGCGAACATCCGCGACGCCGTGGTCCGGAGCGTCGTCTTCCGCGGCAACTTCATCGAGCTTCTCGTGGAGGTGGCGGGTCATCCGCTGCGGGCACAGCTGGATAGCGATCTTGCCGTCCAGGAAGGCGACGTCCTCAGCTTCGCCGTTCTGGCCAGCCGCATCCGGGTGGTCGAATGAATGATATGCAGCCCGGGCGGATCACGCTGCTGCTCCTGATCATTCCAGGCGCGGGCTTCATCTTCCTGTTCCTGTCGGCCGCGATCCTGATGACTTTCCTGCAGAGCATCGGGCTCTATTCGCTGGTTGGTGAATCGCATCTGACCGCCTCCTATTGGCTGTCCCTGATGGACAAGACCTTTTTCGATTCGTTCTTCTTTTCGCTCAAGGTCGGCGTCGGCAGCGCCTTCGGCACATTGCTGTTCGCCTATCCGTTGGCCTTATTCCTGAGGCGACGGCGTTTCGGCGCGCGCACCATCGGATCGATCATCAAGATTCCTTTGTTCGTGCCGGCACTGGTCGCGGCCTTCCTCATCCTCAACGTGCTGGCTTTCAACGGCGTCTTGAACAACGTGCTGCTGTGGATCGGAATCATCGATCGCCCGATGCGCATGCTCAACGACACGTTCGGATGGAACGTCCTCATCATCCAGGTTTGGAAGAACCTGCCGTTCCAGCTCCTGATCATCGCGTCGGTGCTGGAAACCATCCAGACCGACATCGAGGATGCCGCCCGCAATCTCGGCGCCAATCCGCTGCGCGTGATCTTTCACATCGTACTGCCGCTGTCCGCGCCCGGAATCCTGATCGCGGTGGTTCTGGTCTTCATCCTGACCTTCGGCGACTACGCCATCACGCGGGTGGCCGGGCCGGTCTATCCGTCGTCCTTGTCCGTGCTGATGTACACCGATGCCTTTACCTTGCAGCAATGGGGCATCGCCGCCTGCATCGGCATGGTCGTCATCGTCGCCTCGCTCGCCTTTGTCGCGATCTATGCCCGCGCGGCCCGCATGATCCAGGGAATGGGCCGATGACCGAAGCCGTCATGACCCTCCCACAGGCGCGCCGGTCCCGCCTCAGTTTCGGGCAGTTCCTGGCTCTGCTCATTATCGCACTGCTGGTGATCTGGACGGCCGTGCCGCTGTTCATGGCGGTCATGTGGTCGCTGGTGAATCCCGACGATCCCTGGTCGCCGCCGGCCGTCCTGCCGCCGAGCCTGTCGCTTGCGCAATGGGAATACGTCTTCACTTATTCCGAGATCGCCAAAGCAGTCACCACCAGCTTCCTGCTGGCGCCGATCGTCACGCTCCTGTCCTTTGTCCTGGCGCTGCCGACCGCGTACGCGATCGGTCGCTTTTCCTTTCCCGGCAAGGAAGCCCTGCGGATCCTCATTCTCCTGCCGGTCGTGATGCCGGCGATGGTGATCGCGATGTTCCTGAGCCGGGTGTTCTACGGTCTCGGCCTGTCGCAGACGTTCCTGGGGCTGGTGATCGGCCATACGCTCCTCGCCATGCCCTACATGCTGCGGATCCTGGCAACGGCGTTCGAAGCGATCCCGCAGGACGTTATCGATGCCGCGCGCAATCTCGGCGCGGGCCGCCTGGCGCTGGTCCGGCATGTGCTGGTCCCGATGGTGCTGCCGGGGTTGTTCGCGGGCGCGGTGTTCACCTTCATCACCAGCCTCGAGGAGTTCAACCTCACCTTCGTCATCGGGACACCGACCTTCCAGACCATCCCGACGGTGTTGTTCGACTATCTCGGCTACCACTTCGTGCGCACCAACGCCGCTGTGGTGTCCATCATCCTGATGGTGCCGAGCGTCGCGCTTCTTTTCATCGCGGGGCGCTTTCTGAAGACGGAGTACCTGTCCTCCGCCTTTGGAAAGCTATGAACAAGTGTGAATGAGCCGGGGCCGATGGGCGGCCCTGGCCGGCAACAGGGAGAATAGATCATGACGAGCAGACGAGTCTTTCTATCCGGCGCGTTGACCGTGGTTGCCATGCTGGGTGGTGCCGCTGTCTGCCAGGCTGCCGACGACTATCGGACGATGCCCTGGGACAAGGTGGTCGAAGCCGCCAAGGCCGAGGGCGAGATGACCTTCTATGCCTGGTGGGGCGAGGAATTCTGGCGCACGGCGGCCAAGGATTTCGAAGGGAAATACGGGATTAAGGTGAACGTGGTCACCGGTGACCGTCCCGCCAACATCGGCAAGGTGGTGGCGGAAGCCTCTAGCGCCACCGGCACCATCGATGCGCTGCTGGTCGGCGGCGTTGAGCTGAAATCGCTGCTGGATGCCAAGGCCCTCTATGGCCCGCTGGTCGGTGTCATCCCGGATTCCGACAAGCTCGATGCCAAGCTCTCCAAGGTCCAGGAGGGCTATGCGACCGGCGGCTATCTCGTGCCGGTCTATCGCAACCAGACCGGATTCGTGTACGACCCGGAGAAGGTGCCGAACCCGCCGCAGAGTTGGGCCGATTTCACCGCCTGGCTCGATGCCAACCCGGGGCAGTTCGCCTTCAACGATCCATCGAAGGGCGGGTCGGGCCAGGCCTTCGTGCAGGCCGCCATCGTCAACGTATTGGGCGATGAAGAGCGCTATGCTGGCGATACCGAGCTTGACGAGAAGAAGGTCGCCGATTGGGGCAAGGTGTGGGACTGGTTCAACGCCAACCAGGACAAGTTCACCATAACCGCCTCCAATAATGACTCGCTGGATCGCGTCAACCAGGGCGAGGTCATGATGGCGGCGGCCTGGGACGATGACACCTCGGTGTCGCTCGCCAAGGGCACCCTGTTCAAGCGGGCCAAGCTCTATATCCCGGCGCTCGGTATGCCGGGCGGCGGCGACAGCCTCGGCATCCCGGCGAACGCGCTGCACAAGGCGGCCGCGATGCTGTTCGTTGCCTATCTGGTCCAGGCCGACGTGCAGAAGCAATTGAACGCGACCATCGGCAGCTATCTGGCCCGCACCGACATCACGGGCGAGAACGCGCTGATCCCCGAAGAGCAGCGCCAGAAGAACGGCCGCGCCTGGATTCCGGGCGCGTACAAGGGCTATTTCATTCAGCAGTTCGTGTCCGAGGTGCTGCAGAAATAGTCCGCTCGAGGAGCAAGCCGGGCTGTCGCTCGCAGCCCGGCTTCGCTGCATCCCCATGATCGACCGGATCGTATCCGCTTTGCCGGAACCCGAATCCCGGTTGCTCGCGGAAGCCAGACGTGTGGCGGCGTCCCGCACGGAGCACGACCGGTTCGCCGCTGCACTCCCATGTCTGCATGCGATCGAGCTGGCCGAATCGCCGAACCCGCGACAGCTCGGCAGCCGGATCAGGATCGCGGCCTGGAACGCCGAGCGCTGTAAATATCCGGCCGAAAGCGCGGCGCTGCTGGCCGGGATTGGCGCCGACATCGTGCTACTGAGCGAGCTGGATATCGGCATGGCGCGCTCCGGCAATCGCCACACCGCGCGCGAGCTGGCGCAGTCGCTGGGCTGCGGCTATGCCTTCGGCGTCGAATATGTCGAGCTGGGGCTCGGTGACGATCGCGAGAAGATCTGGCACGCGGACCAGACGAATGCCGTCGGCCTGCACGGCAATGCCATTCTCGGCAAGGCCAGCCTCGATGCACCCGTCATCGCGCGGCTGGACGAGGGCGCGCGATGGTTCGCCGGCGCGCAATCGACCCAGGAGCGGCGGATCGGTGCGCGCATGGCGATCGCCGCCACCATCGACGTGGGCGGCACGCCGCTGCTCGTGGCGTCGGTTCACCTGGAGAGCAGCACCGATCCGCTGGATCGCGCGTCCCAGGTGGCGGTGCTGTTGCGCGCGATCGACGAACGCGCGGCTGGAATTCCCGTCATTATCGGCGGCGACTTCAACACCAGCGCGCTGCCGCCGGCCGAGGCGGCCGACGACGCGTGGTTCCAGCATCCGGCGGCGTACGAACCGCTGTTCGACCTGTTTGCCAATGCCGGCTATGACTGGCGTCTGGCCAATACGCCCGCCGCCACCGAACGGACCCGGCCCGACGGCACGCCGCAACCGCCCTTCCGCAAGATCGACTGGTTCTTCACGCGCGGTGTCGCACTCCGGCGGGCCCTTACGATGGCGGCGACCGACGTGGCCGGCTCGGCGGTCTCCGATCACGACGTCATTGTGATCGACATCGGCGTCGGCCCATGACTACCTGCTGCTGCTGATCGCCGACTCCGACGAGCGTTACCCGCACAGCGGCGTGATCCGAGTTCCAGCGGGCCGCCGACTTCACTCCGCCGCCAAGACCGGTTGTAGGCGTGCCGGAGCGTGCGATGCGACGATCGCCTCGATCTCTGCACCCTCGATCGTCTCGCGGTCCAGCAGCGCGGCCACCAGTGCTGCATGGGCATTCTTGTAGCTGTTCAGGGTCTCGAGAGCCTGCGCCCAGGCCTGGTCGATGATCGTCTGCGCGCTTTCCTCCGCGCGCTGTCGCGCAACTGTGCTGGAATCGTCGGAGATGGAAAGGACGGGGCCTGACGCTCCCATCGACCAGACCGATGCCATGCGTGATGCTAGGTTGGTGGCTTGCTTGAGATCGTCCTCGGCGCCGGTTGACACACCCGCGCTGCCGAACTCCAGCAGTTCCGCTGCACGCCCGGCGAGGCAGACGATGATGTCGCTCATCAGTTGCTGGCGGCTGATGAGTTTGCGATCTTCCTTGGGTGTCGAAAGCACGACACCTAGAGCGCGGCCGCGCGGGACGATGGTCGCTTTTTGCGGACGTTTGGCGCCGTCCAGGGTCGCTGCAGCGATCGCGTGACCGGCTTCGTGAATGGCAATGGCCCGGCGGTCTTCCGCGGAGATCACCGCGCCGTTCCGGACGCGCCCCAACAAGACGTCAAAGTAGGCGCCGTCGATGTCATCCATCGTAATCGCCGACGCCGATCGCTTGGTGGCGCGGATGGCTGCTTCGTTGAGCAGGTTCTCGAGACCGGCACCGGACATGCCGGTCGTGCGACGCGCCACTATCGCCAGATCCACGGTGCTCGCCAGGACTTTATTACGTGCATGGACCTGGAGGATACCGACGCGGCCGGTCAGATCCGGAATTTCCAGATCGATCCGTCGGTCGAACCGGCCCGGCCGCAGGACGGCAGCATCGATCAGATCGGGCCGGTTGGTGGCTGCTAGGACGACCACCCCTTTGTTGCTGCTAAAGCCGTCCATCTCCACGAGGAGCGCGTTCAACGTCGCCTCTTCCTCGGTGTTGATGCCGCTGCCGGCGCTCGCGGAGCGTTTTCGGGCAAGGGTCTCGATCTCATCAATGAAAATGAGGCACGGCGCATTCTTGCGGGCCAGCTTGAACATGTTGCGCACTTTGTTGGCGCCGAGGCCCATGAAAGTCTGGCGGAAATCGGCACTCGACACAGCGATGAAGGCCGAATTTGTTTCGCCGGCAACCGCGCGTGCGAGCAGGGTCTTGCCCACGCCCGGAGGCCCGACCATCAAGGCGCCCTTGGGCGCTTTTGCCCCCAGACGTGTGAATCGCTCCGGATCGCGCAGGAAGTCGACGATCTCCGTCATCTGGTCCTTGGCTTCCTCTTGGCCGGCGACGTCGGAGAAGCGGTAGTTGGCGGCTGTCGGATCCAGCAGCTTGGCCGGATTGCCGATGGCGAAGCGGCCAGCGCCACCCAGGATCTGCCAGGCTATCAGCAGCATCGGCAGCAGCATCAGGAGCGGGAAGCCGTTCTTGCTGATGAAGTCGGTGAGGGCAGAGCCTCCGAAGGAGACATCAACGCCCGCCTGCACCAATTGAATGAGCGTCTCGTCCGGCAACTGCCCGCGAAAGGAGGCTTCCTTACCGTCGCGATAGGCGACGTCCATGCTCTCATCGCTGATGCTGGCCGACTTGATCAGGCCATCGCTCGCGTCCTGCACCAGGGTCGTCATGCT
>Ga0111538_10000020_pt1 | contig 250029 bp, 203 predicted proteins | sample SoiMethybrSBSTD1_FD_79669 | JGI IMG/M metagenome (GOLD analysis project Ga0111538, IMG submission 79669) | Bulk soil microbial communities from a Populus tree surrounding site in Tennessee, USA - Soil MetaG P. TD hybrid SBSTD1 (version 2)... | ecosystem: Environmental > Terrestrial > Soil >... | reverse complement strand
CCGTTTCGATGGTCCCCAGCCTCCTTCGCCAAGGTTCTCGCCAAAGTCGAGACCTCGGTCCCAGTCGCGGCGTGACAGGACACTCACTTCCGGGACGCTGTACTTAGGAGCCGACATCGTGAAGTTCGAAGCGGGCGGGAGCGAGGAGCCGTCAGTCTTGATTTCCGGAGAACGTGATGACGAAGACGATTGAGGCCATCTACACCGATGGGGTTCTGAAGCCAACCGCCGAGTTGCCTCTGCGAGACAATCAGCGCGTTCGCCTCACGGTGGAGACCATCGACGAGCCCAACATGGATCGCGAGGCCGCGGTCGCACGCCTGAAGGCAGGGATCGCGAGCATGAACTTTTTCTCGGAGGGAACGCTACCCAGCCGAGAGGAACTGCATGATCGCAGTTGACGCAGGCGATGCGTCCATGCCGAGGGACGTCGTAGTGTTGGCAACGAACCAACGAGATGCGTGTCGTGCCCACGCTACAATTGCGGCATGACACCGGAACAGATCCTCGCAGTCGTCAGGACGCAAGAAACGCGTCTGCGCGAGCTCCATGTGCGCGAGCTGGCGCTGTTCGGTTCGTATGCACGGGGAGACGCTGCCGTTGAGAGTGATATCGACTTCCTCATCGAGCTGGACACGCCGTCGTTCGACGACTACATGGCCGTAAAGGAGTTGCTGGAATTGCTGTTTTCGCGTCGCGTCGATCTCGTGATGAAGAGTGCATTGAAACCTCGCCTGCGTGACCGCATTCTCGCCGAGGCGGTTCGTGCAGCGTGACCCGGCGGTGTTCCTCGACGACATCGTCGAGGCCTGCAAGTGGATCGCGACGTATACGGACGGGATGACGGCAGTCGAGTTCGCTAGAGACCGGAAGACGCTCGACGCCGTCGTGAGAAACCTGGAGATCATCGGCGAGGCCGTGAAGAAGATTCCGCCGGACATTCGCGCGGAGATGCCCGACATTGACTGGCAGCGGATCGCGGGCTTACGTGACATTCTGGCCCATGCCTATTTCGCTGTCGACACGGACATCGTCTGGGACGTAGCGCGAAATAAGGTGCCTCAGTTGCACCAACGGGTCGAAGAGTTTCTCGGCCGGCCGTAACGTCACCGACCTACTGAAGGCGTAAGGGTCGCAACGTAAACCGCGTGCCCCTTCGGCAACCGGTACGATCCATACGACCTCCGCATGCGGACCCGAAAGCCGTTCTCGCGCAGGTTCGCCAGCAGCTCTTCGCGCTCGTAAAGCTCCAGAACGTGCACTTCTTCGTCGCGGCACGTGACTCCGTCGATCTGGCGAAAGGTCAGGACGCGCCGGGTCAGTCGCTTGCCGTCGCTGTCTTTGATGGCGATGACGGACCAGTCGTCGCCGCCTGCTCTGTGTTCGTCATGCGGGGGATAGGCGCCGCGCTCGGCGATGTCGAAGAGGAGGAGGCCGCCGGGCGTGAGTGCATGGGCGGCGTGGCGGATGAACGTCCGCACGCGGGCGAGCGTCCCGTAGTTGAGGACTTCGCCCATGGCGGTGATGGCTGCGCAGGGCGGCAGGGTGGCTTCGTCGAAGGCGGCCACTTCGAAGTGGGCCGCGGGTGCGGTGACGCGGGCGAGCTCGATCATGGCCGGGGAGGCGTCGATGCCGAGGACGGTGTAGTCCGCATCGGTCAACGCGCGGGCGAGGATGCCGCTGCCGCAGCCGATGTCGACAACGAGGCCTTCGCGGATGTCGTGCGACTGCAGCGAGGCGAGGATGCCGCGGGATGCGAGCGTGGCGAATTCGGAGAAGCCGGCGTGATGGATCCAGGCGAGGTCGGTTCGGTAGTGCGGCGGGTCACTCACTCAAACCAGATCTCGATCTCGTAGCCGTCCGGATCGGCGACGTAGGCGTACGGAAAGCCGGGCGCGAACTCGCCACGGCGGAGGAGCGTTCCTCCCGCGGCGATCACCGCCTCGACGGCGGCGTCGATGTCGTCGGGAGTGACGAGGCGGAAGCCGAAGTGCTGGATCCCGCCGGTGCGTCCGGCGTGTTTCGGATCGCGCTCGAAGGCGATCACGTCGTTGATCCCGGGACCCTTCACCTGGATGCTGGAGTCATCGCGGTAGTACTCCTCGACGCCGAAGACGGAGGCGTAGAACGCCAACGACCGCTCCGGATCTCGAACGGCGAGGCTGATATGAGTGAGACCGTGGGTCGTGATCATGACGAGAGAGCTGTACAGCTCTGCAGCTCTACAGCTGTACAGCTCAACCCTGGTGGTGCGCCCGAAGGAACGTCTCCGGTCTCGAGAACACCTTGGCGATGTTCATGCCGCTGCGGACGGCTTTGAACGTCACTTTGCGCGTGGCCAGGGCGGCGCCGAGCTGGAGGTAGGTCTTGAACTTGCCTTTGTAGCGGTAGCGGACGTTGAGGGCGTGCTGCCAGAGCGCCGAGTATTCGGCGTAGAACTCGTCGAGCGGGAGCGTGGTGGGCAGGACGGTGTGGACGATGTCGTACATCTCCCACTCGTGCGTGTTGACGTTCTGCTTGGCGGTGTCCCAAAGGTCGGTGCCGGGGAGCGGGGTGAGGATGGAGAAGCCGCTGTTGTAGGCGCCCATCTTCTCGATCCATTCGCGCAGGCGCTGGAAGTCGTCGCGGGTCCAGGCCGGATCGACGATGAAGTTCGGCGTGAAGCCGACGCCGAGGTCCTTGAGGATGTTGATGGCCTGCACGTTGTTGTCGGCGGTGTTCTTCTTGTTGACCGCTTTGAGGCCCTCGTCGGTCACGGACTCCAGCCCCAGGAAGATGGCCAGGTCGCCGCAGTCCTTCCAGTGCTCGACGAGCTTCGGGAACTTGCAGATGATGTCGGTCCGCGTCTGCACGGTGAAGTACTTGCGGATCCCCGAGGCCTTGATCTGTCTGGCCATCTCCTCGCCGCGCTTCACGTTCATCCAGAAGATGTCGTCGGTGATGAAGATGTTGGGCGCCTTGATCTCGGCCAGCTCGCGCACGACGCGCTCGGGCGATTTCTCGCGGAACGTCGACTCGTGAAACTTCCACACCGAGCAGAAGTTGCATTTGAACGGGCAGCCGCGGGCGGTTTCCATGAGCGCCAGCGGCTTGCGGAAGTTGATGTAGTAGTGGTCGGCGTAGTGCTCGATGAGATGGCGCGCCGGAAGGGGGTAGGTGTCGAGGTTCGGGCGCGTTGGCGCGTGGCCGGTGAATTTCCAGGATTCCTTGCCGTCGCGGATCCAGAGGCCGTCGATCTTCGAAAGATCGCCTCCGTCGCGCAGCGCGTTGACCATCGGCGGCAGCACTTCCTCGCCGTCGCCGAGGGCGATGGCATCGATGGCGTCGTGCTGGAACCAGTTGGGATCGCGCGAGGCATCGTGTCCGCCGACGACGACGAACGCGTCCGGCATCTCCCGCTTGATGCGCTGGGCCAGGCGGATGGTGCGGTTGCGCTCGGTGGTGAAGTTGCACTGCAGGCCGACGACGTCGGGCTGAAAGGCGCGGCAATCGGCCAGGCCCTTTTCCTCGCCGTCGATGCGGAGATCGATGACTTTGCAGACGTGTCCGTCGACTTCGAGGCAGGCCGCCACGCAGATCGGCCCGAGCGGCTCGACGAACGTCAGCATCTCCAGCCCCAGAATTCCTCCGACGGGAGGTTTGATGAAGGCGACTTTCATGGCTGAGATGGAACCTTAGCGCAGAGTGCCCAAGTATCAAAGGAGATCGAACGCGATCACCACGAAGATCACCAGGAACAGGAGGAAAATCGCTCCGACGACGAACGCGATCGTTCGCGCCGGGAGCTCCCGCTCGACGATGTAGATTTCGGCGTCATTGGCCGGGTTGATCATGATCTCGATCGACGAGCCGACCGGCTTCCTGGCCATCTTCCCGTCCACGGCTTTCCTCACGTCGTAGTCGTTGTAACGGGTGTGGCCGAGCCCGTCCGGAGACCCGGCAAACGCCTCGCGGTCTTCATTTCGAAACCGATACCGCACGCGATACTCAGGAAAGCCGGTGCCGCCGGCCATCCGCACGCGCTGCTCCGTCACCTTTCCTCGCACGCGCGGCCACTGCTTCTGCACGCGCTGCCGATCGCCGCTCCGGAACATCGGCCACAGGAGAAACGCCGCCACGAACAGGAACAGCGCCAGTCCCGCGATCTCGAGAATCAAGCTGCGATTCTACATGGCGTCTTCACAACGCGACCGTCCTCGTTGCAAGCGATATCATCGAGTGATGCGTCGCATCGTGCTTCTTCTCTTCGCACTGTTCGCCGTGCCGTCGTTCGCCCAAGTAGGGACAGTAGCGTTCGCCAACTCCGGCAAACCAGAGGCCCAGGAGGCGTTCCGTCGTGGAATGGCCCTCCTGCACAACTTCGAGTATGTGACCGCGGCGGAAGCGTTTCGCGAGGCGCAGGGAGCCGACCCTTCGTTCGCCATGGCGTACTGGGGCGAGGCCATGACGTACACGCATCCGATCTGGTTCCAGCAGGATGCCGGAGCGGCGCGCGCGGTGCTCCAGCGCCTCGGCGCTACGCCGGCGGAACGGCTGGCCAGGGCGGGCACGGAGCGTGAGCGCGATTACCTGCGCACGCTGGACGTGCTGTACGGCGCGGGTGAGAAGGACGAGCGCGACTTTCTCTACGCCGATGCCATGGCCGCGCTGCACGCCAGGTATCCGGGTGACGTCGATGCCACTGCGTTCTACGCGCTGGCCATTCTCGGCACGGCGCACGAGGGACGCGATTTCGCCACGTACATGCGCGCGGCGTCGCTGCTCGAGGAAGTGTTCCCGGCCAACACGAAGCACCCCGGCGTGCTGCACTACCTCATCCATTCGTATGACGATCCGGTACACGCGCCGCTGGGGATGCGCGCCGCGCGGCTCTACGGAGCCGTGGCTCCCGAGGCCGGGCACGCGCTGCACATGACCTCGCACATCTTCATCGCCATGGGCATGTGGGACGACGTCATCGATGCCAACCAGCGCGCCATCGCGGTCGTGAACCGGCAGCGTGCCGCGAAGTCGAAACCCGCTGCATCATGCGGGCACTATCCGACCTGGCTGCACTATGCGCTGCTGCAAAAAGGCAGCGGCGACGAAGCGGGGAAAGCCCTCGAGGCCTGCCGCGCTTCCGCCTTCGAGGTCCCGTTCATCCCCGGAGCGCCGGGAGAACAGCAGCGGTACCGCCTCGAGGAATACGCGATGATGCGCGCCCATCAGATCGCCGGCGGCGGAGCACTGCCGCCCGCGGACGTGGCCATTCCGAATGGAGTGGAGGCCCCGGTCGCACAATTCACGCTCGCGTACGCCGACGTGCTGGCCGCCGCGCGCCGCCAGGATGCGGCCATGCTGAAGTCGTCGTCGGCGCGGCTCCGTTCCCTGCGCCAGGCTGCTGTCGACGCGGGCGATGTCGGAACCGCGGCCAACCCCACCGCACGCATCGCCGCGGACGTCATGGTGCAGGAAGCCGACGCACTGGAGCTCCTGATCGCGTCAACCACCGATGCGGCGAAACGCGACCAGGCATTGAAGCTCCTCGAAGCGGCCGCCCAGTCCGAGCGCTCCATGCCCATCGAGTTCGGACCGCCCGTCGTTCCCAAACCCGCCGCCGAGCTCCTGGCTGAGCAACTGCTCGCGGCCGGCCGCACGGCCGAAGCCGCGTCCGCGTATCAGTCGGTCCTTGAAAGAACGCCGGGCCGCAAGCCCGCGCTCGAAGGACTGCTCCTCGCGAACAAAGCCGCACCGGAGATCAAGACCAATAGCAAGGCGGCCACCCCTCACGTGCATTGAGACACAAAAAAAGCCGGGCGAGGTTTCCCTCGCCCGGCTTTCCGTACCGGTCATTGGCAGGTAATGTCCGGGACGGATACGACGATGTTGCTGGTGGTGACGTTGTCGACCCAGGCGCCGGGGCCGTCGACGAGGGGGTCGGTGCTGTAGCGGAAGCGGAGCTGGCCGGTGCGTCCGGCGTACTGCGAGAGGTTGACGTCGTAGCGCGCCATGAGCGGGGAGACGCCGGAGAAGATGGGCGAGCCGGCGCCGATGCATGCGGTGCTGGTGGAGACGTCGGCGTAGCCCTGCACGATGTCGACGCTGTTCCAGGTGCGGCCGCCGTCGAGCGTGATCTGCACGTCGAGGCCGTCGAGCGCGCCGTCGACCGGGGTGTTCTCGGTGAGGAAGGCGAGGTCGAACGACATGGCCGAACTGGCAGACAACTCGACCTCGGGGCCGGTGAGCGTGTCGCATTGGTCGGCGCCGGAGCCGGAGTGGAAGACCTGCGTGAGATCGCCGGTCGTCGGAGCGAGCTTGCGCGCCCAGAGTCCCGACGGGGTCCAGCCGTCATTGCTGGTCTCGAACGTGGCGTTGAAGGTCTGTGTGACTCTGTCGCGGTTGACGATGATGACGCGATCGAGGGCTCCCGGAGTGGCCAGCTCGTTCGAGATGACGCTGGCGCTGAGTGTGGCCAGGTCGGCAAACGGCGCGGCACCGACGGAGAACCGGAATGTCACGGTGGTGACGTCGTTCGGCGGCATCGAGCCAACCGACTTCGTGCTCTCGACGATGGAGAAGTACGGCTTGTCGCTGGAAAGGTGCACGAGGACGTTGTTGGCCGTCTGATCGCCCGCGTTGCGGACGACGACCGCGATCTCGACCATCTCGCCGGGATCGGCGCCGCCGTCACCGTCGCCGCAGGTGTTCAGGCTGTCGTTGGTGATGGCGATCGATGTCGGTTTCGGATAGGCACCACCGAAGAGCTGGCACTGGTTTTCGTCGAGCACGAGGGAAACCGGGATGGCGAAGCAGCCCTGATCGGATGTGATGTCGAGCACGAGGCGCGCGGTCGTTCCGCACAACGCGCCGTCGTCGGCGATCTGGATGGCGAACGATGCAGCCGGTCCGGCTACGCCGTTCACGGCGATCGATCCATAAGGAGTGGCGCCGGTGGAGAGGACGGTGACGCCGGGGGTGAGCGAGCGGAGCGTGCCGGTGACGTTGTCTAGCGCGCCAAGGCCAGAGTTGCGCAGGGAGATGAAGAGGCTGGCGTTTTCGCCGGCGTCGAGATTGCCGTCGCTGTTGCCGCCGTTGGCGTCGTTGATGAGGATGCTGTTGAGCTGCGGTTCCGGCTGGGTCACTTCGATCGACTTCACGCCGCCGGTGGAAACGGCGAAGCACGCGCCGCCGCCGTTGGCCTGCACGCGATAGTAGTAGGTGACGCCGTTGTCGACGCCGGTGTCGGTGATGCTGCTGGCGGTGTTGACGCGCGCCAGCTCGAGGAAGACGTCGTCGCGCCGTTCGGTGCGCAGGATGCTGTACGACGTCGCGCCCGCGACCGCCGTCCAGCTGATGGTCACGGCCGGCGTGCCGGTGGGGGAGTCGGTGGCTTGCGACAGCGTGACGGCCGGCGTGCCGGGGGTGGTGCAGTTCTTCGTGTCGTTCGGGACGGAGGCGGTCTGCGAGCCCGGCGCCCACTCTTCGTTGCCGTGGTGCACGTAGGCGTCGTTGATGTAGGCGGCGTGCGGGGTGCCGTTGGCCAGACCGTCGCCTTCGTCGTCGGCGATCATGTAGCCGTCGTATGCGGAGACGCCCTGCGCCTGGAAGCGCGACGGCGCATAGGAGGCCACCACGGGACGCGATTCGAAGTAGAGCTGCTCGAGGATGGTCCAGGCCACGTCGCGCCCGAACCCGCCATTGGGCGAATTGTTGGCGCCGTTCGGCAGCGCCGTGCCGGGGTTGGTCACGAACTGTTTGTTCATGTCGAGCGTCACGGTCCCGTACCGGCGGCCGGTCTCGAGGTTGTTCACGAGATGCCAGTCGACCTGGCCCCACAGCTCGCCCTCGCAGTGGCCTTCGCCGAGGAGCGGGCCGATGTAGTAGGGCGCGGTAGAGACCGCGGCGCAGTTCACCGTGACGTTGGTGGTGGTCAGGAGGCCGGTGGTGGTGCGGAGCTCATCGACGTTGCGGACGCCATCACACTGAGCTACGGCCATCGTCACCGGGTCGGTGATGAACGGACCGCTGGAGCGGTTGAAGAACGACTGGCCGATGCACGAGTCGTGATCGACGAAGAGCGCCACGTGATCGGCCACCGCTTCGCCCGTGGCCATGTCGCCGAGGCCGGCCGCGTAGCCTGGTTCCTCACCGTCGTTGTCGTCGAGACCGTGACCCCACTCATGCTGCATGACGTCGCGAATCTCGCCGGTGTTCCTGCAGCTCACGACGCTGGATCCCGAGGTGACCTCGCCTGCCTTGAAGAAGTTCAGGGAGGAACCGTCCCAGAACGCGTTGCAGACGTCGTTGATGTTGACCTTCACCGGGATCTTCGTGGAAAGGAACGGCAGCGTCATCCACTTGAGCGCGATCTGCCGGGCCACGTTCGTGTGGAAGAAGGCCGTGCGATCGGCGGGAGTGGAGGTGCCGTTGCCGTACGAAGTGGTCGGCTGATCGGGTCCGAGAACGACGTCGTGTCCGCCGGTGCCGAGATCGATCCGCCCGTTCGACGATTCGGCATAAGGCTGGAAACCGCTTTGCGGATCGTCTTCGGATTTCAGGCAGTCTTCGCAGTTCGTGTCGAAGAAGGCGCCGTTGAGACCGGTCGAGACGGAGTTTCCGTCCCAGGTGAAGCTGCCGTTCGCGTTCGCCGTCGTGTCGCCGTTCACTTCGGCGAAGGGGAAGGAGCGGACGACCTCGGTGTCGGTGGCCTGGGCCGGCCGAATGCCGCCCACGACTTTGCCGCCGGTGCCGGCCGTACAGGCGGCGTAGCGGTTCGAATCGCCGAAGGCGGCGATCTGTCCGGTGAGCGCGTCGACGTGAGCGACCCAGGTCGACCGCCCGCCGTCGAGGCGGAAGATCACCTCGTAGGTGAGCTGATACCTCAGAAGCGCGCCGAGCACGCCGCTGCGCGGTAGCAGCTTCAGCGCCGGCTGCTGGACGATGTTCGTGCCGGACTGCGTCACTCCCGCATGCGCGAGCGCGGCGGTGAGCGCCTGCGATGCCGAGAGGGCCGGCGTGGTCACGGTCGGAACGTCGGCGATGTTGGCGGAGTGCCAATAGATCATGTTGCCGTTGTTGACCGCGAAGACCAGCCGCGCGGCTTCGACCGGAACGCCGTTGATGTTGTAGTCGAACGCCGCGTACATCACGCGGCCGCTCTTGACGGCCGTGGCCGCCGTCGGCACGTAAGTCAGCCGGCTGTTGGCCACGCCGAGCACCGACTGGTTCGTGTCGATGAACGAGCGCGCCGTCTGCTCGAGCTGCGCGGGGTTCTTCGTCCACGGAATGGCGCCGCCGTAGACGCGCCGCGGATGATTCGTCAGCGTGTCGAACTGCGCCGTCCAGTTGCCGCCATGCCCGAGGTTCCAGGTGGACCAGAGCGGATTGGCGAGATAGAGGTTGATCTTGACGTTGTCGAGGTTGGACTTGAGTGCGGGGAGAACGACGGTTTTGGCGTCGAGAGCCTGCTCGCTGATGCGGGGCTCGATGGCGGACGCCGTACGACCGACGCCCAGAAAAACGACCAGGGATGCGATCACGAACAGCTTACGCATACATACTCCTGCCTGTATGTGGAGCGCCGCTCCACCTTTGGTGGTTTGCCGGGGACGTGAAGATCTAGTCAGCCGCGAGAGGGGAGGATTGCGTTGAGGGAGGCGCGGGACGCGCCAGGGTTGCCACGAGTTGCTCAATCATCTAATTACCTTTTCTCTCTGTGTAGGTAGTGGTACTACCAACGATGCGCTAGAGAAGCAGTTCGGATGCCAACGCTTATAATTCATTGATTACATGGCACTTGAAGTGGTCGCGGTACTACCACTGCTTGCGGGACCAACGGCTCAAGCCGGTCGCTGAACCATTCAAAGCGGTGATTGAACGACTCAAACCGAGTGGTTGAACGACTCAAATCGATGGTTGAACGACTCGAAACGAGTGGGTGAACCACTCAAATCGATGGTTGAACGACTCAAATCGAGTGGGTGAACCACTCAAATCGATGGTTGAACGACTCAAATCGAGTGGGTGAACCACTCAAATCGATCGTTGAACGACTCGAAACGAGTGGGTGAACCACTCGAATCGATGGTTGAACGACTCAAACCGAGTGGGTGAACGACTCAAATCGATGGTAGAACGACTCGAATCGAGTGGTTGAACCACTCAAATCGATGGTGAAACGATTCCAACTGGAAGGCATCGTGCTCAACTTGCAGGGCTAGACCTCGAAAATGAAACGCGAACCGGTCATCCTGGGACCCGGCGAAGGCCGCGCCTATCCGATGGGCCGCATCCGGGCGCTCTTCAAGGCCGACGGGGCGGAGACGGGCCGGGCGTATTCGATCTCGGAGTGGTGGCTGGACGCCCACACGAAAGGGCCGGGAGCGCACTCCCATCCCGAGGACGACATCTTCTTCGTCATCGAAGGGACGATGAGCGTGCTGGTCGGTGAACGCTGGATCGACGCGCCGGCAGGTTCCTTCGTACTCGTCCCCGGCGGAACGACCCACGACTTCGAGAACCGGAGCGACCGCCGTGCCGGCGTGCTGAACCTCTCCATCCCCGGCGAGTTCGAACCGGAGATGCCGGGCATCGCCAGCTGGTTCGCCGAGAACCCGCCCGGCGACGCGCGGTAGCGTTTCGTTGGACAGCAGGCCAGGCTCCGAGCGCGAGGAAACGATTGTTTCCGGCGATCTATCCTTAGGTAGGGAAATTCGTTTTCGTGTCACTCCTATAGCAAAGACAATTGATTGGAGCTCAGTCCGCGCGTCAGCCGTGCGTTCGCTCCCGGTCTCTGTCAATGAGTCGTACATAGGAGGGGATGGGGCATGAAAATCGAGATTCAGATCAACAACAGCGTGAGCCCCAGTGCACGATTCGTCTCGTGGGCGCCGTCACCCTGCCGGGTCCGCATTACAGATCCGGCCGGCCTCACGGGGTCGGTCGTCAACGTACAGCTCCGGAGCGTGTCGGCTGCCAGTTCCGGGGCGGTTGCGTTCCGCCGCACGACCGGAGCATTTACCGACACTCTGACCTTGCCGGTGCCCATCAACGGCACATCCGTTTCCTTCTTCACCGCCGGCAAGTTCGGACGGCCCAGTTCGAGCAATGGCGACGTGAGAATCGAAGCCCGCGTGGGGACGGCATTGGGAGGGTCGGTGACGGTGATGGTGCGCGTGCGTAAGAACGCGAACAACCTCACACCGGGAGAACGGGACCGCTTTGTCGCGGCGTTCGCACAGCTCAACAACCAGGGCACCGGCCGTTTCACCGACTTCCGCGACATGCACACGCAAGTGAGCTCTCCCCAGGCGCACGGCAGGGCCGGTTTCCTGCCGTGGCACCGCGCCTACCTGCTCGATCTGGAGCGGGAACTGCAGGCCATCGATCCGAGCGTCGCGCTTCCGTATTGGCGGTTCGACCGGCCTTCGCCGAATCTTTTCACGCTGGAGTTCATGGGCGTCTCCAATGCCCTCGGGACAGTGCGGTTCAGTCCGACCAATCCATTGCAATTCTGGAGAACCGACGGAGTTCAGGGGATCAATCGCCGGCCATTCTTCAACACGGCCGCAGCACCGCCGGGCCTGCTCACCGAGGCGCAGACCATCGCCCTTGGGACTCAGTTCGCCGCGTTCCGGACCATGGAAGGAAACCCGCACGGTACGGCGCACGTCAGTTTCGGAGGTTCCATCTCCCAAATCCCCACCGCGGCGCGCGACCCGCTGTTCTTTCTTCTTCATTGCAACGTGGATCGGCTCTGGGCGAAATGGCAGCGGCAGAACGGGCGCTTCAATCCCGCCGTGGCGGCCTCGTACGATACCAACCCGTCCAATCCGATCGGCCACAGGCTCCCGGACACCATGTGGCCGTGGAACGGAGTCACCGGCCCCCCGCGGCCGCCTACAGCGCCCGGCGGCCCCATGGCGTCATCTCCGTGTGCCAGCGCGCCGGGGCCACAGCCCCGAGTCGAGAACAGCCTGGACTACCAGGGGACGATCAACGCGCTCTCACGGATGGGGTTCGATTACGACGACGTGACATTTGCATAGCATTCCAGGGAAGGAGAACCGTCAATGGCCACGAAACGGAAGCGAGCGGCGAGCGGGCGGAAAAGCGCGACGTCTGCGACGAAGGTTCACCGGTCGGCTCGGGCCGCGGTATCCGTCGCCACCAATCCGAAGCGAACCACCAAGGAGCGCGTCGCCGCCAGTGCCGATGCTCCGCTGGCGATCTGTGAGGACGACAAGAGTCTGCAGGCGATGCTGGAGGTGCTTCGCAACCGGAACGAGCCGGTGAAAGTACGCTTGGCTGCCCTGCAATCCATCCAGGCGGCCAGCTTCAGCGTCGTGGCATTCGAGTCGTGCCGCGCCGATTACATCGCCACGTTGCGCTCCATCGCCGACGACCCCGACCCCGAGATCCGCCAGCGCGTCCTGGGAATCCTGGCCCGCGAGAAAGACGGCTTCGCGCAGAAGAAGCTGCTGGAAGGCCTGGAGAATCCGGAGAAGGCGCTGGTCCCGCCGGAGAAAGCACTGCAACTGCTCGGCTATGACTTGAAGGCGGAAGCGTATGCGGCGGCGCGCGAGATCGTCAGCAAGCCGCCCAACGAGGACGCCCGGCGAGAGGCGCTGCGAATCCTCTCGGCCGACGCCACGGCCGCTCCCGTGTTCGAAAAGCTCCTGCAGGACAAGGACGAAACTGCCGAGATCCGCCAGCTTTCCGCATCGGCCCTTCAGGCGCTCAAGCCGGAGAAACTGCAGACCTATGCGCGCAAGATCCTCATGGATGCGTCGGACTTCGACGAGATCAAGGCCACGAGCCTGACGGCGCTGACGCAGTTCGGAGACGAGGAAGCCGTCTCCAAGGACGAGGAGCTGAAGAAGCAAGTCGATGAAATGAGCACCAAGGCCTCGCCGAAGGTCAAACAGAGTGCGCGCCGGTTCATGACGAAATACAGCCGGTAGGCGGGCATGACCATCGCGGAGGTCCAGTCGGAGGCGCGCTTCGCGGCATGGGTCGGCGAGCTCGCCGCCGATCCGGACCGCCGCGGGCAGCTGACCGGTCTTCTGCGCGAAGATCTTCCGCTCTACGACCAGCGCGGTACAGCGACGATCGTGCGGATGCGCGGCTGGATCCTGGTGACGCTCGCGCGCAGCGAGATCTCCGACGCGGCGCTGGTCTTCGTGCTCGAAGAGCTGGACACGGGATTCGACCCCTACCTGGTCGCGGCGGCCGCGCGCGCGCTTCGATCCTACCCGCGGCCTGCGGCGGCGTTCGCGCCACTCGTCCTGCGGGCGCTCACGAACATCCGCTATCGCGACGAGCTCGTGTCCTTTGAAACGTACGGCGAGTACGCGGTCGGACCCACCGGCACGACCCCGGTCCGCGAGTTGCTCGCCACGCTGGCGTGGCTGGGCCCGCACGCGCGGGAAACGCTTCCCGAGCTCGAGTCGTTGCGCATGGAGGGCGGAGGCCTGGCCAGGAAGTACAGGGCCGAGCTCGATCGCGCGTCGGCTGCCATCCGGAACGGCAATCCGATCGACGAATCCGGCGATTCCTGTTGCGCGCTGCCCGGCGGCGTCCAGCTCTCATGGCCGTTTCGGGCGCGGAGCAGTTCCGCTGCGCTGGACGAAGTCGTGTTCGAGGATCAGGACGGCACCCCGGCCAATTTCAACGAGCTCTTTCAGGGACACGTTTCGATCGTGGCCTTCTTCTATACCCGCTGTGACAACCCGCTCAAGTGCTCGCTGACGATTGCCAAGCTCGCCCGCATCCAGCAGATGCTCGAGGCACGCGGGCTGACTGCGCAGGTTTCCACCGCGGCCATCACCTACGATCCCGCCTACGACGTTCCCGAGCGCCTTCGCGTGTACGGACGGGATCGCGGGGTGCGCATGGACGGGCACCATCGGATGCTCCGGACACGTGACGGCCTCGAGGCGGTGCGCCGCCACTTCCAGCTCGGCGTCAACTTCATCGAGTCGCTCGTCAACCGGCATCGGGTCGAGGTGTACGTCCTCGACCGGCAGGGCCGGATCGCCGCTTCCTTCCAACGGCTCCGCTGGGATGAGGAAGAGGTCGTGGATCGCAGCGTCGAGGTGCTGCAGGAAAAAGAAGAAGTGGAACCAGCGGTTCCTGCCAGGCCGGCCGGAATGATGTTCCCGATGCTGGGAACGCTGGCGGGCCTGGCCATGGCGTTTTTCCCGAAGTGTCCCATCTGCTGGGCCGCCTATCTCAGCGTGTTCGGGATCGCCGGACTGAATCAGGTTGCCTACTCTCCCTGGCTGAAAGCGGCGCTCCTGGCCCTGGTGATGGTGAACGTCGTCAGCGTCTGGTTTCGAGGGCGCGCCACGCGTCGCATGACCGGCTTCTATCTGGTCAGTCTCGGCGCCCTGGCGATGGTGTCCACGATGCAGTTCGGCTGGAAGGGCACCGCCTTCGCCGGCGTCGCGCTGACCATGGCCGGCTCCCTCCTCAGCGCGCGGCGGGCGGCTGTGGCTCCGGCGATATAGTCGCCGTTCGATGAATCCTTCCGACCCCTACGAGCATCTCGAAACCGCCGCCACCGGGGCTGGCGTCCCGGTCGCCCCTTCCCTCGGTCCGCTCCTGGAACAAGCCCGTCTTCCCGTCGAGCGGACGTCGATCGATCGCCGCGTCGTCTTCCTGTGCGCGTTGAGCATCGTCCTGGCCATCGTCACCGGCTTCGTGGCGCAGCTTCTCGTGGCGGTCATTCATGTCGTCACCAACGCCGCGTTCTTCGGGCGCCTCTCCGGCCGGCCCGTTTAGGGGCTCACTCTCGCATCAACCAAACCCCGTTCTGCCTACGTTCCTGCCTTCACCGGCATCTTCTCCAGTTTCTTGTCGATAAAGTTGCGAAACGACTTCATGTACTCGTGTTTGATGTCCGCCCATCGAGCGCGCACAAATGGGAAAGCAAAGATGCGGGTAACCAGTGCATCCTGACTCTGCCAAATCTCACCTGAGATGGACGCATACTTTTTTTGAACAAAGATCACCTCACACCAGCCGATCAGCATGTAGACAAGGAGCTGTTCGCGGGTCATGTCCACGGTTGCCCGGAGATCCTCGTTGTTCAGGACCAACTCGTTAAGCCGGAAGACCTCGTGCCGTTGATCGAGATAGGCTTTCAACGATTGAGTCCGGGCCGATTGCTTCAGTTGCCGCATGACCAGAACTACCGAAACGACGATGGCGATCAACTGTGCGATGCCGATCCAATCGGCTGGGTTGAGCTGTGCCAGCATCATGACAATCCTCGATCCAGATCCAGAAATGCAGCCGAGGCAAATCCAACTGATGATGAAAAGCAGTGGGAACCAATAGGCGAGGAACGAACTCGCACTCCATCTGTAGAAGATGCCCCGTTGATCTGCGATTTGTAAGGTTTCCCTGAATTCATCGAGAGCCTCTTCGAGACGATCCTCGAGCGTACGGAGCAAAATGAACTTGTTCACCTGGGTAAACCACCAGGCCACGCTGACGACAAAGCCGAGTATGCAGATGGGGATCGAGATGTTTTGTGGCGGAGGGTTCTTGCTACTGAATGCCGTGACTACGGCGCCGAGCAACACGGATTCGAATACCAGGAAGAAGTTCAACCGGGCGTAGAAAACCCCCTCCTCATGGATTCCGTGCTGAAAGAGGCGTGCCCGTTCTTTCTTTCCGAGCTCCTGCCCGTGTCGTGGTGGTGACACCTCGTTGTCGGACATTCTTACTTCCCCGCCTTCACCCGCAACGCCGCCTCCATCCGATGCCGGCCCTCCGGCCACGTTTTCAGAAACGCCCGCCACATCGCCGGCAGGTCGGCGGCGGTGGCTTGTTCAAAGTCGGCGGCTTCCTGACGGCAGCGGCGCGCTTCGTCGAGGCGCTCGGAGGCCGGGTGCTCGCGCAGAAAACGATCCCATGCCGTCGTGGTGCCGCTCTCCCATGCGTCGTCGAAGTCTTTCGGCTCGGCCACTCGCGCGAGCTCATCGCGAGCCGCCTGCTCGCGGGCACCGGCTCGGTCGCGGCGGACGCGCGCGGCGTCGGCGTGACGGTCCTCGCTCCACTTCCCGAGGTACGCGTTCCACGCCGCTTCGGTATCAGCGGCCGAGGCAGTGGCGAACGCGGCGCGCTCTTCGGCGATGCGCCGCGCGTCCTCGACGTGCGCCGACATGCCGAAGCGTTTGAGGAAGTCGTGCATGGCGGTCTGCGTGTCGGCCGCCAGTGCCTCGGCGAATGCGTCCGCGGCGAGCCGCTGCCGCAGCGCCACCAGGCGGATCTCCGCTTCCAGGTGATGCCGTCCCTCGGGCCAGACCGAGAGGAACTGGCGGATGTCGGTCTCGGAATCGCCCGTCGCGGCGCGCTCGAACCCCAGCGCCTCCTCGAGCAACTCCTTCGCGCGCGCGGTGCGCGGGGAGTCCGGGTGCTCCTCGATGAAGGCGCGCCATACCTCGACGCGCCCGTCCTCCCAGGCGCGCTGGAACGTCTCTTCCTCTTCGCGGTCGCGTTGCTGCGCCTGCGCCAATCGCTGCAGCGCATCGCGCGCCGCATCGCCGACGCGTGTGCCGCGCGGGTGCGCCTCGCCGAGGCGTTGCAGCGCCGCGCGATCGCCCTCGGCCTCGCGTGCATATACATCGGCGAGGAGAGTCAGCTCGAATTCGAGCGCCTTCGATTCCGTCGACGCACCGCGTTGGGCCGTACTGGGCTCCATCGCCGCGCGCAAGGCCGAAGGAGTCTCGGCGACCGTGGCCTCGTCCGGTCCGAGCATCGGCATCGGTTGCGCGAGCGTCTTCTCCGGTCCGCGGCGCAGGCGGGAGATGTCGTCGCGATGCAGTGTGCCGGCGGGCGCGGTCAGGAACGACGTCAGCGCCTCGGCGAACTCGCGCGCATTCTCGAAGCGCCGTTTGCGGTCCTTCTCCAGCACGCGGAAGATGATCTGTTCCAGACGGTCCGGCACCGTGACGCCCGACCTCGCCACGGCGAAACGGGGAGGCGTCTGCGTGAGGTGCTTCATGATGTAGCCCTGCGGCGTCTCGCTGGCGAACGCCGCCACGCCGGCCAGCATCTCGTAGAACACCACGCCGAGGCAGTAGAGATCCGCGCGCCCGTCGATCTGCTCGTGATCGCCGAGCATCCCCAGCTGCTCGGGCGACATGTACTTCGGATTGCCGATCAGCACGCCCGCCTGCGTCATCTCCGTGGTGGTCGTGTTGACGTCCTTGGCGATGCCGAGATCGATGATCTTCGCGATCAGTCGGTCGTCTTCATCGTAGGAGAGCATCACATTGTCCGGCGAGATGTCGCGATGCAGCAGACCGCGGCGATGGATGTGATCGAGCCCGGACAGGATCTGCGACACCACGTCCGCCGCCAGCGCCACCGGAAACGGCCCGTGGGCCGCCGCCCACTGCCGCAGCGTGGTCCCGTCGATGAACTCCGTGACCATGTAATTGCCGCCCTCGCCGATGAAGAAATCGTGGACGGCGGCGATGTTCGGGTGATGGATCTGCGTGGCCAGACGCGCCTCGCGCAGAAAGCGCGTTAGGAAGACATCGTCGGCCAGGAGCGCCTGCTTCATCACCTTGATGCAGCGGAACGTATTGAGATGAACGTGGCGGGCCTTGAACACCTCGCCCATCCCGCCCACGCCGATGCGGCTCAGAATCTCGTACTTTCCGTCCAGAACCGTTCCCGGTCCGGGGCGCGAGTAAGAGCCCGGCTGGCCGCTTTCGTCTGGCATGGAAGTGCCTTCCCTTAAACAGGATAACGCGGTTCCCAGGCGCAGAATGGGATGCCCGGGACTAAATCCCGCCCGTTATTTGCTATCATGCCCCGACGAGGGAGCGGGGCGTCCACCCAGCCCCTCGTGAATCCAGTCCGATCCAGGGTTTTGATGAAGCGAATCGCCGCCGCCTCCTTCATTGTGCTGTCGTTTTTCGTCGCCTCCGAAGCGAGCGCGGCGAAGGCCCCCAAAAAGCGTTCCACCGACTCCCTCACGGCCTCGCTGCTCCGGCAGGCGCCCGGGTTGCGCGCCGAAGTCCTCCGGCTGGCGCTCGACGCCGCACAGACGGCCGAAGCGAAGGGGTTGGTGCGTCGCAGCGACGTCATCACCGTCATCGACTACTCGCTCCCCTCGACGCAACCGCGTCTCTTCGTCTTCGACCTCGTGGCCCGCAAGCTGCTCTTCCGCGAGCTCGTCGCCCACGGCAAGAACAGCGGCGACAACCGCACGAACTTTTTCTCCAATAGTCCGGGCAGCCTGGCCACGAGCCTCGGCTTGTTCGTGACGGAAGACACCTACGTCGGCGGCAACGGCTATTCGCTGCGCCTGCGCGGCCTCGAGGAAGGCGTGAACGACATGGCCCGCGACCGCGCCATCGTCATGCACGGCGCGTCGTATGTCAGCCGCGCCGCCATCACGGCCCTCGGCCGTCTCGGCCGGAGCTGGGGCTGCCCGGCCGTGCGCAAGGAAGTGGCCAAGAAGATCATCAACACCGTCCGCGGCGGCAGCGCGTTGTTCGCCTACTATCCGGAAAAGCGCTGGCTGGCCTCCTCGCAGTTCTTCCGCCAGAAGCCCGACGCGGTCGTGGCCGCGAAAGATCGCCAGACCGGCTCCTAGCCCGCGTTTTCTGTGCGAGCATGTCCCTCCTGAATGACTAGGAGGATTTCATGAGCTCAAAGAAAATCATCGCCGTCATCGGCGCGACCGGTGCGCAGGGCGGGGGAGTGGTGCGCGCCATCCTCGCCGATCCCAACGGCCCCTTCACCGCGCGTGCGATCACGCGCGACCCCAACTCGGACAAGGCCCGCGAGCTGGCCGCCCTCGGCGCGGAAGTCGTGGCCGCCGACATCGACGACGTGGACAGCCTTCGCCGCGCCTTCGAGGGTGCATACGGCGCGTTCTGCGTCACCTTCTTCTGGGCGCACTTCTCGGCCGAGAAGGAGCTGGAAGAGGCGCGCAACATGGCCACCGCCGCGCGCGACGCCGGCGTGAAGCACGTGATCTGGTCGACGCTCGAAGACACGCGCAAGCTCGTGCCGCTCTCGGACGACCGCATGCCCACGCTGCACGGCAAGTACAAGGTGCCCCACTTCGACGGCAAGGGCGAGGCCGACCCCATCTTCACGGAGCTCGGCGTGCCGACCACGTTCCTGCTCACGTCGTTCTTCTGGGAGAACTTCATCTTCTTCGGCATGGCCCCCACGCGTGGCGAGGACGGGAAGCTCGGCATCACCATGCCCATGGGCGACGCCAAGCTGCCGGGCATCGGCGTCGATGACATCGGCCGCGCCGCCTACGGCATCTTCCAGCACCCCGAGCTGATCGGCCAGTACGTCGGCGTCGCCGGCGACCATCTCACCGGCGCCGAAATGGCCGCTGCCTTCACCAAGGTCCTCGGCGAAGAAGTCCGCTACAACTCCGTCCCGCCCGAAGTCTTCCGCAGCTTCGGCTTCCCCGGCGCCGACGACCTCGGCAACATGTTCCAGTACAAGCGCGACTTCGAGCGCGAGTTCTGCGGCGCCAGGGATGTAGAAGCCACACGCAAGTTGAACCCCGCGCTGCAGTCGTTTTCGCAGTGGCTCGCGGCCAACAAGGAGAGGATTCCGCTTCCCGCGAAGTAGGGCGGTGGACGAGGTGGACGTCAGTGGACTTCGTGGACGTCCACCAAGTCCACCTCGTCCACTACGTCCACAAAACCGTCACTCCGGCGCCACCGGCTTCCCAAAATAAAACCCCTGCGCGTAGTCCACCTGCAGCTCTCTCATGCGCGCGGCCTGTTCCGCGGTCTCGATGCCTTCCACCGTCACCTCCATGCCCAGCAGCCGGGCCAGGGAGGCAATGGTGCGGACGATGTCATCGCCGCGGCGGGCGTCCGCGTCGAGCAGGAACGAGCGGTCGATCTTGAGCAGATCGAACGGGAATTGCCGCAGTGAGCTGAGCGAGGAGTAGCCCGTACCGAAGTCGTCGAGGCTGAGGCCGACGTCGATCGATCGCAGCGCGCGCAGCAGCACCTCGGCGGCGTCGGCGCTTTCGATGAGGACGCTCTCCGTCACCTCCAGATGCAGCCGCGTCGGTGCGACGCCGCTCGCGTCCAGCGCGGCCCGGACTCGCTCGACCACGTCGGGCTGCAGGAGCTGGCGCGCAGAGAGGTTCACGTGCATCGTCAGCGTGCCGCCGCCGATGCCCTTCTCGTCCCATACGCGCAGCTGGCGCAGCGCCTCGCGCAGCACCCAGTCGCCGATCGGAAGAATGAGTCCCGTTTCCTCGGCCAGCGCGATGATTTCGTCCGCGCCGACGAGCTCCGCGCCGCGTTGCCAGCGCAACAGCGCCTCGACGCCGTGCACCTGGCCCGTGCGCAACGAAACGATCGGCTGGTAGTGCACGCGCAGCTCGTCGCGTTCGATGGCCCGGCGCAGGTCGGTCTCGAACTGCAGTAGCTCCACGGCGCGCGCGTGCATGGCCGCGTCGAACACTTCGTGCCGCGCTTTGCCGCTTCCCTTGGCGCGGTACATGGCGATGTCGGCATCGCGTAGCACGTCCTCGGGGCGCGTGTAGCCGCTGGTGCTGACGGCGATGCCGGTGCTGACGGTCGTGAAGATCTCGTGCGAGCCGATGCTGAACGGCACCAGCAGATCGTCCTGGATCCGCCGCGCCGTGCGGACGGCGCCGGAGACGTCGTGGATGTCCTCCACGAGCACCGCGAATTCGTCGCCGCCGAGGCGGGCCACCGTGTCGCTGGCGCGGATCGTCACGCGCAGCCGCTCCGCCACCGCCACGAGCAGCTGATCGCCGACCATGTGCCCGAGGCTGTCGTTGACCACTTTGAAGCGATCGAGATCGAGAAACAGCACCGCGTAGACCGATTCGGGATGACGCGCCTGCGCGTCGATGGCGCGTTTGAGGCGATCCATGAAGAGGGCCCGGTTCGGCAAGAGCGTGAGCGCGTCGTGGAAGGCGTCGAACGTCAGCCGTTCCTCGGCGCGCTTTCGGTCGGTGATGTCGGTCTGCGAGCCGGCGATGCGCAGCGCCTTGCCGGAGAGGTCGCGCACCGCCAGTCCGCGGCTGAGCATCCAGCGCACGCTGCCGTCGCGCGCGTGCATGCGGTGCTCGTTCTCGAAGTGCGGCGTGTGGCCGTTGAGGTGATGATCGAGCGTGCGGCGCAGGATGTCCACGTCGTCGGCGTGCACGCGCGACAGCCACTCGTCGGGATGATCGCCGATCTCGTCTTCCTCGTAGCCGAGCATCGACTTCCAGCGCGGCGAAAAGTAGACGTCGTTCGACAAGAGGTTCCACACCCACAGCCCGTCGTTGGCGCCGCGCGCGGACAGCGCGTAACGCTCCTCGCTCTCGCGCAGCGCCTGCAGCGTGCCGCTCTGCCGGAGCGCATAGCGGATCGAGCGCTCCAAGAGAGGCGCGTCGATGCTTCCCTTGACCAGGTAATCCGCCGCGCCGGCGCGCATGGCCGCGTAATCGACGTCGCCGTCGGCATGGCCGGTGAGCAGAATCAGCGGATTCGCGCAGCCGCTGGCCGCGGCGTGGCTCAGGAGCTCGAGACCGTTGTGCTCCCCGAGGCGATAGTCGATGAGGTAGAGATCGTGCTCGTCGCGGATGAGCGCGTCGATCGCTTCGTCGAATGTCGAGATCCAGTCCAGCTCGAACGGCGTGCGGCTGTCCGCCAGCAGGTCGCGGGTGACGACGAAGTCGTCCTCGTCGTCATCGACGAGGAGGATACGGATTGCGGCGTCGACGTGCTCAGGCAAGGCGGTCGGGAGGCAGCTCAACGATCTCGATCCAATAGCGGCCGATGTCGCGCATGACGTTCACCAGTCCCTCGAAGCTGACCGGCTTGGTGATGAACGAATTCGCGCCCAGGTCGTACGTGCGGTAGATGTCTTCCTCCGCCTTCGAGGTGGTCAGGACCACCACCGGAATGCGGCGCAGGTCGGGATCGGCCTTGATCTCGCGCAGCGCCTCGCGTCCGTCCTTGCGCGGCATGTTGAGGTCCAGCAGGATCAGGCCCGGAGTCGGCGCGGCGTCGGGGCCGGCGTAGCTTCCCCGCTTGTAGAGATAGTCCAGCAACTCCTCGCCGTCCTCGACGAAACGGAGATCGTTCGCCACGCGGCTCTCGCGCATCGCGTCCGCCGCCAGCATGCGGTCTTCCTCGTCGTCATCTGCCAGCAGGATGACGATCGGTCTGCCGTGATCTTCCATCAGACTCCTCTCTCTGCTTCACCGGCAGGGTGACGACGAACGTCGCTCCCTCGCCGGGCGTGCTGTGGGCAATGATCGTGCCCCCGTGGCGCTCCGCTATTCTGCGGCAAATCGCCAGCCCGATGCCGGTTCCTTCGTATTTCCCGCGGCCGTGCAGCCGTTCGAACATCGTGAAGATCCGCTCCGCGTACTTTTCGTCGAAGCCGATGCCGTTGTCCGTGACGTGGATGCGGCACTTGCCGTCGTCCACGGCCGAGCTGATCGTCACCACCGGCGGCACGCCGTCCCGCTGAAACTTCAGCGCGTTGCCGGCCAGGTTCTGCAACAGCTGCCGCATCTGCATCGGATCGGCGTCGATGACCGGCAGCGCGCCGATGTCGATGTGGCCGCCGGCCTCGTGCGTGCGCAGCTCCAGGTCGTGCGCTACCTCGCGGGCCACCGTCTCCAGATTCACCGGGACGAACGGCTGTCCCTTCGTGGCCACGCGCGAGAACGCCAGGAGGTCGTTGATCAGCACCTGCATCCGCTTCGCGGCCGAGCGCATGCGCTCGATGTAATCGCGCGCCTGCGGCGGCAGCGCGGCGGCGTGTTTGGAGTCGAGCAGCTCTCCGAAGGCCTGGATCTTCCGCAGCGGTTCCTGCAGATCGTGCGAGGCGATGTGGGCGAAGTCTTCGAGCTCGCGGTTGCTTTGTTCCAGGTGTTGCATGGCCGACCGCAGCTCGGCCTCGGCACGTTTGCGCTCGCGGATGTCGCGCGCGATCACCACCGCGCCGCGCTCCACGTCCTCCTCGCTCACCGGCGAGATCGAGACGCTCACGTCGACATGCCGCCCGTCGCGGCCGCGGAAGATCCGCTCCTGATCGCGGATGGCGCCGCGTTGGGTGAGCTCCCCGAGCGTCCGCGAGATCGTCACATCCTCGTCCACCGGCTCCAGCGTATCGATGCTGCGCCCGAGCAGCTCGGACTCATGGAACCCGAGGAGCGTCGTCACCGCGCCGTTCACCACGCGGATCCGCCCCTCGGCATCGAGGACGAACAGCGCATCGGCCATCGTCTCCAGGATCTCGCGCGCTGCCCGCGCCGCCGTGATTGGCTGAAACCGATGCCGCCGGATCGAGCTCCAGGCGATCAGCATGAACGCCACCACCGGCACGTACCCGACCGGCTGCCTCTCCACGCCAAACATCGGAATGAAATCCACCGCCGCCGCATAAACGACGATGAACCCCAGCATCATCCTGGCCACCCGCCGCTTCCGCTTCGCATCTTTGGAGCGGTAATACTCAGCGAACCCCTCGAACAGATGCGCGAAGAGCGCCGCCAAAAACAGAATCACGAACGGCAGCGCGAGATACCCGGCGACCGGATACCACCCCCACGCATGCCGGGACACCCCGCCGATGATCCCGTGACTGAACAGCGACACCACGAGAAACGCAAACGACAGCACCCACAGCACACGCAGAATCGGCCGTCGATTCGCCGGCAACCGCAACGCCGTAGCCGTGAACTCATACATCGTCGCCGGCAACAGCGAAATCCCCGCCAGCGCAAACCGCCCCCACAACTCCGCCGTCGACGCCCCCACCGCCAACAACATCCCCATGAACCCGATGAACCAAACCCCCACCAGCCCGATCATCGCGCAAAACAAAACCGCCACCCGCGACGCCCGCTGCCGCCGATAGATCACGGCCGCCAACACAAACAACGCCAGCGCAACGACGCCCCACGGCAGGGCAAAGAGGTTCCAGCGGTAGGCGTCGGACATGGGCGGTGATTGTAGCCCGCGCATTCTCAGTCCCCTCTCCCCGCCGCAACCTCATCGCGGGCCGGGTGCAGGCGGGTCAGATGCGGATTTCGATCGTTTTTCACGACCGCTGTAACGCTCGGTGTCGTTCCGTCACTACATCTCAAACGGCAATCGATGAGTACGGAGCGTAGCAATGAAACTCACCCTATTTCTTCTTCTCGCGGTGATGCTGGTGTTGTGGACGCCTGCGGCCGAGGGCTGCTGGACGCCCCTCGAATGGCAGCGCAAGCCGGTCGTGTGGAATCGCGACAAAGACCGTAACTCCATCGACGACAGTCTGGACGCTATCGTGGAGTCGAATCCCTCGTCGAAGGTGTCGGTGATCCTGGATCTCACGCGTTGCGCGGAGCCTAAGGAGATCGCCGCGCTGGTGCGCACCCGTTACGGGAAATTTAAGGTCCTCAAGCGAGGCCGGTTCGTAACATTCGTGGCCATGGAAGTCCAGGCCATGGCACTTCCTGAACTGGCGAAGAACCCTCTCGTAGCGCTCATCGAGGAGATGCACGGTTTCAGAGCGTCTCTCGACGTGAGCGGCGCAGCGATCAAGGTACGCAACAGCGCGACGTACCCGATGAACCTCGAGAGCGTGAATCCTACACTCCTCGGCACCGGTACAACTGTCGCGATCGTCGATTCCGGAGTCGATGACCAGGACGGAGCGGCCCCGACGCACGAGTCTTTCCCGGTCGGCAAATTCGCCGGCGGATATGAGGTCGGTACGCACTCGGTCGGGAATCCCAACGATTCCTTTGGGCACGGAACGCACGTGGCCGGCATTGCCATTGGCACCGGGGGAATATCGCAGACATTCCGAGGAGTGGCACCCAATGCGAGGCTGGTCGACTGCCAGACGACCCTGAGCTGCGGACCGGCGTCGGAGCTGGATGTCATCGAATGCTTCGAACAGATTCTCTTGAACCAGCCCAGCTGGCAGGTCGATGCGGTCAATATCAGCCTGAAACAATGCGACTCCGGCGGCTCGACGATCACGACGAACGGCAATGATTCCGTGAGTCAACTGGCAAATCGTATGGTTGCCGAGGGAATCACTGTCGTTGCGGCGGCGGCAAATGACGGCCCGTCCAACGCCGGACTGACCACACCGTGCGCTGCTGACAATGCGATCTGCGTGGCAGCGATGGACGACCAGGGAACGGTCGATCGCGCCGCCGACCTGATTGCCGGCTTTTCGAGCCGCGGTCCGCGCGACGATGACGGCGACCTGGATCCGATCGATGAGCTCAAGCCGGAGATCACGGCACCGGGGGTGGACATCCACTCTGCGCAGGCGGACAGCGCTGCCGGTTACGTCGATAACAGCGGCACTTCCATGGCATCTCCGCACGTGGCCGGTGCGGCCGCTCTCATCCGGCAGGCAAAGCCCGGAATCAACCCAGGCAGCGTGAAGAATCTGCTCATTCAGACCGCGGAAGATTGGAACACTGCGGGATGGGATCCCTCGAGCGGCAACGGCTATCTCGACCTGTTCTCGGCCGTTGCTACGGCGAGCAACGCCGATCCCGGCTTCACGAACTCGGGCTCCTATCCGCAGTCGTGGCTGTGCAGCGACATCACCATGGCTTCGGCGCCACAGGTGAACGTTCCCAACATGCTGACCGCCCAGATCACGAACTTTTCCGGGACCACCGCCAACAACGTTCAAGTCACTTTCGGCGTCTACATCTACTCCAGCTCCATTCCGACCTTCTACAGCATCGGCGCACAGACGGTGACCGTGCCCCCGGGAGGGATGACCGTCTCGCACCCCTGGACGCCGCAGCCTTCGAGTTCGGGCGATCCGCATGCCTGTCTGAGATCGACCGTCAACTATGGTTTCGACACCAACTTCACCAATAACGACTGCCAGCGCAACATCTCAATCGATCAGACCAACTCACCGGTGAGATTCCGCTTCCAGGTTCAGAACACGCTGAAGGAGCGTGCACGGATCGAATTGAAACCGGCTCCGCTCGTCCGCTTTCCGCGTCCCTTGCCGGGCAGCGAGCGATATCGAATTCTTCCTGGTGAGCGGATCTATGTGCCCGCGCGCTGGAAAGCGAGGATCACCGAAGAGCAGCTCGATATGAATCCTGACAGCTGCCCGCGAGAGATCACCCTGACTCTCGAGCTCGGCAAGAACCCGCGTCCAATTGAGGGAGCTCTCTACGATGTTCCGGCGGTGGCCGTGACGGCGAGCGGAGAGAGGGTCACACTGGGCGGCGTCACTGCGTACGGCCACGCCGCCTGTCCCGCGAAATGGGGCGGCGACCACGACGGCGATGCCATTTGCGACGTCTTCGATAACTGTCCGCGCATGGTCAATCCGGAGCAGTTGGACGCGGATGGCGACGGGATCGGAGACGCGTGCGATGCAGTGAAGGATGACATGCAGCGCAGGTGTGAAAGCGTCGGCAAGCCCTTCGCGACGACCGTTGCCTCTCTGCAGGCATTGCAGCGCGAGCTCTCGCCACAGTCCGAAACCGAAGCGATCATCGCCGGCAAGGTCGAAGCCGTGCTCTCGGCGATTTGCCGCGAGAACACTACCGAAGCGAAGGCTCGACTGGAGGCGTTGGATGAGTACGTGGGAGTATTTCGGGACGTGCGGGCACTGTCGGGGGCCACGAGCACCAAGATCAGACAGTCCTTGCATCAGTCCTCGAAGTTGCTTCCGCCGGAGAAATGAGAACTCGAATACACCGCCGCTTTGCCTTGCAATGCGCACGTCGTTGCCCGAGCATACAAGTCATGCGTATCGTTCTGTAGTAGAGGGCGGAGGCTCTTGTCATATCCTCCCCCCATGCCTACCGCCCTCCCCGGCACCCGCCCTACGGAAAGCATGTTGATCGATGTCCCCCGCCTGATCACCGCCTACTACGCCGATCGTCCCGACCCCGGCATCCGCGATCAGCGCGTGGCTTTCGGCACGTCCGGCCATCGCGGTTCGTCGTTGAAGGTGGCGTTCAACGAGCTGCACATTCTGGCCACGACGCAGGCCATCTGCGATTACCGGCGGGCGCAGGCGATCGACGGTCCGCTGTTTCTCGGGATCGACACGCATGCGCTGTCCGAGCCTGCGTTCGCCTCGGCGATGGAGGTTCTGGCGGCGAACGGGGTGGAGGTGATGATCGACCAGGATCGCGGCTATACGCCGACGCCGGTGATCTCGCACGCGATCCTCACGCATAACGCGGCGCAGCGAAACGGCAAGGCCGACGGCATCGTCATCACGCCATCGCACAACCCCCCCGAGGATGGCGGCTTCAAGTACAACCCCCCGCACGGCGGTCCTTCGGAGACGGCGGCGACGAAGGCCATCGAGGATGCCGCGAATGCGCTGATGCAGGATCCGTCGAAGATCCGCCGCATTGCATTCGCGAAGGCACTCGCCGCCACGACTACGCACCGTCACGATTACATCGGTGCCTACGTCGGCGACCTCGGAAGCGTGATCGATCTCGATGTCGTGCGTGCGTCCGGTCTGCGCATCGGCGTCGATCCGATGGGCGGCGCCGGCGTCGCGTACTGGAGCGTGATCCGCGAGCGTTACGGCCTCGACATCGAAGTGGTGAACGAAAGCGTCGATCCGACGTTCCGTTTCATGACGCTCGACTGGGACGGCAAGATCCGGATGGATTGTTCGTCACCGTTCGCCATGGCCGGACTCATCGCCCTGCGCGAGCGCTTCGACGTGGCCTTCGGCAACGACACGGACAACGACCGCCACGGCATCGTCACGCGCAGTTCCGGCCTTCTGAATCCCAATCACTATCTCGCCGTGGCCATCGCCTACCTCTTCACGAACCGCCCGCAATGGAGCCCGGACGCCGCGATCGGGAAGACCGTCGTCAGCAGCAGTCTCATCGACCGCGTCGCCAGGCACCTCGGGCGGCGGCTCTACGAAGTGCCGGTCGGCTTCAAATGGTTCGTCGACGGTCTCCTGGCCGGCACGCTCGGATTCGGAGGAGAAGAGAGCGCCGGCGCGTCCTTCCTCCGCCGCGACGGCACCGTCTGGACCACCGACAAAGACGGCATCATCATGGGCCTCCTGGCCGCGGAGATGACCGCCCGCACCGGCCGCGACCCGGGCGAGCAATATCGCGACCTCGCCGCCCAACACGGCACCGCCTACTACGCCCGCACCGACGCCGCCGCCACCCCCGAGGAAAAAGCGCTGCTGGCCAAACTCTCCCCGCAACAGGTGCAGGCCAAAGAGCTCGCCGGCGACCCGATCGAAGCCATCCTCACCAACGCCCCCGGCGACGGCAACCCCATCGGCGGCCTCAAGGTCTCAACAAACAACGGCTGGTTCGCCGCGCGCCCGTCCGGGACGGAGAACATCTACAAGATCTACGCAGAAAGTTTCATCAACGAAGAACACCTGCAGCGCATTCAAACCGAGGCGCAGGGGTTGGTGAGTGCGGTATTGCGATGAGGATTCCTGTCGCCCGCTACACGGGCTCGACTCAATTTTGCGCATGGTCCAACCGGCTGAAGCCGGGTGCTAGAGAGCTTGCGCCGCCTACGGCGGCTCCCCAACCTGGCGATGCGTTGAATTGAGCCGCCGTAGGCGGCCTAAGGGAATAGCACCCGGCTTCAGCCGGGTGGAAAATGCGGGGCAGAAAATCCGAGCCCGCGTATGCGGGCGACAGACTCACCCCTCACCGCGGAAACGCCTCCTTCACGCCACCATCCACCGGCAACATCATCCCCGTCGTTTTCGCCGACCGCGGTCCGGCCAGGAACAGCGCCGCCTCGGCGACGTCGTCGGCGGTCACTTCGACCTTGAGCAGCGTGCGGTTGCGATAAAAGTCGGGGAGGCGGTCGGTGTCGACGCCGTAGGCCTGGGCACGCATGGTACGCATCTCGTCGCTCCAGAAGCGGGAGCCGCCAAAGATGGCGTCGGGGTTGAGCATGTTGGCGCGGATGCCGTGCTCGCCGCCTTCCAGCGCCACGATCCTGCAGAGCTGCGCCTCGGCGGCCTTGCTGACGCTGTACGCGCCGAACTCCTTGCCCGGCGCGGTGACGTTCTTCGAAGCGTTGAAAACGATCGAGCCACCAAGCTTCTGTTGTTTGAGGATGCGCATGGCCGCGCGCGCCACGAGGAAGTGTCCGCGCGAGTTCACGGCGAAGCTGCGGTCCCAATCGGCGACCGGCAGCGCGTCGAGGCTGCCGAACGAAGAGATGCCGGCGTTGCTGACCACGACGTCGAGGCCGCCGTAGGCGCGAATGGTCTCGTCAAAGGCCCGCTCGACGTCCTGCTCGTCGGAGACATCGAGCCTGACCGCCAGCGCGCGCCGCAGCCCATGCTTCGCCACGATGCTTTCCGCAACGCTCCCGGCCAGCGCGAGATCGACGTCCGTGACCACGACATGCGCCCCCTCTTCCGCGAAACGCTCGCAGATGGCCCGGCCGATGCCGCTGGCCGCGCCGGTGACGAGAACGATCTTCGACGCCAGCTCCTTCTCCTTCGGCAGCAGCGTCAGCTTGTACAACTCCAGCGGCCAATACTCGGCGTGAAACGCATCGTGATCGTTCAGCGTCTCGTACCCGCCGGACGCTTCAGCGCGGTCGATAATGCGCATCGTGTGACGGTAGATGTCGCGCACGATCCGCGCCGCCCGCGCATCCTTGCCGGCCGTCCACATCCCTACGCCCGGCACGAGCACCACGCGCGGATGAGGATCGAGCATCGCAAACTCGCTGGGATGAGCGCGATACCAATCGGTGTAACGCGAGACGTACTGCTGCATCGCCTCAGCGACTTCCTCGCCCTGCCGCAAGAACAGCGGAAATCGCTTCGTGTACAGCAGATGATCGGGAGTAGCCGCACCGATCTGCGTAATCCGCGCGACATCTTCACGCTCGAGAAACGCCAGCGTCTCAGCAGAATCATCGAGCTCGAGAATCCTCCCCGACAGCGCGCCTCTAATTTGGAGTGCGGTGGCCGCAGCCACCGCTTTCGTATGTTCAGAAAGCGGCGCCTGCACCCGCCGCGCTCCAAATTCCTCCGCGCGAGTCACCAGCGCGATGTGCCGCTCATACGCCTCCCGCGCCGAGTCCCCCCAGGTAATCAATCCGTGGTTCATCAACACCAGCCCGGCCGCATCCGGATGCGCATCAAACGCATCCGCCACATCCCGGCTCAAACGAAACCCCGGACGCCGGTACGGCACGAGGATCACGTCCTCCCCAAAGCACGCCCGCACCGTCTCCTCGCGCCCGGCCGTATTCGTCAGCGCCAGAATCGCATCCGCATGCGTATGCAGCACGGCCCGGGCGGGGAGGAACGCATGCAGCAGCGTCTCGATCGACGGCCGCGCGCTGGCCGGATCGGTCAGGCATTGTGCCAGATAGTCCACCATCTCCTGGTCCGGCATCTCCTCATCCCGCTGCCGCAGCGGCGCGATGTAATCGAGCCGCACCGCCGGGAACTGCTTCGGCACGATCGATTTCATATCGCTGCCGCTGCTCTTGATGTACATCACCTCGATCGGGCGCCCGAGGAGATCGGCCGCGCGCGACTTCACGCTGTTGTTCCCGCCGCCCCAGAGGACCAGATCCTCTTCCATCCCCACCAGCCGGGACTGATGGACGAGCTGTTCGATTTCATCGTGCGGAGTGTCGGTCCAGCGGTTCTGCATTCGGTCGCGAATCATAAAGCAGGCTCAGAGGCTCACAGGCGCAGAGGCTCAAAGAGTCATGGCCACGTCCTCTGAGCCTTTGAGCCTCTGAGCCTCTGAGCCTATGCTTCCCGAGTGCAGCAACTCACCGATCGCGAGCGCCAGCGCCTGCTCGAGAATCTCGACGACGAAATGAACGGCGCCGCGCTGTATGACGCGCTGGCCGCGGCGGAAAAAGACACGCGGCTCGCCGAGGTCTATCGGCGGCTGGCCGGCGTCGAACATCGCCATGCCGAACGGTGGCGGAAGCGCTTGGAAGAGGCAGGGGAGACGCTCCCCGCGTTCACGCCGTCGTGGCGTACGCGCACGCTGGGCTGGATCGCGCGCAGGTTCGGCACCAGCGCCGTACTGCCGTCGGTGCAGTCGTTCGAGGCCGCCGATACCGACAAATACGCCAACCAATCCGACGCCCGCGATTTCCACGGTGAGGAACGCTCCCACTCCCGCGTCATCCAGCTCATGTCCACCGTGCGCGGCGGCTTCGCCGGCACTGACGTGGCCCGGCTCGAAGGCCGCCATCGCACCGCCGGGGGCAATCAACTTCGCGCCGCCGTCCTCGGCGCCAACGACGGCCTCGTCTCCAACCTCAGCCTTGTCATGGGCGTAGCCGGAGCGCTCATGAATGAACGCGCCATCCTCATCACCGGCATGGCCGGCCTCCTCGCCGGCGCCGGCTCGATGGCCCTCGGCGAATGGCTCTCCGTCCAGAGCTCGCGCGAGCTCTATCGCCATCAGATCGAGACCGAACAAGCCGAGCTCGAGATGGCACCGGAAGAAGAAGAGGAAGAGCTCGCCCTCATCTACCAGGCCCGCGGACTGGGCCAGGAACAAGCCCGCGCCTTCGCCGCCAGCATGATGCGCAACCCCGACACCGCGCTGGAAACGCTCGCGCGCGAGGAGCTCGGCATCGACCCCAACGACCTCGGCGGCTCCGCCTGGGAAGCCGCCATCACATCCTTCCTTCTCTTCTCCCTCGGCGCCGTCGTCCCCGTCCTACCCTTCTTCTTCGCGAGCGGGAGACTCGCCCTCATGCTCAGCATCGCCTGCAGCACCCTCGCCCTCTTCACCGTCGGCGCCGCCATCACCCTCTTCACCGGCCGCACCGTCCTCTTCTCAGGAATGCGCCAGGTCGTCTTCGGACTCGTCGCCGCAGCGCTGACGTTTGGGATCGGGCGGCTGGTGGGGGTGGGGCTGGGGTAGGCGCAGAGGCTCAGAGGCGCAGAGGCTCAAAGAACCGGCGAAGGTGCTTCCTCGGTCTCTGAGCCTGTGAGCCTCTGAGCCTGTGAGCCTCCCCCGGCCAGCAGCCGCTTCAACGTACTCTCCACATCCTCCGGCTTGAACCCGAACGGCCCCGGCGCGCTCTTGAACGCGATCTTGCCGTTCGTGTCGACCACATACAGCCGATCCGGCCAGCCCGTGTAAGCGCGCTCGACCGCGTCATCCGGCTTGTCGACGAGCGCCGGAAGATCGAGCCCCAGTTTGATGACACACGTATCGGCCGCCTTGGTCCGGTCGTCGAGCGTCTTCGTGGTCGCCAGGAGAGCGCCTTCCTTCACATTCACATCCATCTGCCAGGCATCCACCGGATGCGCTTCCTGGATGTAGACGATGTAGAACTCAGCGCGATCTTTGTACTTTTTGTAGAGGTCGTTGAGCGCGGGCACCGCCCGGCGAAACGGTGGTCACGTATAACTGCCGAACACCAGCACCACCGGCCGCACCCCGCGGTGCGCCGACAACGTCACCGCGCCGTTGCCCTTGTACCGCGGCAGCGTAAAGTCCGGCGCCTCCTGCCCAACCGCCAGCGTCCCCGCCCGCGCCCGCAACCACATCGACTGCGCCGGCAACAACCCCCACACCAGCGCCGGCGGCATCCGCTTCATGAACTGCCCAAACCGCACCGGCGGCTGCATCATAGCCACAGCCACCACCGCAAACAGCGTGGCATAGAGCACAGCGATAACGATGAATACACGCAGCAGCCACTTCATGAATCAGCTCCGGAAGAAGGGATCGGGGAGAGTATAACGCACGCTCTCCGCGCTGCGGCGCAGAGAAACCTACCGCCCAGCCCTCCTGCTGGTGAACTTCACCGCGATCTTGTTCTCTCCCGTCACCACGTTCACTTCGATCGGGGCCAGGTACATCGAGCCGGCGGCCACGATCGACTCGGCCTCCTCCTCCGTGCGGTACGGCCAGAATTCGTAGGTGCCGCTGGGGATGTTGTGCAGGTGCGCTTCGCCGTCCGGGCCTGTCGTGAGCTGCAGTCCCTGCATGTCGGTCAGTTGCTCCGCAACCTCGACCGGCACGAGCTCTCCGTCGTAGCGCATGAGCAGCGAGAACGGCGGCATGGTCGTCCCGTCTGTTCTCTGCGCAAGGATCCGCAGCGACGACGCCGGTGGCAGATCGATCTGCAGGCGCCGTTGGTCGTCGTTGCGGGGCACGCGCATCATCGCGAACGGTCCCTCCTGCGCGACCACGAACAGCGTGGCCGGCTCGCCGGCCGGCACGGGCACGCTGGCCCGCCCGTCCTCATCGGTCGTGGCGCGGGCGCGGAGCTTCGAGTCCGCCACGACGAACACCTTCGCGTTCGCCACCGGGTCGTGCTCCTGGTCGAGGACCACGATCGGCACCGAGCGGCCCGGCTCGAGGCGCAGGTCCAGCTCGCGCAAAGGCGCGGCGCCGGTCAGTTGGAAGGCGATCGGCTCCGGCTCCAGATGCTGTGCCGCCTGGATCCGTACGATGTGGCTGCCCGGCTTGATCCCGACGAAATCGAACTGTCCCTCGGCACCGGTGGTCAGCCGCACCTGCTCCTCGCGTCCGTCGATGTTCGTCTGCAGCATCACGACGGCGTCGGCCACGGGGTGGCCGCTGATCGCATCGCGCAGGATGCCGCTGATGCGGCCGTCCGGGATGTCGATGATGAGCGGTCCCGGCGACGGCCCTTCGAGCTCCGTCACCTGCGTGTAGGCGGTCGGCAGCGCCGGGCCGCGCACCGCGTACGAGAAGATGCCGCGCTGCCAGAACGGGACGCGGAACGTACCGTCAGCGCCGAGGAGAATCTCCGAGCGCGATTGGAGCTCGCGATGCTTGAGGAGCAGGCCGCCCGCGCCGAGCTCCGTCCCGCCGAGGGTCACGCGGCCGGAGAGGACGAACGGTTCGATGGTGATGGTGAGGCGTTGCCGGTCGTTCCTGCCGACGCCGACCTTCGTGGCCAGGGATTCGGTGGCCGCCGGTCCGCGGACCACGATCTGATAGACGCCCGCTTCGAGGCTGTCGAAGCGGACGCGCCGCGTCTTGGCCGGAAGACTCTTCTGCGCGACCGCCTTCCAGCGATCGGCGTCGTCGCGGAGCAGGACCTGCACCTCCAGCGGCTCCCTGGTGCCGCGGATGGTGGCCTCGATCGAGCCCGCCGGCGCCGGGGCGGCGTGGGCGGCATCGGCGGCGAGCATCATCAGGATGAGCAGCAGCGGCATAGCGGATCTCCTTCGTGAGAGACGTTCTGGGATGAGTGTTGAAGGCGACGCGGGGCCGGCCGCGATCAGCGCTGAGAGGGGGCGGGAGTCTCGAGTGTAGCGGTCCGCGTCTGTTCAGCAGGGGCGGGGTGCCCGTCGAGACGTTCCACCGAGGCTACCGTGAACTCCGCGGCAAACGTCTCTTCGGTGAACGGATGCGGGCCGCCGCACGGGACGGTCAAGCTACAGGTCTCGCCGAGGTCTTCGCAGAAGTAATACGCGGGAACCGTCGCCGGCCGGCAATTCCCGAACTTGCACGTCGTGCAATGGTCCGCCATCGCCAGAGGCGCGACAGTCAGGACAACAGCGCACACCATCAACATCAGAACCAGTCGTTTCTTCATCGGAATCTCCTTTGTTTGTACGGCCCCGCGTCACTTGCACGACGCTCTTCATGACACGTGCCGTCGTGACGTCATGCCGTCCTTATTGAGACATGCCAACAGATCTCGCGGGACAAGCCGGCGTGCGTAGCACGCTCGAGTGAAATAGCCCCCGGCTTCCAGCCGGGGGAACCGAACGGGGGATGGATACCAGTCCGCGTAGCGGACGATAGACCTGGCTCCGGCCCTTCCATTGCAAGGTCATCGCTATGACCCTTCGAAATCTGCTGTCTCTCACGGGCAGCGCCTTGCTCTTCGTGGTCGTCGTCCCCATGCATGCGGCAACGAGCTCCGTCACCGCCGCCGCGGTGAACAAGAGCAGCGGTCACCCGGTCCTCACCGCGTCCTCGCAACGCAGCGCCGAGCTACACACTGCTTCGGTGGTCCGCGCGCAGATCCTCCTCGATCGCGCCCACTTTTCTCCGGGTGAGATCGACGGCCGCTTCGGCGCCACCATGCGTGGCGCGATCGCCGCGTTCCATCGCGCCAGGAAGATCAAAGGTGGAGCTGGCGTCAGCGCCGCAACGTGGAAGGCCTTAAACCGCGACACCGCTCCGGCCATCGTTTCCTACACCCTCACCGCCGAGGATGTGGCCGGGCCCTTCACCGCCATCCCGGAAGAGATGGCTGACAAAGCGAAGCTGCCGGCGCTGGGCTACGAAAGCATCACCGAGGCGCTGGGGGAGAAGTTCCATGTCAGCCCCAGCCTCCTCGCGGCCCTCAATCCCAGACAGAAATTCAACCGCGCCGGTGCCGTCATCCAGGTGCCGGGTGTCGTCCGTCCGCCGATCGCGAAGAGCGCCGGGATGACCGTGCGCGTGAGCAGAAGCGCCGGGTCCGTCGAAGCGTTGGATGCAAACGGGACGGTCGTGGCGCGCTATCCGGCCACCACCGGCAGCAAGTACGACCCGCTTCCCCTCGGCGAGTGGAAAATCAACGGCGTGGCCCGCAATCCGACCTACAACTACAACCCCGACCTCTTCTGGGACGCCGAGGCCAGCGAGAAGAAGGTCAAGCTCGCGGCGGGGCCCAACAGCCCGGTCGGCGTGGTCTGGATCGATCTCTCCAAGCCGCACTACGGCATCCACGGCACGCCCGTTCCCTCCACCATCGGCAAGACCAGCTCCCACGGCTGCATCCGCCTCACGAACTGGGACGCCCTCGACCTCGCCCAGATCGTCACGCCCGGAATGACCGCGGTGCTCGTCGAGTGAGGACGGCGTGAAGAAGCTCCTGGCACTGCTCGGCGTCGCGCTCATCGGCCTCGTGGCCTGGATCGCGTCCGCACCCCCAACAGAGGACGAGACGGATGTCTCCATCCGCAGAGACATCCCCAGTGCCATGGGAGCGACGCCGGTGCCGCCATCCGCATCTTCGACGACCGCGGGCGTGCCCGGCCTCTCCGGCGAGCCGCTGGACGCGCCGCCGCCTGATGTCGCGCTCGAACCTCCGGTGCCCGCCGAGGTCATCGCGCCCATCGCCACGGAAACCGCGCCGCCGCCGGATGTCGCAAACGACAAGGCAAACGAGCCCCCGTCGATGCGCGATCCCGACACACCGCGGCCGATGATCATCCCCGTGGCTGGCGTCGGCCGCAGCGCCATGCGCGACATGTTCAACGAAACGCGAGGCAACCGCCGCCACGAAGCCATCGACATCCTCGCCCCGACCGGAACGCCGGTCATCGCCACCGATGACGGCGAAGTGAAGAAACTCTTCACCAGCAAGCCCGGCGGACTGACCGTCTACCAGTTCGACCCCGACCAGCGCTTCTGCTACTACTACGCCCACCTCGACCGCTACGCCGAAGGCCTGCACGAAGGACAACTCCTGCGCCGCGGCCAGGTCCTCGGCTACGTCGGCACCACCGGCAACGCCCCCAAGAACACCCCCCACCTCCACTTCGCCCTGATCCGCCTCGACAAAGAACGGCGCTGGTGGAAGGGGACGTACGTGAATCCGTATCCGTTGCTGGCGGGGCGGTAGGAAGGCGCTTCTATACTTCTCCTTCATGGGGCTCGACGCCGTCGTCTACTGCGATTGCTATGAGGCCGGCCGTTTGCGCAGCGATCCCGATCCCGCCTGGAACATTTACGTCGACGTCACGGGGCGTCTCGAGAGCCGCTCGGAAGACCTGGAGATCCTCACTGCGTTCGAGGGCTGGCACGAGCACGCTTGCGAACACGAGGGCGGCCTGCTCGTCCATGAATATCTCGGCAACGAGGCGAAGATCGTGCGCATCCGGGGCGAGCTGGCGCGCGACGCGGCGAGGTTTCCGGTGCTGCTGACGAAAGTCATCTACGACTCGTCGCACGCCGGCGACCGGCTCGAGCTCGATGACGTCGACGAGCTCGCACGCGAGCTCGATCGCGCGGAGCCGTCGTTCATCATCAGCCAGCTGCGTCGGCTCATCGACGCCGCGCGTCTGGTCAGGAAGCCGATCCGTTTCTGACGCATTGGCGATCCATTCGTCCCACCGCGGCCTGAGTGTGACGGAGGCGTGTACATCGATCAAACGAAGTTTCATGATGCGTTCTGCAAATGACCGCCTCCACTCCCATCTCCGTGGCCCCGCGTGAAGACCAGCTCTTTCCGACCCTGACGGCGGAACAGATTGCGCGCATCGCCGGTAAAGGGCGGCGGCGAGTGGTGCAGGCGGGGGATGTGCTCATCGAGGAGGGACAGGTGCAGTTCCCTCTGGTGGCCGTGACCGACGGTGAGCTGGAGGTCGTGCGCACGACCTGTGACGGCGAGGATGTGGTCACGAAGCACGGCCCGGGACAGTTCAGCGGGGAGCTCAATCTGCTGGCCGGCCGCAGGGCCCTGGCCACGATTCGGGCCACGAAGCCGGGAGAAGTGATCGAGCTGCATCGCGAAGAGTTGCTGGCGCTCGTCCAGACGGACGCGGAGCTGAGCGAGATCCTCATGCGGGCGTTCATCCTCCGACGGGCCACACTGCTGGAGCGCGGTCTCGGCGACGTCGTCGTCCTGGGCTCGACGTTTTCGCCGCGGACGCTGGAGATCCGCGAGTTTCTCCGGCGGAATGCACATCCGTTCACGTACCTCGACCTCGACCGCGATGCGGTGTCGCAGGAGATCCTGGACTGGCTGCATTTCTCGGCCGAGGACATTCCGCTGGTCATCTGCCGCCGGGAAGTGGTGCTGCGCGATCCTACCGACAGGGAGATCGCCGATTGCCTCGGCTTCAATGAAGGGGTGGACGTCGACGCGAGCCACATCCGCGACGTGGTCATCGTCGGCGCCGGCCCGGCCGGTCTGGGAGCGGCGGTGTATGCGGCGTCCGAGGGTCTGGACGTGCTGCTGATTGAAGCGAGTGCGCCAGGGGGGCAGGCCGGCTCCAGCATGCGCATCGAGAATTACCTCGGGTTCCCGTCCGGCATCACCGGGCAGGAGCTGGCCACGCGCGCCTTCACCCAGGCCGAGAAATTCGGTGCGCAGCTGCTGATCGCCAGGGGGGCCACTCATCTGCGAAAGGACAAGGGTCTTTATGCGGTGGAGGTGGACGGCGGAGCACGGATCGCCGCACGGACGGTCATCATCGCCAGCGGCGCGGAGTACCGCGGCCTGCCGATCGAAAACCTGGCCGCCTTCAACGGCGCGGGCGTGTACTACATCGCCACGCCGATGGAAGCGCAGCTCTGCAAGGGCGAAACGGTAGCCATCGTGGGTGCAGGGAACTCCGCCGGCCAGGCCGCGGTGTATCTCGCGGAAAGCGGCTGCCGCGTCGTCGTGGTGGTGCGGTCCGGCGAGCTGGCCGCGAGCATGTCGCGCTATCTCGTCCGGCGCATCGAAGAGCACCCGTCGATCCAGGTCAGGACGGGCTGCCAGGTCGTTGCGCTCGAAGGACAGAAACACCTGGAGCGCATCCACTGCCGGATTGACGAAACCGGAGAGGTGAGCGTCGAAGACATCCGGCACCTGTTCGTCATGACCGGCGCCATGCCGGCCACGAAATGGATCGACGGCTGCGTCGCGCTCGACGATCGCGGCTTCGTGAAGACCGGGCCCGATCTCACGCGTGAGGATCTCGAGGCGGCGGAGTGGCCGCTGTCGCGCCCGCCGTTCCTGCTCGAGACCAGCCAGCCCCGCATCTTCGCCATCGGCGACGTCCGCGGCGGCAACATCAAGCGCGTCGCCTCCGCGGTCGGCGAGGGCTCGATCGCCGTGGCGTTCGTGCATCAGGTGTTGCGGGAGTGATGGGGGAGTACCTCGGGGTTCCTCGGTTCCTCGGAGTACCTCGGAGTTCCTCGGAGGGACAGCACCACTCCGAGGAACCCCGAGGAACTCCGAGGAACCGTATCATTCCCCCATGACCGCACATCGGCGCGCGCGCTTGGTTCCACGGCTGCGGGTGATGCAGGACTCCACCATCCTCCTCGGTCCCGGCAAGGCGGATCTTTTGGAGGCCATCGGGCGGAGCGGTTCGATCCGTGAGGCCGCGGGCGCGCTGGGCATGTCGTACATGCGCGCCTGGAAGCTGGTCGGTGTCATGAACGAGGGTTTTCGCGAGCCGTTGGTGGTGATGAATCGGGGCGGTTCGGAGCGGGGCGGCGCTGCGTTGACGCCCACCGGACGCGCGGTTCTCCGGCTCTATCGCCGCATGGAGAAGGATGCGCTCCGGGCCTCGAAGGAGGCCTGGACGGAGCTGCAGAAGCTCCTCGGCGACGGAGATTCATAGCGAGATACTTGACGGAATATATCGGGGTATGTTTCTCTCCTCGCATGAAGATCACCGCCGTCGCGATTCTCTGTTTGATGGCGTCGGCCTCTCTTCTTGCACAGGATGATTCGGTCGAGGCGCGTCTCCGGGCGTTGGAGGAGCAGGTCGCCGATCTCAAGAAGGAGAACATGCAGCTCCGCCGTGATCTCGGCCTGGAGGTCATGGCGCGGCAGTCGAGCGTGAAGATGTCCGGCCGCAGCGAGGGCATCCAGATCGGCGGGCTCCTCCAGGCGCAGACGGAAGACGGAGACCGAGGGGACAGCCGCTTCACCGATTCCAACGCGCGCGCGTATCTGCGGCGGGCCCGCGTGAATCTGTCGGGCCGGTTCCTCGAGGAGTTCAACGTCCGGGCCGAGCTGGAGCTGGCCGGAAGCCTGGCCAACACCACCGGATTTCGCGCGCAGCTCACCGACGCCTATCTCAACTGGAACCGCTTCGACTCGGCGAACATCCGTGTCGGCCAGTTCAAGACGCCGTTCGGTTTCGAGCAGCTCTATGCCGATCCGTGCCTCTACACGGCGGAGCGTTCGCTCGTCAGCGACCGCCTGACGCCGGGACGGCAGATCGGGGTGCAGCTCGGCGGCGAATTCTTCGACGAGCGTGTCCATTACTCGGCCGGTCTCTTCAACGGCAGCGGAACGAACCAGAACTTCAACGACAACGACCGCTTTCTGACCGCCGGCCGCGTCTCGGTCGTGCCGCTCACCGGGCGGTTCCTCGAGAACCAGGCCCGCTGGACGGTCGGCGTCAACGGTTTCCGGAGCACTGATTCCAACATCACCCTGCCCGCTGAATTCGGCTTCGATTCCACGCCCGCCTCACCGGCGAAGGACAACATCTTCGCCGGCCGCCGCCGCGCCATCGGCTATGACACCCAGGTGGAGATCGGACCGTTCGAGCTGTGGGCCGAGTATCTCCGCGGCACGTTCGAGGCGGCCAATCGCGTTCCGGCGTTGCGCTTTCATTCGGATGGGTGGTCCGTGCAGGCCAGCTACTACGTCCTCTTCGACAAGTTGCAGCTGGTCGAGCGCCTGGAGGTCTTCGACCCGAGCGACGTGGAAAACCTGGGGGCAAATGCCGCCGGAACCCGCTCGCTCGTCTCCGGCGTGAACTGGTACTTCAAGCAGCACGACCTCAAGCTGCAGGTGGATTGGATGCGGACGAGCGTTCCCGGTCTGCCGAAAGCGCAATCGAAGCTCATCGCCCGTCTGCAGACCGTGTTCTGATCGGAGCGCACATGAAACGACTCACGCTCGCCGTTCTCGCCGCGCTCTCTCCGATAGTGGTCCTCGGAGCTGAGCTGCGCGTCTCCGCCGCGGCCAGCCTCACCGACGTGCTGCAGGAGATCGCACCGGCCTACGAAAAACAATCGGGCGATGCCATCCTCTTCAACTTCGGCGCGTCGAGTGCGCTGGCGCGGCAGATTCAGGAAGGCGCGCCGGCCGACCTGTTCATCTCGGCGGACGAGCTGAAGATGAACCAGATCCAGCAGCGCGGCCTGGTGGTCCGGAAGTCGCGGCGCAGCATTCTCTCGAACACGCTGGTGATCATCGTTCCGAGCGACAGCCGTCTCAGGATCACCTCACCGTCCGATCTCACCAATCCCGCCATCCGGAACGTGGCCGTGGCCGAGCCTCAGACCGTGCCGGCCGGCATTTACGCCAAGGAGTACCTCCGCAAGCTGCGCATCTGGGACAAGATCAAGCACAAGATCGTTCCGACGGAGAACGTCCGCGCCGCGCTGGCGGCGGTGGAATCGCAGAATGCCGAGACCGGGATCGTCTACAAGACCGACGCCCTGATCTCGCGCGTCGTCCGCATCGCCTACGAAGTCCCGGTCGCGGAGGGCCCCGAGATTTCGTATCCTGCGGCCGTGCTGGCCGACTCGAAACAGCAGGCCGCCGCGCAGCGGTTTCTCGACTACCTCCAGTCGCCGCCGGCGCAGGCAGTCTTTCGGAAGTACGGCTTTCTGCTGAAGCCGGCGGCGTGACCGAGCGATGACCGGGCGCTGACCGCGCAATGATCGCGCAATGACCGTCAACGAGTGGCACATCGTCGGGTTCACGCTTCGGCTGGCAGCCCTCAGCACGCTCCTCATCGCGCCTCTTGGCTTGGCGACAGGGTGGCTTCTGGCGCGCAAACGCTGGCCTGGAAAGTCGCTGGTCGAGACACTGGTCATGCTGCCACTGGTGATGCCGCCCGTGGCCACCGGTCTCCTGCTCCTCAAATTCTTCGGCCGCCGCAGCGGGATCGGACATCTCCTCGACCGCGCCGGAATCGAGGTCATCTTCACGTGGCGCGCCGTGGTAGTGGCCATGATGGCCATGTCCTTCCCGCTCCTGGTCCGCGGCTGCCGGGTGGCGTTCGAAGAGGTCAGCGTGCGGCTGGAGCAGGTGGCCACGACCCTCGGCGCGAGCGATGCGCGCGTCTTCTTCACCATCACGCTGCCGCTGGCCCGCAGGGGAATCATCGGCGGGATGGTGCTGGCCTTCGCCCGCGCGGTGGGCGAGTTCGGCGCGACCATCATGATCGCCGGCAACATCCCCGGCCGGACGACGACCCTGGCCCTGGCCATCTACGACCGGGTGCAGCTCGGTCACGATACCGACGCCTACCGCCTCCTCGGCGCGGCCGTGGTTCTCTCCTTCGCCGCGCTCTGGATCTCCGAAGCGTTTCTGCGAAAGGGAGACCGTCGGTGAGGCTGCAGTTCCACGACGTGCGGCTCCCGCTCGCGCATTTCGACCTGGAGATCACGGCGGAGCTTTCCGGCCTCGTGACCGGAATCTTCGGACCGTCGGGCGCGGGAAAGACGTCGCTCCTCGACACGGTGGCCGGGCTGCGCCCCCCGCGCTCCGGACGCGTGGCCCTGGACGGCCTCGTCCTCGACGACACGGAGTCGGGCATCCACATCGCCGCACGCCACCGCGGGATCGGCTACGTCCCGCAGGAGAACGCTCTCTTTCCGCACATGACCGTGCTGCAAAACATCCGCTACGGGGCGAGCGACAATCCAATCGATCATGTCGTGGACGTCCTCGAGATCGGCCCCCTGCTGGGACGGGGCGTGCGGTCGCTTTCCGGCGGCGAGCAGAAGCGCGTGGCCGTGGCACGCGCGCTCGTGACGTCGCCGCGCCTGCTGCTCCTCGACGAGCCGCTGTCCGGCATCGATCGCCCTCTGCAGGGACGGATCCTGGCGTTTCTGCGGCGCATCCGCGACGACTTCCACCTGCCGATGCTCTACGTCACGCACGATTCCTCGGAGCTCGCAGAGATAGCCGAGACGGCGGCAGTACTCGATCGAGGCCGCATCGTCGCCATCGGCCGGACGTCCGAGGTGCTTTGAGAAGGATAGAATTTGCCGTTGGAGACGATGGAAAGCGAAGAAGCGGTGAGGCCGCGGGTGCCGTTGCGTTTCGGCGGCTTAGACTACGCACTGGAGGCCACGGCAGCTCTGTTGCTGGCGTTTTTCCTGATCGTCGCCGCGGGCTGGCGCGCGTTGCCGGAACGCGTACCCATCCACTTCGGGATTGACGGGAAAGCCGACGCCTGGGGCAACCGCATCTCTTCGTTAGTGCTGCCTCTGATCGCCGTTGTTCTTTATGGATGCCTCACCGTACTGTCGCGTTTTCCGCACGCGTTCAACTACCCCGTGCCGATCACGCCCGAAAACGCAGAGACGCAGTACCGTCTCGCGGTCCGGCTCCTCCTTGTACTGAAGACCGCACTGGTCGCTGTTTTCTTCGCAATCTATGTCGATGTCGCGATGACCGCGGCCGGTGTTCAACACGGTCTGTCATTGTGGTTTCTGCCCGTGGCGCTGCTTTGTCTCGTCGGCCCGATCGGGGCCTATCTGTTCGCAGCCTCGCGTTCGTCCAATCGCTAGAGAGGCCCCGATCCTCGGGTCATCCTTTGGACCGTCGTTGGGTCATTTCACAGCCAAGTGTGCAGCAATTGATCCGCGTTGCTCGTTTGGGCGATCCGTCATCGAACTTCCTCCAACCCCTGCACTTTCGGTCATTTGCGGTGTGTTTGTGTGGGGCGCGCGGAGCTGGCTCAGCGATTGGAATGATCAGTTACGCATTCCAAGCAGTTGAGGAGGTTTCATGAATCGTGACCGTTTTAGATTCCAGGGCCAGGCCCTTGTCTTTCTGGGGATACTGATCGCCTCTCAAGCCGTTCTTGCCTCCGGCGTCCGCCCAGACGCCCGTTCGAACTGGGCTGTCTTTGCGGCAAAGAGCACCGTACCTGTCGCCGTCACCTGGAGCTCGCGGGCGGGAACGCCGGACAGCATGTACGGCGCGTTCACTGCACCGAGCGACGCGAGCGAGCGGCTCGCGCGGCAGTTTCTTTCCGACAACGCGGACGTGTTTGCCATGCGTCGCGATGTCGCTGACCTCGAGTTGGTTCGCGCAATCGAAACGCCGCTTGGCCGTCACTACACATTTGCGCAGACGTACAAGGGCGTGCCGGTCTACGCAACGGAAGTCTCGGTGCACTACGACCAGAGCGGCCGCGTCGTCGCGGTCAACAACCTCTATCTCCCGGCGATCGAAATCGACTCGGTGGAACCGGCGATCGACGGCGCCGAGGCCATCGCCTCGGCGGAGTTTCGCATCGCGCGCATGCGCCGGCGGTCGTTCGCCAGCGAGGCGGAGTTGGTGATCTTCGATCACGCGGGGACTCCGCGTCTCGCCTGGCGGATCGTCACGCCCACGGACCGCCAGACCTGGCAGGCCTTCGTCGACGCGCGGGACGGTGCATTCCTCGGCCCGGCCACCGACATCAATCGCTACGTCAACGGCACCGGACAGATCTTCAACGTCAACGCCGTCGTGGCCACACGGAACAATACTCTGCGCGACAACAACGATGCCGCGTCGGCAGTCCCTTCGAGCGCATACAGCACCGCGACCCTTCAAGGCCTGGCCGGCACCGGCTATCTCGACGGGGCCTACGCGTCGAGCAGCAAGACCAAGAAACGCGCGTTCAACTCGAGCAATACCTTCAACTTCAATCGCAGCCAGGTCGGGTTCAGCGAGACGCTGGCGTATTACTTCATCGACTCGGCGCAGCGCTACATCCAGTCGCTGGGATTCACGAACGTCAACAACCGCCAGCAGGTCTTTTCAGCGAACGGAACCAGCCAGGACAATTCCTTTTACAGCCCATCAACCAAGGCCCTCACCTTCGGAACGGGCGGCGTCGACGACGCGGAGGACGCCGAGGTAGTCCTCCATGAGTACGGGCACTCGATTCAGGACAACCAGAAACCGGGATTCGGATCGGGGAACGAAGCGGGCGCGATGGGCGAAGGTTTCGGCGACTACTGGGGCGGATCGGTTGGAGCACAAACGAGCGCCGGGTTTCAGGACACGTGCGTCATGGACTGGGATGCAACATCGTACAGCTCCGCGAATCCGCCCTGCCTGCGCCGTCTCGACACGAACAAGCACTACCCGCAAAGCGTCGTCGGCGAAGTGCATGCGGATGGTGAGATCTGGTCCGGGGCGCTCTGGCAGATCCGTGGCGCAATCGGAGCGACGAAGGCTGACAAGGTCATCCTGCAGCATCACTTTCTGATCAACACCAACGCCACGTTCAATCAGGCGGCCAACGCGCTCGTCACCGCGGCAATCAACCTCGGCTACACCGCTTCGGAAGTGCAGTCGATCCGGCAGATCCTGACCAACCGCGGATTCACAGTGACCGTGTAATTTCAGTGCAAGCGAATGCGGGCAGACCGGCCGCAAGGCCGGTCTCTCGCTCGCTGAATTCTGATCGACCCCGTTGCTCTTGCGATGCGTTCTGTCGGCCGTCATGCCTCGGCCTCCGCAACGCGCGGCGTGCCCTCGGCGCGTCGCAGACGCCAGCGTTCCTGCCAGTGGTGGACGAACGCATAGAACGTCGGCAGCGCGAAGAGGGTGAACAGCGTTGAGGTCACGAGGCCGCCGATCATGACGATGGCCAGCGGGCGTTCGATCTCGGTTCCGTGCAGGCGCAGGACGAGCAGGGGCAGGAGGCCGAGGATGGCGGTGCAGGCGGTCATGAGCTTGGGCCGTACGCGTCCGATGCTGGCTTCGCGCAACGCTGCATCGAATGGCGCGCCTTCTTGCATCAACGCTTTGACCTGGGCGATCAGGACGAGTCCGTTCTGCACGGCGATTCCGAAGAGGCCGATCAGCCCAACGAGCGACGAGACGTTCCAGCTCTCTCCGGCGATGAGCAGCGCGAGGATGCCGCCCACGAAGGCATCCGGCAGTGTGGCCAGGATGACCAGCGCTTCGGCCGTTGAGCCGAGGGCGAGATAGAGGAGGATGAAGACGGCGAACACGGCCACGGAGATGGCGATGAGGAGCGAGCGTGTGGCGCGCTCCTGACTCTCCACGCGGCCGCCGACGCTCAGGAAGTAGCCGGCCGGCAGCTGGAGCTCGCGCTCCAGGCGCTCGCGCACGTCACGCGCCGCGCCGCCGAGGTCGCGCCCTTCGACGCTGGCCTCGACGGCGATGCGGCGGCTGCCGGCTTCGCGGCGGATGGCGCCGGGGCCGAACGTCTTGGTGATGGTGGCCAGCTGATTGAGGGGAATGCGCGAGCCGTCGTGACCGTCGATCAGCAGCGCGCCGATGGCATCGACGTTGTCGCGCGCGTCGTCCTGCAGGCGCACGACGAGATCGTAGTTCCGCTGGCCGACCCAGACCGTCGATGCTTTCTCGCCGACCATGCCGATGCGGATGGCGTCGATCACGTCGCCGGGCGTGAGTCCGACGCGTGCGGTGGCCGCGCGGTCCACTTCGATCCTGAGCTGCGGCAGGCCGGTCATGCGCTCGGCGCGGAGATCGGCGATGCCTTCGACGCGGCCCATGATCGTTTTCGCCTGCTCGCCGAGCCTGGTCAGCGCGTCGAGGTCGGGGCCGAAGATGCGCACCGACAGATCGGCCGGCGTTCCGCCGAGGCCTTCATCGATGCGCATGCCGAGGGGCGTGGTGAAGAGGATCGACATGCCGGGCACGTTCTCCGTCCGCTCGCGCATGTCGCCTTCGATCTCGTCGAGGCTGCGGCTGCGCTCCTTCTTCAACACCACGAGCACGTCGGAGATGGTGTGCGGCATCGGGTCTTCGGTGCGCTCGGCGCGTCCCGAGCGGCGCACCACGTCTTCGACTTCGGGGATGTCGCGGAACAGATCCTCCACGCGATGATTCAGCCGGTCCACTTCATCGAGCGATGCTTCGGAGGGGAGGATGGTCTGCACGAGAAACGCGCCTTCGTCCAGCTCGGGCATGAAGTCGCTGCCGACGATGAACGCCAGCGCCAGCGCCGGGATCGTGATCGCCAGCGTGAGGATGCGCACGAGCCCCGCGTGAGCCATGCACCAATCGAGCAGCGGCGCATAGCGCCTTTTGATCGCACGGATGATCCACACATCCTCCGCAACCCCCTCGGCTCTCGGCCGCAGGATGAAGCCCGCCGCGATCGGGACCAGCGTCAGGGCCAGCACGAGCGACGCCGCGACGGCCGCGATCACCGCCGCCGCGAGCGGCTTGTACATGCGTCCTTCGATGCCGGTCATGGCGAAGAGGGGAGTGAAGACCGCGATGACGATGAGCGTGGCGAAGGTGATCGGCCGGCCGACTTCGATCGAGGCCGCGAGCGCCGTCTTCATGCGGTCAGCCATACGGTGCTGCGTGAGCCGGTGGACGACGTTCTCGACCACGATGATCGCGGCATCGACGAGCAGGCCGACGGCGATGGCCAGACCGCCGAGGGTCATCGTGTTGAGGCCGACGTTCGCCTCGCGCAGCAGGATGCCGGCCAGACCGATCGACAGCGGGATGGTGAACGTGACCACGAGCGCGGCGCGGAGATCGCCCAGCAGCGCGAAGAGCACGAGCACGACGAAGAACGCGCCGAGCAGCACCGCGCGGCCGACGCCCGAAAGCGACGACTGCACGAGCTCCGACTGATCGTAGACGGCGCGCAGTTGAACGCCCCTGGGGAGGCTCCTCTGCAGCTCGGCGAACGCCTGCCGCACGCCGGCCGCGACCTTCACCGTGTCCGCGTCGAACTGCTTCGAGATGCGGCAGCTGACCACTTCGCCCTTCAAACGATGAGCGATGCCGCGCCGCACGGCCGGCGCTTCGCGCACCTCGGCAATGTCGCCGAGGAGCACCGGCGTCGTGCCTCGTACCGCCACCACCGTCGAGCGCAGATCGTCGACCGACCTGGCCATGCCGATGGCGCGGACGTTCCACTCCATCGGCCCCTGCACCACGAAGCCGCCGGACGCGTTCCTGTTCGCGCTTTCCACGGCGTGCATGACTTCATCGAGCGACACGCCGCGCGCGGACATCCTGTTCGGATCGATCTGCACCTGGAACTGGCGCAGGTATCCGCCGAGCCGCTCCACGGCGGCCACGCCCGGCACGGCGAGCAGCCGATTCTTGACCTCGAACTCGGCGAGATCGCGCAGGCTCATCGCGTCCATCACGCCCGGCTCCGCTTCGAGCGTGAACTCGAAGACCTCATTGAGCCGGCCGGTGAGGCTGGAAACGAGCGGCGTATCGGTGCCGGGCGGAAGCTCCGTCGTCACCTGGGCCACGCGCTCCGCGACGAGCTGCCGCGAGCGGTAGTAGTCGGCCTCGGGCTCGAACTCGATGGTCGTACTGGCCACGCCGAGCTGCGAGTTGGAGCGCACGCGCCGGACGTCGGGCAAGCCGGTCAGCGCCACCTCCATCGGGATGGCGATGGCCGTCTCCAGCTCCTCCGCGCCCATCGACGCGTTCTGCACGATGACGTTGAAGACGGGGGCGGAGAGATCGGGGAACACGTCGCGCCGCAGGTCCGTCAGCCACACCGCACCGATGACCGAGCCCGCCAGCACGAGCAGCAGCGCCACGACCGGCTTCGCAAACGAGCCGCGGATGATGCGGGCGATCATGCTGGCCTCCGAAGGGAGAACGACCGGAGGCTCCCCGTCGGTTCTCCGTTCAGTGGTCATGATGATCACCTCCGCCCGCAGCTTTCTCCGCTTCCGCCTTCAAGAGGAACGCGCCGTCGACGACGACCGTCTCGCCGGGCTTCAGTCCGGTCAGCACCTCGACTTCGCCCTGCAGATCGCGTCCGCGGCCGACGTTGCGAATCTCGAAAGTCCGTTCGCTCTTCGGCACGAACACCACCCACTGATCGCGCACGCGCTGCAACGCCGCCACCGGCACGGTCACGACGTTCTGTCCCGCCGTCGCGACCTGCAGCCACGCGCTGGCCGACATCCCGGGACGCAGCACCTGTTGCGGATTGGCCAGCTCGACGCGGACCGGGATCGTGCGCGACTCCGCTTCGACCTGGCGGCCGATGTACGTCACGCGTCCGGTGAACGCCTGGCCGGGATACGCCGCGAGCGTGATGCGCGCCGGAGCGCCCAGGGCGACGCGCACCGCATCGCGCTCGAACACGTGGGCGACGAGCCACAAGTGGCCGAGGTCGCCGATGCGGAAGGCCACGTGCTCGGGAGCGATCATCTGTCCCAGCGCGATGTTCCGCTCGATGACGGTCCCGGCGATCGGGGCCACCAGCGGCAGCCGCGACGCGTCACCGCCGCGCGTGGCCACCGCGCCGAGTGCCTGCAGCGTCGCCGACGCGGCGCGCAGCTCCGCCAGCGCTGCGGAGAGATCGGCTTCCGCCTCCTGCACCTCGCGGCGCGGCACGATGCGGTCGGCCAGTGCGCGCTTCCGTTCCAGCGCCGACCGCGCCAGCGTCACGCGTGCTTCCGCGGCATCGTGGTCCGCGCGTGCACGCGCCAACTCCGTGCTCTGCGCTTCCGCCAGCACCTGCCCGGCGCGCACGTTCTGTCCCGGCACCGCCAGCAGGCGGACGACGCGCGCGGTCACGGGCGCGCCGACTTCGGCATAGCGGCCCTGATCGGCCTGCAGCTCGCCAACGACGCTCACGCCTTCGCCGCCTGGCCGCTGCTCGACCTTGGTCGTCGTCAGCCGCAGATCGCGCAGCATCGTCTCCTCGACTTCGAGGATGTTCGCCGGACGCTCCGCGTGCGTCTCGGTGGCGTGGCCCTCTTCCTCGTGATGCTCGCCTTCGGCTTCGCTCTTCTTGCAAACGGTCGTTAATGCCGTGATGAGGGCCGCGATGATGAACACTTTCGATCTCATTTCCAGACTCCAGCCTTGGCACGCAGCTCGACTTCGGCGAGGCGCGTCTCGATGAGCTGATCGAGGAAGGCGCGGCGCGCTTCGAGCGCTTCGCGGCGGACGAGCAGCAGATCGCCGAGGCCGATCTGTCCGGCGTCGTAGCTCTCCAGCGCCAGCTGCTCGTTCTCTTCGACCAGCGGCAGCACCGTTCGTTCGTACTCGGATGCGGCGGCGCGCAGCGCGTCATGCGTGGCCACCGCGCCGCGCACTTCCGCTTCGATCGTCCGCGTCAGCGCTTCGCGTTGGGCGCGCAGGCGAGCGAGCCGCGCGCTCGCCACGGCCGTCGCTTCCTGTCCGCGATGGAAGACCGGCAGCGTGACGCCGAAACCGCCGAGGACGATGCGATCGCCTTCCTCTTTCGCATATGAAGCGCGTACGCCGAAGTCCGGCCAGCGCAACGTTCGCGCGAGTCGCTGATCCGCCTCCGCCTCGGCGATCTCCGCTTCGAGCACGTGCACGTCCGGCCGATCGGCCGCGTGTACTACGACATCCGCCGTCGCGAGCGTCCACGCATCGCGCAACGTTCCGACAACCGTGACCGGCTCCGCGAGGCCGAGCAGCACCTGCAGTTGCGTGACCTGACCCGTCAGCGTGGCGTTCGCGATGCGCGTCTCGGCATCCGCGCGTGCCACCGCGGTCCGGGCGAGATTCACGTCGAGCTGCGCCACGTCGCCGGCCGCGTACCGGCGCTCCGCGATCCGCAGCGCCTCATCGGCCAGGTGCTTGCCGCTGACCGCCGCCTCCGCGCGCTCGCGCGCCTCGACCGCCCGCAGGAACGTCGTCGCCACTTCGCGCAACGCTTCGCGCTCGACGTCACGGGCGCGCTGTTCTTCCTGCGTCACTCCCGCCTGCGCCGCGTCGATCCGTGCGCGCCGCCGCTGCGGCAGTTCGAGGTCTTGTCCCACCGCGAGGCCGTAGTCGGTCGAAGAGGTCTGGCCGCTGCGCCGGCCGGCTTCCACTTCGACGGTCGGGTTACTGGCAAAGGGCAGCGACGCGCCGGCCACACGACCGCGCGCCTCATCGATCCGCATGCGTGCCGCGATCACCGCGGGCGCCGATTGCCGGGCGCGCTCGAGCGCGTCTTCCAATGTCAGTACGGCCGGCTGCTGTGCGATTCCAGGCAGGCCGGCGAGCAGGACGAGTCCCGCAAGGCCAATGATCCGTTTCATGAATACCTCGGCTATACGGCTAGACGGATAGGCGGCGCATGCCCGCGCGAGCGTCTCCATCGACAGGGGGAGAGACGTCGATCAGCCGAAAAGCGGGACGTGGAAGATGTCGGCGGCGAGCTGCGAGGAAGGGGAGGCCGTTGGTTGCGCGGCAAACCGGTGCAGCGACGTGAGCGGCGATCCGCTCGTCGCGTGAGGCACGATCGCCGTCTGCGCATGCGTGCAGCTCGTGCAGAGCGCACAGACGGGCGGACAACTCGTCCCTTCCGTGTCGTCCGGGCACGGCTCCAGGCAAACGGACGCGAACGCCATCGAGCCGAGCAGTTGCACGGCGATGAGGGCGAGCAGCATCACGGACAGGCCACGGCGGTGCATCGGCCGCGAGTTGTACCACAGGCCGCGGGTAAGGAACCCCTCACCCGCCGCGGCCGAATGGAGTGAGCGATGCATGCACTCCGTTCAATCCGACGAACCGCTCCCCGTTCGCTGTTCTGACGTGGACCAGCGGCTGGAGCGGGGTCGAGCTTTCGCGGCTCGGCTGCCAGACCAGCCGCGGTTCTTCAATGGGAGCGCCGATCTCCCCGGCCACCGCTTCACGCACCTCATCCATGCCGGGCACGAGGCGCGGCTGTGGCGAGGGGAACGCCACGGCGGACGCGAACGCGCCGCTCGACGCATCGACCTGAACGACCGAGCTCATCGTGACCTCCTTTAGTCATCAAGGATTAGTGTAGGGTGGCGGGTACGCGTTTCATGCCAGTCCCGCGGTGGCTCCGGCCGATCCGCGGCGCGGCGGGGCACCGTCAGGCAGGAGGGTCCGATGAGTGGGTTGACCGAGAGAGCACGAGCGTTTCTGGCGGGAGAAGCCTTGTATTTTGCGGAGGCGAACGCCCTTTGGCGCGAGCTGAAGGACGCCCATGAACTGTCGCTGGCCCGCGCGGTCCTGGCGCGCCTGCGCGAGAGCAAAGGCGTTGACGAGATTCTCTGCGACGCGTTTCCGAAGGATCGGGCCCTTCGCGCAAAACTTTGCCAGCAGGAAGCAGAGTTGACGAGCAAGGACGAAGAGCTCAGCGCAGGAATCCGTCATGCGCAGGCCATCGAGCTGTTGACCGACCATTTTGGCGAGCTCGGCGAACTGGAGCCGGCCGACGCCGAAACGCTCGGTATCGCAGCGGGCATCTTCAAGCGGAAGTGGTTCGATCTCGGTCAGTTCTCGGACCTGCAGGCCTCGGCGGCCTTGTACGAGCGCGGCGCCCGCGGCCCGCTTGGCGACGATGCCTATCCGCACATCAACGCGGCGTTCCTCGACGACGTGCTGGCCTCGCGCGGCGACGACCCGGCCGTTCGCCAGGCGCGAGCCGCGGCCATTCGCCAGCGCATCGTCGACGAGCTACCGCGTTCGAACAGCTGGTGGAGCACGGCCAGCAGAGCGGAGGCGTTCCTGGGCCTGGGACGCTACACGGAAGCCACCGCTGAGCTGAAGAATGTGAAGACGCCGCCGCCGCTCTGGCAGCTCGAAACCTCCGCGCGACAGATGGCCACGCTCGTTCATCTGCAGGTCGAGCGTCCGCTGGACAATCCCGACATCAGCATGTTTTTCGACACGCTCCTGCCGGGCGCCTCGGCGGCCGTGCGTTCGGCGTTCATCGGCAAGGTGGGACTGGCGCTCTCGGGCGGCGGCTTCCGCGCTTCCTTCTATCACCTCGGAGTGCTGGCACGCCTGGCCGAGCTGGACGTTCTGCGGCATGTGGACGTCCTCTCCTGCGTCTCCGGCGGCAGCATCGTCGGCGCGTGCTACTGGCTGGCGTTGCGCGAAAGGATGCTCCAACCTGCGCCGCTCGACCGCCAGTCGTACATCGACATCGTCCGCGGCCTGATCACGCGCTTCAGCGCCGCGGTCGGGGGCGACCTGCGTGGCGCGGTACAGCCTGGGAAGTTGGCGCTCGTGCGCAAGTTCATCTTCCAGGGCGCCAAGGGAGCGCTCGATCCCGAGGCCACGGCTGACGCGCTCGAGGAGAACTTCTACCGGCCGTTCATGCCCGGCAAAGGGCCGTTGTACATGCACGAATTGCCGTTTGAGCCGTGGGATCACAATCCGAAAGTCGTCAACGATCAGCCTTTCCATCCGGCGCGCCACAACTGGCTCCGCGCCCACAAGGTTCCCTCCCTCGTGATCAACGCCACCACGGTGAACACGGGGCACGGCTGGCAGTTCACACCGACGTGGATGGGGGAGTCGCCGTGGGCGGTTCACGAGGCCGCCGACGTCGTCCCGCGGCTGCAGTGGGCGCGATACGGCGACCGCTGGCGGATGCGGCTCGGGCGCGCCGTGGCCGCGTCCGCATGTGTCCCGGGAGTATTCGAACCGTTGAAGCTCGAGGCGCCTTACGAGACACCGGTGGACGTGCACCTCGTGGACGGAGGCGTTTACGACAACCAGGGGACGGTAGCGCTTCTGGCCTCGAACTGCAATGTGCTGCTGGTGAGCGATGCAGCGGGTCAGCTCATGCTCGATCCGGCCCCACAAGCGAAAGGGTTGATGTCGTATGCCTCGCGGGCCATGGACACGCTCATGGAGCGCGTGCGGCAGGCCAACTTTGGCGATCTCTCGGCCCGGCGCATGACGGGGCTGGTGCGCGGCATGATGTTCCTGCACATGAAGGCCGGGCTGGACGCCGATCCCATCCTGCTCGACTTCTCCGACGAGGCCTACACGCTGAAGCGCTCCACGCTGAGTAAGTCAGGGGTGCGCAAGGATCTGCAGCAAGCCCTGGCAGAGCTGCGCACGGACCTCAACGCCTTCACTCCGGAAGAATCCGAATCTTTGATGGCTTGCGGGTATCAGATGACCTTCAAGATGTTCCAGCACGATCTCGGTCACCTGAACGAGCTCTCCGCTGAGCCCATCGAGGCGGAATGGCCCTTTGCGGCCCGCCTGAAAGACCTCAAGGAGCCGGACAAGCGTGACGCCCTGCTGGCCCTGCTCAGGAAAGGTCGCGACGTGCAGTTGTGATGCAAGAAACCGGGATGGCACGCATCGACGACTTCGAGCCGGGGCAGCACGTCACGTTCACCAAGACGTTCACGGACGACGACGTGCAGCGGTTCATCGCCATCACCTCCGACGTCAATCCGCTCCACGTCGATGACGCGTTCGCGGCCAGAACGCGCTTCGGCCGCCGCGTCCTGCACGGGATGCTGACCGCCTCGCTCTTCTCCACCATGGTCGGAATGCTGCTGCCCGGCACGGGAGCGATCTATCGCTCCCAGACGCTCCGCTTTCTGCGTCCGGTCCACGTGGACGACACCGTGACCGCGCATTTTGTCCTCCGCTCCGTCGACCGCGCCAAACACCTCCTCGTCATCGATGCCTGGATCGAGAACGAGGCCGGAGATCGGGTCATCGAAGGAATGTGCGAGGTCGGCCTGCTGCGCTGAGCCGTTGCGCCGAGCCGTTGTGAACGCTTGGGGGCGTGAAACTACGGCTTCACTCCATCCTTTCGTGGTGGTGCGAGGCCGGTGACCACGCACTCGTTTTTTCGAATGGCGTCGGCGATCGGCTTGACGTCGTCCGGAACTGCATCCACTACCACGGCGTGGTCGGGCGGTTGGGTCACAGAGATCTCCTTTGTCTTCGGAGAGCCGTGACGGCGGTGTTTCCCTACCGGCGGAGCGGAACTGCGACGAACGCAAAGGCTCAGAGGCTCAGAGGCTCAAAGACGAACCTGCCACCGACATCTCTGAGCCTCTGCGCCTGTGAGCCTTTGAGCCTCTACGACGCCGGCCCCACCCCCACCGCCTCGCCCCGGTTCAAGCTCTCCCACGCCGCGAGCGTGGCGCGCGTGGAATGCACGATCTCGTCGAAGGCGATCGGGGCGGGGGCTCCGGTGGTGAGGTGGCGGGCGATGGCTTGCCATTCGGCGCGGTGGCCTTTGTCCTGGCGGAGGTGGGCGGTGCGGCGGGTGGAGCGGGAGGCGCTTTGGATGTGGAGCGAGCGGTAGTCGTCGAGGCGGGCGGACAGGCCTCCCCCGAAGGCTTCGATCGATTCTTTTCCGAACGCGCGGGCGCCGTTGGCGATGTAGGTGACGACGCCGATGGAGCCGTTCGCGAATTCGAGGGTGATCTGGAAGTTGTCGCCGCGATAGCGGCCGCTGTCGGGCAATGCCACGGTGCGGACGCGCTCGACGCGATCGGCGGCGAGGTGGATGAGGAGGTCGATGAAGTGGCAGCCTTCGCCGCGTAGTCGTCCTCCGCCTTGCGATGGGTCGTGGGCCCAGTGCTGGGGCGGGATGAAGCCGGCGTTGACGCGGCAGGTGAGCATGAGCGGTTCGGCGATGTCGCGCAGGGATTGGCGGAGCTCGACGACGAAGGGTGCGAAGCGGCGGTTGTAGCCGGTCATGAGCATGCGGTTCGCGGTGCCGTAGGCATCGGCGATCTCGCTCAGCTCTTCGGCGGTGAGGCAGAGCGGTTTTTCGACGAAGACGTGTTTGCCGGCGCGCAGCGCGGCCACGACTTGCCGGGCGTGGAGATCGGGGCGGGTGACGATGGCTACGGTGTTGATCGAGTCATCGCTGAGGATTTCTTCGTTCGAGGTGGCGCACCAGGCGAAGCCGAAACGATCGGCGGCGGCGCGGGCGGAGACGCCTCCGGCGCTGCTGATGGCCACGAGGCGCACGCCTTCGGTCTTCTGCATGGCGGGGATGAGCGTGCCGTTGGCGAAGAGGCCGGCGCCGAGGACGCCGACGTTGACGGCGTCGGCCTTCGCGGGCCTGGCTGTGGTTTCGGGAGCCGCTGCCTGACGAAGGCGGATGCGGCGGGAGAGGTCGGGCTCGGTGCCGTAGTGCAACATCACGCCGAGGAACGGCTCGTTCGCGCGGCCGAGCACGACGTCGTAGGCGGCGATGCCTTGCTCGATGTCGAAGCGGTGCGTGATGAGCGGCCCGAGGCGCACCGACCCGGCGGCGATCATGGCCGCGAAGGCCTGCATGTTCCGGTTCTCCGTCCAGCGGACGTAGTCGGCCGGATAGTCGTGTCCCTTCCTCTCGTAGTCGTCGTCGTAGCGCCCCGGCCCGTAGGAGCGGGAGACCCGGAACTCGAGCTCTTTGTCGAAGTACGGCTTGCGCGGCAGGTCGGTGCCGACGGTACCGATGGAGATCACGGTGGCGCGGCTGCGGGCCACTTCCGCCGCGAGCTCGACCGGTTGGTTGGACGGCGTGTCGGCGGCGATGAAGACGGCGTCGGCGCCGCGGCCGGACGAGAGCGCGGCCACGCGCGCGGCCAGCTCCGCCGTGTCGGTGCCGGCCCACTGCGCGCCGAGCGACATGGCCAGCTCGGCGCGGCTGGCCTGCGGATCGGTCCCCAGCACGATGCATCCGGCCGCGCGCAGCATCTGCACGGCCAGCTGACCGAGCAGGCCCAGGCCGATCACGACGGTGACTTCGCCGAGCTGCGGGGCCGCGAGCCGGATGCCGTGCAGCGCGATCGCGCCGACGGTGCAGAACGCGCCTTCCTCGAACGACACTTCATCCGGCAGGCGCAGCGCTAAATTGCGCGGCACGGCCAGGACCTGCGCATGCGATGCGATGCCGGCACCGGCGCAGGCCACGCGGTCACCGGTGCGGAACCCGCTGTCCGCTCCGGCATCGATCACGACGCCGGCTGCGGAGTATCCGAGGAGCGAAGGCTGGTCGAGACGATTGCGGACCGTGTCGATGGTGTCGAGGATGCCGTCACGCCGTGCCTTCTCGATCGTCTGCTGCACGAGGTCGGGCCGCGCCCGCGCCTTCTGGAGCAGGCTTTTCTCGCCGAAGGTCACCATCGACCGCTCGGTCCCGGCGGAGACCAGGCTGGCCTGGGTTCGGACGAGGATGCCGCCGCGCGGCGTCTCCGGCACCGGGACTTCGAGGAGCGTGAGCTCGCCGGTGCTGGCGGACTGAATGAGCTGTTTCATCGGGCTGCGGTCTTCCTCATGGCAAGAGGATATCCGACGACGCAGGAGCGTTGCGCGGTACGGGCACTCATGCTGTAATCCCGGCCCGATTCTCATGAACCGATCTTCTGTCGCGAAGCCGGGCCTCCCGGCGTGAACGTTCCCGCTCCAGGCTCGGGGACGCTCGAGATCTTTTCTCTCTTCCGCGACCGGCGTTTCTGGCGCGGCCCTGCCGTGTGGGTGGTTCTCCTGCTGCTGATCGTCAATGGCGCGGTGGCCGTTCACCGGGACATCCGCGCGCGTGAGGCCGCGGCGGCGCCGGCGGCGGCGGGTGGCCGGTTCGCGCTCAATCCGGAGACCGCGAACAGGCCGGTGCGCTGGGACTGGTCGGTGGGAGACCAGTTCGAAACGTTCCTGCGCTACATCCCGGATTCACGGAAGACGCGTCTGGTGATCCTCAGCGGGATGTCGCAGATGTACACGATCAACGACAATCGGCCGGGCGACCAGACCATCGCCGAGTGGATGGACGATGCCCTGGCTCCGCGGGGTACGCGGGTCTTCGGGCTGGCGGCGCCGAATCTCAGTCATGAAGAGTCGGTGTTTCTGCTACTGACGACGCTGGCGAAGCCGGAGACGCACCCGGACGTTTTCATCTTTGCGGTGGCATTCGAGAAGCTGCGGGAAGTCGACCTGCGCCGCCAGTACGCGACGTACCTGCGCAGCCATCCGGAGCTGATCGCGGAGTGGCTCAGGACCGCGGAGCGGTACCGCGCGAAGTATCCGCTGGCCGCCGCGAAGATGCTGAGCACCCTCGAGCAGAAGGAACGCGATGAGTCGGTGAACGAGGCCAGCCTGGAGTCGCGGCTGCGCCGCGGCGTCTCGCGTGTTTCGCCTCTCGTTGCGGAGCGCCGGGATCTCAACAGCCTCTTGCGCATCCATCTGTTCGCCGTCCGCAACTTTTTCCTGGGCATCAAGAACACGAGCAAGCGGCCGATCATCCGCGACCGCTACGACACGAACCGCGAGTTTCTGGGCCTGCTGGCCGATCTCGGCCGCGAGCGCGGCGCTCTGGTGCTGCTCTACATCGTTCCCTTCAATCCGTCGGCGGAGAATCCGTACGTCCCCGAGGAGTACGCCGCGTTCAAACAGTGGCTGACGCAGTTCGCCGAGGAAACAGGGACGCCTCTCTCGAACCTCGAGAACGTGGTTCCTTCGTCGGACTGGGGCCTCTTTCTCGGCGGCCCCGACTTCAAGCATTTCAAAGGCGAGGGGCATCGCAAGTCGGCCGCGGCCCTGCTGAAGAGCTTCCCGGCACAGCTCGCGCCGCCAGCACAGACGGGAGCGGCGGGGCAGTGATTTTCACCAGCTACACGTACGTCCTCTTTCTGGCCGCGGCCTTTCTGATCCACTGGATGCTGCCGCACCGCGCGCGCAAGCCGTTTCTCATCGCGGCGAGCTATGTGTTCTACGGGAGCTGGGACTGGCGCTTTGCTTTTCTGCTCCTCGGCTTGTCGGTCTTCAATTGGGCGTATGCGCGGTATGTGCTGGCGCGGCCGGTGCCGGGCCGGCTATGGCCGGGAATCCTGGTCAATCTCACGCCGCTGCTGATCTTCAAGTACACGGGATTCTTCTATGCGAACGTGGCCTCGGTGGGACGCGCGTTCGGTGCCGAATGGTCCGCCGAGCTGCCGTTCGCGATTCTGCTGCCGCTGGGCATCTCGTTCTTCACGTTCCAGGGGATCGCCTATCTGATCGACGTGGCCACGGGGGAGGAGCCGTTCGGCTTCGCCGACTTCCTGCTCTACAAGGCGCTCTGGCCGCAGCTGATCGCCGGACCGATCGTGCGGCCGGGCGAGATCCGCGCGGATATTCAGCGCATACGCACGCTCGACTACGACGATTGCGCGTACGGCATGCAGCGGATTCTCTTCGGCTTCGTGAAGAAGGTCATCCTCGCGGACAGCATCGCCCCGGTCGTCGATTCCGTCTTCGCCTCGCACACTCCCAATGCGCTGGACGTGGGCGTGGCCATCTTCGGCTTCGGGCTGCAGATCTACTTCGACTTCAGCGCCTATTCGGACATCGCCATCGGCTCGGCGCGGCTGTTCGGCTTCCGCTTCCCGGAGAACTTCAACTGGCCGTATGCCGCACGGTCTCCGCAGGATTTCTGGAACCGCTGGCATATGACGCTGTCGCGCTGGATCCGCGACTACGTGTTCACGCCTCTCGCTTTCGCCTCGCGCCACAAGCCGAAGTGGACCAATGTCTGGTTGCTCGTGGCCATGGCGGCCGTGGGCCTGTGGCACGGCGCGCAATGGACGTTTGTGGTCTGGGGGATCTGGCATGGACTGCTGCTCGTGGCCAACCAGACGGTGCTCAAGCGCTTCTTCGAGAGAGCCTCCGCATCGCGGATGCGCGGTCTCCTGGCCATGATCGTGACCTTCAGCCTGGTGATGGCCGGCTGGCTGTTGTTCCGCGCCGAATCGCTGGCGCAGGTAGCGGATTACCTGCGCGCGCTGGCCACGATGCGCGGCGGGATCCGGCCTTCGACCGTACGGGTCAACGGGATCCTGCTCATCCTGCTCTATTTCGCGGGGCTCGTCGTGATGCAGATGACGCGCGGCACGTTCGCGGTGCTGGCGGTGCGGCCGGCACCCGCGCGTGTGCTGCGTGCGCTGCGGCCGCTCGGTTACGTGCTGCTGATCGTGGCGGTGATCGTCCTCGACCAGGAGGCGAAGCAGTTCGTCTACTTCCAGTTCTGATGAGCGAACCTGAACTGCTGTGGGAGCGCTGGTTGCGGCTGGCCGAGGAAAACCCGGACGCGCCGGCCATCGTGCATTGGGTGGCCGGGGAAGAGCCGTTTCGCTGGCGCCGCGGAGCGCTCATGAGCGCGGCCGCAGGCTACGCCGTACATCTCCTCGAGCGGGGAGTGAAGCGCGGCGACGTCTGCGCGATCATCATCCGGCACCATCGCGAGGTTTATCCGATCTATCTGGCCGTCTCGCTGATCGGGGCGCTGCCGGCGGTCCTGGCGTATCCGAATCCCCGGCTGCATCCGTTGAAGTTCCGCGACGGCCTCATTGGCATGAGCCGCCGCTCGGGGTTGGACTGGTTACTCGCGGAGCGAGCGTTGGAGCCGATCGTGCGGCCGCTGCTGGAGACGGGCGAGAGCACGATTCGTGACCTGCTGTTTCCTTTGGAGTGGACTGGCGGCAGCGGGACGCTGCCGCACCAGCCGGCGGGACGCCAGCGCTCCAGTGATCCCTGTCTCCTGCAGCACTCCTCGGGGACGACCGGTCTGCAGAAGCCGGTCACGCTTTCGCATGCCGCCGTGCTCGAGCACGTCCGCCGCTACGGCCAGTCGATCGCTCTTTCGGAGAGTGATCGTGTCGTCAGCTGGCTGCCGCTGTACCACGACATGGGATTGATCGCGGCGCTCCACCTGCCGCTGGCGGCCGGGATTCCCACGGTGCAGCTCGATCCGTTCGAGTGGATCGTGGCGCCGGTCATCCTGCTCGACGCCATCCACCGCGAGCGCGGCACCCTCTGCTGGCTGCCGAACTTCGCCTACAACCTGCTGGCCGAGCGCTCGCCGGAGGAAGAGCTGGAGGAGATCCGCCTCGACAGCATGCGGCTGTTCGTCAACTGCAGCGAGCCGGTGCGCGCGGAAAGCCATGAGCGGTTTCTGGCGCGGTTCGAGCGGTACGGCGTTCGCGCGGAATCGCTCTCGGCCTGTTACGCCATGGCCGAAACGACGTTCGCGGCGACGCAGACGGCGCCGGGTAGCGCGGCGCGCGTGCTGGATGTCTCGCGCGACGAGCTGTCCCGCGGGCGGTTCCGGCTGGCGGAGGAAGGGGAGGCGGTGCGCCGCTGTGTTTCCTCGGGTGCGCCGATCGGAGGCTGCGAGGTGGAAGTGGTCGACGAACAGCGGCGGCCCGTGGCCGGGACCCACGTCGGCGAGCTGCGCATCCGCTCGGTGTCGATGTTCGACGGCTACCGCAACTATCCGGAGAAGACCGCCGAGATTCTGGAAGGCGCCTGGTACTACAGCGGCGACTACGGCTTCCTGCACGGCGGCGAGTGCTACGTCATCGGCCGGAAGAAAGACGTCATCATCGTGGCCGGAAAGAACATCTACCCCGAAGACGTCGAAGATGCGGTGAGCCGCGTGGCGGGAATTATGCCCGGCCGCGTGGTGGCGTTCGGCGTCGACGACGAGGCGCTGGGGACCGAGCAGATCGCCATCGTGGGGGAGACCGAACGCGCCGGCGAGGACGAGTTGAGCACCCTTCGCCGGCACGTCATCGAGGCGGCCATGCAACTTGACATAACCATATCCCGCGTATACCTTGTGCCGCCTCGCTGGCTCATCAAAAGCTCGTCCGGAAAGCCGAGCCGCAGCGCGAATCGGGCGCGTGCGCTGGACGAGTTGAGCGTATCGGACGGGGTTCACTTCGGATGATTTCCCAGAGACTGAAGAACGTCATTCTCGGGGTCCTTCATCTCGAAGACTTCGATTTCAAGGACAGTACGACTGCCGCTGAAGTGCCGGGGTGGGATTCGCTGAAGCACGTGGCCATCCTCACCGCGGTGGAACAGGAATACGCGATCCGCTTCCGCAGCCTGGAAGTGATCCGGCTCGGAAACGTGGGCGAGTTGCAGGCGCTAATTGATCGAAAAGCGCCGCCCGTTTGACCCTCAGCGGTCTCGCCCGCTCCAGAACATGATTCGGAGGCTCTGCACGTGAGTGTGATTCTAGGGATCAATGCGTTTCACGCCAGCGCATCGGCGGCGGTCATCGTCGACGGGGTGCCGGTGGCGGCCATCGCCGAAGAGCGGCTGAACCGCGTCAAGTACTACGCCGGCTTCCCGAAGCTGGCCATCGAGGCCTGCATGCGCCAGGCCGGCGTCGGCTTCAAGGACATCGATGCCGTGGCCATCGGCCGCGACCCTTCCGCCAACCGCGCCAAAAAGATGGAGTACACGCTTCGCCATCCGACGAAGATCGTGAACCTCATGAAGCAGCGCACCTCGCGCGCCCAGCTCGACGATCTGCGCACGCTCTTCGTGGAGCACTGCGGCGCGAACGCTGCCGATCTGCGCTTCCAGGAGCACCAGGTCGAGCATCACCTCGCGCACATCGCCAGCGCCTACTACATCTCGCCCTGGGATTCGGCGGCCGGCTTCTCCGTGGACGGATCGGGCGATTTCGTGACGGTCATGATGGCCGATTGCAAGGGCAGCGAGATCGACGTCAAAAAGAAGATCTACGTGCCGCATTCGCTGGGCAACGTCTACATGATGATCTGCGAGTTCATCGGCTACGGCCGTTACGGCGATGAGGGCAAGGTCATGGGCCTGGCGCCCCTCGGCGAGGACACCTACAAGGAACACTTCGACGACATGATCGAGCTCACCGCCGACGGGATGCGCGTGAATCCGAAGTACTTCATGCCGTTCGGTTCGAACCCGGGGATGAGCATCACCGAAGACGGCGAGATGATCATCCACCGCCACTATTCGGATCACATGAAGGAGCTGTTCGGCGAGCCGCGGCGCAAGGACCAGGAGCTGTCCAAGCGCGACATGGACCTCGCCTTCGGCGTGCAGCGCATCTTCGAGAAGACGTACATGCACCTGCTGAACATCCTGCACGGTCTCGTGCCGTCCGAGCGCGTGGCCATGGCCGGCGGATGCGCGCTCAACAGCGTGGCCAACGGAAAGATGTTCCATGAGACGCCGTTCCGCGAGACGGTGATCCAGCCGGCCGCGGGCGACGACGGGCTATCGATCGGCGCGGCGCTCTACGTCAGCAACAGCATCCTCAAGGAGGGCCGCCGTTCGATCACGAACAACGCCTACCTCGGCGAGGAGTACTCCGATGCCCAGATCGAGGCGGAGCTGCAAAAGAGCGGCATCCGCTACCAGCGTCTCGACCGCGACGCGCTCATCGCGCGCACCGCCGATGAGATCGTGAAGGGCAATGTGATCGGCTGGTTCCAGGGGCGGATGGAGTGGGGGCCGCGTGCCCTCGGAAACCGCTCCATCATCACGCACCCGGGCTTCCCGGGGATGAAGGACATCCTCAATGCGCGTATCAAGCGGCGGGAGTGGTTCCGCCCCTTCGCGCCGGCCGTGCTCATCGAGCGGCAGAGCGAGATCTTCGACTACGATCATCCCTCGCCGTACATGCTGCACGTCTACAAGATCCGTCCGGAGTGGCGCGAGCGCATCTCCGCCGTCAATCACGAGGACAACACCGGCCGCCTGCAGAGCGTCGCCCGCGACGAGAACCCGATGTATTACGACCTGATCAAGGCATTCGAGAGCCGCACGGGCATTCCGGTCGTGCTCAACACCAGCTTCAACGAAAACGAGCCGATCGTGAACACGCCCGCCGAGGCCATCGACTGCTTCGCCAGGACGAAGATGGACGTGCTGTCCATCGGCTCGTTCTTCTGCACGAAGGAGACATAAATCCGCGGCATCGTGGCAGCGCCTGGGATCGACCTGCGCGCCGAAGAGGCGCTCGGGCGGACCACGGTCGAGTGGGCCGAGCCGGGACGCTTTCTCCTGTCACAGCGACACGAGCTGTTCGAGTCCGGCGACTTGCGCCCGCCCTTCCGCCGCCTCGGCGCCTTTCCGGCGCCGGCGTGGAAACGGGCCGCCAGCGTGCTGCGGCTCGGACAGCGCGCGCTGCGGTTCATGTACTGGAACGTCCTGCCGCTGCAGGACGGCTCCATCTTCCTGACGTTCGCCAAGAGCATCGGCCTCTATCGCCACGGCGCCATCGCCACGCTCGGCGGCCTCGAGCGCCCCTGCCGCATCCTGCGCCGCGGCGCGGCGCTCGCGGCGGACGGCACTGTCTATTTCGGCGAGTACCTGCTCAATCCCGAGCGCGGCGCCATGCGCGTCTACCGCTACGCGCCGGGAGACGACCGCGTCGAGATCGCCCACGTCTTTCCCGCCGGAGCGGTACGCCACATCCACGGCATCTTCGCCGACCCGTATGAGGGCGGCCTCTGGTGCCTCACCGGCGACGTCGGCGCTGAATGCCGGATCCTGCGCACCATGGACGGCTTCCGCACGCTCGACACCATCGGCAGCGGCGACGAGACCTGGCGATCCGTCAGCATCCTCTTTTCACCGGACGCGATCTACTACGCCATGGATGCCGAGTTCACGCAGAACTACATCTACCGCATCGACCGCAAGAGCGGCGAACGAACGCGCCTGACCGCGGTCGACGGCCCCGTCTACTACTCGCACACCGCGGGCAACGACCACTACTTCGCTGTCACCGCCGAGCTGTGTCCCAGCCAGAAGGGGCGGGCCGCCGAGCTCTGGCGCGTCCGCGACGACGGATCATGCAAGCGCGTCCTGACCCTCGAGAAAGACCGCTACAGCGTCAAATACTTCATGCCCGGCACCATCGACTTCCCTCGTGGTCCCGGCCTGCCAGACAAGCTGCTCTTCCGGGCAACTGCGCTGGCGGGCGACAACCGGACGTTTTCGCTGGGGCTCGGATAGAGCGGCGCGCGCCACAAGCGATGTGATGACGACGTCTGAGTTCTGCCGCGAGGGCGACCCCTCATCCGCCTGCGGCACCTTCTCCCCTCTGCGGAGGGGAGAAGGCTACCTATCCTTACTCCTCGCGAGAATCATCAATAGGTAGCCTTCTCCCCACCGCAGCCTCACCGCGGTGGGGAGAAGGTGCCGCAGGCGGATGAGGGGCGCGCTCGCGATGCCTGTCATTCGTTCTCCCTGGTGTGGAGTCAGCCGACCGCCAGTCCACTTCACTGCCCTCTGATGAGGTTCACGGACTCCGCGATTCCATTCACGGACTCCCACGGCTCCATTCCGGACTCCGCGATTCCATTCACGGACTCCACGGCTCCATTCCGGACTCCGTGAGTCCATTCACAGACTCGGCGAGTCCATTCACTACCCTCCAGACGAGAATCACGGACTCCGGGAGTCCATTCACTGTCCTCCAGGCGAGAATCACAGACTCCGGGAGTCCATTCACTGTCCTCTAGGCGAGAATCACGGACTCCGGGAGTCCATTCACTGTCCTCCAGGCGAGAATCACGGACTCCGGGAGTCCATTCACTGTCCTCTAGACGAGAATCACGGACTCAACGAGTCCATTCACTGTCCTCTAGACGAGAATCACGGACTCAACGAGTCCATTCACTGTCCTCCAGACGAGAATCTCCGACTCAACGAGTCCATTCACCGACTCAACGAGTCCATTCACGGACTCCATGAGTCCATTCACGGACTCCGGGAGTCCATTCACCGACTCCGGGAATCCATCACCGGTTCCGGGAGTCCATTCACTGTCCTTCAGGTGTGATTCATGGACTCCACGAGTCCATTCACATCGGCCGGGCGACAACCGAACGTTCTCCCGGGTGTGGAGTCAGCCGGCGGCGGTCGGGTGTGCGGACTGCGCACGCAATCTATTCGATAGGGTTTTGATCTTCTCGAGACTATCCTTCCGGCGGGTTCCGCGATCTACGAAGAGCACAGCCTGTCAGGCGCAATGGTGCGCAGGAGGTACGTGTGCGCGAGCTCCGCTCGCTCGCTGAAAGACCCGGAAAAGGAAATGCGCGATGGCTAATCCTGTGCAGCAGCCTCTCAGTCTCGTTCTTCAGCTCAACGCCGCTGGCGAGGCGTCCAAGCCGTCGGTCCTGGGGATGATCAATCCCGGCCTGCCGGACATCCTCCACTTCGCCTGGATCATCGCACTCGACGACAAGGGCAAGCTGCTGCTCTCGACGGTGTACGACGGCGATTTCGACCTGTACCTCGACAAGTTCATCGACTCCTCGCACGCTGCCTTCGACGCTTTCCTTCCGCTGGTGCAGGACGGACCGCCGACTCCGGTGCTGGAGAACCGGCAGGCTTTCCACGATTTCGTACGGAAGAACAACATCTCCCCGATCCCGGGGACGTTCTTCTCCGCGTACCCGACGCTCAACGTCGTCGCCATCCAGAACTGCTGAGGCGCCGATGACCGCACTTCCTCTCGACCAGATTCAGGGTTTCGTGCTGCGCGGCTATTCCCATCCGCGCGCACGGCACTTCATGATCCATCTTCCGGCGGCGGCGAATGGCAAGGCATTCGTCGCCGCCATCACTCCCATGATCACCACCGCCACGCTCTGGAGCGAGAAGCCGCTGGTCTGTCTCAATGTCGGATTCACCGCCGACGGGCTGCAGACGCTGGGCATCGACGTGGCGAAGGCCAATCTCGCCGTCGAGTTCGTGGAGGGTGCGATCCAGCGCGGCTTCAAGTACACGGGTGACGATTACGACCTCGGCGATACGGACGAGAGTGCGCCGAATCACTGGATTCTCGATCTCGGCAGCGGCGGCGTGCACGTCATCCTCTCGCTCTACGCGATGGATCCTGACGCGCGCGACACGGCCACGGCGGCAATCCTCCAGATCGTCCGCGACGCCGGAGTGAAGGTGCTGGGCACGCACGATTCCGACGACGTTCTCGGCGACAGCCGCGTTCACTTCGGCTATCACGATGGGATCTCGCAGCCGAACATCGCCGGCGGCACGGCGAAGGGCGACGACCAGCCGGTGGTGGCCACCGGCGAGTTCGTCCTCGGATATCCGGCCGAGGCGAACGTGCCGCGGCCGGGACCGTCGTTCGATCCGCAGAACGGCTCGTACAGCGCGTTCCGCGTCCTGAAGCAGGACGTCGACGCGTTTTTCACCTTTCTGGCGCAAGCAGCGGCGCAGTACGGGCTGCCGCAGGAAGTGGTGCAGGCGAAGTTCTGCGGACGCTGGGCCGATGGCACGCCGCTCGTGTTTTCGCCCGACCATCCGGCGGACAACCCGACCAACGATTTCGACTACAGCGGCGATTCTCCGGCACGCCAATGTCCCATCGCCTCGCACATCCGCCGCTCGCAGCGCCGGAACGAGGACACACAGCAACATCGCATCCTCCGCCGCGCCTTTCCCTATGGCCCGCCGTACGTGCCGCAGGACGGGCAGGAGCGCGGACTCATCGGCCACTTCATCTGCACGTCCCTCCAGCAGCAGTACGAGTTCGTCATCTCTCAATGGGTGAACGGAAACACGGTCGATGCGCGCGCGCGCGACCCGCTGATCGGCGCCGTCGATGCGCAGCATCCGCCGTCGTTCAATCTTTACTGGAAGGGTCAAAAGACCAAGGTGGAGGGCTTCGGCCGCTTCACGACCACGCGCGGAGGCGCGTACTGCTACCTTCCGAGCATCGCCGGACTGCAAACTTTGGCGCACTGAACACGAACATGCGGCAACGATCAGGCCGGCGGCGCGTGAGCGCGTGGCCGGCCTGACTCCGGAATCTCAGCCCGCCGGTCTGCCTGCGCGCAGCCGTTCGTGGCGTTTCATCACGGCCACGTAGATTTCCTCCCGCATCGGTGAGGAGACGAGCTCGGTGAAGCTGATGTTGAAGAGGGATGCGTGATAGAGATTCTGCCGCGCCTCCCCGAACCTGCCCTGGCCGAGCTGGAGGAGCCCGAGATCGGCGTAGGTGTCGGCGCGCTCGTAGTAGGTCAGGGCCAGCCGGTAGTTCTGCTCGGCCTCTTCATCCATTCCCAGCGCATGCTGGCTCGATGCGAGGAGCGTTCTCATGTCCGCGTCGTTCGGAATGGCTTCCAGGCAGGGGGTGCACTCGGCGATCGTCTGCCGCGCGCGCCGGTTCTGCTCGAACGCGCGCGGGGCGCGATCGCGGTCGCGAAGCGCCGCGGCGGCGTTCGCGCGTGCCTTGGCCTTGTCGCAGGAAAGCGGCGGCAGGACGACGCGGAACGCCGTCGCTGCGCAGGCGACGACGAGGAGCAGCGCGGCCGCGGTGTTAATCGCCCGCATCGAGATCCTTCCAGGCGACGCAGAGCGCGGAGAGATACACGGCCGGCACCATGTGCGAGGTGAGCTGCAGCGGGAAGTGCGCCAGGGCGAGGACCAGCAGGGCCACCACGCCCGGAAACGCGAAGGTGGTCACGAATAGTGTTCGAGGCGAGCCCTCGTCCTCACGGCGCGTGAAGGAGAGCCGGGCCACGAAGGCCAGGGCCGCGAGAAAGAGGAGGTACCCGGGCAGGCCGGTCTCGGCGAGGAGCTGCAGGTGATCGTTGTGCACCTGTCCGAAGCTCTGATTGCCGGGGCGGATCCATTGCGGATGCTCGGCGTCGAGGCGCAGCTTGTACGGCATGTAGAGCGTGCGAAAGACGCCCGGCCCCACGCCGACGAGCGGCCGGTCGCGAAACATCGCCAGCGCGGCGCTGTACGCCGGCAGGCGGAAGGAGGTCATCTCGGAGAGCTGTCCGCTGGCCGCGAAGCTCAGCATGGTTTTGATCCGGGCCCGGCTGCCCGGATGCAGCGCCACCACGCTCACGAATACCAGGAGGCCGATGGCCGTGGCCCAGCGCAGGCGCCGGGCGCCGGGCAGAAACATCATCGCCGCCACGCCGCATGCGGCCGCCGCGATCGAGGTCACGGACTGCGCGGCCACGATGCCCACGGCGATCGCCGCCGCGGCAATGGCGAAGAGCCAGCGCAGGCGCGGCCAGGCGACGGCCGCGGCAATCGCGGCCATCAGCGGCAGCACGAGATAGCCGCCCACCTCGTTGGTCGTGCCGATGAAGCCGGTGGTGCGCAGGCGCGTCTCGAGTGAGGCCGGGACGTACCAAAACGTCCACTTGCCGAACGATTGCATGAAGGCGGCGACGGCGTTGAGCACCGCCGGCGCGAGCGCGATGAGCACCGCCGACGGGCCGCGCCGCCACGACGTCCACACCGCGGCGGCGAAGAAGACGGCGAAACAGAAGACCGAGAAGGTCTTGAACTGCCCGACCCCCGGTCGCAGCGACGTTGCCGTGGTGATCGCCGTCCAGGCCACCGCCGAGAGCGCGATGGCGAGCGCCATACGGTTGGTGCGAAACGAGCGCGCCACACGCTCGCTGAGCAGCATGGCCGCGCCGCCGGCGGCCAGCATCATCAGCGCCAGCAGCTGAAAGACCACGGTCTTGGGCGTGCGGAAGACATCGAACGCACCGGGCGATACGACAATCCCTGTCGCCACGACGGCCGCCGCGACGAAAGACCAGATCGTGGTCTCCAGGGGCGAGGAGGGGTGTTCGGCGAGATCCGAGGGCAACACGATCTGAGGGGCCGGATTATAGACGGAGAGGGCAGAGCGCAGAGGGCAGAGCGCAGAAGATTCCTCAACACGGTGCGCGTGAGGTGCCGCCTTATCTTCTGCCCTCTGCCCTCTGCGCTCTGCCCTCTCTCCGCAGGCGTTCCTCTCTTGCCAGGACCTCGGCTTCGATTTCTCCGCGCAGCGGCTGGTCGACGACGGCGGCATACCTCACGTCGAACATGGCCGCTTTCCGGAGGAGCGTGCGGGCCGCGTCGGGGCGGCCGCGCTCGAGCTCGATCTCGGCCATTTGCGCGTAGACCTCGGGGCGCTCGGCGGTGGCCAAGGCGCGCTCGTAGCTCCGGAGTGCCTCCTCGAAATTGCCGAGGATGCGCAGGTTCTCTCCCATGAGCAGTTGCAGTTGGAAGTCCTCGGGATAGGTCGTCAGGCAACGGCGGCAGGAGAGGACGTTGCGTTGGGCCTGCTCCATACGAATCGGTTCGCCGCCCGACCGCGAGGAGCGCCGCACCTCGCGGTTCATCCGGCCTTTCTCCCGATTGCACTCGATCCGAGGAACCACACCGCGGACGATCAATGCGATCGCGGCGGCGGCCACGCACAACGCCAGGAGCGCCCTAAGTGCTCGCATCGGGCCCCGTCCAGGTGAAACAGAGCGCTGCAAGATAAACGGCGGCCACCATCGGCGCCGTCAGTTGCATCGGGAACTGCGCGAGCGCCAGCACGGCGAACGTCAACGCGGCGGGAAAGGCGAAGAGACGGGCGAAACGCACACGCTCATCGGGCGCGGCCGGTACGCGAAACGAGATCGCCGCCAGGAGCACCAGCGCACCGAGGAACAGCAGGAAACCGGGGATGCCCGTCTCGGCCAGCACCTGCAGATGGTCGTTGTGGACCTGCGCGAACATCGCGCTCTGCGGGCGGATCCATTGAGGATGGGCTTCTTCCGCCTTCAGCCTTTCCGTCATGTATGTCGCGGAAAACGATCCGGGCCCGACGCCGACGAGGGGCCGTTCGCGAAACATCTCCAGCGCCGCCGCGGCGGGCAGCACGCGAAACGAAGTGATCTCGGGCAGGCTCCCGGACGATACGTTGGAGAAGAGCCGTGCGAAGCGCATCCTGCTGCCGGGATGCGCGGCGGCCGCGAGGACGAGCGCCAGGGCGGCAACCAACGCCGCCACGCGCAGGAACTTCGTCCCGCCGGCGATGGTCATCGCGCAGAGGCCGGCGGCCACGGCCAGGACAGGCGTGACCGATTGCGAGGAAGCCACGCCGACGAGCAGCAGCGCGGCCACGGCGTACAACCACTTCTGCTGCCGCCACACCACCGCGGCGGCGATGGCGGCGATGGCCGGCACCACGAGATAGGTCCCGAGCTCGTTCGGGTTCCCGATCAAGCCGGTCGTTCGCATCCTCTCGGGAATGCGCGGATCGACCGCCCACGGATACCAGATGCCGGTGGACTGCAGCAGCGCGATCAAGGCGTTGATGGCCGCGGGGATGAAGACGATCACCAGCGCCGCCAATCCGCGGCGCGCCGCCAGGATGACGACGGCGATGAAGAACGCCGCGAAGCAGACGGCGGTCAGCGGCTTCCCCATACTCATGACGGGCCGCACGGACGTCATGGTGGTGACCGCGGTCCATGCTGCAGCGGCCAGGGCAATCAGCACTGCGGGACCGCGCGGCTGCAGGATGCGGCCGATCTCGTCGCTCAGCAGCGCACCCGCCGCACCGGCGGCGATGAGCAGCAACGAAAGCGTGAGGAAGACGACGTCCTTCGGCGTGCGGAAGACATCGAAACTGCCCGGCACCATGGCCAGCGGCGCGCCGATCGCCGTCGCTACGACCAGGCACCACAGCAAGGTGAGAAAGATTCGGGTGGGCTTGCTGTACTCAGCCTGCGGCGCGGGCATCGTCGGGCGGCGGATTATAGCTTGGCCATTCCAGTGTAGAGTCGGGGCTCCGATGCAGATCCTGTGGGTGGCGCAATGGTTTCCGCCTGATCTTGGCGCACTCCCGGCGCGCATCACGGAGATGGCCAATGTCTGGGTGGAGGAGGGGCACGACGTGACCGTGCTCACGGCGTTCCCGCATCATCCGCTCGGCGAAGTCCCTCCTCACTATCGCGGCCGCGCCGTCGTCATCGAGCAATGGGGAAAGGTGCGCGTCATCCGCTGCTGGCTGCTGGCGCTGCCGAACCGCCGCATGTGGCAGCGGACGATCTGTCAGCTTTCCTTCGGCGTCACGGCCCTCTTCCTCGGCATCTGGCGCACCGGCAGGCCGGACGTGGTGCTGGTCAGCTCGCCGCCGTTCTTCACCATCCCCGCGGCCTGGATCATGGCCCGCCTGCGCCGGCGTCCGTTCGTCTTCGAAGTGCGCGACCTCTGGCCGGCCGTGTTCGTGGAGATGGGCGTGATGAAGCGCGGCCTGGCCTTTCGCATTCTCGAGGCCATGGAGCGATTCTTCTACCGCGTCGCGGATCGCGTGGTCGTGGTGACGCGCGCGTTTCGCGAAGACCTGGCCGCACGGGGAGTGGATCGCGCCAAGATCGAAGTCATCCCGAACGGCGCCGACCTCGACATCTACACGCGCGACGTCGAGCCGCGATTTCGGCAAGTCCTCGGCGGCACGGACAAGATTCTGGTGACCTTCGTCGGCACGCACGGTGTTGCCACCGGACTCGATCAGATTCTCGACGCCGCCGGGCTCCTGCGCGACGATCCCCGCTTCGCGTTCGCGTTCGTCGGCGAAGGAGCGGAGCGCGATCGCCTGATGGCCTCGGCGCACGCGCGCGGGCTATCGAACGTCGTGTTCCATCATGCCGTGGCCAAAGAAGACGTGCCCTATGTCTACGCCTCGTCCGATGTCTGCATCGTCTGCCTCAAGCCGGTCCCATTCCTCGAGAAATTCATCCCCTCCAAGATCTTCGAGATCATCGCCAGCGGCAGACCGGTGATTGCCGCGCTGGCCGGCGAAGCCGCCGAGATCGTGCGCGAGGCGGGGCACATCGTCGTCCCCTCGGGCGACGCAGAAGCGATTGCCCGCGAACTGCGCGCGCTCGCCGGAGATGAGGTTCGTATCGCCGAGATGGTGCGCAAAGGGCGGGCGTACGTGGCCGAGTATTTCGACCGGAGGATGCTGGCGCGGAGGTACTTGAGGATGTTCGGGGTGTTGTGAGGATGGGCCTCACGAACCTTCGATTGGCATTATCGGGTGGCCGGTCCGAGCCTGGAACGCACGTATCCTTCCGCCGAATCGAACCGGGTGAGCAGCTTGCAATTGTGCCGCGCCAGCTCGTCTTCGATATTGGGAACGGCGAAATCGTTCGCATTGGTCGTGATGAAGAGTCGGTCCACCTCGTTCTCGCCCATGGTGGTGAGATGCCGAAGGACGGATGCATACACGGTCGCATCCTGGGCAGATAGGCCAAGCTCAGTCTCGTAGGACAGAGCCCCGGTAACGATGTCAGGCGTTACAGGGATGACGGTGGCATATTTCAGGAGATTGGAGACGGTTTCTTCAAGCCTCTCGCGATCGGCTTGAGCAGAATCGATGAGCGATCCTACGAATGCCTTGCTCTCCTCGGTCACGTCCTGGAGTGGACGGGACCGCGATAGCTGCCGAAGCTCACTGCGTACGTCAGACAGAAGACGGTTGCGGCGCTTCACGCTGCTCTGCCAGGACATCCGGGCTTCAATCGCGGAGAACAGCGGGACGACTAACTCGAGCTCACCGGTTTCTGCCCATCGCAGGATTTGCTCGCAGGAGCTGCTGGTTTCCTGAACGTACGCGAGCTCCAAAATGAAATTGGTCTCGACGTAGAGAAGCACTACGGCCGGTCCTCGTGCATGACGCTGTTCTCGAACCTCTGCAGACCAACCGTCTTCAACCACTGCTCGACCGATTCGGGTACGGTCCCGTCGGCGAGATCAGAAAGCCAGGTTCGGATGAGAAGCTCGAAGTTCGGCGCGTTGATCTCCTGCAGCGACGTATGCAGCGGGATCAAATACGGCTTGAGGACGTCCTCGGTTTTCGCGGAGAAGTCGGGCGCGTCGGTGCTTTCCCTGGGTAGCCGGTTCCACAGAAACAGATAGTTCCTCAGGACGAGCAGAAAGTACGGGTTCCTGGCGGACCACTCGGTGTGAGCCGTGAGGTTACGTACGAATCGGGCTGCCCATTCCGGTGACGGCGCGTTCGTGCTCTTGGCCTCGACGAGGAGCACGGAATTGGTGCTGGGAGACTCGAGTACGAAATCGACTGGGCCAGTCATACGGACAAAGCTTACTCCAAGACCCCGAGTGAACTTACCGCCGCGAACGATCCACTGGCACCACCGCCCCGCCATCAACGACATCCGTGCTGCCGTGCTGGCGGATGTGCAACAGGGGCTCGGCGGTGGTCATGAGGCGCGGTTCTTCCATCACCAGGGGATCGCGTTCCCAGGCGTTGAGGCGGGTGAGGCGGATCTGCATCTGCCGCAGGGGGAGTCCGATGGCGTCGCATTCCTGGATAGCTCGCTCGCGGCGCGCGGGCCAGAGGCTGGAGGTGGAGATGATGACTTCCTGGACGGCCAGTTTCTCGCAGACGTCGCGGAGGCTTTCGGCATCGTAGACGTGCAGGCCGTGGATGAGCTTTCCGGCTTTCTTCGGATCGTCGTCGACGAATCCCGCCGGGACGTAGCCGAGCTCCGCGTTGTTGAGGAGCTCGCGCAGCAGGAGCTCGCCGGCGTCGCCGGCGCCGTAGATCAGGACCGGCCTCCCTTCGACGGCGCGAGGGTTCGGTAGCAGCCGGCGCGCGACGCGGAAGGCGCTGCGCGTGGCGGTCATGAGCACGAGGACGAAAAGGAGATCGAGCAGCAGGACGCCGCGCGAGAAGCCGAACGTGCGATAGGTCAGCACGATGGCCACCGCCGTGACCACCGAGGCCACCACCGCGGCGCGGCCGATGCCGAGGAGATCGCTCAGGCTCGTGTAGCGCCACAGACCGCGATAGACGCCCGAGACCAGGAAGACGCCGATCTTGATCGCCACCACGATCGGCAGGGTCTTGACCATCATCAGGAATTCCGGGTTGGTGGGCTCGAACGGTCCGAAGCGCAGCGACCAGGCGCTGTACCAGGCGATGGAGACGAGGATCATGTCGAGCAGCGTCTCGAACACGCGGCGTTTGTAGGAGAGGTCGACCAGGAACGATACGACGGGCCGGGCCCGCATGTCCTGTTCGCTGGCGTAGACCTTCACCTCACCGAGGTAGACGCCGATCATCGTCAATACGACGATGAAGGCCAGGATGGCCATGACGCTCTGGTGCAGCGCCCAGTGGCGCACCTGGATGGCCAGTACGCCGGCCAGCGTAGCCAGTGCGTAGAGCAGCCACACGGCGCGCCGCTCGGACAGCCCCAGGGCCACGAGACGGTGTGAGGTGTGATCGCGTCCGCCCTGCGAGGCGGCACGGCCGGAGAGCTTGCGCAGCAGGGTCACGAACGTCGTATCGAAGATGGGGATGACCAGCGTCAGCACCGGCACGGCGATGACGGGGAGGAAGCTGCGCGTCCGGCCGCTCGTGCTGGTGAGCAGCGCCGTGCTGGCCAGGAAGAAGCCGATGAAGAGCGATCCGCAATCGCCCATGAAGATCGAAGCCGGGTGCGAGTTGTAGAGCAGAAACCCGATCAGCGCCGCGGCCAGGATGAGCACGACCGCCGCCTCGGCCGTCTGACCGAGGTTGGCGAAATTCAAGGCCAGGAACAGGGCCGCGATCGCCGACACACCGGCCGACAACCCGTCCATGTTGTCGAGCATGTTCACGGCGTTGGCGATGCCGATCAGCCAGAACATCGTGATCGCCGAATTGAACGCGGACGAGCTGGTCCACGGCAGCACCAGGCCGGCCGACACGACCAGCGACGCCGCCACGATCTGCCCGACCAGCTTCTGGTACGGCTTGAGATTGACGATGTCGTCGATGAGGCCGACGATGAAGAGCAGGCTGCTGGCCGGAAGAATGGCGTGCGTGAACGCGGTGCCGGCTCCGGAACGGCTCAGATGCCAGGCCGCCACCGCCATCACGGCCGCGTAGATGGCCACGCCTCCCAGGAGCGCAGTCGGGCGCGTGTGCCAGCGGTCGCTCTTCGGCGCCGCCACCATGCCGAACCGACGCGCCGCCCCCCGGACCACGGGCGTGAACAGCGCCGCGGCGAGGAAGGCCACGATGGCCGGCTGCCAGACTGCGAGGTTGGCCAGGCTGCTCATCTAGACATTCTGGGCGTGCACCGGATCGGCGACGCCCCGCGTCGCCGGCGTCCCGCGCTGGTACTCGATGACGCTGCGGATGATGCCGTCCAGCGTGAACGTGGGGCTGAAGCCCACCAGTTGATCGATTTTCGTCGTGTCCGGAACGCGCCGGGGCATGTCCTCGAAGCCTTCCTCGTACGCTTCGTCGTACGGGACGAACACGATCTCGGAGCTGGACGAGGCCATGCGCTTCACCGTTTCCGCCAGCTGGAGGATGGAGACCTCTTCCGTCGAGCCGATGTTGAACACCTCGCCGACCGACGCTGGCGTATCGACGAGCTTCATGAGCGCGCCCACCACGTCGGCGACGTGACAGAAGCAGCGCGTCTGCTTGCCGTCGCCGAACACCGTCAGCGGACGTCCGGCAATGGCCTGCTTGACGAAGCGCGGAACGACCATGCCGTACTGGCCGGTCTGCCGCGGGCCGACCGTGTTGAAGAGGCGGACGATGATCGTCGGCAGCCGCTTTTCGCGCCAGTACGCCAGCGCCAGGAACTCGTCGATGGCCTTGGAGCAGGCGTAGCTCCAGCGTCCTTTGCTCGTCGAGCCGAGGACCAGGTTGCCGTCTTCCCGGAACGGGACGCGGTCGCTCAGTCCGTAGACCTCGGAGGTCGATGCGATGAGCACCGTCTTTTTCTTTTTGTTGGCCACTTCGAGGACGACTTCCGTGCCGCGCACGTTCGTCTCGATCGTGCGGACGGGACTCTCGACGATGAGCTGCACGCCGACGGCCGCCGCCAGGTGGATGACCACGTCGGCGCGATCGACCAGTTCCGCCAGGACCGGGTAATTGCGCACCGATTCGATCGTGTAGTCGAAGCGGGGGTGCTTCTTGAGGTGCTGGATGTTCTCGATACTGCCGGTGGAGAGGTCATCGATGATGCTGACCTCATCGCCGCGCTCCAGATATGCCTCGGCCAGATGTGAGCCGATGAAGCCGGCGCCTCCTGTGATCAAAAGCCGCAACGGAAGACCTCCTGGCGGTACGCCGGCTTCCGTAAGCGGGCGCAACCGATATGACGAATAAGTTTGAATTCTAAAGGGAGCAACCGGGCATAGCAACCGAGGGGAGGGTGGGGCATTATTTCAATGGCACGATTGCCCGGCCCCGATGCGTAAGGAAATCCAACACTTGCAGCGTGAAGAGCTCGACGCTTTCGTCGCCGAAAACGTCGGAATGCTCGTCGAGGACGAAGTGCTGGCCGTCCTCGAGAATCGGAACGTCACGCCGCAGATTCTCGGCAGGATCGCACAGTCGCCACGCATCACAGGCTATCACTCCGTCCGCGTGCGGCTGGTGGCCCATCGGCAGACGCCGCAGGCGCACGCCGTCAAGCTCGTTCACTATCTCTACTGGATCGACCTCCTGAACCTTTCGGTCGATGTGCAGGTGCCGGCGCCGGTCCGGCGCTCGGTCGATACGCTGCTGGTGGCGCGCGCGGAAAAGCTCACCCTCGGCGAGCGCGTCACCTCCGCGCGCCGCTGCAGCCCCGCACTGGTGAAAGTGTTTCTCTACGATCCCCATCCACGGGTATTCGAGTCGCTGCTGGTCAACAAGCGCCTGCGCGAGGACGATCTGCTGGCTCTCATTTCGGGGCAGCGGGCCACGCGTGAGCAACTGCAGATGGTCGCCGAGGACATGCGCTGGTCGTACCGGTACGCCATCCGGAAAGCGCTGGTGCTGAATCCGGACACGCCCCGCGCGGCGGCCGCCTCGCAGCTCCCGCATCTCTCGCGGCGGGACCTGCGCAGCATTCACTCGAACCCGGCCACCTCGACGTACGTGCGGCGCTGTATCGAGCGGCTACAGCCTCGGCTTTTTTCAGCGCCTCCGGAAGTGATTGACTACAATAGCGGGCCGGATGCCTGATCAGGAGCCGCAGGGGCAGGGAGGCGCTTCCGAGCTTGCCTCTTTCGGCGAGGAGCTTCGGCGCGAGCGCGAGATTCGCGGCATCTCTCTCAAAGAGATTGCCGACGCCACGAAGATCAGCAAGCGTTTTCTCGATGCCCTGGAGCGCAATGACCACCGGACGCTGCCGGCGCCCGTGTTCACGCGCGGATTCGTCCGCGAGTACTCGCGCTATGTCGGCCTGAATGCCGAGGAGATGGTCAACCGGTACAACTTCGCGGCCGCCACGGACGATCGCATCGAGAAACCGCCGCAGGTCGAGAAATATCCACAGACGCCGCCGCGCGACATCAGTCCGAAACCGCCGCGCAAGCGCGGCATCCCTCCGGCGTATGCCCGGGTCAACCGGAACCTCATCGCCACGGCCTTCATCGCTGCGGCGCTCGCGGCCGTGGCCTGGTGGGCCGTGCAGCACCGGCGTTTCGCGGAGGATGTTGCCGCCGAGCCGGCCGTGGTGGCCACGTCCACCGCCGCCGTTCCGCCGCCGCCGCTCGTGCCGAAACCAGTTGTCGACGATTCCACGCTGCATCTGGCCGTGGAGGTGGTGGACGCCTCCTGGGTGGAGCTGGAAGCGGACGGCAAGACGGTCATCAATACGACGATGGAGAAAGGGGAGCGGCGCACATTCGAAGCGAGCGAAGTGTTTCGCTTCCGCAAGATTGGCAATCCTCCCGGTCTGAAGCTGACGTTGAACGGTGCGGCCGTCCCGCCGTTCGCGGACGACGGGAAGACCATCAGGAACCGCGTCTTCGACCGCCAGGAGCTCGAGAAGATCCGCGCCGGCACGCCGAATCCGCAGACCCAGTCATGAGCGCAGCCGCCTCAGGAGAGCTCACCGCGGCGACCGTCATCGGTCTGATCGAGAGCGGTGCCTATCCGCGCGAAGTCGTGGCCACGATCGCCCGCGGATTCCTTCCGCTGGCGCAGGACGATCTGATCGGTGTGCTGCTCTATCTCGTCGTCTCGGACGATGAAGAGGTTGCCGGCTACGCCGCCACCGCGCTCGCGGACGTGCCGGCCCGGGCCATGGCCGAGTACGCGGCCAACGAGCAGATCGCCTCGGAGCACCTGCTGCGCCTCCTCACCGTGGCCACCGACAACGTCGTGGTGGAAGCGCTCATCCGCAACCGCGCCGTCTCCGACGCGGCCATCGCCGATCTGGCCCGGCGCGCCAATGCCGGCGTGCAGGACGTGATCGTCATCAACCAGGCCCGGATCATCCGCGCGCCCGAGATCCTGGAAGCCTTGCTGGAGAACCCGGCCCTTACTCCGGACGCGCGCCGCCGCGCCCTGGAGACAAAAGAAGAGTTCTTCGAGAAGAAGGCCCGGCTGGAGCTCGGCTCGGAAGACGACGAACCGGAGATGATCGATGCGCCGCTCGAGGCCATCGCCGATCTGCTCGAGCAAGCGGCGGCGCTGCCCGAGGAAGGGGCGCCCACGCTCGTCCAGCTCACGGAGGGCGAGCAGCTCGATCCCAAGAAGCTCGTGCTCTGGCGGCGCCTGCAGTTCATGACTGTGGCCGAAAAGGTCATGGCCGCCTATCGCGGAGACCGCATGGCACGCATGCTCCTGGTCCGCGACCGGAACAAGTTGATCTGCGCCGCCGCCATGCGGAATCCGCGCATGTCGGAGCAGGAAGCGGAGGCCATCGCCTCCATGCGCAACGTCGACGACGAGGTGCTTCGCCTTCTGGGGAACCGCCGCGACTGGACGAGCAAGTACAACATTATGTTGACGCTCTGTAAGAATCCGAAGAGCCCCCTGGGGGTTGTCCTGCCGTTCATCAATCGTTTAATCTTGCGTGATTTGAAAGGGCTGAAGGACGATCGGGGCGTCCAGCAAGTCGTCCGCGAGGTAGCCCGGAAGACCTACCTGATGCGCACCCAGAAAAAATGAAGGTCAACTACTACGAGGTTCTGGGCGTCGAACGGTCCGCGAACGACCAGGAGATCCGCGACCGCTTCCGGAAGCTGGCGCGGGAGAACCATCCCGACCGCTACCGCGGCCCCGACAAAGCCGAGGCCGAGCGGAGCTTCCAGACCCTCACAGAAGCCGTGAACGTGCTGACCAATCCGGGCAAGCGGCGCCAGCACGATGAGCAGCTCACCGGCGGCGGCGGCCGCGGCCCGGCCGATTTCGCGCAGGTGGCCAAGGTCTATCTGGCCAAGGGTGCCAAGGCCTTCAAGGACGGCGACATCGCCGCCGCGTACGAAAATTTCGACATGGCCGTCAAGCACAACCCCCAGGACGCCAAGGCCTTTCACTACCTCGCGCTGGCGGCGTCGCGCATTCCCGCGTATACGCGCCAGGCCGTGCAGGCCATCGAGGCTGCCGTGCAGCGCGAGCCGATGAATCCTCTGTACCTCAAGGATGCCGGTATGCTTTGCAAGCGCGCCGGTCTCACGGCCAAGGCGGAACGCTATTTCGAAGAGACGCTCAAGTGGGATGCCTCGAACAGCGATGCCCTGAACGGCCTCGCCGAGCTGCGTGAGACCAAGGAGGCGGCGAAAGGCGGATTCTCGATCTTCGGGAAACGCTGATGCTCATGGACGTCAAAGCATTCGGTCTCACGCATGTCGGCCGGCAACGGCAGCACAACGAGGACGCCTTCCTCGTTGAAGACGATGCCCTGCTCTTTCTCGTGGCCGACGGCATGGGCGGTCATGCGGCGGGTGAGATCGCCTCGCGCATCGCCGTCGATTCCATCTCCGAGTTCATCCTCCACACCAAGGAAGACGACGGCACCTGGCCGCACGCCTACGACGAGCACTTCAAACGCTCCACGAACCGGCTCATGGCCGCCGTGCGCATGGCCAACACGCGCGTGCTCGAAGCGATGCGCAAGGATGCCCGGCTGCGCGGCATGGGCACCACCGTGGTGGCCTGCATGGCCGACGACACCACCGTCTCGGTGGCCCACGTCGGCGACTCCCGCGCCTACATGATCCGCGACGGCCAGCTCTCCCGCATCACCAACGACCACTCCTGGGTCTTCGAACAGGTCCAGGCCGGCATGCTCACCGAAGCCGAGGCCGAAAAGCATCCGTTGCGCAACGTGATCACCCGCGCCCTCGGCGGAGCGCTGCAGGTCACCCCCGACGCCTCGGAGATCGAATCCAAGCCCGGCGACGTCTTTCTTCTCTGTTCGGACGGCCTGACGGGCATGGTCCCTGAAAGTGAGATCCAGCGGATCGTGACGGCCAGCAGCGGCGATCTGAAGAAAGCCTGTCAGCAGCTCATCGACGCCGCCAACGAGCGGGGAGGCCTGGACAACGTCACGGCCGTCCTCGTCGAGACCCAGTAAGGAACCCTACGTGAACGTTCGAATCGACTACTGCGGAGTTTGAAACTACCTCCCGAGAGCCTCCAGTCTGGCGGCTGCAATCAAAAAAGACCTCGACCTCGACAGCGATCTCGTGCGCGGCAGCGGCGGCATCTTCGTCGTCAGCGTCGGCAATGAGAAGCTCTTCTCCAAGAAAGAAGCGGGCCGCTTTCCGACCGAGAACGAGATCCTCGACAAGCTCCGGAAACTGAGCGCGTAGGGAGCGGCTGTTGCACGGCCGCGGCTATGAGCTTTTAGCCGACAACCGGGAAGCCCTCGCGCTCGGCGGCTGCCACGAGACGATCGTCGAGACATACAAACGCGAGAGTTGTGGGCCGGCCCTCGGCTGCCGCGACGCCAGCCGCGAGTTGCAGCGCATCGGCTGCTCGTAGTTCGTGCGTCCTCAGGAAGCGGAGAGCATGTTCCCGCAACACCTCGGAAGGTTGCACTTCCTGCCACGTCGCCGCAAAGCGTTCGAGCCGGCCGCGGGCCGCCGCCGCTGAACGCGGCCGAAGCATGCTTTCGCGTTCGAGGCGCGCGATTGCGGATTCGCATTCGACGCGCGTCCCCCACCACGCGAGCACGCCGGCATCCGCGCGATACAGTGAGCGCATGCGGTTTGACGCCCGCTGTCGAACGATCAGCGGCACGAGCGCTGAGCTGTCCCAGAACCTCAACGTCCGCTCCTGCGCTCCTTGAGAACGGCCGCGACGATATCGGCGCCCTGCTCGGGAGCTGGCGGCAGGACGCGCACGATCTCTTCGAGCCGGCTATGGCGTGCACGACGGATGACACCGGCGCGTTCCAGCCGTGCCAGACGCCCCTCGTCCGGGCCGGCGCCGCTCCCGCTCACTACCGGCTCAAGACGCGCCACCGGCTGACTGCGATCCGTGATCAAGATCGTCTCGCCGTTTCGTACGCGATCCAACAGCGCGCTGAGCTGGTTCTTTGTCTCAGAGATCGTGGCTGTCTTCATCAGGCTATTCTAGCCCTCTGCACTGCACCAGCAGGAACGTTCCTCGCTCCACTACAATCACGCCGTGCATCCGGAGGTGGAGGAGCTTCGGCCGAAGTTGAAAGAGATCCTCTACGATTGCGCGGTCGAGATCCGCGCGACGAAAGCGGCGCTGTATCTCTTCGACGGCGCCAGCCGGTTCGAGCTGGTCACGGAGTACGGGTTCAAGAGCGGCGTGCGCATGGCCGCCGATTCGAACGATCCGCTTGCCGATCGCTGCGGGCGTGGGCGCAATGCCTTCTTCGTGAACGGCGTGGCCTCGGAGCCGCGATTCTCGGAGCTGCTCTATGAAGCGTCGACCGACCGGCTGCTGGCCGCGCCTCTCTATGCCCGCGGGAAGCTGATCGGTTTCATCGACATGCGCGACAAGCCGGGCCGGCAGCTCTTCGACGCCCCCGACCTGCCGAAGGCGCAGCGCATTGCCGAGCGGATCGTGGAACTGCTGGCCGACAAGCCGATCTTCGGCCATCGCTTCATCACCCTCTCCAAGCTCTCCGGTCAGCACGAGGCGGTGGAGACAGCGGAGACGGGCTCTCCCAGGATCAGCGGCGAGCCTCCCGTTCGCGATCATCCGTTCGTCACTCCGGCCGCTGCCGTGCCGCAACCCGCGCCGCCGCCGGTCGCCGCCGCGCTCGTTCCGGCTCCGGTGCCCGTCGCCACGCCGCCTCCGCCGCAGCGCGGCGAGGTGCGGGCGCATGTGCCGCGTCTGGCCACGCTGGTCATCGACGCGCGCGCCATCGCCAGCCGCATCATGGTCGCGCCGGCACAGGAGCTCATCGGCGACAACGAACTGGCGGCCGCGCGCGAGGTGCTGCGCACGATCCTGCTCATCCCCGGCGCCGTCGCGGCCACGTTTTCGGTGTTCGGTCCGGGCGGCGGCGTGCAGGACATCGTGGCCCGTTCCTCCGTCACCGACGAGGCCAGGAATCTCCTGCAATCGAAACTGAACGTCTGGCTGTCCAAGCGCGGCGAGTCGGGCGGCGCGGTACGCACGTCCGTGCTCACGCCGTTCGGCACGTCGGCGCCGCCGGTGACTGCCGCGGATCTGCAGAAGGTTTTCACGGCGCCGGTCACGATCGGCGCGTTACACGGTCTCTATCTGACGGTCGCCTTCGGCGGCGTCCCCGATCGCAGCGCGCACGAGCTGATGGCGGTGCTGCACGCCCATCTCCAGCTGGTGATCGAGCAGTCGCTGCAACGCGGCGCGGCGGCCTCGCTGCAGTTGCGCATCGCCGGGAAGCTCGTCGAGCCCGATTTCGTCAAGTACCCCGAGCTGCGCCGGCACAGCGACGCCGTTTCGGCGCTCTGTGAATCGTTCGGGCGGCATCTGGCCATCACTCCGGCGGAAGCCGAGGCGGCGCGCATCGTTGGCCTGGTGCACGACGCCGGCATGCGCCTCCTCGACTACGACCGCCTCTACCGCAAGCGCGACCTGACGCAGGAGGAGCTCGGCTTTCTGCGCGAGCATCCTTCCGTCGGCGCAGCCATGGTCGAGCCGCTCCTCGGCGTGGAGATCGCCCGCGCGGTGCTCTGCCATCACGAGCGGGTGGACGGACGCGGCTACCCGAACGAGCTCCACGGCGAAGAGATCCCGCTGCTCTCGCGCATCGTGCAGATTTGCGACGCCTGGGTGGCTATGACCGATCCCGGCACCTACCAGACCCCGGAGTCGCGCGACAACGCCCTCTCCACGATGGTGCGCGGCGCCGGCAGCCAGTTCGACGCGGGACTGGCCACACGCTTCGTGGACATGATGCGAAGGTGAGGAAGCTACACAGCTCTACAGCTACACAGCTTCACAGCTTTAAAGCTGTATAGCCGTGCAGCTGTTTAGCTGTGGCTATCGCCGCTCGAACATCTCCCATCGCCCTTCCATCTGCGAGTAGCCCGGGTGTTTGATCTTCAACCACTCCGTTTCCGAGGTGTAGGGATCGGAGCGGCGCTTGGCGACGATCCCTTCGAGATCCATCCGCACGGCGGACTCGAAGAGCTGCGGATCGTAGCAATGCTCGACGTATCCGACCGGCGAGGCCTCGATCAGCGCATGCAACGCCTTTTTCCGCCGCCACAACGGCAGTGCGCGCAGGTCGCGCCCGTTCCGCCAGAGGAGGTCGAACGCGGCATAGGCGACCACGCCGCGGTTCCGCATCAAGGCCTTGAAGTCCGGTCCCTCCTTGCCCATGACGATGATCTCGCCGTCGAGGATCGCCTCGCGCACGCCCAGCTTGCGCGCCAGCGCATCGGCGAGCTCGCGGAAACGGGGCATCCAGCGCCCGGTCTTGGAGAGGAAGCGGCCGTGGCCCTGCTCGACGTAGAGCATCCCTCGGAATCCGTCGAGCTTGAGCTCGTACAGCCATTCCCGGCCGCGAGGTACCGCCCTCGCTCGCTCCGGCCGCAGCGGATCGATCAGCGGAAGCATGGAGATTTTGGAGCGTACCGCGTGGCGGCGCGCGTCACAGTCCCCCATTGAACAGCGCCAGGGGAGTTGCGGATTTCGTGAAGCACATCAGGAACGGCAGAGTTCGTGCTCCACATGCAATAGACTGCCGATGCCGCAACGAACTCGCGAAGGAGAAACACAGATGGACATCAACGACATCCTCGGCCAGATGGGGGGCCTCCGGTCGATGGCGCAGGAGCTCGGCGTCAGTGAAAGCCAGGTGAAGAGCGGTGCCGCGGCCCTCCTTCCGGCAATCCTCGGCGGGTTCAAGAAGCAGACGCAGGCGCAGCCCTCCGGTCTCGACGGACTCGGCGGCCTCTTGGGCCAGCTCGGGGGCGGCGGCCTTCTCGATAACGTCCTCTCGTCGGAGCCGACCGATGTCAGCCGCGGCAACGACGTGCTGGGCCAGATCTTCGGCTCGAAAGACGTGAGCCGCACAGTCGCGCAGGACGCTGCTGCGAAGTCCGGGCTCAATCCGTCGATCCTCAAGAAGATGCTGCCGATGCTGGCGATGCTGGTGGCGGGCTACATGGCCAAACAGCACGGCGGCACAGCGGCCTCCACGGGCGGTGGCGGAGGATTGCTCGGCGGCCTGCTGGGTGGACTGATGGGCGGCGGGAGCGGCGGCGGTGGGGCGCAGGGCGGCGGTGGGCTGGCCTCGATGCTCGACCTCAACGGCGACGGCAATCCGTTGGACGACATTCTGAGCATGGCCGGAAAAGCGCGGGGGTGATCGCGGCAGGGCGCCGCGGTGTGGTACGTGCGCCGTCCGGAACGTCGTGCTGGCTAACCGGATTGACCAGCACCATGGTCGAAGAACGCCTTATCGCTCATTCGCCTCCTCGCGACTGAAGCGGAAGCCGGGTAGCAATGGCCGGCGCACCTGACGGAGTCGGGCGAGCGCCTCCAACCTGCTTTGATCGCGACTCACCTCAAACTCACGCTTGCCCGCGATCCGAATCTCGATCTCATCGCCATCTTTGAGTTCCAAGGCTTCGACGACGGCCGCCGGAAGGCGTACAGCAAGACGGGTCCCCCATTTGAAGACGCGCATATGCATGCCCTTCTGAAGGTTTACAGATGGTGACGTCTTTCTATTCTCGCGCCGGAGAGCAACGTTGCTTCAGCCGCCGTAGGCGGCATCAGAACGTAGCACCCGGCTCTCAGCCGGGTGAAAAATGCGGGGCGGAATTCGAGCCCGTGTAGCGGGCGACAGTCTCGAGATCACCTCCTGTCGCCCGTTACACGGGCTCATTCACAGTGTCCTCGTATCCACCCGGCTGAAGCCGGGCGCTATTGGCTATCGCCGCCTGACGGCGGCTTGCGCCATGCCGCGCTGGTCTCTGCGACTCTGAGCCTCTGCGACTTTGAGCCTGCTCAGAACCCCTGCTCCGTGTGCTCGCCGAACGTCTGCTTCAGCGTGCCGACGATCTCGCCGATGGTGCATTCGTTGCGCACGGCGTCGACGATGTGGGGCATGAGGTTTTCGGACGAGCGGGCGGCTTGGTCGAGGGCGGTCAACGCTCGCTGCCAGTCGCTGGTGCGTGACGCGCGGAAGGTTTGCAGGCGCGCTACCTGATCGCGCTCGACGCTTTCGTCGATGATCATCGTGGGGAGTGTGTTCTTGCCGTCGTCGAGGAATTCGTTCACGCCGACGACGATGGCGGTCTTGTCCTCCAGCGCACGCTGGGCGCGGTAGGCGGACTCGCCGATCTCGTGCTGCATGAAGCCGGACTCGATGGCGGCGGTGGCGCCGCCGAGGGTGTCGATTTTCTCGATGAGGGCCCGCGCTTCGCGCTCGATGTCCAGCGTGCGCGCTTCCACGGCATACGAGCCTGCCAGCGGGTCGGCGATCTCGGGGATGCCGCTTTCGTAGGCCAGGATCTGCTGGGTGCGCAGCGCGATCTTCACCGACTCCTCGGTGGGGAGGGCCAGTGCTTCGTCGCGGCTGTTGGTGTGCAGCGACTGGCATCCGCCGAGGACCGCGGCCATGGCCTGATAGGCCACGCGGATGACGTTGTTCTCCGGCTGCTGGGCGGTGAGCGTGGAGCCGGCGGTCTGCGCGTGAAACCGCAGCGCAACGGACCGGGCGTCTTTCGGCGCGTAGCGCTCCGTTATCAGCTTCGCCCACAGCTTGCGCGCCGCCCGGAACTTGGCCACCTCTTCGATGAAGTCGTTGTGGGCGTTGAAGAAGAACGAGATGCGCGGCGCGAAGCTGTCGACGTCGAGGCCGCGCTCGACCGCGGACTGCACGTACTGCAGCCCGTTCGCGAGCGTGAACGCCACTTCCTGCACGGCCGTCGATCCGGCCTCGCGGATGTGGTAGCCGGAGACGGAGATCGTGTTCCACTTCGGAACGCTCTTCGCGCAGAACTCAAAGATGTCGGTGACGATGCGCAGCGAGGGCTGGGGCGGGAAGATGTAGGTACCGCGGGCGGCGTACTCCTTGAGGATGTCGTTCTGGATCGTGCCGGAGAGCTTCGACCATTCCGTGCCGCGCCGCTCGGCTACCACGAGTAGAAACGCCAGCAGAATCGAAGCTGGCGCGTTGATGGTCATCGAGATCGAGACCTTGTCGAGCGGGATGGCTTCGAGCAGCGCTTCCATGTCGGCGATCGAGTCGATGGCCACGCCGACTTTGCCGACTTCGCCGCGCGCCCGCCCGTCATCCGAGTCCATGCCGATCTGCGTGGGCAGATCGAACGCCACGGAGAGGCCGGTCGTGCCGCGCTCGAGCAGATAGCGATAGCGCTGGTTCGACTCCGCGGCGGTGGAGAAGCCGGCGTACTGCCGCATCGTCCAGAGCTTGCCGCGGTACATCGTGGCCTGCGGCCCGCGGGTGAACGGAAACCTGCCTGGCTCGCCGAGGTCGGCCGCGGGATCGAAGCGGCGCTCCTCGAGATTTTTTTGCGTAAAAAAAGGAGGACGGTCGGACTCGGTCATTCAGTGAGGTATTTAATCACTGGACGGAATTGGACTCTGGCCAAACTCGAAATTTCGTCGCATACTAGTTCCCATGCGAGTCAGATCCGCTGCCCTTCTTGTGTCCATCGTGTGCCTGCTTCCGATCGTCGCGCAAGCAGATATCGTCAGCATTTCGCCGCAGTCCATTCCGTACGGAACCGTCGAAGAGTCGGTCACGATCACGGGCAGCGCGCTTTCCGGCACGGAGTCGACGCTCGTCACGTTCGACGGGCCGGCCGGACAGTTCGTCGTCCAGCCGACGAACGTAATCCCGAATGATGACCCGGACGCTGTGCCGCAGTATCCATCCAACGTCCTGGTGGTGTTCATCCCGGGCGAGGTTGCCGGCACCCCGGGGTCGTACCAGATCACGGTCACGGCGAAGGACGTCGGCCTCGACGCACGAACGCTCGGCCCCGTGACGTTCACGGTGCAGGAGCCGTCGTTCGACGGTCCTCCTCTCATCGGCTATGACGAGGTCCAGGTCGAAGAAGCGACCAGCAGCCGCGGCGCGATCGTCAACCTCAATGTCACTGCGCAGAATCCGAACGGAGATCCCGTTCCCGTCACCTGCTCGCCGGAATCCGGCTCGCAGTTCCCGATGGGTGGGACGAACGTCACCTGCTCGGCCACAAACAGCTTCGGCACCAGTACCGCGAGGATCTATGTCCTCGTGACCGATTTCACGGGGCCGGTTGTCACGGTTCCCGCCGACATCGTCAGCTCGACGCCGGTGGTGACGTGGGAGGCCTCGGCCGTCGACGCAATCGATGGAGTCCGTCCAGTCACCTGCTCGCCAAGCTCCGGCTCCTCGTTCGGGCCCGGCGTGACCCAGGTCGTCTGCAGCGCTGCCGACGAGACTGGGAACATCGGCTTCGGTTTCTTCACGGTCACGCTTCCCGGCGGCGCGCCGGTGATCACGGTGCCTGCGGACATCACGGTGGATTCTCCGGACGGACAGCCGGTGGAGGTGCCGTTCACGGTCACCGCCACCAATGACGCCGAGATCGTCTGCCGGTGGCCGTCCGGGATCCCGTTCGAAGGCAACCGGTTCGGTGTGGGAACGACGACGCTCACCTGCACGGCCACGAACCTCACCGGCTCGGATACGAAGTCGTTCAGCGTGACGGTGAACGATCTGACGGCGCCTCCGCCGCCGGAGCTGACGGTTCCCGATGACATCACCGTGGAAGCGACGTCTTCTGCCGGCGCCGAGGTCACGTTCGTGACGACGGCAACCAACGGCGGCATCATCGTCTGCACGCCGCCTTCGGGCTCCACGTTCGCGCTCGGTGAGACCACGGTGACCTGCACGGCCACGAACGACGGCGGATCGGACACCGATTCGTTCACGGTCACGGTCGTCGACACGACGCCTCCGCAGATTCTCAGCGTCGACGCCACGCCGGCTGTTCTCTGGCCGCCCAACCATCAGATGGTCAACGTCACCGTCGCGGTGGTGGCCTTCGATGTGGCCGACCCGAACCCGGTCTCGCGCATCATCTCGGTGACGTCGAACCAGCCGGTCAACGGTACGGGCGACGGCGACGCGGCGCCGGACTGGCAGATCACCGGCCCGCTCACCGTGAAGCTGCGCTCCGAGCGGTCGAGCGGCCAGGATCGCATCTACACGATCACGGTCGAGACCGTGGATGACTCGGGCAACTCCACGACGGCCACCGACACGGTCAAGGTCACCAATTCCAAGCAGCGCGGCGCAACTCACTGAGTCACGTCTCCAGCAGCATTCTCAAACAGCATCGAACGAACGGCGGCCCTCGGGCCGCCGTTCTTTTTTAGCGCCGGAGTGCCCGGCGCTCCGCGGGTATAATCGCGCTCCTTTCGACTCATGGGACTCTCCGGAAATCTCCAGACGATGCTCCCGGGCGACCTTCTCCAGTGGCTCAGTCTGGGGCAGAAAACGGGAACGCTCGTCATCACCAACAAGCGGGTGGAGAAGAAGATCTTCTTCCGCCGCGGCCGCGTCATTTCCTCGGCCTCCAACGATCCGCGCGAGTACCTCGGGCAGTTCCTCATGAGCCACGGCTATCTCACCGAGCCGGAGCTGAAGAAGGCTATGGAGGTGCAGCAGCAGTCGCGCATCCTGCTCGGCAAGATCCTGGTGATGATCGAAGTGATCACCGAGGCCGACCTGCAGCGGCTCATGCGCCTCAAAGCCGAGGAAGAGATCTACGACATCTTCCTGTGGAACGACGGCGACTTCTACTTCGTCGATGACGAGCTTCCGCAGATGGAGATGATCGCCCTGCAGGTCGACGTCACCGGCATCATCATGGAGGGGACCCGGCGCGTCGACGAATGGGGGCGCATCCGCGAGACCATCCCCAACGAGGTCGTGATCCCTGTGCCGCTCAAAGAGATCGACGACAGCGACCTCGAAGAAGTGGAAGAGCCGATCGTGCGCGCCATCGACGGCAAGCGGACCATCGCCGAGATCGTGCTGGAGAGCCGTTCCTCGGCGTTCACCGTCTCCTCGACCGTCTCCACGCTGGTGCGCCACGGCTTCGTGAAGCTCGTCGACCCCGGCACGCAGAAAATGGCCAAGCTGGCCGAGGAGGTCGTGGTGGCCGCGGCGGCGGAGGCCGAGCCGAAACGCGACTTCAACGAAGACGACGAGATCGTGTCGCTGCTCAACGCCGCGCAGGCCGCGCTGCGCGTCCGCGATTTCGAGAAGACGCAACGCCTGTTGCGCGCCGCGCAGAACCTCGATCCCAACCACCCGAAGGTGCGCATGGCCATCAAGGGCGCCGAGACGGTGATCCTCGGCGAGCTGCGCAATCAGGGGCTGCTCGACTCCAAGGTGCCGCGCGTGTCCAAGAGCATCGAAGAGATCACGCAGATGAACTTCACGCCCAACGAAGGCTTCATCCTCTCGCGGATCAACGGCCAGTGGGACATCGGCTCGCTGATCAAGATCTCGCCCATCCGCGAGACCGACGCCATGCTGATCTTCTACAAGCTCTGGCGCGAGAACATCATCGCGCTGGCGTGACGCCTACCGGCCAATGGTGTTGACGATCTCCTCGATCTCCGGCATTCCGGGATCGACGCCCAGCGCGTTGAGAATCGGAACGAGCGTCTCGCCGAACCGCTCGAAATCCTCCTGCGACTCCCACACGTCGAAGACCTGAATGTGATCGGGCAGCCCGTACGCCACGTGATACCGCCGCCCCGGCGGATTCGCCGCGCCGGCCGTTTCCAGCCGGGCAATGCATTCGGTGTATTGCGAGGCGTTCATCGACGCCGGATTGAACTGATACGCGTAAGCCATGATCGTCTCCCTCTTTCATGGCTCTACGGGCTCCACGGTCATTTGGATGGCACCAGCTCCGTGGTCGTGTCCCGCGATTTCTTGCGACAGAGGTCCTTGACGTACTGGATCGAACCCGGCGTGTGGTACTTCGCCGCGTAGGCGCGATCCACGGCATCTTTCAGCCGGTCGCTTCTCGTCCGCACCGCGCGCACCGGCAACTCGTGGCCGTCGATGGAGATGATGCCGCGCGGTTCCTCGAGGAACGTCCGATACCAGCTGCGCGGCTTGATGCTCCACGAGCGGACGAAGACCCGCCCCTCCACCACCACCGCCCAGATGCCGATGATCCGATGCGGCCCCGTCCCCGCGCGAATGCCGAGGATCTTGCTCTTCGTGATCGCGGCGACGGTGTCGGCTGGGAAACGCATGGTGCGATTTTAGTGGACGTGGTGGACGCCGTGGACGTCCACCTCGTCCACAACGTCCACCAAGTCCACTTATCATTCCTCCCGCGATGCACCCCCTCACCGTCCACACCCCGGACGCCGTGCTCACCGATCTCCGGGAGCGTCTTCTCCGCACGCGCTGGCCCGACGATCCCGATGCCGAACCCTGGCTGCACGGTACGGACGGTGCGTATCTGCGCGAGCTGGTGCAGTACTGGATTCACCACTTCGACTGGCGGGCGCAGGAGCGGGAGCTGCACCGCTTCGCGCATTTCCGCGCGGACATCGACGGTTTCGGCGTCCATTTCATCCACGAGCGTGGGCGCGGACCGAATCCGTTGCCGCTGATCATCACGCACGGCTGGCCGAGCTCGTTCGTGGAGATGCGGAAGATCATTCCGCTGCTCACCGCGCGCGGCTTCGACGTCGTCGTTCCGTCGCTGCCGGGTTGCGGGTATTCCGAGCGTCCTTCGAAATTGATGACGCGCACGCGCACCGCCGCGCTCTGGGCGAAGCTGATGACCGAGGTGCTCGGCTACCGCCGGTACGTGGCCCGCGGCGCGGACATCGGTTCGACGATCACGTCGTTTCTCGGGCTCGATCACGCCGAGCACGTCGCCGCCATCCATCTCTCGGACGTGCCGCGGCCGTACCTCGGCGCCGGGGCCGCACCGCTCACGGCGGCCGAACAGCGCTTCCTCGCCGAGGAGGCGGAGTGGATGCGGACGGAAGGCGCGTACGACTACATCCAGGCCACGAAGCCGCAGACGCTCGGCTACGGCCTCAGTGATTCGCCGGCCGGCCTGGCTGCCTGGCTCGTTGAGAAGTACCGCTCCTGGAGCGATTGTGGCGGCGACGTCGAGCGGCGTTTCACCAAGGATGAGCTGCTCACGATCGTGACGCTCTACTGGGTCACGGAGACGATCAACTCAGCGAATCGTCTCTATTTCGATCGCGAGCATTCGCTGCGCGAGCTCGGCCCGGAAGATCGCATCCATGTCCCGTGCGCGTTCGCGATGTTTCCGGCGGATATCGATCATCCGCCGCGCGAATACGCCGAGCGCTCCTGCAATGTCGTGCGCTGGACTGACATGCCGCGCGGCGGACACTTCGCGGCGTTCGAGGAGCCGGAATTGCTCGCGGACGATCTCGAGGAGTTCTTCCGGGACCTACGCTAGCCCGACAATCTCTCTCACTTCGACCTCGAGCGCGTTCATCTCGCCGCGGTCGGTCTCGTGATCGTAGCCGAGGGCGTGCAGGACGCCGTGCACGACGAGATAACGGATCTCCGTCGACAGCGAATGCTTCTCATCGGCGGCCTGCCTGCGGGCCTGGTCGACGGAGATGACGATGTCGCCCAGCGGGCGGCCGGTCGCGGACGGCTCGTTGTAGGAGTCGTCGGCGGGGAAGGTCAGGACGTCCGTCGTCTTGGCTTTCTTGCGGAACTTCTGGTTGAGCTCCTTCATCGCGTCGTCGTCGATGAAGGCGATGGAGACCTCGGTGATCTCTTCTTCGAGCTTGTCGAGCTTCTCCAGCGCCAGGAGGACCTGGCGCGTGAACGAGGCGATCTCGCGCTTGCTGAAGCGCGGGACCGCCTCGCCGGTTACTTCCACATTCGTCAAGACGCGGCCTGCGCCTCGGCGGCGGCCTTTTCACGGTCGATCCGGTCGTACGCGGTGACGATCTTGGCCACGAGCGGATGGCGCACGACGTCGCGGTCGCTGAAGTCGAAGAACTTCAGGCCTTCCACGCCGTCGAGGATGCGCCGCACTTCGCGCAGCCCGGACTTCTTCCCGTCCGGCAGATCGACCTGCGTGATGTCGCCGGTGACCACGGCCTTGGAGCCGAAGCCGAGGCGGGTCAGGAACATCTTCATCTGCTCGGGCGTGGTGTTCTGCGCCTCGTCCAGGATGATGAAGGCATCGTTGAGCGTGCGGCCGCGCATGAACGCCAGAGGCGCGATCTCGATGATGCTGCGCTCCATCAGCTTCTCCACTTTCTCGAAGCCGATGATGTCGTAGAGCGAGTCGTAGAGCGGGCGCAGATACGGATTGATCTTCTCGGCGATGTCGCCGGGCAGGAAGCCCAGGCGCTCGCCGGCTTCGACGGCCGGGCGGCAGAGGACGATTCGCTTGACCTGCTTGTCGTTGAGCGCGGCCGCGGCGGCGGCGACGGCCAGATAGGTCTTGCCGGTGCCGGCCGGACCGACGCCGAAGACGATGTCGTTGTCGTTGATGGCCTGCAGGTAGAGCTTCTGGGCCATGTTGCGCGGCGAGACGATACGGCGCACGGCCTGCCCGATGGCGTCGTCGGTGAAAAACTCGATGAGGTTCGTGAGCGGCTTGTCGCGCATGACGCGCACGCCGGTCTGCACGTCCGATTTCTTCAGCGGATAGCCCTGCTCGATGAGGCGCTGCAGCTCGTCGATCAGCTTCTCGACGATGGTGCGGTTCTCGGAGCTGCCGCCCACGAAGATCTCGTTGCCGCGCGAGGAGATCTTGACGTCGAAGGCGTCTTCGATGGTGCGCAGGTTTTCGTCATGGTTCCCGAAGAGGGTGTGGGCGCGCTGCTCGTCGAGGGTCAACTGAATCGATGTCTTCTGGTCGGGCATGAAACCTCATGTAGTGAAAAAGCTGATCCAGACTTCGCCGTACTCGGCGCGGCGCTGGAACCGCAGTCGTGTCGGAGTGGCCGTAAAGGGGTCCGTGCGCCGCCGATGCTCGATGGCCACCACGGCCTCCGGAGCGAGGGCCAGGTTGGTGTCGATCGCCATCAGGAGGTCGTCGTACTGGTCATACGCGTACGGCGGGTCGGCATAGATCACGTCGAAAACCTCATCGCCGAGGCGCTTAATCCCGGAGAGGACATCCGAAGTGACCGTGCGGATCGGAACCTCGAGGGCCCGCGCCTCCTTGTCGATCATGGCCGTGTGCTTGCGTGCGGTATCGACCGCCACCGACTCCCTCGCGCCGCGGGAAACCGCCTCGAACGAAAAGATCCCGCTCCCGGCGAAGAGATCGAGAAAACGCGCCTCGTGGATCCGCGCCCCGGCGATGTTGAAAAACGCCTGCCGCGCCCGCTCCGAAGTCGGACGCACCAGATCTCGCGGAACAGCAATGCGGCGCCCGCGGAGAGTGCCGGCGGTGATGCGGATCATGCCTGCCGGCTATTCCTCGCCATGCCGTCCCACGAAGTACAAATGCAAGTCCTTCTTCACGACGTAGATCGTGGTGGGGGCGTCGAGGCATTTGAGCTCGATGACGTTGGAGCCGTCGACGACGCGCAGGACGCGATAGATTTTCTGGTCGTCGGCCACGAGCTCGTCGCCGGGCTTCGGCTCGTATCCGGCCACGCTGGAGGTGACGCTGCGGTCCTCGGAGATGGCGCGCAGGAGGTCGCGCAGCGGCGTGATCTGATCGGTCAGCGGCTTGGGCAGGACGCGCGTGGGATTGAATACGCGTTGGACGTACTTGCCGTCGGCGTCATAGATCCGCAGGAGCGAGTGGTGCGCCGGTTCCGGCAGGACCAGCGCGTGCTGGTCGATGGTGTCGAGCGCTTTGGCCGAGACGGCCGCCATATACGACTGCAGCGCGCTCTCCGGGATGAGCAGCTTCTTCCGGATTGTGGACGCGCCGGTCATGTTGACCACCACCAAGCCACCCTCGAAGATGGAGACGCGCTGCTCGACCGTCCCTTCCGCGGTGATGAAGTCGACCAGAGGCTTGCGTAAACGCCCGTCGATGAGCTGCGAGCCGATGGCCTGCTGCGCCCCCGCGAGGTCGGGGATGTCGTACTTTTTCCAGCCCCGCTTCATCGGGATCGGCGTGGCCATGGCCGTCCCGCTCGGCGCCGGCTCGACCTGGGTGATGTCATGCTGCGCCCACGCCGGAACGGCGCAGAGCAGCAGGGTCAGGGCCAGCGGGCGCATTATTGTGATGATACGCCGAGTGGACTTTGTGGACGACGTGGACGATGTGGACGTCCACCAAGTCCACTTCGTCCACTAAGTCCACAAAAGCGTGCCTACGTCCCAGCCCCGTCCATCAGCTTCCTCACCACCTGCTTCGCGTAGGACCGTGCTTCCTCCGGCGGGATCTCGCCGCTGAACACGGCCTGGCGCGTTTGTTCGAGGGCCTGGGCGACGTGGGGGCCGCCGGGGACTTCGAGGTCGTTGCCGCGCAGGGGGAGCTTGAACTTTTCGTAGTCGCGGTAGCGCTGGATGTGGATCGTCTCTTCCGGGACCTCGGAGGCGATGACGGTGAGCATCTCGGGGGAGACGCTGCGGTAGATGCGGAAGCGGTCGCGCTCTCCGTTCGCGGCGCCGAGCGCCTCTTCGAGGCGGGGGACGTCGTTGGCGATCTCCACGATCGAGCGGGCCCGTCTCTGCGAGAAGCCGGAGCCTTCGAAGTCGATCGGAGAGGCGTCGCCGCGGAGCAGTGCGCCGGTGTAGAGCACGTAGCGGTCGAGGTCCTCGCTCTGCGCGAGCTGGGCGTGAATGGTCTCGAGGCGCGGCAAGAGGTCGCCGGACGGACGATGTCCGAACAGGACCTGCAACGCTCCCCGCGAGGAGAGATCAGCCAGGATGGCCGGAGCTTCGGCTTCATCCATCGCCAGGAAGACTTCGCGCCAGATGCGCTCCTTGGAGATCGCTTTGAGGGCCTCGGTCTCGATGGCGCCGCGGATGAGCTCTGCCGTGTGCGCCTCGATGGTGAAGCCGAGCCGAGCCGCCAGCCGCGTGGCGCGGAAGATCCGCGTCGGATCGTCGATGAAGCTGCGGTCGTGCAGCACGCGCACGACACGGCCGGTGAGGTCCGCCTGGCCGTGTGCCGGATCGTGCAGCGTGCCGTCGAGCAGGTCGAGCGCGAGGGCGTTGATGGAGAAGTCGCGGCGGAGGAGGTCGTCCTTCAGCCGTCCGGCCGTCACCGCCGGAAGCGCGCCGGGCTTGCGGTACCGCTCTTTCCGCGCCGTGGCGATGTCGATCTCCGGATAGCCGGCTGACGTGACCTTGTAGGTGAGGAACTGCGGGAACGAACGGACGCGGCCTTCCACGCGCTTGGCCAGCGCGCGCGCCAGGGTGGAGGCGCCGGTCTCGAGCGTGAGGTCGATGTCCACCGCCGGACGGCCCAGGATGATGTCGCGGACGGGACCACCCACGAGGAAAGGGTGGCAATCCTTCTCCGCGGCGACCTCTTTGACGAGGTCGAGGGCGCGCTGCTGCGCGGAGGGAAGGTCCTGGAGAAAGTTCATCGGGTCCGTTTTTTGTGCCGGTGTGTTTACGCGTTTCTCACGATGTCGTAGAGGCGGTTGAGAATGCGAAGCCGATGTCTCGCACGAAACTTCGAGACGGTCTGCCTTGCCGCGAATTGTTTGTTCTCAGCTACCTCGGTTTTGAACAGAGCCGATAGTATTACATGAGTCATCTCATTGGGATCGCGCGGCGGCACCAGGAAGCCGGTCCGGCCCTGTTCCAGACGCAGGACGTTGATGGCCGTCCGCGCCGCAACTACTGGCAGGCCAACAACTAAGGCCTCGGCGGCGAAGCCGTCGAAGTCGTTTTCGCCCACCGCCGGATCGACCCAGAGATCGACGTTTGCCAGATCCTCCGGCGAGGGCGGCTGCCCGAAAATCTGCCAGTCCACGTCGTCGCGGAAGCGGCGGATCCGCGCCATCGTCTGCTCCACGCTGTTTCGCACCGAAGCGCGGCCGAACGACCCGACGATCTTCCGGTCCTGACTGTCCACCCGCCGCTTCGCGGCCACGGAGAAATACCCCTCTTCGACGACCTCGGGGAGCGGTTCTTCCGCGAGCGGAGAGACTACGCGGCGTGGTGGAATCGGCGATCGCCACTGCCACCGCGACTTGCGGACATCGCTCGACGCGACATACGGAAACGGGAACCGGACGAACGCCGCTGCGGGCAAATCGCCGGTCGCGTAGACATGGGCAACATCCGCCTGAACGTCCCGGATGCCCTCCGCCGGGACGACGATCACCTCGTGCCGCTCCGACAAACCGGCGTGGTCCGCACGCTGCGATTTGCGCTCGTATTCCGAGGCGCTGGGAAGGACGATCTGAGCGATCCGCATCCGCGTAACGGTACTCCGTTCTAAGAGCTGTACAATGAACCGGTTACGCGCATGATTACGCATGCCGGCATCTACAGCGACCGAGGGGGCCTCGCGGAAGGATTGCGCGCTGCGTGTCCCGGCTGGACGTTCAGCGATGAAGATCCCGAGCGCGATGCCTGCCGCGTCGCCATCGTCGACGAGGGGATGGAGCGGCCTGCGGGCAAGAGCGTCGTCCGCGTGATTCTCTCCTCTCGCCCGGAAGCGCCCGAACCCGAGCGGCGTCATGGCGAGCTGCATGTCGACCGCGAAGTCTTCCTGCGTGGGCCGTGCGAGTTCCTCGCCTTCGCCGGCGATCTCGTCGATGCGGCGATGCATGCCGCGCAGCTCGAACAGGAGTCGGCGTACCTCCGCCAGATCCACGAGCTCATGACCATGGTCGACGCCGAGGCGGTGTCGGAGCGCATCACCACCACGGTCCTCCGGATCCTCGGCTTACCGTACGGCACGCTCTTTCTGCACGACCCGCGGCTGGAGCGCTACGTCGTCAGCTTCAGCAACGATCCCGGAAACAAAGAGAGCACCGAATTTCTACCGGGAGTCCCGCCCGACATCCTGCAGCAGGCGCTGGCCTCCTCCGAGCTCTTCGCCGTTTCGCGGGACGGCAAGGGCAACGGCATGATGATCATGCCGCTGCAGGTGCGCGAGGATCTTCTGGCCGTCATCAAGATCCCGCTCCTGCCCGACGACATCGGCTGGGAAGACAGCACCCCCACGGTCACCCGATACCTCGAAGCCGTGGCCCAAGTGCTCAGCAACATCTACCAGCTCACGCGCAGCCGCGATCTGGCCATGCGCGACGACCTGACCAAAGCCTACAACCGGCGCTTCTTCGAGACCTACCTCGACGAAGAGATCGAGCGCTCCCGCCGTTACGGAACGCTCTTCAGCATCATCTTCCTCGACCTCGACGACCTGAAGATGGTCAACAACGTCTACGGCCACCTCAGCGGATCGCGCACCCTCCAGGAAGTGGCCAAACGCATCCTCAGCGCCGTCCGCGGCATCGACAAAGTCGTCCGCTTCGGCGGCGACGAATTCTGCGTCATCCTCCCCCAGACCGACCAGGAACAAGCCGTCGCCGTCGCCAACCGCATCGCCCGCGCCATGTCCGCCACCAACCTCCACATCGACTCCAACGTGGAAGTCTCCATCACCGCCAGCTTCGGCATCGCCACCTACCCCACCCACGCCATGTCCAAGGAAAACCTCATCCGCCAGGCGGATGCGGCCATGTACCGCGTGAAATCGACCACAAAGAACGCGGTGGGTTTGGCTACGGTTGAAGACGCTACTCGGCCGGTGCGTTAGAGGGCAGAGCGCAGAGGGCAGAGGGCAGAGTGCCCCCGCCCGACAGCGCCTGAGCCTCCGCTACTCGTAGTGTCTTATGAGGCCGTTGAGCATTCTTGCGACTTCGGTTGCGATGTCGACCAATTCGTCTTTTCGTTCTACGCCGATGTATTGGAGATCGGACGAGACGACTAGCTGGGCTTCGATCTCGAGAACGGATCCGCGGGCCATCACTGCGAAGTTGCGTGCGTCCGCACGCGACCAGCGTCCCTGACCCTCGGCGATGTTGCACAGGACGGAAACCGCTGCCCGGCGCATTTGCTGCGAGAGCCCGAACATCTCGACGCGCGGGAATCTCTGCGTCTCGAGATAGACCTCGCGCGCGAGTGTGCGCGCACGTTGCCACACCTTCATATCTTGAAAGTTACTCTTGCTCATGCTCAGTTTTGGTGTGAGGAGGCAGCGATCCGGCCAGGCGGCGGTCCGCGTGTGGAGATCTGATTCTAACTCGTGTGCTGCAAGTTTTCCGCGCCGGTTCTAACTTCTGCCCTCTGCGCTCTGCCCTCTGCCCTCTAAAATGCCCCCATGTCCGACAACCTCTCCATCTCCGGCGAATTGAGCGAGACCACCGTGCCGGATTTGATCCGGTCGATCGTGCGGTCGAGTGAGACGGCTTTGTTGTCGCTCGATGCTTCGGGGCGGTGCGACACGATCTACTTTCTCGACGGCCGGATCATTTTTGCGACGAGCACGGATCCGGATATGGGGCTGGCGGAGACGTTGTTGCGGATGGGGGAGTTGGATCTCCAGCAGTACAACAACGCCATGGAGCAGTTGGTGGTGGCGCGGCGGATCGGCGCGTTGCTGTGCGACCTCGGGTATCTGAAGCCGGATGAGCTGACGCGGGCGGCGGAGCGGCAGGCCAATGCCATCGTGCTCGACGCCATGACGTATCGCAACGGCTCGTACACGATCGAGTTCACCAGCGAGTTTCCGGAGGGGACCGTCACGCTGGCGCTTTCCACCGAGCGGCTCATCCTCGACGGCGTGCGGAACATCGAGTACTGGTCGCTGATCATGCGCGGAGTAGGGCGGCTGGAGCGGGTGCTGCAGCAGGTCTCGGGCGCCGACACGCGCACGTTCCAGATCGAGCTCACCGATGAAGAGACGCATGTCCTCTCGCTCCTCACCGACCCGCAGAGCATCGAGCAGGTCTGCGCGCGCACGTACCTTTCGAACTTCGAGACGCTGCGCACGATCTGGGGTCTCCTGGCCGTGAATCTCGTCCAGGATGCGGAGGTCGCGGCGGTCGACGAGAAACGGGCCGCCGAGGAATCGGAGTACGAGCTCGAAGCGCTGGTGGAGCGCTACAACGGCGTCTACCAGCGCATCTTCGGGATCGTGTTTCAGAAGATCGGCGATCACGTGTACGACTTCGCGGAGGGGCGCGTGGTCCGGCATCTCTCGCCGGAGAACATGCCGTACCTGTCGGGGATGAGCTTCGTGAACGAAGCGCGTCTCGACTTCGACCAACTCCTCAACAACCTCTTCGCCTCCGGCTCGAGCGATCACGGCAAGCTCGTCCAGAGCGTCTGCAACGAGCTGCTCTACGGCTGGGTCGTGGAAGTGAAGAGCGAGTTCGCCGGACAACCGCTCGAAGCGGAAGTCGTGAAACTGGCCGATTCGATCCGCCGATGATCCGAAAGGCCGTTCCCGCCGACGTGCCGGAGATCGAGCGGGTCATGCGCGCCTCGATGGCCGATCTCGGCACCAGCTTCTACGACGAGGCCCAGGTGGCCAGTGCCGTCCGCTACATCGCCGTCGTCGACCGCCAGCTCATCGACGACGGGACGTACTTTGTCATCGAGGAAGAGCAGAGCGCAGAGGGCAGAGCGCAGAGCGCAGAAGTTCCCGGGCCGTTTCCCCTGCCCTCTGCCCTCTGCGCTCTGCCCTCTCGCCTTGTGGCCTGCGGCGGGTGGAGCGGGCGGATCAAACTCTTCAGCGGGCCGAGCTCGCAGGATGAGGTGGACGGCCGGCTCGATCCTGCGGTCGACGCGGCACGCATCCGGGCCATGTTCGTCGATCCCGCCCACGCCCGTCGCGGGCTGGGACGTCAGATCCTCGAGGCCGCCGAAGCGGACGCGGCCAGGGCCGGGTTCCGCACGTTCGAGCTCATGGCCACGCTTCCGGGCGTTCCGCTCTATCGCGCCTGCGGTTACGAGGAAATCGAGCGGGTCGCGATCGAGTTACCCGATGGGATGCGGCTGGACTGCCTGAAAATGCGTCGAGCCGCCGACTAGAAAATGCGCAAATCTCTCCTGATCCTCCTCCTGACCGCCCTGGCCTGCGCGCCGGCGGGTCCGCTCACGCAGCCGAACGACCGCGAGTGGAGCCTGATCACGGCCGACTATCAGTGGCTGGAGACGGTCCGCGCCAGCCAGAAAAAGCCGGAGCCGGCGGCGACGCGGAAAGAGCGGATCGAGCTGGCGCTCGACAACATGAAGAAGCTCGAGCCGACCTACAACGCCTTCATGGACAAGGTGCATGAGTATCACCAGCGCACCGGCGATCCGCGGGCCGCCGCGTTCCTGGCGCGGGAGAAGATCATGCTCGGCGACGAGTACATGTCGGTGCTCTCGCGCTATGAGAGGGCCCTCGATCTCTATCGCGAGGCGTTGGAGTTGCAGCCGAACAGTCCCGACGCCCAGCAGCGGATCGCCTACGTAAACGAGAAGCGTTTCGTCTCCATGACCGCCTTCGCCAACGTGAAGACCGGCATGAAGGAAGACGCCGTGCAGCGCCTGGTGGGGTTGCCGCGCGAGGACTGGATCAAGCAAGTCGTACAGAACAACCGGATCTTCTCGGTCTGGATCTACCCGAAATTCGATGCGGGCGCGGCCGCAATCTACTTTGACAACGGCGTCGTTTATCACACAAACTGGAACGCTGCCGCCCCGCCGGCGGCGTCCAAGCAGTGATGTTCGGGGGAAGGATGGAAGGGATGGAAGAACACCACGCTGTCGACGATCAGTCGCATTACGAGATCTCACTCACGGCCGGACAGGCCTTCGTCGCGTTCGTGCTGCTGCTGCTCTCGCTGGCCGCGTCGTTCGCATTCGGCCTCATGCTCGGCAAGGGCCAGGCCGACGAGCGCCTGGTCGTGCGCAAGGAAACGCCCGTCGTCACCGAGGCCGCGCTCATGCCGAAGAAAAACGTCGGCGAAATCGTCGAGCTCGGCGTCTCCGACGACGACTTCGCCGCTCCCGAGACCGAAACGACGGCCACGGCCGCACCGGTCACCGACTCCGCCGCGACCACGACTGCCGTGACGCCGGTCATCGAGGAAGACCCACCGCCAGCCACGACGACCGCACCGCAGCAGCCACCGACGACGACCGTCGCCGTTGCCGCACCAGCGGCTGTGCCGCACATCGCCCAGCTCCTCTCCACCGGCGACCAGAAAACCGCCGAAGCGCTGGCCGTGCGCGTCATCAACCGCGGCTTCAACACCGCCTACGTTGAGCGCGGCACCACGGACAAAGGCCCGGTGTATCGCGTCCGTATCCGCTTCGATTCCGAAGCCGAGGCAAGAGCGGCGGAGCCGAAGCTGCGCGAGTTCTCGAAGGAAGTGTGGATTACGGCCAAGTGATGGAAGTAGGCTGACTGCCTACTGAACCATGGACGAGCGCACCAGCAAGACCACCACACCCGAGCTCGAGGAGCTGCGCAAGACGCAGGCGGCGAAGAAGCGGCCGGCCGCGGATCCGACGCATATCCTCGACAAGGCCATCTACCAGCTCTGGGAGACGATCAACGATCTCGACCAGATCCAGCCCGAGCGGGTCGAGCATTACCGCGTCTCGATCTTCGGCAGCTCGCGCATCCGGCGCGGCGATCCGATCTACGAAGAGGTGCGGAAGCTGAGCGCCGAGGTGGCCCGGATGGGCATCGACATCGTCACCGGCGGCGGGCCGGGGCTGATGGAAGCGGCGAACGCGGGGGCGGTGGAAGGGCAGAGCGGCAAGTCGCGCTCGTTCGGACTGGCCATCCATCTGCCCACCGAGGAAGCCGCCAACCCGTTTGTCGACAAGGTCTTTCGGCATCGCACGTTCTTCTCGCGGCTGCACCACTTCATCCGGCTCTCGTCGGCATTCATCGTCATGCCGGGAGGCATCGGCACGGCGCTGGAGCTGTTCATGGTCTGGCAGCTGCTCCAGGTCAAGCACATGAAGGAGCATCCGCTCATCCTGGTCGGTACAATGTGGCCCGGATTGATCGAATGGCTGCAGGGCTCGATGCTGGAGCGCGGTCTCGTCAGTCCGACCGACTTCGACGTGGTCAAGCTCGTCGGCTCCTCCGAGGAAGCCATCCCGATCATCCGCGAGTCGCACGAACGATGGCTGCAACAGGAGAGAGAGAATGCCAGTTCCGGAACAAATCCTTGAAGCGCTGAAGAAGGTCAAATTCCCCGGCCTTTCGCGCGACATCGTGTCGTTCGGATTCGTCCGCGACGTCGTGGTGAGCGGCGACGCCGTTTCCTTCACCATCCACTTCCAGACCGAGAACCCCGCCGTCGGACAGCAGATCGCGCGCGACGCCGAGGCGGCCGTGCGCGCGCTGGAAGGCGTGCGCGATGTGAAGGTCAACCTCGAGATCGGCGCGAAGACCGGTTCCGCCAGCGGAGGCGCCATCCCCGCGCAGCCGAACGCGCTCGAAGGGGTGAAGTACCGCATCGCCGTGGCCTCGGGGAAGGGCGGCGTCGGGAAGTCGACCGTCTCCACGAACCTCGCCCTCTCGCTTCGTGCACTTGGATTCAGCGTGGGCCTGCTCGACGCCGACATCTACGGTCCGTCGCAGCAGATGATGCTCGGCATCGAAGGCCGCCCGCAGATCGACGACCAGGACGAGAAGATCGTCCCGATGGAGCGCCACGGCATCAAGACCATGTCCCTCGGCCTGATCACCGATCCGGACACGCCGGTGATCTGGCGCGGGCCGATGGTGATGAAAGCGATCGACCAATTCCTGACCGATGTGAAGTGGGGCAACCTCGACTTCATGGTCATCGACCTCCCGCCCGGCACCGGCGACGCCCAGCTTACGCTCACCCAGAAAGCCGGCCTCACCGGCGCCGTGGTCGTCACCACGCCGCAGGACGTGGCCCTCATCGACGCCCGAAAAGGCCTGGCCATGTTCCGCAAAGTGAACGTGCCCGTCCTCGGAATCGTCGAGAACATGAGCTACTACATCTGCCGCCACTGCGGCGAGCGCGAAGAAATCTTCGGCCACGGCGGCGGCCGCAAAACCGCCGAAATGCTCGGCGTGCCGTTCCTCGGAGAAGTCCCCATCGACCCCAAAGTCGTCGTCGGCGGCGACACCGGCGAACCGATCGTCTCATCCGACCCGAAAGCCCCGGCGTCACTGGCGTTCAAGGAGCTGGCGAGACAGGTGGTGGATCAGGTGCAGTCCGGCATGGCCGGGCACACGCACCACGCGCACGATCATGAGCATGATCACGCGCACGCGCATTGAACTGAGAGGGCAGAGCGCGGAGGGCAGAGGGCAGAAGTGCCCGCCGCCCACGTCGTGCCTTTCTTCTGCCCTCTGCCCTCTCAGCGCTTGCGCGCCCGAACCGCCGCCACGAACCGTGCCGCATCCGCGCTCGAGAAGTCACGCAGGATCTCCGTCCCGTTCACTTTCAGCTCGGCGAAGACCGGCTTGTTCTGGTCGTTGACGATCCTGAGGCTGCCGTCGCGGTAGTTCACGCTGCGGATGGCCGCGATCGGGTACTCGACCGACTTGCCGACCGCCATGCGTACGCCGGCCAGCACCAGCTCTTCGAAGAAGCCCGTCTCTTTCTTCTTCTTCTCAGACTCCATCTTGGCCAGCGTGGCGTCGCTCAGCTGTACGGCGATCACGTCGTCGACCAGGAGGAGCATCGCCGAACGGTCGCGCGTCCGGATGGCCACCTTCGCGTCGCGCGCGTCATACCGCGGCCCCATCTCCGCCCGCGGGTCATCCGAGCTCAGCGAAATCGAGATTCCATCCTCAGCGGAGGCCACTCCGCCCCACAGCAACAGCGCCAGCGCAACGACCGGGATCTTTTTCATGCAGATCTATACGGCGCGGTGCGCGCGCAGTTGCAGCTGCGCAGAGGGCAGAGCGCAGAGCGCAGCGGGCAGAAGTTCCCGGCCCGCCCACGTCGTGCCTTTTTCTGCGCTCTGCCCTCTGCGCTCTGCCCTCTGCCTTCTGATATCTTCCCGCCCGCATGATCAACAAGGTCATTTCCTCGGCCGATGAAGCGGTGCAGGACATTGCGGACGGCTCGATGCTCGTCGTGGGCGGGTTCGGGCTGTGCGGGATTCCGGAGAATCTGATCAACGCGCTGGTGAAGTCGGGCGTGAAGGGTTTGACGTGTGTCTCGAACAATGCCGGCGTGGATGACTGGGGGCTGGGGCTGCTGCTCCGGACCAGGCAGATCCGCAAGATGGTCTCCTCGTACGTGGGCGAGAACGCGGAGTTCGAGCGGCAGTATCTGGCCGGTGAGCTGGAAGTGGAGTTCGCTCCGCAGGGGACGCTGGCCGAGCGGATGCGCACCGGCGGCGCCGGCATCCCGGCGTTCTACACGCCGGCCGGGTTCGGGACGCTCGTGGCGGAAGGTAAAGAAACGCGCGAGTTCGACGGGCGCATGTACGTCATGGAGCGCGGCATCGTCGGCGACTTCTCGCTCGTGGCCGCCTGGAAGGGCGATCGCCTCGGCAATCTCATGTATCGCAAGACCGCCCGCAACTTCAATCCCATGGCCGCCACGGCCGGAAAGATCTGCATCGCCGAGGTCGAAGAGCTCGTCGAGCCCGGCCAGCTCGATCCCGACTGCGTGCACACGCCCGGCATCTTCGTGCACCGCATGATCGTTGCGCCGCGGGTGAAGCGCATCGAGCAGCGGACGGTACGCAAGTCGTAACGGTTTGAAAAAACGTCGGAAGGTTCTGACGCGGGCGGAAGTCGTCTCCTGGCTGCAGCGCCGCCATTGGCTGCGCGTGCACATGTTCCTCATCGTGACGGCCACCTTCCTGGCCGGACTGCTGATGACGAAGCTGCTGATGATCAGCGGCGTCGATCTCCTCTGGCTGCGCTACGCGCTGGCGGTGTGTGCTGCGTACCTGGCGTTCCTGGTCATCATCCGGCTCTGGATCTGGTACGTCTGTTACGGAGTTTGGTACGACGGGTCCGACGGCATCGATCTGTTCGTGCGCCAGATGGACAAGGTCGAGTGGGTCGAGCTCGGTGGCGGCGGTCAGTTCGGTGGCGGAGGGGCTAGCGGAACGTGGGCATCGCCGGACGGCGTGCCCGTGGAGATGGAGATCTCGACCGCACCCGCGAAGCTCGCAGGCGGCAGTGGCTCGGACAAGAGCGGCTGTCTCTCGCTCGACATCGGCGGCGACGAAGGCTGTTTCGTCGTGATCCTGCTGGCGGTGCTCATCGGCGTGCTCCTCATCGCCGGCGGGTATCTGGTCTATGCCGCCCCGGCCATCCTCGGCGAGGCGGTGTTCGAGGCGCTGCTCGCGGCCGCGCTGGTGCGCCGGACGAGAAAGCTGGCCGCCGCGGGATGGGTGGGCTCCATCTTCCAGTCGACCGTGTGGATCTTTCTGGCCGTGCTGGCGATCTCCATCACCCTCGGCTGGTACGCGCAGAAGAGCTGTCCGGAGGCCCTCCGCATCCGCGACGCCATCAACTGCGGCGCCGCTGCGCGTGAATCGCGCCTTCGCTGAATCCGAACCAGCGCGGATAGGGGAACGCCCGCAGCAGGTCGAAGCCGGGCACGTCGCGGTTGAAGGTGAGGATGTAGCGGTCGTCGATCACGCCGACGCCGCGCTTGCCGAGGTCCTTGCGTCCGGCGCGCAGGGCCAGGAGGGCGTTGATCTCGTAGCCGCCGTCCATCTGCTCGAGCGTGACGCCGTTGGCGCGCAGGTAGGCGTAGGCGTCCCAGCGCGCGCGGTTCCAGGCCAGATACTCGGCGGTGCCGCTGGTGGCGAAGACGATGGCCATGGCCAACGCGGCCGCGGCGGCGATTCTCGCCGGCCGCGTGATCTGCGCGCGGTTCGTCAGCAGAATGACCAGCACGACGAAGGGCCAGGCGGTGTCGATCGAGTAGCGGTCGAAGTAGATCGACATCCCGGCCGCGATGAGTGTGGCGCAGAGGAGGTAGACGGCGCAGTAGCGGATCAGCAGGTCGTCCTTGCGCAGCGAGACGACCGTGAGCGACAGAGCGAATGCCGCGCCGACCGTGGTGACGATCATCAGCGTCACCTTCACGATCCACGGCAACGCGAACGGATGCGGCATGCGCAGCGTGAAGACGTCGCGCAGGGTGGGCGGCCCCAGGCCGAAGTCGGTGAACACGTTGCCGGAGTTCATGTAGGGGATCGGCATGCCCACGCGCATCGTCATACGCCAGGCCACGAGCGCGAACGCGATCGCAGCGAGGCCGATGACCGCGCGCGAAAGACGGGGACGTTCGCGCGACAGGAGCAGGAGCAAGAGCGGCGCGGCAAAGAACAACGCCACGTTCTGCCAGTTGAAGAAGACGTAGTGCACCGAGCGCATGGCCAGCATGGACAGTGTTGGCCGGTGCAGGGCCAGCTCCTTCTCCGATCCCACGAGCACGCCGCTCACGACCAGCAACGCGAAGACGGCCAGCGCGGCCGCATACGCCGCCGCCAGTTTTTTGCGCCGGGCCATGAGCGCCACGACGAGAGGAGCGAGCGCATTGAGGACGGCGAACTGCCGCGTGAAGAACGACGCCACGGTGGCCGCGAACGCCAGCGCCAGCCACACGCCTTCGCGCTCCGCCGCCAGGACGAACATCCACGCCGCCACGATGGAGAGGAAGACGAATGGCACGTGCGTCATCGACGTGAACGAGGCCCAGAAGAAGAGCGGATGGAAGAGGAGTGCAGCCGCGCCGAACAGGGCCAGCTCGCGGCGGACCTGCACGCGGCGCAGCAGCAGATAGAGGAGGATCGTCGAAGCGAGCGACAGCGCCAGCACAGACAGCCGGAGCACGGTGAAGGTCTCGCCGAACACCGACGCCCACATCGCGCCCCAGAAGAACTGCAGATACGCCGTGGCCGAGGCGAAGGGCGTGAACTGCACGCGCCCGGTCTGCAGCAGCGTGAAGGTCGTGAAACCGACGCCCCAGTCATCGTCGAGCGGAAAGTTCCCGCGCGGATCGACGAGGAGCACCGCGGCGATGAAGATCGCGATCAATACGAGCGGTGCGGGGAGCCGCCTCATGTACGCCCGGCATTATGATGGCACCTTGAACGGGATCGCGCATCCGCGGCCGCGATTCGCCGCGGCGCTGGCCGTGGCGGCATGGGCGGCCATCGGCGCCGGGGCGTTTCAGAAGCTCTACGTAACCATCCACTTCAAGGACACCGTTGCACTGCGCGCGTTCTGGACCGAGGCACCGTTCCGCCGCATCCCGGGACTGCGGCAGCTGCTCTTCGAAGTCGAAGCGAGGACGAAGCCCGGCGATCGCGTCCTTCTCTGGACGCCGCATCGTCCGTGGCAGGGCGGGTACGGTTACGCGTTCCGGCGCGCGCAATATGTGCTCGCCGGCCGCGACGTGATTCCGCTGCTCGACCGCGCGCGCGACGTCGTCGACGAGCGGAACATCGACCGCGCCACGTACATCGCCTGCTGGCCCGCGTGTCCACCCATTCCCGGCTTCGACGTCATGTGGCGCAGTGAACACGGCACTCTGCTGAGGCGGCGTTGAGACGTCCGCTGCAGCTCATCGGCGAGACCTATCTCCTCGGCAGCGCCGCGCTGGCGTTCTCGCTGATGGCGTTCTCGGTGGCCGGCATTCGCTGGTCGCGGACGGTGGTGATCGTCGCTGCGATCATGATCCTCATCGCCTCGATCTTGGCCATCCGCCGGCAACGCCCGTTCGAGTGGCCGAGCCTCGGCTGGGCCAATCTCATCGACCTCCTCACGCTCGCGCTCATCGCCGGCTACGTGCGCGTGACCACGCTCGCTCCGCCCGCGGAAGCCGACTTCTATGCCATCTGGGGAGCGAAGGCGAAGCAGTTCTTCATGACCGGCGGCATCGATTGGCGCTTCCTGGCCGACCCGTTGAATTTCCCGTCGCACGTCGATTACCCGATTCTCCAGCCTCTTCTGTACGACGTGCAGGCGCTCCTCCTCGGCCGATGGCCGGATGAGCGCTGGCTCGGCCTGGTCCACATCGCCGCGAGCGGGGCCGCGCTCCTGGTGATCCGCGGTTATCTCGCCGATGAAATGCCGAAGCTGGCCCGCGCGGCGGCGACGCTGATCCTCATGCCGCTCGTGTTCTCGCCCTTCTTTGGGCTGCCCGAGGGACTCTTGGCCGTGTACGGAACGCTGGCGCTGCTCTTTCTGCGGCGCGCCATCCGCGATGACGACGCTGGGCTGGCCTTGCGCGGCGCGGTGTACCTCGGGCTGGCGGCATCGTGCAAGAACGAGGGGCTGTCGCTAGCGATCGCCATCGCACTGGCCCTCCTGCTGACGCGGCCGCGCTTCGTGATCCGGCTCTGGCCTGCGCTGGCCATCGCGCTTCCGTGGCTGCTGCTGCGGTCGTACTACGGCCTGCGCAACGACCTCGTGCAGGAGGGGCTGATGGGCCGGATGACGGCTCACCTCACCCATCCCGGTCCCATGCTCCGTGCGCTGGTCGAAGTGCCGCACGGCAGCAACCTGTTCTGGATCGGCGTCGTGCTGGCGTGCGCCATCGGCGTGCGGCGGCTGGTGCGCGAAGAACGTTTTCTGGCCCTGGCCATCCTCGGGCAGCTGCTCTTCTTCATCGGTGCGTACATCGTCACGCCGAACGAAGTGGTGTGGCACGTACGCACCTCGTGGGAGCGCCTGGCGCGTCAGCTGCTGCCGGCCGTGGCCCTGCTCGCGCTCCTGGTCACTGTGATACGTTTTCGCGTGGGAGACACGAATGCCACTGACTCGTGATCAGATTGTCCGCCGTGCCGCGCAGGAGTTGCGCGACGGTTACTACGTCAACCTCGGCATCGGGATGCCGACGCTGGTGGCCAACAACATCCCTCCGGGGATGGAGGTCATCCTGCAATCGGAGAACGGGATCCTCGGCCTCGGACCGTTCCCTGCTGAAGACGAAGTCGACGCCGATCTGATCAACGCCGGCAAACAGACCGTCACCGTCCTGCCCGGCGCCTCCTTCTTCTCCAGCGCCGACTCCTTCTCCATGATCCGTGGCGGCAAAGTCGACCTCTCCATCCTCGGCGCCATGCAGATCTCCGCCCGCGGCGACATCGCCAACTGGATGGTCCCCGGCGCCATGGTCAAAGGAATGGGCGGCGCCATGGACCTCGTCGCCGGCGCCAAACGCCTCATCGTGACCATGGAACACGTCACGAAAAAGGGCGACAAGAAAATCCTCGAGAAGTGCAACCTCCCCCTCACCGGCGTCGGCTGCGTCAACCGCATCATCACCGACTACGCCGTCATGGATGTGACCCCCGAAGGCCTCAAACTCATCGAAGTCGCCCCCGGCGTCACCCCGGACGAAGTGCAGGGCATGACCGAGCCGGCGCTGATCATCGGGGAAGTGAAAGAAATCGCGGTGTAGCAACCGGAGAACCACATGGCGCTCTTTCTGCCGCCGGGGAATCTCGACGATCTCAAAGAACCGGGACAGTTGGAGGCGTGGAGCAAGGTCGTCGAAGGCCATCTCGTACGGGCCATCGGGACTCTGGAGAGGAACACCGGTGTCTCCCAGCTTGTCAGCCCGTTGTCGGGCGCCGACGATTTTCGCTTGCGCCTGATCCCGTGGCTCACGCCGCCGCAGACGACCTACGACCACGAAGAGCTTGCGGACGCGCGCAGGATCACCGACGACCCCAATGACTCCCGCAGCACGCAGGACGAGTACTCGGAGTGGTACACGCACCGCGACGCCGAGGGACGGGTCACCAGCGTCGACCTGACCACGGAACTGCCCGAGTACTGGACGAGCCTCGCGGAGTTGATGCCGCGCGATCAGTTCCTGGCCTTGTACCGTAGCGTCGGCAATTCGCTGGCCGAGGAGGCGGACATCTTTCCGGGCGGCATTTACAGGGAGAACAACCGGTGGAACTCGGCCGACGGCATCGTGCACATGATCCAGACCATCAACAACCTGGAGGCCGCGGTCGGCCTCATCCGGGACGCGATCGTCTGGACTCTCGCCTCTGACGATGAGCATGACCTGGACGCGGTCATCGACTGCCAGGACTGCACGCGCTTCCTCTCGCGGCATCACGCCGATCCCACCGTCATCGCGCACTTCAACCGCCTGGCGCGCGAAGGGCGGTTCATCACGCTCGAGAATCCCATCGGCGTCTACATCGTCGGCATCGACACCGACGGCTGGGTCACGCCGGACGGCAGCGATCCGCGGAAACTCGTCCGATACACACGTGGCAATCCGCCCGTGCGCGCGCGCATCGCCGAGCCGGATGGACGCTTCCCATTGTCCGAGGTCACCATCGGCGGCGAGCCGATCCTCTCGGGGAGCCAGATCGCCGAGCGCACCACGGTCGGCGTCCGCGCTCTCGTCGGACCGCCGGGGCAAGTGCGGCCCACGAGAGGGAGGACGTGCAGGAAGCGCGGCGCGGCACCGCCTCCGCCCGCCGCGGACGCACTGACGATCGTGGAAGAGACCGTGACGATCATCCTGGGGAGAACGCGATGACCGAGCCGGAGCTGCGCGGCGACGAGATCCAGGGCGACAGCCTGGCCGGCTTCCGCAAGGACCATGTGGCCTTGCTCTTCCTCCGCTTCGATGAGACCCGCATCGGTGCCGTGAAAGAGTGGCTCGGCAAGCTCTGGCCGCGCCTGGCCACGCTCAATGCCGTGGCCCAGTTCAACGACGCCTACCGCACCATGCGCAGGATGTTCAAGGCCCGCGTCGACGCCAGAACGCTGCCGCCCGATCCCGAGCTGTACGCCATTTGGGTGAACATCGCCTTCACTGCCAGCGGCATTGCCAAGCTCGCCGGACCCGGCGCCCTGACCGGCTTCGAGACCGCCTTCGTCATGGGCGCCGAGGCGCGCGCCGGCGTCATCGGCGACGCCGAAGACGGCTCGCCCGGATCGCCACAGACGTGGATCGTCGGCGCGGGAAAGAACGTTCCCGACGCCATGCTGAACATCGCCGTCGACTACGAGCCGGACCTCGCCGGCACCGTGGCCGCGATGCGCAGCGAGCTGGCGACGTTCGGCGGCGCCATCGAGATCATCCACATCGACACCGGCAACGCCAAGATCGCCCCGCAGAAAGGACACGAGCACTTCGGCTTTCGCGACGGGATCTCGCAGCCCGCCGTACGCGGCATCCTGGACGCGCCCACGCGGCCGCTGCTCACGCCGCGCCTCATCCCCGAGGACGATCCGCAGCATCCCGGATGCGCCGCGCCGGGCGTTCCGCTCGTCCAGCCGGGCGAGTTCGTCCTCGGCTACATCCGCCAGGATCCGGACGATCCTGATGAAACGCAGCAGCAACTGCCCACGCCGCCCGAGCCCGAGTGGGCGCGCGACGGCTCCTATCTCGTCTACCGGCGGCTTGCCCAGAACGTGCCCGAGTTCCGCGCCTTTCTCGACGACGGGGCCGCGGAGCTGACCCGTGCCGGATTCACGGGCATCGACGCCGGCCGCTTCGGCGCCATGTGCGTCGGCCGCTGGAAAGACGGCTCGCCCATGGCGCGCACCCCGCTCGTGCCCGATCCGGTCATGGCCGCCCATCCCACCGGACCGCAGGACTTCTATTTCTGGAAGGACACGCCCTCCGCCGACGGCCGTCCCTCCGCGACCATGGACGCCGACGGACAGCGCTGTCCGGTCTCGGCACACATCCGCAAGATCAACCCGCGCGACGAAGCCACCGACACCGGCCACAACCCGCGCACCCTGCGCCGGCGCATCATCCGCCGAGGCGTCACGTACGGCCCGAGCTACGACGTCCGGCCCGACGAAGAGCGCGGCCTGCTCTTCCTCTGCTACCAGGCCTCCATCACCGACCAGTTCGAATTCCTCTGGCGCCTCTGGGCCAACAAGAACGACACCCCGCGCGGCAGCGCCGGCATCGATCCCATCATCGGCCAGAACCCGCTCCAGCCGAGGGACACGCACTTCGTGCAGGGCAACCTCGACGCCACCGTCACCACGGACCGCCGATTCATCTTCAGCACCGGCGGCGCGTACCTGTTCGCGCCGTCGATCTCGGCCATCCGGGACGTGCTGGCGCGATGAAGACCGCCGTGGCCCTGCTGGCCGTTCGTCAGTGAACGTCGCCGGGGGCTGCTGCGGCACGCGCCTCCCGGTAGCGCACGAGTGCCTCCTCGCCCTCGAGGAACTTCATGGCCACGGCAGCCGCGCGCTCACTCTGGAACGAGGCCAGCAGATCGACGAGAACATCCCTGCTGTTGTCGCTGAACCGGCGGATCGCACTTTCGATGAGAGGCAGCGACTCGAGGTCTCCTTGCGCGGCCAGCCCGAGGACGGCCGCGTAAACGAGGCCGTCGTCGTCCGTGGCCAGAGCGCCACGCAGGAGCGCGCGCGAGCGCGGATCCTTGCCGGCCACTTCGAGAGCGCCCTGTCCCATCCACCGATACTCATCCGGATCCACGCCCCGCTCGGCGCAATGCTGGAGGAACTCGGGCGAAGGCTCACCGTTGACGTACGGAAACCGGAGCGCAGTCCCGGCGTGGCTCACCAGCTCATTCCAGATCTCCGAGTCATTGCCCCTTCGCAGGAGCGCACCGGCCAGGCGATGCCGTTCGCTGTACGTGTCCGCCGTGGCGTAGCGGCTTCGCAGAAGCGCCACGGACGAGGCGTCGCCCTGACGGGCCGACTCCATCAACGCATTGTTGAGCTCATAGTCGCTGCACAAGGGACGATCGAAACGATCGGCCGGCGGGTTGTCCGAACAAGCACGTCCGCACGTGAACTCAATCGTCTCGGGCACCACGAAGGAAAGATCCTGGTCAGGAACCGTCGTCAACTCTCCACGAACCAGAACACTCTGCTGCTCCGGCGCCGCCCCGCCTTCGAGCTCGAAGTGAATCTCGTACTCTCCCTCGGCCACCCCCGCGAAGCGATAACGTCCTTCCCCGTCGCTCACCTCGGTCCGCGTCAACGCCGGCGATTCCAGCCGGACCGTGCAGCCGGGAAGCGGACCGCCCCCGATCGTCACCCGGCCCTCCACCGCCGACAGCGGAACAGCCATCATGGGCAACGAGAGGACACTCAAGAGAAGCAGCAACGCGCGTCGCATGAGGGAAGGGTAGGACGTCTGCGCAGCCGCGTGCGTGAGCATTCTGGGAACAAACATCGGTGCCGCGCGGAGTACTGGCAGGTCGCGTGAGAGGAGACGGAGTCACACCTTCGATTACCGATTCCTCCGGCGAACCATCCATTTTGAGAGATCGCACGTCTTGGACGTCAAGTCACCCCAATCCGGGGATGTCCGCCATCTCCGGCCAGGCGAACGCCGCCGCGAACCCGGGCACCTCGCGCGACAGCCACACCGAATGCACCGACACGAGCCCGAGCAACTCCCGCGCGAGCACCGCACTCACCGTCATTCCATCGATCGCGGCCAGCCGCTCCAGCGTCACCACCTCCATCCGCGGAATGCGCACTTCCAGATCCGTCAGCCGCAACAACTCCGGAATCGCCTCCGCCATCTCGGCCCCGAGCGCCTCCTCCACGACTTCCTGCGACCAGAAGTCCATCCCGAACGACACCAGCTCCGCCCACGGCAGCACCAACCCGTCGTCTGAATCGACTCCCTCCACTTCCCCCGACTCGATCCACCCCCGTATATCGCGCCAGCCCATTCCCAGCAACACCGCCGCCTCGGCGATGGAGTAGGTGGGGCGGGGGTGGAGGAAGAGGGAGCGGATGTTCTCGGCGACGGGCATTCTCGACTCCTTTGGTTGTCTTGTCGCGAGCGACCGATATCAACTATCGACGATGGAGGTTACATCAACGATCGTTGAAGATCAATTCGACGTGGCGGTCGAGGCAAAGATCTTCGGGAAACGATTGCGCCAACTGCGTCTCGACGCGGGATGGACGCAGGAACAGCTCGCTGAAGCAGCAGGGATCACCACAACGTACACGAGCGATCTCGAACGAGGCACGAAGGTGCCGAGCCTCACCATCACGCTGCGGATCAGCCGCGCTCTCAAGATCTCGGTCGCGGAACTTCTCCGCGACTTCACCATCGACGCGGTGCGCCGGATGTCGCTAGGCTGAAAAGATGACAGGGGCTATTCTCTTGACGTCGTAGCGAGTCGAGCGACAAGCAGCTATTCAACAGAGTTCCAGGCGCATTTCGGGCTGACGCGCCATACACAGAGTCACGGCTACCATAGCGACGAAAGCGGTTATGTCAGCAATCTTGTCGAGCTACGATCCATATCAGTGCGCGATATGAATGCGCGTGAGCGGAAAATCTATGGCCTCCACGCGAAAAAAGATCCCGACGTTCAGTAGCGAAGACGAAGAGCGCGAATTTTGGTCAACCGCGGACTCCACGGAATACATCGATTGGTCCAAGGCCAAGGAGCGTCCGCTTTCGCGCTTGAGACCGACGCTACGAACAATTTCTATTTCACATGAAGCAGAAAAGTCCCGTTGAACCTCTGGACGATGACCTCCGGCCAGAGTACGGCCCGGAGTTCTTCAAGAATATGAACCCGAATCGATTTGCGAATGTAGAGATCGCGCCTCAGCGCACGGCCTCGAAACGGCGGCAGAAGCGCAAGGCTTCGTAAACGCGTCTCCGCGCCGCTGCCGCGCGGAGCTATCCCCGCAACCGCGCAAACACGCGCTCCAACTGCTCGCGGTTCATGCGCCCCGCGCCTGGCGATAGATCTCCCAGCGTTCCTCGGGCGTGAGGATTCCGCAGAAGGGGTCGGTCTGCCGCAGTCTCTGTCCTTCGTCGCTTTCGTCGAGCAGGATGGCCCGGACTTCTTCCCACGGTTGGTCGAGGAGTCTTAGCCACTCGCGTGCGGAGACGATTCCCTGCGCCACCCAGCGCTCGCAAACGCGCTTCGCGTGCGCGAGACCCTGGCGCTCGGGATCGGCGTCGATCTTGGCCACGATGCGCCGCACCATCTCGAGGCTGCGCCGGTCGATGTCCTGGTGGGTGCGCACTGCGGAATTGTAGCGGCTCCGGGAGTGACGAACGATATCCCCCGCCTCCGGGCGGCACAGACGCAGTGTGTTCATCGATAACGCAGGTGTGTTTTCGTCGTGACGCACGTGCGTCCATACCGGGATACGCCTGATTGGGCTTGGCGCGCGGGTGCCGCTGCCGGGGCACGGCTGTGTTGAGGCGTGACACGGGTGTGTCGCCGCAAAGCACCGGTATTTCGGTGTGACGCCGGTGGGTTTCTTCGCCCGCGACGCAGGTGAGCTTTTGTGGCGACACAGCTGCGTTTGGCGTGACGCAGGTGTGTTCCGGCAACGCACGTGTGTGCCGGCGCGACGCCGGCGTGTGGTCTCGCCCGTGACACCGGTGTGTCGCGACCGCGACGCACCTGCGTTTTGGCGTGACGGAGGTGTGTTTCGGCAACGCGCGTGTGTGTCACGCCCGCGACACACCTGTGTCTTGCCCCGCGACGCAGGTGTGCGTTGGCCGCGACACACCTGTGCTTTGGCGTGACGGAGGTGTGTTTTGGCAAAGCACAGGTGTGTCACGCCCGCGACACACCTGCGTCTTGTCCGCGACGCAGGTGTGCGTTTGCCGCGGCACACCTGTGTTTTGGCGTGACACAGGTGTGTTTTGCCGCGACGCACCTGTGTTTTGGCGTGACACAGGTGTGTTTTGCCGCGACGCACCTGCGTTTTGGCGTGACGCAGGTGTGTTTTGCCGCGACGCACCTGCGTCACGGCGTGTCACAGGTGTGTTCGGCGCCTGTCCCTACGAGTTCGGACTGACGCCGAACGTGAACACGGCGTCGCCCGTATCGTTGCGGACCTCTGAGGCGTAGCCGTAGATCAATTCGCCGGACGAGTTCATGTTGACGACCAGCCCTTCCTGCGGCGGAACTCCGAAGGCGGCGGCGATGTCGTTGTACTGCACGAACGAATGCGGTTGTACGGTGACGCTACGGGTGGTGATGTTCGTGCCGTTGTGGTCGTTGACGAAGATTGAGACGAGGACGGGGGTGTCGTTGGGGTTGGCGACGCCGATGTTGAGGCGGTTGGCGGAGGTGGTGGACAGGCCGTAGAGGAAGGCCTGGCGGCTGAGGCGTCCCAGGCCGATTCCCGGGACGCCCTGTCCGAACTGTCCGGCGGGGTTGCCGACGTTGTAGATCCGGGCGCGGGCTTCGGGGGTGAAGACGCCGCCGTCGATCTCGAGCATGCCGCCGGTGTTGGTCCTGCCGAAGGTGTTCAGGCAGATGTCGGTGAGGGTGATGGTGGTGAACGGGGTGGTGACGTTGATGGTGTGCACCTGAACGGGCTCGCCGCCGGACGGGTAGTAGCGCAGCGTGAGCACATAGTTGGCAGTGCCCGGGTTGGCGATGAATACGTCCGTCTGCCATTGCGTCCCGCCGGCTCCCGGGAAACGGCCGATGACCGGGAAGATGATCTTCTCGCCGCTGACGTTCAGGGCATGAGCTTGCGGAACGGCAGCGAAGGGGAGGATCAGCAGCAGGGCGATCAGGAAACGGCGCATTCGGTTTTCTCCTAGGCCGGCGATTGTAGGGGTGCGCCTCGATTGCACCGGAACTATCTTTGATGCCAAGGAGGTGCTCATGCGCCGCACCGTGCTCGTCCTGGCCGTCGTGCTGCTGTTCCTTCCGGCCTGTTTCTCCAAGCCGGTCTACGTCGATCCGCTCAGCGTTCCGTCTGCGACCCGGCGCGTGGGGCCTTTCCAGGCGTGCCGTGAGGTCAGCCGCTTCCGCTGCGCGGCGGATCAGTGCCGCGGGGCGAACATGGATTACGTGACGCTGCACTGCAACGGAGGAAGGGCAGTCAACCGCTGCGTGGCGAACCTGAAGTGCAGTAGCAAGTGAGGGTGTACAATTCTCTTCGTGCGTAAGGGGTGGGTGGTGTTCTTCCTGGTTTTACAGGCCGCGGTTCTCGTTTCTGCCTCCGCCGCGGTTTCTCCCATCGCCTCCACCCAGATCGATCCGGAAGTCCGGGCCACGCTGACGCGCGACTACGGGATCGAGGTCACGGTGCAGCCGCACAAGGGCGATGCCTGGTCGCGTCTGGCCCGCCGCTTGACCGGCGATGCCGCGAACTGGGAAGACCTGGCCGCGCACAATCAGGCCGACGAGAATCTGCAGAGCGAACGGCCGATCCGCGTTCCTTTCGCGTTGCTGCGTCCGGCCTTGCAGCGCGACATCATCCGCACTCTTTTCCCGCGCGACGAGATGACTCCGGCTGGCTGGAAGCATGTCGTCGTCGGCGCCCGCGGTATCGAAGGGGAGTCGCTCTGGAACATCGCCGAATGGCTGACCGGCGACGGCGCGAACTACTCCCTCATCCGCAAGGCCAATCCCGCCCAGGGACTCTCGACCCGCAAAGGTGACGTGATCCTCGTTCCGAAACGATTGCTCTCCGCCGCATTCGGCGGGGGCCTGGAGGAAGAGAATGCACCAAAGACGGCAGCGGAGGTTCGGAAGCTCACGGACGATGCGACTCAGCGTGCAGCAGCGGATGAAAATGTTCCGGAGGCGACTGCGACAGCCGTCCTGGGACAGCCGTCGCTGACGTACGAGCGTGCGTCGGCGGAACCTCATGCCGTCTATCGCCTGCAGAAGGGCGAAGCTCTCTATTCGTCGGTGGCCATCCGCTTCACCGGCCGCGTCTACGCCAAGGATGTCTACGACGTCCTCGATCGCATCACCAAGTTCAACGAGATCGAGGACGTCTCCCGCCTTCCCGTCGGCTATCGGGTGAAGATCCCGATGGACCTGCTGCTCCCCGAATATCTGCCGCAGGACGATCCGACGCGCGTGGCCCGCGAGGCCACGAGGCGCGAGAGCGCCAAGGTGGCCAAACGGACGCGCGCCGCGGATCTGGCCGGCGTGCACGTGATCCTCGATGCCGGCCACGGCGGCAACGATCCCGGCACCGCGCACGACGATCTCTGGGAGTCGACCTACGTCTACGACGTGGCCTGCCGCGTGCGCCGGCTGCTGGAAAAAGACAGCGAAGCGAAGGTGTCGATGACGACGCGGTCGAAGAAGTACGGCTACTCGGTCGTGGAGAAGAACGTCCTCGATCCGGCCAGCGATCACGCCGTGCAGACCACGCCGGTGTTCCGGCTGGACGATGCCATCGTAGGCGTGAACCTGCGCTGGTACCTGGCCAACTCGATCTTCCGGCGGGCCATGAAGGGCGGCGTGCCGCGCGAGAAGGTGGTCTTCCTCTCCATCCACGCCGACTCGCTCCACCCGTCGCTGCGCGGCGGCATGGCCTACATCCCCGGAGCGAGCTTCGTGACCGGCTCGTACCAGAAGTCCGGTCCGATCTACCTGGCCCGCGCCGAGGTGCGGGAGCAGCCCAGCGTCACGCACTCGAGAGAAGACGCCCTGCGCGCGGAGGGACTGTCGCGCGAGCTGGCCGAATCGGTGATGGACTCCTTCCGCGAAAAGGGCCTCTTGGTGCACCCGTTCGAGCCCGTGCGCGACAACGTCATCCGCAACCGCAAAGAATGGGTCCCGGCCGTCATCCGCAACAACCAGGTCCCCACGCGCATGCTCCTCGAGGTCTGCAACCTCGGCAACCGCAAAGACCGCGAGCTCCTGAAGACGAAAAAGTACCGCCAGCAACTGGCCGAAGCCATCTACCGGGGGTTGGTGGACTTTTACTCGATCACGCGGGAAGCGCCGCTGCCGGCGGTGGTGGCGAGCGGGGCGGCGAGGTGAGCGGTTGAGCGATTGGGCGAACGGGGGAAGGCTCAGAGGCTCAAAGGCTCACAGGCTCAGAGCCGCGCTGGCACGGGCCTCTGCGCCTCTGAGCCTCTGCGCCTCCGCAATCGCTCAACAGCTCAACAACTTCCTCCCCTATAATCCGCGCCCGCAATGCCTCGCTCTTTCGAAGGGGATCTCAGTGCCGCCGGTCTTCGCATCGGTGTCATCGCCAGCCGGTTCAACGACGAGATCGTTTCCGGGCTGATCGAGGGTGCGCTGACGTGCCTGGAGCGGCATGGGGCGAACGATGACGACATCGCCATCTATCGCGTGCCCGGCGCGTTCGAGATTCCGACGCTGGCCGTGAACCTGGTGGACGCGCACGATGCGCTGATCACCCTGGGGTGCCTGCTGAAGGGCGACACGCCGCATTTCGAGTTCATCTCCACCCAGGTGACGAATGAGATCTCGCGCGTGTCCGTGGAGGCCCGGCTGCCGATCGCCTTCGGAGTGATCACCTGCAATACGTACGAACAGGCCGTGGAGCGCTCTTCACCGGGTCCCGGCAACAAAGGATGGGAGGCGGCCCTGGCCGCCATCGAGATGGCCAACTTGTGGAAGCAGATTGCAGAGGGCAGAGCGCAGAGGGCAGAAGCATGAGACGGTGGTTTTCTTCTGCCCCCTGCGCTCTGCGCTCTGCCCTCGAAACCATGGCTCGCGACTCGCAACGAGGACAGTTCTAGATGGGCGCCCGGCGCAAGGCACGCGAGCTCGCATTGCAGATGCTCTTTCAGCACGACATGTCGGGCAACCAGCCGGACATGATCATCGACACGTTCGAGGAGCTGCAGAAGTCGAAGGCCAACACGCGCGAGTTCGCCACCAAGATCTTCCGCGGGACGGTCGAGCATCTGGCCTCGATCGACGACATGATCCAGGCCCAGGCCGAGAACTGGCGGCTCTCGCGGATGGCGGGGGTGGACCGCAACATCATCCGCATGTCCATCTACGAGTTCCTGCACGAGGACGACACGCCCAAGCTGGTCATCATCGACGAGGCCATCGAGATCGCCAAGAAGTACGGGACGGCAAAGTCGAGTCAGTTCATCAACGGAATCCTCGACGGGATATTGAAACGGTACAATCTCGACTCGGATGAAGGCAGAAAGCAGAAGGCAGAGAGCAAGACCTAGCGTGCGGGCGGGCCGGCCATGAGTCTTCTCGGACGCCTCGAAGACCTTTCCCTCACCGACATCGTCCAGATCGTGTACCTCAGCCGCCGCACCGGCGTGCTGGAGATCATCAACGAGGCCGGCCGCCATACGGTGATGTTCCGGCAGGGGCTGGTCGTCAACGCCGGCTCGCCCGAGCATCCCGACCTGGTGTCGTTCCTTCACGCGGCCGGGCTGGTGCAGGCCGAGAGCGGCACCATGCTCCGGCAGATGGAGGACAGCGGCATCCCGGCCGGCACCGCCGTCCTGGAGATGAACCTCCTCTCCGCCGACGATCTGGCCAACGCCATCCGCGAGCGCATCCTCGGCGCGGTCACGCCTCTCCTGCAGAGCAAGGAGGGGGAGTTCAACTTCATCCTCAGCGAGACCATGAGTCCGGCCGACCTCGAGTACGACCCGGACCTGGTCTTCAAGGACGGCGGGTTCCCGCCCAACCGGCTCCTCGGCACGGCCGACGGCGAGAAGATCAAGCCGCTCAAGGGCCTCGAGGATTCCCTGAAGGCGGGCAAGGCGCTGCTGCGCGGCGCCACGTCCGGGGAGCCGGCGCCGGCTTCGCTGAACCTCGGCCTGGGGCAGTCGATCGCCTCACCGATCGCTGCGAAGCTGCCTGCAGCTGCCCCGTCGCCCGGCGCGTCGCCTTCCGCGGCCGACAACGTCGTCAAGTTCCCCGGCAACAACGTCATCGACGCGCGTGAAGAGTTCACCCCCATCGACGACACGGGCGTCGCCGAGACACCGGCGGAACCGGCACCGGCATCCCCGCCGCAAACGGCATTTACGCCGGCCATGCCGCCGGACGTCTCCTCGCTGGCCAGTCTCGAAGGTCTGAAGAACGCGGAGCCTCCGCCGCATCGCATCGCGGCCTCGGGGGCTTCTTCCGGTCAGTTCAAGGTGGCCGGCGGTCTATTCGAGGTGGAATCGCCGGAAGCGCAGTTCCGCAACGTGGTGCTCTTCGAGCGCAACCCGCTCGTGCGCGTGGCCGCGCGGCGCGCGTTCACGAAAGTGGGCGTGAAGATCTCGCAGTACGGCTCGCTCGACGATGTGCGCACGGCCATGACGGACCTCTTCCGCGCCAACACGTTTTTCGTTACCTTCCTCGAGCTGACCACGGACGACTCCTCCGTGCGGCTCATGCAGCAGGTCAAGCGCAAGAACCCTCGGCTGCCGGTGGTCATGGTGGATACCGAGACCGACCTGCGCCGACGCCACGATCTGCTGCGCGCCGGCGCCGACCTCTATGTCACCAAGCCGACGTCCGCGCGCCTGCAGCCGGGGCTCGCCGAGGAGGAGCTGGCGCTCTTCGCCGACGAGCTCGTGCTCTTCGCCGAACGTTCGTTCGAGCAGTGGGAGCAGCTCACCGGCGGCGGCATCGAAGCGGGCAGGAAGTTCTACGAGATGGCCTCCAAGGAGACCATCGACCGCTCGTTCGGCCTGCTGCGGCAGTTGATCAACGAGCTTTCGAATCCGAACGACATCGGACAGGTCTCGGCCACGATCCTGAGGCTCTCCGCCGAGTACCTCGACCGCGGCGCGCTGTTCATGGCCTCGGACGATGCCTTCGTCGGACTGGGCGGCTTCGGCGTCAGCGGCGGAGGGGAAGCGATGGACGCCCGCGTCCGGTCGTTGCGTTTAGCCAGAAAAGAGCCGTCGATCCTCGAAGACGTCGTGAAAGCGGGGGAGGCCCATCACGGGAAGATGCGCCGCACGCCCACGAACGTGGAGCTGATCGATCGCTTCGGCGGGTTGTTGCCGACGGAAGTGGTGGCCCTTCCCATCATGCACAGCAACCGTGCCGTTGGTATCCTGTACGGCGATAACGCCGAGCACCGCGCGCCGATCGACAGCATGACCGGTCTGGAGATCTTCCTGTCGCAGGCAGGATTCGCGTTCGGAAACGCTGTGTTCGCGTCGGAGAGGGCGGGGCGGCATTGACGCTATGAAGATTCTGGTCGTTGAAGATTCCTCATCGATGCGGGCGTATCTGACGACCGTCATCGAGGGAGGCACCGAAAGCTACGAGCTCGAGATCGTCGAGGCGGCCAGCGGCTTCGAGGCCCTCAAGACGCTGCCCCACCACAAGTTCGACGCCATCCTGACCGACATCAACATGCCGGACATCAACGGCCTGGAGCTGGTCAGCTTCCTCAAGAACCACCCCGTCTACCGCTCCATCCCCATCATGGTCATCTCCACCGAATCGACGGAAGAAGACCGCCGCCGCGCCGCGGCCCTGGGCGCCGAGGAATACCTCGTCAAACCGTTCGAAGCGGGAGACCTCGTCGAGAAACTGCGCCGGCTGCTGAAGGTCGCGTAACGAGCCCGCGCCTCGGAACGTCGCAGAGGCATGCGATTCACTTTGATGGCCGTACTCCTCTCGCTCACCGTGTTGGGCAGTGCTTCATCTGCGTATGCGCTCACCTGTCCAGCGCCGCCAGCCGATTCGCCCGTTGCTGCTCCGACGCTCGACACAATTCCGCCCGGCGCGCTCACGATCATTACGTACACCACGGCACGGGCCGAAGTCACGGCCAATGGCCGGATGGCGGTCGTGGAAATGAACGACAACGAGCAGCGCGTCTGGTTCGGCCCGGATGCCGATCCGGGAACAGGCCGCGTTTACTACAACCGCCGCTACCGTGCGGATGCTATGTCGCCTTGGTACTGGCGGTACAACAAGAGCATCGAGATCATGAGTCTCGGCGCGACATCCGCCGGTCCGAACTCGGTGCTGTACAGCGCCACGCCGAAATATCAGGACACGGACCAGAACCTCTACAAGTACGTGATGTATCTGGTGTCGCAGCCGAAATCGTGCGACGTCGTCGTTGCCGGCATTCTGTACGCGGCATACTCCAACGACGGCGTCTGCTGGACCGGGCTGCGCCAGGCGCGCCGAATCGGCGGACCGAGCTTCCCCTGCTCCGAGGGCTACGAGGTCGTGCCGATCGAGACGATTGCTGCAATCGATGGCGGTTCGACGATCTACTTTCTGCACATGGAGGGTGACCTTGGCCCGCTGACGCAAAGAAGCGAGATGGATCGCAGCGCCGCATCCATCTCGACGGCGACGATGCAGCGTCCGTCGCGGCTCACGTATCTGTATGAGGGGTTGGAGGTCACGCCTGCCGGAATCGTCAGTCCCGGTTCTCCGGCCGAAAGCACGAATACCTACGCGGCGTACAAGTATCTGATGAATCTCGACATGGCCTATGACCCCCCGACCGGGAATCTCTACATCGCTCGTGCGTATCCGTTCCCGTTCGATCGCGACGCGGGGAACTGGAACGTACCGTGTCGCTGGCAGGCGGAACAGATCTCGATCTGGGATCCCGTGCGCTCGGTGTCCTCGCAGGTTGAGGGCTGCAAACCGGCTCCGTTCACGCTGCCGAATCGCGTGCAGATCTACAAATTGCACATCGGTAGTCTCGCCAACATCGGATACGCCTACTCCACACCCTGGACGCTCGTCGCCGACCTCGGCGGCGACGTGGGCTACACGAGCTCTGCGGTCGGCGCGTGTGCGAACAATCCGTACGCGCCGCGGACGGACGCACGACAGCAGGATGCCGGGCGCGACTACGCGTACGTCAACTTTGTACGCGATCCAGCCGGGAATCTGAAACTTCACAACGGTGTGCCGTCAATCCTCGCCGGCGACAGCTTCATGAAGTCGAAGGGCCGCGGCGAGTGCTACATCACGGGACTCGAGCGCGAGACGTTGGTGACCTTCCCGCGCTGACGCGATTTTGGGACCGTGGCGAGTGCGCTACGCTTCGCCACGGTCCTCGCATGGCCCCGAGGAGCGGCGACATCTCCGAGCTGTCGCACAGCCTCGAGGACATGCTCGACAAGCTGCGCGGCGAGAGGATGCCGCAGGCGGAACGCCGGCGTCTCGCCGGCTGGTTCGGCGGCGTCCCGCCGCCGCCGGGTGTCGGTCGCGAGAAAGGTCCCAAATCAACAGTTTGGCGGTGGCAAGAGAGTGGCGGCGCGGGACGCCGCCACGCCAGCCGGCGAGGACGCCAGCGTTCCGCTGCGCCACATCGCGCTCGTATGTTTCGGCAACGCTCTCTTCCCTCTGCTTCAGATTTTTCTGGAAAAGCGGTGTGCCTCGGCAGTCTTCGTCGATGAAAGGAGCGATGTGATGAATACACCCGCCGATCAGAGTTTCGCCTCCAATGACGATTCATACAATTACTACCCGAACGCCATGATCACGCTCAGTAACCTCGCCTATGATGAATTCGGGCAGATTGCGAATCAGGTGGACGGCACGTCCTGGCTCGGCCAGACGGTGGTCTGGGGGCCACAGCAAATCGTGAAGGAGGATGCGTCGGAGTCGCTGGCGTACATCGCCTATCGCGCCAGCAAGAACGAATACACGGTCGTCATCCGCGGCACGGAGCTCGACAGCTGGGATGCGTGGGCGACCGAGGATTTCGACACGCACAAGACCGAGCCGCTGACGAATCTCATCCCCAATGCACCCGCCGGCGCGCGCATCTCGCAGGGGACATACAACGGCATCCACGATCTCAACGACTTGGTCTCCAACGGCCAGACGATCGTGGAGTTCCTGCAGCAGGCCAATCCGCCGTACCTCTACGTCACCGGCCACAGCCTCGGCGGGACCCTGACGCCGGTGATGTACGCGTACCTCCTGGACGTTCTCTCGGACAGCAATCGTACTCAGCCGATGGCGCTCTGGTCGTTCGCGGGCCTCACGCCCGGCAACGGCGATTTCAACGTCTATCTCGACTCGCTCAAGAATCCCGAATTCCCGTGGCGGCTCTACAACACCCTCGACATCGCCCCGAACTGCTGGGGGAACCAGGCCGCGATCGAGACCATCTACAGCCCGACCATTCCTTACGGCGAGCCGGAGAAGCTCGTCATCGATCTCCTGTTCGACCGCGCCGCGGGGAACGGCTATGCCCAACCGCCGGACGGCGGCGTGCCCCTGCCCGGGACGATCCAGGCCGAGAGCGGATGGCGCTGGGCGGACGAAGCGGCCTATCAGCACCACTCCACGACCTATGAGGGCCTGGTGCTGCAAGCGTATCCGTGGACCACGTGAACGGGGAGTCGCGTACGCCCGCGCCGGAGTCGTGTCCGGCGCGGGCGTCATGACTGATACCATTCGGATCAGTCCGAATGGCCAAAGAAGACGATCGCGCACGAGAGGAGTTCACGAGCGAAGCCGAGGAGCTGCTCGACACGCTGTCGCGTGACCTCTCGGACTTCGAGTCGCAGGGGCGGAATGTCCGGCCGGAGCTGGTCAACAAGATCTTCCGGGAGGTGCATTCGCTCAAGGGCCTGGCGGGGATGCTGGGCTTCGGCGACATCTCGGAGCTGTCGCACAGCCTCGAGGACATGCTCGACAAGCTGCGCATGGGGAAGATCGAGTTCTCCAAGGAGCTCATCGACCTGCTCTATGACTCCATCGACAGCCTGAACCGCCTGGTCATCTCCATCAACGACCCATCTCTCACGGGCCTGGTGGACATGAACGGCCTCACCAGCCGCATCCATCACATCATCACCAATCAGCCGCAGAAAAAGAGCGACGACCCGTTCGCCGCGCTGACGCTCGACGAGCAGACGCGCAAGTCGCTCACCGAGTACGAGGAGCACCGGCTGCACGAGAACGTCCGCGGCGGGAAGCACATCCTCTCGCTGGAAGTGACGTTCGACTTCTCGGACTTCGACGAGCGCCTGCGTTCGTTGACGGCCAGTCTGAGCGACGCGGGTGAGGTCATCTCCACGCTGCCGGCCATTCCCAGCGGCAACGCCAACGGCATCGCCTTCCGCCTGCTCTACGGCTCCACGCTCAACGACGCCGCGGTGCAGGCTATCGCGCCGCACGCCGCGGTTTCCTCGCTGCGCAAATCGCTGGGAGCGGCGGTGGCCGCGCAACCGGCCGCCGAGGTATCGCGGCCCTCCGCGCCGGCCGAGCCGGCGGTCGAAGAGGAGATGTCGCTGCGGTCGCTGTCGCAGACCGTACGCGTGGACATCTCCCGCCTCGATCACGTGATGAACATCGTGGGCGAGCTGATCATCGAAAAAACGCAGCTGGAGTCGCTCACCCGTGCGCTGGCCGCGCAGCAGGCGCGCATGGCCTCGCACGAGCTGGGGAAGATCGCCCGGAACCTCGACCGCAAGCTGAACGAGCTGCAGAAGTCGGTCATCGAGATCCGCATGGTGCCGGTGGGGCAGATCTACTCGAAGCTGTCCCGCACCGTGCGCAAGCTGGCCCGCGAGCTGCGCAAGGAGATCGAGCTGGTCCTGCGCGGCGAGGACACGGAGCTCGACAAGATGATGGTCGAGGAGCTCACCGATCCGCTCATGCACATCATCCGCAACGCGCTCGATCACGGGATCGAATCGGCGGAAGAGCGGCAGGCAGCCGGCAAGGACCCGATGGGCCACGTGACGCTGAACGCCTACCAGCAGGGCAACTCCGTCGTCCTCGACGTCACGGACGACGGCCGCGGCATCGATCCCGAGCGCATCCGGGCCGTGGCCGTGAACCGCGGACTGGTGGGGGAGAAGGAGACCGTCGACCAGCAGCGCGCCTACGAGCTGATGTTCACGGCTGGATTCTCCACGGCCGCCGAGGTCAGCGAAATCTCGGGACGGGGCGTGGGCCTCGACGTGGTGAAGAAGAACATCCAGGAGCTCAAGGGCACGATCGAAGTCATGTCGCGCGTCGGCGCCGGGACGACCTTCCGCGTCTCGCTGCCGATCACGCTGGCCATCATCCAGGCGCTGATCGTGGACGCCGGCGGGGAGAAGTTCGCCATCCCCCTCACCTCGGTGGAGGAGTCGCTGCGCATCTACTCCCGCGACATCCGGACCGTGGAACGGAAGGAAGTCTTCACGCTGCGCGACTTCACGCTGCCGCTGCTCCGCCTCTCCGACGCCTTCGGCCTGGTGGACGGCCACGAGCACGGCCCCGACACGAAATGGTTCATCGTGGTCACGCGCGCCGGCGAGAAGACGGTCGGCCTCCTCGTCGATGCCCTGGTGCGCCAGCAGGAAGTGGTCATCAAATCCATCGGTGAACGATTGAAGACGATCCCCGGCATCGCCGGCGCCACCGAGATCGGAGAAAGCGAGATCGTCCTGGTCGTCGACGTCGGCTCGCTCATCGATCACTTCGGCGGCCGCGCGCGGGACGTGCGGGCGGGAGTCATGGCGTGAGAGTCTCAAAGTCGCAAAGTCTCAAAGTCGCAAAGACGTGCGAACGCCCCCCTTTGAGACTTTGCGACTTTGAGACTTTGCGACTCCCCATCGGCGAGACCCATGTTTGAAGAGCACTTCGGTTTAAACGCGAAACCGTTCGGCAAGACGCCCGATCCGTCCTTTCTCTACGAAAGCCAGCAGCACAAAGAGGCGCTGGCGCGTCTGGAGTATGCAGTGGAGGAGAAGGAGCTGGCGCTGCTGGTGGGCGACATCGGGTCGGGGAAGACGATGCTGTCGCGCGCGCTGATCGACCGGGTCGGTGAGAGCCGGCCGATCGTGCTGCTCATCAATCCGCGGCTGACGCCGACGCAGTTGCTGCGGGCCGTGGCGCGAGGCCTGGGAGTCGAGCCGGCGCGGTTTCGTAACGACCTCCTGGACCAGATTCATACGAAACTCTTCGAGCTGTACGAGCAGCAACGCGAGCCGGTACTGATGATCGACGAGGCCCAGCTGATTCCCACGAAGGCCACCTTCGACGAGATCCGTCTGCTGACGAACTTCCAGCTCGACGACCAGAACCTGCTCAGCGTGGTCCTCATCGGCCAGCCCGAGCTCGAGACCCGGCTGGAGCGCGAGGCCTACGCTCCGCTGCGGCAGAGGATCGGGATGCGCTACTCTCTCGGTCCCTTGTCCCTCGAGGAGACCGTTCGCTACATCGACCACCGCATCCGGGTGGCCGGAGGCTCGCGCAATCCGTTCACCGCCGAGGCCATGAACGAGATCCATACGCTCAGCCGTGGGATCCCGCGCCTGATCAACACCCTGGCCACGACGTCGCTCCTGGACGCGTTCGGGGAAGACGCGGAAACGATCGAGACCGCGAGAGTGGCATCCGCCGCACAGGAGCACCGGATCCATGGTTGATCTCGTCAAGATCCGGAAGAAGAAGGCGGACCGGAACGCCGGCGTCCCGCCGGCTGGCCAGGCAGAGCCTGCACTGAGCGCAGCCGAAGTGTCCCCGCCGCCGGCTCTGGCGACACCTGAGCCGGAGCACGTGGGTCCGCTCCCCGCAAGTACCGGAGGCGAGGACGCCTCCGGGCCAGCCGGCGAGACGCCAGCGCTCCAAAAGACACCCGCGCCCCCAAAGACCAGCAAACTCGAAAACTTCAAAGCCGAGGCCGGCAAGCGCCGCGCGTTCGAGACGGCGAAAGCCGACGAAACCACCGCGGAGAGTCAACTGGAGCTGCTCACGTTCGTCATCGCCGGGGAGCAGTACGCGGTGGACATCGAGCGCATCGTGGAGATCGTCACGCCGCGCGCGGTGACGCGGATCCCGAACGCCGACACGTCCGTGGTGGGGATCATGTCGTTGCGGGGGACGATCGTCACGCTGGTCGACGTGCGGCGCAAGCTGCGTCATCGCGAGGCCGGGGAGGCCAACGACGACACGCGCATTGTGGTCGTCGATTTTCATCACGAGATCATCGGCTTCCTCGTCGACCGGGTCCTGCGCGTGGTGAAGGCGGGGGCGGGCGACATCGAGCGGCATCCGGTGGTCCACGCCACCGAGCTCGATGACTCGGTGCGGGGGGTCTTCCGTGCCGCCGGCGCGTTGACGATCCTGCTCGATCTCGACAAACTGCTCGACCATGGGGCGCTCGCGGCAAGGTCCGCGTGAGCTCCCGCTCCGGAAAATCACATGGATCTGACCTGTAAGAAATGCGGCTCTTCGTATCGCGCCGCGATCACATTGCCGCTCCTGCACGCGGTGCGCGTGGCCTGCCCGCAGTGCGAGTACCAGATGGTGCTCAAGCCGCGCACCGCCTCCGGGATGCATCCGCTTCCGGAATCGGCAGCCGACGCCGAGCCGCCGCCCGTGGCGCCCACCCGCATCCCGCGGCGCCGCCTGGCGGCCATCGCCGATGAGCCTCGCCCGTTCCGCGCCTTCCTCGGCGAGCAGCTGCGCCGGCTCGGTTTCGACGTCACCTATTTCGAGACCGGCGACCCCACGCTCGACTTCGCCCGGCGCATGCGCGCCGACCTGGTCATCGTCAACGTCTACCTCAAAGGGAAGCTCGGCGTCGAAGTCACCGAGGAGATCAAGGCCGATCCGTCGCTGACGCACACGCACGTGATCCTCATCGGGGCCCTGTTCCGCGCCAACCGCTTCCGCGCCAACCCGACGAACCTCTACGGCGCCGACGAGTACATCGAAGAGCAGATCCCGGAGAAAGAGTTCCGCCAGATCATCCGCAAGCTCTTTCCCCAGGTCGGCGAGACCGCCGAGGTCTCCATCGAGCCGCGCGAATACGACGAAGCACGCCGGCTGGCGCGCCTCATCCTCTCCGACATCATCATCTACCACGTCGACAAGGTGGACCAGGGCATCCGCGACGACAACTTCTTCGAGGTCCTCCGCGACGAGATCGACGAAGGGCGCCAGTACTACGACTCGCGCGTGCCCATGATCGTGCGCCGCGACACCGAGATCTACACCGAAACCCTGCAGCAGTTCGTGCAGATGAAACGCGAAGAGCTTGCGAGACTGAAGACGGGAACGCAATGACCGTGGACGCCCAGATCATCGAGCAGGCCCGTTCGTCGGATCCCGACGCGCGGCAGAAGGCGGCTGCTCTGGTGGCTCAGTCGGCGGACGAGCAGACGCTTCCGCTCATGTTCGAGCTGCTGGGCGACAAGGACTGGCGGGTACGCAAGACCATCGTCGACGGTCTGGTGCGCGACGGCCGCCGCGAGATCGTCGCCGGGCTGCTGGATGCGCTCTCCGATCCGGAGAACGCCGGCAAGCGCAATTCCTCCACCGAGGCGCTGGTGCGCATCGGCGAGTCCGCCATTCAGCCGATCGTGGAACGCCTGCGGCGGGAGAAGGACATCGACGTCCGTCTTTCGCTCGTCAATCTCATCGGCGACCTTCGCAGCCGCGAGGGGTTCGAGATGCTCCTCGAGCTGCTGGAAGGGGAGGGCGACATCAACGTGGCCTCGTCGATCGTCTCCTCGCTCGGCAAGTACCGCGATGCGTCGGCCCTGCCGCATCTCATCCGCGCGCTGCGGATGCGCGACGATCTCTGGCTGAAGTTCCACGTCGTGGAGGCGCTGGGCGAGATCGGCGACCGCGCGGCGCTGCCGGCCATCCTCCCGCTGTACGCGGAGAAGTCGCTGCGCAAGCCGGTCCTGGAAGCGGTCGGAAAGATCGCCGACGTCGGGACCGTCAACTTCCTGCTGCGCATTATCGCCGAGGAAGAGAAACTGAACTTGACGGCCCTGCGCGCGCTCGTGCGCATCGCCGAAGCCAGCAAACCGCGGATCGTCGAAGAAGCGGAGCGCCACCTCATCCAGTCGCGCTTCCGCGAATCGTTCCCGCGCGAAAAGATCCATCCGCTGGCCGAGCATCTTTCGACCACGCCGAAGCGCGAGGTGAAGTGGTTCATCCTCAAGTTCCTCGGATGGTCGGGCGACGAGCGCGCGCTGCCGATCCTGCTGTTCCATCTCGGCCAGCCGGAGACCTCGGAAGTGGCCGCGCAGGCGCTCATCGACTTCGGGGCCGCGGCCATGCCGTCGATCCTCAGCGCGCTGCAGAATGAAGAAGAGGACGAGATCGTGGCGCTGCTGCTGCGCGTGGTGAACGTCATCGGCGGCAGCGATGCCATTCCCAGCATCCTGCCGTTCCTCGATCACGACAATCCGATGATCCGCCGCCTGGCCATCGAGACCCTCGGCGAGATCCCCGATATCTCCGCGATCGACTACCTCCTGACCAAGCTCGACGACCCCGACGTGGCCTCGCAGCAGGCGGCCGTGAACTCTGTCTCGGCGCTCGTCACCGCGTTCCATGAGATCCAGGGAGCGGTGCTGGCGAAGATCCGCAAGCTCCTGCAGTCGCCGTCCATCCCGATGAAGCTCAACTCCCTCTCGGTCTACGTCAACATCCAGGGCGAGGGCTATCACGACGGCCTGCTGCTGGCGTCGAAGGACAGCGATCCGGTCATCCGCCAGAAGGCGGTTTCGCTGATGGGCAAGTTCGGCGAAGAGCGATTCGCCGACCAGCTCGTGCTCTCGCTGGCGGACGAATCGACGGCCGTGCGGCTGGCGGCCATCAACGCCATCGTCCGTCACCGGCCGCAGACCGGACTGGAACCGCTCATCAGCGCGCTCGACGATCACGACATCTGGATCCGCACCGCGGCAGCGCAGGCGCTCGGCGAATATCGCGATGCGGCCACGATCGAGCCGCTGCTGCGCCATCTGATGAACGATCCGCCGCCGGTCCGGATCGCGGTGATCGACGCGCTCGGCAAATCGGAAGACGGACGGGTCAAGGACGTCCTGTTCCGCTGCCTGGGCGAGTCCGATCCGGAGATCCAGCGCGCGGCCATGCTGGCGCTGGCGCGCATTCCGGGCGAGGACGTGTTCGAGGTGCTGGGGACGGCCCTCTCGAACGAAGACTGGCGCCTGCGCGCGGCCGCGGCCGCCGCTCTCGGCGCCCGCGGCGACCGTGCGGCGCTGCCGGCGCTCCATCACGCGCTCGAAGATCCCGACACCTACGTGCAGCAGTCGGCCATCCTGGCGCTCGACAAAGTGGCGGACCGCTCCTCGTTCCCGCATCTCTTCAAGGCGTTGGAGAACGCCGCCATCCTCGATGACGTCTCGGAAGTCTTCGTCCGCCACCGCGACCTCTATCGCGACCTGCTCGAGGAGGCATGGCGCACGGCGGACAGCAGGAGGGAAGTGGTGATCGCCGCGATCCTGTCGGCGATGAAGCGGAAAGAGGGGTGAGTTGCAACGATGAACGAGGAACGATGAACGATGGGAGGCGCAGAGGCTCAAAGGCGCACAGGCTCAAAGCTCTGGGCCTCTGAGCCTGTGAGTCCCTGAGCCTCTCATCGCGTTCATCGTTCATCGTTCCTCGTTCATCGTTCTGGCCATGTCGTCACCGTTCAATTTCTCGTTGAACCACCATCTGGAGCTGCCGGATGACGTCTTCCGGCTGCTGCGGGAGCAGATCTACAAACGCTCCGGCATGTGGTTCAACGACTCGTCGAAGTATCTGCTGCAGAAGCGGCTCTCGCCGCGGGCGCGGGAGCTGAACTTCGACTCGTTCCAGAAGTACTTCTACTTCCTCCAGTACGATCCGCGGGCGGACGCGGAGTTCGATCAGATCTTCGACCTGGTGACGACCAACGAGACGTACTTCTTCCGCGAGCCGGCGCAGCTGCAGGCCTTCACCGAGGAGATCATTCCGGATCTGTTGTCGCGGAAGTCGGTCAAGAAGATCCGCATCTGGTCGGCGGGATGCTCGTCGGGGGAGGAGCCGTACTCGCTGGCCATGCTGCTGCAGGAGTCGGGCTGGTACGACCATGCCGCCTTCGAGATCTTCGCCAGCGACATCAACCAGCAGGTCCTGGGCAAGGCGCGGCGCGGCGTCTACCGCGAGAACGCCTTCCGGGCCACCACACCGCAGATGCGCGAGAAGTTCTTCACGCGCGAGGGCGACAACGCCTGGCGCATCAAGGACGAGATCCGCAACCGCATCTCCTTCGGCCGCCTCAACTTGTACGACGAAGGCCGCGTGTCGCTCCTCGGCCATCTGGATGTCGTTTTCTGCCGCAACGTGATCATTTACTTCGACGACGCCTCCAAGCGCGTGGTGGTGACCAACTTCTACACCCGCCTCAGCGAGGGCGGCTACCTGCTCCTGGGCCACTCCGAGTCGCTGATCTCGCTCTCCACGCAGTTCAAGCTGCGGCATCTGAAGAACGACATGGTCTACCAAAAATAACTGGCAAAAATAACTGGTCAGGCCGGGATGGTCATCGGTCACAAACCCTTTGTGACCTGTCGCACTGACGGATGCGCGGCTTCGCGGGAAAATCATTACTCACGAAGCAATTGGTGGATGAAGTAAATCCGGACGGCAAGGGCGGGTTTTCCCTCGCTGTTCTCTCACGGTTCTGACGTCAGGACGGGATATCTGCACATTCCGAAAACTGCTATCATCTCCGGCGGTCCTAGTTGCTCCGCTGGGCGTTCGTGCGTCCATAGGCCGTTCAATCAGAGGAAGAGGTTGCGATGACACATCCCGGTCGTTTCATGAGAACACTGCTGTTCGCCTGTCTCGCTACTTTCCCCATGGTCGCGCACGCCGCGGTCACCGAGCTTCGCGTCCTTTTCGACAGCGACAATAACCCTGCCACCGGATGCACGGTGAACGGCATGCCCGGTGTCGAGCAGGTGCTCGTCACCCAGGTTACCGACGACGGGACCACCGCAAGCGTTACACAAACCCATCGCCTGATCTGTTCGGGCGGCGTCCTCGGCGGGCCCGTCGACGTGAACACGGGCGGCTGGCCCGTTGGATTCAATCCCTCGAGCGGCTTCATGCTCCTGGAGACGGCCATTCCGTTCAGTGCTTTCGGAACCGGCACGGCCATCCCGTCGCCGATGCGCGTCGGATTCGCCGGCACGCGCGCCGGCGCCAGTTTCTCCGTGGTCTCGCAGGCGAACGGCGATCCCCTCAAGTTCCCCAAGGGCCCCGGCGGCAGGCGGCGTGCGGTCGCCCATCCCGGTCCGGACCGCGTGATCATCCTCGACGGCCGCGACCCCGATTGGAGGGGAATCAGCCCTCTCGCACCCGGCTCGGCCGGCGGCGGGGCGTCCGACATCAAGTTGGACCAGGCCTTCGCCTACGCCAACCCGGACGACTTCACCCTCTACTTCAACTTCAACGTCAACACCAAGGGCTCCGGCATCCAGGCCGTCAATGACAACTACGTCCGGACGCAGGGCGAGCCGGCGTTCCAGGAGCCCGCGCCCGGCGTTCTGGGCAACGACATCTCGACGAACGGCGTCCCGCTGACGGCCGTCCTCGTGGGCGTCCCCGAAACCGGCGACGTCACGCTCAATTCGGACGGCAGCTTCCTCTACCAGCCGAATGACCCGGATTCGCTCGAGAGCGATTCCTTCGCCTACAAGGCCACCCACGGCTCGGACGAATCGAACGTGGCCACGGTGACCATTGATGTGGCCACGGTGAACCAGGCGCCGGCCATCATCACGCCCGCTCAGGACGAGACCGTCTGTGCAGGCGCGACGGCGTTCTTCACCGCGCAGGCCAGCGGCAATCCGGCGCCGACGGTGCAGTGGAGCGTCTCCACCAACGGCGGCGTGAGCTTCACCAACATCCCCCTGGCCACCTCGGAGACGCTCAGCTTCACGGCCAATGCGGGCCAGGACGGCAACCAGTACCGGGCCACGTTCACCAACGGCCTCGGCAGCGTCGACACCACCGCCACGCTGACCGTCAACAGCCCGCCCAACGTCACCCTGGACCCGGTCTCGCAGACGGTCTGCGCCGGCTCGCCGGTCACGTTCACTGCGGCCGCTACGGACGCCACGAGCGTGCAGTGGCAGGTTTCGACCGGCGGACCGTTCAGCAATATCCCGGGCGCGAACTCGACCTCCCTCAACTTCGTGACCGCCTTCTCGGACAACGGCAAGCAGTACCGCGCCGTCTTCACGAACTCCTGCGGCACCGACACCACCACCGCGGCCACGCTGACCGTCAACCCCAACCCGACGCCGACGATCACGCCCGCTCCGGCGCAGGTGTGCGCCAACTCCACCGGCAACACCGCCGCGGGCCCGGCAGGGGCGACGACGTACGCCTGGTCGATCGTGAACGGCACGATCACCTCGGCCACGAACATCCAGAACATCACCTACACCGCCGGCGCCTCCGGCACGGTGGGCCTCACGCTCGTGGTGACCAATGCGTTCGGCTGCACCAACACGAACACGGTCAACGTGACCATCAACCCCACCCCGACTTCGACGATCACGCCGGCACCGGCGCAGGTCTGCGCGAATTCGACCGGCAACGCTGCCGCGGGACCGGCGGGCATGGCCACCTACGCCTGGTCGATCGTGAACGGCACGATCACCTCGGCCACCAACATCCAGAACATCACCTACACGGCCGGTGCCGCCGGCACGGTCGACCTCACGCTCGTCGTGACCAACGGGTTCGGCTGCTCGGACAGCGATACGGTCAACGTGACCATCAACGCCAACCCGGCCGTTCCCACCATCACGCCGGCTCCGGCGCAGGTGTGCGCGAGCTCCACCGGCAACACCGCTGCCGGTCCGGCGGGCGCGACGACCTATGCCTGGTCGATCGTGAACGGCACGATCACCTCGGCCACGAACATCCAGAACATCACCTACACGGCCGGCGCCTCCGGCACGGTGGACCTGACGCTCGTGGTGACCAACGCCGCCGGCTGCTCGGCGACGAACACGGTCAACGTGACCATCAACGCCAACCCGGCCACGCCGACGATCACGCCGACCCCGGCGCAGGTGTGCGCGAACTCCACCGGCAACACGGCTGACGGTCCTGCAGGCGCGACGACGTACGCCTGGTCGATCGTGAACGGCACGATCACCTCGGCCGCGAACATCCAGACCATCACGTACACCGCCGGCGCCTCGGGCACGGTCGGCCTCACGCTCGTCGTGACCAATCCCTCGGGTTGCTCGGCGACGAACACGGTCAATGTGACCATCAACGCCAACCCGGCCACGCCGACCATCACGCCGACTCCGGCGCAGGTCTGCGCCAACTCCACCGGCAACTCCGCCGCGGGTCCGGCCGGTGCGACGACGTACGCCTGGTCGATCGTGAACGGCACGATCACCTCGGCCACCAACGGCCAGAACATCACCTACGACGCCGGCGCCTCGGGCACGGTGGACCTGACGCTCGTGGTGACCAACGCGTCCGGCTGCTCGGCGACGAACACGGTCAACGTCATCATCAACGCCAACCCGACCACGCCGACCATCACGCCGACTCCGGCGCAGGTCTGCGCGAACTCGACCGGCAACTCCGCCGCGGGTCCGGCAGGCGCGACGACGTACGCCTGGTCGATCGTCAACGGCTCGATCACCTCGGCTCCTAACATCCAGAACATCACCTACACCGCCGGCCCCTCGGGCACAGTGGACCTGACGCTCGTGGTCACCAACGCCGCCGGCTGCTCGGCGACGAACACGGTCAACGTGACCATCAACGCCAACCCGGCCACGCCGACCATCACGCCGGCTCCGTCGCCGGTCTGCGGCGGCTCGACCGGCAACACGGCCGCGGGCCCCGCGGGAGCGACGACGTACGCCTGGTCGATCGTGAACGGCACGATCACCTCGGCCACGAACATCCAGAACATCACCTACACCGCCGGCCCCTCCGGCACCGCCGACCTGACTCTGGTCGTGACCAACGCGTCGGGCTGCTCGGCCAGCAACACGGTCAACGTGCCGATCAACCCGTCGCCGGCCACGCCGACCATCACGCCCACTCCGGCCCAGGTGTGCGCCAACTCCACCGGCAACTCCGCCGCCGGTCCGGCCGGCGCGACGACCTACGCCTGGTCGATCGTGAACGGCACGATCACCTCGGCTACGAACATCCAGAACATCACCTACACCGCGGGCGCCTCGGGCACGGTTGACCTGACGCTCGTGGTGACGAACGCCGCCGGCTGCCCGGCCTCGAATACGGTCAGCGTGACCATCAACGCCAACCCGGGCACGCCGACCATCACGCCGAATCCGTTGCAGGTCTGCGCCAATTCGACCGGCAACACGGCTGACGGTCCGGCCGGCGCCACGACGTACGCCTGGTCGATCGTCAACGGCACGATCACTTCGGCCACCAATATCCAGACCATCACCTACACCGCCGGACCTTCCGGCACGGTCGACCTGACGCTCGTGGTCACCAACGCCGCCGGTTGCTCGGCGTCGAACACCGTCAATGTGATCATCAACGCCAACCCGTCGACGCCGACCATCACGCCGACTCCGTCGCCGGTCTGCGAGGCCTCCACCGGCAATACGGCATCCGGCCCTGCCGGCGCGACGACGTACGCCTGGTCGATCGTCAACGGCACGATCACCTCGGCCACGAACATCCAGAACATCACCTATACCGCCGGCACCTCCGGCACGGTCGATCTCACGCTCGTGGTGACCAACGCCGCCGGCTGCTCGGCGACGAACACCGTCAACGTGACCATCAACCCCAGCCCGGCCATCCCGACCATCACGCCCACTCCGGCGCAGGTTTGCGCGAACTCCACCGGCAACACCGCGTCCGGCCCTGCCGGCGCGACGACGTACGCCTGGTCGATCGTCAACGGCACGATCACTTCGGCGACGAACATCCAGAACATCACCTACACCGCCGGCGCCTCGGGCACGGTCGATCTGACGCTCACGGTCACCAATGCCGGTGGCTGCCCGCGGAGTAACACGGTCAACGTCACGATCAACGCCAACCCGGCCACGCCGACGATCACGCCGACTCCGGCGCAGGTGTGCGCCAACTCCACCGGCAACACGGCTGACGGTCCTGCGGGTGCGACGACGTACGCCTGGTCGATCGTCAACGGGTCGATCACTTCCGCGACGAACATCCAGACCATCACCTACACCGCCGGCGCCTCGGGCACGGTCGATCTGACTCTGGTGGTGACCAACGCCGCCGGCTGCTCGGCCTCGAACACGGTCAACGTGACCATCAACGCCAACCCGGCCACGCCGACCATCACGCCCACTCCGGCGCAGGTTTGCGCGAGCTCGGCCGGCAACACCGCGGCCGGTCCGGCCGGCGCGACGACGTACGCCTGGTCGATCGTCAACGGCACGATCACTTCCGCGACGAACACACAGAACATCACCTACACCGCCGGCGCCTCGGGCACGGTTGACCTGACTCTCGTCGTCACCAACGCCGCGGGCTGCTCGGCCAGCAACACAGTCAACGTGACCATCAACGCCAACCCGGCCACGCCGACGATCACGCCGTCTCCGTCGCCGGTCTGCGGCGGGTCCACCGGGAACACTGCTTCCGGCCCCGCGGGCGCGACGACGTACGCCTGGTCGATCGTCAACGGCACGATCACCTCGGCGACGAACATCCAGAACATCACCTACACCGCCGGCGCCTCGGGCACCGTCGACCTGACGCTCGTGGTCACCAACGCCGCGTCCTGCTCGGCCAGCAACACGGTCAACGTGCCGATCAACCCGTCGCCGGCTCCGCCGACCATCACGCCCACGCCGGCGCAGGTTTGCGCCAACTCGACCGGCAACTCCGCCGCCGGTCCGGCCGGCGCGACGACGTACGCCTGGTCGATCGTGAACGGCACGATCACCTCGGCCACGAACATCCAGAACATCACCTACACCGCCGGCGCCTCGGGCACGGTTGACCTGACGCTCGTGGTCACGAACGCCGCCGGCTGCTCGGCCAGCAACACGGTCAACGTGACCATCAACGCCAACCCGGCCTCGCCGGCCATCACGCCGAGCCCGGCCACGCTCTGCCCGAGCTCCACCGGCAACACGGCAGCCGGCCCGGCCGGCGCCACGACGTACGCCTGGTCGATCGTCAACGGCACGATCACCTCGGCCACGAACACCCAGAACATCACGTACGACGCCGGCGTGGCGGGCACCGTCGATCTGACGCTCGTGGTGACCAATGCCGCGGGCTGCTCGGCCAGCAACACGGTCAACGTGCCGATCAGCAACGCCGCGCCCGTGGTGACTCTCGACCCGCTCAGCCAGAGCGTGCAGTCGGGTAGCTCGGTCACCTTCACCTCCACGGCCAGCGGTACGCCGGCCCCCACCGTGCAGTGGGAAGTCTCCACCAACGGCGGCGGCAGCTGGGCTCCGCTCGGCGGCGAGACCAACACCAGCCTCACGTTCACCACCTCGCTGTCGCAGAACGGCAACCAGTACCGCGCCGTCTTCACCAACATCTGCGGCACGGCCACTTCCGCCGCGGCCACGCTCACCGTGACCTGCCCGACGATCAACGTCACCCGCAACGGCGGTGGCGCGTTCCCGAACGGAACCTACAACAGCGCATACACCGGCCAGAGCTTCACCGCGAGCGGACCGCCCTTGGTGGGCGCGTATACCTTCGCAGTGACCGGCGGAACGTTCCCGACGAACCTCAGTCTCGCGGCCGACGGCACCATCAGCGGCACGCCGACGCAGACAGGCCTGTTCAACTTCACCGTCACCGCCACCCACACAGCGAGCGGTTGCACGGGCGCGGCGGCGTTCTCCATCGCCATCGCCCCGGCGGCCAATACTGATAGCTATGGCGCCGCCTTCAACATCGTCGATAACACGCAGTTCGTGGTCACCGGCGGATCGACAACCAGCCCCGGCACGCCGTTCGTCGGGAATGGCACCTTGAACATCCTGACGAATGACGCTTCGGATGCGGCAAAGACCGCAACAGCCGGAACGTTCGCCACCTCCGGCGGCGGCAGCGTCACGATCGCCGCGGACGGCACGTTCATCTACACGCCGAAAGCGAATCCCGGCGCCGCGGCAGTCACCAGCGACTCGTTCACCTACACCGTCGTCAGCAACGGCGTCACCTCGGCTGCGGGCACGGTCAACCTCACGCTCGCCAACCGCGTCTGGTACGTGCGGAACAACGGCGGCGGAGCCAACGGTCAGTCGCAATCACCGTTCACCACGCTGGCTGCGGCGCAGGCGGCTTCGACCGTGGGCGACATCATCTACGTGTACAACGGCGACGGGACGACCCTCGGTCACACGGCCGGCATCACCCTCAAGAACAACCAGCAGCTCATCGGCGAGGGTGTGGCGCTGGTGGTCAATACCGTCACGCTCGTCGGCGCCGGAACCAAGCCCCAGATCACCAACCTCACCGCCGCCAGTGACGCAGTGACGCTGGCCGACGGCAACACGGTGAGGGGTCTGAACGTCACGGGCGCCACGCGGGACGGCATTTCCTCGGTCGTCACGCACGCCGGATTCACTGGCGACACGCTGACGGTTCAGAACAACACGAACGTCGGCGTCAACCTGATCAGCATGACCGGGACGGTGACCATCACCAACTCGACGATCTCGACGGTCAGCAACCAGGCCTTGACGATCAATAACGGCACCGCCGCGGTGACGGTCGACAGCACCAATACCGTGAACGGCGGGACCGGATTCTCGGTGTCCGTCATCAACCGCCCGGCAGCGGCGGGCGCGATCGCCATCGGGGCGACGATTCCCGCCGGCAGGATCCAGCTCCTGACGAACCTCTCCGGAACGATCTCGTTCACCGGCTCCCAGACCATCGCCAGCACGACCAACACGGCCGTGACCATGACCACGAACGCCGGCGCGACGATCAACTTCAGCGGCACGCTGGCCATCACCACCACCACCGGCAGCGGCTTCGTGGCCAGCGGCGGCGGCACGCTCAACGTCAGCGGCACGGCCAACATCACCACCGGCGCCGCGGCCAGCGGCTTGTCGCTCAACGGCATGACCGTCGGCGGCACCGGCGTGGCCTTCAACAGCGTCAACACCACCGGCGCCACCACCGGCATCGCCCTGACCAACGTGACCGGCACGGTCTCGGTCAACGGAGGCACGCTCACCAACGGCACCACCGGCGTATCGCTCCAGGGCGCGTCGACGAATCTCAGCCTGGCCGGCGTGACCATCACCGGTCCGACGACCGGCATCACCAACACTACGAACTTCGGCACGCTGACCATCGGCGCCACGGTCAATGTCTCCGCGGCGACGGCGCTCAACCTCACCACCGGCGCGATCACCGGCACGTTCGCCAACGTCACCTCCACCGGCGGCACCAACGGCGTGAACCTCAACGCAGTGACCGGCACGTGGGGAGCGACGGCCGGCGCGCTCTCCGGCGCCAGCGGTCCGACCTTCAACGTCAACGGCGGCAGCGGCGGAACGATCACCTGGGGCGGCACCATCTCCCAGGCGAACGCGGCGACCGCGGTCTCCATCGCGTCCGCCAACTCCAACACGATCAACTTCAACGGCAACGTGACGGCCAGCGGCACCAGCACCGGCATCTCGATCTCCGGAAACACCGGCACGTACAGCTTCAACGGTGGGACGAACGGCATCACCGGCAGCGGCGGCGGCATTTCGATCACCAGCCAGACCACCGGCCCGGTAACGTTCAGCGCCGGGACGAACATCAACACCACCAACATCGCTACGGCGTCGTTCAACGTCGTCACCTCGACGGCGAGCATCACTTACAGCGGGACGATCACGCAGAACGCCAACGGCGGCAAGCTGTTGAACATCGCCACCTACGGCACCGGCACGCTGACGATGAACGGTACGTCGCTCAGCGGCACGGTCGCCGGTATCAACGGCGTGATCTCCACGCTGAGCAATATCACCGGCACGGTGGTGATCAACAACCTCAGCCTCACCTCGAGCAACAACAACTTCAACAACACGCTCGTCGCGATCACCGGCGTCAACACCGGTGGCTCGATGACGTTCAATCACCTGACGCTGTCGGCAACCGGCGCCAACCATACCGGCAAAGGCCTGACGGCGGTCGGCGGCGGCACGCTCACGATCACCGCCACGGGCGGCGCGAGCAGCATCGACGTCGGCAGTTCGGCGCTCGACCTGAACGGCCAGATCCTCGGCGCGTCCGCAATCGGTACGCTCAATTCGCTGGGTGTAGCCGGGGCGAACGGCGTTCTCTTCACGAATGTCACCGGCGGCACGCTGACCATCGGCGCCGGAGCGATCACCGGCAACACCGCCTCTGCCTTCAAGATCAGCGGCGGCACCGCCTCGGTGAGCTACGCCGGCAGCATCACGCAGAACACCGCGGCGCAGCGCGCCGTCGACATCACCGGCACCACCGGCGGCACGGTCACACTTTCCGGAGCGATCGGAAGCAATGGCGGCACGGGCGTCCTCATCACCAATGCCGGCGCGACGATCAACATCTCCGGGAACATGACTCTCGTCACCGGCGCCGCGGCGGCCTTTACCGCGACCGGCAGCGGTGTCGTCAATGTGACGGGCACGAACAACATCACCACCACCGGCGGTGCCGGCATCACCTGGAACGGCGTGACCGGAACGTCGACGGAGACCTTCAACAACGTCACGTCCACGACCGGCGGAGCGGTTTCCATCACCAGCAGCGGTGCCACGAACTTCACGTTCAACGACGTCACCTCCACCACGGGCAGGGCGGTGGACGTCAACACCGCCAGCGGAATCTTTATCTTCCACCTCATCTCCTCCAACGGTGGGACCACGGGGATCCTCGTGCAGAGCGCCACGGGCAGCTTCACCGTCAACGGCACTGGCGTGGTGGCAGGCAGCGGAGGTACTATCCAGGCGAGCTCGTCCAGTGGGGTGAGGTTCGTCAGCTCGAACAACATCACGCTCAAAAACATGAACCTGAGTGGCAATGGCACGGCGCAAACCGTAGCCGGCAGCGCGTCGACATGCGGTGGCGATATCGTCACGGGAAATAACCTTTCGTGTGTCGCCAACCTCTATCTGCAGAGCGATACGACCGTGTTGCTGAACAACGTTTCGGTCACGGGCTCGGGGCAGCAGGGGATTAACGGCAACGCCGTGAACGGCCTGACGATCACCAACTGCACGATCACCGGGAATGGTACCGAGGGCTTCGAGAACGGCATCCTGCTGATGAACACGAGCGGCACGGTCAGCATCACCGGATCGACCGTCGAGAACAATCGCGCCCGGCAGATGCACATCGGCAACGGCGGCTCGACCACGATGACGCTCAATACGTCGAACACGAAGTACGACCGTACGGGCGCGGGGACGACCGACACGCAGCAGGGCATCCTGATGCAGCTCTATGGCACGTCTACCACGACAATCAACGCCAGCACGCTCACGTTCGCCTTCAACGAGGGTCCCGGACCGTTCTATACGAACGCGTTCCATATCAACGCCACCGACGACGCGACGATCACGGCCGGCAGCGGCGTCTCGAACAGTTCCTTCGACAACTTCGCGGCGGCGGTGATCGTGAATGCCGGCGGCACAACGGATGTCAATTTCGACGTCATGAACAACGCCACCATGACGGATACCAACCTGCAGACGATCAACTACACGATCCTCGGCGGCGGCGCCGGCATCACGGCCAAGATCACCGGCACGATCTCCGGCAACGACATCACCAACTGCCTCCCTGCCGGCAGCACCTGCCACGGCATCGACCTCAACACCGGCACGAACCATAATGGCGAGCTCCACCTGAAGATCGACGACAACGACATCACCGGGACCGGCGGCGGGATCGTGCAGCTGACCGATGGTGCGGCCGCGGCCGGCAGTGCAAAAGTGCACCTCAAGATCACCAGGAACCGGATCAACAGCCCGGGGAACAGCAACGGCCGCGCGGCGATCGAGCTGCAGGGCGGTCTGACCGCAGCCAACCCGAACATCGCGTTCTGCACCGACATCGGCGGCGCCGGGCTCCAGAACGTGATCAGCGGTATCTGGGCCAACACCAGCGCGCAATCGGGCATCTACATCCGCCAGCGGTTCAGCCCCGTCGGCAGCTGGGTGCTGCCGGGCTACGGCGGACCAGGGAACAACGCCGGACTGCAGGTCGAAGCCTACCTCAACGGCAGGAACACCAATACAGCCACTCCGTTCGCTTCGACGGCCACGACCACTACGGGAGCCTTTGCGAACGGTGCTGCTTGCATCACTCCATGAGACAAGAGATCGAGAGACCCAGGTAGCAACACGAGAGAGAAGAAGGAGGTAACGATGGGTACACCATTCATGAGCGAGATCAAGATCATCAGCTGGAACTTCTCCCCCAAAGGTTGGGCCCTCTGCAACGGTCAATTTCTACCGATCAACCAGAATCAGGCGCTCTTTTCACTTCTAGGTACGATGTACGGTGGCAACGGACAAACGACCTTCGCACTGCCCGACCTGCGAGGGCGGACGCCGATTCATCAAGGCTCGGGGTTCACCGAAGGGCAGGCTGGGGGGCAAGAGGCTCATACGATCACGCAGAGCGAGATGCCCACGCACCAGCACTTCCTGCAGGCGAACAAGCTTGCCGCCGATACCAACGCGCTCTCGGGAAATCTGTTCGGCATCGTCTCAGGCGGCATCTATGGGAACGCCTCCAATCTTCAGCCCATCCTCCCAACGACGATCACCAATGTGGGCGGCAGTCAGGCGCACGAGAACCGGCAGCCTTCGCTCGTGCTGAATTTCATCATTGCGCTGCAAGGCGTTTTCCCTAGTCAGAATTAGGGAAGGGAAGGAGACGACATGAGCAGCCCTTATGTTGGTGAGATCCGCATGTTTGGCGGCAGCTTCGCGCCCGCCGGGTGGGCATTCTGCGACGGCCAATTGCAGCCCATCTCCCAGAACGAAACACTCTTCAACCTCATCGGCACGACCTACGGCGGCGACGGACAGGAGACATTCGCTCTGCCCGATCTGCAGGGCCGTGTTCCCGTACACGCCGGACAGGGTCCCGGCATCAGTCAGACTTATCAGCTCGGCGAGAAGTTCGGAGTCGAATCCGTCACGCTGACCACCCAGCAGATCCCGGTCCACAATCATACCTTTCTGACCTCGCTCGACCCAGCCTCGAGCACGGACCCCACGAATCAGGTCATCGCGCAGTCCAGCCAGATTCACGTCTTCACGGAAGATGTCACGAACCGCCAGATGAGCCCGAACGCCCTCACTCCGCAGGGGGGCAGCCAGCCGCACGAGAACATGATGCCGTTCCTCGTGGTCTCGTTCATCATCTCGCTGTTCGGCATTTTTCCGTCGCAGAACTAGCGGGCCAGAAAGGAGAGAGAATCCATGTCCAGTCCTTTTGTTGCTGAAATCCGAATATTCGCTTGTAACTTTGCACCGACCGGTTGGGCGCAGTGCAATGGTCAGCTCCTGCCGATCTCACAGAACACCGCTCTCTTTTCGCTCCTCGGTACTTTCTACGGGGGGGACGGCAAGTCCACCTTCGCGCTGCCGAATCTGCAAGGGTCGGCGGCGATGAACCAGGGTCAGGGCTCCGGCCTGAGCGATCGTTTTCTGGGAGAACAGGGCGGATCGGAGACGGTCACCGTGCTCGTCAGCGAGATGCCCTTTCACAACCACCTCGTCCAGGGCAATTTCAACCTCGGGGATCTCTTCACGCCATCGCCCACCACGGCCCTGGCGAATTCCGATCCCGGCAGTGCCTACTCCACGGCATCCGCCAATATCCAGCAGATGAACTTCAACGCCACCACCCCGGCCGGCTCGAGCTTCCCGCACAACAACATGCAACCCTACCTGACGCTGCTGTTCTGCATCGCCATGCAGGGTGTCTTCCCGCCCCGCGGCTAACCTTCGCCCGGTGCGGCGGCGAAACCGCCGCCGCACCGCAATCCGGCACTTCGCAAACGGCAATGACTTCGACGACCACCGGCTGCCCTCCACGCACCTCCATTCAGCTCCGGCCCTGCACTCCGGACGACGTCCCGTTTCTCCGTCACCTGTACGCGACGACACGGGAGGACGAAATGAAGCTCGTGACCTGGGATGCGGAGCAGCAGGCCGCGTTCCTGGACATGCAGTTCCGCGCCCAGAAGCAGCACTACGAGGAGTTCTATCCCGGCTGCGAGTTCCTGGTGATCGAGATCGAAGGAGCTTCCGCCGGCCGGCTGTACATCGATCGCTATCCGGACCAGATCGAGATCATCGACATTGCGTTGCTACCGGAACATCGCGGTCGTGGAATCGGCAGGATGCTGTTGGAGGAGATTCTTGCCGAGGGACGCGAGAACGGGAAGTGCGTAAGGATCTATGTCGAGAACTTCAATCCGGCGCGTCACTTGTACGATCGTCTCGGATTCAGGCACATCGACACGAACGGCGTGTATCACTACATGGAATGGCGCGCCGGATAGCGCATCTCAGGTAAAGACCGCCTCATACTCCGTCGCCTCTTCGTCCTGGCCGATCGGCACGAGGAAAATGTTCTCGATCGTCGTGGCATCGCTGCGCAGCGTGTACATGCCCTGAGGCAGGATCAAGGACCGCGATCCGAGGAAGTACAGCGAGAACGGGTTGCGCATCACTTTCGCATTGCGGCGCGGGCGGCGCACGCTCGGTGCAAACGGCAGTACCTCGTCCAGCTTCACCGTGGTCGTCTGGCCGTCGGCCAGAGGGATTTCGAACGTCGTTCCCACGAGGGGCTCTGCCGTCTCGATCGTGATCTCAGCAAGATTCATTCGTCGTCTCTCCCGTTTTCGCTGAACGACACTTTTAACATACTTGGCCGGCCGGTGGCCTGACATCGATGGGCCTCATCGCAACGCGGGAACCGGACAGGCGCGCATGACTTCGATGGCGTTGCCCGGTTCGCCCTCCATCAGCTTGAGAGAAGCCGTGGCGCCGTTGTTTTGCTGAGCGATGAGCCTCGCCACCGCCGCATTTCCTGCAATGCCGGCCGGCCCGTCGACCGCGAGTTTCGTGGCGGCGAAACGGTTGTGGAGCAGGATCTGGCCCTCGGGAGACCAGACACCGCCGATCTTGTTCGCAGTCGCTCCGGCGCCGCCGAGGTTGACGCAAAGCTTCGCCGTGTCGGCCTTTCCCGTGCCGGACTGCAGGCGGATGGCGCCGCGATCGGAGCCGGCCGGCTCGCGCAGCACGTTGCCCGTAACGGCGATCGCGACGTCGCTCGTTCCGCCGGCAGTGACGCGCACGCCCGGCCCGTCCAGCTGTTGAATCGTGTTCCCGGTGATGTTCGACGACGCACGGCTGCCGCCAGCGGCCATGACGGAGATGCCGTGACAGCCTCCGCAGCGGCCGCCGGATCCGTCGACGCCCGCCGTTCCGATCGTGTTCTTCGCGATCACGCCGCTCACCACCGGGCGTCCCGGCGCAAGCGCGGCCACGGTGATCGCGCCGAGGTTGCTGCGCGTCATGCGATTGCCGTCGATCGTGTAGTCGAGCGTGGCCTGATCGGATGCCACGAGGTTGATTGCTCCCGCGTTGCGGTCGAACATGCTGCCGGCGACCCCGATCGTCAGCTTCGCGCTTCCTACCGCGACGACCTGGATGCCGTTGGAGAGCGTGGATGAGAATTCACTCTCGCGCACGTCGGCGGCGATCGTGGCGTCGCCGTGCGCGCCGATGAGCACTCCCTGCTGCCCGGTTGCGTCGGTCGAGTTGGTGAATACCGATTTCCGGATCGCGACACGCGCGGTTCCGCTGCCGTTCTGGAGGTAAAGGCCGCGCGCCGCGGCCCGCTCGATGCGGCAACCGGCAATCTCGATCGATCCGGCCGCATTCCGGAGCTGGATGGCGCTCTCGAACGATTCGTCGCCCGCACCCAGAATCTGAACGTCGTCGAGCGCCAGATCGACGATGCCTTCGCCGTTGATGCCGATCTGGTTGCTGCCGTCGATCCGAAGGTGTGACAGCCTCACGCCGCGTGTGCCGCGTAGAAAGACCACGGCGTTGCAGGAAAGCGTGTTCCCGGCGACGAGATCACTGGCGCACGTCGAGCTGGAGACGCCATTCCGAAGCGCGTTGTGCTCGAAGAGGATGTTCGAGAGGCTGATGCCCTCCGCGGAGACCAGCTCGACGGCGCGGTTCGCGGTCTCGCGGATCACCCCGCCCGACTTCGGCTCGGTCCCAAGGCCGGTGACGGCGAACCGGCCGGTCGTGTCACGCAACACGATTGCACTGGACGCGGAACGCTCACCGTCCACGGCCACCGACTGGAGCGTGATGTCGAGCTTCGCTTTCGAGATGTCGACCGCCGCGGCGGCGGTCGTTCGCAGCGATGACCCGGTTCCTGTCATGACAATCGTCCCGGCATCGCGAATGACGACGGCGCGGGCGCGATTCGTCGTCACGGTCAGGACGTCCGCGAACGTGCACGTGGCGTCGCCACCGGAGATGACGATGGCATCCGTGGCGCCGCTGGCGACCGTGACCGGCGATCCCTTGCCGAATACGACGCTGCCGCGCTGGTCCTTCATCAACAACGCCGCTCCGGCAGCGGTGGCGATCGACGTGGCGTCGAGCTCGACCTCGGCGTTCCCCGCCGCGAGCCGGACCGCCGTCGCGCCGCCGCTGGCCTCGATACGGCAACCGGCGAGGCGAACGGAACCTGCCGCCGCCGAGAGCGCCAGCGCGGTGGAGGTACCCGCGGCCTGGATCCACGTCTGCCGAATCGTTGTTTTTCCGGAGGGCGAGCCGGTGATCCCGTCGCCGCGCGCGGCCACGATCTTCAGCCCGGCGATCGTGTTGTTCGAAGCAAGAGTTACAGCAGGACCGTCGCTGGCGATCACGGGAGTCTTGCCGTTCGCCGTCGCCGTGATTCCCAGCTCATGGAGGAGCTCCGCGCTCTCCTGGCCGGCGCCGGTCAGGGTCTGGCCGTCCTTCAGCACGATACCGTCGCGGTACGGCTCGTCGCCGCCCACGAGGACGATCGCGTCGCCGGGAGCGCTGAGTAAGCCCGCGGCACCGAGCGACTGGAGGGGTGCGGCAGCCGAGCCGTCGCCGGAAACCGCGGCGGCGCTGTCGACGAACCAGGTCCGCGAAGGGGAGGCCAGAGCTGTGCCGGCGGCAATGCACGCGGCCACAGAGAGGAGGAGAGTGGCAAACCGCCAGGAAGGAATGTACACGCGGACATCGTACAAGACCGCCGCAGGCGCGGCGGTCTTGTACGGGAGCGGTCAGGCGATCGGATGATCGACGGAAAAGAGGAGGTAGTCGTGCTCGTCGGCAGAGCGGAGCCCGAGCGCCGTGGCTCGCTGCAGCGGCGCTCCGTCGCGAGTGATGCGGCCATTCACCGTGGCCAGCCGCAATGAAGACCATGCCGGCGCGGCGTCGAAGATCGCACTCCGGAACGCCACGACGTATGTGCCTCGGCGTAGCTTGGGCGCACCGGACGCGCCACCGGTCATGAGCCGGTAGCGCGTCTCGACCGGCGCTTCGAGCAACTTGTCCTTGCTGTTGGCGCGCGTGACGTCGACGAGGTTGGCGAAGCGGCGCGCAAACCCGTTCTGCAGGAGCGCGAGAGGCTCGCGCATCTGGAAATCGAGAATCAACGCCCCGTCCTGATCGAGCGGGACGTTCAGCACGCTGGCGCGCGCGCCTGGATTGCTCCAGGCGAGGACGGGTGCCGTCGTACCGCCGGCGAGCGGATACAGGGCGGCCACACCCACGGAGACGCGCTGGTCGCGTTCACGCTGGCTACGCCAGAAGCCGTGAATCGTCACGCGCGCGCTGCCGCCTCGGAATGCGTCGTCGCCCTGGCGGAGAGTCTCCGCCGGAACGATGCGCTCCATCGCCGATGCGGCATCGCCGGCCATACTGGGGAGGAGCGGCGAATAGCCGATGGCGTACGGCTTCGGCGCGCTGACGAGCTCCGAGGCGCTCCCCATCGTGGCGATGCCGGCGGCGCCCACAGCGCCGAGGACGAGAAATTCGCGCCTCCTCATTCCGTGCATCCGGCTCCCATCTCGATCTTGCTGACTGGTCATAAGATACCTCCTACTCTTCTCACTCTCATCTTCTCGAATGGGGTTGCGCTGATCATGGCGTGGGGCAAGCCGCGCCGCCTCCGAATACATTTGCGTTGATCGTGGCGAAGGCCGAAGCGCCTCCGTTCTGCGCGCTCAGGAATGCCGCAACGGCCAACGTGTCGTTGCCTGCGCCCGCGTAGCCGGGGAGCCGGAACAGGGTGGCGGCGCGGCGGTTGCGGACCTGAATCGAGGACGCGGTGCCGGCCGGATCCCAGATGCCGAGGATGGTGTTGTTGATGATATCCGCGCAGACGCTCGTGGTGGCGGCCGCCGCGGTCCCGGACTGGACGAAGATCGCGTTCGGCGGAGTGGCCCCGAACGGCTCGGCCACGGTGTTTCCCGAGATCTTGACGTTCACGACTGTGCTGCCGTTGTTGGCTTGGGCCCGGATGCCGACGCTGCCGACCTGCCGGACGTTGTTGCCGGACACGGTCGCGGCGAACGTCCCGCTGCCCTGGGCGCCAAGGTCGATGCCGGCGCAGTTCGGCGAGAGCACCTGGCAAGCGGAGCCCGGCACGCCGGTGGTTCCGATGACGTTGTTCGTGATCTTGCCGGAGACCGTTCCGGTCGAGGGCGACAACTGGGAGACGTTGATGGCCTGCAGCGCGTGGCCGGTGAAGACAGGGTTGTTGTTGATGTCGTAGGTCAGGTTCGTCGCTGCGGACCCGTTGAGCACGATGCCCGCCGCGTTGTTCTGGAATGTGCTTCCCGTGATGGTGACACCCAGCGTCGACGAGCTGTTCCCGTTGAACTGTGCGGCGTTTGCCGAACCGTTGGCGTTGTTCGCGAACGTCGAAGAGGAGATGTTCACCGTGGCGGCCGCGGAGTTCTGCAGGCTCACCAGCAGACCCTGCTGGCCGTTGGGGGTAACGCTGTTCGAGAACGTGCTGCCGCTGGCGCTCATCGTCATCGATCCGCTGAGGTTCTCGACGTACATCTGGCGCGCCGCGTTGTTGTGAATGTTGGCATTCGTCAGCGTCACGGTGCCGCTCAGGTTCTGGAACAGCAGGCCGCCCTCGAAGGACTCATTACCCGCGTTGCGGACCTCGCTGTTCGTCAGGCTGAAGCCGTTGACCGCGTTGCCGTTGATGCCGATCTGAGCGCTGCCGTCCACGAGAACCCCGCTGAACGAGGCGTTGGTGACGTTCTGGAGATAGATCGCGGCGTTGCACGCCAGGTTGTTCGAGGCCACAAGATTGCTGGCGCAGGTCACCCCGCTGACGCTTTGCGCCGTCGGCGCGTTCGAGAAGTTCATGTTGTTGAGCGTCACATTCGTGGCGTTCGTCACAATCGCTCCGCCGGTGGTCTTGTTCTGAATCGTGCCGCCGGAGCCTGCGGTCGTGCCGGTGCCCGTGACCGTGAAGGAGCCGGTGGTGTTGTTGATGCGGATGCCGTTCGCTCCGCCGCTCGCGCTGGCGCTGAGCAGCGTCACGTTGAGGGACATGTTGGAGAGATCCACGGCCGTGCCGTTGGTGGTCGCGGCGGTGCTGTCACCGCTGCCGGCAACGATGGTCAGGCTGCCTGCGTTGCCCAGGATCGCAGTGCCGGTCGTGGTGGTGACGTCGAGATTCGTGGCTGTCACGCTCGGTGTGCCGCCGTTGATGAACAGGCCGGCTCCGCCCGGGGTGAGCGTCACGTTGGTGATACCGAACGCGCCGGTGGTGTTGGTCAGGCTGATGCCGTCCGCGGCGCTGGTCACGCCCACTTCGGCGATCGTGCCGTTGCTCACGGTCACGCCGGTGATGCCGGCGTTGATGCCGCCGATGTTGAGACCGGTGACGAGGTTGTTCGACGCCAGCATGACGGTGCCGCCGAGCGTCGGACGGACCGTGGCACCGGTGAGGGTGTAGGGTCCGACCACGAGCGCGACGCCCGAGCCGATCAGGCGCTGGCCATTCTTCAGCTGGATGCCGGTGGCTTGCGCGCCCGCCGCGACGTGGATGTAGTCGTTGATCGCCGAGGCGCCCTGCGCCTGTCCGATCGTGGCGAACGGATCGGTCGAGCGGCCCGTCTGCGGACCGGCCGCGGCCGGGTTCACGTACCACACGCGCTCGGTGATGCTGATCGTCACGGTGCCGGTGTCGGTGTCCAGACCGTCGCTGATGGTGTAGTTGAAGCTGTCGACGCCGGTGAAGCCGGTGGCCGGCAGGAAGTTGAACGTGCCGTTCGGATTCATCGACACCGTGCCGCCGGCGCCGCTGGTGGCGTCGAAGGCGGTGACGGTGATCGGGGAGGGGCCGTCGGCGTCGGTGTCATTGGCCAGGACTGTCCCGCTGATCACCAGCGCCGGGTGAAGCGCGCCGCCGGTGCCAACCCGCAGCTCGGTGTTGCCCACTGCGGAGAAGGCGTCGTTGCCCGCCACCGGAGCCTGGTTGGCGATCGTGATCGTGACCGTGGTGACGTTCGAGTCCGCCAGGCCGTCGTTGGCCTTGTACGTGAACGAATCCGTACCCGGCGTCGCGCCGGTGTGCTGGTAGGTGAACGAGCCGTCGGCGTTGAAGGTCAGGTTGCCGGCCGAAGTCGTGCTGACCAGGATGGCCGAGATTCCCGGGCCGTCCGGATCGGTGTCGTTGCCGAGCACGCCCGGCGCGGTGACGTTCAGAGTGCCGTGGAAGTTGACGTTGTACGAATCGGGGTTGGCCACCGGCGGGTCGTTGACCGGATTGATCGTGATGGTGACCGTGGTGGTGTTCGAATCCGCCAGGCCGTCGTTGGCCTTGTAGGTGAACGTGTCGCTCGTGGTCTCGCTGCCGTTGTGGACGTAGGTGAACGTCCCATCGGGGTTGAAGGTGAACGAGGCGGCGTTCGACGGACCGCTGACCAGGATGGCCGTCAGCGGGTTGTTCTCGGCGTCGGTGTCGTTGGTGAGCACCGAGGTACCGTTGAGCGTGCCGCCTTCGTTGACCGAGTACGCGTCCGGATTGGCCACCGGCGCGTCGTTCACCGCGTTGATGGTGATGGTCACCGTGGCCACGTTCGAGTCGAGCGAGCCGTCGTTGGCCTTGTAGGTGAAGGAGTCGCTGGCAGGGGTCTCGCTGCCGTCGTGGACGTACGTGAACGTGCCGTCCGCGTTGAGCGTGAACGACGACGCGTGCGCCGGACCGGAGACAAGAACCGCGTTCAGCGTGTTGTTCTCCGGATCGGTGTCATTGGCCAGGACGGAGCTGCCGTTGAGCGTGCCGCCTTCGTTGACGCTGTAGGCGTCGTTGACGGCCGTCGGCGCATCGTTGACCGGGTTGATGGTGATCGTCACCGTGGTCGTGTTGGAGTCGAGCGAGCCGTCGTTGGCCTTGTAGGTGAACGAGTCGCTCGTGGTCTCGCTGCCGTTGTGCACGTAGGTGAACGAGCCGTCGGCGTTGAGCGTGAAGGAGGTGGCGTTGGCCGGTCCGCTCACCAGGACGGCGGTGAGGGAGTTGTTCTCGGCGTCCGTGTCGTTGCCGAGCACACCCGGCGCGGTCACGGTCAGTGTGTCGCCTTCATCGACCGAGTAGGCGTCCGGATTGGCCACCGGCGCGTCGTTCACCGCGGCGATGGTGATCGTCACCGTGGCCACGTTCGAGTTGGCCGAGCCGTCGTTGGCCATGTAAGTGAAGGAGTCGCTGGCGGGGGTCTCGCTGCCGTCGTGGACGTAGGTGAACGTTCCGTCGGCGTTGAGGGTGAAGGACGAGGCATGCGCCGGTCCGCTGACCAGTACTGCCGTCAGCGAGTTGTTCTCGGCGTCGGTGTCGTTGGCGAGCACCGAGCTGCCGTTGAGCGTGCCGCCTTCATTGACGTTGTAGCTGTCGTTGACGGCCACCGGCGCGTCGTTCACCGGCGTAATGGTGATCGTCACCGTGGCCACGTTCGAATCCGCGAGGCCGTCGTTGGCCTTGTAGGTGAACGAGTCCGAGGTCGTCTCGCTGCCGTCGTGGACGTAGGTGAACGTTCCGTCGGCATTGAGCGTGAAGGACGAGGCATGCGCCGGTCCGCTGACCAGCACTGCCGTCAGGGAGTTGTTCTCGGCGTCGGTGTCGTTGGCGAGCACCGAGCTGCCGTTCAGCGTGCCGCCTTCGTTCACGCCGTAGTTGTCGTTGACGGCCACCGGCGCGTCATTGACCGGCGTGATGGTGATGGAGACCGTGGCCACGTTCGAGAGCAGCGAGCCGTCCGAGGCCTGATAGGTGAAGGAGTCGCTCGTGGTCTCGCTGCCGTCGTGGACGTACTGGAACGAGCCGTTCGGATTCAGCGTGAACGACGAGGCATGCGCCGGGCCGCTGACGAGAACCGCCGTCATCGTCGGCCCGTCCGGGTCGGTGTCGTTGGCGAGCACGCCCGGGACCGCGAGGTTGATCGTGCCGCCCTCGGCGACGCTGTAGTTGTCGTTGTTCGCCACCGGCGGGTCGTTCACCGGGGTGATGGTGATCGTCACCGTGGCCGTGTTCGAGAACGCCACGCCGTCCGTGGCCTGGTAGGTGAACGAGTCCGAGGTGGTCTCGCCGCCGTTGTGGGTGTAGCTGAAGGAGCCGTCGGCGTTCAGCGTGAACGACGAGGCGTTCGACGGACCGCTGACCAGGACCGCGGTGATGGGATCGCCGTCCGGATCGGTGTCATTGGTCAGGACGCCCGGGGCCGGGACCGTGAGCGTGCCGCCCTCGGCGACGCTGTAGGCGTCGTTCGCGGCGACGGGGGGATCGTTGCAGTCCGGGGTGAACTCACCGTCCGGCAGCGACGGCGCGGCCGGCGAGCAGGAGCTGATGATCGTCGGGAAGGCACCGACCGGAGCACCGTTCGTGGGGAAGCTCGTGCCGGTCGTGCTGGCGCCGGTGCAGTGCGTGATGGTGATGGTTCCGCGCTTGGCGGCCGTGATGCTGCTGCCGGTGGGGCGGACGTCGCCCACGCCGTTGGTCCAGGTCACCGAGCCCGAGTAAGAGCGCACGTTGATCGCCCCGCCCTTGCCGGTCGTGACTTCTCCGGTGGCGTTGAGGGCCGCCGTGTTGAGGACGATATTGCCCTTGGCCGAGAGATTGATCTTTCCACCCTGGTCGCCCGAGGCGTTGTTCGCTGCCGAGAAGGCGTTTCCGCTGGCGGTGATCGTCGACTGGAGCGAGAGCGCGTTGACCGTTCCGGCCGCGTCGCCGCCGTCCGGGCCGCCGTTCGCGTTGACGGCGTAGAGCGTTCCGGTCGTGGGACCGAGCACCTGTACGTCCTCGACCGCATAGATGCTGGTGCTGAACGAAGCAGCGCTCGCATCGGTCGAGTCGGCGCGGATCATGCCGCGGCGGGCCGTGGCCGCGCTGCCGAGGTCGCGTCCGTCCACCAGGACGGAGGACGCGGACCGGACGATGACCGAAACGCCGGAGGCGTTGTCCGCGAGCGTGGCTACGAGACCCATGACTTCCACCCGGCATCCTTCGAGGACGAGGTGGCCGGGACCAGCCCATTCGGCCTGGGAGGCCACGATGCCGGTGCTGGTGACCGTCACTGCCGGCGTCCCGTTGCTGGCCGCCCGGATGGTGATGTCACCGCCGGCGCTGTGGCTGCTGCCGCCGGTGAAGACGGTGCCGCTGTACATGGTGGAGGTGTTCACCGTGCTGTGCGGGCCCGCGAGCACCGAACCGGCCACGGTGGCGCCGCCGTTGGCGGTGATCTCGATCTTGGTCGGGATGTCGCTTTGCGACGCCGCCGTGATCAGGGCGCCGTTCTCCTCGGAGAACGCACCGACCGCGTTGATGGTGATGTAGCCGGCGCGGCTGGAGCCGGGGTTGCCGTTGGCGGTACGGCTGCTGGAAATGATGCCGCCGGGCTGCAGGGCCGTTGTGCCCCGCACGGTGAAGCTGCCGCCGACGTCGAAGCGGATGTCGCCGCCCGAGCCGAGGCCGATGCGGTTTTCCGCGTAGATCGCGGCACCGCTCTCGAGCAGGAAGTTGCCCGAGACGACGAAGTGCATCGGGCAGGCGCTGTTGTTGCCCGAGCCGACGTCGTTGCAGTTGATCGTGCCGAGCACCGTGAGGTTGCCGTCGTCCACGGTGAATGTCCCGTTGGAGGCACCGTCGTGATCGAGTGACGATCCGTCGAGGGCGGCAAACGTGGTCGTACCGCTGACCGTGACGTTGTCCGCGAAGAGTGGGAGCGCGAGCGCAAAAATCGCGAGAAAAGCTACCGCGAAGCGGTGTTTGGCGGAGTGATACATCAAAGTCCCCCTTGACCTTCAGTTGACAGTTCGAGCTGTGAATGACGCGGATCGGGGCGAGATTGGAAGCTGAAACCTGCGGCGCACATCATACGCCGACTCTTTTCTGAGTCTATTTTAAGGAGGAATCAGTACAGATGGAGATGCGTCCGCGGGGTCGCGCCGCCGTCCCGAGTCCACCGCAGCATGTGCGGATACTCCTCGGAGAGTGTCATTCCCCAGTACCGCAACATCGGCACACCGACGTATCGCCCCGCTGCGAAGTTTTCCAGCAGAGTCGGCCCGTTCCCGCTGATCACTTCCTCGTGAAACACCTCGCCAGGATCGATGCCCAGATGCTTCGCCGCGGCCCAGGTCCAGGCGATTGTGGACAGTTCCTCTGCGGCCGACGTGCCCACGGTTCCGTCCAGTGCGGCGCGTTGTGCGATCGGCGTGAGGGCGATGTGTCCCGCCTCATGGAGAAGATCCGCCGGCTTGCAGAGCCGCGCCTCCTCGACGATCAGGCCGCCGCCTTCGATGTCGATCCCGGGGACCAGCGTGGCGCGGCGCATCTCCCGCTCGGTGACCTCGATCCCGAGGGCGCGGATGAAGGCGATGATTTGCATGAGCAGCGCTGAATCTGCCACGAGCCAAACGTTAACATCACCGGGGCAGCGCCGGATGTTGCCTTCCTCACACTCCCGTGTAAACAACGGAGGCTATCCTCTCGTCCATCACTCATGAAACGGATCATTGCCCTGTTGCTCCTGGTGGTCGGAGTGGCGCACGCGGCGGATTCGCGGCGGCGGGCCGTCGGGAAGCCGTCTGCCACCGGGCCCCTGCCGGTTGCCAATTTCATCGACACGCACATCGGAGAAAAGCTGGCCGGGGCCGGGATCGTTCCGGCGGCCATCGCCGGAGACGAGGAGTTTCTACGCCGGGTATCCGTCGATCTCACCGGCTCGATCCCTCTGCCGGCCGACGTCGAGGCCTTCCTGGCCGACACGCGCACCGACAAGCGGGCCCGCAAGATCGACCAGCTCCTCGCTTCCGACGCGTTCGTCGACCGCTGGACCATGTGGTACGGCGATCTCGTCCAGAACGTGCAGGTCTCCGACGCCGTCCGCCAGTATTACCTCGGGCGCAACGCGCACTATCAATGGATCAAGGAGTCGATCCGCACCGGCAAGCCGTACGACGCCATGGTCCGGGAGGATCTGGCGGGGACGGGCGACAACTTCTCGGCCGGGACGGCCAACTATGCCGTGCGCCAGCTGCAGCGCAACGGTCCGCCGCAGGACACCTACGACAACCTGGCCGCGCATTCGGCCGAGAAGTTCCTCGGCATCCCCATGCTGTGCATCTCCTGCCACAGCGGCCCCGGTCATCTCGAGCTGGTGAACATCTATCTGCGCGGCAAGACCCGCGAGGACTTCTGGAAGATGGCCGCGTTCTTCTCGCGCACCAGCATCCGCGGTTCGCGCTACACCGATCCCAACAACCCCAACGCCAACATCATCCGCTACGACGTCGGCGCCATCCCCAACGGCGCCTACCGACTCAACACGAATGACGGCAACAAGACGCCGCGCGCGCCGGCCCCGGGCCAGTCCGACACGGTCACGCCGGCGTTCCTCCTCACCGGCGAGCAGCCGAGGTCGGACGAGTCGTACCGCGCCGCCTACGGCCGCATGCTCACCGCCGACCGGCAGTTCGCACGCGCCACCGTGAACTATCTCTGGAAGGAGATGTTCGGAACGGGGCTGGTCGAGCCGGTGAATGCCTTCGACCTGGCCAGGCTCACCGTGCAGCCGTCGCATCCGGCCCTGCTCGAAGCGCTGGCCGATGACTTCATCGCCAACGGCTACAGCCTCCGGGCGGCGTTGCGCACGATGGCGCTCTCCAACACGTACCAGCTGTCCGCTGCCTACACGGGGGCGCATCCCGACGCCTCGTACTTTGCGCGCCGCTCGCCGCGTCGGCTCTCCGCCGAGGCATTGCTGGACGCCGTCACCACCGCCACGTCTGTACCGGTCTCGCTGCCGGTGGCGGGCATGACCGCCGTGACGAAAGCCATGCAGCTGCCCGATCCGCTCGAGGCGCGCCGCAATCCGGCCACGCTCTTTCTCAACCAGTTCGGCCGCGGCAATCGCGACGACGTGGCGCGCACGAACGACGGCGCCATCTCGCAGGCGCTGGCCATGATGAACGATCCCACCGTGACCACGCGGGTGCGCCGCGCCGCCAATTCGACCGTTTCGAAGGTGCTGGCCTCCACGTCCGATCCGGGCGCCATCACCGATCAGCTCTATCTGGCCACGCTCTCGCGCCGGCCGACGTCCGCCGAGCGGCAGATCGCCGTCGACTACCTCCGCGCCGGCACCCTCGCCGAGCGCGCTGAGGACCTGCAGTTCTCGTTGATCAACAGCCTGGAGTTCCTGTTCGTATGAGCTTCTCTCGCCGCCACTTCTTCCGCATCGCCGGCACCGGCATCGTCGCGTCGTATTTCGCCGACGTCTTCGAGCCGCGCCTTCTGCTCGGCGCCACCACGCAGTCCGCGCCCTCGCTGCGCAACTCGGCCAAGAGCTGCATCTTCATCTTCCTCTCCGGCGCGCCGAGCCAGACCGACATGTGGGACCTCAAGGAAGGCTCGTGGACGCCGCTCGACCTCGCGCCGACGTCGTACGGGGACGTCCGTTGGCCGCAGGGGCTGCTGCCGAAGACGGCCACGCACCTCGGCAAGCTGAGCATCGTGCGCAGCGGGCTGGCCTGGGCGGCGGTCCACCAGCTCGGACAGACCTGGGCGCAGATCGCCCGCAATCCGGGTGGCGCCACCGGCGCCATCGCCCCGCACATCGGAGCGGTCGTGGCGCTCGAGTCGCAGGCCGCCCGCACGCCGGCCGACGTCCTGCCGGGCTTCATCGCCCTCAACTCCGGAGGCATTCCGACGTGCGGCTATCTGCCCGCGAAGTACGCGCCGTTCGGCGTGACCACGGATGCCAACGGACTCTCCACGCTCTCGCATCCGGAAGGGGCCACGCGGTTCACGCGCCGCTGGGACCTGCTCCATCAGCTCGACGCCGCCCGTGCTACGGGCCTGCTCGGCAAAGCTTCGATGGACATGAACGACTTCTACGATCAGTCGAAGGTGCTCATGGACGCGCCGGGCGTCGACGCCTTGTTCTCTTTCTCGGAAACCGAGCACGCCGCGTACGGTTCCTCGAACTTCGGCGACTCGTTGCTCGTGGCCCGCAATCTCGTGGCCTCGGGCAAGGGCGTGCGTTTCGTGCAGGCCACCATGGGCGGCTGGGACCATCACTCCGACATTTACGATCACAACGCCGCGCAGTCGCTCTATGTGCAGTGCGCGGAGCTCGACAACGCCCTCGGCGCGCTGCTGACCGATCTCACCTCGATGAACATCCTCGACGACACCTTGGTCGTGGTGGTCAGTGAATTCGGCCGCACCGTCGGCCCGCTCAGCGGCCAGGGCGGCCGCGACCACTACCTCCGCAACTCCAGCGTCTTCGCCGGCGGCGGCACGGCCGGCGGACGCATCATCGGCAAGACCGACTCCGACGGCGACGCCATCGTCGAATACGGCTGGAGCGCCGCCCGCGACGTCCGCACCGAAGACATCGCCGCCACGATTTACTCCGCCCTCGGCATCGACTACACCACCGTCCGCACGGATGACCCGCTCGGCCGCGGATTCGAATACGTCCCCGAGTCCAAAGACGGCGCATACCAGCCGATCGACGAGTTGTGGTGAGCTCAAAAGGTTGTCGACCTCTGTCAAAGAGTCGTCGACCTTTTGATTGCCTTCGACGACTCATTGAATGAGGACGTTGACTCCATCCAAACGTCCGAAGTGCCCTCCAGTGGGGACGAAATACCTCACCTACGAGTCGGCTGACCTCTCCGAAGGACACAAAAACCCCTTCGGACCGGTTGAAAACGTGTCGTGAAGGGTCGTTCCACCTCATTCAAAAGGTCGCGGACTCTTTGACTGGCGTCGCGGACTCTATCCAAAGAGTCGTCGACTCTTTGACCGGAGTCGTCGACCTTTTGAAAGGAGTCGCTGACTCCTTGGCTGGGGTCGATGGTCTCACCGTTGGAGTCAGTCACTTCTAGGTTGAGGTCGCCGACTCTTGGGGTGAGGTCGATGACCGCTACGCCGAGGTCGTCGACCGGTTGAGTGAGGTTGGTGTCCCCATCGATGAAGTCGTGGACTCCCACGTGAGGTTTCCCCGTCCTCCTGAGCGAGGTGGCTGGGCGGGTGTGAAGCGAAAGGATCTCAAACTACGAGAACCAATGGCCTGTGCCACGGTTTGCGCATTTAGAGATTCTTTCGCTCACACCCGCCCAACCGCCTCGCTCAGAATGACGGGGGACGCTACACTTACCAGAATCATGCAGGTGGTGCTGCAAGGCAGTCTCCGGCATTTCGGTGTCGCCGAGCTTCTCTCCTTTCTCTGTGGGCGCGGTGAGAGCGGGACTCTGGAGGTCCAGGGCACCGACCGGCACGCTCGCATCCTCTTCGTCGGTGACCTTTTGGTCTGGGCCGAGTCGAGCCGCGGCGGGGAGCCGCGCGAGGCTGTGCTCGACCTCTTCGACTGGCATGCCGGGAGCTTCACGCTTACCGACTCCGTCGTCGTTCCTGAGAACGTCACCCCGCTGGCGCTCGAGTTGCCGGCCTTGCTCGAAGAGGCCAAGCGGCGCGCCGAGTCCGCCGGCATCTATTCCGACGCCACGCTCTTCCGCGTCGTCGACGATCCCGCGCTGCAGCAGCAGGTCAGCCTGACCGGCGATCAGTTCCGCCTCCTCTTCCGTCTGGCCTCGGGGCGGACGTTCAAGGATCTGGTGGGCGATCTCGGTGCGCCGAAAGAGGAGGTCTCCGAGCGCCTGAAGTCCCTGGTGCAGATGGGTCTCGTGACCGTGTTCGCGCCGGAAGTGCTGCCGGTGCCGCAGGAGAAAACGGACCCGCAGCTGAAGAAGCGGACCACCTCCGGCCGCCACCGCACCCTGGTCGGCTCGCTCACGCCGGACGCCGCTCCCGACCACGTCTATCCGCTGCTCGACAGCGCCTACACCCTCGGCCGGGCCCCCGGCAACAGCGTCGCCATCGCCGACAGCAGCGTCTCCTCCTTCCACGCCCGCATCGACCGCACCCCGGAAGGGTTCGTGCTCGAAGACCTCCAGAGCCGCAACGGCACCTTCGTCAATGGCGAAGTGGTCAAGGAAAAGCGCCTCCTCGCCGACGGAGACCTCATCCGCCTCGGCAAGGTCATCATGACCTTCAACCTAGCCCGCGAAGGCAAGGCGGGGGAGAAGACGGAGCCGGAGGTGAAGCTTGCGTAGGCTCAAAGGCTCAGAGGCTCAAGGGCTCAAAGGGGATCGTGCTCACGCGCCTCTGAGCCTCTGCGCCTCTGAGCCTTTGAGCCTTCGTCCGAAACAAGAGGGCGTCCCCGCGTGACCTACGACCTCGCCATCGTCGGCTCCGGTCCGGCCGGGCTGGCTACCGCGTCGCATGCGCAGCGGAACGGGCTCTCGTATGTGCTGCTGGAGCGGACGGATCATCTCTCCGACACGATCTACAGCTATCAGGCGCGGAAGTTCGTCATGGCCGAGCCGGTGATGATTCCGGCGCGCGGGGAGCTGCCGTTCGAGGCGGGGTCGCGCGAGTCGATCCTGGCGGCGTGGCAGAGTTACGTCGAGGACAAGACGCTGAACGTCGTCCTCAATGCCGAGGTGAAGTCGATGAAGCGGGAAGGGGAGCGTTTCCTCCTCAAGACCGCGGCGGGAGCCGAATACGACGCCGGCAAGGTCGTCTTGGCCATGGGCACGCAGGGGAACCCGCGCAAGCTCGGATGTCCGGGCGAGAACCTGCCGCACGTGCGCTACCGCCTCGTCGATCCGGCCGAGCACTCCGAGCAGGACATTCTCGTTGTCGGCGCGGGCGATTCGGCGCTGGAGATCGCCATCGCTCTCTCCGAGGAGAATCGTGTAGGCCTCATCGTGCGCGGCCCGGAGATCACGCGCGCGAACGAGATCCTCACGCGCGAGGTGCTCTCCCGCCAGGCCGCCGGGCGGATGACGATCTACTTCAACTCCGGCGTGAAGGAAGTCTTCGACGGGTACGCCGATCTCAACGTGCGCGGCGACGTCACGCGCGTGCCGGCGGAGTTGTTGTTCCTCAAGCTCGGCGCCGATCCGCCGCGGAAGTTCTTCGAGAGCGTCGGCATCCGTTACACCGGCGACGGCAAGGACGCGCGGCCGATCCTCAGTCCCGTCCATCAGTCGAGCGTGCCCGGCCTGTTTCTCATCGGCGCCGCCAGCGGCCGCGATCTCATCAAGCTGGGGATGAATCAGGGCTGGGAGGTCGTCGAGCATCTGATGGGGCGCGAGGTCGAGCCGGCCGACGAGGCCGTGCTGCTCGAGCGGCTGCCGTTCTGGGAAGGGTCGGTGCGCGAGCGCATCGCCTCGATGCGCAGCCGCGTGCCCCTGCTCGCCGCTGCAGACGAACAGCAGCTGCGCGAGACCTTCCTGGCCACGCGCGTGCGCGAGTACGCGAACGGCGAAACGATCATCCGCCAGAACGATTACACCAACGACTTCCTGGTCATTGCCACGGGCCGCGTGGCTTTGACGCGCCGCGCCGAAAACGCGCAGAGCGAGACGAAAATCGCCGAGCTCACGGCCGGCAATTTCTTCGGCGAGATGAGCCTCATTTCCGGCCGCCGCCGCACCGCCACGGCCACCGCCGTCGGCGAGACGCGGATGATCGAGATCCCGCGCAAGGCCATCCTCAAACTGATGGCGAACGCTCCGACCGCGAAAGGCCTCGTCGATCAGGCGTTTCTGCTGCGCGCGTTCGGCGGCTACCTCTTTCCCGGCGTCCCCGAGGCGCTCCTGGGAGAGCTCGTCGACCGCGCCGTCGTCACCTCGCTCGGCAAAGACGCCGTCGTGTTCAAGCAGGGCGACAAGGCGGAGGCGTTCTATCTGATCCGCAATGGGATGGTGAAGATCTCCAAGAAGTCGGGCGACAAGGAAGTCGTGCTGTCCTATCTCGTGGCCGGCAATTTCTTCGGCGAGGCAGCGCTCTTTTCCGACGCCGCGCGCACGGCCACAGTGACGACGATCTTCCCGTCGGATCTGATCAAGCTCTCCAAACGCGATTTCGACAATTTCCTCAATGCCCATCCCGACCTGCGCGACGCGCCGCTGCGCAAGCTCGAAGAACGCCGCATCGCCGGCCTCATCGCCGAGGCCACGCCGGGATCGGGCAACATCCTCGGCGACCTCATACGGGAAGAAGTGGTCATGGGCACACAGACGCTGCTCATCGACGAGCACAAATGCATCCGCTGCGGCAATTGCGTGGCCGCCTGCCAGGGCGTACACGACGACGGACAGGCGCGCATCTCCCTCACCGGCATCAAGCTCTACAACCTCCTGGCTCCGAACTCCTGCTGGCAATGCGAAAACCCGCTCTGCATGCTCGACTGTCCCCCGGACGCGATTGCTCGCGATCCGCGGGGAGAGGTCTACATCAAGAGCAACTGCATCGGCTGCGGCAACTGCGAGCGTAATTGCCCCTACGACAATATTTTCATGGTCCACAAGGAGCCGAAAAAGACCCTCTTCTCCTGGGTGGCCTCACTCCTTGGCAAATCACACAAGCCGGACGTGGAACAGACCGTGGCCGTGAAATGCGATCTCTGTCGAGACATCCGCGGAGGCCCGGCCTGCGTGCGCGGTTGCCCCACAGGAGCGGCAATACGGTTGACGCCCGAACAATATCGGGAAACGTTGGAAGAGCTCGTGATCTCGCGCGGCGAGAGATAGCGTAACCAATGGCAGTCCCTAATAGCGGCAAACTCTGGCGCCGGATCTTCCTCGTGCTGCTCATCGGCACCAGCGCCAGCTATTTCTATTATGCGCGCCGTGAGTTTCCGCACGGTGGTTCGTCGTTCGGATTGGGTTATGGCATCGCCGGGACCGCGCTCATTCTGCTATTGGCGTTTTTCGGGATTCGCAAGCGGTGGTATCGCTCCACGTTCGGGACGCTCGAACAATGGATGCAGTCGCACATCTATCTCGGCGTTCTGGTACTGATCGTCCTGCTCTTTCATACAGGCGGCCGCTTCAATGACAAGATCGCCGTGACGACGTTCGTGCTGGTCATTGTGGTCGTGGCCAGCGGAATCGCCGGCGCCATCCTTTACGCCACGGTCCCGCGGATGCTGACGGAGGTGGAGAGCGAGCTCACCGTCGAAGAGATCGCCGACCAGCTCAATCAGCTGGCGCGCTCCATGGCCCGCATTGCTTCGGGACGAAGCGCCCCATTCCAGCGCATCTACGACGAGCTCCTGCGCCAGACCGCGCCCGGCGGTCTGGCCGGATGGCGTCTCATCGTGTCCGGCAGCGGACGCAAACCACAACAGGACGCCGATTGGGCCCGCCTCATCGCCCTCGTCCCGCGCGAAGAGCAGGAAGAACTGCGGCAAATGCTCGTCGTCTCCCGCCAGCGCCGCGAATTGCTCCTGCGTCTCGTCTATCAACAGCGCTACAAAAACATCCTCGAATTCTGGCTCTACATCCACATCCCCTTCACCCTCGCCCTCATCGCCTTCGCCGCCCTGCACATCGCCGCCGTGTTTTATTACGGGAGGATGCCGTGGTGATGCTTAGAGGGCAGAGCGCAGAGGGCAGAGGGCAGAAGAAGCCCCCTCCCTCCACGACGAGCTTCCCCCGTCATCCTGAGCGAGGTGGCCGGGCGGGCGTGAGCGAAAGGATCTCAAACTACGAAAGAGTGTGGCCCGGGCCACAGTTTGCGTATTTAGAGATCCTTTCGCTCCCTCACACCCACCCGCCCTGCGCTCAGGATGACGGGAGGGGTCGTCGCCTTTTCCTCTGCCCTCTGCCCTCTGCGCTCTGCCCTCCCGCCGGGAGGGTCCGTCGCCTTGTCTTCTGCCCTCTGCCCTCTGCCCTCTGCCCTCCGGCCGGGAGGGTCCGTCGCCTTTTCCTCTGCCCTCTGCGCTCTGCCCTCTGCCCTCCGGCCGGGGGGCGGCCATGAGCTTCCTCGTCCAACGCTCCACCGGCCGCAATCTGACGTTGACGCAGATCAACGCGGAGACTCTGCGCATCGGCCGCGGGACGAATCAGGAGCTGCGCTCCGAGAATCCGGCCGTGGCGCTGGAGCATGCGGTCATCGAGAGCGATGCCGCGGGGTATCTGGTCACGGACAAGGGCTCGATCACCGGCACGTATGTGAACAAGAAGCCGGTGGAGTCGGCGCGGCTCGGCAAGGGCGATGTGCTGGAGATCGGCGATCTGCGGATCGAAGTACAGATGGCCGATCCGGAGAAGCCGCTGTTCCTCCGCGTGGTCATCGCCCGTACCGCCACGGTCTTCGTCGAGGAGGAAGAGGGAGCGGCCGTCTCCGTGGCCACGCCGGGCGCGCGCGTGGTCAAGGCCAGGAAGTTCGATTACGCCGGCGCCTATCGCCTGGCGCGCCCCTGGATGACCAAGGTCAGCGCCACCGCCATCCTGCTGATCGTCGCGCTGACGGTGATCGGCATGGTCATCGAGCCGCAGCGGCAGGCGGCGTTCATGCCCGGCGGCCTCTCCTCGGCGCATGCCACCGCCCGTCCCGGCGGGCACGCGGTGGCGGACAACTGCGGGGCCTGTCATTCGCCGTGGAAGAGCGTGTCGAGCGGGAAATGCCTCGACTGCCATCCGCAGCAACAGCACGCCGTGCACGAGAAGAATCCGCCGGATTGCTTCAGCTGCCACGCCGAGCATCGCGGCGCCACGAAACTCGCCGACATCCCGGACGACACCTGCCGCTCCTGCCACGCCAGTCTCGGAGAGCACATGAACGTGGCCGGCGCCGCGCTGGCGTCGCTGCGGTTCGGGCAGGGGCGCTATCCGTTCGAGAGCATGGCCCGCATCCGCGACTTCGGCGATTCGCATCCGGAGCTCGTCTATCCGAAAGACGCGAACACCTTGCGCTTCAACCACAAACTGCACCTCCAGCCGAGGGGCATCTTCAACGCCACCGGGAAACGGGAAGTCCTGCAATGCGCGGGTTGCCATGCCTTGGCCACCGTGCGCGATAAGGTCGATCCCGTCGCGCTCGACTTCGAGCAGCACTGCCAGCGCTGCCACCGCCTCACGTTCGACGACCGCTATCCGAACGAGCAGGTGCCGCACGGCGGCGACAACATGAAAGTCTACGGCGCGGTTTTCGCCGCGTCGTCCGGTGCTGCGGCCATCGTCGGCAAGCCCGCCGCCGAGGTGCGGCGGATCCTGTCGACGCGCGCCGCCAGCGGATCGGAACAGCAGGCCTACCTCCGGAAAGCCAACTTCGTCTTCCGGGACAAGTGCCGGGTGTGCCACGAGATCCGTCCGCGCGGCGAACAGCTGGCGGCCACGCCGCCGGTGATTCCGACGACCTGGCTGGCCAGCGCGGGATTCACGCACGGACGTCACCGCACCGTCGATTGCGAGACCTGCCACAAAGGCGTGCGCGAGAGCGTCGAGACCAGCGACGTGCTCATGCCGCGCCGCGCCGACTGCACCTCCTGCCACTCGCCGCAAGCGGAATCGGCCCAGGCGCGCAGCTCGTGCCGGACCTGTCACGAGTATCATCTTCGTCCACAGAGATCTGTGGTCACGGCATCGCTCGCTCAGGCAGGAATGGGCGGGCTGGGAAGTGGAGGGCGAATGCTTCAGGGCATCCTGCTGGCGTTGATCGTCGTTCTGCTGCTGGTGGTGTTGCTGCCGGTGGGCATTGCATTGTTCCGGCGCCTGAGCCCGGAGCGGAACGCTCCCGCGCCTCCCGCGGCGCCCAAACCGGCCCCTCCTCCGCGGCGCGCACCCACGCCCGAGCTCTCGACGGACCGCGTGCCGCGCCAGGCCGTGGCCGCGCCGCCCGACATCTCGGCATCCGATGCCACCACGCGGATGGAAGCGCTGAAGATCGAGGCGCCGAAAGCCGAGAAACCGGCCCCGCCTCCGCGGCGTATTGAGCCGGAGCCGAACATCCCCGGCATCGGCCCCACGCGCATCACGCCGGACAGTCCTCCCGAGGGCGGCGGCGCCGGTACGGAGATGGTGCAGTGGAACGGCATGCTGCACTGCACGGGCGGCGCGCTGGAAGGGCAGCGCTTCATCATCGAGGACCAGGGCCTCTACATCGGCCGCGACCCCTCGCTGGCCACGGTGGTCATCCCCGACAGCCGCATCTCCAAGCGCCACGTGCGCGTCGTCCCGCGCGACGGCCGCGTCTGGGCCATCGACCAGGGCTCCACGAACGGCACGTTCCTCAAGGACCAGCGCATCACCGAAGTGCAGCTCAAACGCGGCGACACCCTCATCCTCGGAGACAACGCAGCGACCTTCGTCTATCAGATATGAGAAACGCGCTCGTGTTTGTCGCGGTCTGCACGTTCGCGACGGCCCTTCACGCGCAACGCGTCCGCGCCGCCGGCAAAGGCACGCCCGCGCCGCCTCCCGTCATCCAGGTCACCGCCGAGCCGCCGGGCTGCGCGGCCACGCCGCTCGCGCAGATCCCGTGCGCCGATGGCGGGACCGCGGCCAACTCGCTGTCGGCGGCGGAAGTGGAGACCATCGCCAAAGGTGCGCTGGGAGCGCTCAATGACCGGATCACGATCGCTGTCGTCGACCGCGCCGGACGCCCGTTGGCCATTCTGCGCAGCACCGGTGTTTCCGCTGCGAACGACGAGCTCGCGGTCGGCGTCGCGCGTACCGCGGCATTCTTCAGTCACAATCAGGCGCCGCTCTCGTCGCGCACCGTACGCTTCATCAGTGGCATCCATTTCCCGCCCGGCATCACCAACACGCCCAGCGCGGCGCTTTACGGCATCGAGAACACGAATCGCGGCTGCGACTTCAACGTCACCTTCGATCTCGGCAAGTGCATTCCACGCGCCCGCTCGATCGCTCCCGGCGCAGTCTGCGCCGCCGGCGACACGAGCGGCTGCGGCTCCGGCATCGTCACCGGCAAACAGTTCCCGGGAGACAGCGATCCCGCCAGCGTCAATGCGGGCGGTATTCCGCTTTATCGCGTTCAGGTGAGCGGCAACGTCGTCTCGAACGGCCAACTGCTCGGCGCGATCGGCGTGATCAGCAATTCCGCCGATCCCCAACGCGCCGAATACGTGGCCGCGTACGGCGCCTTCTCCTCGCTCGCCACCGGCATCGTTCCGGTGCCGTTCTACCCGCTGCCGGCGCCGGGGAACGTGTTCATCGACGGCATCCGGCTGCCCTTCCTCGGGCCCGACATCGGCCTCTTCTTCAATGACGCCGGCCTGCCCGTCAGCGTGACGCTCCACGGCCTGACGTCACCGCAAACGTTGCTCCCGCCGGTGACGTTCGCCCTCGGCCCGTTCAACGGAGGCTGCGCCGCAAACGAGGATCTCGTCTCCGCGCGTGCCGGCGCGGGCGGTCTGACGCTCGCCGAAGTGCAGGGCATCGTGCAGCGCGGGGTCCAAACGGCGAGACGCACGCGCGCCGCGATCCGCTTGCCGCTCAATCGCTACGCGCGCATGGTCATCGCCGTCGCCGATCTCGACGGCTCCATCCTGGCCCTGCATCGCATGCCCGACGCCACGGTCTTCTCGGTCGACGTGGCCGTGGCCAAGGCGCGCAACGTCATCCGCTTCAGCCAGCACGGAATCAGCGGCCTCGTACCCGCGGGGACGGCTGTGACGAACCGCACCATCGGCTTCGGCGCGCAGCCGTTCTATCCGCCCGGCATCGACTCCGGCGCCTTCGATCCCGAGGAGGGGCCGTGGTACCGGACGCTCTTCGTCAATGACCTGCAGAACGCCTGCACGCAAGGCGATGAGCTGACGAACCCGAACCAGAACGGAGTGGTCTTCTTCGCCGGTTCGTCACCACTCTTTAGAAACGCCACCCTCATCGGCGGCCTCGGCGTCAGCGGCGACGGCATCGAACAGGACGACTACGTCACCTACTTCGCCGCCGGCCCGTTCCTGCCCCCGCAGAACATCTGGGCCGACCAGCTCATCGTCGACGGCGCGCGGTTGCCGATGTTCAAGTTCCCAAGGCACCCGGAAGGGGTGGATGAATGAGGCTCAGAGGCTCAGAGGCTCAGGGGCTCAAAGGCTCGCCAACACGGTCTCTGAGCCTTTGCGCCTCTGCGCCTTTGAGCCTCGTCGTCGCGCTGCTCCTCCTCGCAGCCCGCGCCCACGCCGCCCCCGTCCTCTTCACCGACACCATCCCCTTCACCATCTCCGGCGAAGCGCAGGCCGTGCCCGGCACTCCCGTTCGTGTGTTCATCGAGAGCGCAAAGGCCGAGACGCAGGTGAAAGCCAACGGCAGGTGGTCGGTCTTCTGGACCGCGCCGCTGCCGACTGGTGCGTACGACGTGCGGATCGAGATCGGCGAGAGCAGCGAGACGCAGCTGCTGCGCGTGCAACTGCGTGGGCCGTTGCCGCGGCAAAGCGGCGTCGAGCTGCAGCCGCGCTATCCCGATCCGTTGCCGCCCGAGCCGAGTCTCGAGGAGATCACGGACCGCTGGCGGATCGTGCCGCCGCCGTATGAGCTCGACGAGCACTCGCAGGGGCGCTTCGATCCGTACCACCAGAACATCCTCAAGGGCGATCGTCCGATCCGCCTTCGCGAATACGCGCCGGAGCGTTTCCGCGACCGGCTGCCGTTCATGGGCGACGACGCGTTCCTCGTCCTGACCGGGATCAGCGATTCGCTCGTGGAGTCGCGTACGCTGCCCACTCCCTCAGGCGTCAGCGCCGATCGTCCCGGCAGCTTCCCGTTCTTCGGCAGTGATGACCAGGGCTTTTTCGCCCAGAACCTCATCCTCTCCGCTGACGTGTTCGAAGGCGACACGACGTTTCAGCCCGTGCGCCAGCGGATCAAGATCACGCTCGTCGCCAACCTGAATCACGTGCGCGTCGAGGAGAACGCCATCCTCAAGCCCAGCCCGCGCCGCGGCACTGAGCGCACCGACGGCCGCGTCTCGCTGCAGGAGCTGTTCTACGAGCGCAAGCTGCGGGACCTTGGGCCGAACTACGACTTCGTTTCCTTCCGCGCCGGCATCCAGCCGTTCGCCAGCGATTTCCGCGGCTTCATCTTCTCCGACACGAACCTCGGCTTCCGCCTGTTCGGCAACTGGGCCTCCAACCGCTACCAGTACAACCTGGCCGTCTTCGACCGCCTCGAGAAAGACACCAACAGCGGCCTGAACATCTTTCACGAGCTGCGCGAGCAGCGTGTGGCCCTGGCCAATCTCTATTGGCAGGACTTCTTCCGCCCCGGCTACACGCAGCAGTTCTCGCTGCATCACGTGCGCGACGACGCGTCGCTCAAGTACGACCGCAACGGAAACCTCGTACGTCCCGCGCCGGTCGGCGACGCCAAGCCGCATTCCGTGCAGGCCACCTACATCGGCGAAGCGGGCCTCGGGCATTTCGGCCGCTTCAACGTCGACCACGCGGTCTATTACGCCTTCGGCCGCGACTCGCTCAATCCGATCGCCGGCGCCGATCCGCAACTGCGGCGCGGCAACGCCGTGAGCATCAGCGCCGGCATGGCCGCGCTCGAGGTCTCGTACGACAAGGACTGGCTCCGGCCGCGCATCGGCTTCTTCTACGCGACGGGCGACCGCAATCCGCGCGACCGCACCGCCCGAGGCTTTGACGCCATCTTCGACGCGCCGGCGTTCGCCGGCGGCGGCTTCTCGTTCTTCAACAGACTCGGCATCCGCCTGGCCGGCAGCGGCGTCGCCCTCGTCGAGCGCGGCAGCCTGCTGCCGTCCTTGCGCAGCAGCAAAGACGAAGGACAGCCCAACTTCGTGAACCCCGGGATCCAGCTGGCCACCATCGGCCTCGACGCCGAGGTCACGCCGAGGCTGAAAGCAATCTTCACCGCCAACTACATCCGCCTCGACGCCGTCGAGCCGGTCGAGGAAGTGCTGTTCCAGGGCCACATCCACCACGACCTCGGCACCGACCTCAGCGCCGGCCTCAAATACCGCCCCTTCCTCAGCAACAACGTCGTCATCGCCGGCGGCGCCGCCGTCCTGCTGCCGGGCCAGGGATTCAAAGACATCTACGAAAGCAAAGACCCGCTGTACCACGCGTTCATGAACGTGATTTTGAGCTTCTAATGCTGACCACACCTTCGACGATGTTTCGTGCCCCCCGTCATCCTGAGCGAGGCGGTTGGGCGGGCGTGAGCGAAAGGATCTCAAACTACGAAAACCATGGCCTGGGCCACGTGTTACGCATTTTGAGATTCTTTCGCTTCACACCCACCCATCCCTCCACGCTCAGAATGACGGGGGAGTGGGCACTGATCGCCGCCATCCTCACAACCGCACTCGCGGTCGCGAGTAGCGGTGCGACCTCGCCGCTGCTGATCCAAACCCAATCCCAGGCCGACGCCAAATCCGCAGGCTGCCTCTCCTGCCACGCCGGCATCGAGCCGATGCACGCCTCGCCGAATGTAAGGCTGGCCTGCACCGATTGCCACGGCGGCAACGGCGCCGCGCTCACGAAGGACCAGGCGCACGTCCAGCCCCGCAACAAAGAACTCTGGAAAACCTCCGCGAATCCCCCGCGCACCTACACTGCGCTCCTCCAGGAATCGCCCGAGTTCGTCCGCTTCGTCAATCCGGGCGATCTGCGCGTGGCGCGCGAGTCGTGCGGCGGCTGCCATCTCGAGCAGACCGTGGCCGTGCCGCGCAGCACCATGACCACGAGCGCGATCTTCTGGGCCGCCGTCAGTTACGCGAACGGTCTCGTTAGTCAAAAGCGCGCCTTCCTCGGCGAGTCGTACAACCGCGACGGCAAGCCGCAGATCCTCCTGCCGGCCTGGCCGCCGTCGCAGGACCAGATCGCCAAGGGCGCGCTGCCGCAGCTCGTGCCGTTGCCTCGCTGGGAGTTCTTCCAGCCCGGCGGCGAATACTTCCGCGCCTTCGAGCGCGGCGGCATCTCCAACGGCACCATGCCGCCCGATACGGGAAACCCATTTCAGGCGGAGGATGCCGGTAGGCCGGACATCCGCCTCGGCAATCGCGGCCGAGGAACCGGCTCGCGCATCTCGCCCGGCCTCATCAACCTGCACAAGACGCGGCTCAACGACCCGCACTTGTCGTTCCTCGGCACGAACGATCATCCCGGCGATTACCGCTCCAGCGGCTGCACGGCCTGTCACGTCGTCTATGCGAACGATCGCGATCCGCTGCACTCCGGGCCGTGGGCCGCGGCCGGGCACACCGGTCTTTCGCAGACCGGCGACAAATCGATTCCGAAGAACGAGAAGGGCCATCCCATCAGGCATCAGCTCACGCGCGCCGTGCCGACCAGCCAGTGCATGAGCTGCCACATGCATCAGCCGAACTCCTTCGTGAACACGTACCTCGGCTACACGATGTGGGACTACGAGTCGGACGCTACGCTGCTTTGGCCGAAGGAGCAGCGCCGGCCCACCGAAGCGGAGAAGCGCACCAGCCTCGCCCACAATCCGGAAGGGGCGGCGCCGCGCGGATTGTGGACCGACGTCGATTTCCTGGAGAAGGTCTCCAGCCTCAACGGCCAGGCGAAGAACACGCAGTTCGCCGATTACCACGGTCACGGCTGGAACTTCATGGCCGTGTTCAAGCGCGACCGCAAGGGCAATCTCCTCGACAAGGACGACCGGATCGTCCCGTTCGATGATCCGAAGAAATTCGAGAAAACCGTGCACCTCCGCGACATCCATCTTGAAAAGGGCATGCACTGCGCCGACTGCCACTTCTCGCAGGACGAGCACGGCAACGGCCAGCTGTATGGCGAGTACGGCAACAACATCGAGATCGAGTGTCAGGACTGTCACGGCAACGCCACCGCGTATACGAACCTGCGCACCTCGGGGCCGGCTGCGCCTGATGGCGGAACGGATTTGCGCATGGGCACGACGCCCTTCGGCCAGCGCCGTTTCCTCTGGTTCAATGGCAAGCTGTTCCAGCGCTCGATGGTGAATCCGGGGATGGAATGGGAAGTGGCGCAGGTCAAAGACTCCATCACGCCCGGCCACGCGCGTTTCAATCAGAGGGCGTATGACGCCAAGACCGTGAAGAGCTCCGGCGGCGGCATGGCGCATAGCGACGCGAAGATGACCTGCTACGCCTGTCACACGTCGTGGATGACCTCGTGCTCCGGCTGCCATCTGCCGCAGGAGCAGAACGTCAGCAGTCCCATGCAGCACTACGAAGGCACGGTCACGCGCAACTACGCGTCATACAACCCGCAGGTCATCCGCACCGACGCGTTCATGCTCGGCGTGAACGGCACGACCAAAGGCCACAAGATCGCGCCGGTGCGCTCGTCGAGCGCGCTCGTGATCAGCTCCACGAACGCGCAGCGGCAACGCATCTACATCCAGCAGCCGCCCATCTCCGCGGCGGGCTACAGCAGCCAGGCCTTCAACCCGCACGTGCCACACACGGTGCGCGCACGGGAGACGCAATCGTGCGGCAGCTGCCACATCACCGAGGAGAATGACAACAATGCCTGGATGGCGCAGCTCCTGTTGCAGGGGACGAACTTCGTCAACTTCATCGGACGCTTCGCCTACGTGGCCACGGGACATGACGGATTCGAAGCCGTGGCCGTCACGGAGTGGGACGAGCCGCAGACGGTGATCGGATCGTCGCTGCAGAAGATCATTTATCCCGATGACTACGCGAAGCACGAGAAAGCGGACAAGGAGCTGGCGGTCGCCCATCACCATCATGCGGACGACGCGCGCGGCATCCAATTGCGCGGCGAATATGCGTTTGTCGCCAGCGGGGAAGGGGGCCTGGAAGTCTTCGACGTCGCCAACGTCGACAACAAAGACTTCTCCGAGCGCATCGTCAGCGCGCCGGTCTCACCGGTGGGCCAGCGGACGTTCGTGAAGACGGAGTTCGCCGCAGCGGTGGCGCTCCCGTCCACGATGCCGATGGATCCGACGCGCAAGACGCAGTTCATTCCGGAGAACGAAGAACAGCCGATCCATCCGCTCTATCGCTACGCGTATGTCGCCGACCGCGAAGAAGGGCTGGTGGTCGTCGACGTCACCACGCTCACCGACGGGAACCCGTCCAACAACTTCCTGACGCGGGCATTGACGTTCAATCCGGACAACATTCTCGACGGCGCCAACACCATCGCCGTGGCCGGACGCTGGCTGTTCATCGGCGCGGACGAAGGTCTGGTCATCATCGACATCGACAAGCCGCTCCAGCCGGAAATCCTGACCACGCTCGACGGATTCGAGAAACAGACCGGGATCGCCGTGCAGTTCCGCTACGCCTTCGTGACCGATGCGAACGGGCTGCATACGATCGACATCACCGATCCCGCCAACCCGCGCCACGCCGCGAGCGTGCCGATCGAAGACGCGCGCAACGTCTACGTCGCGCGCACCTACGCCTACGTCGCCGGCGGCAAGCAGGGCGTGGTCATCGTCGACATAGAGAGGCCCGATAAGCCATTCATCGATCAGGTCTTCCACGACGATCTGCACGATGTCTACGACGTGAAAGTCGCGGCCACGAACGCCAGCGTCTTCGCCTACGTCGCCGACGGAGAGCACGGTCTCAAGATCCTCCAGCTCACCTCTCCCGAATGGACGCCCGCCTACGCCGGCTTCAGCCCGCGTCCCGCGCCGCGGCTCATCGCCAGGCGCCACACGCACGGCTCCGCGCTGGCCGTGTCGAAAGGCCTCGACCGCGACCGCGCCGTCGACGAGAGCGGCAACCAGCTCTCCATCTTCAACCGCATCGGCGCCCGCCCCATGACCTTCACCGAGATGCAGCGTCTCTACATCCGAAACGGCTCGATCTACACCGTACCTGAGGTGAAGAAATGAAACGCCTCGCCCTCGCAGCGACGCTCGTAGCGGTTGCAGTCTTTGCCCAACAACCCGCCCAGCAGCCGGTGGCCTCTACTACTGCCGACCGCCGACCGCCGACCGCCGACTCGTCCAAGGCCGCCGACTCGTCCGCGGTCCCCGGTCAGTACATCGGCGTCGGCTCCTGCGTGAACTCCGGTTGCCACGGCAGCACCGAACCTCTCAACGCCAGCCGCGTCCTGCAGAACGAGTTCTACACGTGGCTCAACAACGACCGCCACGCCGGCGCCTACAACATCCTCCTCAGCGACCGCTCCGCGCGCATCGCCCGCAACATGCGCATGAAGAAGAAAGCATGGGAGGAGAAAGTCTGCCTCGACTGCCACACCACCAACGTGCCGGTCTCCCAGATCGCCGTGGCGGTCGACCCCGAGGATGGCATCCAGTGCGAAGTCTGCCACGGCCCGGCCAGCGGATGGCGCGCCGGGCACACCGAGGAAGGGTGGACGCACGAACAGAGCGTGGCCCGCGGAATGATCGACCTGCGCGACCTCCCGGTCCGCGCCCACACCTGCCACCGTTGCCACCTCGGCAACGCCGAAAAAGAAGTCGACCACGAGCTCATCGCCTCCGGCCATCCCGTGCTCGCCTTCGAGCTCGACAACTTCACCGAATCCATGCCCCCGCACTGGAGCCCCGGCCGCGACACCCACGGCGTCCGTGCCTGGGCCGTCGGCCAGGTCATGAAATTCCGCGACTCGCTGCGCAACCTCGCCCGCCACGCCCGCGGCGACGAATGGCCCGAATTCTCCGAGATGAGCTGCTACAACTGCCACCACGACCTCAAAGGCAGCGAATGGCGCCAGCAGCGCGGCTGGCCCGACCGGGCCGGATTACCCTCCTGGTCCCCTCAGCACTGGGCCATGCTCCGCCTGCTTCTCGCCCGCGCCTCCACCGGCTCCCGCGACCAGCTCGACCCCCTCGTCCGCGACATCGCCCGCGGCGTCTCCCGCATGAACGACCCCGCCGCCCTCGCCGCCACCGCCGACCGCGCCGCCAAAATCGCCGACACCCTCCTCCCCAAAATCAACGCCCTGAACTGGACCGACCCCGACATCCGATCGTTGATGACCGCGATCGCCACCGACCGCGACTTCATCCTCACCTCCGACGTCCAAGCCGCCGAACAAACCGCCCTGGCGCTACAAAGCCTCAGCAGCGCCCTGACCAGACGCAACCCGCGCCTGTTGCGCAGCAACATGGTCCGCGCCATCGACGCCTTATTCGACGAAGTGAAAAACCGCGATGACTACGACCCTGCGCGGTTTGTGGAGAAACTGAACGCCGTCAAAACCTCGCTTTGATTCCTCCCGGATCGGGGTCAGGCCTTCGACTTTCTCCCAGGGATCGGGGTCATCCCCAGGGATCGGGGTCAGGCCTTCTTTCTTTCTCCTCCGGGGTCGAAGTTCGGGATCGGGGTCAAAGTTCCGGATAGCGTGCCGGATCGGGGTCAGGCCTTCGACTTTCTCCCCAGCGATCGGGGTCAGGCCTTCCATCCAATCCAGGGATCCAGATCGGCCCGGATCGGGGTCAGGCCTTCGACTTTCTCCCCATTCGACTTTCTCCCAGGATCGAGCGGTGGGAGCCGGGTCAGGCCTTTGGTTTTCTTAGACAGGAAGAAAGAAGAGCGTGTTCCTCGGGGTAAAGGCCGTCATTCTTTTCGCTAGCGCGCCACCCCGCTGCGGGGGGGAGCGGGGGGGAGGAAGTACGAAGGCCTGACCCCAGCTGATTTCGGCAATCCGGCCTGGTCGGTCATGACCGGACAACTCATTTACTAATTTGGGCGGACAACTCACGTGCTTACCACACTGTGTGATGACGTGATGACGTGTCCGCTGACGCTTACTTTGGCGATGTGCGGTCGGTCAGGAGCGGGACCTACAGCGTATGTATCACCAGATACACCGGGCCTCGATAAGGGTTCAGTAGATCTGTTAACTGCCTCAGGTGCGCAATGACGCCAGCGCAACGTCCAGTTGGCGGAGGAAATCGGGGTCCCGTCCAAACTCTCGTTCGCAACGTCGGATCATTCCGGAAACGTAACCCTCGCTTCGCAATCGAAGTGAGGCTGCGATCGATCGGAGTGTGACCAGTCCTTCATGCCATCCGATCCATGCCACCAGCCGGCGCAACGGACCGCCATGCATCGTACGAATGTCGGCTGCGCTTCTTCTCGCAGCATGAGCGACGGCGGAGATGATCGTAGCCATCTTCGGCCGGCCGACGGAGCGATGCGCTTTCGGATGATCCGTCGAGCGTGGTCTCGACTCGACGATCGTCCGCATGTGCTTTGCCCACGATTCGGTACCGAGGTAGATCCCGTTGAATAGGTTATCCCAGAGACATTCGGAGCTCTCGACCTTCGCCAGAACAAGATCCTGATACTGACGCATTGCGACGACGGGATCATCGTCGAACAAACCGAGGATCGAGGCGATGTCGAGCCAATCCTCCACGGACTCGAGCCCGGCGGTGGATCGATAGCTCGACCAGCGATAATCCTCGGGACGAGCGACCATCTTTGCGCGCACCGGATTGAGTACGACGTATCGGAGTAGTTCGCGGAAGTAGGTCTCCTTCTCGACCAGGATGGCGTGGAATCGGCCCTGAAAGAGATGCCCACACCGCTTGTGTCGCCGATTGAACCATCCGACGTAAGAGCTATTGAGCCAATGCATCCCGCGCGACAGGTTGGCCTCGGGCGTCTGGATGACCAGATGAAAGTGATTCGTCATCAATACCCAAGCCGTGAGGCTCCAGCCGAAACGCTGTACCGTCTGGCCGAGGAAGATGAGGAACATCTTTCGATCGGCGTCGTCGCTGAAGATGGACCGTCGTTCATTGCCGCGAGAGGTGACGTGGTAAAGCGCGCCGGGAAACTCGATGCGAAGTGGTCGTGCCATAGCCTCCGAGGTTCCCTCGGCTTTTGTGCATTGCCGAGGACTCTTCTTCGAGTAGCGGATTGGAGGCACAAACCTCCTCGGAATGGAAAATCAGGAGCGGTGGTGTCTACGAGGAGTGGGGATCAGGTCAAGGATGAAAGAACAAAGGCCTGACCCCGTTGATCCGATTTCTCATCCTGGCTCTGGCTGCGACTTACTTTGTCGAGTGGATTCCGAACGGTGCGGCGGCGTCGGAGTCGTCGCCCGGCGAGTTTCCCTGGCAGCTCTGATGCGGAACGGCGGCCGGCATTCGGTATGCTGGCCGTGCCGTGACCATCGCCGACCTCCTGCTCGCGCTCATCGCGATTTTTGTCGCCGCGAAGCTGTTCGGCGAGATTGCGGAGCGGATCGGGCAGCCGGCGGTTCTCGGGGAGTTGTTTGGCGGGGTGCTGATCGGCGTCTCCGGGTTGCGGTTGGTCGATCCGCATGACGTCACGATTCATCTGCTCTCCGAGCTTGGCGTCATCCTGCTGCTGTTCCTGATCGGGCTGGAGACGGATCTCCACAAGCTGATGGAGGTCGGCGGCGTGGCGGTGGCGGTGGCGGTCGTGGGGGTGGCGTTGCCGTTTCTCGGCGGCGCGGCGCTCGGGTATTTCCTCGGATTTTCGCCGATGTTGGCGATTTTTTTCGGGGCGGCGTTGACGGCTACGTCGGTCGGGATCACCGCGCGCGTGCTTTCCGATCTGGGCCATCTGCAGGACAGGGAGTCGCAGGTGGTCCTCGGCGCGGCGGTCGTGGACGACGTGATCGGTCTGGTGCTGCTGACCGTGGTCGGGACGCTGGCGGGGGGAGGGGAGCTGTCGGTTCTCGGCGTGGGGAGGATCCTGCTCATCGCCTTCGGGTTCGTCGTCCTGGCGATCGTGATCGGGTCGCGGCTGGCGCCGATGCTGATCCGGGCCATCGATCGGATTGAGATGAAGCGGGGGCTGTTCTTTGCGTCGATCGTCTTCGCGTTTCTGCTGGCCTACGTCGCTCATCGGGTCGGCTCGGCCATCATCATCGGGTCGTTTGCGGCGGGGCTGGTGCTGGCGCGCACGCGGCGCGGGAAGGAGATCGAGCACGAGGTCCGCGATGTGGCGCAGTTCTTCATCCCCATCTTCTTCGTGGTGGTCGGGGCGGCGGTCGATCTGCGCAGCATCAATCCGTTCGATCCGTCGGCGCGGCGTTTCCTGTGGATCGGCCTGGCGCTGACGGCGATCGGCGTGCTCGGTAAGGTGGCCGCCGGCTATGTGGTGTGGCAGAAGGATCTGCGGCGCCTGGTGATCGGCGTGGGAATGATCCCGCGCGGCGAGGTGGGCCTGATCTTCGCCCAGATCGGCCTCTCGACGAAACTCATCAGCGGAGGGATGTACAGCGCCGTCGCGTTGATGGTCATGCTGACCACGTTCATCGCGCCGCCGCTGCTGCGCCGCCTGCTCGTCCAAGGCACGCCGGGCAAGTCCGACGGCGGTTCGGCGGAGTACGTCGTCGATGCGCCGATGGAGGATTGAGGGCTACAGCTACACAGCTACACAGCATCACAGCTGTATGGCTTTGCAGCTGTGTAGCTGTCCAGCTGTGCAGCTGTCCCTACACCCTCCGCCGGATGTCCTGATACTGCGGCTCGTCCGTGATGCCGCGGTCGCCGAGTTGCGCGGCCCGGGAGCGGGCGTCGCGGACGCGTTCCTCGGTGAGGGGGTGCGTGGAGAAGAACTGTTCGAGCTTGCCCGGTTGTCCCTGTCGCTGGGCGAGGAGCACTTCGAACATGGCGGCCATGCCGTTGGGGTTGTATCCGGCCGCGGCCATGGCCTGGATGCCGATGTTGTCGGCTTCGCGCTCGGCGTCGCGGCTGAAGCGCGCCAGCGCTCCGCCGGCGACGATCTGGGCGGCGATCTGCGTGAGCTGCCCCGGGTTCTGGCCGAGGACGGCGCCGGCGATGACGCTGAGGCCGTATTGGCGCGAGAGCTGTTCGGTGGAGTGGCGCGCCAGCACGTGGCTGATCTCGTGCGCCATGACGCCCGCCAGCTGGGAGGCGTTGGCGGCGTTTTTGATCAGGCCGGTGTGGACGTAGACGTGGCCGCCGGGGATGGCGAAGGCGTTGATGGATTCGTCCTCCACTACGTGAAAGTTCCACGGCAGCTGATTGAATGGCGGCGCAGCCTGGGCCACGATCTTCTGTCCCATGTTGCGTACGTACGCATTCACGGCGGGATCGTTGTTCAGCCGGAGCTGCTTCTCGACGTCCTGCGAGAGCTGATTTCCGAGCTGCCATTCTTCCTCGATGGAGATGAGGTTGAAATCGCCCGCGCCGCCCGTGGAACCACACCCGGCGGCGAGGAGCGAAGCGAGCACGACGGCGAGAGCTGTGTTGCGCTTGTACATGCCCGCGCTCTAGTGCAAGACGAACGCCCGCAAGAGGAACGTCCGGGCGCGCGCACGCGTCAGAATGGCGAAGGGAAGGGGCTTGTTCCACCTGCGCATGGTCCGTCGTCCGGGATTCATTCTTCTACTGTGCCTCGCATTTTCCGCGAGCGGCGCGTCGCGTTACGTCACGGATCGTGCGGACGGTCCGGTGCGGTGGCAGGAGTGGGGAAAGGCGGCCATCGAGCGGGCGCAGAAGGAGAAGCGGCCGCTCTTCGTCTCCATCGGATTCGCGGCCTCGTGGGACTGCCAGCGGATGCATCGCGAGGCCTTTCTCAACGGCGAGAATGCCGAGGCGCTCAACGCCTACTTCGTGCCGGTGCTGCTGGATCGCATCGAGTATCCGGAAGCGGCGGAGGCGTTCGAGGTGGTGCTGCGGTCCATGGACCAGTCGGCAGCGGGCTACCCGGCGAATCTCATCCTGACGCCGAACCTCGAGCCGTTCGCGGGAGGCCACTTCCTGTCGACCGCCGAGCTGAATCGCATGCTGGTCATTCAGGCCAATCGATGGGCGGGTGAGCGCGCGGCCGTGATCGCCGAGGGGAAGGCGAACGTGGCAAAGGCGAACGCGGATGCGGAGCCACGGATGCCGTCGGAGATCGATGCCACCACGATGGAAGCGGTGGTGGACGACATCGCGCGCAGGTACGAAAAAGAGAAGGCCATCGATCCGATGACGTCGGCGTTTCTCTTCCGCTATGCGGCGCGGACGAAGAACGAGAACATCCGCGCGCTGGTGGTCGATTCGCTACGGGCGTTGGCGGCGGGGCCGATGCGCGATCAGCTGGGAGGCGGCTTTCATCGCTGCCCGGGCTGTTACGAAAAGCTGCTGTCCGATCAGGCGCTGCAGGCGCTGGCGTATCTCGATGCCTGGCAGATCACGAAAGATCCCGATCTGGCGTACGTGGCGCGGACGACGCTCGACTACGTCATTCGCGACCTCGTCACGCCCCCGCGCGGCCTGTTCCAGTCCGCGCAGGACGCGCACAGCCTCGTCCCCGGCCAGGGTCCGGTGTTCGTCGAGGGTGCGTTCTATCTCTGGAGAACGAGCGAGATCACGCGGCTCCTCGGCGACGAGACCGCCCGCAAGATTTTCGAGCTCTACCAGATGAGCGAGGGCGCGGACAACCGCCCCGCGCTCGCAGACCCGCGTTTTCTGCACGAGACCTACGACGAGCTCGCGGCGCCGCTGCAGAGAATGCTCGACATCCGGCAGAAACGCCCCGCGCCGTTCCGCGAGGTGGCCATGGCCGGAGGGAACGGCCTGATGATCTCGGCCCTGGCGCGCGGAGCCGCCGTGCTGGACAAGCCGGAGTATCTCGAGGCCGCCACGCAGGCGGCGACGCTGGTTTCGACGAAACTGTGGAACGCGAAGACGAAGACGCTCTACCGCACGGAATCGCGCACGGAAGCGCTGGCCGGGGACTACGCCATGCTCGTGCAGGGCCTGCTGGACCTTTTCGAGCGCGGATACGACGTCAAATGGCTCGACTTGGCGGTGGCGCTACAGCAGCGCCAGGATCAGCTCTTCTGGAACGCCAGCCTGGGACGCTACGCCACCGGTGCGACCGCGCCGGAAATCCTTCGCAGCCTGCTCAGCGAACATGATGAGGCAACGCCTGCCGTGAATTCCGTGGCGGCGATGAACCTCCTCCGCCTGGCCGCGCTCACCGGGAACGAGGCCTGGCGCGCGCGACCCGCCATGATCTTCCAATCGTTCGGCGGACGCCTGCGCACGCACGGCGCGCAGCTGCCGCAACTCGCCGCTGCCTACGAAAGCTCGCTCATCGCGCCGTCGATCGTCGTCGTGACCGGCGACCGGCACACGCAGGAAACGCACGACGTCCTGCGATCGCTGCACCAGCGCTGGGAGCCGATGCGCGCCGTGGTCTTCGTTCCGCGCAAGGGCGCCGCGCGCGATCGTGTCGTGAAAGCGCTGCCGTTCGCCGGCGCGCTAGCGCCGGTTCCGGAGCACACGGCGGTGTATGTGTGCGCGAACGGGGAGTGCCGGCGTCAGTAGGCGACGCGGCACCCACTACAATCACGCCATGCGTCCAGCCAACAGCGTCGTCGCGGTGGTCGACGATGAAGACAACATTCGGGAGACGGTGGCCTTTGCTCTGCGCCGCGAGGGGTATCCGGTCGAGCAGTACGGGACGGGCCTGGAGGCGTGGCGGGCGTTTCAGCACAAGCTGCCCGGCCTGGTCATCCTGGACATCACGATGCCGGAGATGGACGGGCTGGAGCTGTGCCGGCGCATCCGCGGCGTGTCCGAGACCATCCCCATCATCTTTCTCACGTCGCGCGACGAGGAGCTGGACCGCGTGCTCGGGCTGGAGATCGGCGCGGACGATTACCTGTGCAAGCCGTTCTCGATGCGCGAGCTGCTGGCGCGCGTGAAGGTCCTGTTCCGCCGCGTGGCCATCGATCACGGCGCCACCCGGCCCGCGGCCGACGCGCCGGTGCAGCACGGGGAGCTCGAGCTCGATCTGCAGCGCTACACGGTGCGTTGGAAGGGGCTGCCGATCAATCTCACGGTCACGGAGTTCATGATGCTGCACGCGCTCGTCCGCCATCCCGGCCACGTGAAGACGCGCAAACAGCTCCATCAGGACGGCTACCCGCACGACGCCTACGTCAGCGACCGCACCATCGACAGCCACATCAAGCGCGTGCGCAGAAAATTCGAAGAAGTCGACGAGACGTTCGATCGCGTGGATACGGTGTATGGGCTTGGGTATCGGTGGAAGGAAGATTGAAACTCCGCGCTTCCCGGCTCGCCTTCCGCCTCCTCGCGTTCAACATCGTCCTGGTCTTCCTCCCCGTGGCTGGGGTGTTGTTTCTCGGTGAATACGAGGAACGGCTGGAGACGGCGGAGATCCGCGATGTCACGCATCGGGCGCGGCTGATCGCGGCGGCCATCGCGCGGGAGGGGACGCTGGACGAGGATGCGTTCGAGGATGTCATCCACCGCGCCAAGATCGATGACCTGCGCGTGCGGCTCATCGATTCGCTGGGCCGCGTCGTGGCCGATTCGCGCGAGATCGTGGCGCCGGCGCCGCAGCTGCCTCCGCGCACCGATCGCCGCAACGTCCTCTACCGCGTCGGCGCGTTTCTCGTGCGGCCGGTGCTGCGTCTCGTCCGTCCGCCGGAGCAGCCGCTGGAGGTCGACTACTACGCCAACGCCTCACGTCTTGCAGGTCCGGAGATCGCCTCGGTATTGCGCGGGCGCGAGCATTTCGAGAAGAAGATCACCGCGCAGCAGCAGCGCTCCGTCACGCTCTACCGGATGGTGCCGGTGGTGGTGGGAGGATGGACGGTCGGTGCGGTGGTGGCCTCGAAGAGCACGTTCGCCATCCTGCAGGAGCTGTATGTGGTCCGTCTGCGGGTGATGCGCATCTTCATCGCCTCGCTCGTCGTGGCCATCCTGATCAGCATCTTCTTCTCGACCTCCATCGTCCGTCCGCTGCGGCAGCTGCGCATCGACGCGCGGTCGGTGCTCGATCGCCGCGGCCGGCTCCTGCGCGGGGCGCACTTCAAGGGCTCGCGGCGGCTGGACGAGATCGGGGAGCTGTCGCGCGCGCTGGAGCGCATCATGCGCCGGCTCGACGCGCACGTCGGCTACATCGAGACCTTCACGGGCGACGTCGTGCACGAGCTCAAGAACCCTCTGGCCTCGATCCGCAACGCCAATGAGATGATCGCGGACGTGAGCGATCCCGCGGACCGGCGCCGGTTCGTGCGCGTGATCGAACAGGAAGTGGCGCGGATGGAGCGGCTGCTCTCAGGCGTCCGCGAGATCACGGCCATCGACGCGAGTTTGGTGACGGAACAGCCCGAGGAAGTCGACGTCGGCGCGCTGCTGACGAAGATCGTTGACGGATTCCGGTTGCGGGAAGGGGAGCGCGTGCGCTTTCAGCTCGAGGCCGGGCCGGGACCGCTCGCGGTCGACGCCACGGAGGACCGTCTGACGCAGGTGTTCGAGAACCTGCTCGACAACGCCCTCAGTTTCTCGCCGCCGGGATCGACGGTGATGGTCACGGTGGCAGCCGAGGAGAAGGAAGTCGTGACGCGCGTGGCCGACATGGGACCGGGCATCCCCGACGCCAACAAGGCCCGCATTTTCGACCGCTTCTTCACGCATCGACCCGACGCTTCCCGCCACGAAGGCGGCCACACGGGCCTGGGGCTGGCCATCGTCAGGACGATCGTGGAGGGCTACGGCGGCACCATCGACGCGGCCAACGCGGAGCGTGGCGCGGTCTTCACGGTGCGGCTTCCGCGGCGCCGGACCAGGGCCTAGGGGCGCCAGGGGAGGGCCGTCCGGTGGTTTCACGAATCTTTCCGCCACCTTTGATCTTGCGATTACGAGGCGAGCAGGTAAGATGGAGGCCGCGCATAGCAGGAAGTCCTGCTGTCCGCCCCCCGAGGTCCGGTGAATCGTTTTCTGATGTCCGAGTTGCAGCAGAGGCCCGCTCTGCCTGAATAGGTCTCGCTTACCAATATGAGACGGCTTTAGGCAGGGACGGAAAGATAGACTTAGACCGGGGAAGGCGTTACACTCACGCTGACCCATCGGTCAAATTCCGAACAATTAGGAGTGCGTGTGAGTCCTGCTAAAAGCAATCGCGGTCGTCCCATCGTCCACACCGAGCCCTGGGCGAAGATCACGGTCGTGCTGCTCGACCGTCATGTCGCCTATCTCGATCGCCTGGCCATCGACATCCGTTTGAAGCATGGCAAGGCGATCAGTCGCGCGGAGATCATCCGCGGCCTGATCGAGGCGGCTTTCCAGAGTGGAACCGATCTCTCTCAGGCAGACTCGATCGATACGATCGTCGAGTTGCTGACGAGTACGAAGAAAAAGTCCGCTCGCTAGGACGAGGAGTCCTGCCTCGGCCCTTAGCCTGGCGCAGTCGCCCTGCGGCCAGACGGGTAATGTCTTCTTCACAGCTGGCATCGGTCAGGTCGACCCCGCTTTGTTCCACGCGATCCAGGATCGTGCGGATCAGGTGGGGAAGGCCGATCGATGCCGGCATGTCGGGGTTGAGTTGCCGGACGACCCGGCCGAGATAGTCGAGATGACGGTCGGAAAGCGCCAGCGTCTCCAGCTCATTAGTCGCTTTCAGGTGTCGTTTCTCGGCCGGTGGCATGAGTTCCATTGGTAAAGCTCCGTCCTAGGAGTGACTGGGGGGATCAAATCCCTACCCTCAACCTGAAAAAAACTTGAGCCACCCGGGAAGGCTCAGAGGCGCATAGGCTCAGAGGCTCAAAGGGCGTCGTTGGCCACTGCCTCTCTGAGCCTCTGAGCCTTTGAGCCTCTGAGCCTTCCCCCGGTAAGATGTTCCGATGCCTCAATCTCGTTACGACGCGTCATCGTCGGCTCCGGGCCGAATGGGCTGGCCGCGGCCATCCTCCTGGCCCGGGAGGGGTTCTCCGTCATCGTCCTGGAGGCGAAGGAGACCATCGGCGGCGGCGCCCGCACGGAAGAGCTGACGCTCCCCGGCTTTCGCCACGATATCTGCTCGGCCATTCATCCGATGGGGGTGGTCTCGCCGTTCCTGCGCAGCCTGCCCCTGGCCGAGCACGGGCTGGAATGGGCGTATTCACCGGCGGCGATCGCGCATCCTTTAGACGATGGCACGGCGGCCACGCTGGAGCTTTCCCTCGACGCGACCGCCACCCGCCTCGGCGCGGACGAGAAGGCATATCGCGCGCTGATGGAGCCGTTCGCGGCCAAGGCGGGACAGCTCTTCGATCAGATCCTCCGTCCCGTCCTGACGCCGGCGGTCCCGAAAGACCCGCTGCTCCTGGCGCGTTTCGGCGCGCTCGGACTGCGCTCGGCGATGAGCGTGGCCGGCCGCTTCCGCACGCCGCACGCGCGCGCTCTCTTCGGCGGCTCCGCGGCGCATTCGTTTCTCCCCCTGGGCAAAATGGGCTCGGCCTCCTTCGGCCTGGCCATGATGCTGGCCGGCCACGCCACTGGCTGGCCGGCGGCGAAGGGAGGCTCCGCGTCGATCATCAACGCCATGGCCGGTTATCTCCGCTCCCTCGGCGGTGAGATCGAGACTTCGCTGCGCGTTCGGTCGCTGCGCGATCTGCCGTCGGCGACGGTGGCGTTGTTCGACGTAACGCCGATCCAGCTGGCTTACATCGCGGCGGACGAATTGCCGAGACCTTACCTGCGCAAGCTGGGGCGGTTCCGCTACGGCCCGGGCGTGTTCAAGACCGACTTCGCGCTCGACGGACCGATCCCGTGGAAAGCCGGGGAATGCGCCCGCAGCGCCACCGTGCACGTCGGCGGGACCATCGAAGAGATCGCCACGCACGAACGCTCCGTTTTCCGCGGGCGCATGACCGATAAGCCGTTCGTGCTCGTGGCCCAGCAGAGCATGTTCGATCCGACGCGCGCGCCGGAAGGGAAGCACACCGGCTGGGCCTACTGCCACGTCCCGCACGGTTCCACGGAAGATGCCTCCGAGGCGATCGAGCGCCAGATCGAGCGCTTCGCCCCCGGCTTCCGCGACCGCATCCTGGCCCGCCACACCATCAACACCGCGCAATACGAAGAGCACAACGCCAACTTCGTCGGCGGCGACATCGCCGGCGGCGCCAACACCATGTCCCAGTTCCTGACACGGCCGTTCGCGAAGCTCGACCCGTATTCGACACCGAACCCGCGCATCTTCCTCTGTTCGAGCTCCACGCCGCCGGGAGCGGGAGTGCACGGCATGTGCGGGTATTGGGCGGCCAGGTCGGTGTTGAAGCGGGTGTTCGATCGGTGAGCAATCGTCTGTTTGCAGTCGCAACGACTTGTAACTCGCTTTTTAACAGTAACTTGCGAGTTTCGTGTCGCTGTGGCGGCTCAGTCTGAGCCCTCGCGGAGGAATGGAAACCTTGACAGATCCTATTCTAGGAGATAGATACAGGATCGCGGTCTGACATGGGTTTCCTTCTTGAAACCCTTGAGCGTAAGCTCATCAGCCGCCTTTTTCATTTCTGGTCCATGTACATCCTGTATCTCGACGAGTCCGGCAACCCGGATAACCCTGCGGATCGCCACTTCGTTCTGGGCGGTGCTGCGATATTTGAACGGACGACGTTCTACGTCGGCCGTGACTTGGATGACCTTCAGCGGAAATACTGGCCAGCCGCGCCTCCGATCGATTTCCATACGTCTCCCATCCGCGCTGGTTCTGGTTTCTGGCGCGGCGTCCCGCAAGCCACCCGTCAAGACCTGCTGCGTGACATCGGCTCGGTGATCGAGAAATCGAACAGGCCCGGACTGGCGCTATTCGCAGCTGTTGTAGAGAAAGACGCCCAACTTTACGGCGACGATGCCATTCGATGCGCTACAGAGCAGATTGTGAAGAGGTTCGATACGTTTCTGAATCGGCGTGATCATGATCATAACGATCCGCAGCGCGGTCTGCTCGTGTTTGCCGAGAGCCACTATCAGCAACGTGCGAAGGTCTGGGTCAAGGATTTTCGGCGGCTCGGAACACAGTGGGGTGTCCTAAACAATCTCGCCGATATTCCGTACTTCGCAGCGGCAAAAGAGAGCAGGCTACTTCAGATCGCTGATTACGTTTCACACGCCACCTTCCTATTGTATGAGCGACGCGACGCGTCATTAGCAAGAGGTGTTATTTCTCGGTTCGATCAGAAGAACGGCATTTTGCACGGCTTGGTACATGTCTCGCCTACACGAGGTGTGACTTGTGATTGTCCAGCATGCGTGAGCCGCCGCGCTCCGAACACTCTCGGGCCGTGGATCTAAGGTAAGCGTCCATGTAAGGCGGCATCACGTCACGTGCGATTTCGTGAGGCCCTCTCGGCTACTTTCTGCAAAAAGAGGGGCGAGCTTGCGCTCGCCCCTCGGGTCTACTGCTTCTAACTCCTGCCTACTGCGAACTGCCTACTACTTCGTAACCGGCTTCCCTTCCACATCCAGCACCACGATCTCGCCGAGGTTCAGCGAGCGGACGCCTGGCTCGATCTTGGCCAGGTCGCCGACGAGCAGGAGGGACAGCTTGTCGGGGGTCACGTACTTTTTCGAGGCGGCCATGACGTCGGCCATGGTGGCGGCGCCGGTGGCGTCGACTTCGCGCTGCAATTCGGTCATCGGCAGGCCCTGGGCCCAGAGCGTGGCGATCTGGCCGGAGATGCGGCTGAGCGATTCGAACTGCTGCGAGTAGCCGCGCACGCGGCCCTGCTGCGCCACGGTGAGCTCGGCCTGCGAGATCGGTTTGGCGCCGGCGAGGTTGGTCATCTCTTTGGCGAACTCCACGACCGACTCCTTGGTCTTGTCGGTCTGGACGCCGCCGGTCGAGTACCACATGCCGAAGTCGTTGTAGTTGGCCATGTTCGAGAACACGCCGTACGAGTAGCCCTTGTCCTCGCGCAGGTTGAGGTTGAGGCGCGTGCCGAAGCCGCCGCCGCCCCAGACCGCGTCGACGAGACGGAACGCGTAATAGTCATCGACCATCCGCTTCGGTCCGGGGAGGATCTGCGTCACCACCGTCTGCGCCGCATCCTGGCGGTCGACGAGGTAGATACGGCCCGGCGTCGCCGGACGCGGTGCGGGGATGGTCACGGCCGGCGCGCTGCCTGCCGCCCACGATCCGAAGGCGTCGCCGGCCAGTTTCACGGCCTTGTCCATCGTGATGTCGCCGACGAAGACCACGGTCGACGTGCCGGGCTTCCAATACGTCTGGTGATACGACGCCAGATCGGCGCGCTCGATTTTGGCGACGCTGGACGGGAGTCCCTGCGCCGCGCGGCCGTATGGATGATCGGCGCCGAAGGCCAGCATGGCCCGCACGCGGGCGGCCACGTTATTGGGATTGTTGTTCTGCTGCCCGAGGGCATCGAGGTGGCGTTTTTTCTCGCGGTCGACTTCCTCGGCCGGGTACTGCGGGTTGCGGATGACGTCGGCCACGATGTTCAGCGCCGGCGCGAGATTGCGCTCCAGCACTTCGAAGTTGAGAGACGCGGACTCGCGCACGGCGAAGCCGGTGAGCTCGGTGCCGAGATCGCCGAGGGCGTCCTCGATCTCCAGGGCCTTGCGGGTCGGCGTACCCAGGTCGATCGTGTTGACGGCCAGATGGGCAACGCCTTCCTTGCCGGCTGGATCGGTGATGGTTCCGGCTTTCGTGGCGAAGGTGACGGCCACCTTCGGCAGGTCATGGCGCTCGACGACATAGACGGAGAGACCGTTGTCGAGCCGCGCCGTTTTCACCTCAGGAGTGACGAAGCGGCGATCCGCGGCGATCGACGGCGCCTTGGCCCGGTCCAGCGTGTCCGCGGCGGCGCGCGCCGAGACTTCCGGATGGAAGCGCACCAGCAGGCGGTTGCGCGTGTCGAGGTACTTGCTGACTGCTTCCCTGATGCTGGCCGCCGTCGCGCCGCGATAGCGCTGCACATCGGCGTCGAACTTGGACGGATCGCCGAGGTACGTGTTGTATTGACCGAGGAGATCGGCCTTGCCGCCGAAACCGCCGATGCGCTCCAGGCCGGTCACGAAGTTGTACTCCCACTTCGTCTTGGCGCGGTCCACTTCTTCCGCGGTCGGTCCGGTCTTGGCCAGGCGGGCGATTTCTTCGGTGACGGTCTTCTCGATGTCGGCCAGGGAGGAACCGGGCCGCGCCGTGGCGAAGACGACGAAGAAGCCGGAGATCTCCATGCCGTTGTTGAAGGAGCTGACGTTCGAGGCCAGCTGCTTGTCGTAGACCAGGTTCTTGTTGAGGCGCGCCGAGAGACCGTCGGTCAGGATGAGCGAGGCCAGGTCGAGATCGGCGTCGCCCTTATCGAAGTAGGCCGGCGTGGGCCAGGCGAAGTACGTCCGCTCCTGCGGCACGCGGTCCATGACCTCGATGAGTTTCTCTCCATCGAGCACAGGCATGTAGCGCTGCGGGCGGTCGAGCGCCGGTCCGGCCTGGAGTCCGCCGAAGTATTTGGCCACGAGCGTCTTGGCCTCGGCGGGGTCGAAATCGCCGGCGATGGTGAGCGTCAGGTTGTTGGGCGTGTAGTAGCGGCGGAAGAATTCGCGCACGTCTTCGAGCGACGCGGCCACGAGATCCTCATGGCTGCCGATGACGGACCACGAGTACGGATGTCCGGCTGGATGCAGGTTCTCGAGGATCAGCGTGTACCAGCGTCCGTACGGCGTGTTCTCGAGCCCTTGCCGGCGCTCGTTGCGCACGACGGCGCGCTGCTCGTCGAGCTTTTCCTGAGACATCGCCTCGGGGAGCGTGGCCAGGCGGTCGGCCTCGACCCACAGCAGGTATTCGAGGCTGCCCGACGGGACCGTGGCGAAGTAGTTCGTCCGGTCGTTGTTGGTCGTGCCGTTGACGCCGCCTTCCTGCAGGTTCGCGCCGGCCTTCTCGACCGCGTCGAAGTACTCGCCGGGCACGTTCTTCGAGCCCTGAAACATCTCGTGCTCGAAGAGGTGAGCGAAGCCGGTCCGGCCGGTGCGCTCGTTCTTCGACCCGACGTGGTACCACTGATTGACATGCACGATCGGCAGCTTCCGGTCGACATGCAGGATGACGTCGAGACCGTTCGGCAGCGAATACCGCTCGAACTCGACCTTTGGGATGGCGCCGGATGCCTTGGCGGCAGCTTTCTGCTGCGCGACGGCGGGCACGGCGAGTAGAAGAGAAATGCAGAGAAGTTGAATTGCGGTCCGGAACCTGGGCGTCACACGGCCTCCTGTTGGTTACTGATGAAGAACTGTCGTTATACGGCCAATGGAGTGACCGGTTGCGGGACGAGTGTGACGGAACGGCAAAAGGCGCCGGGGGAGTCTCAGAGTCGCAAAGTCTCAAAGTCTCAAAGAGACTTCGGCCACGGCCTCTTTGAGACTCTGCGACTTTGAGACTTTGCGACTCCCTCGTCAGTGTGGGATGCCGAACCCATAGTAAAGCGCGCAGAGCGCCGCCAGCACGATCGCGCCCGCGCGGAGCTCGCGGGCCCGTCCGGCGAGCACTTTCATGATCGGGTAGAGCAGCAGGCCGGCCGTGAGGCCGTTGGCGATGTTGAAGGTGAATACCATCACCACCACCGTCGTGAACGCCGGCACGAGCTCGGTGAGGTCGTCGAAGTCGATTTTGGCCACGGCGCCGAGCATGAGCATGCCGACGATCATGAGCGCCGGCGCGTAGGCGAAGCGCAGTGATTGCATCGGCTCGAACAGCGGGATGAAGAAGAGCGAGGCGATGAAGAGCATGGCCGTGACGAGCGAGGCCATGCCGGTGCGCGCGCCTTCGCGGATGCCGGTCGCGGACTCGATGTAGGCGCCGCTGGTCGAGGTCCCCACGACTCCCGCCACGGCGCAGGTGACTGCATCGACGAGCATCGGCTTCTCGATCTGCGGAAAGTCGCCCTTCTCATCCAGCATCCCGGCCGCGGCGCCGAGGCCCACCAGAGTGCCGAGCGTGTCCAGCAGTGACATCAGGAAGAGCGTGAGCAGGATCGGCAGGAAAGCGAGGCGCAGGATCGACACGACATCGAGCTGGAACGCGATCGGGGCGAGATCATAGGGAGCAACGAACGGCAGTGCGGCGACACGCGTAGGCAGCGTACCGATCCCGGCCGCCACGCCCGCCAGCGCCGTCACCACGATCCCGATCAGGATCGCCCCCGGAACGCGGCGGTACAGCAATGCCGCCATCACGACGAAGCCGAGGATCGCCAGGAGCACGCCCGTGCTGCGGATGTCGCCGAGCTGCACCGGCACCGCCTCCGCTCCCTTCACGATGCCGCTCTCGAAGAGACCGATGAACGTCAGAAAGAGCCCGATCCCGGCGGCGAAGCTGTGCTTCATCGACGGCGACACGGCGCTGGCCAGCCACTTCCGGACCCCCAGCAGCGTGATGACGATGAAAATGATGCCGCTCACGAACACCGCGCCGAGGCGCTGCTGCCAGGTGATGCCGAACGCCGCCAGCCCGAAGGCGATGAACGCGTTCTCCCCCATGTACGGCGCCACCGCGATGGGCCGGTTGGCGTACAGCGCCATGAGCAGCGTCCCGAACGCCGCCACCACGATCGTGGCCACTGTGCTCGGCCGCTGCGGGATCCCGGCAAACGCCAGGATGGCCGGGTTGACGACGATGATGTACGCCATCGAGACGAACGTCGTCACCCCGCCGATGACCTCGGCGCGCACGCTGCTGCCACGTTCTTGAATGCGGAACACTAGAGGACCTTCAGCTCCCGCAGCACGGCGCTCTTGGCCTCGATCATCACGTGGTGCTCGAGCCCGAGGAGGTCGGCCAGCTTGCGCACCAGATAGGCCTCGTACTCGGAGAGCTTCCCGTCGCTGTACACCAGGCGCCACATCGTCTTCACGATCTCGATCCGCTCCGAAAGCGGCGCGTTCTTGCGGATGTAGTGCGTGAGCGCGAAGTGGTCGACGGTGTTCTTGCGGATCTCGTCGGCTGCTTCGAGCAGTTCCCGCGCGTCGTCGGGGGAGAGATCGAAGCGCTGCGTCAGGAAGCCGACGACGTTCCCATCCTCGGACGGCGAGAACTCGCCGTCGGCGTAGGCGATGTCGAGGAGGACGGCGGCGGTGGCCAGACGGAGGGGGTCATGCTGCCGGCGAGGCTGGACCTCGGAAGTCCTCCCGCTCAGCATGTCGAGGATTCTTGCGATACTCACCGCACGAGTTTATTAGACTGAGCCCATGCGCGTGAATATCGATCAGCTCAGCAACGACGCCCACGTCTGGATCTTCGGCATCTCCCCCTCGCTCGACGCGCAGAAAAGCGACGCCCTGCTCGGTACGGTCCATGCCTTTCTCGAGAACTGGGCCGCCCACGGCGTCCCCATCGCCGGCGCCGCCGAGGTGCGCGAGGGAAGCTTCCTCGTCGTCGCCGCGGACGAGCAGCGCGAGAAATCAGGCTGCTCCATCGACCGGATGTTCGGCACCCTCAAGCAGCTGGAACGCGAGCTCGGCGTGGCCATTCTCGACTCGAACCGCATTTTCTATCGCGATCACGACGAAGTGCGCACGGTTTCCCGCTCCGATTTTCGGAACGCGGCCGCGCCGGAAACGCCGGTCTTCGACGTGACGGTGGAGCGGCTCGGGGAGGTGAGGGCGGGGGCGTGGGAGAAACCGGCCGCGGAGTCTTGGCACCGGCAGTTGTTGTAGTGGACCCCTACTTCACGTACTCCAACCTTCCCGTCTTCGCGTTGACTCTCACCGGAGCCGCCGGAAAGTCCCCGATCTGAATCCCGCGCACCGTGTCATTGAGCGGCTTCGCCAGCGAGTGCACGATGAGCGGTTTCTGCGTCGCCTCAGCGGCGGTTCGGTAGATGCGCCGGTACGTCCGCTGCAGGCGGGCGTGGTCGCGCCAGGTCGTGTAGCCGCCGAAGACGATCGGCAGGCAGAGCAGGGCCACGGCCAGGGTGCGCCGTTCGAGGGCCAGGACGAAGAGCATCAGCGCCACCGGGACGAGGTAGAGCCGGCCGATGAAATTCAGATGATGGATGAGCAGGTCCTTCTGGTACTCGCCGAACATCCCCCAATAGATGATGACGGTTGCCGTGAGGAACACCAGCGTGGCGGCGATGAGGCGCGGGCGTTTCAGGACGAGAATGGACAGCGCCAGAAAGACGAAGCCAACCACGCCGGGGCCCGGTCCTTTCATCGTCTGCCGCCAGAAACTCTCGGCCAGATGGTGAACGGTGGGCCAGAAATATTCGCCTTCGAATCCGTGCACGTCGCCTGCTGCACTGAAAGGAACGATCTTCGCGCGGATCGCAAAGTAAATCGCGCCGAGGATCGTGGCCGGCAGGGCGGAGTAGAGCATCTGACGGAAGGTGATGCGCCGCGCCGCGAAGAGCACCAGCAGGAACGGCAGCGCCAGCGCGGCGGTCTCCTTACAGAAGAAGGCGATGCCCAGAACGATGCCCGCCGCGATGGCGCGGTCGCGGAAGAGCAGCCGGATGGCGATGGCGATCAGCAGCAGCACCGAGGCGTCGAACACGTTCGCGTACCACCCGGCGGCGATCACCGCGGAGCCGGAAAACAGCAGCGCCACGGTCATCACGAACCGGAGCGCGCCCTTCGCCTCGGCGGTATCGAGCAGGATCTTCACGGCGCCGAGGATCATGGCCATGTTGATCGCCCGCAGCACCCGCCACGAAACGTCGAAATCAGGGAGGAAGTGCAGGACCTTGACGACCAGCAGCGTCGGCAGCGGACGCCAGAACGCCAGCGACTGCGTGAGCACGAAATGCAGCTTCGCGCCGAGGGACCACGTGTCGCTGCTGAACGCCAGCATCCCGTTCGTCTCGTCCCACACGTCCGCGATCATCAGACGGATCATGAACACGACCCAGATGGCGATGACGGAGTAGGTGGCGAACTGCCAGCGGCGGTCGTGCGTTTCGGGGGTCATGGGCAGGCGGAGTTTAATGGCAGACAGCGCGAGAGCCGCCCCTCACCCTAACCCTCTCCCCACTCACGTGGGGAGAGGGGACTTAGAAACCCAGTCCCCTCTCCCCACGGCGGCCTCATCGCCGAGGGGAGAGGGCTAGGGTGAGGGGCGGCTCTCGCGCCACCGTATGTTCCGCATATCATCCCGCCGATGACCCTCGCGCTCCTCCGTTCGCTTCGCCCGTTGCATTGGACGAAGAACGTGCTCCTGTTCGCACCGGTGGTGCTGGCTCACAAAACGGGCGACGCGCAGGCGATCACGGCCGCGGCGATGGCGTTTGCAGCGTTTTGTCTCATGGCCTCGGCGATGTATCTGGTCAACGATGTACGGGATCTGGAGTTCGACCGCGCGCACCCGAGCAAGCGCAATCGCCAGATCGCCTCGGGGGCGGTTTCGCCGGCCGTGGCCGTCGTCACGGCCGTCGTGCTGATCGCGGCCGCGGTGGCCATCGCGTACAGCGTGTCGCTCGATCTGGTCGGGTACCTGGCGGGTTACGCAGTGCTGTCGATTGTTTACTCGATGTGGTTCAAGCGCCGGGTGTTCCTCGACGTGCTGACGTTGTCGGCGCTCTGGACGACGCGGGTGCTGGCCGGCGGGGTGGCGGCGCGCGTGGAGGTGTCGGACTGGCTGCTGGCGCTGTCGGTGTTCCTCTTCGTCGGGCTGGCTTTGCTCAAGCGTTACGCGGACCTCGGGTTGCTCGCTTCGCAGGACACGCAAGCGGCGCCGGGACGCGGTTACGTGACGGCCGACCGCGATCTCCTGCGCAGCATGGGTGTGACGAGCGGCTACATGGCCGTGCTCGTGCTCGCGCTGTACCTCACCAGCCCGCAGGTGGTGCGGCTCTATGAGTCGCCGCGGCTGCTGTGGCTGGTCTGTCCGCTGCTCCTGTACTGGATCGCGCACATGTGGTTCCTGGCGCACCGCGGCGCGATCCAGGACGATCCGATCGTCGTGGCCGCGCGCGATCCGGCCAGCTATGTCGTCGGCGCGCTGATCGCGCTGCTCCTATTCGCGGCGATATGACGACGCACGAATCGTGGGGCCGCTATCCTCCGTCGCGTCCTGCGCGCGTCCTCGATCTGACGTGGACGGAGGCTGTTCTTCCGGCAGACGATCGCTTGCTGCCGTACGGCCTGGGGCGCAGTTACGGCGACGTCCCGCTCAACAACGGGCACACGCTGCTCGACACGTCGAGGCTGAATCGCTTCCGCAGCTTCGATGAGACGACGGGTGTGCTGGAGTGTGAGGCCGGGACGACGCTGGAAGACATCCTGCGGCTTGCCGTTCCCCGCGGGTGGTTTCTGCCGGTGACGCCGGGGACGAAGTTCGTAACCGTCGGCGGCTGCATCGCCAACGACATTCACGGCAAGAATCACCACCGCGCCGGAACGTTCGGGCGGCATGTGCGCTCATTCGAGCTGCTACGCTCGGATGGAACGCGTCTGCATTGCTCCGCCGAGGAAAATGCCGGGCTCTTTCGCGCGACGATCGGCGGCTTGGGGCTGACCGGTTTGATCACCATCGCTGCGATCCAGCTCCGCCCGATCGAGTCGGCGGACGTGATCGTGGAGCGCGTGCCGTTCCGGTCGCTGGGTGAGTTCGACGCCCTCTCGCGCGCCTGCGACGCCACGCACGAGTACACGGTGGCCTGGTTCGATTCCTTCGCCGGACGCGATTCGCGCGGGATCTTCTTCAGGGGCAACCATGCGCCGGGAAATCTGAGCGCGCGCGGCGGCATACGAAAGCGGCAGCTGCGGCTGCCGCACTCCAAACTGATGGCGCCGTTTCTGAATCAACTTACAGTCCGCGGGTTCAACACGGCCTACTTTGTTGCCAACGCCAGGCCGAAGCCGCAGCGGCTCCATTACGATCCGTTTTTCTATCCGCTCGATGCGATCGCGAACTGGAACTCGATCTACGGCAGCGCTGGATTCCTGCAGTATCAGTGTGTGGTTCCGGAGAGCGCGGGGCTGGAGCCGGTGGGGGAGATCCTCGATCTCGCGGCGCGGTCGCGGCTGGCGTCGTTCCTGACCGTCATCAAGAAGTTCGGCGCGCTGCCGTCGCCGGGGCTGCTGTCGTTTCCGCGCGCCGGTACGACGATCTGTTTCGATTTCGCCGCGCGCAGGATGGACACGCTGCTGCCGATGCTGGAACGCTGCGACGATGTCGTCGAGGCCGCGGGCGGCTCGGTCTATCCGGCCAAGGATGCGCGCATGTCCGGCGCGCGTTTTCGCCGCTTCTTCCCGCAGTGGGAGGAGCTGCAGCGACAGGCCGACCCGCGGTTCTCGTCGTCGTTCTGGAGGAGGGTCACAACATGAACGTAGTGATTATCGGCGCCACCTCGGCCATCGCACAGGAGGTGGCCAAGCTGTACGCCAACGCCGGCGCGTCGCTGTTTCTCGTCGCCCGCAACGAAGCGAAGCTGGTGGCCGTGGCCGCGGATCTCCGCGTGCGCGGTGCGTCCGACGTGGAGACGTTCGTGGCCGATCTCGCCGAGCGTTCTCATGATGCGGAGATCGTCGCCGCCGCGGGCTCGGATCCGGACGTGGTGCTCATCGCGCATGGGTCGTTGCCCGATCAGCGAGCCATCGACACGGATCCGGTCGCGCAGGTCGCGGAGTTCCAGCTCAACGCCACGTCCGTCCTCGCGCTCGCCGCCCAATTCGCGAACGTCCTGGAGCGCAACCGCCGCGGAACGCTTGCCGTCATCGGCTCCGTCGCGGGCGATCGCGGGCGGCGGAGCAATTACGTCTACGGCGCCGCCAAGGCCGCAACGCATGCCTTCTGCGACGGTCTGCGCGGCCGCCTCGCCGTTGCAGGCGTGTCGCTCGTGCTAATCAAACCGGGCTGGGTCGACACGCCGATGACGGGCGCGATCAAGAAGAATCCGCTCTTCGCCTCGGCGGCCAGCGTCGCAAAAGGCATCCATCACGCGATCGGCGCGGGCCGCGGCACGGTCTACGTGCCCGGCTACTGGCGCTGGATTTCGCTGATCGTGCAGATGCTCCCGGCGAAGCTCGTGAAGTTCTGACTCCGCTACAATCGGATCATGGTCCGTTCCATCGCCTCGCTCCTTCTGGTCACGCTCCTCGTTCCGGTCTGCGCCGCGGCGCCGAAGCGGGTGAAACCGAAACCGGGAACGGACGAATTCGCGATCGAGTCGACGGTGGTGGCGGTCTGCAACGTCATCTCCGGACCGGCCGGCCGCCGCGACTGGAATCGCTTCAAGGAGCTGTTCGCGCCGGGAGCGCACCTGGCGTCGTACGGCAAGGACGGCGCGACCGTCATGACGCCCGACGAGTACATCGCCAAGGCCAAGCCGTACTTCGATGAGCACGGTTTCTTCGAGTGGCCGGTGGAGACGAGCGTGGAGCGCTTCCACGACATCGCGCACGTCACGAGCCGCTACGAGTCGCGGCATGCCACCACCGATGCGCAGCCGTTCGCGCGCGGCGTGAATCACTTCGAGCTGGCGCGCAGCGGCGACCGCTGGGTGGTGGTCTCGCTGCTGTGGCAGGAGGAGTGACGGCTCCGCTGCTGACGGTGGAAGGACTCACTGCCGATCGCGGCGGACGGCGCATCCTGGACGATGTGTCGTTCTCCGCCGCCCGCGCCGGCGAGATCCTCGGCGTGATCGGTCCGAACGGCGCCGGCAAGACGACACTCTTCGAGTGCGTGGCGGGCTTGCAGCCCGTGACGCGCGGAACCGTCGCCGGCGTGGCGCGCTTCTACATGCCCGATGCGGTTCGGCCCTGGCCCGATCAGACCGTGGCCTGGACGTTACGCCTCATGGCCAAGGTATCCGGCGCAACGATGGAGTGGCTGCCCGAGCTCGACCTGGAGCGCGTGGCGCGGCAGCGCGTGTCGTCGCTTTCGAAAGGGGAGACGAAACGCCTGAATGTCGCGCTGGCTCTCCTGGCTCCTCAGCCGGTCCTCATGCTCGACGAGCCGTTCGACGGACTCGACGTGCGCCAGACGCGCAAGGTCATGGCCCTGCTGCGGCGTGTGCAGCGAACATTGATCGTGTCGATCCACCAGCTCACCGATGCGGCGAAGATCTGCGACCGGGTTCTCCTGCTCAATGAAGGGCGCGTGGTGGCCGCGGGAACGCCGGGCGAGCTCGGGGACCTGGAGGAGCTGTTTCTTGCGCGGACGTGATCTCGTGCGCAAGGAACTCGCCGAGCTCTCCGCGTCGCGGGCCTGGTGGCTGCTGCTGATCGTGGTCGGTCTGTTGACCGGCCAGGCATTCATCGGCGCAGTGCGCACCTACGCCGAGATGAGCGCTCCGGCGGCGCTGGCGCAGGGCCTCTCGCCGCTCGACGGAATCGTCGTTCCCACCCTCGGCGCGTACGACCTGGCCATCATGCTGCTCTTCCCGTTCGTGGCCATCCGGCTGGTGGCGAATGAGCGCGCCACCGGCGCGCTGAAGATCGTCCTGCAATGGCCCGTGTCGCGCGGCGGGATCGTGCTGGCCAAGCTCGGAGCACTGGCGATCGCCTGGCTCATCTCGCTCGTGCCGTTCGCCATCGCCATCGGCCTGTGGGCCGCCTACGGAGGCCATCTCCACGGCGCCGAGCTGGCGAACGTCGTGGCCGGTTACACGCTGCGCTTCCTGCTCACGGCCGGTCTCTCCATGGCCGCGGCGGCGCTCCTGCCGGGGGCCGCGAATGCGGCGGTGGCGGTGCTGGCCTTCACGATCGGCACGTGGGCGCTCGACTTCGTCGCCGCCGGCCGCGGCGGCTGGATTCAGCAGCTGGCCACCTACACTCCCGCCGCCGTCCTGCGTTCGTTCGAGCGAGGCCTGTTTCGCGTCGACGTCGCGCTCGTCCTCTGCATCGTGACGATCGCCACGCTGGCCGTCACGGCCATCGCCATCGACCTCGGCGCCGGTCTTCGATCGCGCAGCCTGCGGATTGCCGTCGTCTGCCTCGTTGCGATCGTCGCTGCGGTCGGCGCGGCAAATATCCGCACCTCCTTCGACCTCTCCGAGAACCGCCGCAGCTCCTTTGCTCCGGCGGAGAGCCGGGCGCTGGCCGGAATCGCCGAACCGCTGCAGCTGACGGTGTGGCTCTCGCCGGAAGACCCGCGCCTCATGGATCTCGAAGCCAACACGCTCCTCAAGCTGCGGCGCACGATGCGCGTTCACGTTGCGTATCCGCTGGCAGGACGCACCGCGCTATTCGATAACGACGAGCGCTACGGCACGATCGAGTACAGACTCGGCGGCCGGCAAGCCGTCAACCGCTCCACCACCGAGGCCATCGTGCTCGAAACGATCTTCGGATTGGCACGCGTGCCGGTGCAGCCGCCGGAAGAGGCGCGATACCCCGGCTATCCGCTGCGCGCGCAACCACGGGGGGCGGGGGTGGTGTTCTATCTGGTCTGGCCGGTGTGCACGCTGGCCATTGCGTGGCGCCGCTTGTGGACGTAGTGGACGACAGTGGACGTGGTGGACCGTCCACAACGTCCACTTCGTCCACCAAGTCCACAAAACTCACCGCGTCGTGACCGTGTACTCCCCAAACTGACTCACCGAATCGGTCTTCGACCAGACGCCCACCTTCCCGCTCACCGGCGCCTCCAGCGTGTACTCCAATAGCGGTTCGTCATCGAGCGATCCGACGAGCTTCGTCCCTTCCACGCGCACCTTCAGCCGGTGCCATTCGCCGAACTTCAGGGGGACGTCGTGCGCGCCTTTCTTGACGAAGCTGCGTTTGCCGCTCTTGAACGTCCAGAGCACGACGTTGTCCTCTTTGCCGTTGAAGCGCACGGCTAGGTAGTCGCCGTTCGGCTGCAGGTTGAAGAGGATGCCGGCGCATTGGTCGAGCTGGCCGCCCATGAGGCGGAAGCGGACCGAGATCTCGCCGTCGTGGAACTCCGGGACGTCCCGCGCCACGGCGTAGGGGAAATAGGCGTAGGCCTTCACGCTGTCGACGAAGTCTTCGTGCTTCGAGCCGTAGATCGTACGTGCCTTCGCGGCCAGGCCCGCGGACGGCTGGCCTTTGATCCACTGGCGGCCGTCCACCTGCAGCACCTTCTTGCCGGCGTCGTCGGTGGCCACGTTCCAGTCACCGACCACGGCCAGGAAACGCGCCGGTTCCCCGCCGGCGCGCTCCCGAGTGAGATCGACCCTGACAACCTTCTCCGCCGCGAACGACGAGATGGCCACGATCACTCCGAGTGAGATTGCAAGAGTCGTTCGTTTCATGTCCGTCCTTAGAAGAGAAACCGCACCTGCAGTTGGTACATCCGCGGCGGGTCGACGTTGGCGAACGCCGGCAGCGCGTTGGTGGCGGTGCCGACGGCCACGAGCTGACCGAACGTCGGATTCGCCGTGCCGGTATCGCCGTAGACCGTCTGGCCGCGGCCCAGGTAGTTGCCGTGGTTGAGGAGGTTGAATCCTTCCAGCCTTAGAAGAACCGTTCCGAACGCCGAGCGACGGATGCGGTGCTCGAGGAATGCCGCCACGTCCGACGTGGCCGTGCCGCGGAACGCCGACTTGGAAATGACCTCGCCGTTGATGACGGGGCGGTCGTTGTTCGCGCCGTCGCCGTTGTTGTCGATGCCGGTCGTGGCGTTGAACGGCCGCGCGGACGCGTACTGCGTGACGGTCCCGGCGGTGAGGTTGAACGGCAGCTGACAGGTGAACGTGAAGACCGCGCGGTGGCGTTGATCGACGACGCTCGGCCCGCGTTCGTTCTCGCCGAGGCGGGCCAGACTGCTCTGGTCCGGACCGATACCGTTGCCGTCCGGCTCCGTCGTATTGGTGGCCTTCGACAAGGTGTAGCTGAGAGACGCGAACATGCGCGAGCTTCCGCGCCAGGTGATCTGCGTCTGCAGCCCGTCGTACTCGGCTTCGCCGAGATTCGTGAGCACGTTGACCTGGCGCACGCCGCCGGCCACCGGCAGGATAGGCCGCGTGGCGTTGGCCGCGGCCACGGTACGAACCTGTCCCGGCGCGGTGCGATCGAACGGCGCCGGCGCGTTGAGGTCGATGGTGCGGTCGAGATCGGTCCAGAGCTGGTGCACGTAATCGGCGCCGACGAACAGCCCGCGGGCCAGCTCACGCTCCGCGCCGATGGAGTACACCTGGCTGCGCGGATTCACGAACTCGTCGGGATAGTCCCCCAGCAGATCGAAGTTCAGTCCGTACCTCGCGAACTGCTCCCTGTAGAAATCGGCCTGGCCCGCGCGAATCGTGATATCGCGCGCCGGCAGCTGCGACGCCGGCAGCGTTTTCGGGTCGAACACCAGCGGGAGACAGGAGCCGGTCAGGCACGTCGGGAAGCCGAGCTGTCCGGGGATGGCGGTGTAGGTCGCGATTCCGTCCAGCCCGTTGAGCAGGTATCCGGCCAGCGCGTTCGTGCGGATCTGCGTGTAGTACATGCCGTAGCCGCCGCGGATGGCCGTGCGGGAGTCGCCGCCCGGATGCCAGCCGAAGCCGATGCGCGGCTGGAAATTGTTCTTGGCATCGGTCAGCGTCTGCCGGTCGTAGCGCAAGCCGAGGTCGATGGTGAGGTCGTTGCGCCAGTGAATGCTGTCCTGCACGAAGGCGGTGTAGAGCCACTGCGACAGCTCGTAGCTGTTGATGCCGAAGTCGATCGGCTGCGAGTAGTTCTGCACGTCGGCCAGCGTGAGCTGATCGAACGGCGCGGTGGTGGTGTTCTTGAACGTGAACGTGCCCAGCGTCAGCGCGCCCGGTTCGTTGCCGCTCCCGCCGGCGGTATGCCGGATGATGCTCCCGCCGAAGCGCGCGTAGTGTTTGCCGCGCGACCACGACAGCGTGTCCGAGAGCTGCGTCTGATGACCCCACAGATCGGACTGGCGCGACTGGCCGATCGTGAACGGCACGGAGCCGCTGCGCGTGTAGATCGTCGACGGCGTCTGCGCCTGCCACAGCGTGACCGGATCGCCGTTGAGATAGGCCACGCGTCCTTCGTTGAGCAGATTGGAGCTGATCACCGCCGTGTGGTTGAGCTGCGCCGTCCACGACTTGCGCGTGTAGCGGCGGGCCACACTGGGTGCATTGGTTCCGCCGACCGCGTCCTGCGGGTTGTCGTCGTAGAAACGGTCGAAGTTCGTACGGAACATCAGCGACTGCGACGGCGTGAGCTGGTGGTCGAGCCGTCCGTTGAAGAGCGTCTGGCGGTAGTGGCCCACTACTTCCAGGTTGCCGTCGGCCGGCAGCAGGAAGGCGGGCAGGGAGCCCGACAGGAACGTGGTGCGGTCCTGCTCCGTGTAGTCCGCGGTGGCGAAGAAGAAAGTCTTGTCGTGGACGATCGGTCCGCCGATCGACACCGAGTACTGGCTCAGCTCATCCGGGATGTCCACCGGGTTGATGGCCTGCAGCGTGGCCGGCGTGACGCAGCCCGCGGCATCCGGCGCGCAAAAGCCGCTGGTGGAAAAGGTCTTGGCCTGCATGCCGCCCAGGCGGCTCATGACGATGGCTTCGCCGTGGAGCGTGTTGGTGCCCGACTTCGTGACGATGTTGACGGCCGGGCCCGCGGTCCATCCGTACTCGGAGGAGAAGGCGTTCGACAGCACGGTCGCTTCCTGAATGGCGCTGAGCGGGATCGTGGCGATCATCGTCTGGCGGCCCCACCCTTCATCGTTGTTTGCGCCGTCGAGCGTGAAGGTGGTGGTGCGGCGCGAGCCCGCGCCGGTGATGAAGTAGGTGGCGTTCACGAACAGGTCGCCGGTCCCCTTGCCCTGGCGGAACGCGGAGTTGAGGAGCGGCAGATTGCCGACCTTGCGGCCGAGAATCGGCGTCTCGTCGATCTGCATGGAGTCGAGGCGCCGGCCGATCTGCGCGTCGGCGCGCACGCCTTCGGTTGTGCCGAAGACCGTGATGCCCGCGCTCTCGGACCCGACTAGGAGCGGCACATTGAACGTGGCGGTCTCGCCGGAGCGCAGCACGATGTCCTTGCGCTCTTCGTTGCCGAAGCCTTCTTTCGAGACGGCCACCGTGTAGGTGCCGGTGAGCGGCAGCGCGGCAATGGTGACGCTGCCGTCGCTGCCCGAGATGGCGTTGCGGACCGCGCCGGTGGCGCTGTTGGTGACGGATACGCTGGCGCCCGGGACGACGGCGCCGGTGGAATCGACCACGTTGACGATCATCGTGGCGGTGTTGGGCGATTGGGCCAGGACCGGGATGGCGGTCAGCCCCAGAATGAGAAACGTACAAAGCAACAGCCGGGATCGGATAGAGATATCCATCGGTCTTCTCCTGTATTCGGTCGGAGGGAGCAGCGAGCGCGGAGAAGACCTAGATGTTCCTGCGCCGGCAGACCAGAAGGAGATCGACCGAGATCGGGACCGACTCGGTCCTGTGGGAGTGCCTTGGGCGGATCGACGGCCCCGTGGTGACGATCGTCAGTGGCTCGACCGAGCTCTCCTCGGGGGTGACTTCCACAGACTCGACACACGTGATCTTCGGGTGCCTCTCGAGCGAGGGAGGAGGCACCGTCGTCGACGACTCTTGCCGGAGGCCGGAGCCGTCGCGTGCGCCGGCCGTCCAGGAGAGCACCGCGGGATCGCCCTCGCGCGCCGCCTCTCCCTCCTCGAACTCCAGGAGGTCAGGAGCGGCGACCGGTTCCGCGTTGGGATCGCGCTCGATCGAGAACGAGCCCGGAACCTCGAAGCCCGTCTCGTGCTTTTCATCGCCGGTGCGGATGAGAATGCGCGCGTTGCGCGTGTCGACGTTCGGGACCGTGAAGGTGAAGTGCCGCCGGTCGATGTCCAGATGCGGCGTGACGCGGAAGCCGTAGTACCTGCCACCGTCGATCGAGAGGAACGCTTCCCACTCTTCCGTGGAGGCCGGAAGCTCCGCGGCGGACCAGCGCAGCTCCGCGGACGACCCTCCGCGCAGTGTGGCCCCTTCCGCCGGCGAGAGAAGACTCAGCGTGCCCGCGCGCGCGGACGACGCAGACGCAAAGACCGCGATCGCCAACAGCAGCCGGGGCAGACGGACCATGGGATTGGCGATGATACGCCAAGGGAATGTCTAAATCCCCAACGCCTTCGTTACGAGCGCCTTCTGCTGTTCCTCGTGCCGATGGTGCGATCCGGTCGCCGGTGCCGCGGCCAGCGGCCGGCCGACGTACTCCAGCTTCTGGTCCGCACCCAGGAGAGCACCCAACCGCTCGTGGAGGAAGGGCCAGGCGCCCATGTTGCGCGGTTCTTCCTGGACCCAGACGATCTCGGTGGCGTTCGGGTAGCCGTGCAGCGCTTCGGCGATCATCGGCTGCGGGAAGGGGTAGAACTGTTCGACCCGCACGATGGCCACGTTGGCGCTGGCTTTGTCGCGAGCCTGTTTCAGGTCGTAGAAGACTTTGCCCGACGTGAGGACGACGCGCTTGACGTCGGCGCTGGTGGCCACGTCGTGGAGCACCGGCTCGAAGCGGCCTTCCAGCAGCTCGCCGACCGTCGACACGGCCATCGGATGGCGCAGCAGCGACTTCGGGTTCATCACGATGAGCGGCTTGCGCGGGTTGTTCTTCATCTGGCGGCGCAGGGCGTGGAAGTACTGTGCCGGCGTGGTCGGGTAGATGACCTGCATGTTGCCTTCGGCGCAGAGCGTGAGGAATCGCTCCAGGCGCGCCGATGAATGCTCGGGGCCCTGTCCCTCGTAGCCGTGCGGCAGCGACATCACCAGGCCGCTGTGCTGGCCCCACTTCTCCTCGGCGCTGGAGAGGAACTGGTCGATGATGATCTGCGCGCCGTTCATGAAGTCGCCGAACTGCGCTTCCCACACCACCAGCGAGCCCGGATCGGCCACGGAGAAGCCGTAGTCGAAGCCGAGGACGCCGTACTCGGAGAGCAGCGAGTCGTAGACCGAGAAACTCGCTTCCGCCACCGACTCGTTTGTCTCCTGCGAGAGCGCGTTGTCGATCACCACCGGATCCGCCACCTGCGCCGGCTTCGCCTCATGGCGCAGCGCGTTGAGCGGGACATACGGCTCGCCGGTGACGTTGTCGTGGATCACGGCGTGGCGGTGCGAGAACGTGCCGCGGCCGACGTCCTGTCCGCTGAGCCGCACGCGGAAGCCTTCGGCGAGCAGAGATCCGAACGCGATCTGTTCGGCCGTGCCCCAGTCCATCGGGTCGCGTCCCTCGGCCATGGCGGCCCGTTTGGCCAGCACGGGCTTGAGCTTCGGATGCGGCGTGAAGCCTTCCGGTGTGGTCGTCAGCGCCTCACGCACCTTGTCGAGAATGTCCTTCGGGATCGACGTGTCGGGCGACGGCTCCTTCTGGTAGCCGGTGACGTCTTCGTCGGTCCAGAGCGGTTCGCGCGGGGAGGGGGGAACGTCGCCTTCTTTCGTCCGGTCGAACGCTTCCTGCAGTTTGCTCTGGTAGTGGTTGAGCCACTCTTCCGCTTCCTCGGGGCCGATGTCGCCTTTGCGCAGGAGTTGTTCGGTGTAGATCTTGCGCACCGAGCGATGCTCGCGGATGGTCTTGTACATCTTCGGCTGTGTCAGCGACGGCTCGTCGCCTTCGTTGTGGCCGTGGCGGCGGTAGCAGATCAGGTCGATGACCACATCGCTGTGGAACTGCTGGCGGAAGTCGTAGGCCAGTTTCACGGCCCGCACGCAGGCCTCGGGGTCGTCGCCGTTGACATGGAAAATCGGCGCCTGCACCGACTTGGCCACGTCGGTGGCGTACGTCGACGAGCGCGCCGCCTCCGGACCGGTGGTGAAGCCGATCTGGTTGTTGATCACCACGTGCACCGTGCCGCCGGTCTTGTAGCCCTTGAGCTGCGAGAGGTTCAGCGTCTCGGCCACGATGCCCTGTCCGGCGAACGCGGCGTCGCCGTGCAGCAGCACCGGAATGACCAGCGAGCGGTTGCGGTCGTTGAGCAGCTTCTGCTTCGCGCGCACCATTCCCTCGACGATCGGATCCACCGCTTCGAGGTGCGACGGGTTCGAGGCCAGCGACAGCTTCATCGTCGTGCCCGACGGCGTCTCGTGCACTCCGTCCGCGCCGAGGTGATACTTCACGTCGCCCGAGCCCTCGCGCGAGTTCGGATCGATATCGCCTTCGAACTCGCGGAAGATCTGCTCGTACGACTTGGCCAGCGTATTGGCCAGCACGTTCAGCCGGCCGCGGTGGGCCATGCCGATCACGCTCTCCACCACGCCGTCCGAGGCCGCCTCGTTGAAGAGATAATCCAGCATCGGGATCAGCGACTCCGCGCCTTCCAGCGAGAAACGCTTGTGGCCGACGTACTTCGTGTGCAGGAAGCGCTCGAACGACTCGGCGTCATTCAGCTTCAGCAGGATGCGCCGTTTCGTGGCGCCGTCCAGCGGCTGCTTGTTGCGCGACGGCTCCATCCGGTCCTGGAGCCAGCGCTTCTGCACCGTCTCCTGCATGTGCATGTACTCGGTGCCGATCTTGCCGCAGTACGTCTCGCGGAGCGTGTCCAGGATGTCGCGCAGCTTGCCGGTCTGCTTGCCGCACAGGCCGCCGCAGACGAAGTCGCGGTCGAGGTCCCAGATCGTGAAGCCGTAGAACTGCGGATCGAGCTCCGGATGCCGGGCCACCTTGTATTCGAGCGGATCGAGATCAGCCAGCAGATGCCCGCGCACGCGGTAGGCGTTGATCATCTGCAGCGCCGCCGCCTCGCGTGCCACCCGTTCGTCCGCCGCTCCGCCGGAGAGACCGAGCCGGTGCCGGTCCCGAGCCCAGTGCGCCGGCTCGTAGGGGATGCGCAGATCGCGATAGATGTTGTCGTAGAACGCGTCCGCGCCGAGGAGCAGCTCGTGCACCCGCGCCAGGAACGCACCCGACTCCGCCCCCTGGATGATGCGGTGGTCGTACGTCGAGGTGATGGTCATGACCTTGGAGATGCCCAGGTCGGCCAGCACGCTCGGATCGGAAGCCGAATACTCCGCCGAGTAATCGATCTGCCCCGTGGCGATGATCGTCCCCTGCGTCTGCATCAGGCGGGGCACCGAAGCCACCGTGCCCAGCGTGCCCGGATTCGTCAGCGACAGCGTCGTCCCCTCAAAGTCCGACACCTCCAGCTGATTGTTGCGCGCCTTGCGCACCACGTCGTTGTAGCCCTTGAGGAACTGCGCGAAATCCATCGTGTTCGCGCGCTTGACGTTCGGCACCAACAGCGAGCGCGTGCCGTCCTTCTTCTCCAGATCGATGGCGATGCCCAGGTTCACGTCCGCGCGATCGAGACGCGTCGGCACATTCTCCTGCACCGTAAACGCCGAATTCATGCGCGGGAACTGCTTCACCGCCTGCACCAGCGCGTAGGCGATCACGTGCGTATACGACGCCTTCGACTGCCCCAGGAGAGTCAGATGATTGTTGATGACCCGGCGATTCTCCTCCAGCACCTTCACCGGGATATTGCGCACCGACGTCGCCGTCGGCACCGCCAGCGACGACTCCATGTTCGCCACGATCTTCGACGCCGCGCCGCGCAGCGCCACGGGCGTACCCGCTGATGCGGGCGCGGCGACGGGAGTGGGGCGGGGAGCGGCCGGGGCGGGGGAGGGAGCCGGTGCCGGCGCCGGAGCCGTTGGAGTTGCGGCCGGCTGCGGTGCCGGAGCCACGCTCGCGGCCTGCTCCTCGAGATCGTCCTCCTCGGCAGGCGGCGTGTAATCCTCGAAAAACTCGCGCCAGCTCGGACTGACGCTGTCGGGACTGTTTCTGAATTTCTCGTACAGCTCTTCGATGAAGGCGATGTTCGCGCCGTAAGCTTGGGTGACAGTCATTGCCGATCTCTAACCCGGTTGTGGATTCGTTTCTTCGCGTCTGCGGCTCTGCGCAGCAGACGGCAGCGGGTCGCGCGCGGAGTCTACAACGACTGGCCGGACTCGGCCTCAGACGGCAGGCTCACCCCTGCTCGCCGCGCGTCTCGTTCTCGATGGCTGTGTGCGACAGCGAGGTCAGGCCCAGCCATCCGAACCCGGCGGCAAACCCGCCCAGGACATCCGAGGGGAAATGCACCCCGAAGTAGATCCGCGAAAACCCGACGCTCAGGATCACCATCCCCACCAGCGTATGCGCGACCGCCTGCACCGGCAGCGACTGATCCTCCACGAAGTGATGCACCACGATCGGATACGTCGCCGCCGACAGCAGCGAATGCCCGCTGGGGAAACTGTGCGACGCCGGCAACTCGATCCGCCGCGCCATCTCGATCGGCCGCTGCCGCTGAAAAATGTTCTTGAGCACCGTATTGATCACCATCGCCCCGCCCGTCGACACCAGCACCGTCATGGCATCGTGCTTCCGCCCCCGCCGCATCATCATCAGCGCCGTCACTCCCGCCGCCGTCCCGATCGCGATATGCGACCCCAGCTGCGTCGCCGCGTGCAACACGTTGTGCACCGCCGGATGATCGATCTTGTGCACCGCCTCCATGAACGCCTTGTCGTACCGGTCCGCGTCCCCATCCACCACCTGATCCGCCTGCTTCTTAAAGAACCAAAGCGCCAGCCCCGCCAGCACCACCCCGCCACTCCGCCCGATGGCAAGCGGAAGGAAATGCTGCCGCCGGTTCCCCTTCCGCAACGGCCTCTTCTCCGCCTTCTTCTTCACGGGAGGGAGTCTATGGCTGGCCTTAGGTAAACGCAACGCGGGGCGGAGGCTCAAAGGCGCAGAGGCGCAAAGGCTCAGAGCGTGTGCCTGCCGCACCCTTTGAGCCTCTGCGCCTATGAGCCTCTGAGCCTACCCCCGCACCATCGTCACAAACCGATGCGCCGGCCTCGCCCCAGAACACTTCCGATAAAACTCCAGCGCATCCGTCCACGGAATCACCGCCCGTGCGTACCCCATCCGCCCCAAATCCGCCAGCGAAGCCAGCAGCAACCGGCACCCCACCCCCCTCCCGCGCATCGACCGCGCCACCCCCGTCGGCCCGAAAAACCCCAGCCCGCGATTGTTCACGTCATGCACGGCGAAGCCCACGATCTCGCCCCCCTCCTCGGCGATGAACGCCGGAACCACCTCCCGCTCGAACGCCTTCGCCGCCTCAAACCGCCAGATCCGCCCGAACTCGCGTTCGACGAAGGAAAGGACGCGATCGGCGTCGGCGGGGGTGGGGCGGGTGGCGGGGGCTTGCGGCAAGGTCCCGTCGAGATCCACCTCGAGGTTCCACGTCGACTGGGTTTCCGTGAACCCTCGTTGTTTGAAGAAAGCGCGCGTGCCTTCGTCCTCCATCAGGACGCCCGGAGTCAGGTAGTTCCCCGGTTCCGCGAAGATCACCGATTCATCTCCCAGCAGCGCCGTTCCGATGCCCTGGCGGCGTGCGCTCGGATCGACGGCGAGGATGCGCAACCACTTCCCGCACGACACCGCCACGCCGGCGACGGTTCCGTGTTGCACGAACACGCGGGTAGTGGGCGGGCCGGCGATGCCGTGTCCGAAACACTTCTCCTCGGCCACGGAACCGAGGTCGTACGGCGAGTCGTCTGCGCGCGTCAAAAACTCGCGCAGCTCGGTAAGGTCCACGGGATTGGCCGTCCGGATCACGGCTGCATTATGCGTGGGATTCTGAGCTACGCAGGACAGCCCCTTGACTGCTTCGTAAGGTTAAGAGGCGCCGCCCTCTTCTTACCGGCCGGTCGTCCTGAGAGAACGTAAATCAGGAACGAGCGAAAGCCGCCCATCCGGCTATACTGCCCGCCGAAGATCCAACTACAAAAGGAGTATCTCGATGCGTGTGTCTCTCTCAAACTCGACGGGCCAACGGCTCGTGGCCATGGTTCTCATCCAACTCCTCGTATTCAGCCCCAGCGCATTCGCTTTCAAGCAGGGCATCCACGAGAACATCACCGAAACGAAGTTGCAGGGCGCTGGTTTCAGTCAGAAATCGGCCAACGTGGTCGGCGACGCCAACTGGTACACCGACATCTATGAGCAGACCAACACCGCCGCGCACTTCGACGACGAGTCGCTGGCCGCGGGTGGGGCGCGCCTGCGCGGCAAGATCGACAGCATCATCGAGAACCTCGCCAACTGTAAGAAGGACGAGGCGCTGAAGGAGATGGGTCGCGCCCTGCACACACTGCAGGACTTCTATGCGCACTCGAACTGGGTGAACCACTGGGGTGGCGTCAACAGCGGCATCTACACGATGGCCAACCCGCCGTCGAGTCTAGCCTGCTCTCCGCCCACGTTCGCGCCGGCAGGTGTGACCTCCGGCTACTTCAGCCTGCCCGGCTATCTCTATCCGTCGCCGTTCATCACTCAGTGCGCGACGACGCCGTCGAACAAGTGCTGTCACAAGGACCTGAACAAGGACGACGCCGGCCGGCCGTTCCACGGCCCCGCGCGCGCGTCGGCCGAAGCCGCGACGACGGAGTTTTCCCAGCGCGTGGAGACGGAGATCCGCTCGCGTCATCCTGGCGCGAAGGGCGAGGCGATGATCAAGCTGCTGAAGAAAGACCAGCGCGACATCGCCTTCGTGATCGACGACACCGGCAGCATGTCCACCGATCTGGCCGGCGTCAAGGCCACGGTGAATTCGCTCGTCGACTCGATCACGGCCGGCGACGAGTCGCCGCGCTTCTCGCTCTACACATTCAAGGACAGCACCACGTTCCGCGGCACGACGTGCGATCCCGCGGACATGAAGGCGAAGGTCGCGCCGTTGTTCGCCTCGGGCGGCGGCGACTGCCCGGAGATGGCCAACTCCGCGCAGCTCCAGGCGGCGCAGGCGATTCAGAAGGGCGGTCAGATTTTCGTGGCCACGGACGCCTCCGCGCGCGACCCGCAGGTCGCGCCGACGCTGCTCTCCGTCGTGCAGGCGAAGAACATCAATATCAGCGTGATCCTCACCGGGAACTGCACCTCCGACTCGGCGTTCGCGCCGGCCACGGAGGGTCATGAAGAGTTCGGTGTGGCCGCCACGGCCACACCGGTCATCCCGCCTGGCGATTTGACGTCGTCGTCGTCGCAGCGAAGCTTCGGCGCGCTCGCGGCGCTTTCAGGCGGCATGCTCTTCCGCGTCACCCGCGCCGAGTTCCCGCTTGCGGCGGACGTCATCCTGAACCGCACTCGGCCCGAGAACGCGGATGTGCTCTATGCCATCGACATCTCCGGCGTCGGCGGTAAGTCGTACAGCGTGCCGGTCGACTCGGCGCTCGAAGACGTGACCTTCGTCGTGAGCCGGTTGCAGGCAACAGGAACCTTCACGCTGACCTTGAAGCGGCCCGACGGCAGCATCGTCGCGGCAGGCGATCCGGGGGTGTCGTTCACGACGATCTCCGGCGTGCGCGCGGTGAAGGTCAACGATCCGGTGGATGGCAACTGGACGCTGGACGTCGCCGGCACGGGCAAGTTCGTGGCCAGCGTGTTCGGCAAGAGCGAGTTGAATCTCACTCGCTTCAGCTTCCTGCAAGCGCCGGTGCTGCTGCGCCCCGAGGTCGATTTCACGCCGCTGCCGGGTCTTCCGATTGCGGGGGAGACGACCACGGGTGAAGCGCGCGTGAGCGGAGAGCGCTCCAGCGTTTCGTTCGGCCTGCGCAATCCCGATGCAACGGTGATCGAGCCGCTGGCGCTCAGCGAAGCTCGCCAGAACGTCTATCAGGGCGACGTCGCCGCGCCTCCGACCGACTTCCTCGTTTACGCCAACGGCATCGACGTCAACGGACAGTCGTTCCAGCGCGTATTCCGTCAGTTCTTCAAGGCCCAGACGGTTCGCGTCACGCCGAAACTGCTCTTCCAGAGCGTGGCGCCGGGCGCGTCGGCCACGTTCGAGTTTGACGTCACGAATCTGGCGCCGGCAGCGATGGGGTACGTGCTCTATCGCAACTCCGCGAGCGGATATCCCGTCAGCGGTCCCACGTCGCTGAGCCTCGCCGCGGGCGAGACGAAGACCGTCTCTTTGACCGTGACCGTGTCCGCGTTTGCGCTGCCGGGCAGCGAAGATCCACTCTCGCTCGTCGTGACCAGCACTTCGGACCCCGGCGTGACGAACAACGCCGTGGTCTCGACGCTCGTCGCGTCGAGCAATCTTCCGCCCGATGTCTCCGGCGCCGCTCCGTCGAAGGACCGTCTGTTCCCGCCGAACGGTAGGTTCGAAGAGATCGACATCGAGAACGTGGTCGACCCCGACGGCGACGATGTGACAATCACGATCGACGCGATCCTCCAGGATGAGGCGGTCGATCTCACGGGCGACGGTAGCACCTGCCCCGACGCGGGCGGCGTCGGTACGCCGACGGCGATGTTGCGCGCGGAGCGCTCGGGTGAGGGCGACGGCCGCGTTTACGAGATCGCCTTTACCGCCAACGACGGCCGCGGCGGAACGTCCAGCGGAACGGTTCGCGTCTGTGTGCCGCACGACATGGGCGGCGGAAACGGCGACTCGTGCGTCGATTCCGTCATCCGCTACGACTCGACAGTCTGTCCCACGCCGTAGATGATGAGACTCGAGGCGCCGCCGTTCGCGGCGGCGCCTCACTCGTCCGATGAGAATTCTCGTCCGCCTTGTCATCGCCCTTGTGATTGCACTGCTGCTGCCTTTCCCGGGGCCGCACGCCGACCGCTATGTTCCGATCGCTTCGGTGTTGTTCCGGCGCGATGCTCTCGAGGCGGACGTCGGTTTTTTCGTTTTGGCTGCCGCCGTGATCGCGGTGTACACGGGAGTCGTGTTCGGGCTGTTACTCCTGGTCCGCAAGCGCGCGTGACGTAGGGCGGGTAGACCTACTGGTCATGGTACTGGTCATGGGGTCACACCTTCCATTGAGCGGAGTTCCCCATGCCCTTCCCTCGACACACCACCCCCTCCCACGCCAAAATCCCCTTCGAGGAACCACACCATGACCACAGAACTAGACCGTTTCATCGAGATCTGGGAACGCGAGGCCGCCAAGACCGAGAAGCTCCTCGCGGCTTTGCCGCGTGACGGCTACGATTTCCGTCCCGACCCGGACGGCCGCTCGCTCGGCGAGTTGGCCTGGCACCTGGTCGAGGCGGAGGGCTACGGGGCGCTGGGGATCGAGCGGGGGGAGTTTGCCCGGGATGTGCGGCCGGAGGGGATGACGCGGCCGCGGACGATCGAGGAGCTGGCGCCGGGGTTTGCGCGGGTGCATGCGGATGCGTTGGTGCGGGTGCGGAAGCTGACGGCGGAGGATCTGGACCGGCCGATCGTGTTTTTCAACGGGCAGGCGATGCCGGTGCGGGACATCCTCATGGATTTCATCCTCCTCCACAACGTTCATCACCGCGCGCAGTTGTCGATGATGGTCCGGGGCGCGGGCGGGCAGCCGACGTCGCTGTTCGGGCCGACGCGGGAGATGATGCCGCTGCCGAAAAAGGGGTAGCGATACAATCCGATCTTCGGTGAGCAGGACAGCCGGAGTGGTCGCCGCGTTGGTTCTCCTTGCGGCCGCGTGGGACGCGGGCGCGCAGAGCGGGGATCTCGTTCGCGCCAGGGCGGAGCTCAACGATGCGGAGATCGCGTACGAGAAGAGTCTGATCGTCTTTCTCCGCTGCGGCGGTACGAGTGACGATTTCGATGAGGTGGTCGGGAGGCAGGCCCGGATTCTCGGTGTGGGCGAGTTCACTCTCACGCATAGTCCCGAGAGCGAGGCGGTTCCGGCGACGCCGTTCCGGGTCGGGCGGATGCAGATCCACGGCCGCGGCGAATTCGGGGACGTGGTGTCGCTGCTGCATCGCATTTCGTCGCTGGGTCTCAGCCGGGTGCTGGACTTCGAGGCGATCCATTTGGGCGAGGTTCGCGGCCGGAGTGTGGCGCTGGACGGCACGGTGGCGATGGCGTGCTTCGACCACGACTCGAAGGCGATGGAGTTGAAAATCCCGCCGGGACGCACGCCGGAAGAGGTCGAGCTGGCGGCGTATCGCGGGCGTTCGCAACAGCTGCGGGCTGCGACCGCCGCGGCAAAGGAGCTCCAGGAGCGGATGCAGCCGCGGCGTCTCGTCGATGCGCTGGTGGTCCTGGGGGATGTGTGGGGCAGGGGCGCGGTAGGGGTGCAGGATCTGCGCTACACCGCTCCTGCGTTGACGCTGCAAGGCATTGTCCTCGGCGCGGGCGCGAGGGCGGCGGTGGAAGGGTCGCTGCTCGATCCGCGCTTCGAGCGCACGCAGTTGGCGTGGTCACCGGCGGGCGATTGTCAGAGTTTCACGGCGTCGGCGCGTTTGACGGCGTCGGCCGCCGCACCCAGCGAAGACGCGTTGCCGATGAATATGTTCATCGAGCGCGACGCGAAGCTGTGCAGCGGTCCGCCGGCAGTGACGGCGTCGGTGGCGAAGCGTGGCTCCGGGACGCTGACAATGCATTTGCGCAATGCCGACGTGAGCACGCTGTTTCTGGCGTTGAACGACCTCAGCCCGGCTGACGGTTTCCTCGTCGAGCCGGACGTCACGGGTCGGCTGAACGTCGATTTCGACGGTGTGACGATGGGGGAGGCGCTCGATGCGCTGACCTCCGCCGGCGTGGCGTTCGCGACGCCCGGTCCGATTCATCGGATCTGCCGGACTGCGTGCAGCGAACCGAAAGTGAAGGCGCAGAAGCACACGGGGGAGCCGCTGGCGCTGTCGATTGCCGAAGGCGGCGTCATCGACATCCTGCGCGTGTTCGAGGAGGTCTCCGGCCTCCAGATCCACGTGCCGCCCGACCTGAAAGGGGACGTTTCGTTCTACGTCACCGAGGCGCCGTGGGACGCCGTCTTCGACAGCCTGGTTGCAGCGTTCGATCGCACGTACACGATCGACGAGAAGCGCGTTTACATCGGCAACCGCACCGCTGCCGTGCCGCTCGGGAAGCTTCTTTCCATGCCGCTCACGCTGTCCCCGCGCTCGCTCGTGGAGCGCGATCCGGGCAAGATCGCCGCCGCGGACTTCCGCCTGGCCGGGATCGCCGGGACGAATGGCGGCACCTGGAAGGCGTACGGCCGCGTGCTCGGATCGGCGAAATTCGTCTTCATCGCCGATCCCGGCGCGAGCCTGCTCGATGCCAGCGTGGCCGCGGTGGCCGCCGATCGGGTGACGCTCCGCACGACCGGCGGCCAGGACATCATCGTGGCGCTGCCTTGACTCAGAGCACCGTCTTCTTCGACGGCACGCCGAGAAATACGCTGCGCATGGCGTTGAGCTGCTGTTGCTTCTGGAACTGGTCTTTGACGTAGACGGTGATCGGCGGATTCAGCTCGACGGGCAGGATGCCGTACATCGCCAGGTGGACGTCCTCGTTCCACATGCCTTCGCCGTTCTTGTCCACCGGAACGCCGAGGTAGTCCAGCCTGGGGTGCTCCACTTCCTGCGTCAGGAACTGATCGCTCATCTTGACCGGTTTTTCCAGGGTCGGCCCCTGCATCACCTGGTAACAGAGGAAGTGCGGCCCCTTGGGCTTTTCGTCGGGGAGCTTGGGGTCGTGACTCTTGAACGCCGGCATGAGCAGGAACACCGCCTGGCCGAGCTCCACCGTCTCCTCGCCGAACTGGTTCGAGACCAGGACGGTCTTCTGGAACGGCGGAAACACGGACAGCTCGTATCCGGTGAGGTGCAGGTATTTGTAGTCCGGGTCGAACGGCTCACCGTTCTTCTCCGCGGGGTTGCCGATCATGTGGAGGATCTCGGACCGGACTTGCAGTCCCCCGAACTGTCCTTTCACCTCCGCTTTCAGGATCTTGACCGGCTCGACCGTTTTCCAGAACACCCAGTGACCGACATATCCGTCTGCCATGACGATTTCCTCCTTAACGAAGGAGTGCCGGTCATCCGCCCCATCCCTACCCCTACTTACTTTTCTCGACTCTCTTTCTTGCTCTTCTTTGTACCGCGGCGCCCGAGGAGGCGGCTGAGGCTCTCGACGCGGGCGGCCAGTTCGGCGTTCCTCGGATCCTTGGCCATGACGGTGGCGATGGAGAAGGTGAGCATGGCGGCGGCGACGACCTTCGCCCAGCGCGATTCGTTCGTGTATTTCATGCTGGCCAGGAGCAGCGCCGTGCGCTCGGCGAGCTGTTTCTGGGCGTCCATCGACTCCAGCACCTCATGGGCCGCGGCGGTGTCGAACCTCTGGCCCAGCTGCGGCATCCACTCGACCAGCGCGGTCAGGCCGACGACGAACTCCCGCGGCACGGTCCGCGCGCCGCGGACACGCTTGGCGGTGGAGGGGTGAGGGGACTCGAGCGCCATCCGCTCGGCGATCATGTCCATGATCGAGGTCACCTGGGCCGCGAGCTGGTCGGCCGCCGCCCGCGCCGTCATGGCCCCTGGTGACAGCCCGGCCTCAATCGCACTCGTTTCCAACGGGACGATCTCACGCGTCTCTTCGCCCACACAGCCTCCTTTGTCTGGATCGGACGAGGATACGCCAGACCCGTCTGGCGGCGAGAGATCGAGACGACGAACGAGCCTCGCCCAGCGCCGCCGCTGCTGTGAATGTCTGAGCGTTAGACGCCGGTGCGGGGATCGTGGTCTCGGGCGGCTCGATCGGGGTGATGAATCTCTGAGCGCCAGATATCGCTGAGGAGATCGTCGCTATGGGCGGGCTTACCGAGTGAGTAATCTCTGAGCGTCAGATATCGGTGGGGAGATTCTTGCCACGCACAGCTCGAACGAAGCGATGAATATCTGAGCGCTCAGATATCGATCGGTGAATCGTTTCCAAAATCCGCTCGATCAGAGTGACGAATCTCTGAGCGTCAGATATCGATGCGTTGGTCGTTGCGACGCGCGGCTCGAACCGAGCATGAATATCTGAGAGTCAGATATCGACCAAACGATCGTTGTCGCGCTCCGCTCGATCGGAGTAACGAATCTCTGAGTGTCAGATATCGGTAGGCAGGACACGGCCACGGGTCGTTCGACGGGAGAACGATCTCTGAACGTCAGATATCGGGCGAAGGATTGTTGCCTTAGCCGGCTCCACCCCCGTCATCCTGAGTGAGGTGGCCGGGTGGGCGTGAGCGAAGGATCTCAAACTACGAAAAACATGGTCTGTGCCACGGTTTGCGCATTTAGAGATTCTTTCGCTCCCTCACACCCACCCGCCCTGCGCTCAGAATGACGGCGGAGTGAGTCGCCGTCATTGAGGAACGGCCCACCGGCTCGTTCCCCTCAACAGCTCAACAGCCTTCACCGAATGGTGGCAAGGCCGCCGCGGCATCGTTCGTACAATGAGCGGCCATGTTCGCCGCGCTTGCCCTCCTCCTCGCCATCACCCCGCACGCGATGCGCGCGCACGTGAACTTTCTGGCCGGCGACGCCGTGGAGGGGCGCGAGACCGGCACGCGCGGCTATGACGTCGCGGCCGCGTATGTCGCGGCGCAGTTCGAAGCCGTGGGGGCGGTCCCGGCGGGCGACGGCGGTACGTACTTTCATCAGGTGAAGTTCCGCACGTTTCTTCTCGATCCCGCCAAGTCGTCGTTCGCCATCGACGGAAAGACGTTCGAGCATCGCAAGGACGTGCTGATCGGCTCCGGGTTGGAGAGCATCAGCGAGGTCGACGCGCCGGTGGTCTTCGCCGGTTTCGGCATCGTAGCCCCGGACCTCGGGCACGACGACTACGCGAACATCGACGTCCGCGGCAAGATCGTGGCGCTGCTGGCCGGCGCGCCTCCGCGCTTTCCGCACAGCCAGCGCGCCTACTACTCGAGCGGCACCGTGAAGTCCGCCAACGCCGTGGCGCACGGCGCGATCGGCACGCTCGTCATCCGCACGCTCGATTCCGAGCGCCGCTTCCCCTGGGCCCGCACGATTGCCACCGGAGAGTCGGTGCGCATGCGCGCGCTCGACCGCAACGGGATTCCGATGGAGACCTTCCCGCAGCTCCGCGGCGGTGCGACCCTCGGCACCGTGGCCGCCCAGGCGCTCTTCGCCGGCGAGCGCTCCACGCTCGAGATGATTCTCGCCGATGCGGAGAAAGGGATCGCGCAACCGTTCGCGCTGCAGAAGCGCGTCACCATCCATGCGGCGACCACCGTCGGCGAGGCCACCAGCCCCAACGTCGTGGCCATCGTCCGCGGCTCCGAGCTCCCGAACGAGCACGTTGTCGTCACCGCGCACCTCGATCACCTCGGCGTCACCGACCGCGGCCAGGACCGCATCCGCAACGGTGCGCTCGACAACGCCTCCGGCATCGCCGCGCTCATCGAGATCGCCCGCGAAGTGGCCGCGATGAAGCCGCGGCCGCGCCGCTCCATCGTCTTCGCCGCCGTGACCGCCGAGGAGAAAGGCCTGCACGGCTCCATGGCCTTCGTCGACCGGCCCAGCATCGACGGCACCATCGTCGCCAACGTCAACATGGACATGATCACCATGCTCTTCCCCATGAAAAGCGTAGTCATCCTCGGTCTCGAGCACTCCACCCTGGCCCCCCTCGCCCGCGCCGCCGCCGAGCGCAACGGCTTCACCATCCAGGACGACCCGCAGCCGGAAGAAGTGCGCTTCATCCGCAGCGACCAATTCTCTTTCGTCGAAAAAGGCATCCCGGCCATCACCTACAAAGGCGGCTTCGCCAGCGCCGACCCCGCCATCGACGGCGAAAAACTCACCCGCGACTGGCTCCGCAACATCTACCACTCCGCCGCCGACCAGTCCGACCAGAAACTCGACTACCCCAGCGGCGCCCGCTGGGCGCAAACGAACCTCGACCTGGCCGTGGCCATCGCTAACGTGAAGGAAAGGCCGCGGTGGAACGAGGGCGACTTCTTCGGGACGAAGTTCTCGCGGTGACCGTGGACGTTGTGGCCGAAGTGGACCTTGTGGACGTCCACTACGTCCACCCACGTCCACTACGTCCACAAAACGCCATGTAGGATGCTCCCCGTGACTTTCGTCCGGGCACTGCGCCACCTTGCGATCATCGAGGGAATCTCGACGCTGGTCCTCTTCGGGATCGCGATGCCGCTCAAGTATTTCGCCGGCATGCCGCTGGCGGTGCGGATCGTTGGATCTTTGCACGGAGCTCTCTTCGTCGCCCTGGTGCTGATGTTGCTCCTCGCCATCCGCAAGGTGCCGATCTCTTCCAGTCTGGCCGCAGCAGGAATCGCAGCAGCGATCGTTCCCGGCGGCCCGTTTCTGCTCGACCGCCACCTCGCGCGGTTCGATGCGGTGTGAAGGGCGCGCCGAGGTGACTCCTCCCCGCGGTGAGGCATCCCCGCCGATGCGCGACATCGTGCGAGAATCGACGCAATGACGCCGTTTCCGAGCACGATTCCGGGTCTGCCGGCTCTCACAGACGAGGGCGTGCTGCCGCCGAGGGACTACGCTCCGAGCCGAGTCGGCTTTGAGCGATCCTTCGTGGGATGAAATGGTTTGGCCGCACGCGGGTTGGGATAGAGAAGGGACGCGTATGGGCGTCGGTCGGTGGATTCGATGAGCACGCTTGATCTCGAGAACGAAACGGAGCTGACGTCAGAGATCGACGACCTGTCTTCGTACCTGCGAGGTGTGCCGGCAGACCTGCGTGAGTCGGGAGCCTTCACACCGTACGAAGTACGCCTGCAACAATTGCTGGAGACGTTGCTTACTTTCCGTCTCAAGCAAACTCTCCATCGGGTTGAATCGGCAACCGCGAACCATCTATCAAGCGAACAGCGTGCGACATACGCAGAAATCGTGGAGTGGGTGCTTTCTGCCGAACGCCGGAATGAGAAGGAAGCTCAGGACTATTTGCGAATCACGACCCTGCTGAATAGTCTCGTTGTCGGGCTGGAACAACGGCGGCCGTAAGGGTCGCGTTTGCCTCACCTTCGATACCGCATCCGCGCCGCCGTCAGCCCGCCGATGAATCCGAAGATGTGCCCGGTCCATGAGATGCCGTGGGCCGGCATCAGCGAAGTCAGAAACGTTGCGCCGTACACCACGGCAACGGCAACGGCGATCAAGGCGGAGCTGATGCGGTGGTCGTAGGCGGCGCGGATGAGGAGATAGCCGAGGAATCCGAACACGACGCCGCTGGCGCCGATGTGCTGGGTGTTCGGCGTGCCGAACAGCCACGTTCCGAGGCCCGACACCAGGGCACTGACGACGGCTACGAAGAGGAACGCGTGCACGCCCCGCAGGAGGATCACCGCGCCGAGGATCATGAACGGAATCGTGTTCGCCAGCAGGTGCTGCAGGTTGGCGTGGATGAACGGCGCCATGACGATCCCGGACAGACCGTACGCGGTGCGGGGAACGATGCCGTGTCCGATGGTGCCGGGCCACACCAGGTCCGCGGCCCAGATGATCCACAACGACAGCGTGGATCCGAAAAGCATGGAGGCGCGGGAGCTCGGCTGTTCCGGCATCGGCTCCATGGTACGAGATGGCTACCGCGCCTGGAACCTCACCGTGGCGTTGTTCTCTCCTGTCCGCACCGTGAGGGAGATCGGGGCGTCGAATTCGGTGGCGGTTTCGTAGAGCATCTGTCCTTCGATGGTGGTGCGGTAGGGCCAGAAGTCGTAGGTGCCGGGCGGGATGTGCTGGAGGGACACGCTGCCTTCGTCGTTGGTCATGAGCGAGAAGCCGCGGCTGCCGAGGAGGCGGGCGATGGCCGGGGGGATGACCACGCCGTCGATGCGCATGAGGAGGATCATGCCGGGGAACGGTTCGCCGGCGACGGACTTGAGCGCCAGGCGGAGCGACGACGAGCCTTCGGGGACGCGGATGAGGAGCGGCTCCGATCCTTCGACTGGCCGAAGCGCCAGCGAGCCTTCCTTCGGCAGCACGTAGATTTCGCACGAAGCGCCGGCGGGTAACGCCACGTCGGCGTTGCCGCTCGCGTTCGTGCCCGACATCGACTTCACGTGGCCGTTGCAGGCGGTGATCAAGGTGGCGCCGGCGATCGGTGCGTCGTGCATGTCGACGACGCGTACGGTTCGCGGTTCTCCGTGCGTCAGCTCGACGTCGATGGCATGCGAGCCGGGCGTGCCGCGGAGCTCGAACGTGGCGGCGTCGCTGTCCAGATACGAAGAGGCCCGGGCGGTCAGCGTGAGCACTCCTTCGCGCACCCCGAAGAACTCGAACCGTCCATCGGGGGCGGACTTCGTGCGCACGGTTAGCGTCGATTCGCCGTTCTCGGAGCGAAGGTGGACGATCGCGCCGGCCAGCGGCTTTCCGCCGGCGAGGACACGGCCCGTGACGTGGCGGTCGGGAACGTCGATCGTCAACGGCGAGGGAGATAGTGTGACATCGACGCTATGGGGCGCGGACGTGAGGTCGCGGCGCACGCTCGCGGTATAGGCGCCCGGCTCCCACAACTGGCCAGTGAAACGCCCGTCTTCGCCGGTCCGGAGGTCCGTGCGCCAGCGCAGTCCGTCGTGGGTGAGCGCAATTTCGGCGTGGGCGAGCGGCTGGCCTGCCAGCGTAGCTCGCAGCTCGGTTTTCGACTTGGGCTCAGTTTTCGACAGTGGAATGACCAGGCGCAGCGTACTGCCGTCCGTGCCGAGGTTCGCCTTCGCGCTGAGACGCTGCAGCGGCTGCGGTCCGCTGGCCAGGACGACATACAGCCCTTCGGCGAGATCCTGGAAACTCACTGCCGATTTTCCGGCGGCGAGCGTTTTGGTCGCCGACCATTGAGGAGGCTTGCCGTCCACGCGCGGGGCCACGGCCACCTCGATCGGCCCGGTGAAGCCCTGGCGGTTCACCTCCACCTTGAGCGTGGCGGCGGAAGCGGTCATCTCGAAGAGCAGCAAGAACGCAACGGCGAAGAACGTACGCATGTCATGACCTCCGAAGGGGCGATCTCTCCCGCGGTCGTGATGGCGAACGGAGTTACTTCAGGTCGGTTGTCTGGGGCATCAACGTCACGGCCGGGGCGTCGGCGGCCGCGGCCGTAACCATGACGGAGCTCTGCGCGGGGCAGCTGGTCTCGATCGAGGCCACCTTCCAGTCGGCGAGCACCGTCGACTGGGTGAGGGTGGGCGTGCAGCGTGCCCAGGGGTCCAGATAGCAGTTGCCGAGCGTGTCGTACTTGCAGCGCTCGAAAGCGCCCCCGATGTCCTCGCAGATGTTGTACTCGTAGCTACATTCCTGGCAAATGGGCAACGCGAACGACGGGACGGCAGCCAGCAGCAACAGCGTACAGACCAGGATCAATCTGAGTTTCATCATCTTCTCCTCAATGCGGGAAAGATCGCCGGGCGGCATTCTGCATCAGAGGCGGAGGGAAGGAAAGATGTATTTCCGCTAGAGTCTGGTGGACGGAAATCGGGATGACTGCCATGGCGCGCACATCCGTGGCACGGGTGCTAAACTGACCGCAATCCTTCATTGCGGATCAGCTCATGCGACGGACGACGTGGGGCGAGGCGTTTGTGCTGGTTGCGGCGATGTTTCTCGCCGGCTGCGGGCACGTCATCCCGGCGGAGCTCACCGGCACCGGGGCGCCGTTCGATTTCGCGCGGCACACCTGTCACCCGTATCAGGACGCCGACCCCGGGAAGGTCGAAGTGCGGACCCACGGCTCGGGCGGGGCGCTGATCCGCTGGCGCGGCCAGTCGCTGCTCCTCGGCGCGTCGTTCTCCAATCCCGGCCTGCTGCGCGCGTACTTCTGGCGCGGCCGCGGGAATGACGCGCTGATCGACGGCGTACTGCACGGCGACGAAAACGTCCGGGCCATCTTCGCCGGTCATTCGCACTACGACCACATCGGCGACCTCCCGGCGGTGGCCAGGCGCGTACCGCCGGACGCGAAGATCTACCTCAACGCCTCAGGCATGAACATCGTCCACGGGGAGTACCTGGACGTGCAAGCAATCGAGAAAGGCAAGACGATCCCTGTCGGCGATGCCTTTCGCGTGACCGCGATCGCGAGCGGACACGCGCCGCAGCTCTGCCCGTGGAACCATTTCCCCTGCACGTACGCACCGCACGGCGTCGAGAAGGCGCGCACCGCTCCGATGAGCCGCCAGCGCCTGCGCACGATGCGCGGCGGCGAGGCACTGGCGTTCGACATCGAGCTCCTCGGCGAGCAAGGCCAGACGTGCTTCCGGATCTACTACAACGATTCGTCGGCGGCCTCGCCGCTCGGCCAGACGACCGGCCCGTTCGACCTGGCCATCCTGACCATGGCGCAATGGCGATGGGTGCGCGACTATCCGCGCCATCTCCTGACCGCGTTGCAGCCGCGGCACGTGCTCGTGTCCCATTGGGACTACTTCTTCCGCCCGGCGACGGAGAACTCGAAGTTCGTCCCGCGGCTGAACGCCGGCGACTACCTGCGCATCGTGAACGAGGTCGTTCCCGAAGGCGACGCCATGCCGGTGAATTCAGTCTGCGGCATCACGACGAAACGCTACACGATGGCCGTTCCCGGCTCATCGCTTCTCTTCAATCCACGGTGATCTCATGAAACGACTGCTGGCGGCGGTGGTGATGCTGTGGATGGCTCTGGCGGCGCAAGCGGCCAAGGTGTCGTGCGACGACGAGCTGCCGCACGTGCTGAGCGTCGGCGTGCCGCGCACCTCCCTCACCGACGACGAGGCCAAGCGCCTGCCTGAAGTGCTGCGGGCGCAGTTCGGCCCGGCGTACGCCGACAAGTGCAAGCAGGGGAAAGCGCTGCAGATCAACCTGGCCTTCGGCAGCGATTACGAAGTCCTCGACTGGCTGGAGCGGGGAAGCGTCGATGCCGGCATCGTCCCGCACCTCTCGCTCTTCCTGCTCACGCACAGGAACCGCAACGCACTGCGCGAGTTGAACGCGGCGACGGCGGCCGGCATCGGCATCCTGCGTCCGATCGCGCCGCAGCCGTCGTGCCGCCGCTACGTGCAGGGCCGATGGACCGGCTGCGCGACGACGCCCATGGGCGCGTACGACGCGCTCATCGCGGATCTCGCCGCCGGAAAAACGGCCGGACCCACGCGGGTGATGTTCGCCTCGCATCTCTCGTCGACCGGATTTCTCTATCCGGTCGAGCGCGCCGCCAGCGCGTTCGCGCGGCTGAAGCCGAGCGATGAAGAAGCGGCGGACGTCTGGCAGCAGCTCTTCGACGTGGCCCGCTTCCGCATCGACTCCTCGCCCGACCTCGATCCGTTCACCCTGGCACTCGCCGAGGAGAAGGTCCGGCAGGACCTGACGGTCATTGTCTTTCCGGGAGAAGAAACACTGCGCGACGCGGCCCCATCGACAACCGTGCCGATGTACGGCCAGCACTTCGTCGTCACCGCGGCCGCGGAACAGCTCCTGCCGAACGCGGTCTTCGTCGATGCCTGGAACGGCGAGCTGCCGTCGATCGATCCGAACGTCACCAGGATGCTTGAGAGCGAGCATCCGCCGCGGCCGTTCGAGACGCTGGCCCGCGCGGAGCCGACGTTCGGCGTGCGCACCTTCTCCTTCACCATCAACGAATCGCTGCGCCTGCTCAAACAGCAGCAGCGCAGCTCCGGCGTCGACGAGCTCGCGCTCGTGCTTCCGGGCGGCGGCGTGAAGGCGGCCTATCAGTCGCGCATCATCGACGATCTCTATCGCCGCGGTGCCCTGCGCAACGCCGAGAGCGGCGGCAACGCGCAGGCCTCGGCCCTCACCGTGCGCAGCGTCCTGGGCACGAGCGGCGGTGCTCTGCTCGGCTATTTCGTCTCGCAGCTCAGCGCGCGCGGTCCGTTCAACCTCTTCGACATCCTCTGGAAGCCGGACGGCGACTACCTCAACGCCGAACATGTCTTCGACTGGACGGACCTGCCCCGCTACTTCAGCGTGGCCTGGACGCTCATCATCTTCTGCGTCCTGCTGGCGGTCATCACCGGCGTCCACACGTCGCAGTTCTATCGCCGCTCGCCGGTACTGATCCCCGGTTGGCGGTGGCGGCTGATGACCGTGCCGGCCGTCTTCATCATGGTGCCGCTCCTCATCCGCTTCGCCACGCGCGGGGCGGAGATCGAGCACGTGCCGGTCATCGAAGGGCTCTTCTATTCGATTCTCACCATTCTGGTGATGTTCGCCGACCAATGCCTGATCTACACGCGCTGGGGCGGCGGCCAGCGTTCGCTGGAGTGGCACGTGCTGGCCATGGCGGCGCTGGGAGGTCTCTTCGTCTTCGCGTCGTTCCTCGGCGTGTCGTGGGAGACCATGCAGAAGCCGGTGACGTTCGGCTTCGCGTTCTTCACGCTGTCGCTCATCTTCCTCGGCGCGCCTCTCCTGCTGCTGTGGGTGGGCGGGAAGTTCGGAGAAACGAAGCATCGCATCTACGACGTCACCGGCTCGCTCGCGGCCGTGCTGGCCATCTGCGCGGTCGGCATTCCGGGGCGGCTGCCGCGGCAGGTGCCGCACATCGTCGGGCTGCTGGTGTTGATCGGACTGGCGGTCGCGGCGTACTTGTATTCGCAGCAGCCGGAGCGGAAACGGATCGTGGCCACGCTGATGACGTTCGCCACGCTGCTCTCGACGGCGGTGCTCTGCTGGTCGGAGAAAGTAGAGCCGGTTTCCTGGCGGCCGACGCTCTCGGTATTCCGGCAGGATGCGTTCGAGGGCACGACGCTCGCGCCGTTCCTGGCCTCGGTCGGCTCCCTCCTGCTGGTGATGGCGGCCATGGTGGGGGTCTACCAGCACCGCCGCTACGCGCTGCGCAACGGAGAGAACTTCGCGCTCGGCCTCGGCCTGTTGCTCGCGCACAGCGTGGCCACCTCGGTGCTGGTGTTCCTGACCACGCGCGCGCTTCCGGGACGCGTCCACAACCTGGAGATGACCGGCTCGTTCTGGCTGGCGCTGACGCTGTTCGGGGGCCTCCTGGCCATCCTGATCCTCGTGGCCGCGCCGCGCTGGCCGCGGCTGAAAAGCGCGGTGCAATTCCTCCGCTCCGAGCATCCGAACGGCGCGCTTCTGCCGCGCCGCTACGCGCGCATGCTGGCGGTGGCCACGGTGTCGGTGGTCTGGTGGAACATCATCGTGGCCCCGGCGTTCTACGGCAACCGCGTGGCGCGCCAGTATCTCGACGACGCCGTCGACCGCTTCGACACCGCCTTCCGCGACGCCAATGGAGAGGCGCCGTCCAATGACATCCGCGGCTTCGTGCCCACCGCCAAGTTCGTGGCGCCGACGAACACCCTCGACGCCGAAAACTCCACGCGCTACTTCATGTTCGAGACGCCCGGCAATCCGCCTCCGGTGGCGCGCAAGCGCATCGCCGGCGCGCTCTGGAACATGTACGAGACCACGCCGCGCTACCTGGCCGACAACGACTGCCGCCAGCTCATCGACGCCGGCTGCATCAACTTCGTGCACGACGTGATCTTCTCGTCCGGCTCGCCGTTCCCGATCTTCGCCGCCCATCGCGTGCAGGTGCCGGGGGAGAAAGACGCCGTCTTCCTCATCGACGGCGGCTACTCCAATGACATCCCCATCGACGCCGCGCGGCAGATCAACGCGCAGCAGGCGCTCATCGTCCATTCGTCGAGCCCGTTCGCCGCGGAGCACGAGCAGGGGACGAAAGCAGACGTGCTCTCCTTCTCGCCCGGCATGCTGATCCGCAACATCGGACGCCTTCCCGCGTTCATGTTCGAGCGCGGACAGCAGGTCGACCGCATCAGCCGGCAGAACCTCTTCGTCGTCGCCCTGGCGCCGCGGCTCGATCCCGACGACACCTGGCCGGGCCTCGCCCAGTTCGACGAGTCCACGGTGAAGATGCTCTACGACAAGGCCAACGCGAACCTGTACGAGCGCATCGGCTTCGTGGAGAGCTGGGGAGAGCCGCGCTTCCGCTACAGCGTACAGGTGGCCGATACGCCGGCGTCGAAGATCAACGTCTGAGCGCCCGGACATTCATGGTGAAATAGAAGGATGAAATCCATTCAGCTCGCGGCAAACGAATACCTGCTCGTGTTCACCGACCCGGACCCGGATGACGTGATCGCCGCGATCAACGCCTTCGCCGCGGACTACAACATCGCCTCCGGCCGGTTGCAGGCGGTCGGCTCGGTGCAGTCGGCCATGCTGGCCTGGTGGAACAACGAGACGAATGCAGTCGAGAAATATCCCGCCGAGGGCCAGTTCGAAGTGGTGTCATTCCTCGGCAACCTGGCCACCCCGGCCGCGGACAACTGCCAGCGCGTCCACGCCCACGCCGTCCTCGCCGGCCCGGGCGGAACGCTCATCGGCGGACATGTCGTATCGATGACCGTGCGCGCCTCGCTCGAAGTCTCGCTGACCGCCTTCGACGTCCCGGTCACGCGCGCCTTCAACAGCGCGTTCAACTTGTGCACGATCGAATTGCCGTAAACGACCCCGTCAAAACCAAGTACAGCGTCCTGGAACTAGGTGTCCATTCCCCGTCATCCTGAGCGTAGGGTGGGTGGGTGTGAGTGAGCGAAAGGATCTCTAACTGCGTAAACCGTGGCACAGGCCATGGTTTTCGTAGTTTGAGATCCTTTCGCTCACACCCGCCCGGCCGCCTCGCTCAGGATGACGGGGAATCACCGCTTGAGCAGCGCCGCATACACCCAGTCGGCGTAGATCGCGATCTGGTTGTTCGTTCGCCATCCCGCCAGGTCGTCTCGCGTCCCCTCGAGGCTGCAGACGAGATGGAAATTCACGTTGCTCTTCTCGTGGCGCCAGACGGTTTCGAGAGTCGGGTTGATGACGTTGAGCATCGGCGTCTCTCCGCGGTCCGTAATGACACCGACCTTCAACCTCGTCTGGAACAAAAATGCCCGGGCGGTGAAGCCCGGAGGACGCAGGGCATAGAGGATCTCGTTTTGTGCGCGATTGTCGAGAGTTCCCTCACGCCACGTCCGGCCGACCAAGAGCGATCCCCAGATGTTGTGCCGTCCGATCCGGAAATGCGTGTCGGCGTCGAAGGAGATGGATCGGTCATGGCCGCTGTGCTGCTCGATCACCTGGCCTGTCGCCAGGGCGGTGACCACGGTGTCGACCTTTTGAGTGGTCGCCGCCAGGCGGTAGCGAAGAGTGATGGGCTGTTGGGAGGAAGCGCCGGCAATGCGATAGAACGCGAACTGCACTGTGTCGCTGCGCTTCGCCAGCGGCGCTTCCGGTGCGGCGTTGGAAGGTGGGGGAGTGGGAAAGTAGACCGGCTCCGGACAGTCGCATCTCTGCAGCGGCGGCGGGTCGTCGCCGCCGACGAATTCCGTGTGCTTGTAGTCGAACTGGATCGGTCCGGCGTAGAGGCTGTTGGTGATGAGAACAAATCCGGTCCGTTCCTCGCGCTTCCGATAATGATCTGTCGGATTCAGCACGACGCCTGTGATGGCGCGCAGCACGTACAGAGGCCTTTTATGGATCCCGGGGTCGACGAAATCGTCCGGATGGAAGACCGGCTGCGCCGTTGCGGTGGCGGCGATGAGTCCTACGAAGGCGAAGCACACCAGAACGCGCCGGAGCATTCATTTCACCTCGATGGTCAGCCTGGGTGTTCTGCCGAGAGTTGTCTCGATAACGGTGAATGGAACGATGGCCGGCGCATGACACTGCCGTCCTTCCAGGCCCTGCCGCTCGATCCCCTGCGCGATTTCCCTGGAGGTGAGGTTTACGAGCTTGCTCTTCTTTGCTTCCGACATGGCCCAGATGTCGTCGAGGAGCAAGCCGCAGCCGACCTTTTTCTCCTCGAAGAGCTGCACGCGGACGTCCTCGACGTCGAATTGCACGCCGAGCAGAGTGTCTTCAACCTGCCCCATTTCGAAGCATCGGACGTCTCCGTCCCGCTTTACCGGTACGTCCCGAACATAGCGGTGCACGCTGCCGCTGATCAGCATGTCTTTGCCGGGTTCGCGCGTTCCAGCCAGCGAGAATTTGAGCCTGTATCTTCGGTCGGTGACCGGAGTCGCATGCTTGCATTGCGTGCGCCCGGCGCCTTGCAGCCGAAGACTGAACGGCGTCTTCGTCATGAACGTGCCAATGTCGTCGTATTTCCAGTGACAACGTGTCGTGGGCGTAGTGGGCCGCGGCGTGTCGTCATAGTTGTAGACGACCGACACTCCGGTCACGTCGGTCACGGCGCGGCAGGCCACTTCGTCGAGCTCGATGTTCAGTTCTGGGTTTTCCGGCGTTTGCGCAGCACCAGCCACGGCGAAAGCGAGGATCAATACTGCGACGAGCCCAGCTCGAAAGTCACCGGTCAATTTCAGCACGCGGTACGACATCTGGAAATCTCCCTTTGATGAACGTTTCAATGTCTTTCGCCTGGACTTCATGGGAGCGTCGTTGGCGTCGATCATTCGATTCCTCGATGCTTCCCCGCAACGTGAGCTTCGCGTTGGCGAGGAGAGGCAGGATCTCCTCTTCGTTGTAGAAAAAATATGGCTGGCCTGGATACGACTTCGGCGTCAGCGGAGTGGGGGAAACCAGGCTAATCTGTACTTCGCTGTGCCCCGGAATCAGGCTCTTGTTGTGGGGATCCTGTAATACCAGCTTCTGAGTTTCGATCGGAAGTCCATCGAAATCCAGCTCGAAACTGTCGCCGGCTAGCATCGACGGCTGTCCACCGCGATTGTGGACGTCCACCAGGATGCTTGACGCATCTCCTCCTCCCACGGTGAAGGAAGTACTGGACGGGAGGAGATGGTAGAGGCCGAGGACGACTGCAATGATGGCGGCGATGACGTAGAAATGAATCCGGTTCCGCTTGAGGAAAGCTAGCATCTCGCCCCACAGACTCCGCGGCGGGATGGGATACGTCATCAGCTTTGCGAATGCCTCCTTGTAGAGCAGTTTGGTGAAGTCGATGCGTTGAAGTTCATTGATCTCAATCCGCGGTGGACAATTGCCGATAAGGACGGGGATAATTGCCCTGTTAAAATCCTGGGCGTGACGAAGTTCCCTGCCGACCCATTTCGAGTTCTGCGAAGCAGGCGAATCCACGAGGACGAGCACTGCGTGCGCTTGAATCGCCTCCTTCAGCTTCTTGATCCAGTCTTCGCCTCCCTCGATTTCCGTCGTGTCGATCCAGACGTCGACTCCCTCTTTGTCGAGGTCCGCCGCGAGTTTTAATGCGAAGTCCCGATCGGACTTCTCATAACTGATGAACACCTTCTCCAGCTTGCGCCCCGGCTCGCCTTTCGGCTCTGCCTCGGGGGGTGGTGCTGCGGCAGTACTCGAATCCATCGATTACCTCCTTCCGATGGCAATCCAGCCGGCGACCGCCAGCAGAACCGAGACGAGACAGAGCGCCCAGCCGGACAGCGCCGGAATGCCGGTGGTGACGCGAAGGGTGCGACAGATCGAGGCGCGGCAGCCGTTGGCGTCGATGACGGTGATGGTGAATGCGTACAAGCCGGCGACTGTTGGCTCTCCGGACAGGATGCCGGTGGTGGGGCCGAGGCCGAGTCCGGGAGGGAGCTCCCCGGCGGTCACGCTGAATGTATGGGGAGCGGTTCCGCCGGTGGCGGTGATCGTTTGCGAATAGGGCTGATGGGGACGCGCCAGCGGAAGCGTCGTTGGCGATAGCACGATTTTCGTTCCGGAAGGGCAGGCCGCGGCTGCGATGTCGATCGCGCAATACGAGACGATGGCGGAGCAGCCGTATTTGTCGACTACGCGCACGTCGAATACGTAGGTGCCGGCCGCCGTGGGCACCCCCGAGAGCTTGCCGTCGTCGGCGAGCGCGAGGCCGGGTGGAAGACTTCCCGAGGACCTGCGGAAGCGGTAGGGAGCCGTTCCGCCGATGGGGACGAGGGTCTCGTCATAGTGGACGTTCGCGGTCCCGTTCGGAAGCACGTCCGGTTTGATGGTCAGAACAGGGCAGTCGAGATCGTAAGTGCGCTGGCCGTGACACCCCGACGTCACGTCCTCGGCGGTCACGGTGAAGACATAAGGCCCGGGGTCGATCGGAATGCCCTGGATCTTGAGGATCGGAATGCCCTGGATCGTAAGGTCCGTAATTGTCAGTACAGGCGGCAGACCGGTCGCGCTGAGGCGATACGACCCGGAGCCGCCCGTCACGACGATCGGCTGCTCGTACCGAACGCGCCTGGCCATCGGTGGAAGGTCCGAAAGGACGAGATCGGGACCGCAGTCGATGTGGATGTTGTACGCCGCCGTTCCTGAACAGCCGCGCCTGTCCGTCGCGGTGATGGTGAATGCGAACGGACCGGATTGCTCCGGAGTCCCTTCCAGGGTTCCGTCTGACGCCAGGACGATTCCCGCGGGAAGCGAACCGGAGGTCACGGTGAATGTGTATGGCCCGAGGCCGCCGCTCGCCGTGATCGTCTGGCGATACTCCTGTCGCACGGTTCCGTTCATGAGCGTCGCTGGAACGAGCGTGACGGGCGCACAGCATAAAGAGACGGCATTGCCATGCAATGCGACCGTGCCGTTGCGCGCAAAGAGGCGGCCGGAGAGCCGCGCGCCGGGATCGAGCGCGATGTCCGTGAGCGCGAACAGATTTCCGATGAATACGGTCCGCGCTCCGAGCTGTGCAGTGCCGGCCGTCCAGGAAACGTTCCCGTCGTATCCGTTTCCGACGACGAGCACCGAGGCATCGCTCGCAGTCGTGAGCTTCCCGGTGGTGCGAAAAACCCAGAGCGCATCACGATCGCCTTTTGCATCGAGGATCAGGGGTCCGTCCAATTCCACATCGGCCGCGCCGAAGCAATAAACGCCGCCCGGGAGCCTTCGTCCGCCCAGCTTCGGCGAATCGAGCACGCTGTCGCACGGCTTGCCGGCCAGCTTGTCGTTCGCGGCGTTGGCGTCCAATCGCGCCTGCCGCGCCAGCGCATCGTCGCGGTGGATGTTCCCGGCCAGGAACGCCGCGGAAGGCAGTCCCCTGACCTCGTCCCCCGGACTGACGCCCACATTCCCCGTGACCCGCGTCTGGCCCGAATTCGTCACCGCCGCATGCGCCAGCACGACAAAGCTCGCCGCCTCCCGAAGGGACGGCGCAGGCTCCGCCAACCCCGGCGCACTCGCGCCGAGCAACAGCCCTATCCCGAGCGCGCCGGGAAAGACGCTCTTGTGCACCGATTTTTTACGCTACCCATAGAAGGAGAGTCGTCACAAAGGAACTCCCTACCTCCATTGCTCGGGAAAGAGAGAAAAGTTCGTGGTGTCGGATGTTCGAACACGGATTACCCGTGAGGAAGTCGAAAGGGGTGAGAATGACGGCCTTCCATGGCCGGGTACGACGCGTTCATTTCCTACAGCCACCGCGCGGATGATTTCCGCGCCACGGCGCTTCAGGGCGCCCTCCAGAATCTCGGGCGCCCGTTCTACCGGCGCAAAGTGCTCGACGTCTTTCGCGACGAGACCAGCCTCTCCGCGAATCCCGCGCTCTGGCCTTCGATCGAGCGCGCGCTGACGAAGTCGCGTTACTTCATCCTCATGGCCTCGCCCGAGTCGAGCGTGTCGCCGTGGTGCACGCGCGAGATCGAGTGGTGGCTGGCGAACCGTTCGACGGACACGTTTCTGATCATCCTGACCGCCGGCGAATACACCTTCGACGAAAGCGCGCAGGACTTCGATTGGACCCGTACGACGGCGATCTCGCAGGCTCTGCGCGGCAGGTTTCCGGTCGAGCCGTTTTATCGCGATCTGCGTTGGGCGCAGCGCGGCGGTGGCCCTCGGAAGGAATAGCGACGCTCGCATCTCCTTACACATGCTAAACTCTGTAAGGAGGTCTCGCCATGTCTCGCTCGACGATCACCAGTAAGCGACAAACAACCGTACCGAAAGAAGTCTGCGACGCCCTCGACGTCGGCCCGGGCGACAAGATCACGTGGGAAGTCCATGGAGGCCGGGTCACTGTCACAACCGAACGTCCCGCCTTCTGGCGGTGGATCGGTACCGTGAAGGGAGGTCCCGACGACCCGGTGCAGGCTGTCGCTGAAGCACGGAAGCGCAGAGGACGCATCTGACGTGCGAAGCATCGTCGTCGATGCCAACGTTTTCGTCTCGCTGCTGACCGGCCGGCACGAGAAGCAACAGGAAGTTGCCGCCGCGCTGCTACAGGAGGCGGAAGACGGCGAGGTCGCAGTGATCCTCCCGCAGTTCGTCGTCTTCGAAGTGACGTACGTCCTGCAGAGCCTGTACGGTGTCACCGGCCAGCGCCTTGCCTCGATGATCCGCGACCTTCTGTCCTTCCCCGGCGTGCAGATCACCGATGACTGTCCATGGAGCCGGATCTTCGAGCTTTGGCCGAATCCGCTACAAGGCCTGGCGGATGCGTCGATCGCTGCCCTCGCCCTGGCGAACCGATACGACGCTATCGCGACGTTCGACCAGAAACTCGCGAAACGAGCGAAGGACGTAGGCGTCCCATCGTTCTGGTAACCACCACCTCTTCGATCCCGGCGGGACCCGGCGCTTACACGCGGAGCGCGATTCCGCGGCGGTACAGCACCCAGAGGATCGCCAGCCAGATCAGCACGAACGAGAGTGCCCAGAGGAACGAACCGACGTGCGGAAGGAAGAACGGCTCGAAGAGCGTACGGTAGCTCAGCGCCTGCAGCGAGATGCCGTCGATCTTGATGACGCTCAGGAGGCGGGCCATCACACCGGAGCCGATGAAGGCGACCAGGGGATTGAGGCCGAAGATGATGAACGGCTTTGCCCATCGCTTCGCCCGCTTCACGTCGACGATCCAGATGAAGAGCGCGAGGAAAAGACAGGCGAAGCCTGCGGTCAGGACAACATAGGAGCTTGTCCAGAGCCCTTTGTTGATCGGAAAGATGAGGCCCCACAGCCACCCCACGGCCACGCCAAGGATGCCCGCGACCGTCAACTGCCTGAGCTTCGCCGCGCGGACCCATCGCGCCGACACGATCCCGAGCAGGGCGGTCGCAATCGCCGGAATCGTCGACAGTGGTCCCTCGGGATCCCACGTCTTCGTGCTCGACCAGATGTGCTTCTCTCCGAGCACCGCGCGATCGATCTGCGCGGCAACCGTGACCTCCGGCGGCTCGAAGGGAGCGAAGCCGAGGGCCAGCCAGTACACCAGCAGAATGGCCACGGCGATCGCGAAAATCGCGATGCGCGGGTCGGCCAGCCTTCGCATCGCTGACGCTTCGATGCGGTGGAGCGGAACCTCACTCGAGCCACCCTCGAACGCACGGGCGATGAATGCACTGATGATGTAGACGATGCCGATGCGCTGCAGGACGCCCATGTAGCGCAGATGCTCGAAGCGCCAGACGACGCGGTCGAAAAACGTTGCCTCCGCCGGCATCTTCCCCCACCAATAGAAGGGAAACGCGTTGAGCAGAACGCCGAAGAGAATGATCAGGAGCCCGCGCTTCCAGATCGGCCACGTCTCTTTGCGCGACAGCTCGGTAGTCACACCGACGACGAACAGGAAGAAGGGAAAGATCAGATCCGTCGGCGTCCACCCATGCCACTCCGCGTGCTGGAGCGGCCCCCATACCGCGCTCCACGTCCCCGGGTTGTTCACCAGGAGCATGGCCGCGACCGTCGCGCCGCGAAAGGCATCCAGTCCCTCGATGCGGCTGTCGATGGGAGTGCGCGGCTGGCGATCTTCGGAAGACACGGCGACATGATAGTTGCGCCGGGGCGGGTCAAGAAGCGATCCTCTGATCCATCGGCCGGACCCGGAGAGGAACGCGAACACAGTGCGTCACGCCCGTGACGCAGTGTGTTCCGCCCGTGACGCAGTGTGTTCCGCCCGTGACGCAGTGTGTTCCGCCCGTGACGCAGTGTGTTCCGCCCGTGACGCAGTGTGTTCCGCCCGTGACGCAGTGTGTTCCGGCCGTGACGCAGTGTGTTCCGCCCGTGACGCAGTGTGTTCCGGCCGTGACGCACTGTGTTCCAGCCGTGACGCAGTGTGTTCCAGCCGTGACGCAGTGTGTTCCGGCCGTGACGCAGTGTGTTTCGCCCGTGACACACTGTGTTCCGGCCGTGACGCAGTGTGTTCCGCCCGTGACGCACCGTGTTCCACTCCGGACGCCATGCGCCCTCTCCGCGGACGCCGAAGTTCTCGTCAAGCTTCGCGCGCAGAGCTCACACCACCTGAACGGTGCGCTCGCGCGTCATCTCGGACGCGTACGCAAGGCGGAGTGTCCGCGCGTCTCAGCGCGTGGCGTCTCGCAACTCCAGGATGTGCGTCTTTTTGATCTTGACCCCTGCAGGCGAGCCGTCGGTGAACGCCGGCGACAACATGCCCAGCATGGTCCGCGCCTCGGACACGGCCGTGCGGATCGCGGTCAGGTGCGACGCGCGGATGGCCGCGCCGGCGCCGAACGTACCGTCGAAGGCAAAGTCCGGCAGCCCCGCCATCGTGCGCAGTGCGTTGATCGAGTCGCGCAGCTCGGTGAAGTGCGTCAGCTTGACGAGCGTACTGCCCACGGTCAGCGTCGGGTCGGTGAACAGGAGGGCCGAGTCGATGTTCGATTGCTGCATGCCGCCGCCGGTGATGGTCACGTGGAGGCGGTAGTCGTACAGAACGCCGCGCGTGAACGTGCCTGTGTCGAGCGGCGAGGCCGTCGTCCAGCTGGGAACGACCGCCCACGTCTCGCCGGTGCCGTGGACGCGGCGGAACATGGTCGCGCTGGTCGTGTCGCCGGGGATCACGGCCGGGATGGCGATGGTCGAGTCGAGTGCGCGTGCGTCGATCGCAAGCGACGTGTTCTCGAGCACGTCGAGGCGGAACGCGACCGATCCGGTGAGGTAGTTCGCGTCGCCTGCGTAGAGCGCGGTCATGTCGTGCGAGCCGCGCGGCAGGGAGATGTTGAAGTTGTCGATGCCGCTGGCCAGCGTTACGGTGCCGATGGAGTTTCCGTCGCGCAGGAGCTGGACCGAGCCGGTCGGAGCGGGCGACGTCGTGGTCCCGACCGTGATCTGGAACGAGTGGCTCGAGCCGGCGCGCTTCGCCGAGTCGCCGCTCTTCGTCAGCGTCACGGCATGCTTCGCGGTGGTGAAACCGGATGTCGTGGACGTGCTGGGCGGATCGAACGCGTCGCCGATGTACTCGGCGGACACCGTGTGCGCGCCCGCGCTCAGCGTGAGCGTCAACGGGGTGGAGTTGTAGCGCTGCGTGGTCTCGGTCACGCCGTCGACGGTGAGGTAGTACCAGCCGTTGGTCGAGTTGTTGAAGCGATTCATGATCGTGACCGTCGATTGGAACGGCTCGCCGTGCGTCGAGGAGCCGAGGGCGATCGTGATCGAGGAGGTCTCGTTGATGACGCGCTGCACGACGCTCGCGGAGGTGGCCGCGCTCAGCGCGCTGTTGCCGCTGAACTCGGCCGTGATCGTGTGGTCGCCCACGGAGAAGCCGTTGTAGTCGAGCGCCGCCTGGCCGGACGCATCGACGCTCACCGTGCCGAGCACGGACGCGCCTTCCTTGAAGGTGACCGAGCCGAGCGGCCCGCCGATGCCGCCGTGGAATCCCGAGACCGCCGAGCGCAACTTCGATGGCTGTCCCGTCGAGACCGTCTTGTAGACAGTGGAGAGATTGACCTGCGTCGTGCCGCACGTGTAGCCGGCGGTCTGCAGGGACGAGAACGAGCCCATGGCCGCTTCGAGCTCGCTGTCGCTGGTGTCGAAGTTCGCGACGGCGATCGCCGCGGGGCCGCTGGCCATGGCCGACCACGTGGCCGTGGCGAACGTTCCGTTGCCCTGTCCCATGAAGGTGGCCAGGGCGTTCCCGTTCCATCCGCCCGCGAGCAGATCGAGGTTGGAGTCGCCGTCGACGTCGACGACGGCCAGCGATCCGAGTCCACCGCTGATTCCGGGCTGGCTGCCCGAGAGGATCGAACGCGTGAACGAGCGGCTGCCGTTGTTCCGGTAGATGTCCACCTTCCCGTCGTCCGTGTTCACCGACGCGAAGTCGGTGAGGCCGTCTTCGTCGAAGTCGCCCGGGTTCATGGCGCGCGGCGCGTTTCCGGCGGGCAGGTCGAGCGGCGGCTGGAACGTGCCGTTCGCGTTGCGGAAGTAGACCGCGAATTTCTGCGAGGTCACCTTCTGGATGGCCACGTCGACGTACGTGTCGTTGTCGAAGTCGCCGGCGGTGCCTTCCCACACTTCGAATGTTCCCGGCACCGTTTCCCGCCGCACCTCGGTGAACGTGCCGTTGCCGTTGCCGGTGTAAAGGATGAACAGGTTGCTCGTGAATGACGTGACCAGGATGTCGGGATTGCTGTCGTTGTTGAAGTTCGCCATCGAGACGAAGTAGGCCCCGTAGTTCGTCGGAGTCACGATCGGCGCATCGAACCCGGTGGCGTTGCCGAGGCGGACGAAGATGCCGCTGTAGTAGCGCGTGCCGACGATGTCGAGGTAGGCGTCGTTGTTGACGTTGGCGATCTCGAGGTCGACGATGCTCGTCGTTCCGAGCGACACCGCTGCTTCGAACGTGCCGTCGCCCTCCCCGCGCCAGGTGTGCAGGATCGAGGAGCCGTCGTTCTGGCTGCGGACCGCGCCGACGAGATCGGGCTTGCCGTCGTGGTCGTAGTCGACCGGGCGGATGGCTTCGACCCAGTGGACGTAACCGCTGATGGTCTCGATGTTCGACCAGATCATGCTCGGGCAGTCGGCCGCGGCCGGCATCGCCGCGAGCAGCGCAACCGCCGCCATCGTGAGGATTCGCTTCATGGGATGAATGGAATGGTGGACCGCCCGCAATACTACACTACCGCGGCCCGCTCGCCGCACGAATCGAAGAGCAATCTTTCAGAAGTGAAGAATTGTCTTCTCTGTGGGCCTCTGCGTCTCTGTGTCTCTGTGGTGAAGGTCTCCCTTTTGCCGCTCGCAAGGGATTTGTTTCAAGCACGAAAGCTCGCTGTCGCTGGGTGGACGAGGGAACGTTCACCACTGAGACGCAGAGACACAGAGGACCACAGAGAAAACCTACTCTGCAGTTCGGAAAAGCAGACGTTCTTCCAGAATCGCAGTGACGCGTTCCGGCGCGAATCTCTCCATGTCCCGAGCCGCTTGTGCGCCCAGTGTGCGCAGTGAATCGCGCTCGTCGAAGGCGCGGCGCATTTGCCGGCGGAGGTCGTCGGGGTCGACGTAGGCCCAGTGCATGTCGGCTGACAGGAGCTCCGGTTGTTGTTTGATGTCGTCTTCGCGGATCGTTTCGACGCTGCAGGCGACGGGGAGGGAGTTGCCGGGGTTCATGTATTCCATGTTGCCGCCGTGGGCGGTGGCGACGACGAGGTTGCCGCAGGCCATGGCGTCGGAGATGGTGAGGCCCCATCCCTCGGAGCGGTGGGCGCTGACGAGGCAGTCGGCCACGCGGTGGAGGGCGTAGAGGTCGCTTTCGGGGAGGAGTCCGGCGACCGCGATGACGCCCGGCGTTGCCGCGAGGGCGGGCGGGAGCGGGGTGGTGGTCTTGATGACCAATCGTGCTTCGCCGTTCGGAAAGAGGTCCGTGAATGCGCGAAGCACGTCGGGGAGTCCTTTACGCACGTTGGCGTTGACGATCGTGTAGAAGAGGAACTCACCGTCGCGTGCGCCGAGGCGTTCGCGCATTCTCTGCTCGGCCTCGGGATCACGTTCCGGAACGCGCACGACGTGGGGGATGACCGACACGGGGCGGCCGGCCTGGGCAAGCGCGCGGGCGCAGTAGTCGGAGCAGGTCCATAGCTCGCCGGCGAGCGAGAGGTTGAACCGGTAGTGTTCCGGCAGGCGATCGGTCTCCCAGACCGCGTAGACGATGACGCGGCGGTCGCGCAGTTCCGGCCACATGCGGTAATAGCCGGCCACGCTCCACGGCTCGTTGTGAATGATGACCACGTCCGCCTCGGCCGGAGTGTCCACCATCGTTACGCCGAGCTGCAGTAGACAGCCGATGTACTCCAGGCCGGCCTGCCGGTGGCTGATGTAGTGGCTGAGGAGGTAGCAGACTCGCATGGTTCAGTTGGTCTGCGTAATGGCGACGATGCCGTATTTGTAGAGCCAGGCGATGGTGCGCAGGACTCGTGCGTGATCGGATGTGGCGCACAAATCGTCGAGTTGGGCCACCGATTTCGGTCCGCCCTCGAGCGCGGCCACGATGGCGTCGACGAGGCCGGCCTCGAGGAGGCTCGGTGTGGCGAAGGAGTGCAGGGCGTTCTTCCGCAACTGCTCGACGAGGAATCGGGCGTCGAGGTCGGCGAGCCGCACTTCGTCCTCCGGTTCGAGCACACGCGTCGGATGGTTGCGGAAGAGTGAGAAGGGGTCGGGGTAGTCGGGGTGCACGGTTTCCGTGGGCAGGCGCGCGCCGGTCATGGGCGCGGCGGCGCGCAACCCTGCGAGCTCGTTCCAGAGCTCCAGGTACTGTTGCATGACGATCCGCCAGTCATAGACGGTTTCGGCGCGCCGGCGCCCGGCTTCGCCCATGCGTGCGCGCAGGTCCGGGTTGCCGGCCAGGGTCATGATGGCGCGCGCGCAGGCGTCGACGTCGACGGCCGTGCTTTGGCTGACCAGTCCGATGTAGCTGAAGTGATCGTAGTCCCGGCGGGCCACCTGGTCGGCGAGATCGATCCCTGCGCCGGGGGGCGGCGTCATGGTCGGAATCAGAAAGCCGGTGTCGCCGCCGGCGACCGTCTCGCGGTAGCCGTCCCAGTCGCTGACGATGCACGGCAGCGAGGCGGCCATCGCTTCGACGGGAGTGAGGCCGAACGTCTCCTGGATGTTGTCGGTGAGCGAGATGAAGAAGTCGGCCGCGAACCACGACGCGGCGGCGTCGGCGGCATCGTTCCCATTCACCCAGTGCACGCGCACGGACGGGGCGAAGCGGCGGCGGGAGGCATCGAATTGCGCCGCCACGCGCGGGTCGGCGAATTGCCCGGCCAGGATGAGATTGAGGCGGCCCGCGGGCAGGGTGCGCTGCGCCAGCTCGAAGGCGCGGTACATCGGCGTCGGGTGCGCTTTGGAAAGAATATTGAGCCGCCCGAAATAGAGTCCCGCCACGTCGTCCTCGCCGATGCCGAGCCTGGCGCGCAATGCGCGTCCGCGCTCGACGGCCGCGTCATCGCGCCGGAAGCGCTCCAGGTTCACGCCGAGCGGAATGACGGTGGAGCGCATCGGACTCTCCGGCACGTGAAAGCCGCGGCGCCCGAGATAATCGGACCAGGAGGCGATGATGCGCTCGACGGCGGACAGACCCGAACGGGAGGTGCAGACCAGGGCGTCCCACGGCTGCGTCGGCGCGGTCAGAAAGTCGCGGATCCCGCGGATGGCGCGGTCGGTGGCCAGCGAATGCGTGATGCCGCAGATGCTGAAGAGGCGCTCGTTCGAGTAACGCCGCATCCAGGCCATCTCCGCGACGATCGGACCGGGATTGTAGACACAGCCCGCGCGCCCGAGGGACTCCATGTCGTCAGGACGAATCCAGGTGGTGGGCGGAGGATCCGGCGCGAGCGTGCTCACCTTGCGCTGGAACTCGTCGAAGTTCGCTTGCTGATTGGTGAGACAGAACAGCTCACTCTGCGCGCCGTACCGGACCAGCGCCTCGAGAAACCCGGCGCCGGCCGACTGTCGCCCCACCACGCCGGGCTGATCGCCCTCGTAGGCCTCGGCCGCGTAATAGAGCGCGCAGGAGCTCTTTCCCGGCATTAACGGTTATAGGTATAGCTGGGCGTGAAATTGACGTCGAACAGCGGATAGTCGTTGGCGACGTTGAACTGCGGAATGAACGTTCCCCCCGAGTTCTGGATGAGGCGGATGACCGCGTCGAGCGCGGCACGCAGTGCCGGCTCGGTCCAGCCGCCCTCCACGCTGTAACTCTCGCCGGCGAGATAGAGCCTGGATTGCGCGCTGTATTGCTGGTTGTAGGCGAGCAGGGAGTAGTTCTGCGTCCAGAAGCGCTGGCGGTAGAGCTTCGCGCAGCCGTTGTAGCCGAGCTGCTCGGTCCACTGGAACACGACTGCGTCATTGAGGTCGGTGATGTACTGGCTGACGGTCTGGCCCAAGGTGGTGGTGGTGATGCGATCGAGCTCGCCCAACACCATCTGCGCGACCTCGGCCTCGGTGTATGGGACGAGCTTGAGGGCATCGTCTTCCCAGGTGTAGCTGGCCAGGAGGACGCCGGGATCGTCGTTCGACCACTGCACGCCGTAGACGTCCTGGATGAACGTATCGGTGACAATCACTTGAGGGATCGGACAGCCCGGAATCGTCCAGTAGGCTTCCTTGAGGGGGAAGAAGACCTTGCAACTGGCGATGACATGACTCTCGTCGCGCGCCGAGATGGTCGCCGAGGGAAGGACCGACGGCGAGAAGCCATTCAACTCGACCGAAAGCTGCGAGGCCCAGATCTCGGGCGTCACGACCGCGTAGTCGAACGTCTGCGAATCGTTGCGCTGATCGACGATGGTGAGACTGTTACCGTTGTTCGTGATCGAAGTGACGCCGTCTTTCAGGTTGAGCGTGGCCTGGCCCGACTGGATCGCGTCATACAGCGCCACGGAACTCGGGGTGGGGTTGTACAGCAGCCATTCCACGAGGCTCTGAATGCCTGAATAGATCGGAGGCGGCAACGGATTGCCGAGGGAATCGTGGAGCGTGGAATCGTTGTAATGCGGCAGGCTCGACGCGTCATTGAGACCGGCCATCGTCTGCAGGTCGCTATTGAAGCCGAACATGACGCAGCGGATGAACCACATCGCTCCGATCGGATAGAACGCACCCCAGCTGCCGTCGCCCGCGCCGATCGTGTAAAAGAGCTGGCTTTGGAAGTCGTTCATGCCGAAGCCGCCCAGCCAACCGTCATTGTGGTAGTCGTTGAGCGCCGGCGCGAACACGAGGTCGGAGAACGTCATCTTGTCGTAGTTGTTCGCGATCTGCTGCCAGACGTCCGGCCAGTCGTTGTTCCCGTACCGTGCGGCCACGGTGTTCTGGAAGAACGTCACGAATTGATTCTCGAGCTGATACACGACGGACAGGTACGAATCGTTCGGTCCGGTGCCGTCGTTCGCCCAGATGATCATCTCGGTATTGGGGTAGAACTCGTCGTTCGGCCCGTAACCCTGGTTCATGTAGATGCCGGTGTTGTCCGGGGCCGTGCCGGGATTCGGGAACGGGAACACGATCGGGTCGGCCTCGGTGCCCAGGTAGTACTCGAACACGGAGTTGTTCGCGCCGGGCGCCGGGAAGAAGGGGAAGCGCATCGCTCCGAGCTCCATCCCGGTCGATGCATTCGCCGCCGGCAGCGTCCAGTGGCGGCCGCAGATCCGGTCGCTGGCCTCGTAGATCGTCACCCTGTAGCCGGCCCGGAACAGCTCGCGGGCGGCGGTCATGCCTGCCGAGCCGGCGCCGATCACGGCCACGCGGATGTCATTGGAGGGGGCGAAGCCGATGGGGGTGCTGTCGTTCCTGGCGAACTGGAGGAGCTGGTTGTAATCGAAGCGGAAGTCGGCGGGATTCGGCCAGTCCGGAATCCAGTCGTTCACACCCGTCGAGATCTTCGCGAGAACCTGATGGACGACTGGCGCAACCATGTCGCGGCCTCCTGATTCACGAATTGTTGTGGATGGATTTCCGGGAAGAAGTTTACACTCGCCGGTGGAAGAATGCCATCCGAGACGGGCACCTCTCGGGCGCTTCGATTCGCGGCGCGACCGTGCAATTTGGGTAGGGATTGCCCGTCCGGGTGACACTCCTTCCCTGAGAGAGGGACGAACCGCCATCGTGGCCGATCTGCGCATTTTCGTCAGCTACAGCCATCGGGATCCGGAGTATCTCGGGACGGACTCGCTGCTCGGTTTCCTCCACGGTCTGGAGCGCGATGAGGATGTCGAGTTCTGGACCGACCAGAGCCTGGAAGTAGGGACGGCCTGGGACGCGACGATCCAGGAACGCCTGCGCACGTCGGAGATCGCGCTCGTGCTCGTGAGCCAGAGTTTTCTCGACTCCGCCTACTGCAACAACGTCGAGATCACCACGTTCCTCGACCGCTGCCGCCGCGAAGGCATGATCGTCTTTCCGGTCATCCTCTCGCCGTGCGAATGGGAGCGTCACGAATGGCTGACCTCGCGGCAGTTCATCCCCACGGGCGGGGAAACGATCGAAGAGCACTATGCCGAGCCCGGGAAACGCAAGCGGCTCTTTCTGAAGATCCGCCAGGAGCTGCGCTCGGCCATCGCCCGGGCGCGGGAGCACCGCGCCGCCGCCAGTCAGCCCGCGGCACCCACGGCGCGGACGGTCTCGGAGCGCAAGCCGATCACCGCCGTGTACGTCGAGCTCGTGCCCACGGAGATCGACGGCAAGGCGTTGGCCGGCGAGGACCTGCCGGAGATTCTCCACGAGCTGATGCCGGAGTTTCAGGAGGTCAGCCGGCAGGTCTTCGAGGGGTTCGAAGGCTCGCCGGCGCAGATGGAAGGCCGCGGTGTGGTGGCGTTTTTCGGCCACCCGATGGCGCATGAGGACGACAGCCGCCGCGCGGTCCGCGCCGGCCTCTCCCTGATCGAGCGAATCGGCAAGCTGAGCGAGCACTTCGAACAGGAGCTGAACGTCCGCCTCACCGTTCGCATCGGCGTACACAGCGGAGTGGTGATCTGCGACAGCGGCGACGTGACCAACGATGCCCTCCGCCAGACCGAGACCAGCATGGTCGCCGGCCGCATCCAGGAGCACGCCTCGCCGAACTCCGTCGTGGTCAGCGCCACCACGTACGCGCTCATCGACGAATTCTTCGAGACCGAAAGCTCGGGAACGATCGCCGTTCCCTCCATCCCCCAGCCGCTGGCCATCCATTCCATCGTCAAGGACACCGGCTATGACAGCCGTCTCCAGGCTGCACAAGCCCGCGGACTCGCTCCTCTCATCGGCCGGGACAACGAGCTGGCGCTCCTCCTGGACCGTTCCCGGGAGACGCGCCGAGGCAACGGACAGATCGTGCTGCTGCGCGCCGAGGCTGGCGTCGGCAAGTCGAGACTGCTCGCGGAGATGCGCAACCGCCTGGCCGCGGAGCCCCATCAATGGATCGAATGCCGCTGCTCGTCGTATCACCCGAACAGCGCCTTCTACCCGCTCATCGGCTCGCTCGAGCTGTGGCTCGGGATCGAGCGGGTCAACGATCCCCAGACGAAGCTGGAGAAGCTCGAGAGCGCGCTCGGGAAATTCAGCACGCCGTTCGCCGAGATCGTTCCGCCCATCGCCACGCTGCTGTCCATCCCGTACGAGTCGCGCTATCCGAAGCTGCAGGGAAACCCCCGCGAACAGAAGGACCTGATGCTGCAGGCCATGGCCCAGCTGGCCCTGGAAAACGCCATGCAGAGCCCCATCGTCTTCGTCTTCGAGGACCTGCACTGGGTCGACCCGTCCACGATCGAGTTCATCGAGCTGCTGATCGAGCAGGCCGCCACGGCGTCGATCCTCGTGTTGTGCACGTTCCGCCCCGAATACGCGGCGCCGGCGGCCTGGCTGAATCTCAGCTATGTCAGCCAGATCTCGCTCGACCGCCTCGGACGCGCGGAGGCGGAGGAGATGGTGCAGCAGCTCACCGGCGGCAAGCGCCTGCCCGAGGAAGTGCTCGAAGAGATCTACCGCAAGACCGAAGGATTTCCTCTCTTCATCGAAGACCTCACGCGCATGGTCCTGGAGTCGGAGCTCCTCATCGAGAAGGACGACCACTACGAGCTTTCCGGTCCGTTCCGATCGCTGGCCATTCCGGCCACGCTGCAGGAGACGCTCATGGCCCGCCTGGCCCGGCTGGCCACCGCCAAACCGGTAGCGCAGCTCGGCGCGGCCATCGGACGCGAGTTCGTGTTCGACATGCTGCTGGCCATCGGAGAGTTCGACGACAAGACCCTGACCGAGGAGTTGAACCGGCTCGTGCAGGCCGGCCTGCTCTACAAACGCGGCCTGCTCAGCCGCGCCAAGTACGTCTTCAAGCACGCCCTGGTGCAGGAGGCGCTGCACCAGTCGCTGGTGAAGAAGCAGCGCCGCCAATACCACAAGCTGATCGCCGACATGCTCGAGGAGAAATTCCGCGACGTCGTGGAGACGCAGCCCGAGCTCCTGGCGCATCACTACAACGAAGCCGGCGCCACGGCCAAGGCCATCGACTACTGGGAGCGCGCCGCGCAGCGTGCTCTCAATCGCTCCGCCAATGTCGAAGCGCTCAGCCACACCCGGCGCGCCCTCACCGAGCTGCCGCGGCTTTCCATGGCCTCCGGCAACGAGCGGGAGCTCCGGCTGCGCATGATCGAAGGTCCGGCGCTGCTGGCGCTGCGCGGATGGGCCTCCCCCGAGCTCGGCGCCTGTTACGCGCGGGCCATGGAGCTGTGCAAGTCGCTGGGGAAGAACACGCGCATGTTCTCGTCCATCCGCGGGATGTGGACCAACCACATGGTCGCGGCGCGTCTGGCGGAAGCCCTTCTCTTCGCCCAGGAGCTCTACGCCATGGCCACGGCCAGCAACGACGAAGACTTTCTCCTGGAGGCGCACGGAGCGCTCTGCGACACCTACTTCTGGATGGGGCGTCCCGTTGAATCGCGCGAGAACGCCCGCATCGGGTTCGAGACCTACGACGTCGAGCGCCACCACCAGACCCACTCCATCGCCTACGGCGAAGACCCGGCCACCATGTTCTACACCTACTCCGCTCTCAGCCTCTACCTGACCGGCCAGCCCGCGGAATCGTTCGAGTTCACCAACGCCGCCATCGCCATGTTCGAGAAGTTCTCGCACATGCACAGCCGGGCCTTTCTCATCTGCGGCGTGGCCTGGAACTACCTCCAGGCGCGCGACGCCCCCAACGTCGCCATCTACGCCGACATGCTCGTCGACATCTCCACCGCCAACAGCTTCGGCGCCTGGCTGCCCCTCGGCAAAGCGATGAAAGGCTGGGCCATCGCCGCCATGGGCGACCTCGATACCGGCCTCGCCCAGATGGAAGAAGGCCGCCAGGAATGGCACGCCATCGGCGCCGGAGTGAAGTCCTGCTTCTACCCCGCGCTCATGGCCGACCTCTGCTGCCGCGCCGGACGCCTCGTCGAGGCCCGCCACTGGGTCCAGGCCGGACTCGACGCCGCCGCCCGATGCGACGACCGTTACTACTACTCCGAGCTCTACCGCGTCCGCGGCGACATCTTCGCCAAAGAAGAGAACGAGAGCGAAGCCATCCGCGCCTACGAGACCGCCCACACCATCGCCGTCGAACAAGGCGCGCGCCTGCTTGACCTCCGCGCCACCGTCGGACTGGCCGCCCTGCACCTCGGCGCAGACCGGGCCGGCCAGGCGGCCGCCGTTCTCGGGTCCCTGCGGGATGTGTGGGAACGCGCCGCGAACACCGTCGACGGCGCCGAGGCTGCGGCGCTGGCGTCGCTCCTTGGGGAACGCGTCACGGCTTGAGGTCTAACCAACTGCTACCTGATAGACTGCACAAGTACCTAAATCTGTGCAGTAAAGACGCATAAGCGTCTTGCCGGTCCGCAAACGATGGATTGGGAGAAGACGTACCTCGAGTACCTGCCTCGCATCGAGCGCATTGCCCGTTCTGTGGCCCGGAAACGGGGCATGCTCAATCCGGACGAAATAACGGAATTCGTTCAGATCGTGCGGGTGGCTCTCTTTGTGAACGACTATGCGATCTTCCGTAAATTCGAGGGGCGGAGCTTGCTCACGACCTATCTCTCGACAGTCATCCTGCACCTCTTTTCTCAGCATCAGGTCGAGAGATGGGGAAAGTGGCGACCTTCGGCGGATGCGAAACGCCTCGGCATGACGGCGGTCGAGCTCGAGCGGCTGATCACCCACGACGGCTATACGGTCAACGAGGCGGTGCAGACTCTCACGACGCGCGCGGGCGCGACGGTGACGCCGGAACAGCTGTGGCAGCTTTATCTCCGACTACCCAACCGCAATCCTCGCCCCAAAATCGGTTCGGGGGAAGCCGGTTTGGACTCGGTCGCCGGGAAGGGTGATGTCGAAGAGCGCGTGGAGGCCGGCGAGGGTGAGCGCGTCGCGCGCAAAATCAAGCAAACTTTTGACGCCGTACTGCCGACCCTCGGGGAGGAAGATCGCATCATCCTCAGAATGCACTTCCTGAACGGAGGTAAGCTCGTGGACATCGCCCGGGTCCTCCACCTCGATCAGAAAAAATTCTATAAGCGCTTCGAAAAGCTCATGTTGGTGCTCCGCCAGGAGTTGGAAGCAAACGAAGTGAGCCGCACCGACGTCGACAAGTTTCTCGAGCGTGGCGACCGGGAGCTCCGCCTCGAGATCTTCGATCTCGGGGAGAATTCAAACGCCGGTCCCTCCAATGACACGGGCGAAGACGATGAAGATCCGGAAGAGTAAATCATGACCGCGCCCGAAATGACGCATCCGACCGAAGAGACCTTGGCCGCCTTCATGGCGGGCCGATTGGAGCAGGTTGCGCGCAAGCAAGTGCTGCGGCATCTCGACATCGAGGACTGCGGAGAATGCCGGGAAGCGCTTCTCCTTGTGGCTGAAGTTGACGCCGAGGAACATCCGCCGCCGAACGTTGTGCCCATTCCTTTCTGGGAGCGTCGGTGGATTCCTCTTGTCGCCGCGCCCGCCGTTGTGGTGTTGCTGATTGTGTTATGGCCCCAGCCGCAGTCTGAGGTGCAGCGCATCGCAGAAGCGACTGAGGGTCTGAAGTTTCGGATCAGCGAGGCCCGGCTGAGCATCGATGATCCATACAAGCCGACGCCTGCCGTGATGCGCGGCCAAGAGAACGAGACCGAGGCCGCGTCGAATCTCCAGTTCCTGGAAGCGGCGAGCCGTCTGGACGAAAGGTCGCGCGGAGACGCGATCGACCACCTGCAGGCAATGGCCGCGGTACACCTCTATCTCGGCGAGACCGGCCCAGCATTACAGAGTCTCGAAGAGGCTCTGAGACGGGCCGACGAGGAGAAGCTTGCGCCGAAGCAAAAGGCTGCGATTCTCAATGATCTCGCCGTCGCGCGTCTCCAGAGCCGGGGCGGGCGCAATTTGATCGCGGCCCTTGAGACCATTGAGATGGCGCGCGCGCTCGATGTGAGTCCCTCGATTGCATGGACGCGTGCCGTGTTACTGGAGGCCGTTCATCAGAAAGACGCCGCGCTGCGAGCCTGGCAGGATTATCTGCGCCTCGATTCAACCTCGGCATGGGCGACGGAAGCGCAAAAGCATGTGGCCACCCTTCAGGAGCAATAATCCGACGCGCCCTTCATACCGGCTTGCGGCGTGGAAACAGGAGTCGGGGGCCTATTGGGGTCAGGCCAGGGTCAGGCCCAATGGACTTAAGTTAAGCCTACAATGAGCTAAACCGTTGACTGGAGTGGGTATGGGCGTGAAGCGGGGTCCGGTCATAACGCTAGGTTCGGTGACGCGGTTCTTTCCGATTGGCGAGATTCAGCAGATTCTGATCACCGCCGGGCGGCAGAGTCAGCGGATCCGCAAACTACCGGCCGAGTTGATGGTCTCTTGGACTGTGGCCTTCGGACTATTCGTGAGCGAAGGTGCCCGGGAGGTGCTCCGCCGAGTGCTCCGGCGCCAAGCGTGCGATTGGGTCAATCAGCTCGAAGATGTTGCCACGGAATCGGCCATCAGCCAGGCGCGCACGCGCCTCGGCAGTAGCGCTGTGGCAATGGTGTACGAAAGTCTCGTGGAGCCACTGGCGACGCGTGCGACGGTGGGCGCCTGGTATCGTCGCTGGCGTGTGGTGACGATCGACGCAACGGTCCTCGACGTTGCGGACACGCCGGCCAACGTGCGCGTTTTTCGTCGGCCGGGCGTCTCTCATGGCAGCGCCGCGTATCCACAGGTGCGGCTGGTGTCGCTTCTGGAAAACGGCACACACATCCTGTTCGGAGCGAAGCTGGCAGGCTGTAGGACGCACGAGGCCAAGCTGGCACGCAAGGTCATCGAGCGGTTGCCGAAAGACGCACTCTGTCTGGCCGATCGCGCCTTTTTCGGCTATCCGCTTTGGAAACAAGCCCTTGCCACGGGCGCTGAGTTGCTCTGGCGCGTCAAGAACAACGCCTGTCTTCCGAAGATCAGGAAGCTGCACGACGGCTCCTATCTGACCATGATTTACCCCTCGACGAAGGCGCGAAAGCATGATGTCGACGGCATCCCAGCACGGTTGATCGAGTTCACTGTCGATACGCCCTCAGGCAGTGAACAGTATCGTCTGCTCTGCTCGATCCTGGATCATCGCAAAGCGCCAGCGATTCAACTCGCCCATCTCTACAACAGGCGCTGGACGATTGAGACCGTCTTTGCCGAACTCAAGACCACCCTCAGAGGCAATGCCATCGTGCTGCGCGGCAAGACCCCTGAGCACATTCGCCAGGAGGTCTACGGCATTCTCATGGCCCACTTTGGTGTGCGCGCCTTCATGCTCGAAGCGGCTCTCTCCGAGAAGATCGATCCCTCAGATCTCTCGTTTCTCCACGCCCTCCGCGTGGTCTCCCGCTACCTGCCTCTGTACGTTTCTTTTCCCCCCTCGATCCGTCTCGTGGATCTACCGGAACGCTCTCTGCGACGTGCTTCATCAGCGCATCCGACGTCGACCGCACCGGCACTCACCGCGCGCGCTCAAGCGTAAGACCATCAAGAACTACCGCCCCATCCGCCGTGCTGATCGCAAACGCATCGCAGCTCGCTACGAGGTGGCCTTACGCTTAACTTAATTCTGCTTTGTCACTTTTCGGGCTCGTCATAAGGGAAGGCTTCTCCTCGTCGTAGGAAGCGTCTTCGGAGGAGATCGATCAGATCGTGGTGTGTGCGGTCGCGGCGTGGGAGGTAATG